>Ga0160437_1000004_pt1 | contig 459282 bp, 394 predicted proteins | sample HID1975I_E0MG_FD_108227 | JGI IMG/M metagenome (GOLD analysis project Ga0160437, IMG submission 108227) | Enriched soil microbial communities from UW Madison campus, WI, USA - HID1975I_E0 MG | ecosystem: Environmental > Terrestrial > Soil > Unclassified | place: USA: Madison, Wisconsin... | reverse complement strand
CTAAAAACCTTAAGGTGGTTATTGCGGCGGGGCTCACCTCTTCCCATCCCGAACAGAGTAGTTAAGCCCGCCTGCGCAGATGGTACTGCAGTATTGTGGGAGAGTATGTCGTCGCCTTTCTTTAAAGAATCCTCATCATTTATTTGATGAGGATTTTTTGTTTTACAACACTTTTAATTAGTTGTTATGATTTTATTCTTAGAATTTTTATTACTTACTACTAGAAATTAAAAGAAAATTTTGTGCTCCAGCTGTGTTGGGGATGAAAGTTGTATCTCGTTTTATTCTTTGAAAAAATAAAAGATACAGCGGACAGCTCGGCTCAAAGGAACGATATGAAGATTTTTATATGTTTATGATTTAATGGTTTATGATTTATACGCCATTAAATTTTCTCGTAATTAACATCATTTATAAATTTAATTACTCCATTCATAAAGATTTTTTGATCATCCCACATTGCTAAATGACTTCCGTTAGGGCAGTATAAATAATGTCCATTTTTCACTAATTTGCTTTGTTCTTCCATAGCTTTTGGATCCATTGTGTCGTATTTGGCTCCTATCATTAGGGTTGGAATTGTGATTTCATGTAATCTGTTTTTGATATCCCATTTGGCTAATCTTCCGCTGATTCCAAATTCACTCGGGCCTTGCATCATAGTATATATTTCAGCGTTTACATGTTTGCTGGCGCGATTTAGCCCGTCTGGCCATTCTTTTAGGCGGCATAAATGTTGTTGATAAAAATTTGGTATTAGTAATTCCATATATCTTGGATTAGTAAAATCTTTTTTGGCTTCTAATGCCCTTATTTCTGCAAGAATTTCAGATTTCATTTGTTTTGCTAAAACTTCATTGGCATATTTGCCGTATTCTGGAGCGCTTGCCATCATGTTTGCAACTAATAATCCTTTCATATTTTGCTGGTATTTTAAGGCGTATTCCATTGCAAGTATACCTCCCCAAGAATTTCCAAGAACATAAAAGTTGTTTTTATCTGCATTTATTGCTTTTCGAACCTGCTCAACTTCGTCGACAAATCTTTCGGTAGTCCATAGACTGCTGTCCTTTGGCTGATCGCTGTAATAAGATCCCAGCTGATCGTATTCGTAAAATTCAAAGCCTTCTCTTTGGAAAAAGGTTTCAAAACATTCCATGTATTCATGTGTCATGGCTGGTCCTCCGTGTAATAACAAAATTTTTATTTTTGGATTATTTCCAAAACGCTTAGTCCACACTTTAAACTCTCCAACAGATGTCTTTATAGGAATCATTTTTACTCCGGCAGCTTCTACTTCATCTATATTGTAGGTAAAATAATTAGTAAGTTCATTCGGTTCGTTTTCTCTCTTACAGGAGACTGTTAGTAAAAGAAATGCAAAGATTAGGATATAACGCATGGGTTTACAATTAAGTTGTTTGAACTAATTTACAAATTTATTTTCAAGATATGTTGTTAAGCTTTTTGTTGTAGTATTCTTGCATTCAGTTTTATATAGTTTTTTAAAAACTAAAAAAAATCTTAAATAGATTTGAGACCAAATTTTCTTGTAGTAAATTAGTAATACTATACTTAAATAAATAATTATGAAAATGAAAATATTTTTAGCCATAGTATTGTTAGGTTTAACAATCTCGGTCAGCGCACAGAAGAAAATTGAAGTATCAGAACTGCCAAAACCAGCGCAGGAATTTTTGAAGAAACACTTTAGTAATACCTCCGTTGAAAGTGCGAAGAAAGATGCAGAGCACGGTGAGAAAGGGTTTGAAGTAAAGTTAAAAGACGGAACAGAGGTTGAATTCTGGAAAGATGGTTCCTATCGTGAAGTAGATGGTGGAGATAAGCCTATTCCAACTGCTTTTATACCAGATAATATCAAAGCTTATGTTGCAAAAAATCATCCAAACGAAAAAATAACGCACATAGATTATGGACACAAAGATCTGGATGTTGATTTAACTAACGATATCGATTTGGAATTTACTAAAGATGGTAAAATTCTGAAAGATAAAAAAGATAATTAAAAAGCATGGGAAAAATGATCCTCTATAAACAACCATTTTATGGTAGTCTATAGAGGATTTTTTATTTAGAACCAATTTTCATGAGAGATCATCATGAGCGAAAATAGTTTATATTTACATTTCTATTTTTTATTTCATGGAAGAAAATAAACATGTAACGATTTACGATATTGCCGAGCGACTAAATTTGGCAACATCTACTATTTCGCGAGCTTTAAAAGATCATCATACCATAAGCGATAAAACAATAAAGAAGGTGAAAAAAACGGCCGAAGAAATGGGATTTGTTCCTAATACTTTAGCTGCGGGTTTACGCGGAAATAAAACCAGAACAATTGGAGTTTTAATCCCGACAGTTACACAGCCATTTTTGTCCTCTTTAATCAGCGGTATAGAGATTACAGCCCAGAAATCCGATTATACCGTCATTATTATGCAGTCGCACGATTCGTACGAGGAAGAGGTTAATATGGCAAAATCCCTGTACAGCAATCGTGTTAGCGGTGTAATTTGTTCGCTGGCAATGGAAACGCGTGATACAGCACATTTTCATCAATTTTCAAACAATAATATTCCTTTGGTATTTGTCGATCGTGTGCCTAAAGATTATAATACTTTTAGAGTTGTAATTGATAATTATACAGCAGGTTACAAAGCTACCAAGCACCTTATTGAGCAGGGATGCACTCGTATTGCACACATAACGGCAGGATCAGAATTGGGTAATTTATATAACGAAAGAAAAAGAGGTTATATCGAAGCATTAAAAGATCATAATGTCGATATTGACGAAAAACTGATTATCAATTTAAATTCAGTTACTTACGAAGACGGTGTCAAAGCCAGCAATGCGTTATTCGACTTAGACCCAATTCCAGACGGACTTTTTGCACCAGGGGATATTCTGGCTGTAAGTGCAGTGCAGACTGCTAAAAAGCGAGGGATCAAAGTACCCGAAGAATTTAAAGTGATTGGGTTTAATAACGATCCAATTTCACAGATTATAGATCCTAATTTATCTACCATTACGCATCCGGCTGAAAAAATGGGAAAAGCGGCGGCAGAAATTATCATCAAAAATCTGAAATCATCTAAAAACGACGATGCCAAAGAAATTACTTTTTTAAACACAGAAGTATTAGCAAGAGAATCTACGCAGAAATAAAACCTATTACAGAATCTAAATTCTAAAATCGGCTTCACCATAGGCAGGATAGTTTTTTAAATTATCCTGCCTTTATTTGTTATATGAAATTATTTTTTTGAAAAAAACAGAGCTAAAATTTTTTTCTTAAACAACAATCCTATATTTTTACGCAACCGATTGCATTTGTTGTTTTATTTTTAATAATGTATTTTTTTAATTAAAATTTTATCAAATAATTTTTAATTGGAAAAACAAATGCGTCAATGTAAAACTTTAAATCGAGAATAAATTAAATTCAAAATGACTTCATTACGATTTGTTTTCCTCTTTCTTTTGACTTCCTTTTCGGCTTTAGCACAAAAGGATTATAAATTATGGCTGCAGTATTGTACTGTGGACAATGCTTCAATTTCAAAAGAATACCAAGACAATCTGAAAGGAATTGTGGTTTTAGGAAATTCTGAAACGATTAAAATTGCACAAAAAGAACTTAAGACTGGATTTTTGGAAATGCTCGAAAATGTTCCCGAAATAAAATCAGAATTAAAAGGAGAAAATAATCTAATAATAGGGTCTCAATCTAATTTGAACAGCGAAATTAGAAAAGAGCTTCAATCAGATTTTGATAAAATAAACGATGAAGGATTTTTAATCAAAACCATTAGTTTTAAAAATAAAAAACAAATCATTATCGCTGGAAAAACGGATGTCGCTGTTTTATATGGGGTTTTTAATTTTTTAAGGCTGATGCAGACTAATAAATCAATCCAAAATTTACATATTGCTGATTCACCAAAAACTAATATTAGAATCTTAAATCACTGGGATAATCTGGATAGAACAGTTGAACGAGGCTACGCGGGATTTTCGCTTTGGAACTGGCAGAAATTACCCGATTTTATCGATCAGCGTTATATTGATTACGCTAGAGCGAATGCTTCAATCGGCATTAATGGAACGGTTTTAACGAATGTAAATGCAAACGCATTAATCTTAACGCCGCAGTATTTAGAAAAAGTAGAAGCTTTAGCAAATGTTTTTAGATCTTACGGAATAAAAGTATATCTGACAGCGCGTTTTTCGGCGCCAATTGAAATTGGAAAACTAAGAACTGCCGATCCAAAAGATCCAGAAGTTATAAAATGGTGGAAAAATAAAGCAGCGGAAATTTACAAACGAGTTCCAGATTTTGGTGGATTTTTGGTGAAAGCCAATTCAGAAGGACAGCCTGGTCCTCAAAATTACGGACGAGATCATGTTGATGGTGCGAATATGCTTGCCGAAACAGTTGCTCCATATGGAGGCGTGATTATGTGGAGAGCTTTTGTATATTCAGAACATGACGCAAACGATCGTGCGAAACAAGCTTATGCCGAATTTCAGCCATATGACGGAAAATTCAAAGAAAACGTAATTGTTCAGGTAAAAAATGGAGCAATCGATTTTCAGCCGAGAGAACCCTTTCATCCTTTATTTGGTGCCATGCCAAAAACGCCTTTGATGATGGAATTTCAAATCACACAGGAATATTTAGGTTTCAGTACGCATCTGGTTTTTCTGCCTAAATTATTTAAGGAAGTTTTAGAATCAGACACCTATCAAAAAGGAAAAGGCTCAACCGTTGCCAAGGTCATTGACGGCACTTTATATCAAAATAAATTAACTGGAATTGCAGGTGTTGCCAATATCGGAAATGATTTAAACTGGACGGGACATCCTTTTGCGCAAGCGAATTGGTATGGTTTCGGAAGATTAGCCTGGAATCCGTATTTGGATTCTGAAACCATTGCCGATGAGTGGTTGAGATGTACTTTTTCAAACGACGAAAATTTTATAAAACCAGTTAAAAAGATGATGATCGATTCGCGTGAAGCTGTTGTAAATTACATGACACCGCTCGGCCTTCATCATATTATGGATACAGGTCATCACTACGGACCAGGACCTTGGGTTTCTGATTTATCTCGTCCCGAATGGAATCCAACCTATTATCATAAAGCCGATAAAAACGGAATTGGTTTTGACCGCTCCAAAACTGGGACAAATGCTGTTTCACAATACGCGCCAGAAATGGCAAAAGTTTTCAATAACTTTGAAACCTGTCCCGATAAAGATTTATTATGGTTTCATCACGTTTCATGGGATTATAAACTAAAGAACGGTCAGACACTTTGGAACGGACTTGCGCTTAAATATCAGGAAGGCGTTAATCAGGTTACAGCAATGCAGGATGTCTGGAATAAAGCAGAAAAATATGTGGACAGAGAACGTTTTAGTGAAGTAAAAATGTTGCTCGAAATTCAACACAAAGAAGCAAAATGGTGGCGTGATGCCTGTTTGTTGTATTTTCAACAGTTTTCAGGAAAAGAATTACCGTTAGGAGTGGAAAAACCAACACAAACATTAGAATATTTTAAATCATTAAAATTCCCATTTGCACCGGGAAATGGATAAATTAAATTATTGAGATTAATTAGAACGCAGGTGACGCGGATTCGCTTTCGCGAAAACGCAGATTTACACGGATTTTTTGTTTTTTTCGTTTAGAAAAAGACCTGTTTTTTCCGTGTCTTCGCGAAAGCGAATCCGTATCATCCGTGTCCCAAAAAACAAATTATGAGTAAAAAAACGGCAATTGTAACCGGAGGAAATTCAGGATTAGGTTTTGCAACAGCAAAAAAACTTTGTGACAACGGAATCACAACTTACATCATCGGAAGATCAAAAGAAAAAACAGAAGATGCCTGCAGGGAAATTGGAGAAAATGCGATTCCAATAATTTTTGATTTAAATAATCTGGACGGAATTCCAGCCATGATCGAAAACATAACCCAAAACGGCCCAATTGATATTTTGGTAAACAATGCCGGAATTAACATGAAAAAAGAGATTCCGGACGTGACGGATGAAGATTTTCTTTCGATCATTCATACCAATTTATTGAGCGTTTTTGCCGTAAGTCGCGAAGTAATTAAAAACATGAAAGACAACGGAAGCGGCAGTATCATCAACATCAGTTCGATGGCATCACAATACGGAATCCCGAAAGTAATTGCGTATTCGGCAAGTAAGGGTGCAATCGAATCTATGACGCGCGCGATGGCCACAGAACTGGCTCCGTCGGGTATTCGTGTAAATTGTATTGCTCCGGGATTTATCAAAACCAAAATGTCGGCAGCAGCATTGGATAACGACCCCGAAAGAAAAAATAAAGTGTTGGGAAGAACACCAATGGGCTTTTTAGGAGAACCTTCGGATATTGCAGATGCCGTTTATTATTTCGCTTTAAGCGAATCAAAATATACGACAGGTACAGTTCTGCCGGTTGACGGCGGGAATAGTATTGGGTTTTAAGGTTTATGAAATTGCTCGCAAAGACGCAGAGTCGCAAAGAGATTTTTAAGATTTTTTAAGAGAAGACTTTGCGCCTTTGCGTCTTTGCGCGAGTAAATAAAAAGTAGGTAGTATGATAAAAATGCAGCAAACCATGCGATGGTTCGGTCCTAATGACAATGTCAGTTTGATTGATATTAAGCAGGCTGGAGCAACAGGAATTGTAACCGCTTTGCACCAAATACCAGTGGGCGATATCTGGACGATTCCAGACATAAAAGAAAGACAGGAAATTATACGGAATTACGGACTAGAATGGACTGTTGTTGAAAGTCTGCCTGTTCATGAAGAAATAAAACGAGCTTCGGGAAATTACCTGCAATACATCGAAAATTATAAAATCAGTTTGCGAAATCTGGCAGAATGCGGGATCAAAATCATTACTTATAATTTTATGCCGATTTTGGACTGGGTGCGTACGAATCATAATTTTATCAACGAAGATGGAAGTAAAGCCCTTCTATACAATCAGGATGCGTTTACTTATTTTGATGTTTTTCTTTTAAAAAGACCAAACGCCGAAAACGATTATTCAGAAGTTCAAAAACAGAATGCGTTAAGCTTTGGAAATAATCTTTCAGAAGAAGAAAAAGCGTTGTTGTTTAAAAATGTTTTATTGGGATTACCGGGAAGCAAAATCAATTTTACAGCAGAACAGATTTTATCGCTTTTGGAAAATTATTCCCAAATCGACAATCAAAAATTAAGAGAGAACCTGATTTATTTTTTATCAGAAGTTGTTCCGGTTGCAGCAGAAAGCGGTGCGAAACTAGCCATTCATCCAGATGATCCGCCTTTTTCGGTTTTGGGATTACCCAGAATCGTTTCAACAGAAGCTGATTTGAAAGCTATTTTCAGTGCTGTTCCTTCAACTGCTAACGGATTGTGTTATTGCACAGGATCTTTAAGCGCCGATCCGAAAAACAATCTGGAAAAAATAATTGACGATTACGAAGATAGAATTCACTTTCTGCACCTTCGAAATACCATCCGCGAAAGCGAAACTATTTTCCGCGAATCAGAGCATTTAAATGGCGATGTTAAAATGGAAAAGATTGTAGAAAAGATATTAGGTGTAATGAATAAACGAAAAGTTAGCCTGCCAATGCGTCCCGATCATGGTTTTCTGCACGAAGTTGATGAAGCTAAAGAAACCTATCCTGGTTATTCGCTGACAGGAAGATTAAAAGGTTTGGCTGAGTTAAGAGGTTTAGAAATGGGAATTGCTTACAAATTGAGTTTGTAAAAAGTATGTTTGTTATTTCTCGTTCCTCGAAATGATAAAACTAATAAAAACGATGTCTCTATGTGTTTAAAAACTAAAATAGTATACGTTTTATCACTTTTTCTCATCGGATTAAGCACAAAATCGTATGCGATAAATCCAGAAAAATATGTAGTGAATCAGGCTTCTGCCGAAAATTTCCCTTTGGTTTCAAAAGGAAAAGCAGCTGCTATTTTAGTTAGTGATAAAGATTTTGCGGGAGTTTTAAAAGTAACGGGACATTTAGAAAACGACATTTTCAAAGTTTCAGATTTACATCCCAAAAGAATAAAAAAAATAGCAGAAGCCGAAGATTTCGTAGTGATTATCGGAACATTAGGAAAAAGCGAAATCATCGATCAATTAGCAAAAAAAGGAAAAATTGATAGAAATCTGCTTTTAGGAAAATGGGAAAAATTTACAACGCAAATTATTGAAAATCCCTTTAAAGGAATCAAAAAAGCCTTGGTAATTGCGGGTTCAGACAAAAGAGGAACGATTTACGGAATTTACGATTTATCGAATCAAATTGGTGTTTCGCCTTGGTATTTCTGGGCAGATGTTCCAGTGAAGAAACAATCAGAATTGCATGTTTTGCCCGGAATTCATTCGCAGGGAGAACCAAAAGTAAAATACAGAGGAATTTTTATAAACGACGAAGCTCCGGCTTTATCTGGCTGGGCATTCGAAAAGTTCGGCGGATTTAATTCGAAATTTTACGATAAAGTTTTTGAATTAATACTGCGAATGAAAGGCAATTATTTATGGCCGGCAATGTGGGGAAGAATGTTTTATGTTGAAGATCCGCAGAATGCTGTTTTAGCCGATGAATATGGAATTGTGATGGGAACTTCGCACCATGAACCGTTAACAAGAGCGCATGCCGAATGGGGGAAATCGAATGGGAAATGGAATTTTAATACCAATTCTGAATCTTTGGTTCAATTCTGGAAAGATGGAATTAAAAGAATGGGAAACAAAGAAACCATTGTAACTGTTGGAATGCGCGGTGACGGCGACGAACCAATGACGGAAGGAACGGCAATTGGATTATTAGAAAATATCGTAAAAACCCAAAGAAATATCATTGTAGAAGTCACGAAAAAACCTGCCGAAGAAACACCTCAAATGTGGGCACTTTACAAAGAAGTTCAGGATTATTACGACAAAGGAATGCAAGTTCCCGACGATGTAACGCTTTTGTTGTGCGATGACAATTGGGGAAATATCCGCAAACTTCCAGAATTGAACGCCAAACCTAGAAAAGGCGGTTACGGAATTTATTATCATTTTGATTACGTAGGCGGACCGCGAAATTACAAATGGATCAATACGAATCAAATCGAAAGAGTCTGGGAACAAATGGATCTGGCTTATCAATACGGCGTTGATAAAATCTGGATTGTGAATGTGGGTGATATCAAACCAATGGAATTGCCGATTGAGTTTTTTTTAGATATGGCGTGGAATCCTGAAAAATTCAATGCTGGAAATTTAGATGACTATTATATAAGTTGGGCAAAAGAGAATTTCGATAATCAGTTTGCAGAAGAAATTGCTGAGATTCTAAAATTATATACCAAATACAATTCGAGAAGAAAACCTGAATTATTAGATGCAAAAACATATAGTATCACGAATTATAACGAAGCAGAGAAAGTTGTCGAAGATTACCAAAAACTGGTTGAAAAAGCCAATTCGATAAACGAAAAATTACAACCAGAATACAAAGATGCTTTTTATCAGCTGGTTTTATTTCCGGTTTTGGCGAGTTCGAACTTAAATGAATTGTATGTTGCAGCAGCTAAAAATCATTTGTATGCAGAACAAGGAAATCCCATTGCAAATGTCTATGCTGAAAAAGTAAAAACGTTATTTGAAAAAGACGCTGAGCTCACGAATTATTATCACATTCAATTAGCAAATGGCAAATGGAATCATATGATGTCACAAACACATATTGGTTATGACAATTGGCAGCAGCCTGAAAAAAATGTGATGCCAAAAACGAAAACAATCGGGATTGCCGTAAATGAAGGGAAAAATATTGCTGCTCGCGATTCTTTAAAATCTAAAATAGCAATTCCTAAAAATAGAGATTTAGTTCATGTTCGCGGTTTTGCAGAGGACAAGGGCTATATTTCGATAGAAAGTAAAAATTATTCTAAAGCAATAAATTCGGACTTAGTAAAATGGACTATAATTCCAAATCTTGGTAAAACTGATTCTGGAATAACTATTAAACCTTCAAATATTCAAGCTATTGAAATTTGCGAGCAATCACCAAGACTTGAATATGACGTTCATTTTTTTAGTAAAGGAAAGGTACAAGTAAAAGTCTATTTTTCGCCTACAATCAATTTTAAAATTGGCGACGGTTTAAAATACGGAATTGGCTTTGATGATGAAAAACCGCAGATTATGAATCTCAACGCAGATTCTTCCGAGAAAGCTTGGGCAGAATCTGTTGCTAATAATATTAAAATCATAACCTCATCACATATAGTTGAAAAAACTGGAAATCATGTTTTAAAGATTTATGCGATTGATCCGGCTTTGGTGCTGCAGAAAATTGTAATTGAAACTCAAGACGGAAAAGTTTTAGAGTCATATTTGGGACCTCCAGAGAGTTTTAGAACAAAGTAATTGGTTAGACCTGACAGGTTTTCAAAACCTTTCAGGTCTCTATTGACAAAAAACTATTAACTATTTAAACCAAAAATATATGAGATTTATTAACCCTTATTTGTTTGTTGTCACCACTTTGCTGGCTGTAAGCTGTACATCACAAAAAGAAACCGCTTCATTAAAAGATGTTTACAAAAATGATTTTTACATCGGAACAGCTTTAAGTGTAGATCAAATTGAAGGAAAAGATGCAAAAGTAGATTCATTGATTAAAAAAGAATTTGATGCGATAACAGCAGAAAATATCATGAAATCGATGTACACGCATCCTCAAAACGACAAGTATGATTTTGCTTTATCGGACAAATTTGTGGCGTATGGCGAGAAAAATAAAATGTTTATTCACGGACATACATTGATCTGGCACAGCCAATTAGCGCCGTGGATGGAAAAAATTGCAGACAGCACAGAAATGAAAGCTTTTATGAAAGATCATATTACAACGATTGTTTCTAAATACAAAGGAAGAATCAATTCTTGGGATGTTGTAAATGAAGCTTTAAACGAAGACGGAACCTTAAGACAATCAGTTTTTTTGAATACATTGGGCGAGAAATATTTGGTTGATGCTTTTAAACTGGCAGAAAAAGCAGATCCTAAAGTTGACTTATATTATAACGATTATAATCTTGAAGATCCTGCGAAAAGAGCTGGAGCTATAGCTTTAATCAAAAAAATAAAAGCTGCAGGCGGAAAAATTAATGGCGTCGGAAGTCAGGGACATTGGAATTTAAAAAGTCCGTCGTTAGAAGAAATTGAAAAAAGCATTTTAGAATATTCTGCTTTAGGAATTAAAGTTGCTTTTACAGAATTGGATATTACTGTTTTACCAAATCCGTGGGATTTAAAAGGAGCAGATGTGAATCAGAAATTTGAAGGAAATGCGCAAATGAATCCATATCCTGAAAAATTGCCAGATTCTATTCAAAACAAATTGGCAGAACGTTACGCTTCTATTTTTAAATTATTTTTAAAACACAAAGACAAAATCAGCAGAGTTATCTTTTGGGGAGTTTATGATGGACAGTCTTGGTTAAACGATTGGCCGATAAAAGGAAGAACGAACTATCCGCTTCCTTTTGATGCCAATTTAAAGCACAAAAAAGCTTATGACAGCATTTTGAATTTGAAAAAGGCTAAAAAATAATTAGTCAAATACGTTTTTAATTGAAATAATAGCAACAATCGGTTGTTTTAAAAAATATTCTTGAAATAAAGTAAACTAAATTTGCGTAATATGTTTTTTTATCTAAATTTACACAACCGATTGTTTTATTTGTTTCAACAGTCTTTCCGCAAGTTTTTCAAAGCCTTGTAGATATATGAGAAGCATTTAAAAAAAAACAATTTAGACCTGAAAGGTTTTCAAAACTTTTCACGAGAACTAACTAACCACAAACCACAAAATGAATTACATTTCAAAAAAATTATCCATCAAAGAAAAAATTGGGTACAGCTTAGGAGACCTCGCTGCCAATTTAGTCTTTCAGACTTTGATGACGTATCTGGCGTATTTCTACACTGATATTTACGGATTATCACCAACTGATTCTTCTATTATAATGTTAGTAGTAGGCTTAGTTGCTGCTTTTGTTTTTAACCCAATAATTGGAGTGCTTGCCGATAGAACCATTACGAAATGGGGAAAGTTCAGACCTTGGATTTTGGCAACAGCAATTCCGCTTGGAGTTGTGGCATTATTAGCCTTTTCAACTCCAGATTTTGCTTATAAAGGAAAAGTAATTTATGCAGTTGTAACGTACACTTTATTGTTACTTTTTTATGCGGGAAATAATCTGCCGTATTCTGCTTTAAGCGGTGTAATTACAGGCGATATGTCCGAAAGAAACAGTATGTCGTCGTACCGTTTTGTGGCTGTTATGTTCGCGCAGTTTTTTGTTCAGGTTTTTATGCTCGGAATTATAAAAAGCGCTGGAAACGGAGACAAGGCAATTGGTATAGAAAAAGTTATGACCGTTCTAGCAATTATTGGAACTATCATGCTTTTAATTACATTTTTAACTACGAAAGAAAGGATTATTCCAAAACCAGAACAAAAATCGAGCGTAAAAGAAGATCTAAGCGATTTGGTAAAAAACAGACCTTGGGTAATTATGCTTTCGCTAACGACTTTAGTTTTTATTACGCTGGCCATGAAAGGCGGCTCGTATGTGTATTATTTTGAAAACTATGTAGATAAAGAACAATTAGCAATTTTTATTCAGCCTATTTTAGACACTTTATCGAATATCGGATTGAATCATTTTGGGAATGATCCCGTTTCAGCTGGATTTGGATTGTTTAATGCGGGCGGCATTATCTTTATGATTGTTGGAATTACATTGTCTAAAAACTTGGCAGATAAATACGGAAAGCGAAATGTATTCAGATTGTTTTTATTTATTTCAACCTTATTTATTATTGCTTTTTATTTCTTTCCGCCGGCATCAATCAGTTTAATATTTTTCTCCCAGATTCTGCACGGATTTTTCTATGGAATAACTATCCCAATTCTTTGGGCGATGATTGCTGATGTGGCTGACTATTCAGAGTGGCTGAACAACCGCCGCGCAACTGCAATTATTTTCTCTGCCATGATGGTCGGCTTAAAAGCAGGATTGAGTATTGGCGGTGCCTTAACAACATTATTTTTAGGTTATTTTCATTACGCTCCAAATTCGGCTGTACAGACAGAAACTGCCATTAACGGAATCAAATTATTGGTCAGCATCTTTCCCGCAATTCCATTTTTAATTGGAGCCGGATTGTTGTTTTTCTATAAAATCAATAAACAAATGGAAGTGCAGATCGAAACAGAACTTAAAGAAAGAAGAACATAATTATTTAAAAAAATAAGACCACTATGCCTGAAGATAGTATTGAACAAATTAATTTCGAGGAAATTAATAAACTGGCAATTTCAAAGCCACTAGTATCTCACATTTACACTGCAGATCCATCTGCGCATGTGTTTAATGGCAAGATTTACATTTATCCATCACACGATATTGATGCGGGAATCCCGTTCAACGACAACGGAGATCATTTTGGAATGGAAGATTATCACGTTTTTTCGATGGAGGACATTTCATCAAAAGCTGTTGATAATGGAGTTGCACTTCATGTGAATGATGTTGAATGGGCCGAAAAACAAATGTGGGCGCCAGATGCAGCACATAAAAACGGTAAATATTATTTGTATTTCCCTGCAAAACGTGCAAACGGAATTTTCCAAATTGGCGTTGCTGTAAGCGATTCACCTGTAGGGCCTTTTTTGCCTCAGCCAGATGCGATAAAAGGAAGTTACAGCATTGATCCTGCTGTTTTTGAAGACGAAGATGGAAAACATTATATCTATTTTGGAGGTATTTGGGGAGGACAATTACAGAAATACAGAAGCAATAAATACGATCAAGATAATGAAGAACCTTCTGAAAATGAACCTGCTTTAGGACCAATCGTAGCTTTGCTTCGTGACGATATGCTGGAATTTGCAGAAGAGCCGAAAGAAATTAAAATTCTAGACGAAAATGGAGAAGTTTTATTAGCCGGAGATAACGACCGCCGTTTCTTTGAAGCTTCTTGGGTGCATAAATACAATGGAAAATATTATTTCTCTTATTCTACTGGCGACACTCATTTTATTTGTTACGCGATTGGCGATAATCCGTATGGGCCCTTTACGTATCAAGGACGAATATTGAATCCAGTTGTGGGCTGGACGTCACATCATTCAATTTGTGAAGTTGAAGGAGAGTGGTATTTGTTTTATCACGATTCGAGTTTGTCAAAAGGTGTAACGCATTTAAGAAGCATGAAAGTTACCAAAATAGATTATTTAGAAGATGGTTCGATAGTAACAATTGATCCATACGGGATAAGAAGATTGTTTGATTAAAACTATATTTTGTCAATAAAAGAAAAGATGGACTTATAAAAACCGTTCGCGTGAGGGATAGAAGTGGAAAGCCCACAGCCTGACGAAGGAAGAGCGAGGACTTGGAACGGATAGCCCCGGCCCGCCTTTTTCGGCGGGACACGCCCAAAGTATCTTGATTTAAAAAATTAACAATTTTAATATCGAAAAGAATTTTTTATAAAAGATTTTTATCTACTTTAGCATAACAGAACGGAACAGAACGGTATGCTAAAAGAAGAAGAAAAATTTGAATTTACAATCAATCGCGATAGTGATATTCCGAAGTACCAGCAACTGGTTGACGGGATAACAAATTCGATTGCTGAGAATATTTTGCAGAAGGGAGATTTGCTTCCGTCTGTGAATGTGATTTGCAAAACGTACCAGCTTTCGAGAGATACAGTTTTTAAGGCTTACTCGATTTTGAAAGAGCAGAATGTAATAGATTCGGTTCCAAATAAAGGCTACTATGTTGCAGGCGAAACGAGAAAAGTACTTTTGGTTCTAGATACTTTTAAAGCGTATAAAGAGGTTTTGTATCACTCAGTTGTCAATAATCTGCCGGATAATGTGATTATTGATGTTCAGTTTCATCATTATAATATTGATGTTTTTAAAACGATCATAAATAACGGAATCGGGAAATATTATAAATATGTGGTGATGAATTTTGACCACACAGCTATTGCTCCGGCGTTGTCGGCAATTTCAAATGATAAACTGCTTTTAATTGACTGGAATATTCAAGCTGGTAAAGCGAGTAATTATGTTTTTCAGGATTTTGGGAAAGCATTTTACGATTCATTGACACAAGCGGTTGATTTGTTTAAAAAGTATAAAAAAATAGATTTTGTTTATCCGGATTTTACGAATCATCCTTGGGAGACGGTTGAGTTTTTTAAGAAATTCTGTGCTGATTTTAATTTTAAATATGAAATTATTACTGACCCTAAAAAGTTCAATATCGAAAAAGAAATGGCTTATATCAGTGTGAGTGACAGGATTCTGGGATACTTTTTAGAACAGTGCAAAGAGAAAGATTTTGAGCCAGGAAAAGACGTTGGATTTTTGTCGTATAACGAAACGCCAATGAAGAAATTTATATACAAAGGAATTTCGGTTGTGTCAACTGATTTTAAAGAAATAGGAACCAAAGCAGCGGCATTTATTACGCATGACGAAGATACTCAGTGTTATGTGCCGACAAATTTAATATTAAGAGAATCATTGTAAATTATGTATTATATAGGATATGATATTGGAAGTTCTTCTGTCAAGGCAGCCTTGGTGGAAGCAGAAACTGGTAAAAAAGTAATCGTTTTGAATGAACCGCAAAACGAAATGGAAATCCTTTCGATTCACCCAGACTGGGCAGAGCAGGATCCTGAAATCTGGTGGCAGCACATCTGCACAGCAACTAAGCGAGCCATTAAAGAATCAAATATCGATGCTTCTAAAATTCAGGGAATTGGTATTTCCTACCAAATGCACGGATTGGTGATTGTCGATAAAGAAAAAAATGCACTTCGAAATTCGATTATTTGGTGTGACAGCCGTGCGGTAGAAATTGGAAATAAGGCTTTCGCCGAAATTGGAGAACAAAAATGTATGGAACATTTATTGAATTCTCCAGGAAATTTTACGGCTTCGAAACTAAAATGGGTAAAAGAAAACGAGCCTGAAGTTTATAAGAAAATTGATAAATACATGCTTCCGGGAGATTACATCGCTTTGAAATTGACAGGCGAAGTAACGACAACCAAAAATGGTTTGTCTGAAGGAATGCTTTGGGATTATAAAGAAAATAAAGTAGCCGACTGGCTTTTAGAATACTACGGTATTGATCAGTCTTTGACGCCGAGAGTTGTTGAAAATTTTACGAATCAAGGAGTTGTAACAGAGCAAGCTTCGGCGGCATCGGGGCTTCCAGCTGGAATTCCGATTGTGTATCGAGCGGGAGATCAGCCAAATAATGCTTTGTCATTAAATGTTTTAAATCCTGGAGAAGTAGCGGCAACAGGCGGAACTTCGGGCGTGTTTTATGCAGTAAGCGAAATGTCTTCTGGAAAAAGTACTCGAGTAAACAATTTCGTTCACGTAAATTACGAATTAGAAACGCCTAGAGTTGGTAAACTTTTAAATATTAACGGAGCAGGAATTCAGTACAGATGGCTTCGCAATAATATGGGTAACGAAAGTTACGAAGTAATGAATGAAAAAGCTTCGAATGTCGAAGTAGGATCAGAAGGTGTTGTGGTAATTCCGTTTGGAAATGGGGCTGAACGTATGTTCAACAACAAAAATATCGGAACTCATTTTTTAAACCTCAACTTAAATATTCACAACAGTGCGCATTTATTTAGAGCTTCTTTAGAAGGAATTGCCTTTTCGTTTGTGTACGGAATGGAATGTTTAAAACAGGATAATGCGACAATTAATGTCATAAGGGCTGGAAACGATAATTTGTTCCGTTCGGAGATTTTCTCTAACACAGTGGCGACTTTAATTGGTCACGAAATTGAAATTTACAATACAACAGGAGCGGTTGGTGCAGCAAGGGCAGTGGGATTAAAAGATGGTGATTACAGTAAATTTGGAGCTAATGTGAGCGACAACGATCATGTAATGACGTTTTTACCGTTGCACAACAAAGAGCCCTACGAAACGGCTTATCAAAAATGGAAAACAGAATTAGAATTAATATTAACAAATAAATAAAAAAATCAAATGATAGTTTTAGGAGATAAAGAATACTACAAAGGTATTGGCCAAATTAAATTTGAAGGAAAAGAATCTGATAATCCATTGGCATTTAAATATTACAATCCAGACCAAGTTGTAGCTGGAAAAACAATGCGTGAGCATTTTAAATTTGCTATCGCGTATTGGCATACTTTCTGCGGACAAGGAAGCGATCCATTCGGACCTGGAACACAGCAATTTGCTTGGGATCAGTCTTCAGATCCTTACCAAGCGGCTAAAGATAAGGCAGATGCTGCTTTTGAATTTATCAGCAAAATGGGATTCGATTATTTCTGTTTCCATGATTACGATTTGATTGCTGAGGGTGATACTTTTGCTGAATCAGAAAAACGTTTGGCATTTATTACAGATTACTTAAAACAGAAAAAAGCAGATTCTGGAATTAAATTGCTGTGGGGAACTTCAAACTGTTTCTCAAACCCGAGATTTATGAACGGAGCAGCTACAAATCCTGATTTTAATGTAGTGGCAAGAGCTGGAGGACAGGTAAAATTGGCTTTAGACGCAACAATCGCTTTAGGCGGAGAAAACTATGTATTCTGGGGTGGTAGAGAAGGTTATATGTCTTTACTAAACACAGACATGGGGAGAGAATTGGACCACATGGCACAATTCTTAGCAATGTCTAGAGACTACGCAAGAGCACAAGGTTTTAAAGGAACTTTCTTTATTGAGCCAAAACCTATGGAACCATCTAAACACCAATACGATTTTGACTCGGCTACAGCAATTGGATTCTTGAAAAATTATGGTTTAGATAAAGATTTCAAAATCAATATCGAGGTTAACCACGCTACATTGGCACAGCATACTTTTCAACATGAATTAGAAGTGGCTGCAAAAGCTGGAATGTTAGGAAGTATCGATGCCAACAGAGGTGATTACCAAAACGGATGGGATACAGACCAGTTTCCAAATAACATTCAGGAAACTACTGAAGCGATGTTGGTTTTCTTAAAAGCTGGCGGATTGCAAGGCGGTGGAGTTAACTTTGATGCTAAAATCAGAAGAAACTCAACTGACTTAGAAGATGTTTTCTTAGCTCATATTGGCGGTGCTGATACTTTTGCAAGAGCTTTATTGACTGCAGATAAAATTATTACTTCATCACCATACGAAAAATTAAGAACAGAAAGATACAGTTCATTTGATTCTGGAAAAGGAAAAGATTTTGCTGACGGAAAATTAAGCTTGAAAGATCTTTACACTATCGCACACGAAAATGGAGAATTAAATCTTCAAAGCGGTAAACAAGAATTGTTTGAAAATATCATCAATCAATATATTTAATTGTTGAAATTTAAATAAAACAAACCTAACAGGTTTTTAAAATCTGTTAGGTTTGTTTAAAAATATAGTGAGACAGAATATCTGAAATGTTTAAAATGATAGTCTAAGAACGTTAAATCATTTTGGAATCTATATTTTCAGATAAAATTAAAATGTGTATTGAGATTATGCCTTGTTTCAAGATTGAAATTTGATAAAAATAGATTGAAGGTTTAGTTACTATTTTTTGATAATTAAAACAAGGAATAAGTCAGTTTCATAAAATAATAAGTGAGTATTTTTTATTGAAGGTTTCTTGAAGAGCAGAATCAATCTAGATGCACATTTTTCACTCACTAGACTTTACAAGCGCTTCAGTGTACTATTAGCTTGTTTATACAAGATATATACACAATCTTGTCATTTCGACGAAGGAGAAATCTTCGTAAGAAACTCGACAAAGATTAATTCTCAGTGCGGAGCTACTTGTGGAGATTTCTCCTTCGTCGAAATGACAAACTGTATGGTTTATAATCGACGATAAATCACTTTTCGAAAATAACTAATCAAACCAAAAACTATGAAATTTTTTATTGATACTGCGAATCTAGAAGACATTCGAGAGGCCCAATCTTTAGGCGTTCTAGACGGTGTTACAACCAATCCTTCTTTAATGGCAAAAGAAGGCATTACCGGAAAAGAAAATATCCTGAAACATTATCTTGATATTTGTAACATTGTCGATGGCGATGTTTCTGCAGAGGTAATTTCAACCGATTTTGACGGAATGATAAGAGAAGGAGAAGAACTTGCAGCGCTTCATCCACAGATTGTGGTAAAGCTGCCTATGATTGGCGATGGTATAAAAGCCTGTAAATACTTTTCTTCAAAAGGAATTAAAACCAATGTAACATTAGTGTTTTCTGCAGGTCAGGCTTTATTGGCTGCGAAGGCAGGCGCAACTTATGTTTCTCCGTTTTTAGGAAGATTAGATGATGTTTCTACAGACGGAATGCATTTAATTGAAGAAATCAGAGAAATTTATGATAATTACAACTATCAAACTCAAATATTATCAGCTTCTGTAAGACATACTATGCATATTGTAAATTGTGCAAAAGTAGGTTCAGATGTAATGACTGGACCGCTTTCGGCTATAAAAGGTTTGTTGAAACATCCTTTAACTGATATTGGTTTACAACAATTTGTTGAAGATGCTAAAAAGATGAATTTGTAAAATCAAAATTCTATTTTCCACTTTTTTAAAAACTCCTCTGCAGTTAGCTGCCGAGGATTTTTTTTGCTTTATGAGCAACCGATTGTTTCTGTTTTTCATTTTGTAAGAAATGTATTGTTTACTGCATAATTAATTGGATAATGGTGAATAAATTTCTGTAGGCCTTGTTCTATAAGGACTTTTAAAGGATCGACTTTCGAGTGATTCTTATTCTAACTACTACATCGTTTTAGTTAATTCAGAAGAAAATTTAAATTTTAACTTTTTATGTTTTTTTTAAGATTTTGAATGAAACTATTTATTATCTCTAACGTTTTCGCTGGAATAAATGCTGTTTTTGACAATTGTTTAATATTTTATAAAAATAAATATTGATTAGGTTTTTTTTGATGAGTATTTTTTTGAAAATGATAAAAAAAATTAACGCAACCGATTGTGTGTTGTTGTTTTTTGCATATATTTGTTTTGACTATAACCTATTGTTTATTTGAATTTTAAAAAATCAATGGCATCAAATTCATTCAATTAAGAAAACTAACTAAACCATACTATTAACTCATTAAACCAATTATTTATGACTAACTTTTTAATTACTAAAAGCAGATCAAAATACTTTAAGAATTTGGGATTCTTAATCCTGATGCTGGTATTTTCTGCTGCAGTAAATGCGCAAATTACTGTTTCGGGTACTGTATCTGATGGTAGCGGACCAATACCTGGGGTAAATATTATTGTAAAGGGAACAAAAACAAATACAGTTTCTAATTTTGACGGAACTTATACACTTCAATCTGTTCCTGCCAATAGTATTTTGGTTTTTAGCTTTATAGGATACAAACCATATGAAGTTGCAGTAAAAAATAAAACTAAAATCGATGCTGTTCTTGAAGAGGATTTAAACGACTTAAAAGAAGTTGTTGTTATTGGATACGGAACTGCGAAAAGAGCAGATTTAACAGGAGCTGTTTCTACGGTTACAAGTGCAGCTATAACTCAATCTGTTCCTACCACTTTTGATCAGGTTTTACAAGGTCGTGCGGCTGGTGTGCAGATTCAGCAGAATAGTGGTACTCCGGGCGGAAGTTCTTCTGTACGTATTCGTGGAATCAGTTCGATTACAGGTTCAAATGAACCAATTTATGTAATAGACGGTGTAATTATAGACGGAAACTCAGGTTCTTTAAATTCGAATCCGCTTGCTGCGATTAATCCGAATGATATTGCCTCTATAGATATTTTGAAAGATGCTTCTGCGACAGCAATTTATGGTTCTAGAGCTGCAAATGGAGTTATTATGGTAACAACGAAAACGGGAAGAAAAGGAGACTTGGTCTTAAATTTTGATAGTTATGTAGGTTGGCAGCAAATGCCTAAAGAATTACAGGTATTAAATTTAAGAGAATATGGTACTCTTAAAAATACTCGTGCAGATTTAGGAATTGTACAGCGTGACAATACTTTTATCAGACCAGATTTATTAGGGGAAGGGACAAACTGGCAGGACGAGTTATTTCAAACAGCTTTAATTCAAAACTATAATTTATCTGCTTCTGGAGGTTCAGAAAATACTACTTATGCATTAGGAATGAGTTATTTTGATCAGGAAGGTACTGTAATTGGTTCTTCTTTTGATCGTATGACGCTTAGAGGGGTTGTCGATTCTCAAGTAAAGAAATGGATGAAAGTTGGAGTAAATATGAATGTATCCAAAGTCAATCAGGTAACAACAGTTAATGATGATTCTGTGATTCTAGTAGCTTTAAAACAAACACCAAACGTTGCAGCCCGTAATGCTGATGGTACTTTTGATGGTCCAGATACAACAGAATTTGTTCAAACCAATCCGTTAGGAATAGCGTTATTGAAAGATAATCATGCTGCAAATTACAATGTGAGAGGAAATGCTTATGCTGAAATTAGTTTTACAAAAGATTTAAAACTTAGAACGCAGTATTCGATAGATTATAACTTTGGAAACAATTATACCTTTAATCCATCATACACTTTTGGAGCATTGTCTAACGAAGTAAGAGAAGGAAGCAGAACCAAGTCTACTGGCGAAAACTGGATCTGGAATAATTTATTGACTTATAATAAGGTATTCGTAAAACATAACATTAATGCAATGCTAGGTCAGGAATTACAAGAACAAAATTGGGAAAATTTATATGGTTACCGCTCTGGATATTTAACAAACGGAGCTACAGATTTGAATGCTGGAGATCCTACAACAGCTAGAAATTCAAATGCAAGTGCTACAAGATCACTTAGTTCTTATTTTGCAAGAGCAGCTTATTCATTTGATGACAGATATTTTTTAACAGGAACGATTAGAAGAGACGGATCTTCTCAATTTGCCGATGATAACAAATGGGATTGGTTTCCGTCTGCAGCTTTAGCATGGAAAATTTCAAGCGAAGGATTTTTAAAAGATAATCAGACTATTAACAATTTAAAATTGCGTGCAGGCTGGGGTGTTACAGGTAACTCAAGTGTGCCAAACAATGCCTATACTTCTGTTTATGGAACTTCTGCTACAAACTGGGGAAGCGGGCAAATTGCAACTAATACCGCCAATCCAGATTTGAAATGGGAAAAATCAAATCAAACCAATATTGGTTTAGATCTTGGACTTTTCAACAACAGGGTTGAAATTACTGCAGATGTTTATTATAAAAAAACAGATGATTTATTACTGCGATTATCACTTCCTGCATATGTAGGTACGACAGGGCAGGGATCAACAGCACCGCCTTATGCTAACATTGGATCTCTTGAAAATAAGGGTATTGAGTTTACAATCAACACGATCAATATGCAGAGACAAGATTTTCTTTGGAGATCAAATTTTAATATCTCGATGAATAGATTTAAAGTGTTGAAATTGAATTCGGAATCAGGTGTTTATGACCAGACTTTACAACAAGGATCAGATGTAACAGTTGTTACCCGCAGTGCAGTTGGCGAAACGTTGGGACAATTTTATGGCTATAAAGTGATTGGACGTTTTGAAAAAGCAACCGATTTCTATTATAAAGATGCTGCGGGAACGGTAAAACCAACTGCACTTCCAGAAGGAATGCAGATTGGAGAAAACGGAGTCTGGATTGGAGATTATATGTTTGAAGATGTAAATAAAGATGGAGTAATCAACGAAAAAGACGCAGGTTACATTGGAGATCCAAATCCAGATTTTACTTTCGGGTTTACCAACAGCTTCTCTTTCAAAGGATTTGATGTGAGTATTATGTTTACAGGTTCTTACGGAAATGATGTTTTAAATTACCAAAGACGCTGGTTAGAAAATCCTCGTGAAAATACCAATTTATTGAAATCGGCTTTAGGATACGCGCAATTAGAATTAATTGATCCGAATGGACCAAATGATTATCGTAATGTTCAAATTGTAGGCGGAGATCCTTATATGCCAAGAATTGGGGCATCATCAGCATCTTCTGCTTCTAACTATCGTTTAAGCAACAGATTCGTAGAAGATGGATCGTATGTGAGACTTAAAAATATTTCAATTGGCTACAATCTTCCAAAGGACTTATATTCTAAGTACGGAATTTCAAATATCAAAGTATATTCGAATATGCAGAACGTTTTAACCTTTACAAAATATAAAGGATACGATCCAGAAGTTGGTGCAATCAACCAAAACCAGCTTTTAAATGGTATAGATAACGGACGTTATCCTACTCCAGTAACCACTACTCTTGGAATAACTGTTAATTTCTAAAAACTGCACAATGAAAACAAAGAAAATATTTTACACGGCTTTAATTATTGCAATGCCATTTGTTTGGACAGGATGCAGCGATCTTTTAGACGTTGAACCAAATGATGTAATTACAAAGGAAAATTTTTATAAAACGGAATCTGACTTTCAGGCCGCTACGGGACCATTGTACAATAAAGTATGGTTCGATTTTAATGATAAATTTTACTATGGTTTAGGAGACGGACGCGCTGCAAATATGTATGCTCCTTTCTCAGACTACGTTTATCCGTTCACAGATTTAACAGAAACAGGATTAACCGGACCATTAGTTTCGGCTTGGGGGTCATTGTATAATGTTGTTCAGCAGTCTAATAACGTAATTATTGGTATATCTGGAAGTTCGCTTAGTGATGCAGTTAAAAACAAATACATTGCAGAAGCTCGTTTTATGAGAGGAACAGCATACTGGTATTTGGCATCATTATGGGGAGATGTTATCATCTCAACAGACCCTAGAGAATTGGTAAAAAATCCACTTGTAAATAAAAATCCATTAAAAGATGTTTACGAATTCTCTATGCGCGATTTAGAATTTGCAGCAAAATATCTTCCAGAAACGGCTGGTCAGGCCGGACGTTTAACAAGATACAGCGCATTCGGAATGCTGTCTCGCGTTTATTTATCATTCTCAGGAATAAGCGATAATCCAAACAGTGGCACTCGCAGTCAGGAATATCTTGATTTAGCTAAAAAAGCGGCTGAAAAAGTAATTAGTTCTGGTCCGTACAGTTTGATGACGAATTATGAAGATTTATTCATGATTGATAACAACAACAACACAGAATCTTTATTTGCCTTACAATGGGTTCCAAATGGAGATTTTGGTGTAAATAATACACAGCAGGCTTATTTTGCATTAGGTTCTGATATTACAGGAGACGATGCGGCTTGGGGTTATTGGACAAGAGCTTCTTACAATGTTCTGCAGGAATATGAATCTAAAGATGTTCGCCGTAGAGCAACTTGGATGGGAGACAACGATCATTATGCAGAAATCAACAAAGCAAACGGCGGTTATACAGTCGATCATGCAGCTGATTTTCTGACTGTTAAAAAAGGAGTTGTAGGTTCTACAAAAGACAATTCGAAAATTACCCGTATGAATTCGGCACTGAATACTTATATGCTGCGTCTGGCTGAAGTCTATCTAAACTATGCAGAAGCAGCTTTAGGAAACAATGCTTCAACAGCAGATGCAACAGCGATTATGGGAGTAAACAGACTTCGTGCCCGTGCAGGTTTAGATCCAAAAACAACATTGACTTATGCAGATATCATTCACGAAAGAAGAGTTGAACTGTGTATGGAAGGACAATATTGGTATGATTTAGTGCGCAGAGCTTACTATAAACAGCAAGAAGTAATCAACTATGTTACGGCACAAAACAGAGGAACAATTACGCCGATTTTATATGATACTGCAACAAATACAGTTTCTGTAGATCCTTCAAGAAGTACAAGTCCAAGAGCAATTGGTGTAATCGATGCAACAATTTTTACACTGCCTTACCCAGAATCTGAATTAGTTCAGAATCCGTTATTGAGAGAAAATCCTGTTCCGTATCAGTTTACAGAAGAGAAAATTAAAGACTTATTCTAGTATTCAGAAATAAAAAATTAAAGAAATAGTAATATGAAATATATTTTAAATAAAAAGTATTGGGCGCCCATCGCACTTCTTGCAATGATGGTTTTCGGCATACTGTGTACCTCTTGCGATAATAACGATTCGGGAGGCAGTACAATTACAATTACAAGAGTATTTTTAGAAGACGTCAATTCAACTGTTCCTGACAGAGAAGTTAATTTTGCCCGTTTAGGACAGTTATTGCGTATTGAAGGTTCGGGATTTGCAGGCTTAAAGAAAGTTTACATTAACGGATATTCAACTTATTTTAATGTAGCATTTGTGTCTAATAACTCGATGCTCGTAAGTGTTTCTGCCGATACGCCAATTTTAGAGGCAGATCCTTCAGTGAGAAACACAATTCGTTTTGTAAATGATTCTAATGAAGTAATTTTTCCTTTTGAAATTCGTTCAGGGAAACCCGCAATTTCTAATATTTCAAATACATTACCAAATCCGGGAGAAACGATTACCGTTACAGGAGATGGTTTAACAGAAGTTAGCAAAGTAGTTTTTCCAGGAAATGTAGAAGTAACAACAGGAATTGTTTCAGATGAAGACGGCGAATTCTTTACGGTTGTCGTACCAAACGGAATATCAGATTTAGGAGGTTCTATTTTTGCAGAAACATCAAATGGAGGCGTTTATTCACCAAGATATTTCAATTTCAAAAAAGGAATATTAATCAATTTCGACGGACTAGGTTCTCAAGGTTCATGGGACAGAGCGAGTATGATACTTCCAGCAGATTTAGAATCGGCTGTTATTGGAACAGGAAATACTTCTCAAGGAAAATATGTACCGCATCGTCCGGCGAAAATTCCATCTTTTACTGCAAATGCTAATCGTCAATCAGAAGTTTGGACGGCAGGAACAGGAGTCGATAATTGGAGAACACAGTTAACACCTTATATCCCTGCAAATACAGCACTTGACCAAGTAGCCTTTCAATTTGATATTTATGTACCAGAGGCTTGGAAAGATTCAGGTTTCTTAAAAATATGTACAATCAATAACTTTAATGGCGGCGAATGGGCAGGAGCAGTTTACAACTATGTTCCTTGGATTGTTGACGGAAAATCAGTTGCTTTTCAAACGACAGGATGGACAACAGTTACTATTCCGTTAAACAAATTTTATGCTTGGTCTAAGGAACCTTTTACTTTCGAAACAGTTTTAGCATTTCGTGAAGCAGCGACTTATCAAAACTTTGGTATTTACTTCGAAAACTCCGACATAAAACTTTCCAATGTTACAGGAAATGCAAGCGAAGTCGAATTCCCAGCAAAAGCAACCTCTGTAAAAGTGTATACAGATAACTGGAGAATAGTACCATTAGACACACCAGTTTACAATGATTTTAACTAACAAAACCACAAAATGAAATCTAAATATATCATACCAATAATTGCTTCATCACTAATGATTTTATCATCCTGCGATGATAATTTGATGGAGTGGGGAAAAGACCCAGAACATGGAGAAGTTACGGGAGCAGAACTTCCATTAGCTTTAGTCGAAAAAATCAGTCGTTACGAACCTTTAAAAAACTATTCCGATTTTCCTTTAGGAAACGGAATAGGAATTAGTCTGTACATGAGTGATCCCGCTTATAGAAAAATCGTAAACGAAAATTTTGATGAGGTTACGCCAGGCTACGAAATGAAACATGGCGCAATGGTAAACTCAAAAGGAGAAATAAATTTTACTAATGTAGATGCTTTTATAGAAGCTACTAAAAGTGCAGGACTAAAAGTTTTTGGCCATACCTTGATTTGGCATTCTAATCAAAGCGCTGGTTATTTAAATGGAATAATTGCCCCAACAGTAATTCCAGGTTCAAGCGGTACAAATGTTTTGGATTTAGCGCCAATTAAAAATGGAACTTTTACCGGCTGGGCCAGAAATAATCCAGGAAAAGGAATTACAACGGTTGCCAATTCAGGATTAACAAGTACTTCTGCTACAATTCAGCTGGCATCTAGTGCAAGTTCTTCAGCAGCATACAGCCTTCAGTTGACTTCGCCAAACGTTCCAATCGTTGCGGGGCATAATTACGAAATTTCATTTTACATAAAGTCTGATGTTGCAGGTAAAGGGCGCATTTCATTCAATGCCTCATTAACCAACCAATACCCATACAAAGATTGGTTTAGTACAGGAGCATCTTGGACAGAAGCTTTTGCAACATCTTCTTCTTGGCAGCAGGTTAAAATTAAATTAGCTCCAAGTGATTTTAAAGCAGGAAGCACAACGTTTCAGTTTAATTTAGATTTAGGATATCTTCCAAATGTCACTTATTTAATAGATGCTAATACGCTCGCGGTTGTTGATTTAGACGCAGCAACAGGACCAGTTAATTTGCTTTCAAATGGAAATTTTAATTCAGGTATTACAGGTTGGAGCAGAGCCAATGGAGCTGCAGATGCATTAAGTGCTGCAGGAGCTTCAAATGCTTATGAAGGAAGCGGAGCAATGAAAATTGTCAATGCAGCAAATAATCCGACAGAACAATGGAGAACTCAGATTCAGTCTACTTTCACCTCTACTTTAGTAGCCGGTAAAAGTTATAAAGTATCATACATGATTCGTTCAGAAGCAGCTGGTTCTGTACGATGTTCAACAACACCATCTTCATTAGCAAATTATCAGGGAGATCAAACTACTTCGACTACTTGGAAATTTATAGAATGGCCAATCACAGCAAAAGGAGGTGAAACAGGTTTAAGTTTTGATATCGGAGGAGTTGCTGGAACGTATTATATTGATAATGTTCTAGTAACCGACGGATCTTCAGGAGGCGGAGGTCCAACAGCCCCAGTAACCATTGAAAAAACAGAAGCCGAGAAAACCAAAATTATTGGTGACGCCATGACAGATTGGATTTCTAAAATGATGACTCATTATAAAACAAGTGTTTTCTCTTGGGATGTCGTAAATGAGCCGATGAAAGAAGATGGAACTTTAAGAGATGGAAGCGAGGGCGATACAGCAGCAGATTACTTTTCTTGGGTAAAATATTTAGGAAAAGACTATGCGGTAAAAGCATTCAAATTGGCACGCCAGCATGGAAATACAACCGACAAACTTTTCATTAACGATTACAATTTAGAATCGAGATTAGACAAATGCGACGGATTAATAGAATATGTAAAATATATTGAAAGTCAAGGTGCTCAGGTTGATGGTATTGGAACACAAATGCATATTGGTTTAACAACAGATAAAGACAAAATTGTTCAAATGTTCCAAAAGCTGGCGGCTTCAGGAAAACTAATTAAAATTTCTGAATTAGACGTTAGATTAGGAACTGCTACACCAACAGTTGCACAGCAGGCTTCACAAGCAGAAATGTATCAATACGTAATCGATATGTATAAAAAACACATTCCTGTACCGCAGCAATACGGAATTACGATATGGGGTGTTTCAGATAATTCTAAAGAACATGAATATTGGCTTCCAAACGAATCGCCAAATCTTTGGGATGCTAATTATGTTCGCAAACATGCATACAAAGGCACGGCTGATGGTCTTGCCGGAAAAGATGTAAGTTTAGGATTCTCAGGTGAATTAGTAAAACCTTAATATCCAAAAAAAACGCTTCAGTTTCAAAATAGCTTTGTCAAGGTGCAGCTTTGGCAAAGCTGCTTTGTTTTATTTTTAATTATTGAAATAAAAAATATGGTTAATATTCTCAGAAACAAATTTCTCCTAATTGCATTACTAACAATGCAACTTGCATTTTGTCAAAATATAACTCATCTTCAAAAAAAAGGAAATAAAACACAATTAATTGTAAATCAAAAACCATTTTTAATACGAGGCGGAGAATTAGGAAATTCTTCTGCCACAAGTATGGAAAGCATGGAAACTATCTGGCCGAAATTGACAGATATGAATCTCAACACGGTTTTAACGCCAGTTTATTGGGAATTGATAGAACCAGAAGAAGGAAAATTTGATTTTAAATTAGTGGATGATTTAATTCTTCGTGCACGAAAAGAAAATTTAAAATTAGTTTTTCTATGGTTTGGATCTTGGAAAAACAGTATGTCCAGCCACGCTCCGGCTTGGGTAAAATTAAACCAAAAAAAATATCCGAGAGTTAAAGACGATCAAAATAAAAGTCATGAAATTTTAACGCCTTTCAGCGAAAATAATCTTCAAGCCGATTTGAATGCTTTCAAGAAATTAATGAATCATGTTAAAGATTTCGACCAAAAAGAACAGACCGTTATTATGATTCAGGTTGAAAACGAAATCGGAATGCTGCCAAATGCCCGCGATTATCATCCGCTGGCAAACGAAGCTTTTAACAAAGATGTTCCAAAAGAATTATTGCAGTATCTTCAAAAAAACAAAGAAAAACTCGTTCCAGAATTTTATGAAATCTGGAAAAAAAATGGATTTAAAACGTCAGGAAATTGGGAACATATTTTTGGAAAAGGACTTCATACAGATGAAATTTTTATGGCTTGGTATTTTTCAAAATTTACCAATCAAATTGCAAAAGCAGGGAAAGACATTTATCCAATTCCGATGTTTGTAAACGCCGCTTTAAATGCTCCCGAAAAGAAACCAGGTCAATATCCGAGTGCAGGTCCGTTACCGCATCTTATGGATGTTTGGAAAGCAGGAGGAAACGCAGTCGATTTTTTAGCTCCAGATTTTTATAATCCGTCATTTAAACAATGGAACGATTTATTTATCCGTCAAGGCGATCCGTTGTTTATTCCCGAACATCGTTTTGACGAAACCGCACCGTTTAAAGGTCTGTATGCTGTTGGACATTACGAAGCCATTGGTTTTTCGCCATTTTCGATAGAATCTGTAGCAGATGCCAAAAAAGAACCGCTTGGGAAAATTTACGATTTAGTCCAGCAATTAACACCAACTATTGAAGCCAGTAAAGGCCAAGGAAAAATGGACGGCGTTTTATTAGATAAAGAAAATAATTCGCAGACCATAAAAATGGGTGATTATGAATTTACATTCAAACACGATTATACCTTAAATTGGTCTGACGGAGCAAAAGCCGAGGTTTGGCCAATGTCGAGCGCCATTATTATAGAAATTGCCAAAGACGAATTTTATATCGCGGGTTCTGGAATTGTTGTAACTTTTAAATCTCTAAAAGAGAATTTAAAAGCAGGAATTTTAAAAACAGATCAGGGAAAATTTGAAAATGAAAAATGGAAAACAATCCGACATTTTAACGGAGATCAAACCCATCAAGGTAGACATCTCAGAATTTCAGTCGGCGATTACGAAATTCAAAAAATAAAATTATATACGTATGATTAATGTTTTTTTTCGCCACGAATTACACGAATAGGCACTTATTTTTTTTCTAATTATCTTCAATTTCACAAATTAAAAAAATCGTGTCATTGCAGTATTATAAACTAAGCAGGATTTAGTGTATTTAGTGTAATTCGTGGCGAAAAAACAAAAACAATATATATGAAGAAAGTATTACTAGCACTTATAATCACATTTAGTGTCAATGCACAAATAAAACTGCCGAGATTAATCAGCGATGGGATGATATTACAGCGCGATACAAAAGTCAATATCTGGGGCTGGGCTTCGGCAAATGAAAATATTGAACTTGACTTTAAAGGAAAAAAATATAAAACCACAACTTCAGAAGAAGGAAAATGGTCGATTCAGCTTCCGTCACAAAAAGCGGGCGGACCTTTCGAAATGACCTTAAAAGGAACAAATACAATCGTATTGAAAAATATTCTTTTTGGAGATGTGTGGCTTTGTTCAGGACAATCCAACATGGAGCTTCCGATGGACAGACTGAAAGATAAATACAAAGATGAAATTGCAAAATCTCAAAATTCAAACATCAGACAATTTTTGGTTCCAGATGAATATTATTTTGAAAAAGAAAGAACCGATTTTTCATCTGGATCTTGGGTTGAAGCAAATCCTATAAATATTTTGCAGTTTACAGGAGTGGGCTATTTTTTTGCCAATGAAATTTACGAAAAATACAAAATTCCAATTGGATTAATCAACAGTGCTTTGGGCGGTTCTCCAGCAGAATCTTGGATTAATGAAGAAGGAATAAAGAAATTCCCAGATTATTACCAAGAATATTTAAAATTCAAAGACGGAAAACTCGAAAAACAAATCGACGAAAAGGATCGAAAAGTCAATTCAGATTGGTATAAACTACTAAACGAAACAGATCTTGGACTAAAAAATAAATGGAGAAATTCAACCGATATTTCCGATTGGAAGACAATGAATATTCCAGGTTATTGGGCAGATGGCGAACTTGGAAATCTAAACGGTTCAGTTTGGTTTAAGAAAGAATTTGTTTTAGAAAATGTAAAAGAAAATCAAGCAAAACTCATTTTAGGAAGAATTGTCGATGCCGATTCTGTTTTTGTAAATGGCAATTTTGTGGGCACAACTTCCTATCAATATCCGCCGAGAATTTATTCTTTTAATACAAATATTTTAAAAGAAGGAAAAAATGAAATTACCGTTCGCGTCATCAATAATTCAGGCAGAGGAGGTTTCGTAACCGATAAACCGTACGAACTAATTATTGGCGATAAAACAATAGATTTAAAAGGAAATTGGAACTATCAATTAGGTTCAAAAATGCTCCCTTTGCCAGGGCAGACATTTGTAAGATGGAAACCAGTCGGACTTTATAATGCCATGATTGCACCTCTTAAAAATTATTCTTTAAAAGGCGTTTTATGGTATCAAGGCGAATCGAATACTAAAAATCCGTCGGAATATTTAGGTTTAATGGAAACATTAATCGAAACTTGGCGTACGGAGCTGCAACAGGAAAAACTACCTTTTTTAGTGGTGCAGTTAACTAATTATATGAATCCAAAACCAGAACCTCAAGAAAGCAATTGGGCATCTTTAAGACAACAGCAGACCAATTTACTTCGAGTTGCCAATACCGGATTGGCTGTTACAATAGATTTGGGTGAATGGAACGACATTCATCCTTTAAATAAATACGATGTTGGAAAAAGATTGGCGCTTCAGGCCAGAAAACTGGTTTATGGCGAGAAAAAACTAATTGCTTCCGGACCTCTTTTTAAATCAGTTAAAAAGGAAGGAAACAAAGTAATTATTGATTTTTCGGAGATTAGAACTGGCTTGGAAATCAAAAATGGAAATGAATTAAAAGAATTCGCAATCGCAGGAAATGACGGAAAATTTGTTTGGGCAAAAGCGGTTATCGAAGGAGATAAAGTTATCGTGAGCAGTGATTTAGTACCAAATCCCGTAAAAGTGAGATATGCTTGGGCAGATAATCCAGATAAAGCCAATTTGTACAATAAAGAAAATTTACCAGCTTCGCCTTTTGAGGCAGAAGTTAAATAGTTTTTTAACACATAGAGACATAGTTTTCTTGCGCTGAAAGGCGTTTCACTTATTTAAATTAACATAGCTATGTGTGAGAAACTAGTTTCTTTTTTTAGTCTTTTACAAATAAAACAAACCCTATGTCTCTATGTGTTAAAAAAACTTTCACAGAGCTTTGCTAAAGTTTATAGTACTGTAATTATACACAATTTTGTCATCTCGACGAAGGAGAGATCTCCGCAAGAAACTCCGCAAAGAATTCAGCTAATCAGAGATGCCATTGCGTTTTCTTATTTTTTTAGCTTTGTCAAAGTTTCAAACTTTGACAAAGCTTTTGCATTTTAAGAAAAACTATTTCAAATTTTCCATAAGAGTTTTCAAAAAAGCAATAACTGCCTTTTTTTCATATACTTCTTTCAGCGAAATAAGCATCGCCGTGCGCGTCATTTCTTTTCCTTTTATCGGAATTGCAAATAAATCTTTTTCATTTTCGACTGTAGTTTTGGTTAAAATCGTATGCCATTTTCCAGTTTTGATCAATTCAAGTAAAGTTGGAATGTCATTGATTTCAATGGTAAATTTCGGATTAAGATTATCTTTTTCAAAAGCTTTATTGATAAACTGAGTTGTGCTAAAACCGCTTGAAGGAAGCGCAAGCGGCAGCAAACTCACCTCTTCTAAAGAAATACTTTTTTTATGGATTAAAGGAGTTGCTGACGAAGTGACCAAAGCCATCGGCGAAGTAAATAATTCACGGTATTTAAAATGTGCTTCGGCGGCAATTTCTTCAAAAGTCAGAATGACATCGAGTTCAAAATGATTGAGTTTTTGAATTAATTCCTGCGAAGTTCCAAAGACAATTTCGAATTGAATTTTTGGAAATTCAGAACTAAATAAAATTAAAGCTTTTGTAACCACATGCCGCAGCGCATACGTTACACCAATTGCAATTTTTCCCGCTTCGAGATTATTCAGATCTTTTAAAAGTTCGAAACCGTCAGAAGCTTTATTAACAGATTGCTGTGCGTAGACAGAAAATAAATCTCCAGCTTCCGTCAAAGTAATTCGTTTGCCAATTCTATTAAAAAGGGGAACTTGCAATTCATCTTCTAATTGTTTAATTTGTTGAGATAATGTGCTTTGGCTGATGTGTAAGGCCAAAGCCGCTTCGGTAAAATTCAATAATTCCTTAGCTTTAAGAAAATATTTAAGCTGTCTGAGTTCCATTTCTAAATCGGTTTTATCGATTGATTTTATCGAAAAATACAGTTTTACAAATATAGAAATTATTAAGAACTTTGTTGTGTTATAAAACTAGAGCAAGAACAAGATGAAAATTATAGCCTTACAAGAAGGAAATTATATAGCAGATTCTAAAAAAGAATTTAAACTTATTACAGAAGAAACAACCGATTCTGGGCTTAAAATGGCAATTCAGCCTTTTTTGGTAATTACCGACAATGATATTATTTTGCTCGATTTAGGTTTAGGATTTGTGAACGACGGAATTCCGTTTATTCATCAGATTCTCAGAAATAATAATATTGAACCCGAACAAATTACTAAAGTTTTGGTTTCGCATCTTCATAAAGATCATATTGAAGGAATTGGTTATTTTGAAAATGATAATTTCATTCCGAATTTCCCAAATGCAAAGATTTATATTCAAAGAAGAGAAATAGATTTTGCTTTAGAGCAAACTAACAATCCGTCTTACGTATTTGAAATATTGAAGCAGCTGGAAAAACTCCCAAACGTAGAATTTCTAAATTCTGACAGCGGTACTATTACAGATGAAATTTTCTATGAAGTTTCTGCTGGACATACCAAATTCCATCAAGTTTTCTGGATTAAAGCCGATGATGAAATTGTTTTTTATGGTGCCGATGATTTGCCTCAAAAAATATATTTAAAAATCCCCGTTGCCTACAAAACAGATTTTGACGGAAAACGAGCCATGGAGTCTCGTAAAAAATGGGAACAGAATGCAAAAGACGAAAACTGGAAAGTACTTTTGTACCATGATATGAAGACGCCGGTTTTAGAGTTTTAGTTTTTAATTATTAAGTATTGAGAGAATAGAATTAAGTATTAAGAGAATATGAAAGATTTAGCATCAATTCCAGCTTTGATTATTTACGGTTCGCTGGCGCCAGGCGAGTCTAACCACTCCGTTATGGCTCCAATTAAGGGCGAATGGAAAAAAGCTACTATAAAAGGAAAACTGCAAGAAGGAGGCTGGGGTTCGTCTTTAGGTTATAATGGATTTATTCCTGTAAATTCTGAGGAGGCTGAAACAATTAATTGCTATGTTCTTTTTTCAGAAGATCTGCCTGATAATTGGGATTATCTGGATGAATTTGAGGGCGACGGTTATATGCGTATTCAAACAGAATATGAACTGGAAAATGGTCAAAAGGGAATTGGGTTTATTTATGCTTTAAATGAATAAGTCGAAAATGCTATTTATTCAATTCTTGTAAATCATTTTCAATAAGTTGAACTTTATCTATGTTGCTAATATTTGATATTAATGAGGTAAAATGATCACCTCTTTCGAGATCAGTTATTCTAATTTCTTTTAAAATATAATTATCAAAGTTTCTCTGATCAAACATTGAAGAAAATAACTTACTTCTAAATTCTTGAGGCAGTAATTTATTTTTTCTATTGTCTCTCATTTTAATGGGAGCAGTATCGCAGTAATAATATAAAACAACATTATGCTGTTTTAAATAATTATCAATTATATCAGTAAATACATTCAGTGTTTTAATTGAGTTGTGTTCAATATTAGTACTCATTAAAGTAATTGAAACATCAACAATTGGAATTCCGTAATTCATTCCATTTGCAGAGAATACCATAAAACTTACAAGATATTCATAACCTTCTGCAGTAACAAAAGGAATTTTCTTCTCTAATTCCAAAATCAATAAAAATTATTTAGACTTTGGAAAATAGGTGTTTTTTTGTGCAATTAATTTTGCTTTGTTTTCTTCTTTTAAAGTACGAAGATTTCTAAAGAACTCTAAAGTTTCCTTACTTGGTTTTGTAATATGTAATGTTTGTGTTTTCATAAGATTGCTGCAAATGTAAGTATTTTTTTAGAAAACAACTAATTTGCTTAGTACTGTCTAATAATTGAGCGACTTTTTTTTCTTTGAAAACAACAAAAACAAAACGCTTCTTACTTTTTCTTCTAATGAAGAACGCAGGATGGAAAAAGCTTTAGTAATCTGAGCTTCAACGGTTTTTATAGAAACATCTAAATGTTCTGCAATTTCAATATTAGTCAGCCCTTCTTTTTTACTCAAAATGAAAACTTCCCTGCATTTTGGAGGAAGATTTTGAATCTCTTTATTTACAGCAGTTAAAACTCTCTGAAAAGCTTCAGAATCATCTTCCTGAACAATTCCGTTTAAAGCGTCGTAATACGATTTTTCTAGAGAAAATAGAGACTGGTTTTTTCTATACAAATCTATAAACTCGTTGTAAGTCAATTTGTAAAGAAAACTTTTTAAAGCATGATCAGATTTTAATCTCGTGCGCTGTTCCCAAACCTTAATAAAAACATTTTGCACAATGTCTTCGGCACTGTAAACATTTTTAACTAAGCTGTTTGCGTAGACACAAAGTTTGTGATGATAAGTATCGATTAAATAGGTATAAGCCATTTCATCTCCATTTCTGAGAGACTCAATTAGTATATCATTATCGTTGTAATCATCAATTTTCATAAAAACAAATATATAAATTAATAGTTTTTAGGGCTTATATTAGGATGGATTTGATGCAATTTCCCCACATTTTTGATTTTCTATTTGAAAATTATTACAAATAAAATGATCCAAAAATGCAAAGATAAAAACATTTACTCTTTTATCTCTATCAAATTAGTCGTGTTTATTGAAAGAAAAAACTTGTGAAAAGAAAAAAAATCATGAAAATGAAAAAAACTTTATCAAATTGTTAGGGTTTTGTTTTTTTGCTTCGTAATAATATTAAAAACAACTAAAATGACAGTGAAAAAATCAGAACGATTAATCGTTAAATTTATCACAAATCAGGCAAGTCAGGAAGAAATTGAGAAGCTGACGGAATGGTTAAAAGTGGATGAAAACAAAATTGTGTTTAAGGATTTTATAAAAACCAATTACGCGATAGACACTGTTATGAACAATTTTGATTCTACTGAAGTGAAAAAACAGCTTTCGCAAAGAATTCAAAAAGAAAATAATGTTTTTGCTAAAAGAAGATTTTCATCTTATTATAAATATGCAGCGATTTTAATTGTCGCTTTGGGAGGATTTTATTTTTATAAAAATTCAGAACCAGTACAGTTAAAACAAAATGTGGTGATTCCGAGAGAAGATGAAATTGTACTGCAGCTAGGAAATGATTCACAAACTCTTGATCCTAACGAAGCCAGAAATGTAACCGATAAAGATGGAAATGTAATTGGAAAACAAGAAAAAAACAGATTGGTTTATAATAAAGCTTATTCTGAAGGCAAACTGGTTTATAATATCATTAGAATTCCTTACGGTAAAAAGTTCGACGTGCAATTATCAGACGGAACGCTGGTGCATTTAAATGCTGGAACATCGTTACGATATCCGCTTCAATTTATCAAAAATCAAAACCGACAAGTGTATCTGCTGGGCGAAGCTTATTTTGAAGTCGAAAAAGATAAAATACATCCGTTTATAGTGAACACACAAAATATAAATGTTGAGGTTTTAGGAACTCAATTTAACGTAGATACGTATACTGAAAATATAAGTACTGATGTTGTTTTGGCAGAAGGAAAAGTATCGCTTTATAAAGATCAGAAAACTAGAGAAACCCCTGTTTACTTAAAACCAGGTGAAAAAGGTTCGGTTGTAAAAAATCATTCGGAGATAAAAATAGAGCAAGTCAATACAGATTATTATACAGCTTGGGTAAAAGGAAGTCTGGTGTTTAAAAATGCAACGTTTGAGGATATTATCAAAAAGCTGGAGCGTCATTATAATGTCACTTTTATAAACCGAAACAAAATTCTCGGGAAAGAAATTTTCAACGCCCGTTTTGATAATGAACCAATTGAAGTTGTTTTGAAATATTTCAGTGATAGTTATGCAATTGATTATATCATTGATAGAGATAGAATTACTATTAAGTAAGTTAGTTGTTAGTTGTTAGTTGTTAGTTGTTAGTTGTTAGTTGTTAGTTGTTAGTTGTTAGTTGTTAGTTGTTAGTTGTTAGTTGTTAGTTGTTAGTTGTTAGTTGTTAGTTTGAATGTTAATACTCTAAAAATCTAAAATTTAAAATTTAAAATAAAAAAAATCGCCTATGTAACAGAAATCCAAAAATGAAATGGATCGTTATTTAAAAAAAAACCGGAAAATGCGCCAACATTTCCCGGTAGAGTAAATGCGGTCAGTTAATTAGCCAACCAACATTAAAAAAACATTTTAAAAGTATGAAAAAACTATTGAACAAAATCAGGTTCGACAAGCCTTTTTTGAAATTTGATTTGAAGATGAAATTGACCACATTATTTTTATTCACCGCCTTAACAATAATGCACGCCGGAACTACTTATTCGCAGAAAGCTAAAATTTCTTTTAGTGCAAATAATATGACTGTTGCAAAAGCTATTGAAAAGTTAGAATACACAACCAATTACAGATTTGTATATAATGTAAGATCTGTTGATTTAAACAGGATCATTACAATTAATGAGAGTAATGTTGCTATTGAGACACTCTTAAATACCATTTTTGGCAATACAGGAACCGATTATAAAGTTTCTGGAAACCATATTGTTTTAATGGCAAGAAAAGCTCCTGCAGAAAAAGCAACCGTAAAAGCGGAAGCAGACTTTATCGTAAAAGGACGCGTAACCGATGAAAAAGGCATGCCTCTAGTTGGTGCCGCAATTTCAGATAATGGTTCGGGTAGAGGAGTACAGACAGATTTTAATGGAGAATATCAAATTATCACGGTAGGCAGCGAAACTACTTTGGCATTTGCTTATTTAGGATATGTAAGACAAGAAATTAAAGTTGAAGGAAGAAGCGTTATAAATGTTGTTTTGAAAGAAGATGTTCTGGAATTAGAAGGCATAGTATTAAAAACAGGTTATCAGGAAATTACGGCTGAGAAAGCAACAGGATCTTTTTCTAGTTTAAAAGCAAAAGATTTTCAGGAGCAGCGTTTAAATAGTTTAGACAAAATTTTAGAAGGACGTATTGTTGGGTATCAAGACGGAAAAATTCGCGGAACTACCTCTATGACAGGTGTAAGCGCCCCTTTATATGTTATTGATGGTTTTCCAGTAGAAAATACAAAATTAACTCCGTATGCTTCTATAGAAGAAAATCTGCCTAACCTGAATTTAGAAGATATTGAAACTATTACGGTTTTAAAAGATGCAGCAGCTTCTTCTATCTACGGTGCGCGCGCAGCAAATGGAGTGGTGGTTATTACAACTAAAAAAGCAAAAGCTGGAAAAACAACTATTTCATTTTCAAGTAATTTAACGGTTACGCCTTATAGAAATTATACTGGAAACCTTACCAGTTCTGCTGATATTATTGGTTTAGAAAAAGGATGGGCAGACGGAAACCCTAATTTGAAAACTGCTAATGCAAATACGTATGCACAGTCATTGTTAAATAATGCTGTATTTACAAGTTTAGGAATGCAGACTATTTTAAATGGTTATGCTGGAAATATTTCGCAGGCAGAAATGAATGGTCGTTTAGATCAACTTGGTTCTCAAGGTTATAAATACTACGATGATGTAGCAAGATATGCAAAACGCGATCAGTATTTTATGCAGCATAACCTTAGTTTAGGAAAAGCTACTGAAAGCAATTCATTTAATGCTTCTTTAACTTACAAAGACAATCAGCTTGAGGATATTTATTCGGAAAATGAAACAGTTGGTCTTAATTTAAAAAACTCCACTCAAATTAACAGCTGGTTATCTTTAGACTTAGGAACTTATGTTAATTATGGAAGAGGAGATACCCAAAGTTATAATCCTATTAACACTGCTACAGGGATATTTAATGCGGGTTATAAACATCAGCCGTATAATCAGTTAGTTAATAATGATGGAACTAACTTTGTTTCTACACCAGAATCTCGCTACAATGCTTTTACGCTAAATTCTCTCAAAAACTACGGTCTTTATGATATGAATATTACGCCAATGGATGAGTTGGGGAGAAATTTAATTGAAAGTAAAAATTTCCTAAACAGAACCTATGCAAAGTTTAATGTGAAATTTAGTCATGCATTTACGTATGATGCAATGTTTCAGTACGAATTTGGTTCAGATCGTGCCAACCAGCTGTTTGATAAAGATTCATACTATGTAAGAAGTAAAGTAAATGGTATGGTGACACTTGCCAATAACAGAGCAGTTTATAATTTGCCTTACGGCGATATTGTAAAAAATACAGAGCAGATTACAAATGCCTATAATTTCCGCCAGCAGTTAAATTTCAATCAAACTTTTAACGATAAGCATGATGTGTCTGCTATTGCAGGTATGGAAATTCGTCACACTAAGTTACAATTTAATACGAATACTCGTTATGGATATGATGCTCAGACTTTAGGATTTGCAACCGTAAACCAGACAGATCTTCTTAAAGTGTACGGTAGTATTTTTAGCGGCTACATGATACAAGACGAATTTTCATTAGAAAAAGAATTATTGAACCGTTACGTTTCTGTTTATGGAACGGGAGGATATACTTATGATAAAAAGTACTCAGTATCAGGAAGTTTAAGATGGGATCGTTCTAACCTTTGGGGAACAGACAGCGAATATCAAAATAAGCCTACATGGTCAGCTGGAGCTGCATGGAATATCGATAAAGAATCATTTTTTACTGCTTCATGGATAGATGCACTTAAAGTTCGTGCTTCTTATGGTATTGGAGGAAATATTGCGAAAGATTCTGCTCCTTATTTAACAGCTTATTACAATTCTAATCCAAATGTTGGAGGAAATCAGGGAACTGTTCGATCAAGACCAAATCCAGAATTATCTTGGGAGAAAACTACAACAACTAACATTGGTTTAGATTTCTCATTCTTCAAAAACAGATTAGGAGGAACTCTAGATCTTTATAACAAAAAAGGAGAAAATTTATTAGCGAGCAGTCAAGGAATTCCAACAGAAGGATGGGGATATTCAACTTATAAAATCAATAACGGAGAAATGACTAACAAAGGTATCGAAGTTAGTTTAAGAGGAACAATTGTAAAAACACCTTCATTCTCTTGGGACGCAGCTGTTTTATATGCGAATAACAAAAACAATGTCGATTATGTAAATGTAAAAGCGCCGGTTTATTACCTGCAGTTAGATCAAGCACAAGCTTTTCCGAGAGTAGGTACCAACTTTAATTCTATCTATGGTTATAAATGGGCAGGACTAAGCGCAACAGGAATTCCTCAAGTTTATGATGCTTCAGGAGCTGCAGTAAAATATAATCCGGGACAATTAGAAGCAATCGAAGATTATGGTTCAACAGTTCCTATACACAGCGGTTCTTTCCATACTTCTGCAAATTATAAAAATTTCTCGCTGTCGGCTCTTTTCATTTATGAGTTAGGACATAAAGTAAGAAATACATTCCTGCCAATGTTATCCAACAATTATAATGGAGCAGCTGGAGGTTATGTAACAGATATCACTGTAGTAAATAATCATATTGCAGACCGTTGGATGCAGGCTGGTGATGAGGCTTTTACCAATGTGCCAAGAGCTGTTTATGAGTATGATCCAGAATTTAATTCAGATTCTCGTACCATTTATTCGTATGCAGATATTAATATTTTGGATGCTTCAAACTTGAGATTGAGCAACATTTCATTGGCTTATCAAATGCCAAAAGACCTTATTAAAAGAGCAAAATTAGATGGTGTACGTTTTAACTTAAACGCAGAAAACGTTTACACTTTCGCTAAAAGCAGAGACGCGAAGTTCCTTCTAGGCGGTTTCACATCTCCAAGTTTTGTTTTGGGTGTAAATGTTAATTTCTAATTTATAAAGACTAGACGATGAAAAATATATATAAAAAAGCAGCCTTTTTATTAGCTTTAGGATTGACTTTTGCTTCTTGCGAAAATTATTTGGATGATGTTCCAAAAGGATCAAAATCGCCAACAACATTAGCAGATTATGAAGCTTTTTTACGTGACGAATACACAAACCACAGAGTAAATATAAATGGTGCTTCGCTATTACTAAACGACCAATATGCAACTCTAGCTACTTTATCAAGCGATAGATTGACCAATGCTAATTACATGTGGGATGAAAATGCCGACCGTATTGCACTGAAAGTATCTGATGAAACGACTTTTTATGCAAGTTATCAAGGAATTTCAACCTTTAATTTACTTATCGAGAGTGTTCTAAATTCAACTAAAGCTACAGAAGAAGAAAAAAGAGTAGTTTGGGCAGAAGCAAAAGTACTGCGTGCTATGAACTATTTTAATTTGGTTAATTTTTATGCAGATACTTATGTCGCTTCTACAGCTGCTACAAAATTATCAGTTCCGTTAATTACCAGTGCCAATATAAATGCGCCAAGCAAGCAGGTAACCATTCAAGAATTGTATGATTTTATTTTGAATGATGTTAAAGAGGCACTCCCTTATCTGCCTAAAGTTTCACAAACAGCTTTACATCCAAATTTAGGCACTGGATATGCATTTTATTCAAGAGTTTATCTGCAAATGAATAATTACACAGAAGCCTTAAAATATGCAGACTTAGCATTGGCAGAAAACAATAAATTGTACGATTGGGTTGGATATTACAATACCAATAAAGCAATTATTGATGTTCCAAATTCATATACGGCTACAACTTCTCCTATGGGATTTAATTATGTAGAAAATTATAATTATCGTCACGGTATCACAAATAATTTATCTACAGAAAATAGTATTCCAGTAGAGCGCGCGCAGCGTTTTGAAACTGGTGATGCCCGTTTTATTTCTCGTTGGAAAATCTATACTGTTGGTGCAGAAACGTATTACAGAAGAACGTTATCTGGCTTTTTTAACTTAGGAGGAATTACAACTGTAGAAATTTATTTGATTAAAGCAGAATGTCTGGCGCGTGCAGGGCAGATCAGTGACGCTTTAAGTGTTTTAAATACGGTTCGTAAAACGCGTATTCTTCCAGCTTCTTATCAGGATATTTCAACTACAGATCAGGCGACTGCACTAAGAGCTATTTACAGAACAAAAAATAACGAACTTGTTAATACGTTGATTCCTTTTGCAGACGCACGCCGTTTAAATGCAGAAGGTGTTTATAAAGTAAGTTTCACCAAAACTGCCAACGGAAATACATATACGTTATCATCAGATTCTCATTTATGGACAATGCCATTCCCACAAGGAGCAACGCAAAACCCCGGAAACGGAACTATAACTCAAAATGTAGATAAATAAAAATCCAAAAGCTTCCTGAGTAGGATTTCCCCGAAAAGGAAGCTTTTTTAACATCAATCAAAAATGAATACAATTAAATATAAAATAGTAGGATTGTGTATCTGCTTGTTTATGATTTCAAACAGTACGAGGGCACAAAAGAAAAAAACGACTGCACCAGCTGCAGCTTCTTACAACATTGAAGGAATTATTACCGGCGTGGCAGATGGAACAACTGTAAAATTAATTCCGGGTGCAACGCATTCTTCTGAATTGCCTGTTGCAGAAACAACTCTGAAAGAAGGTAAATTTAACTTTACAGGAAAACTAAACGAACCGCGTTTTTTTTATATCGTCTTTGGAAAAAGTAAAGGCTTTATTCCTTTAATCGTTGAAAATTCTAAGATAAAAGTTTCGGCAGATGGAGAAGTTTCAAAAAATGAGGATGAAAGAATTACATTTAAAAATGAAGTTATTTCAGGTTCTAAATCAAATGACTACTATCAAAAAGAAACTGCTTTTAAAGAAGATTTGAATAAAGATTACGCAGATTATCATAAAGGAACCGAAGAGCTTTCAAAATTATATTCAAAAGCCAGAACTACAGGTGACAGAAAAGTAATGGATTCTATTGCAAATTCTCCAGAATGGAAAGCTTTTGAAGTAAAAGAAAAAGCGTTTTTTACCAAAGTAGAAAAAACAACAGTCGATCTTATTGCAAAACATAAAACAACTTGGTGGGGACCATTTTTTATGATGACGCAGTTTAGTTATTTTACGCCAGATCAAAAACCGCTTTTCGAACAATTTTCAGAAACGGCAAAGAAAAGTTATTACGGACAATTGGTAGACAAAGATTTGAATCCGAAAACATTGGTAGGAACAAGTGTTGCTAATTTCGGATTAAAAGATAAAGATGGAAAGGCGTATACAGCTAAAGAAATTACAGCAGGAAAAAAATACATTCTAATTGATTTTTGGGCTTCTTGGTGCGGTCCGTGCCGTAAAGAAATTCCAAACCTAAAAACTGCTTATTCAGAATACGCGGATAAAGGATTTGAAATTTTAAGTATTTCAATTGATAAAGATGAAAAAGCTTGGCAGAAAGCATTAGGAATGGAAAATATGCCATGGCACAATCTTCTAGACGATGATAAAGTAAGTAAATCGTTTAATGTAAAAACAATTCCGGCAACTTATTTAGTAGATAGTAAAGGTGTAATTATCAGCGATAATTTAAGAGGTGCAGAATTGGAAGCAAAATTAAAAGAGCTTTTGAAATCTTAATTTTTAGGAATTAAAAATTGAGAATTAAAAACACTTTAATGAGAAGTTTAAATTATGTTTGTTTTAATAAATGAAATCTTTTTTAAAGCTTACAATATCTATGATTCTATGTATTTAAATTAAAAAATAACAACAAAAGAAATAACATGAAAAGTACAATCTTAAAATCAGGTTTAACTGCTCTGGCTTTGATAACCGCACTTTCTTCTTGTTCCAAAAAAGAAGGATTTACGATCAATGGTACAATCGCAGGATTAGATAAAGGGATGGTTTATCTGGAAAACACAGATGAAAAAGGAAATAAAAAAATAACCGATTCAGCACAAATTAGTCCTGAAGGAGCTTTTGCTTTTACGGGAAAAGTTACAGAACCGCTTTTGCATACCATTAAATTAAAAGGCGAAGAATATGGTGCTTTTTTTCTTTTAGATAATGATGAAATAAAATTTGAAGCTAAAAAAGATTCTATTTTTAAAGCTAAAATTACTGGGACATTACAAAATGATGTATACAAATCATATTATGATAATGAATTTAAAAAAATCCAGAATATCGCCGGGCCAATCTATAAATTATCTGATTCATTACAGCAAAACGGAAAAGTAAAATTAACCGCAGAACAGCAGACTATGATGGACAAAAAGTGGAAAGATCTTGCCGCTTTCGCTGATGATTTAACTGATAAGTTTATCCGAAAAAATAAAGATAAAATAGCTGCCGCTTTAGTAATTAATGATCGAATTGTTTCGTACGGAACACCACAACAAGTCAAAACATATTATGCTGTATTATCACCAGAAGTACAGCAATCGGTTTATGGAAAACAGTTAAAAGAAGCCATCGATCTTAATGATAAAACGGCAATTGGCGTTACTGCTCCAGAATTTTCTCAAAAAGATATAAACGGAAAAGTGGTTAAATTGTCTGATTATAAAGGGAAATACGTTTTAGTAGATTTTTGGGCAAGCTGGTGCGGTCCATGCCGAAAAGAAAATCCGAATGTGGTTTTGGCTTACAAAACTTACCACGATAAAGGATTTGATGTTTTGGGAGTTTCTCTAGACGATAAAAAGAAACTTTGGGAAAAAGCGATTGAAAGAGATGGATTAACGTGGACTCATGTTTCAGATTTAAAAGGCTGGCAGAATGAAGCTGCAGTTTTATACGGTGTAAAAATGGTTCCAACCAATTACTTAATTGGACCTGACGGAAAAATCGTTGCCAAAAACTTGAGAGAAGCTGAATTACAATCGAAATTAAAGGAAATCTTCAGTAAATCTTAAATCAGTTTTGAGCCGTAGTTTTCAGTTTACAGAAAAACTGCGGCTCAAAACTTCGACTGAAAACTACAAAAAATATCAAATAGAATGAAAAAATACATCTTTCTGGGCTTTTGCTCATTTGCATTCTGCACATTAGTCTCGGCGCAGAATAAATCGGTCAATTTTAAGAAAATTAAAGAACTAGGCGGTATTGAAGAATATTTATACCAGCCAAACGGAATGAACATATTACTGCTTCAGGACAACGCTTCGCCAGTTGCTACGGTTCAGATTGTATATCGTGTTGGTTCAAAACATGAAGTTTTAGGAAACACTGGATCAACGCATCTTTTAGAACATTTAATGTTTAAAGGCACGCCGACTTTCAACAAAAAAAATGGAAATACAATTACTGATGTTCTTCAAAATACAGGCGCGCAGTTAAATGCGACAACTTGGTACGACCGTACGAATTATTTTGAAACACTTCCGAGTGATAAAATCGAATTGGCAATTCAGATCGAAGCCGACAGAATGCGTAATTCATTATTAACAAAAGAAGATAAAGATGCAGAAATGACTGTTGTGCGCAACGAATTTGAACGTGGCGAAAACAATCCGAATGCATTGCTAGATAAAGAAATCTGGGCTTCGGCTTACATTGCACATCCGTATCATCATTCAACTATCGGATGGAAATCAGATATTGAAAAAGCACCTATCGAAGTTTTAAAAAACTTTTATAATACTTATTACTGGCCTGATAATGCAACTTTAACCATTATTGGAGATTTCAAAAAAGAAAATGTTTTTGAATTAATCGAAAAGTATTTTGGTAAAATTACAAAAGCGCCTAAAGAAATGCCTCAGCCTTATACAGAAGAGCCTCAGCAGTATGGTGCACGTAAAATTGTGGTAAAAAAACCGGGTGAGTTGGGTGTTGTCAATAAAGCCTATAAAATTCCTGGCGCTCTGCACGAGGATCTTCCGGCTCTAAATATTTTGGCCCAAATTATTGGTTCTGGTCCGTCAGCAATTTTAAGTAAAACTTTCGTTGACACGCGTTTAGGGATTTACGCTAGTGCACGTGCTACTAATTTTAAAGAAGTGGGACTTTTTACTATTGCCGTTGGATTTCCAACAACTTCTAAACACGAAGAGATTGATGCGAAAATTAGCGAAGTGGTGGCTAAAATTCAAAAAGAAGGCGTAACTCAGGATGAGGTAAATAGAGTAGTGGCAAAAATTAGCGCACAAACTATTTTGGCTAGAGATGGATCTGGAGTAATTGCATCTGCGTTAAACGAAGCGATTGCTTCGGGCGACTGGACAGATTATATTACGGGAGTTGACAGGCTTAAAAAAGTTACTCCTGCAGATGTTTTGCGTGTAGCACAGCGATATTTAGTTGAAGATCAAAGTACGACTGGATACTTTATTCCGAAGCAGAGTGGTTCTCAAAATACTGCGACTGTTAAAGCCAGCAATTTCACAGAAGAAAATGGTCCGTTTTATTACAGACATTCTGAAGATGGACATTTACATGAAGAAGGTGCAGTTAATCCAGCTTCAATAAAAAATACTTTAGAAGAAATCACTTCTGCAGAAAGTGTAATCGAGAAAACAGCTTCTGCTTTTAAAAGAGAAAAAGTGGCAGGAATTGACGTAGTTTCGGTAAAAACTTCAGCAAAAGATTTCGTTACCGTTGCCGCAAGTATTTCATTAGGAAATTATGCCAGCGAAACTAAAAATGACGTTATTCCAGCGCTTACAGCCTCAATGTTGTCAAAAGGAACAACTTTAAATGATAAGTTTAAATTCTCTGAAAAGCTTCAAAAATTAGGAGTTAACTTAAATGTAAACGCTTCAACTTTTAAAATAAATATCGGATTTAAATGTTTGAAAAAAGATTTAGATCAAGTAGTCGCTTTACTGGCAGAAGAATTAAGAAATCCGTTGTTTGATGCCAAAGAGTTTGAGAATTTAAAACAACAGTTTATTGGAAATACACGACAAGATTTAAATGATCCCGGAGCGAGAGGAGATATTGCTTTATCTCAGGCGATTTATCCAAAAACGAATCCAAATTATAGTTTGAGTGTTGAGGATAATATTGCTAATATTGAAAATGCAGCGTTAGATGAGGTTAAAGCTTTTCACAAAAAGTATTTTGGTACAGCGTCGATGCGTTTGGTAATTGTGGGAGATACTGATGGCGCGAATTTGAATGCGTCATTAAAAAAATCATTCAAAAATTGGAACGGCGGTGTTACCGAAAAATTAAAATTTGAAGAAGCTTCGAAATCTGCTGCAAAAACAGAAGTAGTTACAATTCCGGAGAAACCAAGTGCAGAATTATATATAGGACAGTTTACAGGTTTAAAAAGAGCTGATGCAGATTATATTCCGTTTTTTATTGGTAATTATACTTTGGGAGCTGGTTTCGCAGGGCGTTTAATGCAGACAGTTCGTGATAATGACGGACTTACATACAGTATTTCATCAGGTTTAGGAGGAAATATAGAAACTGGCGGATATTGGTTTGTAAACGCTTCTTTCAACCCAAATTTATTTCAAAAAGGTCTGGATGCCACAATGGTTCAGGTTGATAAATGGGTAAAAAACGGAATCACAGCAGAAGAATTAGAAAATAAGAAAACAAATTTAATCGGCAGTTTTAAAGTTGGAATGTCAACTACAAACGGAATGGCAAGAACGATTTTAAGTTTTATCGAAAGAGGTTTAGAACCAAACTATATCGAGCAATATCCAAATGACATTCAAAAAGCAACTTTGCAGCAAGTAAACGATGCGATTAAGAAATACGTTCAACTGGATAAAATGATTATCATCAAATCTGGTTCTCTTGACCAAAGCGGGAATCCTTTGAAGTAGGTTTTTTAGCGGCAGTTTACAGTCTCAGTTTTCAGTTAATAACCAAACTGTAAACTGAGACTGTAAACTGAGAATAAAAATAATCAATCAGTAATCGTCTTTCAATATTTCATTTTAGAATCTGAATTAGTAAGCCATTTTCTATGAAAGACCTTTTAAGAGCTGTCGGCAAGCAGCTCTTTTTTTATTTGAGTAATAGCTTGTAAGTTCTTGATTAAAAGGTTTTCCATGTTTGTTTTTCTAGATCTGTTAGTTCAAAACGCGCTGTAATTATTTGCCCAAATGATATTTTGGATCAATTGCCATCAGTAATTTTTTAAAGATCTGAATCAGACGATTTCTAATAGAGTTGAGAATTAGTGTGATCGCATCAAAATTTTCCACCTCTTTTTTAGTTTTTATTGCAATAATATTGCTAATAATAGAAATGCCATCACTTACAATTAATAAATTCATTACTGCGGTTACAAACCAATTAAAATTGTAATTAAGCCCCTTACTCATTAATGCCAGAGCAGTTGGAATTAATAAAACAGCTAATTTAGAAACAAAACCTACTGCTAGTTTTTTGAAACTAAAATGATTATTGAGTACTATAGTTTTAATGATTCCTAGAAAGGTGTCCATTATCATTAAGTAAAACAATACTTTAACAATTCCGGTATCCATTTCTAGGTACATAAAAATTCCGTAAAGTAATAGTTTTAATTCGTTTGAGTATTCTGAAATTTTGTTTATCATGACTTTTTGTTTTTAGAAATTTATTAAAGTTTTTAGATAAAATCTTTTGGGGTATGAAGCCCCAAAAGATTATTTAGTCACACATTTTTTTTTAAAAAATCCTGCCCGTTACTGTAACAGTATTACTGTAAGGAGATGTGTATCCATTAGAATTAATTCGAATTTGGTACGAATAAGTTAAACCATTTGATAATTTATCATAGTAAAAGGTATCAGTTGATGTTTGAACAAGCATAAAACCACCGCCATTTATACTGCGGTATAATTCGTAAGTTAAAGTCTCTGAATCGATGTAATTCGGCCATTGAAGTGTTATACTTTCGCCTCCATAATAAGCATGCTGTAGTGTAGGAACTTCTGGCTTCACAGTAGCTGCATTTATAGTTGTAGGATTGGATATATTTCCTGCTGCATCTTTTGCTCTGACTTGGAAGCTATAAGAAGTATTGGCATTTAGTCCTGTTACATTATATGTTAAAACATCTTTTTCTAATTCAGCTAGAGGAATATTAAAATTGTCCTTATAAACAAGATAATTAGTAACAGCCACATTATCCGTAGACGCTGTCCAGCCTAACGTTACTGAACTGCTGGCAATATTTGAAACTTGCAGATTTCCAGGACTTGTTGGTGCTATTGTATCAACAGGGCTGGGAATATTTCCTGTATATTCGATAAAATGAACAACTCTATAAGGATTAAGATTGTTTACAGTAAAGCTAATATTTGGACTATTTGAAACTATAGCAACAGATTCTAGATTTTCACCATATTCCTCTTTTCCAGTAGAGATTACTAATTTTCCTGACGTTCCTTTTGAGGTATTTTGTGAATATGTAAAACCACTTGTAGGTACAGGAACAAGTCCGCTAAAAGATTTTGATCCTCCTGTTTTATTAAGAATATTAAATTCATCTTCGAACTCAGTAAGCCCCACAGGCATTCTACCTCTTAGTGGAACATATTCTTCCCAGCCTTCCGGAAATGGAGCAGGTTTTCCCCAAATAGCGATCATACCAATTGGAACTGTAGAAGGTGGTCTATTTTCTAAAACTATAATACGATTAATTAAAGATTCTAGTAGAGTGCTGTTTTTAACAACTTGATTTTGATTGTTTACTGCTAATAAATAATCATTTGGAGTGGCTGCATTTAAATTATTTAAATATAAATGATGAGTTCCAAGATTCAAATCTCCCTGCATTGCTTTTGAGCCATCAATTGGAAGATAGGTTTGGTTAATAATATCAATATTTGTTTCAATTAAGCGAATATTTCCTTCAACAACATTAATATTAGCTTTTATAGCATCAATATCATCACCATGTGATTTTAGAATTTCTTCTATAGATTTTAAATTTTTTACAATTACAAAATCATTTAAATCATAATAATTAACTGCTTCATTATCATTTGTTACTGGAGTTCCTGCAACACCTGCATATTCTGCTTCATAATCAGTATATGCAGTTTGTGAGTTTCCGTCTCCGTAAGTTAAATTGGTGGTAGTTTTGGTTGTTTTTAAGTAATTATTGGTAATTCCTGTTTTTATTGGATACAAAACACCTTCTCCTGTTTGCGTAGGTTCGTGAATTACTGCCCAGCCTCTGGTTTTATCAGTAGCATGAGCTATAATATAATTTTTGTCTTTTTCAATACTTAAATGTGCTTTTATAGCTTCATACAATTCAGATCTGTAAGCTGTCTGAAGTCTTTCTAAAGTTTCCTGCTCGAGAGGAAAACCTCCGGGATGACTAAAATTTACTTGTTTCATTTTTTTATTGATTTATAATATCTGTTGTTTTTATTTTTAATTTAATTTTCTGATATGTAACTATAACTTTGGTAACTTTTGCCCGCCAGTTTATAAAAGTTAAGGAGATTGTGATACTCAGCCGAAATGATATTAATTGCTTGCGTTTGCTGATCAGGAGAATTTCTATGCGTTTCAGCCACTATGGTTTGGTTGGTAATTAAATTTTCTGGAATAAAAACCCTGAAATTCGCATAAGAAATTGTGGTATAATCTTCTCGATTAGCCAAATAAATAGGTTTGTTATCCTTGTTTTTATACTCACAATTTCTAAAAATCTCAAACATTGGAATTCTTAAATCACCTTTAACGATCGTTCCGTCAGAAGATTTGTCCGGATTATAATATTCTTTGTGCAGATATAAATATTGTAATGAAGGTTTAATCGATTCATCAATATAAATTAATCCCTCTTGTCGTTTTTGCCCGATGCTTAAATTTGGATTGTAATTTTTGCTGATGTTAAAAGCTTCGTTTAGTACTTTCTCCAGATAAATTACCTGTCCAGTATGCTGCATTTTATAAAGTATGCTTCCATAAAGAGAATGAAGCGGAGTTAGCAAAACATCAAGCCACTCTACATGTATTTTTTTTCTGAGAATAGGGGGGATGAGCCATAGCAAAAGCTTCTCCCATTTTAAAATTGTGTATGTATTCATTGTAAAAGTATTAGGCTATTGTTTGTCGCGGTAAAATGTATAAGGAATGTAGTTTACTTCAATTTCCAAGGCATCCATATCAAAATATCCGGCTTTAGGAATAAAATATTCTATTCGTGTAACATCCGTTAAATCGTTATTGTCATCGTCATTTGAATTTTTCGCAATAGAAGTTTGAACTTTACTTAATATCGGAATTTTAATTCCTTCCGCTTTTTGAATAGCGTCAACCAAAAATGTTTTTACGAAAGCACCATTAAATTCAATATTTTTTAAGTGGTCTTTAACTGCATCCAATACTGGAAAAATGGAATTATTTAAGATTAATGAACCGTTTCTTACATCTAAAGGTTCTGCCAACAAATCTTCTTCGTATTTTTTTAATTTGGCCTGTTCTTCTGCTTCTAAAGTTCTATTTAAACTTTTTAACTGATAATATTCAATATCTTTTGGATTGATATAAATGCTCAAAGGATCTACATAAACATTTAAGTTTAATTTTAAAATATCACCATCATCAGAAGTGATATAAACTTGATTTCCTGCATCTTTAATTTTTGCGATATATTCCTTAAAAGCAAAAAGCTCGTTCGGAACATCAATTCTTGAAATTTTATCGCCCTTTTCGGTCGCTACTTTTATAAAAACAACCCCGACTTTATTATGGAAATAATCAGAAAAAATTTCTTTTACTTCTTTTTCAGGGTTAAGTACTGTTTCCAGATCAATTTCGCTTACAGCACAATGTTTTATTATTTTTGATTCTTGAATTTGACTCTCAGAAAGGTTTTTAGTGTCAAACTGATAGGAACCATCTTTCCAAATTAATGAGATTCCGTTACTGGAATTTGGATCCAGAGGAGAACCATAATGAAAATTCAAAGCCTGTTCACGATACCAGTTTAAGGTATGTGGTCTGGATATTAAGGCGTTTTTCTCTACTATTTTTTCATGTACCCAAATAGCGGTCGCTACGATATTTACCCATAGTCCCCAAATGCTTGTTTTTGAGCTGCTGTTTAAGCCATTGAGAGAACTTTGTTTCTTTTTCTCATTCAGAATTTCGTTCTGAATTTCAGCAATTGTACGTGCCATAGTTTATTTTTAGATATAGTTTAGCCTGTAAGACATGTTTAATATGCTTATAGATAATTGTTTATGATGATTTTTGAATTACTACAGAGCTGTAGTTTTGTTTTAGAAGTCCTAAAAGAGCTTGGATGTAATGTGATCCTAAATGAATTTAAATTCAGAATTTAGATTGAGATTTTTAGTAAATAATAAAATCGTCCTCAATAATCATAAAGTCAATTCCAGAGAAGTTGTTCAGTAAGTATTGTTCTTCTTCACTAATTGAAGTGGCAGGTTTTAAATTTCGCGTATTGTAGTATTCGACAATATCTTTTTTAAAAGCTTCCCTTCCGATTTTTAATTCGTTATAAACAGAAATATCTTCTGTAAGGTCGAATTTGTCATTGTCTTCTAAAAGGTCAAATACTTTCTCAATGCTTCCATATTCTTGCAGAGAGATGTCAAAAATGTTTTGATTTTCTTGTGGTTTAATAGTTTCCATCGATTTTAATGTTTTGTAAATCGTTGACATCTAATGTTTTTACATGAAAATTGTCATACGATAATTGTTTGTCTATTTCGTTTTCTAATCTCAGCCTGGACGTTGCATCCGGGCTGTTGATGTATTTTTTAATTCCTACTCCAAGAATAGGAAACTCTTTATAACTTCCTTTCTGGCTTAACAATAGATGCTCTATATTTTGCTGATCAGCGTCTTTAATGGCAAAATCTCCATTTGTAATTAACAAGTCTTCATCTATGATAAAATCTTTCATATGTCGTTATTATTATTTGTTATTAATTAAACATCTTTGAATTTGCGCGCCGTACTCAAAAGATGCTTTTTTTTGATACTGTAAAATTAAGCTTTGAAGATTCTTTTATCAAGATTTTAAAGCTTAGTAATCAGTAGCTTCAGTAAGTTCTGCAAGTTGTTTTTTTAGTTGCTTGTTTTTATTTAAAAAGTATTTTTAGCAGCTGGAATAATCAGGTTCGTAATTATTTGAATAATCATTTTTATAATTTTATTTTTAATTGTATTCAGTTTTATTTTTGAAATTCCTGCTGTTTGTAATGCCTGCAGTGCAGTTAAATCAAGCTGACTTTTTAAAAGCCATTCGAAATCTTCTTCGGTTAAATCTCCAGATGAAAAAAGAATAATCCAGCGTTCCAGTTTTTCTTTCGAAGCTTCCAAAAACAAGTTGAGATCTTTTTCCAGCTGAGGTTTAATATCTTTGTAACTGTTTGTTAGAATAGTTTTTAGTTCCTTTTTTAAGTTTTCTATTAATTTATCTTTGTCCATTTTTTATGTATTAAGATTTATAAGCTCTATAAGTTCATCTTTCGCTTGTTTATCTTTTTTGATTTCATATTGAATAAGTAAATCAAAAGCCTCTAAAACCTGTTTCTTCGATTCTTCTGAAAATGAGTGAGATACAATTCCTTTTGTTTCCCAACGTTTAAAAAATCCTGCTACTAGGTTTTTTTCTTTATCATTAAGTAATTGCCACATTTGAAAAGTGATTTCATTGTCAGGTTTATTTTTTTCGTACTCAACAAGTTTTTCAATGTTCAAAAACAGTTTGTCAATATCTTCTTTGTTTTCAGAATAGAGGATTGTAGACTTATTCATTAAACTGACTGTTTCGACTTTCAATTCTATTGTTTTTTCATAAGAATACTGATCGAACAATGCGGTTCTGGTAGAGTTGCAGGATGAAATTGCGAATGAAAAAATAAATAAAAATGCGAAATGTTTTAATTTGAAATACTTCATATTATTTGTATAAGATTACATAATTTTTTTTATCACGTTTAAGTCGACTCAGCAGTTTCCAGTCGTCATATCCTTTTTTATCAAAATGAGGAAGATCTTTAAACGTTTTCCAATCTCCGCCCCAGTTCCAGCCATTTTTTTTGAAGATATCCACACATTCCTGCCAATCCGAAATCTGGTCATCATCCCAATCTTTTGCTGTGTCCCATGAAGCAGTTTTTCCGTCAATAATCAGGCAAATATCTACAGCAAATCCGTAATTATGAATAGATTGGCCTCCTTTGGCATTCGTTACTTTTTTTCCAGGTTTGGTTCTGCCAAAAGAATAAAGATCCTCTTGTTCCTGAAAAGTTCTAAGGCCTTGAGTAATTCGTACTTTTGCTCTTCCAGTTAAAGCCAAATCACATTCTTCGATAATTTTAGTGACTTCTTCCCTGACGGAAGGATGAAGCAAATCAATGTGTTTTTTTGTTGTTTGGTCCATATTTATATTTATTAATGATTTAAGAATAAAAAAGCCTTCCCAATTGTTTGAAAAACAATCAGAAGATGAAATGCAATAAAAATATTTATGTGTTTTTAGAATTTATTTTTGATTAAAAAGAAGGAAATAAATTCTGAAAAAATCTTTTTTTTAATCTCGTTTGGAGATTAAAATGTGGTTTTAATTACACTGTAAAAATACGCCGAAGTTGGCTGTTTTAGAAATAATATGGCTTTGTAAAACAGTAGTTTCAGTAGATGAAAGAGTGTTTTTTGGAAGGTGTTTATGGAGTGAAATTATAAAAAAATAACCCGTATTTCTACAACTGAAAAACGGGTTTATGATTAAGAGGTGCAATAGTATTTGATTAATAAGAACCATCAACTTCTATATATCCTGCTTTTTTCATGATATAAAGTAACTCTAAAGTTTCTGCATCAAAATAAGCAAAACAAAACATTCCTTCAAATAGTGAAATAATTTCACCTTTTTTATTGTATTCTATTTGGTCTTCAGTATGAAAAGATACTATATATACCTCTTTTTCTTTTCCATCTCTTAATTTCTCTAATTCTTTATCTCTACACCGCAAACCAAGATCTTTTTCATTTGAAAAATTATTCTTTGCTATCCATTTTTTTAAGGACTCCACTACTTGTTGTTTTGGATTCATAGTTAATTTATTTTAAATTTAATAAGAACCATCAACTTCTATATATCCCGCTTTTTTATGTATGTAAAGTAATTCTAATGTTTCTGCATCGAAATAAGCAAAACAGAGCATTCCATCAACAAAAAAATTAATTTCTCCGTTTTCATCATATCCTATTTTGCTCCTTGTACTAAAAGATACTACATAAACTTCTTTTGTCTTTCCATCTCTCAATACTGCTGATTCCTTGTCTCCACAATCCAAGCCAATACGATCGTCATAGGAAATAATATTTGTCTCTATAATCCATTTTTTTAAGGTTTCAATTATTTGTTGTTTTGGAATCATATGTTTTACTATTGGTTTTTAGAAATGAAATCTTTGAAATCTTCCATGAACTCAATAAATTGATTAAAAGTCCAGCTGAAATCTTCTTCCTCTTGAGGTGTTCTCCAGTCGAAAAAATAAACAAAATCTTTGTCAACTGAAATTGTTAGTTCTGTGCCAGGAACTAAATAATCATATATCTCTTTATCGTTTAATTTTTTCGACTCATCAATTATCATTTGGGCTTCTTCGACTGTCCAACCGTGCCAGTTAATATATGAAAGCGCAAAAATATCACTATTTAAAGATTCTCGATCTACCCCAATTTCACAATATATTTCACCACTTTCTAAATGGTACTCATTCTTTTTAAATTTATATTTCATTTGTAAAGGTTTAATAGTGGATAAGAGTTAGTAATATTTACTTGTCTATCAACCTCAATTAGAATTTCAAAATTTCCAGAACTTGCTTTTCTGATAAATATTTTGTTTTAAGAATCAGTATTTAAATTCTACTTTATAATCTCGATCATGCCATTCTCTTTTTAGCATTTTTATCATGATGTCAACAACATGAATCATATCATCTGTATATAAAGGACCTGTCCATTCTACTATTGTATACGGACGATCTTTAATATCCTGCATTTTATTTAGTTTTTCTGGGAGTAATTTTTCTCCTTCTTCTTGAATTAACTTTCTTGCTAATTCAAAAACTTCAATAATTTGTAATTCTCTTTTCTTAATAAAAGCTAAAGAATCATCAAATAGAATATGCATAACTCTTTGTTGATGTCCTTTCATGATTTCGTCAAAATCCTCAAAAATCTCTAAATACCATTCTGGTTTATTTTGTAATCCAATTTTTTCAAATGCATTTACTACAAATGCACTAATGATTTCAAAATCACCTTCTGTAATCCAAAAACCTTTGTTTTTTTCGTAGTCAATATATGTTGTACTTGGCATAAAATATTTAAATAATTAAAAAATGATTTCATATTGTCTTTCTTTATCATTTTATTGCAATTTATAATTGTTGCAAATATTAGAAGAAGGATAAGTTTTTGGATTTTCATTACTTTATACGCTTCCTATATAAGCACTTACAAAAATTGCTAGCAAATAAATTATAGGAAAACAGGCTATTATAATTTTTGGGTAGAATATTTCTCTTTTCATTAGCATGTAAATTATTGCAATTGCAGAAAAGACTAGACTTAAGGAAAATGAAGAAAAGATTAACAAAGTCCTTAAATGTCTTTCTAAATAATATTCAGGAATAGAGCATATTATTGAATAAACTATAAAAAAAATTATTTCGAAAAAAACTAATTTATTTATTCTTGATCCCATTTTTTTTATTTTATACAGCTTTTAATATTATGTTTTTTTAGCTGTTCTTTAAATTTTCTAGGAATTAATATATTTCTATTACAATAATCTTACCATTTTTATTGTATTCTATTTGGTCTTCAGTATGAAAAGATATATATACCTCTTTTTCTTTTCCATCTCTTAATTTCTTTAATTCTTTATCTCTACACCGCAAACCAAGATCTTTTTCGTATGAAAAATTATTCTTTCCTATCCATTTTTTTAAGACTCAACTATTTGTTGTTTTGGATTCATATAAAAATTGCTTTTTTTAATTTAATAAGAATCATCAACTTCTATATATCCTGCTTTTTTCATTGTATAAAGTAACTCTAAAGTTTCTGCATCAAAATAGGCAAAGCAAAACATACCTTCAAATAATGATATAATTTCACCTTTTTTATCGTATTCTATTTGATCTTCAGTATGAAAAGATACTATATATACCTCTTTTTCCTTACCATCTCTTAATTTCTCTAGTTCTTTATCTCTGCACCGCAAACCAAGATTTTTGTCATATGAAAAATTATTCTTTGTAATCGAGTTTTTTAAGGACTCAACTACTTGTACTGTCGGATTCAAATAATAATGTTTTTTTTAATTTAATATGAACCATCAACTTCTATATAACCAGCTTTTTTGTGTATGTAAAGTAATTCTAATGTTTCTGCATCGAAATAGGCAAAACAGTACATTCCTTCAAATAGAGAAACAATTTCGCCATTTTCATCATATTCTATATTATCTTCAGTTTTAAAGGATACAACATAAACTTCTTTATTGGTTTTCCCATCTCTTAACTCTTTGATTTCTTTATTCCTACACCGTAAACCAAGATCTTTGTCATATGAAAAATTATTCTTTGCTATCCAATTTTCTAGGGCTTTAATTAATTGTTCTTTTGTATTCATAATAAAACTGTACTAGTCAATACTCAAATACATTGGTTTGTTCTCATGCAAACATTCTTTAGCAATCAAATATATATCATTAAAAGCCCTTAAGCGACCATCGGTCACAGCTTGGTTCTTTGTGTCAACTTTGATTTCTTTATCAAAGACAATTATAGTATAACCGTCTTTAGCAGGTTTTCTAATAGATAGAATGTGATTTATTTCACGTTCAAAAACATTTTTTATTACTAAAGTTTCTTCAGTTGATAGTGGTATATCAATTATGTTATTTTTATTTGCTTTTTCAGGAATAATTTCATTTAAAAAATCTAAAATGATAGGATATTTTAAATCTAGATTTTTATTACTTCCCCAGAATTTATCTATTAGATCGACAGAATGTAACTCTTGGAATGATTTGTCTTTAATAGTTATACTGCTTAAAAAAATCCATTCTCCATTTCTATATATATGATTTCCCATTTCTATTCTTTTAAAAACTTAATTGTAACTTCATCTCTTTTAATTGTTCCTTGAATTTCAGCTTTTGTATATCTATTTTCTTTAGCCCATTTTCCTGTTATTGTTTCAAAAGCAGCTTTTTCTTCATCCATGCCATTTTCTATAGCCTTCCAAAACTTTTTAAGATTAATAGATTCTCCTCCGTAATGTGCATAGTATTCTGGATACTTTATCCAAACACCAAACATACCATTTATTTCAGGAACTTTCTTACTGTTTTGCATAAAGCTATGAGCATCAGCGAAAATTATTTTTCCCAATCCGCTATATTGGTCATTGATTTTTGCAGGAATATTAAAATCAAGATATAAAATTTCTTCATTTTGTTTTACAGGTAAATCATATTGTTTTGCAGATTCACTGTCTAATAGTTTTATTTCACAATTTAAGTCGGTTTTACTGCCTTTTTTAATTGCTCCAGTTTCTTTTAGAGCATTAAATTCATAGGTAATTCCTTTTTTTGCTCCATATCGCATATTACGAGTAATGTAACCGACACTTTCGCCAGTTTCGTCAACTAACTGAATTTTGTTTGCTTTTCCTAATTCATTGATGTCTGATAAAATTATTGTTTTTCTCTTATTTAAAACTATTTGTTTTGTAAAACTCTCAAACTGTCTTTCACTCTTTTTAGAAACATCTTTCCCTGTTTCAGCTTTTACAAGTTTATTGGCTTCATCTGCAACTTTTTTTATTTCTTTTGCATCTTCCACTGTTTCTGCCAATTCAGCTGCAGCATTTCCTTCTCTCGCTATTTTTGACATATTTGGTAATCCAAATGAAAAAAGGTCAACTGTTACACTAAAACCAATCCAGAGATTGGCTAACCAGCCGTAACCATTGTCATGTAATTTCTGTAAAGTATCATTACTGAGCATGGCATAATGTGCAACATCTTTTGATAAAACAACACCTGCTAATGTCCTTGCGGCTATTGGCGCTCCTTTAGCTAATAGAATACGTAATGCACCGTAAGCAGACAATAAACTCAGTAAATCTGTAGCAACATTAAACAAATCCCAGTTAGATTGTTTAGTTGACATATTATGGATTTTGAGAGCAATTACAAAAGTGTTATCGTCACCCACTTGTTCGCCTAGTTCACCTAATTTGGTTCCGAAGTTTAATTTTGCAAGAGGGTTAAAAGGTCTATTTAGAATATAATATTTTGGAATGTATACCTCAGAAACTCCAGGCGGATATATTCTGTCAAGCTCTTTTGGATTATATGCTTCTCTAGGTTTTCCGACCAATTGAGTCGCATCTTTGTAATTATTTAATATTATTGTTTTTCCTGACCATTCCGTTTTTATGTGAGTATCTCTAAACAAATAATAGCTATTGTCAAAATAGACCGTTTCTGTTGGTTTTGTGTTGTCAAACTCAGAGACTAACCGAGTTAAAAAACGAAGTAAATCCTGTACTTCTTCGCCGTGAAGTTTAGAATATATTTCATACAGTAAATCAGTATCTCTAAGTTTTAGATATAACTTTTGCCTGTCTTTTATTGCGTAAAGAATTTGGAGAACAGCTTTATCTTCATTTGTATCAAAGTCCGTAAGAGCCGTCATTCCTTCAAATAAAGAATTGTCTTTTAAAATAAGATTAAGATGTGCATATAGTTCATCGTCATCCATTTTACCAAATAGAGTTTTGGGCAACGATTCATAAATTACATCTAGTTTATTTGGGTTGTCATTGGCTTCTTTTATCTTTTTACGATATAAATCAATAATTATTTGTTCGTCACTAGTAATTACAACTCCTAATGAGTCTAGTAATGCAAGAAAGTGATCAAAATCGTAAACGATAAATTTGAAAGCAATTTTTTCAAGATTATGATCGAAAATGGCTAAAGTAAATTCAGTATGATATTTGCCAATTTTTATATTAGGTTTAAAAGTTTTTGGAATTAAATTTAACCCTAAAAAATAGTTCCACTCTAAATGTATTGCGCCTGTTTTTTGCGTTCCTTGACTGTCGTTGTAAAACATAATTCCAGTTTTTTCTGGCGTACTGTTTGGAAGTCCTACGAAATCACTAAAAAGCATTTTTGGATATAATTGTCCAATGTTTCTTTTAATGCAGTCTATAATTTCTACGATAGAAATGAAATAAGCGGTGTTAGTGATTTGTGAACTTTTAAAAGAATCAACCATTATTTTTGCATTCCTATCATCCTCAATCTGCTGTCGCCAAATGTTGAGCATAATTTGTCTAAACCTTGCCATTTCAGAAGCGCTGGTGTCATTTAGTTCTATAGTATGGTTTTTAATAATCATGATTTTGGTTTTTACAGAAGGGGATAATAATGATGCTTTTATAGTATTTCTACTTTTACGGGTTTTGGCTGAATATGGTCTGAAAATGCAGTGGTGATGTTAAGACGTAAATCGTCTTCCTGTTCGATTTTCCCATCGCCTCCGAGATAACAATTTTTAAAAAGGACTTCAAGCGCTTTGAATTCATCCATTTTTGAAGCCTGTAAAACAGCAGAACGAATACTCATGTCTGGTTTTTTGAAATAAGCAAAAAGGGTAGTGTCATCATCGTCTTTAATAGAAAGTTTAACCACTTTTTTATGTTTGTATTTCCATTGGTTGAATTGTGCTTGAGTGATATTTCCATCAAGAACTTCTGTATTTTCTGGTGTTTTTGTTTTCATGTTGAAAATCGATTTTATTAAAAAAAAAAAGAGGCTGTCTGAGCTTTATTTCAGGACGAAATGCTCAGAGCAGCCTTCTGAAAGTAAAAAATTGTTAAAAACGGACTGCTAGAGAGCAGATAAGAATAGTTTGCATGCAAAAATCATGTTGCTCAGAACTTCTTTTTTGCGTAAAGCATGGTAAATTGGTTTTCTCTTTTGGGTCGGTTTTTAAACAATTTTATAGTTAAGGAAAGTATTTTAATAGATTAGTTCCACTCAATATGAGAACAAATCAAATCAAAAGAAACCGCAATTTTAGTATCTCCCTGGCTAATTCCTCTGCTGTTTGAATTGAATTCGCAGTTTCTGATTGTATGAGTAATTACTTCGTTAGTGTCGTCTAAGTAGCTTACAATGATGCTAAAAGGATTGATATCTTGTAATCTTTGTCCTTTTGGTAAAGCGGCCAAAATAGCCTCAACTTCATAATTATATAAAGTCATAGAAGCTTTGGCTTCATATTTTCCTCTACCTCTGTGTACTGGCATATCGCCCGCACCATAATGGTTTTCTTTAGAAACAGAGTCGCTGTAGTTTACAGCAGTAATTCCTGTAATAATATTTCCTGCAATGCTTACTTCAATTGATGACCAGCTGTGTTGTTGTCCGTTAATTAATGGCAATTTATTCATATGACGCTTTTGTTTATTTGTGATAACGTTTTATGGCTATCACGTTATAATATTGTATTAGAATTTAGTTTTAGGGGAATTGTAATTTGTGAAAATTATGCCTTATCGATTCCGAAAGGATTTTTAAATCCTAAATCGACTACAATTTTGCGAGCAGTTCCAACAGGAGTGATTTCTGCTTTTACTTTTAATTCTGAAGTGGCTAAAATGTTTTGTTTCGGATCTACATAAACATCAAAAGCAGACACTTCCTGATTAGCAACCATGCCTTCTAAAGCGTTTCTGCATAAATCCTCGAAACTTTTAGAAACCGACTGTGGTAATTTACCATCAATGTCAACTAAAACCGGAGAAGCCAATTTTGGTAATAAAGCAGTACGCAGTAGTCGGGTAGCTTTGTTTATAGTACGGTTATTCTCGATGTATGCAAAGTCTGAAGTTCCTGTGGTGCAAGTGTGGCTGTCATTAAAATAAACCCCCGCCACACCAGTGTGAGTCTGCGTAAAAATGTATCTTTTATCATTTAAAGTTCTTAAATCTCCAAGTGATTTAATTTCTTTTCCACCCACAAAACCTGGTTTTGCAAAACCATTTCCTGTAAGATTGAATTTTTCGATCCAAGCAATATTTTCGGATACCTTTGCTTTAGACAAAGCTCCTAATGCTAATCCAACAGCAGCAGTGTTTTTGTAATAAACTGCTTTTTCAACATCCATTGCAACTACTACAGAAACATTTTCTGAATTTAGTTCTGCTAGAGACGGTGAGGCAGCCTCTGTTGCTGTATCAAAACCTTTACCTTCTAATAAGATTTCAAATGGCATATAATCGGCATAAGCAAGATTAGCTTGTTCTTGTGCGATGGCTAATGCGGCTTTTGTTTGAACAAATGTAGTTTCGTTAGAGCAGATAATTGCCATTTGACGAATGTTTCCGTTTGCTTTTTCCTGCATGTCCATTGCTTTTTTTACAGTGTCGGCATAAGATGCTGCATCTACAACCATGATGTACAAATCTCCAGAAGGATTCATTCTAAAAAACTGTTGGATTTGGTAATAGGCAGATTGTCCGTCAATATCGTAGTTTTCTGTAATGTCAAGGGCTTCTGCATCTTCTAACGAAGCTAAGCGCTCAATTTTGTTAAATTTTAAATTTAAAGTTTCTACACCGTTAAAAAGTAATCCAGAAACCATGTCCTGTTCTGGGTTTCTTCTTCCTAATCCGCCTGAAAGTTTGTTAATTACTACATCGTTTAATGTGCTCATAATATAATTGTTTTAATTGTTTAATTGTGTTTTGGTTTGCTGGAAAAAAGCAAAGGAGTGGCTGTAACAAGTTGTTAAACTTGTTAATATAAATGCTATAGTTTGAGAATGTGATTGTAACTCTTAATCCAAAAAAATCGGGTTTTTGATTTTTGAATTTTATGCAATATGTAGTTTTTTTTGCTTCGATTTCACCTTCAGATATGTAGTGAAATAATCTTTTTAAGCGAGAACAAATTTAAGTTTCATTACTGTTTTTTCCATTTTTTTTAAACTTCAAAGCCAGTAGTTTCAGTTATTTATGCTTTGGCTTCTGTAGCAAGTCCTTCGTTGATAATAGTGTAAATGGTGCGTTCTGTAAGGAATAAAGTGTCTGAAAGTTCTGCAACTACAACTTTCATTTGTTTGGCTTGATTACTGTTAATATAATTCATAACATAATCTCTCCTTTTGTCTAATAATGTTCTGCTTCTTTTCATGATTCTTCGGTTTAGAATGTATGTTTTTTTTTTGTTTTTAAATGGCTTTATATAGTTGTGCTGCAGTCTTTTGTTTTAAATACTATTATTACTTATATCAACACTTCCTTCAACTTGATTAGGATTGATTCCGATAATTCCAGAATTTAAATTGTATCCTAGTTCTTCTAGTTCTTCATTCGTTAATCCGTTATTGAAAAGAATATATTTCTTTTTTAGAATGTTTTCGATCAAAGTAGTTTTATAAGTAATCTCCCAGATGAAGTAATCGTTTTTACTCCAATAGTCATATTCATTACAGTACTGTTTCTCTTTTATCTTAAAAGTAGAATTAGTATCAATAGTTGAATTGTCAATGTTTGCTGATAATACAGATTTGTCTATACGCTGGGCAATTTCAAACACATTTTCATAATTTGAAGATGCGGTTCCACTTGGCATTACTACATAAAGACAAAAGGAAACATCAGCTTTATAATTTTTTTCAGAAGATGTCTCCCAAAATATATTATCATACTTAAACATTACTATAGGATTTTCTATAGCAGTTTTAAAAACAGCATCGCTATACAAATGAACTGTTAACGAGTCAGAAATAAATTCTGTTTCAATAGCATTTTTCTTTTCTTTATAAAATTCTTTTAAAATCATATGTTGGATTATTTTTAAGCAAATTTAAAACATATGTTTGATTTTACAAACATATTACAGATAAAAACGCAATAGTTTCAGTAATATGATTTAACTGTTTGATTCTGAATACGTACTATAATTCTTATTTTTAATAAATATAATTAATTGATTATCAGTATATTTTAAAATTTTAAATTAATGGTGTGATTATTTGCCATATATTGTGTACTTTTGCAACATATACTTGAAGTTGAGCTTTAAGTAAAACATATTACATAGTGTCAAACGAGTTGCAAAAATGGAAATACACGATAAGATAAAACGTATTATAGATGAAATGAAGTTAAATAATAACTCATTTGCAAAGTTAATTGGAGTTACAAGTACTACTATAGATAGTATTACTATTGGAAGATTACAAGGCGATGGTGAACGAAAAAGAACAAAACCAGGTTTTGATTTGCTACAGAGTATTATTTCACATTGTCATGTAAATCCAGAATATTTTTTTGGAAATAGTGAAGATATTTTTACCACTAAATCAAATAATGCGGTTAATTTAAATGTGCCTAAAATTATAACAGTAAATGATGAAGGAGATGAAAACATAAATTTTGTGGGAGTAAAAGCCCGTGCAGGTTACTTAGATGGTTATGCAGATCCTGAATATATGGAAAGTCTTCCTTCTTTTAGTATGCCAATGCTTAAAAACGGTACTTATAGATGTTTTGAAATTAAAGGAAATTCAATGTCAACAACGATTCATGACGGAGATTATCTTTTCGGAAAATATGTAGATAATTTTGATGATATTCTCGATGGAAGAATTTATGTAATTGTCAGTAAGAATGATGGAGTAGTGGTAAAAAGGGTTTTAAACAGAATCAGGGAAAGCGGAAAATTGATTCTGAAATCTGATAATAGAGACGGAAATTATCCGATGTATTCTATTTATGCCGAAGATATCCTGGAAGTTTGGTACGCTAGTATGTACGCATCCAGACAAATGCCCGATCCAATTAATATTTATGAAAAGCTTCATGCTCTGGAGAGTAAGTATTATGAATTGGAAGAAAGTTTAAAAAAGAAGCTGAATTAGTATTTATCATTATGATCAAAGTTTTTAGATAAAAAAATACCTCTTATTATTTAAATGCAAGAGGTATTTTTTCATGATCAAATTTTAAGTACTTATGAAATGCTTCCCGTTCCCGTTCCCGTTTGTGCTGATGCACTTCCGGTTGTTGTTACCTTAGTGGTTACAGTACCGGATTTTACAAAAGCTTCAATTGCTTTAGCCAATGCTTCAGCCGTATCTTTTCTAGCTTTATCAGCCTGGTTTGCATTGTCAGAACTACTATCTGTGTCAACAATTATTTTTGAACTTGCTTCCAATGCTTCTAAAATTTTTTCTTGTAATTGTGATCTGTCTAATGCCATTTTTAAGATTTTAGTAAATTTTTTAAATTAGATTTGATTTTAATTAAGTTTTCGACATTAGGACCAACTCCCTGAACCACTACAATGTTTGAAATTTCTGTTATAAGGCTTTCTAATTCAGTTATTAAGCTTTTTTCTCCAGCATTAATTTTAAATTTATCATCCATTTCAAAAGTTAGCTTTTCTTTTTTAAAGGAAATTTTGTTGTCAGAAATAACAGCTTCAAAACCATCTTTAATGGTAACTTTTGCTTCTTTATCCTTGAGGTTAAAAAAGGTGTTTCCATCATTAATACTGATATTTTGTCCATCTCGATTAAAATTATTGCTAGAGATTAGTTTACCATTTTCATCGTAAAAAGAAGTACTTATATTAGGTTCTTTTCCAAAGAAATTTATTTGCGCGATATTTTTATAAGTTGGTAGGGAAGTTGGTGCTTCACTTTCGCTATTTTCTTTTTCCTTAAGCAGCATTTGGAATTTTTCTGAGTCAATACCTATTTCCAAATATTGATCAAATTCATTTTTGAAACGAATAAAAGTACGGTCGATTTCAGAAAACTGCGAAATAAACGCTCTCGTTTCCACTCCATCAATAATTGAAGCCAAAACCCAGCTGTCTTTTTTAGGGATCGTAATAATTCCTTGTTCTAAATCCTGAATGGATGCCTTTAAACGTACATTTTTAATAATGGCACCGTCAGTACGCATAATGTTTACGGTATAAGCATCTTCAGGATTATGGAGTGATTCTTTTTCTTTATTTATTTCAATGACTTTCGCGGCAAAAGTTTCAATGTTTTGATTACTGCCAGCAACATTTTTTATTAAATCTTTTATGTTTCCCATTATGTTTTATTATACAGATTCGACTCTTCTTCCTAAAAAAATTCTTTGCCTATAGCCGTTTTCGCCATAGTTGCGTTCAACTTTTTCTACCTGGAAGGTTCCGTTTTTTTCTTTGTCTTTTGCGTTTTCAAGAATCACTTTATCAGTAGGACGTACAAAAGGTTCACCAAAAGTGAGAATATATCCTTCAAGTCCGTTTGGTTTAGACTGCATGGCTCTTAGGGCAGCATATTGATATAATTCTGATGCTACTTCTGTTGCTGTTTTTTCAAAAGCAGCGAGATCTTTTGGTAAATCGTCTGTATCATTATGCAAAATATGCGTTTTTAAAAGCTGCCCATTCGGATCTCCTAGTTCGATATAAATTGGTGTGTTCGAATTTTTAAAGTATTTTTCAACTCTTGTGCGAGTATTTTTGCTTGACTCGTTGACAACAACCAATTTATCTTCAATAATATTATGTCTGAATCTAAAATTTACTCTCCCTGAAAAACCTCCTGATATAGACTGTACGGCTTTGTTTAATTGTGAAACGAGAAGATTAAGACCTTCATTGATCAGTTTTTTTACCAAAGCTCCCGCGAGAGGACTTTTGATAAAATTACGATCAATAAATCCAGATAATTCATTGGCTGTGTGTTGTTGTGGATTATTGGTAATCGTTAGTACAGGACCAGTTATTTCTGTCTTAAAATAGGTGTAAATTCCTTTGTCCTTTAGCATTTCAAAAACTTGAGCCAAACTATGATTTCTGCTGACTACAATATTTCCTAAGTTCTCATCGATAGCATTTAATTTAAATGGTAGTTTTAATTCTTTGATTCTTTTTTCGAAAAAAATCTTAGGATTAAAACTATTCACATTTGTCGCTGGATTAACAGCAACAAAATTTAGATTGTCCTTTTTATCTTGGACATTATCGTCTTTTACTGCTTTTACTTTTTTAAAAGCATACATTGCATCTTCGCAAGTTATTACAGCATTGATATCTGATTGAACTTCTGTAATGTAACCTCTAAAAGCAGGTTTGTAATCGCCGTCGTATCCTAAAAATATTTCGATGTAACTTTCAAGTTTAAAAAAATCATGAATTGTTTTTTCCTCTCCGCTGGCGTTTGTAAAAAGACTTTGATCATATCCTTTGGTATCGGTATAAACTTTTTGAGGCATTACAATAGTTGCCGTATCTGTAAGCGATTTATAGGAACTATTTATGCTTACATTTTTAACATAATTAAATTCATAAAATTTAGGCGTGGGGATAAGTCGTACGGTTTCGTAAACTTTAATTTTGGCATTGAGTTTAAGCATTATCTCTGATTATTAGTTCGACAGTTTCATCTGATGTAGCGCTGGCCGTAAATTTTTGGATATTTTTTGTTCCAGAAATTGAAGGAATAGAATAAGAATCAATAACTAATTCGTAAATACCAAAACGATTCAAAATGGCATGTGTTACTCTTAAAGAATATGGGGCATTAAGAAACTGTTTCAACAAAAAAAGTTTTTCTTTAGGATATTCATCTCCAGTTTCATTGGCAATAAGACCTTCAATAGAAATACTGAAATCACCATTTGTAATATGCTCTTTTATAGTTGAATCTCTTCCTTCAACACCTTCTTTTTTAATAGTTTTAGAACGGCTTAAATTTACTGTAACAGCATCGACCTTTAAACTTGGCAGGTTAAGGTCATTTTTGATAAGTGGTTCAAAAACTAAAGGAGCAAACACTCGAAGATTAAATTCGCCTCCGGTTTTATCAATAATGAAATCTTTTGATTCTGATTTGTTATAGTTAATACCGCTGTATTGAATTTCTTTTGGCTCTAAAATTTCGTTTACATTAAAATTGAATTTCATAATGATTTTGTTTTTTTATCTTTAGTTTGAAAATGTTTTGGCAAAAGCCGTAATCATAGTATTTTCCATTCGGCTGTCATTATGTTTTTGGAGCCATAGAGCTTCCTCAAGAAGTTTATAAAATTCATCCATGGGAAGTTTATAAGGGTCTATCTGAAAAGCATATCGAATAAGCGCTGCAGATTTTTTAAATTCATCTTTCTGCGGAGTTGCATTAATTGTAAATTCACTATCTTTTTTTATTGTTGCTACAATTGAATTTCCTGCAGAAAGCATGAACTCTTCATCGTAACTTTCTTTATCAAGAACGCATGCTTTAAATAAAAATAAAATCGCTTCGTGCGGATTGTCTTTATATCTATGTTGATATTCCAGATAGATGTCGAAAGCTGGTTTTTTGCAATACACCGTAATTAGTTGATCATCAGAAGTAAGCTTTAATATTCTTCCGTATTTTTCTTTTAGGTTTTGGATGGAAATTTCGTCTGTCATTTTTTGTTTTTTTTATGATGTTAGATACAGCTGTCTTTGCTTTCTTTCTTTATAATTTCAGCTAAACTTTCGCTTTTTTCGGTTGAAGCTAAGTTAGTTATGTTGAAGTTTTCTATAAAAATGTTTCCAGGATATTGCGATTCCATTGGATTTTTAAAACTGTTCATATCTGGCATTTTAGGCATTTCACCTAAATCTTTTGGTGTATAATCCATGATTGATAATTGTTTAACTGTTGATATAATTATTGAATGATTAGGTAATTGAAGTAATGGCCTTCGAGTATAATCTGAAAGTGAAAGTATACTGTCGTATGGTGTTTTGGAATTCTAATAGATGAATTAGAGTATGTAAAAGTAGGGGTTAGAATAGAAAAAAAAGAATAATTATGGCTTGGTTTTCAGTAGTTTCAGTTGAAATATCAGGAATTTTTCTTGAAGAACATCAGATTTAAAAGTATTTTGGAAGAAAATGAAAAAAGCTTGGCTTTCGTTAGTTGTAATAAGAAATAAATAACCCAGAAAAATCGGAAAGATTCTCTTTTCCAATCATTCTGGGTTTTCTTAAAATAATTTTTTTTACTATTGGTTTTTAGAAATAAATTATTGAGTTTGCGCAATGCCCGCCTTTTTTCCAATACTTATAGTCAATTGCCCATAGTACATAGACAAGCATCCAGCCGATAATTGATAATTTTTTATCTTTTTGGTTCTTTCCAAGTGCGCTTGAAATTGTTTCGCCTTTTATTCCAAATTGGTATCCATTTCGTTTCCTTAAAATGGTATTCCAAAGTGTGCGAAACTCATAATTTGCAAAAATGTCTAAACCGATTGCTCCAGTAAAGAAATAGGAGTTTAAAGTTTTAAAGAATCCGCTTATCCTTGCATTTTTCCATACTACAACAATAATATTTAAACATGTCAGAGGCAGAAATAACAGCACTGCCACCAAGTATAATATTATTCCCATATTTTAAACTAAAAATTAAACCTTCCGTCTTTATCTTCCTCCATGATATATGCCTCGATTAAAGTTCTTAAAGGGATATTTTTATCAAGAATCATCATTTTGATGTAATCAAAAGATGGCATGGTCATGTATCTTTCTTTTTCATTTATCACGATTCCTAGTTCATCTTTAAACTCAACAAATTCAGTATTTGGAATTGCATTAAAATTTTCATCTCTCAAGATCATCAACTGGTCATTTGAAATATGCCATTCAGGAACTTGAGTATTGAATAAATTGGTAACATCTTGACCATTTTTCGTATAAGAGATTCGATAAAAAAGGTCAAATGTAGAAGCATCGGAATTCATAGTTATTCCGACAATGTTAATCGTTCGGCTTACATCTGTAAAAACCGTACTGTTTGAAATTGATTTTGTAATTAGCATATTAAATTTTTAACATTTTTGTAAGTCCGAACTTGGCAAGTAAATCTTGGGTTGCGGATTCTTGAGTCCAGTTTACTGTAGCTTTAATTCTGAATGAGACCAACATATCTGATCTCTTAGGGATAGATATAGAGGTTTTTAAGTCAGGTGTTACAGATTTAAAAAAACTTTCAGATCGGGCGTCTGAGGAACTACCCGTTATATAAATATATTTACTTCCTATATCCTCTAAGAGAAGTTCTGCTGATAAAGAGACCTGTACAGGTAAATGGGATGTTGCTATAATGTTGCTTCTGCTGTCTGCAAATACTGAAACTGTATACCATGTCGATGGAGTTCCACTATTGCTTATCAGCATTTGCAATTCAAATTTAATATCAGAAATAGCTGTATATATTCTAGAAATTATTCCGCTGAGACTTATGCGATATTTTCCAAATTGATTGCTTGTAAAGTCATTAAATAATGTCGAATCAGAAACTAATGTTACATATTCCTCCCTTATTCCTGCTGTCCCATTGCCAGTTAAATAGATATACTTATCCATATTTGAGTAATCAATAACATACTCAGTAATTAAACTTTTACGCACCCCTCCAACTGTATAAAATATTCCACTTGAATTTGCTTCAATTGCTCCATTCTGGGGGATTGTTGTTAAAGTACCATTTGGAATAATTAATGGAGGGGTTGTAGCTGTGCCTGGAGCAGTAGTAACATAATCATTAATTAATGCAACAGTACCAGACTTATTAGGCCATCTTAAAGAATTGTTTTGTGTTGGGCTAGAGTATGGTATCAGCTGAGTATAATAACCATTAGTAGCAAACCATTTGATTGTTTCCCACCCGTACTGAACTTTAAAATTGCCATAACCTGCAGTATTTAGCTGGGAAATAAACATATCTTCCAGCATCTGAGTGGTATAAACATAGTTCCCTGTACTATTATTAACATTTATGCCTTTCTTGAAGTACCAAACTGCTGAAATAGTTTGAGATTGTTTTTTAACCCATTCCCACCAATTAAACAACTTGGAACGACTAACAACTTTGTCATCCTCGTTAACTGCTTGTGTTATTTGCGTTTCTGAATCAGTTGCAAGCGATCCAGTAAGTTTTATCAAGTTTAGTTGCTTTCCCATTTCAGCAGTAAGTGCTTTTGTAATACCGCCTGTGGAAAGATCATTTATCAAAATAGTGTTTAATGATATCTGTACTTCCTCAATTGCGTCGACTATTTCTTGAATAGTGTCTAGGTTTATATTATCAGAAGATAAAAGAGTATTAATGCCATTAATTTGGTTCTGTAAATATTTCCCCTGTTCTGCACTTAAAAGAGAATCAGCACCTCCGGTAACTAAGTCATTCACTATATTTAAATAGTTATTGGCAATTTTTACCATCGAATCCAGAGGAACATATCCGCCGGCAACACCTTTTTGTGATTTATCTTCTTTATTTGTTTCTAATAATTTACCCATTTCAGCTGTCAAAGCTTTTGTGGAACCACCAGTTGTTAGGTCGTTTACAAAAATGTCCTCTAACGACATTTGGATTTGCTCAATAGTATTTACTATTTTCTGTATTGTGTCAAGATTAAGATTATCAGATGCCAGCAATACATTAACAGCATTTATTTGATTTTGCAAAACAACTCCCTGCTCTGCGGCTAATAAGGAGGTTGAGCCTCCAGATGTCAGATTATTAATTATATTGAGATACTTAGTTGCAATTTTTGAAAACTCATCTAGCGGAACGTAACCGCCAGCAGCACCCTTTTGTGATTTATCCTCTTTTACCGCAAATAATTCAGCATGACCATTTTGATCATTTTCGTGTGCATTCAACTGCGATTTGTCAACTTTTGAGTCAAGTACTGATTCAAGTCCTTCAATATCTGTGACTGGAACTTTTTCGAATTTATGTCGAAAGGAATCCCATGTCTCCCAGAATTGTTTTTGAGAAGGTTTTAAGCCAGTTTGAAACCAGCTTTTTATAGTATTTAATGTTTGAATTGCCATGTTTTTCTAATTATATAATTTGTAGATTTTGATAAATGTGAATGTTTTTCCGAAATCAGCGTAATTACTTATAATAAAATCTCTAATAAGGATTTTATTTGAATCGGAAAAAACAAACGTATTCTTGTCGGGAATTTTAGGCATTTTTCTAATGCCTCGTAATAGTAAAAAATCCATATCGGCTATTTTAATTGTTAATAATAAAAGGTGAATGTGGCATTTTTTGGGTAGGGGAGGGAAACGAAATAATTTCTAAAAGCACAAGTGTTTTAATTTCATTTTTGAAAATACAAAAGTAGGAATGGTATTATATTTTGGGTAAAAAAAAGATGCCCTGTTTCAGTAGTCTCAGTAAAAATAAAAGTTACTGAAACTACTGAATACAAGTGTTTTGTGATTTTAAATTGATAAAAAAGGAGACTAGTTTTGCATTCAGAAAAACCGTCTTATTATGAATAAAAATACAGTTCACAATTTCAACTTAGTAATAAAAAATAGTGATTATAAAGAGAGTCCAGAAGATTTAACAAAAAGCTTTATAAAAGAACTGGCTCAGGTTTCAAAAGAAATCAACGAGCAAAAAGATATCGTACAAATTTGGCAGGACCAAAACACCGCAAATAATGTAATAAATAATATTGTAGAATCAGTCAGAGAAGGCGTTTTCGATACTAGTGCTGTAATTGAAACAGCAACATCGTCTAACACTACTTCTTCTGCTTCAGAGGCTCATTTTTTTGCACCAAGTTTTAGTGCTTCAATCGGAGGAGGCGCTTTTGATACTACTGAAAGAAAAATCATCAATTCTTTTACATCAGCTAGCAATACTCTTCCGATTTCAGAAGCTGAAAATATAATTTTAGACAATTCTATTACCCAAATTTACGAAAGCATTGCCTCAAAACAAATGCTCACAGTACCACAAAAACTTAGTGCAGAGCCATCTGTAGAGATTGTTAAAGCCGAGATCAAAAAGAAATTGGATCTGGCTGTTAAAGAAAATGATATCGAAACTATTAAGTATTGGAGCCGTATTCAGAAAGCTTTTGATGAAGGAGCCACAGCTGCAGATTTTTATGATAAACCAAATGAAATGTTGTTTACACAAATGTATGTCGCTTTAAAGCAGTCAAGTTCATCATTCGTTGACATTCAAAATTTTAATTGGGAAATCGTTCGTGAAAAAATGATTAAAGCAATCGATGCCAATATACTTAAAGGGTTTATTTCTAAAGTAAATAAAGACCGTTGGCAAATAATCAAGAACCAGCTGCTTAATGAGAAAATAAACATTGCCAATCTTTTTGAGCAATATGATGAACTGTTTTTATTACTAAAAGAAGTTGAAGGTCTTGATAATTTGCCTGGAAGCATTACCATAACTACTAAAACAAAAATTTATCCAAATCTAAGTGCAGACAAAACATATGCTTCTATTGGTCGGGAAGATGTTTATGCGTTTCTTAAAAATGTTAGTGAAACGGATTCTGATGGAAGCGCGGTAAACAAAGGCGCGGTACAAATTAGGAACAGCACATCATCTTCATTTATTGTTGGTGAAAGTTTGGAATTCTTCATTGATGAAGCTTTTATAAATCAGAAATCACATCAAAAAGAAGATATAAGCTGGGTGGTCTGTAATACAAATTCAAATAAAGAAACTATTTTTAAAAATGAAGGTACATCATTTAGTTATAATTTCGATAAGCCAGGAATATATAGAATTGATGCCTATGGACAAAAGCATACTTTAAAACAGAAAAAAAGTGCAGCTACAGCTACATTTATAGAGCTTAAAGTCGTGGCACAAGACATTGTAATTACACCTCCAGCAAGTGCTAAGGCTGAATTTATAAGGCCTTTTGCTGAAGAGAAAACTTTTAAAGTAGCTCTGAAAAATACTGAGGTAAAAACAATAAATCCTCTAAAATTATATTATCAGATCGAAACTACTATTATTGGTAAAACAGTTGTAATTTCAGAAGAAAAAGAATTAGACTCAACTGGTATTATCAAACTTGCTATGCTCAATTTAGGGACTTATAAAATTAAAGTTGCAAGTAAAGACCAATATGGATTGGTGAAGGAATTTAAAACTTCGGTAATTAAAAATGAAGTTACAAGTATTGGTCTGGCTGAAAAAAGTTCTGAAAGCAATATATTCTTGTTAGGAATTACAAACAGCGTGCTGACTTTAGAAACCAAAACTTTCAGAATAAATCCTCCTACAGACGATGAGAAAGAAGATGCGCGATGGATGATTTATGATTCTAGTGGTAAACCTTATGTAGCGCCTGGATTTGAATTATTTACCGATGATAGAGATCCTAAAAAATCATATATGCTTAAATGGAATTCTTTTACCACATCTATTCCTCAAAAAGTCGGAAATTATACAGTAGAGGCTTTTAGTGATAAACAGAAAGGGGCTAAATCGCAATGCACTTACAAGTTTGAAGTAAAAGAACCACAAATTACAGAAGCGTATTGGTCATGGAGTGGGGGAACTAAAAAAACAATTTCTGGTCTTTTAGAAAGCAATTGGATAAACGCCAGCATTCCACACTATAATAATCAAATAGTTAGAATCTATTTTTATCTAGGCAATGCAAAAACTAACCATTACATTGATGTGAAAACGAATAATAAGGGTGAAATTTTTGAAGAGGTAAAATTTGATGCCACTTTTCAAAAAGCAATTGGATTGGGAAGTAAGAAAAATGTCAAAATTGGTTTTAAACTCTTAGGAATTCAGAATAGTAAACCATATCTATTTAAGTCACCAGCTAATTACGAAGCTAATACAACTTTGTCTCTTACAGCAGATAAAAAAGTACTTGATGTTTACTTTACCTATGATGGCAATAGAGTGACACCGGAAGATGAGGTTCCGTTTGGCAAAAAAGGAGTAATTGTAACCATTGTTGCGAAAACCCAGAATATGGTTGGAGAAGAAATTACATTGACTGCTCATAAAGTAAGAGAAAAGCCATCTTTTATAGGTAAAGCAACAGTAAACTCAGAAGGAGTTGCCACAACAAGTTTTCTTTTAAAGAATCTTGATAAGAAACTCAAAATTGGAACAACAATAAATTATTATGCGGGTGTTGAAGGTTATTCTACAAAACATTTGGTTAATAAGGTCCTGGTTATGACTGTGGGTGAAGGGAAAATAAATAAGAAAATTGATAAAAATGAACTTGAATTAATTTGGGGAGGAAAAGTAAGTGTTGCCTTTAGGCAGAAAGTAGTTAAAATTTGTAGGGATATGTGGGGAGAAGATAAAAAATTTGAAATGGCAAATGCTTTAATGATTGCGATGTCTGTAGAAACTTGGGAAACATTTAGTAGTTCAGTTATAAAAAGTGGAGGGATACCTTATTCTAAGGAAGATCATACGAAGAATCCAGATTTAGTAAATGAAAAGGCTGTGGGTCTAGCTCAGTTTACAATAGATGCTGTGAAATCTCTTATTTTAAAAGAAAGAGGTATTTTAGAAAATCCTAAAACAGCTGATGCTATTACTATAAAGGAGGTCAATGAGTATAAACAAAAATTAGCATTGTTGTCTCCTGAAGATCAATTAGATTATGTTAAAACTTATTTAATGCTTTTTAATAATCATAAAAAAGTTAAAAGATCAGAAGATGTTTATATGATAATTTTTGCTCCAAGGGCTACTGGTCAAGGAGATCATGTTGACCTTTATAAAAAATATTTAAGTTCAGAGGATGAAAAAAACAAAAAAGTAAATCTTAAATATAAGAGAAATGCATCAATGGATACCCAAAATGATGGATTTAATAAAGGAAATAGAGATGGTATAATTCAATCGGGAGAGTTATTAGCCAGATATCGTGAGATGAAGGCAAAAGGATTAAGATATGCTATAGATGTTAATGAGGCAAGAAAACTTAATCAGGTTTTAGCCGAAAAAATTCTTAAGGGTGGAAGGGTAACTTTTGCCAACTCTCACGTTTCAGGAATTATAGACAAGGCGATGGCTCAAGATAATATAAAGGATACCTCACTTGGAAGAAATGCAAAAAGAAGCGATTATAGAAGAGCGCCTGGAGGTGAAATTGAAATAGTATCTGAATTACTTTATATTATGTATCAATTAAGTAAAGATTATACATTTAATGTTTCTGAAATTAGTGGTGCAGATCATTCTATAAATAGTAAACATTATTTTGGTAAAGCATTTGATATAAACGAAATAAATGGTAAGGATATTGGAAGTGGTATCGGAGCAAAAGCAGTTTGCTTTATTCCAGATAGCTTAATTATTGAAGTTGAGAAAAAGGCATTGAGCTATGGCGCAAATAGGGTTTTAAATAGTCTAAATGATCTCAAAAAAAGGGAGCATCATAATCATTTTCATATAGAAGTAACTCCGTAAAAAAAATACTACTTTTACTAAAAAATAAAATCATGTTTAAAAAAGGATTACTTATAGTTATTATATCAATAATTATATTTTCATGTAATAAACAATCAGAAAATAATATTTTTCTAGGCATTGTCACAAATTTGAAAGGTGTAGATTTGTTTTCTAGTGAAGATCTATCCAAGGAGAAATTGTATCATTTGAAATATGCATCTAAAATTGAAATTATTTCTATTGATACAATTACGAACGTTTCAAAGGTTTTATATCAAAATCAAGAACTTTATGTCTCTCGTTATGATGTCGAATTACTTTCTAAATTAGAAAATAAAAAAAGTTATTTTACAAAAGATTGCTATTGTTTATTGGGCTTGCAAGAAACAAAAACAATTAATTTTCCCACTAAATTTGATACTGTACGTTATTATATAAAAAATAATAAGATAAGATTAATACATGAAATATCTTGTTTTCGACCAAGTTATGAAGTCTACAAACAACACGATATAGATATTGATCAAGAAGATTATGAATCTGATAGTCCAAATTTGTACTCTTATTTTACGATCGATAACAATAATTTTTTAATTGGTAATTTCTTTAAAGATGGTAACAAGTCATATTTAGAATGTTATAATGAAAAAGCAACCTTTGAAATTTCGGGAAATTCTGGTAAATTGTCAAAATATCGTGTGCCTGAGGATTTTAACTATGCAATAAACTTATTTAATGCAGATCTTTTATTGACAAAGATCGATAATGATAATTTTGTAAAACCTTTATCAAGCATCGATTATAGTCAAGAAGCAATTTATATCGAACAAGGTGATTTATATTTAGAGAAACCTATTAATATAAAATTATACAGTTTAAATGGTTTTAAATCTGTTGAATATAGCAGTAATAGTATTTTATTTAAATATCTAAGAGAAATTAAAATCGTTGAAAAAGAAGGAAAGAAAAAATACTTTGCAAAAATTAACATAGTTCAAAATGAAAAATCAGGTTTATCAGGTGAATATTATCTAGATTTAAAAGAATTGGCAATGTTTGCTTCTATACCAAATTAGAGTTCCTGTAAAATAATTCTTGAAAAAAGCGCAAAAGTCAAAAGACTTTTACGCTTTTTATGTTTAGCATTAATCATAAAACGTATTTTAAGATTTTAATAAAAAATGTATTTTCGTACAAAAATATATTGTGAAGAAATACTTTTGCTTATGTCGCTTTTTGTTGCAATTTCTTGTAAAAAAGAAACTGCAGTCTACAAAACAAACAACATTGACTACATAACCAAAACAGACAGTGTGAACATTAAGTTAGTAAATAGGGATACTTTAAAATTTTACTATTTGAAAGATAAATTAAGATGCGTAGTCATCAATGACATTGTTGAACCTGAATATGACACCTCTAAACATGATCTATTTTATTTTAAAACGATTTATTGATAAATGAGAATAATGAATTTAATACTGTAATTACAGAATTAAACAATATTAAAACAATTGGAGATTTTAAGCAAAATTTCGAATATCAACTAGCTAATGATGTTTGGGAGAAAAGAGGGAATGTCGAGAATTACTTTTATGATAGTGAGATACTAAACTTAGATATAGCCTTAACAAAAGCTAATAATTACAATTATCCCAAATCAATAATAAATATTCCTAATGAAGATCTATTAGAGTTAGTTATTGATCAAGATAAAGAAATTGCACTATATGATGTTAAAAATTTAAAGAAGATTAAGAATCAGTTTTATAAAAAATTTCCTTTTAAGTATCTTAGGGATATTAAAATAATTAAGAAAGAAAATGAAAAATTAGTACTTGCAAAAATTCTTGATAGAGAGAGTAACAGTGAATATTATATCAACTTAATAGATATCGAAGTAGATGTTGTATCAGCAGATTAACTCTATGAATGAAATAAAAAAACGATGAGATATTTAATAGTAATTTTTGCATTTGTTTTATTTTCGTGTAATCAAAAGCAGGAGCACACAAGAATAAGCAATAGAGTATCTCTGGATAAAAACGATATTCAAAAAAGTGAAGCTAAAAAATTTGTGATTAGCAATGTGTATGATAAAAATGATTCTGATTTTTCAGATGTACAGGTCAATTATAATATAGGAAAATTTGTTTTCGACAAGAATTATGATGAATTTATTATTGATTCAACTTTCGATCAGGACATCGCATATCAAAAATTAAAGGATATGTCTTTAACGAAACCGGAAGATCTTTTATACTTCATTTAGCAGGCGATATAAAAAGGAACAGTGAAGGAGGAAAGAAGCTAAATTATCAACTATAAAACAAAGGATTTATTTTACTTTTGAGCTTCCATAAAAGTAGTTATTGCAGGAAAATTAAAACAAATGAAAATAAAAATAGCCCTATTTTTTTTATTTATAGTTTATGGATTAACTTCTTGTAAAAGAGAAGTTTCAGGGAAATATTACAATATCGAAGATGACAAAGCCCTACATTATGTAGATTTTAAAGCTGACGGCACTTTTTATCATTACTATAAAAAGGATACAATAGAAAGAAGCCACTCTGGTACTTGGACACGTGATGACAATAAAATTCATATTCTAAATTGGGAAGAATACAGTCTGGAATATTTAGAAATTATATCTGGTATGGGAAAAGTAGAATTTGGTAGTACACTTGGAAATCAGATTTTTTGGATACATGGCTCTTATTTAGATGTTACTCCAGATGGAGCAAATTATGCTGGATACATAAAAGAAGAAGATGTTGAGGAAATAAGAGCCGATAGGAAAGAAGAAGAGAAAGAGTGGAAAGCTTATCTAAAAGATAAAGACACTTTTTATTATCCTAATAAGAAAATCATTAAAGCTATTGGAATTATAGAAGATGATGCTAAGAATTATAATTGGAAGCACTTTTATACTACTGGAGAATTAGAATCGGAAGGGGGATATTCATCGAGCAAGAAAATGGGAATTTGGAAAAATTATTACAAGAATGGCCATTTAAAAGAATTAGGAGCATTTCAAGATAGCTTAAAAGTGGGAACGTGGGAGTATTATCATGAAAATGGAAAATTAAAAGAAAAGGGTATTCATATATATTTAAAGAAAGGAACTCCTGGGATTCCTTCTAAAGACTTTAGTAGTAAATGTTATCTAACACAAAAACGAGGAATTTGGAAGTATTATGATATTAATGGTAAACTGATAAAAACTAAAGAATTTCTTTCTAGAGAAAAGGCGTATGACAGTATATATTTAACATGGAGTGAAAATAAGGATAAGCAAAGTGTTATTTCTCAACGTGAAGAACTTATTAAAAAAGAAGATAAGTACTATAACGATTATAAGGCTTCGCTAAAGAATAAAAAATAATAGTATTTTTTTAGTAAGATTTTTTAATTGAAAAAAAGTTCAGCTTTAATTAAAAGTCCACCCCAGTTATACACAAAAGAGATTAATTTTATTTTAGAATTGAAAAATTCTGTCAATATAAATCCGAATAAGGAAAATCAAAGATAGTAGAAGAAAATAATATTATCTACCTAAAAAATATCAATAATGAGAAACGGATTATTTATTTTAATATTTGCTTTCTTTTCGTGTAATCAAAAGCAGGAGCACGAAAAAGTAAGCAATAGAGTATCTGTGGAGAAAAACGATATTCGTAAAAGTGAAACTAAAAAATTTGTGATTAGCAATGTGTATGATGAAAATGATTCTGATTTTTCAGATGTACAAGTCAATTATAATATAGGAAAATTTGTTTTCGACAAGAATTATAATGAATTTATTATTGATTCAACTTTCGATCAGGAAATTGCATATCAAAAATTAAAGGATTATTTACTGGATCAATATGCTGACGACAAAAATGTTATTCGATTGTCTAATTATGTTTTTTCACTTCAAAAAGACGAAGGCTTTTTATATATTGGTCTTTTCAGAAGAGTAGATAAGAATAAGTGGAAATGTAAAGATTTGATGAAACTTGAAAGATATTCTGAACTAGGAGAATATAATTATATTTTAGGAGATGGAAAAATTTTTAGTTATGCATGCAATACAAGTGCAGGAGATTCATGTTTTGCAGTTGTTATTGATAAAGTAAATTCAGTAGGCAAATACGATAAGATTTTAAAGGCTGTAAAGTTTGATTTAGTTAATGAAAAGATTATTCAAATTGATCTGAGTAAAGAAAAAATAGAATGTCTCCCAGAAAATGAGTGATCAATAAGAAAAATATTTTTGAGATATATTTTTAAAAAAAAATAGAATTAGTGAGTTGTCCTGAAAAAGGTTGACCCGATTAGTACTATAAAATTAGTTAAATCGGAACAGAATTACTTTTGTTCCGATTTATTTTTTTTCAAGATTTTAATTTGACTTGATTTTGCAAATGTACTTGATTTGGAGTTAACATCTCTACCGATAAATGCACTCTAATTTTATTATGAAATTGATTAGATTCTTCGACTTGCTTTTTTAAGTCTTGAAAATTATCAAAGGTTTTAAACAATCCAAATTCTTCCTTTAAAATTCCATTTACCTTTCAGCTATGGCATTTTCATAAGGATCATAATTTTGGGTGATACTTATATCAATATTATTTGTAGATAAATCAGTGTACTCTTTGCTGCAGTACTGCAATCCTCTATCTCAATGATGGATAAGACTATTGTTGTATTTTCGATTAACAACAGCCATTTTTAAAGCTTTTAAGGTAGAAGCAGCTATTAAATTATCCGATAATTTATGCACTACAATTTTCTTAGAATAAGCATCAGTTATCAGGTGTAAAATAATGCGTTTTTTCTTTAATCCTGAGAAAAGTAATATCGTTAACTCAAATCTGTTCCAGTCTAATGTTATCTAATTCATTAATTAAGTTAGGATATTTACGCATCCAATGACTTGAATTAGTTGTTTTATATGCCTTCTAGCTTTAGGACTAATAAATATTGAGTGCGTAAAAAATCAAATAATTTATCTGACCTATTTTTATTTGATGTTTTTTAAAATCATCTTTTAACATGTAATGCAGTTTCTTTCCGCCGGTTTTTGGAAGTTTTTGACGAACTGACATAACTAAAGAACGAACTTGTTCTTTGTCTAAATAAGCGCTAATCCTCTAAATATGATCTATTTCTTGGACTGATTGGAATCAGACTTTTTTACGATCTCGACTTTAAGCTCGCGTTCGGCAATTTCAATAAACTTCTTAAAAACTAACAATTCTTGCTCTTTTTTAGCAATTTAGTTTCAAGCTCTTTGATACGTTGAAATTGAGGATCTTTCATGGAGTGTCCAATAGTTGGTTTGTCTTGATGTGTAAATTTATCATATTTTTAACCAGCGTGGTATAACAGCTATTTCTTAAAATATTATAACGCCGAGAAAGTTCTGCTTTTGTAAATAAGCGCAACTCATATTCTTTGACAACCTGCTTTTTAAACACCTCACTATATGTTTGTGGCGTTTTGGAAATTTTAAAGTTTTTCGTTCTCTTGACATAATTAAAGTAATTATAGCCTACTTTTTTTTAGAACGAGACATCCCAAATAAAAAAGCCTTTAAACACTCCTGTTTAAAGGCTTTTAACTTTTAAAGTTTCTTTTGAAGCTTCATCTCGCGGAGAAAGAGGCTCCACCACCTGTATCGTAAGCCCGAGCAAACACTGGGTGTCATGTTATGTCAAAAAAAGCAGGGCACTAATAGGGCACTCTTGAAATTATTGGGTTTATTAACCTTTGTAAATATAGGAAAAAAAATCGAGAAATAGGCAGAGGATTTCAAGAAAATGAGATGTGATTTTTAGGGTTTGGAAACAAAATTGTAATGTAGTTTTATATGTTCTTCAAGCTACAAAATGCATATAAATAAAAGATACGTTTTTAAATGTATATTTCTTTGATGATTATTGTAAAAGTTAATTCTTTTTAAATACTCACACTATTATAGTTTGAAGAAAATAAAAACAATCTTTTTGAAGTATAAATACTACGATTTTATATTGTTGAATGTATTTCGTCGGATATCCACTGCTTTCATCTAGAATTTACAATTGTCATAATATTCCGCACAAAATCTTTCAGGTATTTTATTATATTTGATTTTTTACAATAACTGAATAAATAAAAAAGACAAGAAATATGCAATGGCGCTTGAAGAATATGCTAAAACTGCCGAAGGTCGAGTCAAATATTCATTGGAAAGAATTGATACAATAATTATATCATTATCAAGCGGGGGGGCTATCCTTTTGATTTAAAAAGTGTAAAAAAGTTAACAACTACTCAAAAAATAGAATCTTAATATTGAACAAAAGAGATTTAAAAGCCAAAATCTCAATCAACTGCAAAGCTTGTTGTTGAGATTAGCGGTTGGGTAGGAAGTGATTATTTAGAAAAACAAATGAACAACAGAAACCACATATGACTAAAATTTTACTTCCTGAATTAAGATTATCCTACTTTGATAAAGTTGGTGTAAAAAATACTGTTGAACAAATTATTTTAGAGAAAGCTTATGTAGAATATTTTTTTCAGAATAGTTATCGAGGTTATGTTATTGTACTAGTTGATGGAACACCTATTTGTATTACATCTAATAAAGATTTTGAATCACCTCATTATGAACTTATTATACTTTCAAATAAAAAACCAACAGATCAGGGCTTTGAAATTGAAGGCGAAGTCATATTGAAGAGATGGTTGAAACACCCTTTGAAAAGAGAATACTCTAATGTTGAAATATTAAACTCATGGACAAGAAACTTCAATTTTCTAGAGGAAGATAAAGAAGCTAATATAAATGGTCTACGTGAACCTCAGATTGCAGCACTTTATTCAATTTTAAGTCATTTAAAAGTTTCTGACGAAATTGGAACTATTGTGATGCCAACTGGAACAGGAAAAACTGAAACAATGTTGTCTACTTTGATTGCAGGTAAATTAAATAAAATAATTATAACTGTTCCCTCAGATGCATTAAGAACTCAGATTTCGAACAAATTTTTAAAACTGGGGTTATTAAAACAATTTGGAATCCTTAACCAAAGTGTTATTAATCCTAAAGTTGGAATTATCTATCAAAGTTTTAAAAACAATGAAGACTTACTCGAATTTATAGAAAAGTCAAATGTTATTGTAACAACGATGAATATTTTGTCAAATTTTCAACCTAGTGTATTAGCTACTCTAAATTCTTATGTCTCACATGTGTTAATAGATGAAGCACATCATGTCGAAGCAAATTCATGGAAGCGTGTTAGAAGAGCTTTTGACAATAAGAAAATATTACAGTTTACTGCAACTCCTTTCCGTAATGATCAGAAGCGAATAGAAGGGAAAGTAATTTTTAATTTTAGTTTGAAAAAGGCTCAAGAACAAGGTTATTTTAAGGCAATCAATTTTTTACCTATAAGAGAGTACGATCTAAATAAAGGTCATAAATTAATTGCACAAAAGGCAGTTGAAAAGCTTCGGGAAGATCTTGCAAATGGTTATAATCATATATTAATGGCTAGATGTGTAAAAAAAACAAAAGCCGCAGAAATTTTTAAATATTACGAAGAGTTCGAAGATTTAAAGCCTGTATTGATCCATTCAGAAGTTTCAGGTAAGAATGAAATTTTGCAAAATATAATAAATGGTGAACATAAAATCATAGTTGCAGTCAATATCTTGGGAGAAGGTTTTGATTTACCCCAACTAAAAATTGCAGCGTTTCATGATATTAGAAAAAGTTTGCCAATCACTTTACAATTTGCGGGCAGATTCACAAGAACTTCAATAGATAATGAATTAGGGAATGCGACTTTTATCGCAAATTTAGCAGATTCTGAAGCAGAGAATGAATTGAGTGAACTATATGCCCAAGATTCAGATTGGAATTTACTATTATCAAGACTAAGTTCTGACCAGATTGATGAACAAATAGATTTTGATGAATTTATTAATGGTTTTCAACATTTGGACAATTCTAAAATACCTTTTCAAAATATTAAGTTTGCCCTAAGTACTGTCGTTTACAAAAATTTAAATCCAGATAATTCTTTTAATCTATTAGATTTTAAAAAAGGAATTAAGGGTTACGATGAATTAGAATATAAGTTTGATGATTTTAATCCAGTTGAAAATACAATTGTTATTATTACTGCGTCGAAATCTGAAGTTGAATGGGTAAATTATAAAGAAGTTTTTGGTTTAGATTGGAAACTTACAGTACTATATTACAGTGAAGAAAGAAATCTTCTTTTCATTCATAGTTCTGACAAATCTAGCTTATATTATGATCTTGCAAAAGCTGTTTTAGGAGATAGGTCTGAATTGATTCATAAATTATTAGTTTACCGTAGCTTCTATGATGTAAATCGTGTATCATTACAAAATGTAGGATTAAAGGAGTTTTTAAATAGGAAAATAAGGTTCACAATGCGTGTAGGAACTGATATTCAAGATGCACTTTCTTTAGCTGAACAACAAAGAGGCGAAAAAGCATTTGTATTTGGCTCAGGTTTTCAAGATGGTGATAAAATTACACTTGGATGTTCTTACAAAGGGAGAATTTGGAGTTATATGAAAGGAGATCTCAAATCTTTCATTAATTGGTGTAATAATTTAGGGAAAAAGCTAATTGACGAGAGTATTGATCCAAATCAAGTTTTACGTGAAACCTTGATTCCAGAGATTATCACTGAAATTCCAAAATTACATCCAACCTATATTGATTGGGATGATAACTTCTATAATTTCCCTGAATCAAAAATAGAAATAACAATCAATGGGATTTTTAATGCTTCTTATTGCTCTATTGAAGTAATTAATGATAACAATCAAGGGATTATTGATTTTCAAGTTGTTTCCCCTAATGGCTCTGCAAAATTCAGAAAGGAATTGTTTGTAGATAGCAATGTTGATGGTAATAATTATCCAAACTTCAGAATTGTTAAGTTAGATACTGCTCAAAGCGAAGTAAAAATTGCATCAAAAACTTTTACTCTTCTTGAGTATTTCAATCAATATCCTCCAATTATATGGTTCGCAGATGGATCAGCTCTTCAAGGAAATGAATATATTGAACTAAAGCAACTTATTCAACCATATCCAACGGAAAGGATGCTTGATTGGAGTTGGAATGGAGTAGATTTAAGTAAGGAGGCACAAGGAATTCATCCTTTAAAAACAGATTCGATTCAATATAGAGTTATACAAGATCTTATAGCTCAAGATTTTGATATTGTTTATGATGATGACTACTCGGGAGAAATAGCAGATGTAATAACTATAAAGGAACATGAAAATGAAATTAATGTACAGTTTTATCATTTGAAATTTGCAAAAGATGGTCTAGTCAATACTAGAGTTGATAATTTTTATGAAGTATGTGGTCAGGCTCAAAAATCAATTCATTGGAAGCATAAGAGTGGTTTTGAATTCTTTCAACATCTATTAAGAAGGGAAGTTAAAGTTAGAAATGGACATCAACGAAGTAGAATTGAAAAGGGAACTAAAGTTGATCTAGAAAGATTTCTTGCTATTGCAAAGAATAAAAAACCGATGAGTTTTGAGGTATTCATTGTTCAGCCAAGTTTATCCAAACAGAATACTTCAAAATCTATTATGACTTTGCTTGGAGTAACCGCAAATTATTTAAAAGAAGTAGCAGATATTGATTTAAAAGTAATTGTAAACAAATAAAAGTGCTTCACTTAGATTGATGATGTGGTTTACTTTTGTGGAAAGAGTAAGTGTGTAAACATGCAAAACTAAAATTATGAATAATGTAGAGAATTACAATGAATTTAAATTCTTAGCCATCCGTCCCTTGGAAGGCACTTCACCAGAATTGTTAAAAGGTCTGCAAGAGAATTGTATTTATTCTTTTTATAGTGAATATAAATATATTGATAAGGATGGAAAAAAAATATTAGATTCCAAAGACTATAATGAAATTGAGAGTATAGAATATACTCCAATAGTACCTATACATTTGTATGGTGAAAACATAAATATTTCTGCAATTGTCGGTCAAAATGGAAGTGGAAAAAGCACCTTGATGGAGTTATTTTATTATGCTATTCTTTTATATAACAAAAAACACATAGACAATGAAAAATTATTAGAAATCGATTTTAATGCGGAGATGATACTTCTTAAAAAGGATGTAATTCAAGTATTAACAATTAGTACAAAATCAAAAAAATCAAAAATATATAGAAAAAGACAAAATAGACATGAAATAGTTTACAAGGAAGATAATTCTATTATTGCAACGGCTTTAAACAAAAGTGTAGATTTTAAGTTTTACTCAAATGTTTTAAACTATTCAATATATGGATTGAATTCAAGCTTTATTCCATGGATTGATTTGATTTTCTATAAGAATGATGCTTATCAATTACCTATTGTAATAAATCCATTTAAATCATATGGAAATTATGATATCAACAAAGAATATTTGTTAATGCAATCTAGAGCAGTTTTCTATACTTATGTTTTAGATTTTAAAGAAATTATCGAAGATATATTTATTCATAAAATTCATTTTGAAATAAGTATTAATAAAATTTTGAAAATTGATAAAAGTAGGTCAACCTTTGCCATTTTACAGCAATTTTTAGAATTAAATGCTAGTAAAACAGGTTATGATAATTTACTTTTTAAAGATATTAATAGCGATAATTTGATAGCACTCAACTCAATGAGAGAGTTTCTGCAAGATGCCTCTAGTGAATGGAAAGGAGAATATTCAATAGTGCTCTATGATAAAGATTTATTAAATATAAATCTTTACAAAACATTTACTTATTTGTACATCTTTAAAAAGATATATAAAATATCCAAAACCTACAAAAAATATAAAAAATACCATTTTTTGTTTTCAGATAAACTCCCTTTTGATTTCCGATTTAACGATGTAAGATCTAACGTTGAGCTAAATGTAATTAATACACTTTCTGATATAAAAAATAAAGAAATAGTATATGAAGTAATAATGGTAAATTTAGATTTAGTCCTTAAAAAGAATAGTGATTTAACTGAGGATGATTTATTTTTCATCAAGGAATTGTTTATGGAGTATTATGAAGTAAGGCACAATGTAACTTATAATATTACTAAACATTTATCTAAAGTTCATTACGATGCTGATATTCAAAATACTATTAACACTATAACCGAATTAATTAAAGAATTGTTTAATGGTAAACAATTTAGACAATATTTATTTAATCATTATACTAACGAATTAAAGCGTGATGAAAGTCACATTACTTTTAAACTGAAACAAGCGATTAACTATTTCAAATTTGATTTATTTAGTAGCATTGAACTTAATAATAGCAGTATTATCAATAGTAAAGAGGTAGGCAGTATAATCAAATTAGATATTGATAAAAAGTATTTTAAGGATAGAAAACAAATCGAGGACATCCCACTGGCAGTATTTAATCATGTCATAGAGGTGGTTAAAACGAAGGAAAAAGATGAAGATAAAAGGAGTAAATTAGTAACTAATGAGGAGCTTAAACCGTATCCATACACCTCATTAAGTTCCGGTGAACAACATTTGATAAATTCTATTCTAACAATAGCATATCATAATTACAATCTGCTCTCTGTAGAAGATGATTCTGATCTGATAAAATACACCAATATCAATTTAGTTTTTGACGAATTAGAATTGTATTTACACCCTGAATACCAAAGAGTTTATATTAATAACCTAATAAATGTTTTAAATAAGATTCAAGAAATTACGAATCAAAATAATATTTATTACAATATATTAATGGTAACCCATTCTCCTTTTATTCTATCAGATATTCCATCTCAAAATATTTTAAAAATAAAAGATGGTAAGCCTGTCTCTAATGATAATGTAAATTCATTTGCGGCAAATATATATGATTTATTAAAAGATGAGTTCTTTTTAGAAAATGGAACGATTGGTGCTTATGTCTCGAAAAAAATAAAATTAATTTTAAAAAAGAAAGTTGTAGAGCAAGAAGATCTTGAAGTTATTAATTTAATTGGTGATCCATTTCTAAAAGGAGTCATCAACAAGCAAATTGAAAATAAAGTTTCTACTGAGATATTAAATAAAGAGATTATGAGATTGCAAAAAATTTTAACCAACCGCTCTGAAAATGATACAAATCAAGGAATATAATTTAGGAAGTATAGAGTCGGCTTTGGATGTAGACATTAAAGCTATAGACAATCAGATTAAGTCAGATTTAAAAAAAATTTCTAGAATAAAAACTATTGAATCTTTTTTCGAAGATTTAAAACCAATAATTAATATTGAAGATGATTCTTCTTTTGTAAAAGCTCCAAGAAATAAGATTGATCAACTGAAACAGATAGATACATCTATCGGTATTACTGATTTAAGATCCTACAATACAAAATTGAAATTATTAGCTCCATACTTAAAGAAAAAGGGAAAGTATAAGAAATGTACTTTAAATGATATATTAGAATTTATTTTTGGCTATCATTTAGAAAATAGAACTCAAACTTTAAAAAAAGTTTTACGTAAAATAGATCTTCAAAATTGTGTATATTGTCTATCTCAGTATACCACTTCTTATGGTCTTGATAAGCAAAAAATCTATGTCAAAGGTAATTTAGATCACATTTATCCTAAAAGTTTGAATGCTTTGGTTAGTTTGAGTATTAATAATTTAGTGCCCGTTTGTGGACATTGTAATCAAAGAAAATTAAACGCACCTCTTTCACAATTTAATTTTAATCCATTTGATTCCAATGTGATTCCAATTTTTAAATTTGAAGATGTTTTAGAAATCAATATAGGAGAAGTTAATTTTAAAAATTTGACTGATTTGAAAATTGAAAATGTTAATTCTACATTAGAAAGTAGATTAGAATTGACATCATTATATAAAGAATACAAATCACCAATTGAAAATCTATTAGAAAGATATAAAAAATTCAATTCTTCTTCTTACGAAGCACATATTCAAAAATTACTAGATAAAGGGATATCTGCTGATTTAGAATATTTTATTTCCGAAACACCTTATACAGAAGAGAATCTACAAAATATACCTTTACATAAATTTAAGAGTGACTTCTATAAAGAGTTAGAGGGCTATAAAAAAAGTGGTAAAATAAAATTTTCTTGATATGAAATAAACTTGATATTGCAGGTATTAAAATGGAAGTTGTTTATATGACTAAGAACGTAAAAATATTATTTTAGAACGTTATATAGAATTAGCTCATTTTTAATGTTTTCAAACTCTTTTCTTTTTAGTTTTTCCACCGCCGAGTTCCGAGGCACTAGGTGGCCAGATCGTTTGTTTAACAAACGGACATCTGGCCGATTGCAGGAACGTTGCAATCTTTATGGAACATTAAAATTATAACTTGATCAAAGAACTGTTTAAGCAGTTCGCATCCCGTTCGAAATATGGACGGGATAGCTTTTTTAACGATGTTTTAACTATTCGAAGAATTCAATTTTTGGAACTTTAACTTGTTAATAATGAAAGTAATAATATAGACGGTAATAAGTTGTATCTTTGTAAAATGATTCATAAAGTTAATATAGCCGACATTTTTCCAAAATACTTGTTTTGGGACATGGATTATAGCAAGCTTGATATCGTAAAAGATAAAGCTATTATAATTCCAAGGGCGCTTTATGCCACTACATCTGAGACATTTGAGACAGATATTCAACTTCTGGAAAGTCTTTATTCTACTTCCGATATTATTAAGTATTTAAAACAGACAACTGAAAACATAAGCAATAATGTATGTTTAAAAGTTGCCGAAAGATATAATATCGAATCTTTCAAAAGATTTGCTTTGTAGAATTAAAAACAGATTTTATTATGAATGCTGTATCTCCAGAAATACTTAAAACTATTTTAGAATTACAGAACCTTCCTTCTCTCTCGGGATTTGCTTTGGGAGGCGGGACAAATCTTGCTCTGCAGTATAATCACAGAATCTCTGACGACATAGATCTATTCTGTCCTGAAATTATTGGAAGAGATGGGTTTAAAAAAATTGAGGATGAGGTTGCTGACTACTATGGAAATAAGGCAATGAGATTTGACAGGCCTTGCAATATCGATGACCAGTTTATCTTTTTACGATTTTTTATTGCTGTCTCAAGAGATCTTACCGTAAAGGTGGAACTGCTTCAGAACATGAAGAATGTATCTCCCATTGAAATGAACCACGGCGTGCGTCTGCTTTCTAAATTAGATATAGGTCTGTTTAAATTAGTAAGTGCCGCTAATCGGGCAACTAAAAAGGATATCTATGATCTTGATTTCATAACCAATGATATTCCTTTAGTTGAGCTCTATAAGGAATTGGCAAATAAAACCTCGAAATTTAATACAGAGAAAGACAGGACTATTTTTGATCTTGACAAACAGCTTTCTCCAATTGATAATCCTGATCTCTTACTGAAGTTCGATAATGTGCAGGTTTCTATGCGGATGCCTTCCCATTCACACGATAACATACATATTGTGGAAGGCGGTAAGCAGTGGGCATCTTCTAAAATCGACTGGCGCACAAAAGTTAGAAGCCTATATTTTCATCTGGGAATGCGTTTTCCAAGTCCGAAAGGAATGAGAATAAGATAAATTCCAAAAGAAAAAAGAAAAAAAGAAAGCAGTCTGTGATTGGTAAGCAGACAGGTTGAAGTGCTATAAGTCCCGAAGGGTTGCATGGCTAAGAATGAGCCGTGCAATTATGCGCACTTCTCTGGCTGCGTCCAATAGCTTTGCCGGCTTTTTTTATTTTAGAATATTGTATTCTTCCTTAAGATTCTTTCAAACTATAATGATGCCTGGCGTGATTTGTATTAAGGAGAAAAGCTCATACAATTAGAATTGGGACATTAATAAATTTTTGGGGTACGGATTAGGTACTGCATAAACTGAACTTGCAGTGTGACTATTTAAAAGGTTAATTTGAATAATGTTCAAAAACAAAAAATAGTAGAAAAGCATAAATCAAAATCTCTTTCTAATTTTGGGCTTTTACAACAGTTTTATTTAATCTTCACTGGTCAAATTGTAGCTTTTAAGCATTTATTTAATTTTCAAGAAATAGGGAAGCACTATACAGGGAGCAGCAAAATTTGTTTTAAATGAAATAAAAGAAATTAAAGAATGAAGAGAGCCAAAACATATGAGATTATGGATAGTTTTTTTAAACTTGATTCCAGATTAAAAAATATAGAAAATTTGGTGCTCGTAAATGAGTCTGAGAACACTAATAGTAAAGCTTTATCTTGTTCTGATAAATGCAGAAGCTCTTATTCCAAAATCGAGCTTGCAAATCTTCTCTATATTTTGATGGATGAAGGCATTTTATATTTTGATTCAAATGATGCGAAAAACAACCGTGCCAATTTCCAGAAATTTATAAGCAAAAATTTTACTTATAATGATAATGAAGGCGGACAGAAAATAATAAGCACGATAAGCAGGCAGTTTTCCGAATGCAAAGGCTACACCTATAAGATGAAGCAGATTAAATTTTTAGATGATTTTATTGCAGTGATGCAGGAGCGCAGAAAAAGGCTGGAAAAGTGGTAGAAGGACAGTAGAAAAGATTAATAATATTTAAAGGACTCAATGGATGAAGAAAGAAAAGAAGCAGTCTTATTTAATGGAAGTGAAGGAGTTGATACAGCCTGTGGTAGCGAAACTGGAAGCAATTGATTCAAAAATCAGCCAGGGAAAAACCTTGCGGCCTGAATACTACAGAAATGAAGATTTAAAAAAGGTGTTCGGGCTGTCCAATAATACGATCATAAAATACAGGCAGACCGGAATTTTGCCCTACACCAGACTCGGGGATATATATCTGTATGACAGCGGCAAGATCGATAAGATACTCAGAAGCAACGAATCATAACCCGGCATTTAACCAGTTACCCACATTTAAAAAGCAGCACAAAATAGAGAGGGTAACTACAATGGTAACTGTTTTTCAAACAGGGTTCGATACCATTCCAAATAAAAATCCTTTAAACATCAGTGTTTAAAGGATTTTTATTTTTAAAAGTCACTATTTCAGACTTCATCTGGCGGAGGAAGAGGGATTCGAACCCCCGGACCTGTTACAGTCAACAGTTTTCAAGACTGCCGCATTCGACCGCTCTGCCATTCCTCCAGTATAACCCAATCATTTTCTGATTGCGGGTGCAAATATAGGACGTTTTTTTAATTCCAGAAATTTTTTTGATACTATTTATAAAGAAAAATAATATCCGTATCTAAAGTAGAGTAAATCATGTATAATTCTTTCACTAAGAATAAAAAAAGTACCAACTGCACTTCAGGGTTATTTTGTGGAGAATTAGCAGGATTCTTGCTTTTTGTTCGATGCATTTTCGAATGGAAGTTTTTTTAGCATCTTATAAAATGAAATCAAGTATTTTTACTTAAGATTGATATAAAGGATATGACTATTTTTGAAGCAGGTGGCGATATGGCACTAGATAAATATTTATCTTAATAATAAAAACTATGCCTTTTAAATACAATGAAATAGATGGTTCGCCTTCGTTTATAGATTATGAATATGAAATAGTCAATAAGAGCCTGCTGGCTAAATATGTCGCTGAAATGCTTTTAGGACATCATCACCATATTTTAAGAATCATTAAATCTTTATCTGCTAGTTTTCCTGTTCATAAAAACGAATCAATTGATCAAATAATTGAGAAAATAGTAAATGCTGACCCATCAAAACGAGATGGCTGGCTTTTTCAAATGATATCGTGGATTGTTCTTGCAAAAAGTAAGTCTGGAGATCTTTTTTATTCAAATTATCCACATTTTGCTCCAGCGCAGCATGGTATTGATGGATTAGCTATCACTCTTAATGTTGATGACACAATTAAGAATATTATTATTACCGAAGACAAATGTACAATTCATCCGAGAAATAAAATTACATCTCAGGTTTTTCCAGAGTTTAAAGAATTTGAAAGTGGAGCGAAAGATAATGCGCTCGTAGGAATTATTTCTAGTCTTATTGGTGGGCTAAATGCAGGTGAGATCTTGGAGAAAGTTCAGAATGATATATTTGAAAAAAAGTACCGTCTTTACAGAATTGGAATAACAAGAGAAGAATCTCATAATTCGCTTAATGGCAGGAAAAATTTATTTTCAAATTATGATAAATGCGTTGATGGCTCTACATCGGTTAGAAGAAGTGCAGCAAGTATACACCTAGAAGATATGAGAGACTGGATGGCTGATTTTGCTAACCAGGTAATAGACTATCTTGAATCCAAAAAAAACTGATATGTACAATAGTAAGACTGAAGATAAAATAAAGGATATTCCTCAGATTGGTGATATAGATATTGATAGGCTTCCGCAGGAATTGACAAAAATTTATGCGCAGGTGGTGAGTATAAGAAAACAGATTACCGAGGGAAGTTTGAATTTGGATGATGAAGGAGTTTTAAAGGCTCTTACATTGCTACAAAAATTGGCAAATAATTTAGAAACCATCCTAATTTCTATCCCAAATCATGAACAGAAAGAGTCCATCGCCTTTGTAGCAGCGACGGCCAACAGCCTTTTATATAAAATTACTTTGTCTGAGGACGTTAAGTCCGGTAAAATATTGGATGCTGATGTAATTTCAAGATATATTGCTTCAATAGTCCTTTTTTTGATTGGAAACAGTCAGGCAGATGCCGCTGAAATGACTAATACTCTTCCTGAATCAAAAACACTGAATCTGACACAGCAGAGACTTGTAACTTCTATTGTTGAATTGGCTAAAGGAAGATTATTTTTAATTTCTAAAGTCAATTTTAGTGAAAAAGAAATTTTTATTGATACTGATTTGGAAGAGGTAGCCTTGAATTTCTTGTGGAGGGAACTAGGGTTAGGAATTGTTTCAATAGCCTCATCCTTAACAGGTACAGAGAAACTGGATTATGAGATACATTTTCAAAAGGTAATAGAATTATCCATATCTAAGAAATCTTTTTTAGGGCAGAAAAGTGTTTTTGCCGGACCATATCGTTTAGCCCAACTTCTAAAAATTTTGGGGCGAGATATAATTAATAGAGGGGTAATTAACATTCCTACTCCCGATGGGGTTCATATAGGATCTTGGTATAAGTTTTTAAGTAATCTGGCAGGGCAGCGTCCATATTTATGGGAAAATCACATTGAAGCAATAGCAACCAATTTTTTGAAGCCTGGAACATCTGCGGTTTTAACACTTCCGACAGGAGCTGGGAAGTCAACACTTTCTGAACTTAAGATCGCCTCTTGCATTTACTCCGGAAAAAAAACAATTTACTTGGTACCAACTCATGCCTTAGAAGATCAAGTAAAGAGAAATTTAAAGGAGCTTTTTGAGGACTATGATCCTGATGAATTTGAATTTGATGGAGAATTTACGGAATTTGCAGAATTTAACAATTATCCGTTTCTGGTAATGACACCTGAACGCTGTCTGACCATAATAAATCTTTATCCGGACATATTTGATCATATTGGCCTTGTTGTCTTTGATGAATTTCATTTAATTCATGGAACAGACATTAAAAAGGATAGACGGTCGATAGATGCTATGTACTGTTTGTTGTCACTTTTCACTTTAATTCCACAATCAGATTATTTATTGATTTCAGCAATGGTTGAAAACGGCCAGGAAATATGTTCTTGGGTGGAGAAGATTACTACCCGTGAATGCCTTCTTTTTAATTCTTCATGGAAACCTACAAGGCAGCTACATGGATGCATAGTTTTTGAGGAAAGCGAGATTTCAGATCTTCGAGATTTATGCTTTGATGCCAGAAGAAGAGGTGATACCAATGGACCATCAGCTAGTTTACGGCGAGAGATGCTGATTAAGCCCTACTGTTTTTTTAGTTTGAAGAATATCTGGGAAACGAATGCTGATGCAGATTATTTGAGAACATCAATTTTTGAAGACAAAGTGATGCTTGATGTAAATAGGGGTTGGCAGCTTACCAGCAATAGAAACGATGTTGCTGCTAGGCTCGCAGTTCATTTTGCGGGATTGGGGCTTAAAACATTAGTTTTTGTGGATGATCCCAGAATAGCAAATTCGACATGGAAAAAAATAAATGACAAATTAACTAGGGAAAATGGTTTTTTAGAGTTTTGTAAAGAAAAGGATGCAGACATCGAACTGCTGGCTAAAGAATTGGGAGCGATAGAATACTCCTATTTTAACGAGCAGTACAACGTAAGTGTGCATCATGGACTTCTACTTCCAATTGAAAGGAATTTGATTGAAGAATATTATAAAAAATCAGATGGAGCTGTAGTGATGGTGGCAACCGCAACTTTAGCTCAAGGTATTAACCTGCCTGCTGAAATAGTAATTATAGCAGGTGATGATAGATTTGATGATGAATTAGGTTTTAGGGAAGCAGTGAAACCGCATGAGCTGTTAAATGCTGCTGGCAGAGCTGGCAGAGCGGGACTTTCATCACAAGGAGCAGTTATACTAATTCCTGGAGATATAGTAACGATGCGGAATTTAGTGATATCAAGCAGGTGGTGGGATTTAAAAAAACGAGTATTTTCAAAAGGAGACCAATGTCTTAAAATTGAAGATCCGTTAGAATATTTACTGGATTCTCTGCAAGAAGATGCTGAAAGCCTAGATGTAACTCAGGCTAATATTTTATATAGATTTAAGGCGGAAAAACTTTCAGAATTTGACACAAAGGTACTTTTGAGGAATTCCTTATACGCTTTTAAATCGGAGAAAGAAATGAAATCTGATAGTTTCGAAGGTCAGGTTGAATATTTTTTAGAAAGAAGAAAACAATTGGATGATTTGTCAGAAGATATTTTATGGACAAAAGAAATCAGCTTTAAAACGGGAGTTGATCCAACGTTGATTTTAGAGCTTTCGGAAAGTATAGATGAAGAGGATTTTGATGAATTTATTGATTTTTCAATTACGGAATATATAGATTGGTTTTTCAAATGGTTAGGAGAAGATGAAAGATATCTAAGCCGAATTTTCACCAAACCCAATACTCGAGATCAAATTAGAAAAGCATGTGGAATGCAGCTTAGCAAGCTTCATACGGATAAGGAAATACTTGAGAAGCTTCCTATTGTGAGCGACATTTTAAAAAATTATGTGGAAGGTAAAACCATAAAAGAACTAAATGATATTATTCCAGATTCGAAGAATCCTGATAAGGGCTTGTATTTGTTAAAAGCCCGAAGTTTTATTTTGAGACTTGTCCCTGAACTAAGTTTTGGTTTAGGAGTTTTATCATTTATTACACTAGAAAGAGCCAAACACAAAAACTATAATGAGCAAGAAATTCCACTTAACGTTAAGATTTTAGCAAGTTGTATACGAGAAGGTTTTGATGATGCAGAAAAGTTAGTTTTTAAGAAGAAATATAAATTCAAGGGTCGGGTTAATTGCCATGAATTATTTTCGATGTTTTAAGACTAAATTCCTCTATATGATCTGATGAATTCTTATTTAGTTAGTTACGATTTTCGTCGAAGGGAGAGGGCTAAAAAGGTTTTTTAATTAAAAATATAAGTTATTTTTTTCTTTCTTAATCTCTGTTCTTAATTATTTTTTAACTGCGCAAAATAGCTGCGTACTGCTTAATTATCTTTGATCTTGCTTAGTAATCATATCTAAAATTGATATCGTAATTATTAAATAAAAAACTTAGAAGGGTCAGTATGCTGATTTTGTATTTAGGAAGATTTTTGAATTCAGAAGAATGGACTTAGATTACTCCTCAGCTCGCTGTAAAACCAGAACATCACTAACTGTTATAAAAGCAACTAAATGGAAATAACTGAACTTAACGATAAATTAGTTAAAGATTTTTTTGAAATTGTTCATCGTACAATGGAAGAAATTCATATTCATCCAGAGTATAGCTTGTCCAAAAACAATCATCATTTATTTAGTCCGGAAGGGAAATATGCTAATGCAGTTTTTGGCATTTATGCTAAAATAAATGAGATCAAAGAAGATTTAAGTAAAGTAGAAGTTTTTCTACGTCGTTTTCCATTAAAAAAATTTTATGAAGAAAATGAAATTTCTCATCTAGATTATATTAAATATCATACCGAAGTTTTCTATCACAAATGCAATACACTGTTAGATTTGTTCAAATTATTTACAAATGAAGTATATGAACTTGGGTATTCCGAAAGAAAATGTACTTGGGGTAATCTAATGAAATCGGAAGCAGTTAAAGATTCGCTATCACTAAAAGTAATAGAATATTATCATAAAAGTTTTGAGCACATTATTAAAGCCAGAAATTTAAATACTCATCGTGGAATATTCAAAGATTCTGAAAAAGATGATATTGAAGCTCCAATGATGATTTACAAAAATTCCGAAAAGTTTAATATGGAATTAGGTGATGACTTCAGAAGAATGATGCCTAAATTTTTATTGGAATATAAACTGAAAAAATACAAAAATGAAAGGTTGTTGTACATAAAAAGCGGAAATAATGCGGCTGAACAATACATCAATATTTTTATAAACGTAACAATTCCTGAATTTTTGAACAGGGCTAAAGCGAAACAATAAGGCTATTAGCATACGTCTTATGCAATTTGGTAATTTAGAAGAATTACCTTTTTTAGTAAATTTTCGTTTAGCCGAAAAGTCTCAATTTCGAAAGTCGCAAACCGAGCAATATGTGGGAATATTTGCAGTAATGCTTTCTCACGAGGCTTTTAAACAATAACTTATATAAAAGAAATAAATTACTTTGAACCTGATGAAGTCTGGGAATTATTTAATGTAAAATCTGAAGATGATTTTAGAAAAAAATATTTACTAAAAGGAAAATTCCATTCGTTAGTTCCGGAGACGATAATTAAGCAAATGTTACTTTGAAACTCGAAATTTCGGGTTTAAAAAGAGATGGTTTTGAATCATTAAATTCAAAGCTTACACGTTTGAAAGCATTATGTTCAAATGATTTATTTGAACAATGGAGAGCAGCAAAAGAGTTAAGAAATCATTTTGCACATCGCGAAGCTGGTCGTCTTATGGGGATTTTTCTAATGAACGGATTTAAACAAAACTTAAATCTAATAAATTCAATTTTTCTTGAATCTTCAACTATATTAATTAAAGAAAATAATCTGAAAGATTTACTTCAACAGAGCGAGCACTTAGTAAATGGTTTATTTATTTTAGAGTTTAGAAATACAAAGTATTAATATCTGGTGCAAGACCTTTTACAACTGGTATTATAAGTAATATAGGTAAATCACTATGGGTTTTTACTCCGATTATAGGTAATAAGATTATACAGCACGTAAATGATTTTCCTGCTTCACTAATTTTAAAATTAGAAAATGTACAAATTAATGAGAAAGAATTAAATGCAATAGACGCTGTAACAAAAGAAGTAATTCAGCTTACAGTAACTGAGAATGCTGAGAATGTTGAAAAAATCAATCTGCACAATAAACGAATTGTAGAAATCGAAAAGATCTCGCCAAATATTAGTTTAGAGTATATGTCAATGTTAAAGCATGAAACAGCGAAAGAAATTTCAGATTTTCTATATGAAGATTGGTAATTGCATAACAGCTAACAGCTGCTGAAACGGATGTAGATAATTGTGTATTTGAAAAACGATTTTGCATGCGGCGTAATGAAAACTTAACTGAATTCGAGCCATATTCGTTGGAAAATAGAATTGTTTAACTTTTTTCCAGTTTAGATCATAAGGAATTATAATTAATCAAGAGAAAAAAATGAACTTTCAGCCTACATTTGAAAATAGACAAACTGCAATAGAGAAAGCCCTTTTCTTTGAGTCATTAACTTCTAAACTAATCAAACACATGATGGGACTGGAGTTACAGGGAAGCACAAAGTCACTTGATAATAAATCTTCGTCGATAAGTTTGCGCGCTAAAATTGATCTGCTTATGGATTGCGGTAAAATTGACAAGCTAACCTACACCAATTTATTGCATATTATCAGCATTAGAAATCAGTTTGCACATAATTTTGAATGCAATAATTTTGAAGATTTACCTAAATTTATTGATGGTATTGATAAACCACTGCTAAAATACAGTCCAGATTTAAGCACTTCGGTAGAAGAAAGTTTAAAAAAAGGATTTTTGAATATGGCGGATCAAGCGTTCAAATTTCTTTTAAATGAATTCGGAGGAGTTACAAGAGAATATCAAATTAATACAGAGAAACTAAAAATACGCATTACAGAAGATAAGCAAAAATTATTGGATCAATACGGAATCGAAGGAGCTAGAAATAGAGCTTTGGTTTTAAACAAAGTAAGACAGCTTCTTAGAGAAGATGGAAACGAAGAATTGAATTCGAAAATAAATGATGAGATTATCAAATTCAAGAGAGAAAACACTGATCTGCATTAGTATAGTGTTGCACTTCTTATTTTCGATTAAGGTTGCTCAACTGTAGCACTTCCAGTAATATGAATTTTGACTCTTACATGAGAAATGTTATTTATTTTCTAATTACGTCCGCACTGCGGACGCAATTGTAAATGTTCCGTAAATTTTTGACGCCTAACTTATTTACAGTATGAAAATTAAGTTCCATACTGAGGCTTTAATTTTTCGGATAGATAATTATCTATAATCTCCTCTTTTTTCTGCTGCTTTTTCTCAAGAGTAAGTTTTTCAATACTCGGTATTTTATGGTTCTTTCGTTATTCATTTGAATGCTTAACTCTTTTAAAGTGCTGGATTATGATGTAAATTATGCGAGAATAAAAGCTGAACAGCCTTATTTTATACTTTGCAGTTTTTTTAATAGTTGGGGTATTATTAATCCGATGGTTTTCCGTAAATTTATTAAATTAATTGGTTACTTTTGCGTCAGTATATGGCACAGGCAGATTACATCAAAGAAATAGCAAAGTATGGTCTTGAGAATGATCAGGAACGTTTATTGTTTGTTTTAAACGAGTTAATTGAGCATTCTAAAAAAACTAAAAAGTTAAATTTTGCCATACAGCTTCAGTCAATTTTAAAAGATGCGATCAGATTTCAAAAATCCACGGGATTAACAAAAGTTGGTTCTGAAACATATTTAAATAGGATTGAAGACAAAGAAATCTCTGATTTAATATTAGAGAAAATTACTTCTGATTACACTTTAGATAATATTATCACAGATGAAAAGGTGCATAATGAGCTGAAGTTTTTTATTGAAGAGCATCATAAAATCGAAGTTCTTCAGCAATTTGGTTTACCGGTTTCAAATAAACTTCTTTTACATGGGCCATCAGGCTGCGGAAAGACATTAGCCTCTTATGTTATTGCTGGGGAATTAGAAAAAATGATGGTAGTTATTGATCTGGGAGCTATTGTGTCTTCTAAATTAGGAGAAACTAGCAAAAACCTATCTAAAATATTCAAAAAAGCAGCGCTGGAAGATTGTATTATATTTCTGGATGAATTTGACAGTCTTGGAAAAATACGAGATTACAGTCAAGATCATGGAGAAATGAAAAGGGTTGTCAATACTATATTGCAGCTTTTTGATTATCTTCCGCAAAGTAGTATCGTAATAGCAGCAACAAATCAGAAGGATATGCTCGATGAAGCACTGTTGCGTAGATTTGATAATATAATCGAATTTCAATTTCCTAATCAAGCAGAAATTGGCAAACTTATAGAATTAGTTTTGCAAAATGGGAGTTTTAAATTTGATAATAAGGCAGCTGCGAACAGAATTTTAAAGGAATGTATAGGTTTGTCTTATTACAGCGTTCAAAAGACCCTTATCACCGCAATCAAAAGGTCTTTATTCGCTGCTGAGCAAACGCAAAACTTACTGTCCGCTAAAATAGATACATCCATCTGGAAAAAACTTGTTATCACTGAAAAGGAGTCTTTAAATATCTAAAGATCCGCTTCTAAATCACCATCAAGATCAATATTTAGCATAGATTCAACCTCATTAACCAATTGTAATCCATCGTATAATTTTCCGGTTTTCTTCTTTAGATTTTCTTCTATAGTAAGCACAATTGAAAATGAAAATTCTTTAGGATAATTTTCAGGCAATCCCCCAACAATCTGATCTGATATTCTTGCGTGTAATGCTAGTTTGAACGTGCTTTTTTCGTTAACCAAGTCAGCTACATTGACATTAAGTGTTATTTTCTGAGTATTTGAATAAGGGATAGGTTTTGAAATGTATCTTCCGTTTTCAGACCATGTTAGGGTTGATTTTAGCTTTGACAATACCTCTTCATCGGATTTCATAATATCCTCTGCTGTATGATTTTTGAATATGCTGAAAGCCATGTGGATTGGATTGTAGGACAGCTGATTGTTTTTGATGGGCAGGAATTTAAAGCATAAAGTTGCTGTAATTTTTAAAATTCCGTTTATTTTGCCCAGATTATCATTTATCAGGTAATTTGGAAAATTAACAGGGTAAATTTTTATTTTTCCACTCTTTATAGTATCTTCTAATATGAGTGTGGCTGAATTTTCATTTGAGTATAATGTTTTAAAATCATCAACCAGTCCATGCCCAATTACTCTATTTTTTAATTTAGAAACATCTGGTTTGAATGGTATCAAGCTTGTAGACGCGCTGTTTATTATAAGTGCTTTGACACTTTCGTTGGTGAGTAATGGATAGTTTTTTGTGATTTTTGCGGCAAGATTGGCAACAAGTGGAGTGGCAAAACTAGTTCCGACTTCTTGGATTATGCCGATTTCAGGACGGGCTGATAAAAGTGTAAGAGCCGGTTCATCCATCCAGTCTAAAGTATTTTCGTTGTAATACCCTATGTCGCCGGCATACTCGATACCATCAGGCTTGAAGTAGTTTTTATTTATTTTAAGAGGACTAAATATCGCAGATAGGTCAATATGCCCTTTTCTGGTGTAAAGAGCAGGAAATTCTTTACCGCTAGAAATGCCTAAAAAAGGACCGTCTATTAGATTGCCTGAGGCGGCGCCTACAGTGAAATTATTTAAACTATCTGCGGGGGTAGATAAATTAGTATGGTTGTTTTGAAAATAGGAAAGTTCATAACTTGTATTTTCATTTAGACAGTTCAAATTATTTCCTGTACAAATAAAGATGAGGCTGTTTGTTTCGTATGAGAATTTATCTAACAGATAAGTGTAGTTTGAAAACGGTTCGTTTTGCTCTTTAAAGATGCCATAGCATGTGGTTAATGTAAATAGACGAATTTCTGGATATTTCTTTTTTACGGCGTAAAGCATTTTCAATAGATCAACTTCGGAGATGTAGCCAGTCCCATTTTCGCTTATTTTAATTGACAGCAATTTGGCATCAGCAGTTACTTTTCCCTTAAAATTGTTTCTATGATTCTCTTTCCCCAAAGCGGCTAAGGCTGCCACCGCCGTACCATGGCCTAGATAATTCAATCCACTTCTTCTGCCAGCCTGGTCAATTAAGGGATTGCCTGCAAGGGTAAAGCTTGTGTCATCAATTATTAAAGGAGCTAAAGCTGTTTGAGAACTAATACCTGTGTCAATTATTCCAATAATTGGCAATTCCTCATCTGAGTTTGAAACGGTAAAAGCAAACTGGCGTTCAACTGTGTTAAATTCACCAGGCCTGATTGTTGTGAAGAGTGAGCAAGTCGCACTTTCAATTATATCGTAATTTTGTATGATCAATTGAATTTGATCTGGGTCTGGATTAATTAATTCTATTCTGTCATTTTCAGAATCATGCGTATGTTCAATATTAGATTCATTTAAATAGCTTATTAAAGCTTTTACAATTTGCTGTTTAATAGCATCATCCAGCGGTAGGTTAATAAGTTCAAGGTATACAATAGATCCAGTATCTTCCAGTTTGAACTTTAGGATATCTTCTGTTCGAAGGAGTTTGAAATCTGATATATATTTGACATATTCGGAAAACTTTGCATTATGGTCTTTCTCGAGTTCGTAACTGATGAAATTGTTTACATTATTGATGAATCTCTCAAATTTTTGACGGTCAACAATAGCAAATAATCCTTTTTTTGCAAAGTCGTAGAAGGATGTGGCTTCTAGTCCAAAATTATTGTAATAGTCCTTATAATATTTGTTTATGACAAACTGATCTTGAAAAGTAATCTGTACATAGTCAATATCGAAGGGTATGGCTAACAATTTGTCTCTTAATGTGTATTTGCTTTTTAAATCCCTTTCAAAGCGTGCTAAATTATTTCTAAATGAGTTGGCGAGTCTGGTGTAATTTTTTGGTTTTTTATCTTCTTCCTCATTACCAGGATCAAAGCCATAATTATATTTGAAGTCTTTGATTTCGGAAAGCTGTTTTTTACTTAGAAATTTTAAGTGAGATTTGTTAGTCATTTTTTGGTCTGGTTAGTTAGTTTAAATGTAAATATAAGAAAAGTATGTATAAGATTGTTGTCTAGGTCTTTGGTGTTTTTAATGGTGTTTTGGATATATTTTTAATTATTTTCTGGCAAACAAACAGATAGGGTTATGAGGCTTCAAATTCAGAAGCCTCTTTTTGAAAGCATTTTACCTAAACTTGGATTTCAGTTTCTCCATATCTTCCATTATATTCACATCTAGAACTTTTGCATAATGCTGTGTCTGTTTGGTATTGGTATGTCCCATCATTGCAGAAACGTTCTCCAGTCTTACTCCGTTTCCTAAGGTTACGGTGGTTGCAAATGTGTGTCTGGCAACATACCAGGTAAGATGTTTGTCTATGTCGCAGATATCGGCGATTTCTTTAAGATACGCATTCATTTTCTGATTGGAAATTTTGGGAATAAGACCTTTCTGCTGGTTTTTATATTTAGAAATAATTTTCTCAACGGTCGGTAATACAGGCACATTTGCTCTAATGGCAGTTTTGGCCCTGCTGGTCATAATCCATAAATTTCCAGTTGAATCTTCAGATAAGTTTCTTTCGGCCAGATCCATGGCATCGACAGGCGCATATCCTGTATAACAGCTGAAAAGAAATATGTCCTTTACCTTTTCAAGACGGGGCGTTGGAAATGTTTTATTCTCGATCGTATTAAGTTCCTGCTGGGTTAGGAAAACAGCATCTTTTACGCTAAGCCTTCCGTCGTAAACGTTGAAAGGGTTTTTTATAATCAAATCCATTTTAATGGCATAATTGCAGGCAGTTTTATACATTTTCATATATTTTACCACCGAATTGTTTTTGATGCCTGTCTGGTCTTTGAAACTGCTCTCATATTTAAGGAACTGCTCCAGTTTAAAGACAAAGGAGCTTGATATTTCAGATGCAGGCATATCTTCCTTTTTGTAGGTACTGGTGATGAAATCCAAAAGTAAATCCTTCGCTCTTTTGTACTTCTGCAGTGAAGCTGCTGCACGTTCTCCCGAATTGACTCTTTTAGTGAAGAATTCATTGTATGTATCCATAATCTGAATTATGGTTGGGCCTTCAGGCTGGTCGATTTTTACTTTTCCTGTGAGTTCAGCTTTTAATAATTGAAGGTTGACCTCAGGATCAATTCTGAAGAGTTCAGTAAATTTTTTGGTTGTATTAAGCTGGAAAAGATCAAGTAGATTTTTGATTACTATTTCCTTTTCAATTTTAAGCTGGTTTCTAAGGTTATTAGTGCTGGCCCATCTTTCTTTTGCAATGGCTTGTCCGGTTGACATTGAAATTTGTTTGTCATTGTAGCTCAAACGTGCATAGATTGGAGATTCGCCGTTCTTGTTTACTCTGTCGGATTTCTGGTAAAAAATTACTCTTAACATGTTATCTAGTTTTAAAATTAATAATCAAATTGAATTAAAAATTTTAAGAGAGCCCATTGATAGCAGGGAATTCCCGGGGAATTCTTTCTTTTTAGTTACCCATTTTTGAGAAAAAAGATCTTAAAAAATAGTGGGTAACTAATAGGGTAACCGTTCTTTGATAAAACATGTGCTTTTTGAAAAGTGTGTAAAAACGAAAAAGCCTTTAAACACTAGTGTTTAAAGGCTTTTGACTTCTAAAGTTTCTTTTGAAACTTCTACTGGCGGAGAAAGAGGGATTCGAACCCCCGGACCTGTTACAGTCAACAGTTTTCAAGACTGCCGCATTCGACCGCTCTGCCATTTCTCCAGTATGTCGCTATCATTTCGTGATTGCGAGTGCAAATATAGTGTGCTTTTCCGATTATAAAAACTTTTTTCTCAGTTTTTTTAAGATAATTTTCAAGTGTCTAATTATCAGTATTTCCGAAAGACGTTTTTTTTGAAAATTAATCCAAATCGTCTAAAATCGGTGTCGGTTTTTTGTTTTCATCTACTGCAACAAACGAAAAAGTTCCTGAAACTACCGTTTCGCGAAGTTCTGAATACATTTGTTCCATAAAAATATCAACATGTATTTTACAGCTGGTTCTTCCAACGCTGTCTACTTTTGCAACTAATTCGATTAAAGTACCGGCCGGAATTGCTTTTTTAAAGTCAATTTGACCTGTAGATATTGTAACAACTTTTTTGCGGCTAAAACGGGTCGCACAAATAAAAGCAACTTCATCCATTAAATGCAGTGCAGTTCCTCCAAATAAAGTGTCATAATGATTCGTTGTGCTCGGAAAAACTGCTTTGAATATACGTGTTTCAGATTTCTGAATTCTTTCTTCTATTGTCCCCATATTAATAATTAACGTATTCTGTAATTTCAAGACCGTAACCAATCATACCTACACGTTTTGTCTGCTCTGTATTCGAAACCAATCTAATTTTAGAAATATCAATATCATGAAGGATTTGAGCTCCAATTCCGTAGTCCTTACTGTCAATAATAACTTTTGGGGCTTTTAATGTTCCTTGCGATTGGAGTGATTTAAGTTCTGAAATTCTGTTTAAAAGATTTACAGCGGTCATATCTTGATTGATAAATATAACGGCACCTTTTCCGTTTTCATTAATTACTTTAAACATGTCGTCTAACTGCTGTTCGGCATTATTAGTCAATGTTCCTAGTAAATCATTGTTTACTTGAGAAGAGTGGATTCTAGTTAAGATAGGTTCTCCAGAACTCCATGTTCCTTTTGTTAGTGCAATATGAATTTGTTTATTGGTCGTCTGCTCGTAAGCTCTCAAACGAAAAGTTCCAAAACGGGTTTCAATATCAAAATCTTCCTTTTTAACGATTAAGCTGTCGTGCTGCATTCTGTAAGCGACTAAATCTTCAATTGAAACTAATTTCAAATCAAATTTCTTTGCCACGTTTATTAATTCAGGTAAACGTGACATTGTTCCGTCTTCGTTTAAGATTTCACAAATTACACCGGCTGGTTTAAATCCTGCTAGGCGGGCAAAATCAATTGCAGCTTCAGTGTGTCCAGTTCTTCTTAACACACCTCCTTGTTTAGCGATTAAAGGGAAAATATGACCAGGACGAGCTAAATCGTGAGGTTTTGTGTTAGGATCAACCAAAGCTTCAACTGTTTTAGAACGATCGGCAGCCGAAATTCCAGTTGTTACTCCATTACCTTTTAAATCAACAGAAACTGTAAAAGCGGTTTCCATATGATCTGTATTGTTCGTAACCATGGCACGTAGATCTAGTTCTTTACAACGGCTTTCTGTTAATGGTGTACAGATTAAACCGCGTCCGTGGGTAGCCATAAAATTGATCATTTCTGGAGTTATTTTTTCAGCTGCTGCTAAAAAATCACCTTCGTTTTCACGATCTTCATCATCGACTACAATGATTACTTTACCTTGACGAATATCTTCTATAGCTTCTTCAATGGTATTCAGTTGTATTTTTGTTGTTGACATAATTATTGTTGCTTTTGAGCGGGTGAGAACCGCTCAGAAATTTTCTGAAATAGTTGTGAAATTGGAGTTGTAATCGCATCAAAATTAATTAATCCATTGTCGTTTGTAGCCCTGTAAGTTAAAAGAACCGCTAACGGTAATAGAATAAACGACGACATCCATGATCCCATAAATGGAGTCATACCGCCTTCTTGTGATAATCTTTTTCCGAAAGTATTAATAAAGTGAAAAGTAATAAAAATCAAAACAGCAAAAACAATAGGAAGACCAAGTCCGCCTTTTCTAATAATTGCGCCTAGTGGAGCGCCAATAAAGAACATTAAGAAGCATGCAAAAGCAATAACAAATTTTTCGTAAAATGCGCTCAAGTGCTTATTAATATCACGCTGTTTGTCTTTTAAATCTTTTTGAGTTGTTTCGATCGAATAAATGTTGCTCGTAACATTGCTCCCTGCCATTTTTAAAATATCTACTCTGTCTTTGTTAGAATATAGTGACATAAGATCATTAGGAAGCTGTTTTTTCTTGAGATTTCTTTCTGGTCCTGACTGTATTTTTCTTATTCCAACACGCTGGTTGATGTTCTCAGAAAAAGAAAGAATTTCATTATCCAAATTTTTGTTTAACGAATCTAAAGTATACCTTAGTTCATTAACATTCAGCATTGCATTTGTACCGGCAATACTTTCTTTGCTGTCATCGGCCTTGTTTAATGCTGCTAAATCTATATTAATGATCTGCTTTTTAAATTTTCCCTTTATGAAAGGCAATTTTGCGCGATCTTCATATTTTTTAGGTGTAACATCTTGATAATAATAACCATCATTTAAAACTAATTGTAAAATGCTGGATTTTTCACTGCTGATTAATTCTCCAGTTTTAGATTTAATTACCGTTTTATTTTCGCCCATATTATTAGGCTTTTCATGGATGGTTACTCCAGTAAGATGGTTTCCGTTTTCACCAGTTTTTTTATTAACCTTAATATTGTAGAAACCAACATCGTTAAACTGTCCCTCAGCAATTGCCATTGCTGGTTTGGCCTGCGCTATGTTTTTTCTAAAGTTAACAAATTTATATTCTGCGTATGGAATAACATTATTGGCAAACCAAAAAGCGACAATGCTTAAAACAAAAATAAAGACTATTAAAACTCGCATGGCTCTCTGAAGAGAAATTCCAGAAGATTTCATAGCAGCAAATTCGTAATTTTCGGCTAAGTTTCCGAAAGTCATAATAGAGGCCAATAAAACCGAAAGAGGTAAAACTAAAGGTATAATGCGGGGCATAGAAAAAAGCAGGAATTTCACGACTAATAATAAGTCGAGATCTTTGCCTGCTAGTTCTGATATAAATAGCCATACTGTCTGTAGTATGAATATGAAAAATAGGATTACAAATACCGTAGTAAATGTAAGTAAGAATGTTTTTAATAAGTATTTGTCTAGAATTTTCAACCTTCTGATTAATCTAATTTATTAATGTAGTATTTCGGGTATTTACTCGCTACAAAGGTAAATTGATTTTTTGATAATGGCTGATTGGTTTTAAAAGAATTAACGGTTAAAGTTGTTTTTGTTCCGTTTTTTCCAGTTTCAATCAAATTGTAAATGTGTTTTGTCTGAACATCAATACCTAAAAGAATTTCTTTTCTTTGGTCTTTTCCGGTAGTTGGTACTAGTTTAATGTATTGAATTTTTCTTCCTTTTACGTTTTGTACAATATCCATATTGTATTTATAACCAGAATTAAAGAAAGTCAGCATTTTTGAAGGAGTAATGGCATTGTCATCTTTCTCGTTCACTTTAGATACTGTAACTTCTTCGTCTTCAGGAACAATAGTGTATGTTTTCTGTCCGTCAAAAATTTTAGTAACCCCCATGAAATTCAATACATATTGGTTGCCTTTCATAGTTACGTTTCCTTTACTGTCTTGATTAATATTTTCTTTGGCATTGTTCAAAGAGTATTTAAAATCAATAACGATATTGTTGTAGCTTTTTATTTTAGAAGTCACTTCGTTCAATAAATCTTTAGCTTTTTTATCTTGAGCCTGAACAGAAGTGAAACTCAAAAGCAGTATAACTGCCATTTGAAAAAACCTTTTGGTCATATTTGTGATAGAATTGTTGTTGATTTCTTGAATTTTTGCTTTCATGATTGGATTAATTTTGTTCATTGTTAAAAAATTGATCAAGAGCATTTAAATCTAAGATGTTTACGCTGCGTGCTTTACTGCCTTCGAACGGACCAACGATTCCTGCTGCTTCCAGCTGATCTATCAAACGACCGGCTCTGTTGTATCCTAATTTTAATTTTCGCTGCAATAAAGAAGCAGAACCCTGCTGTGCATTGACAATAATCTCCGCCGCTTCTCTAAATAAAGTATCTCTTTCAGAAATATCTATATCAAGATTAATGCCACTTTCTTCTCCAACGAACTCTGGAAGTAAATAAGCTGTAGCATATGCTTTCTGTCCGCCAATAAAATCTGTGATTTTTTCAACTTCAGGAGTATCAATAAATGCACATTGTACACGTACAACGTCATTTCCGTTAGTGTATAATAAATCTCCACGACCAATTAACTGATCGGCTCCTTGAGTATCAAGAATTGTTCGAGAGTCAATTTTAGAAGTTACTCTAAAAGCAATTCTCGCAGGGAAATTGGCTTTAATTAAACCTGTAATAACGTTTACAGATGGTCTTTGTGTTGCAATAATTAAGTGAATTCCAATCGCACGCGCCAATTGAGCTAAACGGGCAATAGGAATTTCGACTTCTTTTCCGGCCGTCATAATCAAATCGGCAAACTCATCGACAACTAATACGATGTAAGGTAAAAATCGGTGGCCAGCCTCGGGATTTAATTTTCTGGACTTGAATTTTTCATTGTATTCTTTAATATTACGAACCATCGCATCTTTTAGTAAAGAATAACGATTGTCCATTTCCACACAAAGTGAATTTAAAGTATTTACAACTTTTGCATTATCAGTAATAATAGCATCTTCTGTGTCTGGAAGTTTGGCTAAATAATGTCTTTCTATCTTATTGAAAAGTGTAAGCTCTACTTTTTTCGGATCGACCAAAACAAATTTTACTTCGGCTGGATGTTTTTTGTATAATAATGAAGTTAAAACCGCATTTAATCCAACAGATTTTCCTTGTCCAGTAGCACCCGCCATTAATAGGTGAGGCATCTTCGCTAAATCGACAACAAAAGTTTCATTCGAAATGGTTTTTCCTAAAGCAATTGGTAATTCCATTTCAGCTTCTTGGAACTTAGCGGCTCCAATAACACTTTTCATAGAAACCATAGTTGGATTTTTGTTCGGAACTTCAATACCAATCGTTCCTTTTCCTGGAATTGGCGCAATAATACGAATCCCTAGTGCAGATAATGATAGGGCAATATCGTCTTCTAAACTCTTAATTTTAGAAATTCTAATTCCTGCTTCGGGTACAATTTCATATAAAGTTACCGATGGCCCAACGGTTGCTTTGATTTGTGCAATTTCAATTTTGTAGTTACGAAGTGTATCTACAATTTTGTTTTTATTTTCTTCTAATTCCTCTTGATTGATTGTAATTCCACCAGTCGAATATTCTTTTAATAAATCGATGGTTGGAAATTTGTAATTGGATAGATCCAAAGTAGGGTCAAATAATCCGAAATCGGCAACTAGACGTGAAGCTAAGTTTTCTTCAATAATATCTTCTTCTTCCGCTTTTTCAATTACAAAGGCTTCATCTGGAGAAACTAACGGTAATTCTTGTTTTGGAGTAATTGGTTTTAAAATCGGATTTAACTCAATTTCTGAAGAATGAGAAATAGTTGGTTTTAAAGCCTCTTTGTTAAGTTCAAATTGCGTGTCAACAGTTTTGATATGAATATTATCCAAATCAGGGTCATTTTCTGGTTCTTCAACAGAAAATTCCTCTAAGTTGTAAGCACTTTCCGGTTGTGGAACAGCAGGTTTTAGAGTGCTCAATTCTGATTTGAATTCTTTTTTAGTAGAATCAAAATAGGATTGAATTTTTTCTGGGGATAATTTGATTTTGAAAATTAAATACACAATTAATCCGAAAAGCAGAGTAAGTAAAGTTCCTGTTTTTCCGATGTAATCCTGTAGAAATAAATTAAGTTCGTAACCAATTGTACCGCCTAGTTCTGGTGCGGAAGTAGCAAAGAAACCAAACAAAATAGAAATAATGATGATGGCAAAAATATCCCAAAACCAAGTATTTTTTAGCTTTTGAGTCGAAAGCTCCAAAGCGAGAAACATTCCGGTAAGGAAAAATAAACGAACTAATATGAAAGAGGCAAGTCCAAAACCTTTATAGATGATGAGGTCTGCTAGATAAGCTCCGAATTTTCCGAGCCAGTTTTCAGCAGCTTCAGTTCGATCTCCCAATTGGTTTACAACACTTTGGTCAGTCTGCCATTGTCCGTTAACGTAAAAAGAGATGAATGCAACTAATAATGCAGCCGAAAAAAGAACCAAAAGACAGCCTAAAACAAATTTTTGTTGTTTGGATATCTTAAAAGATCTTTTACTTCCTTCTTGTTTTTCGTTTTTTTTATCTACAGTTTCTTTTTTATTTTTTGCCATTCTTGCGTTTTCCTTTGCCTAAATAAATTTTGGAATATAAATAATCAAGCCTATTGCTATTGCAGTCATTGCGGCAAAAAATACCGCTCCGGCAGCAATATCTTTAATAAATCCGATTCGTTTGCTGTAATCAGGATGAATAAAATCGGCAATTTTTTCAACTGCCGTATTTAGTCCTTCAACACTTAAAACTAAACCGATTGCCATTGTTTGACAAAGCCATTCGGTTTGTGAAATATGAAAATAGAACCCAGCGATGGTCATGATAATTCCTAATGAGAATTGAACCATAACGCTGTGTTCTGTTTTAATCAATTTTACAGCTCCTTTAAAAGCATAAGTAACGCTTTTTAACCGACCTGTAACAAAAGTATTATCTTTTTGAAACTCCATTTAGAGGAAAATATTATAGCGCTGCTAAAGCTGCTTCGTAATTTGGTTCGTTTGCAATTTCAGCAACTTGTTCTGTGTGAACGATTTTTCCATCTGCATCAACAACAATGATAGCTCTTGAATGTAAACCAGCTAAAGGTCCGTCAACGATTTCTAAACCATTTGCTTTACCGAAATCACCTGATTGAAAATCTGATAAGTTTACAACATTTTCTAAACCTTCAGCACCACAAAAACGTTTTTGAGCGAAAGGTAAATCTCTGGAAATACATAAAACAGTTGTGTTCTTTAATCCGCTTGCACTTTCGTTGAATTTTCTAACAGATGCAGCACAAGTTCCTGTGTCAACACTTGGGAAAATGTTTAGAACTAATTTTTTACCAGCGAAGTTACTTAATGAAGCAACAGATAAGTCATTTTGTACTAATTTAAAGTCAGCTAATTGTGATCCAACTGCTGGTAATTCGCCTGATGTATGAACTGGATTTCCTCCTAATGTGATAGATGCCATGATTTTTGTTTAAAATTAATGAGGTTCAAAAGTAAGGATTAATATTTGAATCTAAAAGTATTTGTTGAGGGTTTAAGGAGAGATTAAGGAGGGGAATTTTTATATTGCTTTCCACATAGATTGAACGCGGATGACACGGATTTGCTTCCGCAAAAACGCGGATCTAAACGGATTTATTTCTTTTTAATCAGTAAGTATCAAACAAACAAATCCGTTTAGATCCGTGACTTCACGAAGTGAATCTGTGTCATCCGTGTGCCATTTGTCGCAACAAAAAAAAGCGTCTCCAAATAGAAACGCTTTTTTCAGTCATGTTTTTTTATTTTTTGTGATATAGAGGCCGATTTATTTATCGATTGAACCTAAAACACGTTTCATGAACGTATTTAGAGCTTCTTTTTTATCTGTTCCTTGAGCAACCAATTTTTGCACTTCAAGGGCGCCGTACATATTCGAAATCAATTCGCCAATCACGTCTAATTCTTCATCTTTAAGAGAAGGAATTTCGGTCATCGCTTCCAAAACTTCGATCGTTTCAATGATATAATCCTGATCGTTTTCTTCGATAAATTGCGTTAAATGCTTTATTACTGGTAATTTCATAATTTTAGATTTCTTAGATTTTTAGACATTCTTAAACTCCTTAGACTTTCTTTAATTTTTTACATCATCTAAGATGTCTAAAAATCTAAGCTAGTCTAACTAATCTAAATTTAAGCAATTGCGTTAACTAAATCGATTAAAACTTCTTGTTTGTTGGTTTGCGTTTCGCCAACTAATTGTCCGTTTACGAAAGTTGCAAATGTTGGCAGATTGCTTACGTTAGCTAATTTTCTTGATTCTGGAGAATTTTCAGCATCAACCAAAACAAAAGTGATAGCTTCATTTTCTGTTGCTAATTTTTTGAATTTTGGTTTCATAATACGGCAATTTCCACACCATGAAGCTGAATATTGTACTACTACTTTTTCGTTTTTAGCAACTAAATCTGCTAACGTATCTTCGTTTAAGTCGATTAACATAGTTTTTTATTTTAAGACACTAAGTTGCTAAGGTTCTAAGATGCTTAGTTTGCTCTCGAACCGAATAACTTTGTGTGGATTTATTTGATGTTTTTTTAAGTCGTTGAGATTCTAAGATCTAAGTGTAATCTTAGAATCTCTTGACTTTTATTGTAGAATTGTATTTAAGATTCAAAAGTTAAGTTAAAAACTTAGCATCTTAGAACCTTAATATCTTAGCAGCTTAATTAGCGCTTAAGTATTCAGCAGTACTAACTCTGTCTGCAGACATAGCTTCTTTACCAGCTTCCCAGTTTGCAGGACAAACTTCACCTTTAGTCTGGATGTGAGTGTAAGCATCAACCATTCTTAAGTATTCGTTTACGTTACGTCCTAATGGCATATCGTTTACACTTTCGTGGAAGATTTTTCCAGTTTCGTCAATAAGGTAAGTAGCTCTGTAAGTTACGTTTGAACCTTCGATGATAACTGAATCAGTATCTTCGCTGTAGCTTGTAGATTCGATATCAAGAATACCTAAAATGTTAGCTAAGTTACGGTTTGTATCAGCTAAAATTGGGTAAGTAACACCTTCGATTCCACCATTGTTTTTTGGAGTATTTAACCAAGCAAAATGAACTTCGTTTGTGTCACAAGAAGCACCAATTACGATAGTATTTCTTTGCTCAAATTCTGGTAATGCAGCTTGAAAGGCGTGTAATTCAGTTGGACATACAAAAGTAAAATCTTTTGGGTACCAAAATAAAAGTACTTTTTTATTGTTGTTTACTGCTTCTTCAAAAATGTTGATTTTTAAATTGTCACCCATTTCTGAGATAGCATCTACTGCAATACTTGGGAATTTTTTTCCTACTAAAGACATATTTTTCGTTTTACGTTAAAAATTTATTTCTGGTGCAAAAGTAGGGCATAAGTACAGGTACTTACAATAAGATGTGATTATTAATATTTATAAGTTGATAGTATTTGATTATTATTAACTGTAAGTTATTGGATATCAATATTTACGGGAAGAGTCCCATTGCAGGGAATATTTTCTAAAAATTGATTTCCTGCAATTTTTTGAAATTCATCAAAATCCTGATAAGCCTGAATCAGCCCTGAAGCCTTTTTTAGATTCGGAATTATAGGCAAAACGTATGGATTTCCGAAAACATAAACGATACATTTTTTGGTTTGAAGCAAATCTGAAAGCAGCGCTAAAACTTCATCGTCAATTTCAAAATTGTTCATAGGTTTTGCCTTTGGAACATATAATGAAATAATAATCGTTTCGAAATTTTCAAGTTCATTTTTGATAAATGAAATATCAGAAACTTCTAAATTTTCAAAAGCAAATTCTGGTGAAGTTAATTTTGAATTTAAAGTTTTGAAAAAAATATTTCCAGTATTTTTATATAAACTTAGTTTTGCTAATTGATTGTTTTTAAGTGCTTCAAATGCTAATTCTGTATTTGAATTATCAATGATTTTGGTAATAGCTTCTGCGGCTATTTCCAAGTTTAATTGTGACGCATTTTCGAAGTTCAATTCGCCAGCAGTAAAAGTATTTCCAGAAAGAATTCCTGCTTTTTCTTTTGCTTTCATGATTCGGTTGAAGCTTTCTTCGATTCTTTCTGGTGAAGCATTTTTTAGAATTTCATCAATTCCTTCTGGAACATTTTCGGCGAAGCACAAAACATCATTTCCAGCGTTAAAAGCTTCCCATTCTAAATGTCCTTTTGTTTCGTACAATTTTGAAACGCTGTGCATATTTAAGGCATCAGAAATTACCAAACCGTCATAGCCTAATTTATCACGCAAAAGATCTTGAATAACAGCTTTTGATAATGTTGCAGAAGTATCTTTTCCCTCATTTAAACTCGGAACAGCCAAATGACCAATCATAATCGAATCAACATTATTTTCAATTCCTTTGATGAATGGGTACAATTCGTTTTCTAATAATTCTTCTAAAGTTTCTTTTAAAACCGGAAGTCCTAAATGTGAATCGACATTGGTGTTTCCATGTCCAGGAAAATGTTTCAGACATCCTAAAACGCCAACTTCTGACATTCCTTTTAAATATTCAACAGCAAAATTGGCTACTTTTTCTTTGTTTTCACCAAAAGAGCGATAGCCAATAACCGGATTGTTAGGGTTATTATTGATGTCTGCCAAAGGCGATAAATTATACTGAATTCCAGCTGCTTTTAAATCCAATCCAATTTGTTTTCCAACTTCATAAACTAAATTTGATTTACTTTTCGGTAAAGCACCAAGCGTAATCGCATACGGATATTGCGGAGTTTTTTCAATTCGCATTGCCAATCCCCATTCTGCATCAATACTGATTAAAAGCGGGGTAGAAGCAGCTTTTTGATAACGAACAATTAAGGCTTTAATTTTTTCGTAGCTGTCATCGTTAAATACAACTTTCTTTTTGCTTTCATAATTGGTTGCAGCGCTCGCACGACTGTGAAAAAAGGTTAATCCGCCAATATTGTGTTCTTTAATAAGGCGTTCGGTTTCCTGAATGTTTTCTTCTGTGTCGTTGATAAAAACAGCAGGAAAAAAGAATTGTCCCACTTTTTGTCGTAATGCTTGAGCTGTCATTTTCATTATTATAAAGTCTTTTTCATACAGACGCTGTTATCCATCTTTTCATAAGGAGGATAATTTGGAATTATGCTGTAATTTAATTTTTGATATAAGTTAATCGCTTCCGGCTGATTTTTGCCAGTTTCGAGAATGGTGTAAGTATAACCAACTTCCTTTGCCCAGATTTCTAATGCTGCTAAAACAGCAGATGCAATTCCTTTTTTTCTTTGATCAGGATGAACGTACATTCTTTTGATTTCTGTTGTTCCTGATTCTTTTTCTCGAAAAGCGCCACAGCCAACAGGAATTCCGTTTTCGTAATAAACAATCGTATGTTTTATTTTATCGGTTTTATTAAACTGATTGTAAAATGCATGATCTTTTCCGTCTCTAATCGCTAAATCCTGATCTAATAAAACAATCAGATTTATAAAATCAATATCGTCTGAGTTTGTTCTTTTTAGGTTAATCATATCCTATCTTATATTTTTCTGCTTAAGGAAAATTTCCAGTAAACCAATCAAAACCTTCAATTTTTTTATATTCAGAAGGTATTGAGTTTAGTTTTTTTATGTCTTTTTTATTTTTGCTGTAAGCTATTTTTTTTGAAATAATTATTTTTCCAGTTTTTTTCTCATCCTCGATAGTTTCATAATACACATACTCTAAAGTATCAACTGTTTCGCCATTCCACTTATATTTATACATTTCAGTATGTCCAGGATGACCATAAGTAACTCCTCGTATTATTTTTTCACGAGGAGAGAAAGTAGGATTGATAAATTCAAAACTTTTAGAAAATGTTTTCTTATCATTTCTAAGTAAATAAACATTGCTAAATCCTTTTAAACAGCATCCAGTTGCGCCATACCAATTAACAACAAAATCTTTTAGATCGTCTCCATTAATATCTCTGATTGTGTCATTTACGTAAGTTAAAGCCCATTGTTTATGAGAAAGAACTTTTTTAAATTTATTTCCATCTTTTGAATAAATGTCGATATGTACATTATTAGGTTCAAATCTTCGGATAATAAGTTGGGGATTATTTTTTATGAAATAATCATCTATATTTATTTCAACTTGAACATCGTATTCATTATCAGGTCTGACATTATATTTCTTTTGAAATTTTTTTTGTTTAGTTTCCAGAGAAGCGATTTTCAAAGCATCAGATAAAACTTTATCTAACCTTATGCTATCTGTTTTTTCCTCTTTTTCAATTTCAGCTCTTCTCTCTAAACGCTCTTTTTCTCTTTGCTCAAATGTTTTTACAACTGGCTGTTTTTTATCCAATATCTTCTTTTTCTTCTCATTCGTTTGTCCACAAGATAATATTAACATCATGACTAATGTTATTATGTAAATCTTTGTTTTCATCCTTTTATTGAAGATTTTGAGATTATTGTTTTATTTCAATTTCGCTTTCTTTTGTTTAGCCAATTGTTTTTTGGTTTCAAGAGCTTTTTCCAATCTGTTTTTAAAACGGAAAAGCTTTGGCAGTCCTTCTAATCGGTCTTCAATGGTGATTTCTTCGTAAACGATAATGGCTTTTTCTAAAACTCGAATTTCATTTTCCAGATCATTTTGGTTTTTGTAAATCGTTGCTAATCGATCGTAAGGATGATTTCCTTTAAAACCTTCTGCAGCATTTTGTTCATACAACTCAATTGCTTTGTCAAGATCTCCGGTTTTTTCGAACTCAGCTCCTTTCAGATTGCGTTCGGCCTGCAAATTTTCATTGATTTCCATATATAAAAGTTTGATTTGGGATTAAACTTCTTTTGTTTTCTTCCCAAAATCTTTCGGGAAAATTAAAAAACGTGATAAAATAAGACCTGGAATTGTGGCAATTAAAACCCAAATAAAGAAGTTTTGATAGCCTAAATATTGTTGTATAAAACCGCTAACCATTCCTGGAAGCATCATTCCTAATGCCATAAACCCAGTTGCAATTGCATAGTGTGCTGTTTTTGATTCTCCTTCGGCAACATTAATCAAAAACATCATAAAGGCTGTAAATCCGAAACCGTAACCAAATTGCTCTAAAATAACAACGGCATAAATATAGTAAATAGATGAAGGGTGAAAAAATGCTAATAAAATGAATCCAATAATGGGTAAATGCATGGCTAAAAACATGGGAAGCATCCATTTCGTAAGACCTTGTTTTGAGATTGCTATTCCTCCCAGAATTCCTCCTAAAGTCAAAGCGCCAACGCCAAAGGTTCCATAAATTATTCCAACTGCTTCAGTATCCAAACCCATTCCGCCTAATTCTTTACCATCCAATAAAAATGGGCTTAACATTTTAAGCAATTGTGATTCTCCTAATCTGAAAACCAAAATAAAAGCTAAGATCAAGCCGATTTGTTTTTTCTTGAAGAAGCTGGTAAATACAGTCGCAAAGTTTTGATGATTATGAGTTTCCTTATTTTGAGTTGTATTAATTTCGTTTTTTGGAGTAAAGATGAAATTATAAACTGTAATGAATGTCATTAGTAAACCAACTGCAATCATAGTATAAGACCAAGCTTTGGTATTGTCGCCGTATTTGTGCTCTAAATATCCAGCAAATAATACAACTAAACCATTTCCTGCGAGCATAGAAAGTCTGTAAAAAGTACTTCTGATTCCGATAAAGAAAGATTGTTTGTCTTCTGGTAAAACCAATAAATAAAAGCCATCGCTCGCAATATCATTTGAGGCAGAAGCAAAAGCAGCTACCCAGAATATGGACAATGACATTATGAAAAAGCCGTTGAGCGGAATTATAAATCCGACCAGTAAAAATGCGATTGAAATTAATAACTGCATCGATAGAAACCATTTTCTTTTGGTTCCAACTAATTCAATTAGCGGACTCCAAAGTGGTTTTATTACCCAAGGAAGATATAATAAACTGGTGTAGACTCCAATGTCTTCATTTGAAATTCCAAGATTTTTGTACATAATTACCGAAACCGAAATAATTATGGCGTACGGTAGTCCAGAAGCAAAATTAAGAAGCGGAATCCAAAACCACGGTTTATTATCTATTTTCATTTGGCTGTGCTGGTATATAGTTTTTAAATGGTTTTTTTAGATCTATTGCTGTTGGTGTACTTTCGTTCGCGTAATAATCAATAAAAGTGACTGCACATGCTTTGAAAAGATTTAGTTTTCCGGCAGCAATTGAAAAAGTAATTGTTCCATCAACTTCTTTTACGGTTACTTTTTCGACAATTTTTGTGGCATCATTAATATCGATTTTCGAAACGTGGTCGCCTCCGTAAACTACCATATAACGAACTTTGGTATTCAGCGGACTTTTGAAAGTGAAATTATAGCGAATACTGTCTTTATTGTATTCAATTGCTCTTGGTGTGTCAATAATTACATGTCGTAAATTAGGGACAGCAGCAGGAAGAGCTGGATATTTATATTGGTTTTCTTCTAAATGACGTACTACATCAAAGTTTTTTCCCATAAACCATTTTGAACTGAAATAAGCACTTCCAGAGACATTTTTAAAACTTCTTGCAAAGTCAATCTGCGTTGGAATTTCAGTCATAAAATTCCAGTTTTTATCACCGTCACCTCTAATTTTGTATGAGGCATGTCCGATGTAAACAGCAGTATTATTAGAGTTTTCTGCCCACCATTTTACCAATTTTGAATATGATGCCCTTGGATTATTCATACTCCAATACAATTGAGGCAGAATGTAATCGATCCATTTTTGATCCATCCATAAAAGCGGATCAGCATATAAATCGTCATAATTGGATGTTGATTGTGTCTCGGAACCTCTAGGATCCTGCGACTTATTTCGCCAAACCCCAAATGGACTAATTCCGAATTGAACCCAAGGTTTACTTTCTTTTATAGTGGTTGAAATAGTGTGTACAAAATTGCTCACATTCGCGCGGCGCCAATCGGCAAGACTTAAACCAGCCCCATATTTTCTGTAGGAAGCTGTATCATTAAAAACTTTTCCAGGAACAGCGTACGGATAGAAATAATCATCAAAATGAATGGCATCAATATCGTATTTGTCTACGACTTCCTTAACTACTTTTGTTAAATGCGCCTGAACTTCTGGCAGTGCAGGATCGTAGTAAATTTTTCCTCCGTATTCAATCATCCATTCTGGATGTTTAAAAATATCGTGATTTGGACTTAAAAGATTTTTATTTAAATCGAAAGTCGCTCGATATGGATTTAACCATGCGTGAAATTCAAAACCTCTGGCGTGTGCCTGTTCGATCATCCATGCCAATGTATCGTAATATGGGTTTGGAGCAATGCCTTCTTTTCCAGTTAAAAAACGAGACCAAGGTGCAAATTCAGAAGGATAAATGGCATCACCAACACTTCTAACCTGAACAATTACAGCATTGTAATTCAGTTTTTTGTAAGCCTCTAAAATTTCAAGATAATCAGCTTTTTCTTTTTCTACGTTATCTACACTTGTTTTTGGCCAGTCGATATTTACAACGGTTGCAATCCAGACACCTCTAAATTCATTTTTTGGATGTATTTTGTTTTCCTGCGCGTGAGAAATCGTCGAAAAGAAAAATATAGATAGGATAGAGAATATTAAATACTGATTTTTATGCATTTCAATGTTTTTTAACAGAAACCAAAAATAGTTTTTTTAGATGATATAAGAAATTTAAATTTTGCAATAATAATTATGGATTTTCTTCAAAAATTAGACTTTGAAAATAATCTTATTTTTATAAAAATACCACAATACACAACTCCATAATAAGATGTAAATTACAGAATATGTTAAGGACGAAAGCATTTGATTTTCAAACAGCGGACTAATCCAAAAATTATAAGCATAATCTCTAACGTTTATTTGTTCGGAAATATTTTCTGGGTCTTGAATTTTAATCATTGTTAAGGCGCGCGGTAAAATTCCAGAAACAAAAAACACAATCATCGGATTAACGCCCCAAGTCAGTAAAAAAGTCGTCCATTTTTTATAACCTCGAACATCTATTATGTAATAAATTAGTGAAAGCAATAATAAGGCCAAACCTGCGGTGAATAAAACATAAGAACTTGTCCAGATGGATTTATTTATAGGAAAAACCAATGACCACAGCAAGCCAAGAAGAATTAATACTAAACTAATTCCAGCCATAATTTTGTTGATTTTTATTTTCGGGATTGGCTGGATTAAAAGCTGTCCAATTAATAAACCAATTAAACCGTTTCCTATTACTGGCAAAGTGCTTAATAAACCTTCTGGATCCCAAGTCTTAGTTTCGATATACATATGATTTTCCAGTAAAACGCTGTCTAACCAGGAAGCTAAATTTGTTCCGACTTCTAAATTTGGATGTCCAACACCCGGCACTGGAACGAGTGTCATTAAAGCCCAATATCCTAATAAAATTGAAGCACTCAAAATAATTTGAGTTTTGATATTGGTTTTTAAATAGATAAGAGAAACAAAAAAGTAAACAATTCCAATTCGTTGTAAAACACCAAGTAATCTAATTTTGGCAAAATTCTCATGTCCGCTGTAAGCCAAACCAATTAGAATTGCAAAAATAATCAGTGCAAGAATGTTTTTTGTTTTAGGATTGAAATCTCCAATTAACGCATAACCAACGCAGAAAGTGAAAAATAAACGAATGCACAAAAGTGTAATTCCAGGCTGTAATCCCATGAAATGAATCGAATAGAAATAGCTTAAAAATAATCCTAAACAAAAAATACGTAAAGATCTCGTTATAACTTTAGTGATATTTTCGGCATTGTCTTTTTTTATTGGCATAGCCAATGGAACTGCGATTCCCACAATAAAAATGAAAAACGGAAACACTAAATCTGCAAGTGTGCAGCCGTTCCATTTTGCGTGGTCTAAAATCGGGTAAACGTAACTCCAGCTTCCGGGATTGTTTACTAAAGTCATTAATAAAACAGTTAGTCCTCTTAAAACATCAACTGAAATTATGCGGTCTTTCATTGTTTGTGGTTTTGTGGTTAGATTTGGTTGTTAGTGTTTTAATCGGGCATTGAAATTTTCCCCATAGTTACTGATGGAATTTTTACAGAATTGAATTTAAAATCTCCACCCGCAACCGTTTCATTGGCTAAAATGGCAAACAAAATTGCTTCTTTTGCATCGCTGTTAATTCCTAAATCATTGCTTTTGAAGAATGAACAGGGCAGTAGTTCTTTTAACCACTGCACCAATAAAGGATTATTTGCACCGCCGCCTGACATATAAATTTTAAAATCCTCAATTTTATAAGAACTATTTTTGACAGCAAATTGAATCGCTTCGGCAATAGTTTCAGCGCTAAATCGCGTTAAGGTGGCTAATAAATCTTCAATAGAAATAGTTATATTCCTGCTTTTTTCTAGACTATTATTGACATATTCGTACCCAAAAAGTTCTTGGCCAATTGTTTTTGGAAAATCTTTTTGGAAAAAATCATTGTCTTTTAAATCCTCTAAAAGTGATTTATTTACAATTCCTTTTTTGGCTGTCTCCGCATCTTTATCATAACTTTTTTCTGGAAAATGACGCTTTACAAAAAGATCAATTAAAGTATTTCCTGGTCCTGTATCGGTTACAAAAGTGTCTTCTGTAGTTATTGCAGCTGGTAAATAAGTAAAATTGGCAATACCGCCGATATTGAGCATAATTCTGTTTTCGCCTTCTTTTCCAAATAAAAAATAATCGCCATAAACGGCCAGCGGAGCGCCTTCGCCTCCTGCAGCAACGTGTTTCTGCCTAAAATCAGATAACGTAATAATGCCTGTTTTTACCGCAATATGATCTCCGTCGCCAATTTGTAAAGTAGCATTAGGAAATTTTTCCTGCTGATGCAAAAATTTAGGCGCATGCAAAACGGTTTGTCCGTGCGAAGCAATTAAATCAACTTCTGCGGCAGCAATATTCCATTTCTTTAAACTGGTATTAATCATTTCTGCATGAAGAATTCCGATCCATTCGTTGAGTAAAGCCAAATGCTGAAAATCAATATTTTTTTGAGCAAAAACTTTACGAATTTCTGTTTTAATGTCGTCAGAGTAATCAACCGTTTCAAATTCAATAAGTTTAACTTCTGTATTAACACCAGATCCTGAAATTTCACACAAGGCAATATCAAGTCCATCAAGAGAAGTTCCCGACATCAGCCCAATAATTCGTCTCGTTTCTTTTTGGGCAATTTGACAAAGTGCTTTAATATTTTTGTTCATAAAAGTTCAATTAAAATGCAGCTAAAGTTAAACAGTTGGGAGCATTAATTCTAACACATAGAAACATAGATTTATTAACTTTATAAAAAGTCGTTTCACTTAAAATAAAACATATAGCTCTATGTGCTAGAAACTAGTTTCTTTTGATGTTTTTTTTTTAGAATATAAAACCTATGTTTCTATGTGTTTAATAAAATCTAAGTTATTTTAGTATAGATTCATAAATTATTTTCTGAATATCTTCTCTAATTTTTTCTTTGGCTAATTTATTTCCTTCTTCGCCAATTTCGGGATAAGTTCTGTTTGATAAAAACACATAAACCGTTTCGTTTTCTGGATCGACCCAAGCCATATTTCCTGTAAAACCCGTGTGTCCAAAACTTGAAGCAGAAGCGCATTGACAAGTCGGGCCGTCTTTTCCTAATCTTTTGTCGAAACCTAAACCTCTTTCTACGCCTTGAGCACAGTAAAAGCAAGTATTAAAAGTATCAAATGTTGCTTCAGAAAAATAACGCTCGCCGCCGTAACTTCCTTTTTGGAGAAAAAGCTGCATCATTTTAGCCACGTCCATTGCATTCGAAAAAACACCTGCGTGACCAGCAACACCGCCTTCCATTGCGGCCGCCATATCGTGTACATAACCCTGAATAAGCTGATGTCTGAAATACGTATCAATTTCGGTTGGAGCAATTTCATTTTTATCAAATTTCAATAAGGGATTGTATGTCGTATAAGTCATTCCGATAGAATTGAAAAAGTTCTTTTGGCTTAAATCTTCCAATTTTTGATGCGTCACTCTTTCTAGATATTCTTTTAAAATGATAAAAGTAAAATCGCTGTATTTGTATTCTTTTTTAAGCGAAATAGGAGAGTCGGCTATAAATTTCATGATCGTGTCGTGGTAATCATTTCGAATAAAAAGACTGTCGGCTACTTTGGTTGTGAAATTTTTCTCTGGAATTTTTCTGTAATATTTCTCCAAAGGATAACTTTTCGAATCAATTGTCGATTTGTAAAACGGACTCCACGCAATAAGTCCTGCATAGTGATTTAAAAGATCTTTAAACAAAATATCTTTTTTGTTTGATTTCGCAAACAACGGCAGCATTGTACCCAATTTTGTTTCTAAAGTGACTTTGTTTTTATCATACAACTGCATCACATTTGGCAGTGTCGAAATCATTTTTGAAATCGAAGCAACATCGTACAAATCGGTATTTGAAACTTTTACGTCCTTATCATACGTATGATATCCATATGATTTCTGAAAAACAACATTTCCTTTTCTGGCCACCAAAACCTGCATTCCCGGCGCCATTTTACCATCAATTGCTTTTTGGGCAATGGCATCAATTTTAGAAAGAATGGCAGAACTCATTCCCAGATTTTCTGGCGTATCAAAACCTAAACGGTCTATTTTCTCGGTATTAATTCCATCATTGACTTTGAAATTTTCGTTGATAGAAACTGGCAGTTTTCCTTTTGCTTCTTTCGCTCCAAACAAAATTTCGGCTGAAACAATCTGAGAAATGTTTGAATTTTGATAAGAAACCACCAATCCTTCCATTTCGTCAAAATTCTGGATTGGAAGTAAGGTGTACGGTTTTGCAAAAATGTCAAGAATCACCTTATTATTTTCTGCGATTTTATTTAGAAAAAACAATTCATTTGAACTGAAATCTTGTTTTTCCCAAGCTTTATTCACTTTGTGATAACTCACAATTACCAAATCGTATTTTTTTAGTTCTTCGTTTAAAGCGTCGATATTGGTATTGGAAACCTCTGTAATATTGGTATACTTTTTTAAAGTCGTAATAAAATCACTGTTTACATCTTCTCCCAATTTTACGTAAGCGATTTTTTGTTCCAGATCTTTAATTGGAAGAATCTCTTTTTCATTTTTTAAAACCGTAACGGCATTTTCATACAAAGTATATTGAAGCGCGTCTTTATCAGGGCTGTTCAAATCTTTTTGCAGGTTATTCAAATCAATTGGTTTGTATTTGTTTAAGCCTGCTTTGAATTTATAATGCAGTATTTTTTTAACCGAATGAGCCAGACGTTCTTCGGTAATTTTTCCGTTTGCATAAAAAGTTTTTAATTTCTCTAAAGCTGCGGGAACATCATCTGGACAAAGAAAAATATCATTTCCAGCTTCTAAAACGGCCAATTCCAGATCGCCGACACCTTTAAAATTACTCGCGCCTTTCATGCCTAAGCCATCTGTAAAAATCAGACCTTCAAAGCCTAATTGTTTTTGAAGCAGGTCTGTAACCACATTATAAGATGCAGAAGAAGGAATGTTTTCTCTCGGTTCTAAACTCGGAATATTAAGATGCGCGACCATAACCGAAGCCAGGCCTTCATCAAAAAGTTGTTTGTACGGATACAATTCGACTTCATCCATATGTTCTTTGGTAAAAGAAACCGTTGGAAGTGCTTTATGAGAATCGACAGCTGTATCGCCGTGGCCCGGAAAATGTTTTCCCGTGCACAAAACACCTTGACTTTGAATACCTTTCATTAATGCAGTCGCGCGGTTGGCAACGTTTGTTTTGCTTTCGCCGAAAGAACGATTTCCGATAATAGGATTCAGCGGATTGGTATTGATGTCTAAAACGGGAGCAAAATTGAAATGAATTCCCATTCTTTTGCATTCGATTCCCATATTACGGCCGACTTTTTCGATTAAATCCAAATCCTGGATGGCGCCCAAAGTCATGTTCCAAGGATAAGCGTAGGTCGAATCTAAACGCATGCTTAATCCCCATTCGGCATCAAGTCCAATAAATAAGGGAATTTTAGCTTTCGCCTGATATTCGTTAGTCAATTTCGCTTGACGAACCGGTCCGCCTTGAAAGAAAATAAGACCGCCGACTTTATAATTGGCAACTAAATCTTTTATTTTATTGACGTGAACAGAATCTTTATTGGAATAAGCTGAAACAAAAAACAACTGCCCTAATTTTTCATCCAAAGTCATTTTGCTGTAAATGCTGTCTGTCCAGCGATTTTCGGCATCAGAATCTTGAAGAAAATGTTTTTTCTCGGCTTTAGTTTTGGGTATGTAAACTTCTTTATTTTCAGTAGAAACTGGCTTATTTGTTTCAACCGCAGTTTTGCTTTTTTTAGAAACACCACAATTGATGATAAAAAAAAGCATTATTGTAAACAAGCCTATTTTGATAATAGCATTTTTCATGAAATAGTTTTTGGGCAATTAAAAAGAGATTCTTTCTGAAGTGCGTTTGCTGGTAAAATAAATTCCGATATAAGTGAATAAGCCGTTGATTATGATTAATTCATTATCAAATGTATAACCGAATAATCGAGCAGAATTTTCGCTTAAAAAATAAGTCAGTATCGGCGAAATAATACAGATTATCGGAATCAATTTGTCGTTTACTAATCTTGATTTTTGTAATAATCCAAAAGCGTATAATCCTAATAAAGGGCCGTAAGTGTAAGATGCAGCTCGGAAAATTAAAGCCACAACTGAGGCGTCATTAAAGGAATTCAGTACAATAATTACGAGAAAAAGTAATATCGAAAACCCAAAATGTACCCAATGTCTCGTTTTTACATTTTTGTTATTTCCTAAATTTTCAGATTTATCCATTCCGAGAAAGTCCACACAAAAAGAAGTGGTAAGTGCCGTTAAAGCAGAGTCGGTTGTGGCAAAAGTCGCAGCGATAATTCCCAATAAGAAAACGAAAGTCGGAATAATGGACAAATGATTTAAAGCAATTTCTGGAAAAAGTAAATCGGTTCTTGGTTTTCCTGTTGCTAAATCTAACGGAATCGCAACGCCATTTTTATCGGCGTATATATAAAGTAAAGCGCCTAAACTCAAAAATATAATATTGATTAAAACAAAAATTCCCGTAAAAGTGAACATGTTTTTTTGTGCTTCGCCGATGTTTTTACAGCTCAGGTTTTTTTGCATTAAATCTTGATCCAGTCCAACCATTGCAATCGTTACAAACATTCCTCCTAAAATTTGTTTTACGAAATGATATTTGCTTGTAAAGAAATCATCAAAGAAAAAAAATTTTGAATAATTGCTTTTTTGAATGGTTGAAACAGACTCAAGAACAGTCAGATTAAGACTGTCACAAACAAAATAAATGGTTATAAACACGGAACTAACTAAAAAAAACGTCTGTAAAGTATCGGTAATAATAATGGTTTTCAGTCCGCTTCTAAACGTATATAAAAATATAAGTGCCAGCGCTAAAAGCACGGTAACCGGAAACGGAATATTAAAATCATTAAAAACATATCTCTGTAAAACAATAACAACCAAATACAATCTAAAAGCGGAACTGATTGTTCTGCTGACTAAAAATATCGAAGCGGCAGTTTTATAACTTCGAACTCCCATTCTTTGCTCGATATAACTGTAAATCGAAGTCAGATTCATTCTGTAATAGAGTGGCAGCAGTACTTTTGCAATGATGACAAACCCGATGGCATTTCCTAAAACGAACTGAAAATATTTGAACTGTTCTCCGTTTGGTGAACCAACTTCTCCGGGTACAGAAATAAATGTTACGCCTGAAAGCGCTGTTCCAATCATACCAAAAGCAACTAAATACCATTTAGAATTTTTATTTGCTTTGAAAAAAGAATCGTTGTCTTGTCCTTTCTTGCTGATTATGTTTGAAATAAAAAGCAAAAGACCAAAGTAAACAAAGATGAAAATGAGAATAGTGGTAGAAGACATTTGGTTTTGGATTTAGAAATTATATTATTTTTTGCTGTTATGATCCAGCAGCACAGCGCGTACACTTTTATGTTTATGCAATAATTCTTCGGCTAAATCATATTCAATTTCCAGTTCTTCCATAATCATTTTGATGCCTCGTTTTACCAGTTTTTCATTAGATAACTGCATGTCAACCATTTTGTTACCTTTTACTTTTCCAAGCTTAATCATAACCGAAGTCGAGATCATATTCAGCGTCAGTTTTTGTGCCGTGCCCGCTTTCATTCTGGTACTTCCAGTTAAAAATTCAGGTCCCACAATTAATTCAATTGGATGATCTGCTTCCTGAGCTATAAGTCCGTTACTGATGCAGGAAATACTTCCAGTTTTAATATTATGTTCTTTGGCTTTTTTTAAAGCGCCCAAAACATAAGGCGTATTTCCAGAAGCCGCAATTCCGATAATAAAATCCAAACTTGAAATCTCAAATTTAGCTAAATCTTTCCATGCTTGCTCTGTATCATCTTCGGCATTTTCTACCGCTTTTCTAATCGCAGTGTCGCCGCCCGCAATAATTCCGATAATCATATCGTGCGGAACGCCAAAAGTCGGCGGACATTCTGATGCATCTAAAATTCCGATACGGCCGGAAGTTCCAGCACCGATGTAAAATAATCGGCCTCCAAGCTGCATTTTTTTTACGATGGCTTTAACCAGTTTTTCGATTTTAGGAATCTGTCCTTCAATAATATGCGGTACTTTTTTGTCTTCTGTATTAATGTTTGTTAGAAGTTCTTTCACGCTCATTTGATCCAAATCTTTGTACAAAGATTCTTGCTCAGTTTCAGGATTTATATTTTTCATTTTTCTTTTTTTTTGATTTTTGAAGTCATAATTTTTTCTAATTTCTGACTTCAATATTTTGCATTAGTAGTCTCTATTTTATTAAAAAATAGTTTGATTTGGGGAAATTTAAGGGGTATAAAAATGGTTTCTAATAAAGCAAATATGCTTTTCTCATCGTTTTAAAATCTTCTAAACCTTTTTTCCAGCTGTCTCGAATATCTTTTTCAGAAACTCCAGCTTCGATTTGCTGCTGCAGTTTTTTTGTGCCCGCCAATTTGGTAAAAAAGGGAATAAAAAATTTCGATTTATCTGTGGTATTTTGATATGCTTTTAAAAGCCATTTTAATTCTAATTGATTCACTTTTGGTGCTTTAGAAAGATCTTCGCCGTAACATTCTTTTCCGTTATAAACAGGGTCTTTGGCTCCAAAATTTGGTTTTGGCGTAAATTTAAAATTGGTTTTGGTTAAATAAGGAGAACCATAAATCTGGAATTGCTTTTCTGTTCCGCGTCCGAGGCTCACATTGGTTCCTTCAAACAAACATAAACTGGCATATAAATTTATTGCCTGATCGTTTGGAAGATTTGGCGAGGGTTTTACAAGCAGACTGTACGGCATGTCTCTTTTGTAATTGGTACAAGAAATTACAGTCAATTTACATTGTATGCCGTTTTTAAGCCATTTTTCACCATTAATCATTTGGCCGTATTCGCCAATTGTCATTCCGTGTAAAATTGGAATTGCGTGCATGCCCACAAAACTGGTAAATTCTTTTTCCAAAATAGGTCCGTCAACGATGCTTCCGTTTGGGTTTGGACGATCTAAAATAATTAATGGAATATTGTTTTCCGCGCAGGCTTCCATCACATAATGAAGTGAAGAAATATAGGTGTAAAATCTAGCGCCAACATCTTGCAAATCAAAAACTAAAACATCAATTCCTGTTAATTGTTCTTTTTTAGGTTTTCTGTTTTCTCCATAAAGAGAAACAATCGAAAGTCCCGTTTTGGCATCTTTTCCGTCAACAATATGTTCTCCTGCATCGGCAGTTCCTCTAAATCCGTGTTCTGGTGCAAAAATGGTCTGGATGTTTATTTTTTTCTCTAATAAAAAATCAACCAAATGTTTTTTATTGGATAAAATTCCGGTTTGATTGGTAACAATTCCAACTTTTTTATCTTTTAGTAAAGGGAGATATTTTTCGAAATTATCAGCTCCTGTTTTAATTTCATTACTGATATCATTGATTTTATTTTTAATTATTTCTGTTGAAGAATTGGCATTCGACGCATTTGAAATGATTAAAAATAAAATAAAAGTGATTTTTTTAAAGGATTGAAACATAACACAAAAGTTTAAATTACAATTAAAATTACGTTTAATAAAGGACAAAAACGAAGTCCGGTAATTAAATCGAACCACTTCAAGCTAAAAGTGGTTCGATTTCTGAGATTATTTATTTGTGATAAAAGTAACAGACGGAGCGTTTGATGTCGCCGTTGGCAGTCCGCCGATAATTCCTCTGCAATAAATGGTGTAAACTCGTCCTGCTCGAGGAATAAATGCAGTACTTGCCGGTGAATTCGCAAGATTGGCAATTGTTGTTCCAGTTGTTGTTCCAGGAACATTTGTTGGAGAACCAGCTACACGAACCTGTAATTGATATCCTCTGGTATCTTTTGGATCCTGTGGTTCAATCGGGATGTATTTTTCGTCACCGCCTTTAAAAGTCACATTTCTATACGTGTAAACTTCTTTTGTAGTCACAGGTGTTGCGCCAGAGATTGATGTTTCTTTTAGTAATCCTAAATCATAACCTGCTGGAGCAGAATTGCTGATGACATTTATAAAACGAATGTAAGCCTTAGTTGGGTCTAAATCTGCTACCGATAAATCATCATTTAACTGATAAAGAGAATATACTGGAGGCGTTACAGAAGGAGGCGTTGAAAGCAGGAAACTAGTATAATATTTTCCTGTTTCGGTAACAATATTTCCGTCGTAAATAGTAACTGCTGGAGTTGCAGGAGTTACAATTTTCAATGGCTGTGTGCCTGGTTTCATTAAAACATAATTAATTGGAACTGGATACTGGGCACCATAACTCATACCAACAGGAATTCCAGTTGTAACACCTACAGCCGATATTTTTTCTGTTCCTGTAAAGTAATTAATTTGAAAATTAGTTCCGTTTGGCCCCACAGCGGCATGAACAAATTTTACGTTGGAAGCATTTGCAATTCCATCCGTAGTTTGATAAGGTGTTTGGTCGTTTTCGTCACCGCAGGATGTAAGCATAAGTACTCCAAAAACGGGAATGATTAACTTTTTAAAATGGTTAAATATATTTTTCATCTGATTCGATTTTTAGTTTAAAATTACGGTTGAGAAAACCACATTTCTTGTGTGTGATAATCTACTTTATCGGCTCCGATCGCTTTTAAAGCATCAAAATTCCAAACATATTCTGAGTTAAATCTTGGACGAACTCTGTAAGGTAATTTTCCATTATTGTCAACAAATATTCCTCCGTTTGGTGTTAAATTCATTGATTTGTAAATGTCTGTATTATAGTGATATTTACGTAAATCTGTCCAAGTTTCTAACATTCCGTAACCAAATAAAGCTACATATTTTTGAAGCATAATATGGCTGATAGTCAAGTCTGATGCAGCTGGAACAATATTGACATTCGTTAAAAACGCTGTTTTTTCTGCAGCAGTAATTGTTGAGGTAATAGGGAAAGTTGTGCTAACAACCGTATTTGCATTTACAAAATCAATATTCGCATCAATTGCTTTTCTATAAGCGTCTAAAGCCATGGCTTTGTCTCCTTTAATGAAGGCTGCTTCCGCTTTAATAAATTGAATTTCAGAATACGTCATCAAAGGAAAATTCGCTTTATCTCTAAAAAGATATCTACCTGGAGTTGTAATAGTTCCCGCAACATAGGTTCCATAAATATTTGGGATTCTACTCACGTTGGTTGCAACTGTTGAAGCTGTAGTATTTAAAGGATTTCCATTAAAAGTATATTTACTAGGATCTGGATTTGCAGCAGATGCCGGCGCTAATTCAGACTGACCTACAGATGGCGCTAAAACTCTAGAAATTCTAGGATCTTTTACGTTTCCAAAAAGAGTTCCGTCCATTGTTCTTACTGCAAAATCAGTTTGACGGTAGGTGTTGAAATTGTTTCTTCCAGGACCGTAAAAATTGATATCGGCAGCTACTGTTCCGTTGTATCTAATCAACGCGTTATCTGCGTTTGAAGCCAATGATTTATCGCAGTATTCGATAACTTTATCAGGATTGTAAGAAGCTTTATTGATTTGATTGTTTAGGTTTCTAGCTAAAACGCCGTACGCAAATTTTACCCATTTCGAGCGGTCGCCGCCATACATTTTGTCGCCTGAAGCAGTGTAAGTCTGCGAAACATTTCCATCTGTACGATCTAAATCGACTAAACCTTCGTTTAACAAACGAACAACTTCAGCATAAACTTTATCCTGAGAAACATAGTCAAAAGAAAGGCGTGAAGTGAAAACCTGATCAAAATCAATTAATTCTGAATGATAATCTGTTGCAACCTGCCAAGACCAAGCTCTAATTACTTTTGAAATTCCAGTAATATCATGACGCTGTTCTGCAGTTGCTTTTTCTTGAAGTTTGGTTAGATTTAATCCAATAGCAAAATACGCCATTTTCCAGATTTCACCGCCTGTATCGCTGTTTGCCTGATATCCGAAACGATCCCATTCGCTTCCTACTGCACCAACCGTAGCAATACTGAAATTTTGAATGTATCGTCCTAAACAACGGTTGTCAAATTGCAGTCCAACAGCCATTTGCTGTTCAATTGGCGGCAGTAAAGCTGGTGCAGAAACATCAACAGGAAAACTAGGATTTACGTTTATATCCTCTAAATCGTTGCACGAAATCATTGTTGTTACAAGACCTAATGCGGCTATATATGTTTTTATATTTTTCATGGTCAATTAATTAAAGTCCGATTTTCAATCCTAAGTTTACACCTCTTGGTGTAGAAACTACCCCAAAGTCAAAACCTGTTCCTCCAGCACCTCCAGTTGAAGCGTTTGTTCCGTTAACCGAAGGATCTGCTCCAGTGTAATTGGTGATGATAAAAAGATCGGTCATTGTTAAGTATAAAGAAAGATTGTTGATGAATGTTTTTTTCAAGATTTCTGAAGGCATTTGATAGCTTAAAGTGATATCTCTCATTCGCAGCCAATTGATGTCTTTTTCGATAAAATCGGCATCGATAGCTCCAGTTCTGTAATATTCGTTTTGAACACTTGGTCTTACTGGAATATTGTTTGGTGTTGGAGTAGCCGAATTTTCTAAACCATCTCTCAATACACCTTTTACAATTCGGGTTTGATCACGATCTAAAGTTGTCGTAGACAATCCGTTTTGGTATAAATAGAACTCCGTTGCATTGTAAATATCGCCGCCTTTTCTAATGTCTAACAAGAATGATAAACTAAGGTTTTTGTATGTAAAAGTATTTTGTAAACCAAGCATAAAATCTGGATTTCTGTCTCCAACAATTTTAAAGTTTGGATCTTTTAAAGGGAAACCAGTATTGGGATCAATTAAAGGTTCTCCGGCATTATTTCTTAAATAATCATTTCCAGTTAAAGTCGTTAACGGATTTCCAACGGTTACCCCGCCGCGGACATTTCCATAAAGCCAAGTATCTGAAACATAATATTCTGAAACTACAGAAGGAAGATTTAATAATTCTGAACGCGTTTTGCTGAAGTTTGCACTCACATTCCAAGAAAAATTATCTTTTTGAATAGGTGTTCCGCTTAAAGTAACCTCTAAACCTTGGTTTTGTAAATCTCCAAAATTTGCAGAAGTTACAACGAATCCAGTTCCGTAGCTTAAACGCATGTTTTTTAGAATTGGATCGATTGTTTTAGTGCTGTAAACCGCAACGTCTAATCCAACGCGGTTTTTAAAGAATTTTAATTCTGTACCAAATTCAAAAGATTTACGGAATTCAGGTTTCAAATTCGGATTTGCACCTGTAACGCCATAAGCATAACCTCCGTCTGTAGTTAATTGCGGCGTGAAAACCGGTTCTGCAGAATAAGGAGAAGGAATATTAGCAGCTTCCGCATACGAAGCTCTTAATTTTCCGTAAGAAAGTATTTCTTTGTCTTTCAATCCGTTTAAGTTTGTGAAAACAAAACTCGTTGAAACTGATGGATAGAAAAACGGATCTGGTAAAACAGAAGTCCAGTCTTCACGTCCAGTCAAAGTCAGATAAACAATTTTGTCATAATCTAAACTCAGCTCAGAAAAGAAACCAATGATTCTGCTTTGGATAATTCTCTCTTGAGATCTTTGCGTTGTAACGTCTGTATTGTTGATAGAGTAGAAGTTAGGATCAAAAAATCGGCTTCCAGTAGTAGATAAAATTCTATAATCATTATCATTAACCGAATTACCCACCATCAATTTGGTATTGAATTTTCCGAAAGATTTTTTAGCCGTAACTAATAAAGTGGTATTTAAATTACTCGTATTAGAATAATAAGATTCGATATAACCGCCAGAAGAAATTCCCGCAGCAGATTCTGGATGAATGGCTCTGTAACCTTGACCAGAATTCACATCCCAGCCCACACGGCCTGTTAAGTTTAACCAAGAAGTTGGATCGTAGATTAATCCAACATTCGTGATAAAACGATTGTTGAAATCCTCAGATAGGTTTTTATTTACATCCCAATACGGGTTATCGTTTTCATTGTCCAAAGCACCGCTTGTAATTTTTCTTCTTGTTCCGTCAGGATTTAGATAAACACTCGCATCATCATTTGATGGCCATGTTAAAAGCGAAAGCAAATATCCTGCGCTTGTAACACCTGGAATCTGTACTGCAGATCCAGCTCCTTTTGCTGCTTTTTGGTTATCGGATTTCGTAAAATTAAAAGTAGCTTCTGATCTTAATTTTGAAGATAATTTTGCAGAAGCATTCAAATTTGCAGTTAAACGGCTGTATCCTGTATTTGGAACAACACCTTCCTGCTCTAAATTAGCAATCGATAAACGGTAAGAAGTAGTTTCTGTACCCGCTTCAAACGACAGATTATGATTGGTTGAAACTCCAGTTCTAAAGAAATTTTCAACATTATTATAAAATTTAGTTCCTGGTTCGTAAGCCGTTCCAAATTGTCTTCTGTAGTCTGGATTGTTTACGCCGTCAGAACCTCTTTGATATACTTTTTGAGTTTCTGGAAAACGGTATAAATTGTCAAATCTTGTATTAGTAGAATAAGTAAGTCTTCCAACTCCTTTTTTACCTTTTTTAGTTGTAATAACGATCGCACCATTTCCAGCCTGCATTCCGTAAAGCGCCGCCGCCTCCGGTCCTTTCAAGATAACTACAGATTCAATATCGTCTGGATTGATGTCTGCACCTCTGTTGGTGTAATCCTGCGTTCTGTTCGGAGCATTAGAAATCGTTAAACCTTGATCCATTGTTTCGTTACTCACAGGTAATCCATCAACTACATACAAAGGAGAGTTGCTCCCACTAAGTGAATTTACTCCTCTTAACTGAATTGCAGCAGAAGCTCCCGGCGCTCCAGAAGTGCTTGTTACCGTAAGACCCGCAACACGACCTTGTAAAGCCGTAGCAAAATTCGGACGCTGTGTATCGGCGATTTCTTTCCCTTTTACTTCTTGAACCGCATATCCTAAAGACGACTTGTTTCGCACAATACCCATAGAACCCACAATAGTTACATTGTTTAGGGTTTGAGCACTTTCTGAAATAACAATTTTAAGATTGCTGCCGTTTACAATAACTTCTTTGGTATTAAAACCAATGTAAGAAACAAGAAGTACCGCTCCTTGGTTTGCTTTGATCGAAAAGGTTCCATCAGCTCCTGTTGAGGTTTGATCTTTGGTTCCCTGTACTAAAATGTTTGCGCCTGGTAATGTGTTACCGCTGCCGTCTGTAACGACACCTTTTACTAGATTGTTTTGCGAATAACTGGTTAGCATTCCAAAAATGAAAAGTAAAAGAATTAAATGCTTTTTTTTCATAAGGGTTAATTTATGGTTAGAGATGCGAAATGTATAATTTTTTTTTAAAAAATTGCAACTTTATGTCGTATTTTTATTAATTCTATTCAATAATGCATAAAAACGCACAATTTGTTTTGAAAAAATTGGAATTATGGAAATCGTAAAAAGTTTTATTTTGAACATTTTCAAAACTGCGATGTTTTTCTAAATTTGTAGAAAAGAAGATCTTATGCTCAAAAAGGAAAGACATCAATTCATAATGAATAAATTTCAGCAAGTCGAAAAAATAAATACGATCGACTTAGCTTTAGAATTGAATATTTCTGAAGATACCATCCGCAGGGATTTTATTGAGTTAAATGATAAAGGACTAATAAACAAAGTATATGGCGGTGCATTTTTAGTCAAAAACAATAATAAAAATGTTTTTGATATTACCATTATCAATGAGGATAAGAAAATAAGCGTGGCTAAAAAAGCGCTTTCTTTTTTAAATGAAGGTCAAGTAATTATCATGAGCGGAGGAACAACAAATTTGACTCTCTGCAAACTTATTCCGCTAAATTTTACCGCTACGATTTATACCTACAGTCTTCCAATTGCCATGCAGTTATCGCAGCACCCCAATATCGAATTGATTTTTATTGGAGGAAAATTACAAAAGCAGGCAATGGTAACCGTTGGTATCGATGTGGTTCAAGTGCTCTCTAAAATTAAAGCTGATATTTGTTTTATGGGTGTCAGTAGTATCGATGTAAATCAAGGACTTACAGAAATTGGTTATGAAGTTTCGGTTATTAAAAAAGAGATGATCAGGGCGTCAGATAAGGTAATAGCGCTTTTAACTTCTGAAAAAATGAACAGCAAAATGCCCCATAAAGTTTGTGATCTTGATAAGCTTTACGCCGTTGTAACAGACCTAAATGTTGCCAGTCCGAAAATCAAGAATTTTGTCGATTCTGGAATCAAAGTATTGTAGAATTAGTTGAAAATGCATTTTTATGCGTTTTTAAAAAAATGTGGTATATCCTACAAATAAAGTATAAAACTTATGTGCTTTTCTATATATTTGCCTTCAAACCAATTAAATTTTTTTAAGTTATGATTATAGTTATAATCCTTGTTGTTTTTTTAGCAGTTGGCGTATTTATTTATAATTCTCTTATCGAAAGAAGAAATCAGGTTACTAATGCTTTTTCGGCAATTGATGTCATGCTTAAAAAACGTTTTGATTTGATTCCCAATCTTGTTGAGGTTGTTAAACAATACACCAATTACGAACAAAGTACATTAACTAAAATCGTAGAACTTCGTGCAAAAGCAGGTTCGGGTTCACTTACAGAAACTGAAAAAGCAAGTTTAGATACAGAATTAAGTACAGCTGTAAAAGGTTTAATGATTACCGTTGAAAACTACCCAGACTTAAAAGCTAATACTAATTTCCTGAATTTACAATCGACTTGGACAGAAAGCGAAGAACAAATCGCAGCCGCGAGAAGAACTTATAATGCTTCGGTTACTAGTTACAATAATGCTATTATGATGTTCCCAGGCAATATGTTTGCGGGAATGCTCAATTATACTAAAATTGATGTTCTGGAAACACCAGCAGAAGAGCGTAAAAACATTAGTGCAAAAGAGCTTTTTAATAATTAATGGATTCTGAAAATATTAACCATAAAGCCTTACAAGAGGTTTTGAATGCATTAGAAATTGACCGAAAAAAAATAGCAGAAACCTATAAAACCTGCTATATCTTGTTTGGTCTTGCAGCATTAATTTTAGCTATTGGTTTATTGATTAGTTTTCCAATGTTAGCTTTTTTTGGAGCTTTAGTTCCTCTGGTTATTGGTGTTGTAATGTATTTTCAAATACAAGATGAAGTAAAAAAATACAAATTTGTTTATAAAACCACTGTTGTTTCATCAGCATTAAAAGAGATTAATGAAACTTTTTCGATTACGCCTCAAAGCGGACTTCCCGAATATGAGTTTATAAGCTCGGAACTTTTTACGACGGAACCAGATCGTTATAAGACCCAAGATTTAATAAGCGGAACTGCGGATAAAACTTCTTTTTGGTTTGCCGAAGTTCACGCTGAATATAAAACCGAAACCCAAACCAAAAACGGAACGAAAACAACTTGGCATACAATTTTTAAAGGAATTATTTTCGTAGCCGATTTCAATAAAAACTTTGAAGTATCGACGGTCGTGCGCCCAAAAGGTGTTGGAGATGCTATTGGTGCGTGGTTTTCTAAAAACGTTTTTAGCTTTGGAAACAGTGAGTTAGTGCATTTAGAAAATACCATTTTTGATGAGATTTTTGTTACCTATTCTAGAAATCAAATTGAGGCGAGATATATTTTAACTCCAGCCATGATGGAAAGAATTTTGGAATTAAACAAAAAATCAGAAGATACTATTTCGCTCTCGTTTATAGATTCTAAAATGTATATTGCTTTTCCGCTGTCTCATAACTACTTTGAGGCGCCTATTCATTCTTCGCTTTTAGTTCCAGATTTACTTACTGATGATCTTTCGATAGTGCAGTTTATGCAGGATATTGTTCATGAGTTGGATTTGAATACTAGGATTTGGGGAAAGAAGTAAGAAACAAACTTTAGTTATAACTAAAATTTAGAATTTGAGTAGATTTGAAAATATAGATTGGAAGTTAGATGAATTAGCACGAAAGCTTAAGGGAGAGCTGACTAAAGATAGACCGAGTTATCCTGAAATTCTAAGAACATTTGAAGAAAGAAGAATTGATTGGATAGATAATGGTATAATAAAGCTATTATAATTCAACCTAATTTTGAGGTTACTGTTGCTAACTCAAATATTTGGAATTTTATTAATGTTGCCATTTTTGATGACGGTTATTCATTTTCAAGACCGAAATGGATTAACATATTAGTCGACCAAAAAGATTTTGCTTTTATTGAAGATAATATTGACGAATTACTTCTAAAATCAGAAAAAAAATTATTGAATATTTCATTTAAAGATCTGATGTAATTTTAGATCTACAAATCAAAGTATATAATTTTATTATGAAAACCCTCGACTTGAAAAAAATCGAGGGATGTACATTTAAATTTTTACTCCACCTCCAAATAAGGATTTAAAGTTTCGGCTAATTCATTGACCCAGTAAAAGCTGTCTCTTAATTTAATAATTTCACTTTGAAATGTTTCATGTTCGCTTAAAACGCATAATGCCATTGTAAAGTTTACCTGCCTTAGTGTTTTAGCCATTTCTACTGGATCGATTCTGACGTTGAAGAAATTCAAAAGCTTGATTTCCGTTTCTTTTGAGATTGTGTTTGCATTCATAAATGTTGTAGTTTAAGAATATAAAAACCCTTGCAAATTAGTGTTTCTAACGCCTACAACAGCGCTTACGGTCGTTTCCGATACCGCACACATAATACAAGGGCAAGTCTTATTTTGTTCTTAATGTTGTAGTTTAAGATTTGTAAATGTATCAAAAAAAACAACAAAAAGTAAGAAAAGTATTATTTTTTTGTGAATAAAAAATTATTTCTTTAAGTAAAGATAAAACGTTTATTTGAAGAAAGGATAAACTCAGCCCAGTTTCCGTACAGTTTGTCATTTCGAGGAACGAGAAATCTTCGCAAGTAACTCCGCAACTTTGCGTGCTCAGCGTGCGAAGATTTCTCGTTCCTCGAAATGACAAGATTGAGGAGATTCGTTGAGGTTAGTTTAGGTTTCATAAGCCTTCTCCCAATTACTATCCGAATCGCTCAGATGATAATCGAATTTTGCGAGAAAACCTTTGTTACTTTGCGACTTTGAACCTTTTCCTATTACTTCAAAACAAACTCATTCTCCTTCAATTTTTTCAAAACAGCAGCAATAATTTTAGAACGGCATTCTGAATTTTCAGTTGTTGATGCAGTTTTTACCCAATAACGTATATTAAGCTGAATGACACCCGCACCTGCAACATCGGTAATTACGGCTGCGTTTTCGTGGTCTTTTTCGGTAACGTCTTCACTGTTTCCAAGAACTTCTTTGACGAGTTCGATAGCACGGGTATAATCAGAACCATATTCGAGTCCTACTGTGAAAGTCTGCAGAAGAAAACCTTCGCTGTTGTAGTTGATAAGTGTATTTTTTATTAAAAGCGCGTTTGGAATATAAATAATTTTAGAATCGCTTTTTACTTCAGTATCGCGCAGGTTGAGGTTAATGACTTCGCCTTTAACGCCATTACTTTCAATAATATCTCCAATATTAAAAGGTCTTTTAAAAGCCAGAAGAATTCCGGCAAGGAAATTTTCACCAATATCTTTAAGCGCAAAACCAATTACAAAAGCAGAGATTCCTGCACCGGCCAGCATGCTTTGAGCGATTCCGTCAAGACCGATAATTCGGAACATAATAAGAATCCCGATAATAATAAGGACCGACTTAATTAAACGAGCGATAAAAGTCGCCAAAAGACGATCGTGCATTCTGACTTTTAGTCGGTTGCCTGCAAAAATTCCGACACGGCTTGCAATAAACCATGAAACCAAAATAACTAAAACTGCCAGAATAAATTTTGGCGTAAGATCGACAATGCTATAATAATATCCTTCTAAATGTTTAAAAACGTCTTGCAAAAAATCTTCCATAATAAATAAATAATTGGCATAAAAAACTAAAATTTTAAAAGTAGAGATTTAGAAAGTGGAACACTTTACAGGATTCTCTCAGAATTTTATAAAATCTAATGGAGGAATCAGATAAAATCACAAATTATATCAAATTAACCTGCTATATTTTTATATTTGCTGTCTGAGTTTTTCAGAACTATTTTATCAAAAAGCACCATTTACATGTTGACCCAATCTCATTTAGAGCAATTAGCCGGCGAACTCGAAGGCACACTTTTATACGATGATCTTCATAAAACACTTTATTCGACAGACGCATCAGTGTATCGGATTCGGCCCAACGCGGTGGCTTTGCCTAAAACTACAGCAGATATCAGCAAGTTAATTCGCTTTGCGGCACAACATAATATTTCGGTTACGCCAAGAACTGCGGGAACTTCACTCGCTGGACAGGCAGTAGGGGATGGACTTGTAGTGGATGTTTCGAAAAACTTCACCAAAATCATTTCTTACAATGCCGAAAATAAAACCGTTACGGTACAGCCCGGTGTTATTCGCGATGAACTGAATTTATTCCTAAAACCATACGGTGTATTTTTTGCACCAATTACATCAACCTCAAACCGCGCTATGATTGGCGGAATGGTTGGAAATAATTCATCTGGAACAACTTCGATTCGTTATGGCGTGACGCGCGATAAGATTGTTGAGGTTAAAGCAATTTTGAGCGACGGTTCTGAAGTAGCTTTTGGAGAACTGACTTCGGCTGAATTTATGGAGAAAACCAAAGGAGATTCTTTAGAAAATAAAATCTACAAGCGACTTTACGATGAACTTTCGGAAAAGGAAAATCAGGAAGAAATTATAAAAGAGTTTCCGAAACCAGAAATTCACAGAAGAAATACGGGTTACGCTGTTGATATTCTGTTAAGATCAGATTTATTTGGCGGAACAGAACCCACAATTAACGTTGGAAAATTACTTTGCGGAAGCGAAGGAACTCTGGCCTTTACAACCGAAATCACTTTAAAAGCTGATGATTTACCGCCTGTACACAATATTATGGTGGTTGGACATTATCATACGATTCAGGAATCACTTGAATCTGTTGTTGTGGCAATGAAACATCATCTGTACACTTGTGAAATGATCGACGATACCATTTTGGATTGTACGAAAACCAATCGCGAGCATATAAAAAACAGATTCTTTTTAGTTGGAGAACCCAAAGCAATTATGTTGTTTGAAGTAGCATCACACTCCCTAGAAGATGCCGAGAAACAAGCTAATGACTTAATTGCCGATTTAGAAAAACATAATTTTGGTTACGCTCGAGTAAAGATTTACGGTCCGGATATTGATAAAGCCAACGAACTGAGAAAAGCTGGTCTTGGGCTTTTGGGAAGTATTGTTGGAGATGATAAAGCAGCCGATTCTATTGAAGATACAGCAGTTGAATTAAGTGATTTACCAGCTTATATTGCAGAGTTCTCGGCGATGATGCTGAGCCATGGACAAGAAGCGATTTACTATGCGCATGCCGGTGCGGGAGAACTGCATTTGCGTCCTGTTTTGAATTTGAAAAAAACAGAAGATTTAAAATTATTCAGAACCATTGCGACCGATGTGGCGCATTTGGTGAAAAAATATAAAGGTTCATTAAGCGGTGAACACGGCGACGGAATTGTGCGAGGGGAGTTTATTCCGTTTATGATTGGCGAGAAAAATTATGAATTGCTGAAAAGAATCAAATTGGCGTTTGACCCGAATTCGGTTTTTAATATCGGAAAGATTGTCAACGCCTTGAAAATGGATGAAAATCATCGTGTAATTTCGGGAAGAGTAGAACCAGATATTAAAACCTTTCAGGATTTCTCAGACAGTTTAGGAATTCTTCGTGCAGCCGAAAAATGCAACGGTTCGGGCGATTGCAGGAAAATGCCATCGGCGGGAGGAGCGATGTGTCCGAGTTATCGTGCGACCAGAAATGAAAAAGAAACCACTAGAGCCAGAGCAAATGCTTTAAGAGAATATTTGACATATTCTGAAAAAGAAAATAAATTTGACCAGAAAGAATTATACGAAGTTTTTGAGTTGTGTGTAAGCTGTAAAGCCTGTGCCAGCGAATGTCCGAGTAATGTGGATGTCGCAACTCTGAAAGCTGAATTTTTATACCAATATCAAAAAGCAAACGGATTTTCGACCCGAAGTAAAATTTTTGCCAATAATGCAAAATTGAACAAAATGGGAAGTTTGTTTCCGTCGATTACTAATTTTATTTCGAATCAGTCGCTTGTTAAAAAGTCAATGGGAATTGCGCCCGAAAGACAAGTTCCCCTTCTGGCGAAAAAAACTTTCAGAAAATGGTATGAAAATAACAAGCCTGCAATCAGCGATTTTCCAAACGGGCAATTGTATTTGTTTGTGGATGAATTTACCAATTATTATGATGTAAATATCGGGATCGACGCTTTTGAATTATTAACGAAGTTAGGATATCAGGTTTTAATCGTAGATCACGAAGAAAGTGGCAGAACGTATTTATCGAAAGGATTTTTGGAAGAAGCCAAAAAAATCACCGATATCAATATCAATATTTTCAAAGATTTAATTTCAAGTAATGCGCCTTTAATCGGAATAGAACCATCAGCAATTTTAACTTTTAGAGATGAATATCTGCGATTGGCATCGGATAAAGAAAATGCAGAGAGAATTTCCCAAAACGCATTCACTATTGAAGAATTCTTCAAAAAAGAAATAATCGATGGGAAAATAACACCGGATTCATTTTCTGAAGAAACCAAAGAAATCAAAATCCACGGACATTGTCATCAAAAATCGTTGAGTTCTGTTGAAGCAACTTTCGCGATGCTGAATCTTCCTAAAAATAATACCGTTACGATTTATAATTCAGGCTGTTGCGGAATGGCAGGTTCTTTTGGATATGAGAAAGAACATTATAAAGTAAGTATGCAAATGGGAGAGGATACGCTTTTTCCAAAAGTTCGTAATACTGGTGCAAACGTAAAAATCGCCGCTGCGGGAACGAGCTGTCGTCATCAAATTTATGATGGAACGAAGAGGGAAGCACAACATCCTGTTTCGATTTTGAGAAGTTGTTTGAAATAATTTAACCGCAAAGCACGCAAAGAATTACGCAAGGGGCGTAAAGATTTTTTTCCGCAAAGTTTGTCATTTCGACGAAGGAGAAATCTCACTAGAAGCTCGACAAAGATTCGATTTTGCGGAGTTACTTGCGAAGATTTCTCCTTCGTCGAAATGACATAAAATGAGAATAATCTTTTTAATCCTTTAATCTGTGGCATAAAAAAATCACAATGAAATTTTCTTACCGGTTTCTGCGGCCTTGTAAATCGCATTAATAATTTTCATGTCTTTCATGCCTTCTTCGCCTGTAATATGATTGGGAAGTTTTTTGTTTGCTAAAATCACTTTGCAAATTTCATCCATTTGGGTTTGCTGTTGGTTGATAACCGGAAAATTAAATGCTTTTCCATCAGATCTTTTACCTACAAAAGGTCCATAGCTCACAGCAGGACTCATTTCAAATGTGCCTTCATCTGCGGAAGCGAAAAATCTATCAATACCAAAACCATATGAACTGCTGCAATTAGCCACAGCACCACTTGGAAATTCCATTTGCCAGGTAATATTTTCTTCCACCTGAGCAAACATATTTTTATTGTTTACAGTTCCAAATTGTGCCGTTACAGCAATCGGTTCCTCGCCTAAAACATAACGCGAAACCTGAATACAATAAACGCCTAAATTGATTAAAGTACCGCCTCCAGCTAGTTTTTTATTCAATCTCCATTGGTTGCGTGCATTTAAATCTACGGGTGCATTAATATCACGAAAATCATACGTGCTGTAGCCAAGAGAGGCTTCAATAAAACGTACCTGCCCCAAAACTTTTTCCTGTCCAAGTCGTTTTACTTCCAGATGATTAGGTTCATAATGCAGACGATAACCCATTGCGAGTTGTACATTGTTTTCATTACAGGCTTTAATCATTTCTTCGCAGTCTTTGATAGTAATTGCCATCGGTTTTTCGACAATAACATGTTTTCCAGCTTTTGCTGCCCGAACGGTAAGTTCCTTGTGCAGTGAATTGGCAGTTACAACATAAACTAAATCAATATCTTTATTTTTTACGATGGAATCGAAATTCTCATAATTGTAAATGTTCTTCTCGGGAATATTATATTTCTTTTTCCAATTTTCGGCCTTAGAAGGAGTTCCTGTCACGATTCCCGCAAGCTGGCAATATTCAGAAACCTGAAGACCTTCGGCCAGAAGTGAAGCGTAATTTCCCAAGCCGCAAAGAGCTATATTTAATTTCCTTCCCGTGTAAGGCTTTTTATTAGTTTCCGGCGCAGATAAAAAAGAAGGAAGAGATGTCATCACAACAGACGCACCAACGCCAATTCCAAATTTATTCACAAATGATCTTCTTGAAATTTTTTCCATATAATTTATCTTTTAAGTTAAATAGCAATTTATTAGTAAGCTCTTTTCTATAAATGTTACATTTGTGTTTGATGTTAGTAACTTAAGATGTTTTTGTTTCCTGCAGATTCCACAGATTAATTTTAATGAATAAATCTATATAAATTATTTAAAACGATTTCTTTTTATTTCCCGCAGATTTGGCAGATTTTAGCAGAATAATTTGTGATTTAAATTTAGAAATAAATAAATCTGCTCACATCTGCTTAAATCTTTTAAGTCTGCGTGAAATTAATATTTAAAAAAAATCTGCGTAAATCATTTAATCTGTGGCAGAAAAATAATTCGAGAAAATTCGAGAAATTCGTGGCAAAAAAACACCCTCAAAAAACAAAATCGTTTTATATATTTGAAATCAGGATAATTTTTGCATTATTTGCAAAATAAAACCATAAAGTCCGAAGTAAATTAATTTTATAATAGCAAAACATATATGGCATTTTCAAGTTTATTCCGAAAGAAAACAGTACAGGATATTCTGAAGCAAGTTGCTCAGAACGAATCAGATGGTCATAATGCACTTGGAAAACATTTGACTACAAGAGACTTAACTGCATTCGGAATAGCTGCTATTGTTGGAGCTGGTATTTTTAGTACTATCGGAAAAGCCAGTGCAGACGGCGGACCAGCTGTTATCTTCTTGTTTTTATTTACAGCTTTAGCTTGTAGTTTTGCTGCTTTTGCGTACGCTGAGTTTGCTTCTATGGTTCCAGTTTCAGGAAGTGCTTATACCTATTCGTATGTTGCTTTTGGAGAATTAATTGCATGGATAATCGGCTGGGCATTGATTATGGAATATGCCGTCGGAAATATAACCGTCGCCATATCGTGGAGTGATTATTTTACAGGACTGCTCCAGAGCGGTGGCATACATCTCCCGCAATGGATTCAAATGGATTATTTGACTGCCTCAAACGGATATAATGATGCCGAAGCTTTAATGCGAGGCGGAAAATCATTCGAAAATTTAAGTACAGCTTTACAGCAAGCACATACAGCGTGGACAACAGCGCCAACAATAGGATCCTTCCATTTTGTTACCGATTTACCGGCGTTATTTATCATTATTTTAATTACAGCTTTGGTTTATAGAGGAATGAAAGAATCTCGTAACGCCAGTAATTTAATGGTTGTCGTAAAACTTTGCGTGGTACTTTTGGTAATTGCAGTTGGTGTATTTTATGTAGATACAGCAAACTGGGATCCATTTGCTCCAAATGGAGTTGGAGGAGTTTTAAAAGGTGTTTCTGCAGTTTTCTTCGCTTATATTGGTTTTGATGCTATTTCGACAACAGCTGAAGAATGTAAAAATCCGCAGCGCGATTTACCACGCGGCATGATGTGGGCAATTATTATCTGTACGATTTTATATATTGCTATTGCGTTGGTTTTAACCGGAATGGTGAGTTATAGCGAATTAAATGTTGGAGATCCTTTAGCATTTGTTTTTGATAAATTAAATTTAAAATGGATGTCTGGAATTATTGCCGTAAGTGCAGTAGTAGCTATGGCTAGCGTTTTATTGGTTTTCCAAATGGGTCAGCCTCGTATCTGGATGAGTATGAGCCGTGACGGTTTACTGCCAAAGAAATTTTCTACAGTTCACCCAAAATTCAAAACACCTTCTTTTGCAACGATCGTAACTGGTTTCGTAGTTGCAGTTCCGGCTTTATTCTTGAATTTAACTATGGTGACTGACTTATGTAGTATCGGAACTTTATTTGCCTTTGTATTAGTTTGTGCAGGAGTTTTAGTGCTGCAAAACAAACCTGAAATTCCAAGAGGAAAATTCAAAACGCCTTATGTAAATTCTAAATATATACTTCCAGTTTTAATGATCGCCGGATTGTATTATGCTTTTGCATTCAATAATAAAGCAACAATGGCTTTTATTAATAATGATGCTCAAATCAACGATGCAACGACAATCGTAACCTCTCTAAATAAAGAAGAATCTGAAAAGGTTTTCAATTATTTAAAGGGCATCGAAGTAAATAATAAAACTGCTGAAACATCAGATTTAGAGCATTTATTAGGACGATATCAAGGTGACGATTCAAAATATACTGAGGTTGTAAAAGGACTGCCAATTAGCGATTCTTTAAAATACGAATCAGGTTTTAGTTTGTTCAAACACAAAATTCCAATGTGGATTTTCTTATTTGTTTTAGTTGGATTAGCCGTTTGGGCTTTCAGAAAAAATCTGTCTTTAATTCCGCTTTTAGGATTAATCTGCTGCCTTTACATGATGGCCGAATTAAGCGTTTGGAACTGGATTTACTTCACCATCTGGTTACTAATCGGGTTATTAATTTACTTTACATATAGTAGAAAAAATAGTAAACTTAACTTTGTTGAAAAGTTATAGTTGCATTTAAAAACAGCATTTTCAAATGATTGTAAAGAAAAGTGTATTAGAACAAAAGACTGATAAACAATTAGAAGAATATATTAAATCAGAAAGTAGATTTGTTCCAGAGGCTATTAAATATGCTTTTGAAATTCTTCAGTCTAGAGGTAAGGAATTTTCAAATGATGATATTGAGCGTATAAATTCTTTAATCATTTTTAAAAATCAGAAAAAGGAATATATAATTCATGAAAACCATATTAGGTCATCAAATTTTTTGTTTGCTTCTGTTGGTTTGGGTGTAATAAACATTTTTTTATTGCCTGAAATTTTAAATTCAGGATTTGCTGAATTCATTGCTATTTGTACATTAGCTTTTTTGATTGGATTAGGACTTTTAATAAGAAAAGGAATTGATTGGATAAAATATTTGTTTTTAGGGTTAATGATATTTGGATTGCTTGGTCTTCCACTCATGATTCGAAATATGTTTACTAATCCAATAGTGGGTATAATAAACATTCTCCAAAGTGTTCTTCAATTGATATCATTATTTTTTCTATTTATGATTCCAAAGAAGGAGGGGCTATAGTAATGTTGTTTATAGATTAAAAATCTCCACTAATCTCTGTAGAATATCAATTACAAAACCCCAAGTTCAACCATACAATTTTTCATCATTTGGTAAGTACGCTCAATATCATTATCCAAACCAATTGAAAAACGAATCAAACCATCTGTCAATCCCATTTCATGCTGTTCTTCCAGTGGAATTTCACTTGAAGTTGAAGTTCCAGGCGCACTGAATAATGTTTTATAAAAACCTAAGCTTACTGCTAAATAACCTAAGTTTCTTTCCTGCATCAATTCCATTAATTCATTAGCTTTCGCCAAAGTGCCAACGTCAATCGTAAGCATGCCGCCAAAACCATATTCCGGATTAATCATCGTTTTGTATAATTCGTGACTCGGGTGGCTTTTTAAACCAGGATAAACCGTTTTTAAGCCGTCTTTTTCAAACTGATCCGCCAAATAATGCGCATTATGACTATGCTGTTTAATTCTAATATGAAGCGTTCTCAAATTTTTCATCACACTTGCAGAACGCAAACTATCCATCGTTGGCCCCAAAAGCATACTCGCTCCAGAATTTACATTTTTCAGCGAATTAATAAATTCTTTAGACGCACAAGTCACGCCACCAACGGTATCACTGCTTCCGTTAATGTATTTTGTCAAACTATGAATGACAATATCGGCGCCCAATTTTGCAGGAGAAACAGAAAGAGGTGAAAAAGTATTATCAACAACCAATTTCAAATTATGTTTTTTAGCAATTTTAGCCAAACCAGCAATATCGGCAACTTCCAGAAGTGGATTGCTAACCGTTTCGCAATACAAAACTTTAGTTTTAGAAGTAATTGCAGCTTCTACAATATCCAGTTTTGTGATGTCGACAAAACTCGTTTCGATCCCGAATCTTGGTGTAAAGTTTTTTAAGAAAGCGTAAGTTCCGCCGTAAATAGTTCGGCTTGAAACAATATGGTCGCCCGCACCGCACAATTGCAAAAGAGTAGGCGTAATAGCTCCCATTCCAGAAGCCGAAACATTTGCTGTTTCCGTTCCTTCCATTGCTGCCAAAGCCTGATCCAAATACAAATTGCTTGGCGATGAATGGCGCGAATACAAGTAACAGCCTTCCATATTTCCCTCGAAAGTGTCAAACATAGTTTTAGCCGAAAGGAAAGTATAAGTCGAAGAATCAGAAATCGAAGGATTGACACCGCCAAATTCACCGAAATATTGTAAATCTTGAATTTTATCTGCTGGGTTGAAGTTTTTCATATAGATAGTTTTTTGTTTGTTTCAAGTTTCAGGTTTCAAGTTGAGAGTGAGGAAGCTCATTTCTAAGAAATTTTATCCAAAATAATATCTATTTAGAATATTAATCAATCATAAATTGAATAATTAGATTTTAAAACTATAAAAACTTATTTTTAATGATTTTTAATCTAAATTTGATCTGGAAAATATAATTCAATAGATTTTATTTCACTTAATAAACTATCAACAATCAACCAAAAACAATCAACTAAAAATGACTCTAGACGCGACAGATAAAAAACTCTTAGTTTTACTTCAAACCGACAGTAAAAAAACAACCAAAGAATTATCCTTAAAACTTGATCTTTCTGTTACAGCAGTGTATGAAAGAATTAAAAAATTAGAAAGAGAAGGAATAATTAAAAACTACGTTGCATTAGTCGATAAATCCAAAATTGAGAAAGGGTTTGTAGTTTTCTGTCACCTAAAACTCATTCAGCATACCAAAGAATTCTTAACCAAATTTGAAAACGAAGTCATCAAACTCAATGAAGTTTTAGAATGCCATCATGTAAGCGGTGATTACGATTATATTTTAAAAGTTCTGGTAAAAGATATGGAAGCATATCGCGAATTTTTAGTAACCAAACTGACTTCGCTACAGCATATCGGAAGTACACAAAGTATGTTTATGATTAGTGAGGTGAAGAATTCGACGGTAATTTCTTTTTAGGAGGTTGAAAGATCTTTTCAAATTTTTAGTCTCATTTTATGTCATTTCGACGAAGGAGAAATCTCCACGAGAAGCTCGACAAAGATTGGACTTTCGTTTAGGAGCTTCTCGTGGAGATTTCTCCTTCGTCGAAATTGTAAAGGTTACTTATTTCGGTAACGGATTATCTCATTTTTACAGAAATGACAAATAGTACGATATAATTATTGTGTTAAAAAAACTTTGCGACTCTGCGTCTTTGCGAGATAAGAAAAACAAAATTTTACATAACCCTTAACGACCTTTGCGATAAAATCGTTACCCAAAATTTCACACAAAAAACATTGAAATTTAAGCCTTAAACAGAACTTTATTGCTTAATTTTGTAACCGCTAAAATAAAAACAAAATACTATGAGTTCATTTGACGTAGTCATTATAGGTTCAGGTCCTGGCGGATATGTATCAGCAATTCGTTGCGCACAATTAGGTTTCAAAACCGCAATTGTAGAAAAATATAATTCATTAGGCGGAACTTGCCTTAACGTAGGTTGTATTCCTTCAAAAGCATTATTATCTTCTTCTCATCATTATGCTGAAATTGCTCATTTCGCAGATCACGGAATCGAAGTTTCTGGAGATGTAAAAATCAATTTAGAGAAAATGATCGCGCGCAAGCAAGCAGTTGTAGATCAAACCGTAGGTGGTATCAACTACTTGATGGATAAAAATAAAATCACTGTTTTCAATGGTTTAGGTTCTTTCGTAGATGCAACACACATTGCAATTGCAAAAGCTGACGGAACATCAGAAACTATCGAAGCAAAATATACTGTAATTGCTACAGGATCAAAACCATCTTCTTTACCATTCATCAAAATTGATAAAGAAAGAATCATCACTTCAACTGAGGCTTTAGCTTTAAAAGAAGTTCCAAAACACTTAGTTATCATCGGTGGAGGAGTTATCGGAATCGAGCTTGGACAAGTTTACTTGCGTTTAGGAGCTCAGGTTTCTGTAGTAGAATTCATGGACAGAATTATTCCAGGAATGGACGGTTCTCTTTCTAAAGAATTGACTAAAGTATTGAAAAAACAAGGAATGAAATTCTATGTTTCTCATAAAGTAAAATCAGTTGAAAGAAACGGTGATGCTGTTGTGGTTCAAGCTGAAAATGCAAAAGGAGAAACAATCACTCTTGAAGGAGATTATTCATTAGTTTCTGTTGGCCGTCGTCCTTACACAGACGGATTAAACGCTGACAAAGCTGGAGTTAAAATTTCAGACAGAGGACAAGTTGAAGTAAACGATCATTTACAAACAAATGTTCCAAATATTTATGCAATTGGTGACGTTGTTCGTGGAGCGATGTTAGCGCATAAAGCAGAGGAAGAGGGAGTTATGGTTGCTGAAATTTTAGCAGGTCAGAAACCACATATCGATTACAACTTAATTCCTGGTGTAGTTTACACTTGGCCAGAAGTTGCGGCAGTTGGACAAACTGAAGAGCAATTGAAAGCTGCTGGAATTGCTTATAAATCTGGAAGTTTTCCTTTCAAAGCGTTAGGGCGTGCAAGAGCAAGTGCTGACTTAGACGGATTCGTAAAAATCTTGGCTGATGAAAAAACAGATGAGGTTTTAGGAGTTCATATGATTGGTGCTCGTACAGCAGATTTAATTGCTGAAGCGGTTACTGCAATGGAATTTAAAGCTTCTGCTGAAGATATTTCAAGAATGAGCCATGCGCATCCAACTTTCGCGGAAGCGGTAAAAGAAGCAGCATTGGCAGCTACTGAAAATAGAGCTTTACACGTATAATTTTACGTTAAACATATTACTAAACCGTCAGAGCAATCTGGCGGTTTTTTTATGCATTATTTTTAGCTTCGTAATAATATAATAATTCAAAATAATTTTGTAAATTAGATGTGTATTTCAGGTGCTATCTTTATGATTATTAAAAGATAACATTATGAAAAGCAAATATATAGTTCCGATTTTGATTGGAGCAGGAATAGGAATTGCTCTTTCTTCTTGTGGAGGAGGTATTCCGAAAAAAGCACAGGCTGTAAGTAATTTTGACAGTAAAAAATATCTCGGAAAATGGTATGAAATCGCTAGATTAGATTACAAATGGGAAAGAGATCTGGATAATGTAACAGCCGAGTATTCTTTAAAAGATGATAAAACTATAAAAGTCGATAATAAGGGCTATAATGTCAAAAAAGACAAATGGGAACAAAGTATCGGGAAAGCTAAATTTGTCAAAAAAGACAATGTTGGTATGCTGAAAGTCTCATTTTTTGGTCCTTTTTATTCAGGATACAATGTTGTAGCTATTGATCCGGATTACAAGTATGCGCTTGTTGCTGGGGAAAGTTTAAAATACATGTGGATTCTTTCGCGTGAGAAAACTATTCCAGAAAGTATAAAAGCCGATTATTTAATCAAAGCTCAAGAAATTGGATACAAAGTAACCGATCTCGTTTGGGTGAAGCATGATAGAACGAATTAAAAAAAGAACCCGACAATCAGGAATTGTCGGGTTTTTTATTTTGGAAAAAAGTTAAATTATGGTCTGAAAACACTTTTATAATTATCCCAATATCTGTAAATCAAGAATAAATTAGCCAGAAATAACAATCCAGCAATTGGAAGTTTTTCCGGAGACATAAAGTAGTTAATGAACAGAATATTTACCGTGATTGGTAAGATCAAAATGTTGGCTAAAGTTACATAGCGCCCAGTTACAAATGCTAGTCCACAAATTAATTCTATTGATTTTGCCAACGGAAATAAATAAGTAGAAGCAATTAAACCCATGTTAAAAGCTTTAAAGTTGTCATTTGTTATTGGCTCAGGTGGCATTAGATTGAAGAAATAGCTGAGAGAGGCAAAAAGTAACAAAAGACCAATTAAAACGCGGACAATAATTGTGGCAATTTTCATAATACTTAGGATTTTTTAAGGTTAAAAAATATTATTAAGTTATTGGAAAAGATGCAAATTAAATCTCAAAAAAGAATCACAATTCAGTTTTTTTATGCTTCATTTTTAAGAATTTTTCAAACAAATTAATTTGTTTTTGGGATTAATCTAATGGTATATCAAATATAACGAATTTTTTCTTATAAAAAGCATGTCTTTTTTAACACTTTTAGATCGTTGTTTTAATCAATTTGTTATTTCTTTTATGACATAATTTTATCGTAATTTTGAGGTTTAAAATTTATTAATTTTTGAGAGTTTCCATTCATAAAAATATTGCAAATCCAGAACTGTTTAAAGAACAACTCTTAAATTGGGCGCAGCAGTTTCGCGAAGTCATTTTTTTAGACAGCAATTCCTATCCACAACAATATTCTGATTTTGATTGTTTATTGGCCGTTGATGCTTTTACTTCCTTAAAAACGGATTATTATAATGCTTTTGAAGATTTAAAACAGTATCAGCAAAACACAAAAGACTGGGTTTTTGGCTATCTTTCTTATGATTTGAAAAATGATATAGAAAACCTTCAATCTCATAATTTTGACGGATTAAATTTTCCTGATTTGTTTTTCTTTCAGCCTAAAAAAATATTTATTCTAAGAGGAAATGAACTTGAAATTCAATATTTAATGCTTTGTGATGACGAAGTTGAAGAAGATTTTGAGGGAATAATCGAAAGTCGAAAGGCGAAAGTCGAAAGTGACGAAAAATTGAATATTCAACAACGTATTTCTAAAGAATTATATATTCAGAAAATAAATCAAATGCTACAGCATATTAATGTTGGTGATATGTATGAAGCTAATTTTTGTATGGAGTTTTACGCTGAAAATGCCGTTATAAATCCGTTAGAAAAATTTCAAAAATTGAATGAAATTTCTAAAGCACCTTTTTCGGTTTTCTTTAAAAATTATAAGCATTATTTAATTTCTGCTTCACCAGAGCGTTATATTAAAAAAGTGGGTGATAAAATAATTTCGCAGCCCATTAAAGGAACATCAAAACGTTTTTCGGATTTGAAAGAAGATGAAAAATCAAAAGCTGTTTTGGAATCAGATGCAAAAGAACGTGCAGAAAATATCATGATAACCGATTTGGTTCGAAATGATTTGTCGCATACTGCTCAAAAAGGTTCGGTTGAGGTTGAAGAACTTTGCGGCATCTATTCGTTTTTGCAGGTACACCAAATGATTTCCACCATAACTTCAAAATTAGATGCGCAATATTCCGCTGTAGATGTTTTAAAAACAACTTTCCCAATGGGAAGCATGACCGGCGCGCCAAAAATTTCTGTTATGGAAATTATTGAAAATCTGGAAGAAACAAAAAGAGGATTGTACAGTGGAGCAATTGGATATTTTACACCTGCAGGAGATTTTGATTTCAATGTAGTTATTAGAAGCATATTGTACAATCAGGAAGAGAAATATATTTCGTTTTCTGTAGGAAGTGCGATTACGTCATTGTCCGATCCCGAAAAAGAATATGAAGAATGTTTGTTGAAAGCCAAGGCAATGCACGAAGTCTTACGATAAAGTGAATTTGCTGCGAATTGCACGAATTTGCACGAATTATTTTTTTTGCCACAGATTATTAAGATTTACACAGATTTTAGAATTATTTTTAATCCTTTAATCTGTGGCTTTTTTTTAAAATTTTGCAAATCAATTAGTGGAAAATTGTGTAATTCCCGGCAGAAAAAATAACCGCTTAACATTTCATTTAAAAATAGAACGAATTTAATTTTTTACATTTATCAAATGTTTTCAAAATTTCAAAATCATATAATTTCAAGATTTCCTTTTTTAGCAGAAAAAAAGCTTTTTCTGGCAGTAAGCGGTGGCTTAGACAGTATGGTTTTACTAGATTTGTTCAATCAATTACCTTATGAAATCGCAGTTTTACATTGTAATTTTCAACTTCGCGGATTGGAAAGTTTTGGAGATCAGGAATTTATTCAAAACTATTGCAATCAAAATAATATTCCGTTTTTTACAACTCACTTTGATACTGAAGCTTTCGCTAAAGATTATAAATTGTCCACACAAGTCGCTGCAAGAGAATTGCGCTACAGCTGGTTTTACGAACTTTTGGAAGAAGAAAACTTTGATTTTATTTTAACGGCGCATCACGCAGATGACAATCTTGAGACTTTCATAATTAACTTAACACGCGGAACAGGTTTAGAAGGTTTAACGGGAATTCCAGAGCAAAACGATAAAATCATTCGTCCGCTTTTGCCATTTTCCAGACCAGAAATTCTAAAATATGCGGAAGAAAATAATATAGAATGGCGCGAAGACAGCAGTAATGCTTCTACAAAATATTTGCGAAATAAAATCCGCCACGATTTAATTCCTGTTTTAAAAGAAATCAACCCTAATTTTTTAGATGCATTTCAGAAAACGCAATCTTATCTTCAGGAATCAAAAGAAATGGTTGAAGATGCTTCGATTATGATTTATCAGCAAGTTGCAAAAGAAGCGGGAGATGATATTCATTTTGATTTAAATCAGTTAAAAAAACTTCCAAATTATAAATCATATTTGTATCAATGGCTGAATGAATTCGGTTTTTCTGCGTGGAAAGATATTTATGATTTGGTAGAAGGACAGTCTGGAAAACAAGTTTTTGCAGATGAATTCAGATTGCTAAAAAACAGAGAAACATTGATTTTAAGTCCCTATTCTGAGTTGTCAGAAAAAGAAGAATATGAAATTAGTGCAAACGATACAGAAGTTAATTTTCCCATAAAATTAAGTCTTTGTAACGTAGGTCACACAACATTCGATTCAAATAGAGTTATATTTGTGGACGTCGATAAAATCCGATTTCCCTTGATATTGCGTAAATGGAAAGAGGGTGATGTTTTTCAGCCTTTTGGCATGCAAGGTAAGTCAAAAAAAGTGAGTAAACTTTTTAAAGATGAAAAATTATCATTGATTGAAAAAGAAAAAACATGGATTTTATGTTCTAATGACCAAATAGTCTGGGTTGTCGGAATAAGGCAGGATGAACGATTTAAAATAGAAAAAGCCACAAACAAAATACTAAAAATAGAACTACAATAATGAACTTTACTCAAAATCTTCAGACAAGCTTGTCAAAAAATATTTGGACTAAAACTATTTTACTGCTGTTGTTTTTCTTTGCTATTGCAAAAGGTAACGCTCAAATTCTAGAGCCGGTAAAATGGACTTCAAAAATTGAAAAAAAAGGGAATAATGCCGTATTAATTTTTGATGCTGTTATCGAAAAAGACTGGCATATGTATTCGCAGTTTACTCCAGAAGGCGGACCTCTTGCTTTGGAAATTGCTTTTAAAAATCAAAAAGGGAATTACGAGTTAGTAGGAAAAGCCAAAGAAGGAAAAACTAAAACTTCTTTCAACGATGTATTTGGTGTTGATGAAACTTATTTTGAGGGAAAAGCACATATTGAACAAGAGATAAAAATTATTAACCCAAATCTAAAAACAGTTGATGTAGATTTTGATTTTCAGGTTTGTAAAGAAGTTTGTATCAATTCGAGCAAAAAGTTTTCCATTGCTGTTCCATCAACTTTTAAAATGGATGAAGTGCCTGTTTTGGCAGCAGCAGATAAAGATGAAACTAAAGTAGTAGGTTTAGCAGTTGACACTATTAAAACCGAGACAGCAGCACCTGCGGATCAAACTGTAAAAGCAGAAAAAGAAGTTACAGCAGCAGAAACTCCTGCTCCGGCACCTGCAAGAAGCTTATGGTCAATCTTTTTTATTGCGTTTTTATCTGGATTTGCAGCTTTGTTAACGCCTTGCGTTTTCCCAATGATCCCAATGACAGTGAGTTTCTTTACTAAGCAAAGTAAAAGCAGAGCAAAAGGAATTAGAAACGCTGTGATTTACGGACTTTCGATTATTGCTATTTATGTAATTTTAGGTCTTATTGTAACTAAAATATTTGGTGCAGATGCATTAAATGCTTTATCTACAGATGTTTGGTTCAATCTGATTTTCTTTGTGATCTTAGTTATCTTTGCTACTTCATTTTTGGGAGCTTTTGAAATTATGCTGCCAAATTCATGGGCAAACAAAGCAGATCAGCAGGCGGATAAAGGCGGCATAATTGGAATATTATTCATGGCTTTGGCTTTGGCAATTGTATCTTTTTCTTGTACAGGGCCAATTGTTGGAACGTTATTGGTTGAAGCGGCTTCGAACGGTGGAATTGCTCCAGTTGTTGGAATGTTGGGATTCTCATCTGCATTAGCTTTACCGTTTATGTTGTTTGCAATGTTCCCAGGATGGTTAAACTCATTACCAAAATCTGGAGGATGGTTGAATACAGTAAAAGTGGTTCTTGGATTTTTAGAATTGGCTTTGGCATTCAAATTTTTATCAAATGCAGATTTAGTTTTACAATTACATTTCTTAGAAAGGGAAGTTTTCATCGCGATCTGGATTGCCATTTTTGGAGCTTTGACTTTATATTTATTCGGAAAAATTACATTGCCTCACGATAGTCCGACAAACCATATTTCTGTTGGAAGATTATATTTAGGATTACTTACGCTGGTATTTACCATGTATTTAATTCCTGGGCTTTGGGGAGCGCCATTAAAATTGATCAGCGCATTCCCGCCGCCGCCGCAATATAGCGAAAGTCCATTTGGAGTTGGAGGATCAGGAAATGGATCGGTTTCGGGAGAATCGATAAAAGGTCTTCCAAAAGGAGCAGAATTAGGACCGCACGGAATTATGGTTTTTCACGATTATGAAGATGGTTTAGCTTATGCGAAGGAAATCAATAAACCAATAATGCTGGATTTTACAGGCTATGCTTGTGTAAACTGCCGAAAAATGGAAAACAATGTTTGGTCTGATCCTACGGTTTTACCAATTCTAAAAAACGATGTTGTTTTGATTTCACTATACGTTGATGATAAACGTGAACTTCCAACAGAAGAACAATTTACAACTGCCTCTGGAGATAAAATTATTACAGTTGGAGATAAATGGACAGATTTTATGATTTCTAAATATAAAACTAATACACAGCCTTTATATGTGATTACAGATTTAGAAGGAAATAATTTAAATAGTACTAAACCAACTATTAGTTACGTTAGTACAGAAGAATATTTAAAATGGTTAAAAGAAGGTATTTCTAATTTTAAATAGACTTTAGAATTTTAAAGATTTCAAATCTATCCCGAGGCTTCGGGACTAAAAGTTAAAATATATTGGGGTTGAAATTAATTCAAAACAAAAAGCGCTCTAAGTAATTAGAGCGTTTTTTTATGATCGTGATTTAAGCGGATTAAGCTTTAAAAGGAGTATTTCTTTTGAATAATTAAGGTTATTGATTTTTAGCTCTAAAGATAAATTTAACTCAGACAAACAATGTTGCATACAGCATCGGTACATTTTAATCAAAATCTACTTAAGGTAAAATCTTTAAAGAACTTCTAATTACAGAAAAATTAAGTCAAACAAAAAACGCTCTAATTACTTAGAGCGTTTTTTTATCAAGATTGAAATTTGAAAATTAATATCTTATAAGAATTCTCCGTGTTGAGAAATATCTAAACCTAATTCTTCTTTTTCTTCAGTAACTCTTAGAGGAGTAATTTTATTTACAATAAAGAATAAAATATAAGAACCAATAAAAGCAAAGATTGATACCACAACAAGAGCAGTTAATTGGTTGATAAATAATGTTGGAGTTCCAAAGATTAAACCTTGATTGTCTCCAACAGCTGGGTTAATTGCTTTTGAAGCAAAAACACCAGTTAATAGCATACCTACCATACCACCAACACCGTGACAAGCAAATACATCTAGAGCATCATCAATTTTGCCTTTAGGGAATTTACTAACTACAAGGTTACTAACAATTGCAGAGAATAAACCAATGAATATTGCGTGAGGGATACTAACGAAACCAGCTGCAGGTGTAATAGCAACAAGACCTACAACAGCACCAATACAAGCACCAAGAGCAGATAATTTGTGTCCTAAAATTTTATCAAGGAAAACCCATGCCATTGCAGCAGCGGCAGCGGCAACAGTAGTTGTTCCTAAAGCCTGTACAGCTAAACCATTTGCTCCTAACGCAGATCCAGCGTTGAAACCAAACCATCCAAACCAAAGTAAACCAGTACCTAATAATACGTAAGTAATTCTAGCAGGATTAACTTTTTGTACTTTTCTTTTTCCTAAGAAGATTGCTCCAGCCAATGCAGCCCATCCAGCGCTCATGTGTACTACAGTTCCACCAGCGAAATCAAGAACTCCCATTTTGAAGAAAACTCCATCAGGATGCCAAGTCATGTGAGCCAAAGGAGCATATATTAATAATATAAATAAAACCATGAATAACAAATAAGCCCAAAAACGTACACGTTCTGCAAAAGCACCTGTAATTAAAGCAGGAGTAATGATGGCGAATTTTGCTTGAAATAATGCGAATAACATAAAAGGAATTGTTGGTGCAAGGCTCCATGCAGTATTTGTTCCAACACCTTCAAAGAATAAATTATGAGATGGATCTCCAATAATTCCTCCAATAGTTGGTCCAAAAGCTAATCCGAAAGCAATCACGGTCCATAGAATAGTAACAATTACCATTGCCATAAAACTTTGAAGCATAGTACTAATTACGTTTTTCTTACCTACCATTCCTCCATAGAAAAATCCTAAACCAGGAGTCATTAACAATACAAATGCAGTTGCAACGATCATCCAAGCAGTATCTCCCGTGTCAAACTTAACCGCTTCAGCAGGAATTGGGTTATCTGCAATGATAAAGTTTGATATAAAGGTTAGTACCAAAATAGTGATAAGAATCACACTTAAAATAATTTTTCGCATAGTTATTTAGTTTTAAAATTTTTTATAAAAGTATAAAATGATTTCATACCCCCTAAAAAAATAGGGTTCAATGTTTAATTTTTGTTAAATTTAAAATTTGAACCCTTAAATTTTGCATGAATTTGTTAAATCGGACTTAAAATTTGTAATTCGGCAACATTTTTTTTCTCCTTACTAAGACTTTTGATAATTTTTGGGTTAATTGATTGTTACTTTTTGCGATATATTGGATATTTGTTGTTTAAAAACGTCTTAGGTTTTTTAACTACTGATGTTTTTTTAATGTTTTTAACAATTTTAATGATTAAAACACAAGAATGGAAAATAGAAAGATTAAGTGGGGGATTGTTGGTCTAGGAAATATTGCAGACCAGTTTGCAGCAGATTTACTACTAGTAGAAAATGCTGTATTAACTGCGGTTGCGTCAAGAGATATTTCTAAAGCAGAGCAGTTTGCAGAAAAGTTTGGTGCCTTAAGGATGTACAATTCGTACGATTTAATTTTTCAAGATAAAGAAGTTGATATTATTTATATAGCGACCCCTCATAATTCGCACGTAGCATTATCAATAAAAGCTCTCGAAAATGGCAAACATGTTTTATGCGAAAAACCAATGTCGCTATCCTATAATGATGCAGAAAGAATGATCGAAGCTTCTAAGAAAAATAACAGATTTTTTATGGAAGCTTTTTGGACACGTTTTATTCCGTCCATTCAAGATATAGTACAAAAAGTAAATAGCGGAATACTAGGCGAAGTAAATTACATAAAAGCCGATTTTGCCTTTCATGGAAGTGAAACCGAAAACAAAAGACTTTTTGACAAAGAATTGGGCGGCGGAGCTTTATTTGATATTGGAGTTTATCCGTTATTTCTCTCTTATATACTATTAGGAAATCCAAATGAGATAATTGCAAAAGCTATCAAACACAAAAATGATATTGATCTACAGACTTCTATGATTTTGCAATATGAAGCGGCTCAATCGGTTTTGCATGCTTCAATAGTTTCAGAATCTGATATGAAAGCCTCTATAAGCGGATCAAAAGGCAGAATCGAATTGAACTCGCCTTGGTTTGCAGCCGACGGATATTCTTTATTTATAAATGACGAAAAAGAAGCTGCTTTTACTCTGCCAACTCTCGGAAAGGGATATGCTCATGAAATTATCGAATGTCAAAATTGTATTTTGAATAATCAAATTGAAAGTGAGTTTTGGTCACATCAAAATAGTTTGGATTTGAGTAAGATTGTTGAGGAAATTAAAAATCAAATAAAATTGTCTTTTTAATTTAAAATATTGTAATAAAATATTTACAAATAATTGTTTTTTTTCATTAGTTTTAAAACCAATTAATGAAGAGAAATTTATGTTAGTAAAAGTTTACGGAAGTGCTGTTTTTGGAGTTGAGGCTACAACTATTACTGTTGAAGTTCATATGGATAAAGGAATTGGATATCATTTAGTTGGCCTTCCGGATAATGCAATTAAAGAAAGCAGTTACCGAATTGCCGCTGCACTTAAAAATAATGGTTTTAGTCTGCCGGGAAAGAAAATCACCATCAATATGGCGCCTGCGGATCTTCGAAAAGAAGGTTCTTCATATGATTTGACCCTAGCCATGGGAATTTTGGTCGGTTCAGATCAAATAAAAGCTCCAGAAATTGAGAGGTATATTATAATGGGCGAACTTTCGTTAGATGGAAGTTTACAGCCTATTCGTGGTGCTTTACCCATAGCCATTAAAGCAAAAGAAGAAGGTTATAAAGGTTTTTTTCTTCCTATTCAAAATGTAAAAGAAGCTGCAATTGTAGCAGATTTAGATGTTTATGGAGTAGAGAACTTAAAAGAAATTATTGACTTTTTTGCGGGTAAAGGCAATTTACAGCCGACGGTTATTGATACTCGTGCTGAATTCTATAAAACCTTAGATTTTCCAGAATTTGATTTTTCAGATGTTCGCGGACAGGAAAGTATAAAACGCTGTATGGAAATTGCGGCAGCCGGTGGACACAACATTATTTTGATTGGTCCCCCGGGCGCAGGAAAAACGATGCTGGCCAAACGTGTTCCGAGTATTCTGCCTCCAATGACTTTGCGAGAAGCGCTTGAAACCACTAAAATTCATAGTGTTGCAGGTAAACTAAAAGAAGTTGGATTGATGAACCAGCGTCCGTTTCGAAGTCCGCATCATACTATTTCTAATGTTGCATTAGTTGGTGGCGGTAGTTACCCACAGCCTGGGGAAATTTCGATGGCACATAATGGTGTTCTGTTTTTAGATGAACTGCCAGAATTTAAACGTGATGTTTTAGAAGTTATGCGTCAGCCTTTGGAAGACCGAGAAGTAACAATTTCCCGTGCTAAGTTTACTATTACGTATCCTTCGTCGTTTATGCTTGTGGCTAGTATGAACCCAAGTCCGAGTGGATTTTTTAATGATCCGAGTGTTCCGAATACTTCTTCACCACACGAAATGCAGCGTTATATGAGTAAAATTTCGGGCCCGCTATTAGACCGAATAGACATTCATATTGAAGTTACGCCAGTGCCGTTTGAGAAATTGGCCGATGAACGCAAAGCAGAAAGCAGTATTGAAATTCGTAAACGTGTAACTGCAGCAAGAGAAATACAAACCAAGCGATTTGAATCGGTTGAAAATGTTCATTACAACGCACAAATGAGCAGTAAACTGATTAGAGAATATTGTGTTTTGGACGAACCTTCAAAAGAATTATTGAAAACGGCAATGGAGAGACTAAACCTTTCGGCTCGAGCCTACGACAGGATTCTAAAAGTTTCCAGAACAATTGCTGATTTGGATAATGCGCCCAATATAGTTTCATCGCATATTGCAGAAGCAATTCAATATAGAAGTCTGGATCGAGAAGGGTGGCTGGGATAGAATGGTGAAATGTGAAATGTGAAATGTGAAATGTGAAATGTGAAATGAGGACTTAGCATCTTACATTTCACATATAACAAAATCTATTCGTTATTTTTTGGGTAAAAGAATTTAAAAGAATTTGCAACTGCTGGATGAAGAATAGTTCCGTGGTTTTCTTCTGGGAAGTAATCGAAATAAACATGGATGTTTTTGCTTTTTGAGGCTTTTATTTTTTCTGCCAGTAAATTGGCGTCAACTTCCATAACTCTCGGGATTTCTGTTGGAGTTAATCCTTCTTTTCCAACAGCAATATAAATGTCTGTTTTTTGATGGAAGTTTTCTTTTAATATTTCCGAATCTAAATCAAGCAAAGAACCGTTATTCCACCATAAACTTGGACTTACAATTACATATTTATTAAACAGGAAAGGCTTTTTTAGTAAAATTTCAGTTCCTAATAAACCGCCTAATGACTGGCCGATTATAGTTTTAGAATTGTTTGTTTTGTATTTTTTCTCAATAAATGGCTTTAATTCTTTTTCGATAAAAGCAATGAATCGATCCGAATGACCTGTAGTTGGAAATCGGGTTTTATCATTTTCAATTGTTGTCGGAAATGTAAAATCTCTTCTTCTGTCTACTGTAGCAATTCCAACTACAATTGATTTAGGAACCTGATTGATCCATTCAAAACTATTAAACTGCACTAAACCAGAGATATGTATAAAATCTTCATCGGCAGAACCGTCAAGTAAATAGATTACGGGATATTTGGTTTCTTCATTGGGGTTATAACCTTCAGGAAGATAGATGTTTAGAATTCTTTTCTCGTTTAGTTCTTTCGATTGAATTTCATCAATAACACCTAAAATAAAAGGTTTTGTTATTGCAGCAGCTTTAGTTTTGTTTTTTTGACCGAATGTCAAAGTGAAAGTAAAAAGAAAAAAAGCCAGGGTAAAAAATTTGTTCATTGAAGTATGCAGTAAAAAATAAAAAACTAAAATACGAATTTAAATCCATGAGTCCATTTTTTACTCTGGCTTTGATAAAAGTTATTTATCAGCAAAAATCTCATCTAAACCTTCCATAGCAATGGTAAATCCTTCTTTGAAGCCCATTTGGATAATCATTTCCAGATCAGATAGTTTTTCGTGTTTAATTACAACATCAACAAAGGTAGAACCATCTTTTTCGGAGAAAGTAACATCCCAGTCGGAACGCGGAAACTCTTTGTTTAAATTTCCTTCGCTGTCGCTAAAAGCATCTAGCCATTTTACATTTGTTTTTGGATGTATCGAAGTATAATCTGCAATAGCCCAATGTTCTTCACCTTCTGGTCCAACCATGGCATACAATCTGCGTCCGCCTTCTTTAAAATCCATGCTTTTAGTTTTTGATTTCCAAGGAGCTGGTGCCCACCATAAATCTAAAATTTGAGCTTCTGTCCAAGCAGACCAAACTTGAGATAAAGAGGCGTTAAATTCGCGTTTTACATTAACAGTATTATTTTCCTTATCAACAGTAAAATTCATTAAAAGATTTGATTTCATTTTCTTTAGATTTTTAATTCGTTAATAATAATTCAGTTGAAATGGTTTTATTTTTCCACTAAGATTTTGTCCAAACCTTCCATAGCTGATGTAAATCCTTGTTTGAATCCCATTTCGATTATTTTTTCTAATTCTTCAAAACTGTCTCGCGTAATTACGATATCTACAATAGTAGAATCTCCCTGTTCTGTGAATGAAACATCCCAGAAAGAACTTCCAAAAGCAGAATTTGGATTTCCTTCAGCATCGCAAAAAGTAGACGTATACTTAAAATTTGTTTTAGGAGAAATCGAAGTATAATCAAAAGTACTCCATCCTTGCGCGCCTTCAGGTCCAATCATTGCATACAATCTTCTCCCGCCTTCTTTAAACTCCATACTTTTTGTTTCAGATTTCAACGGAGCTGGCGCCCACCATAAATCTAGAATTGCAGCTTCTGTCCAAGCAGACCAAACATTTGACAACGGCGCATTGAATTCGCGTTTTACATTCACCCTTTTATTTTCCTTGTCTACAGAAAAATTCATTAATAAATCAGTTTTCATTTTCTTTAGATTTTAAGTTTAGTAATACTTGATCCAGTTGACTAAAACGCTGTTCCCAAATTTTCTTGAATTGTTCCAGCCATTGATCAATTTCTTTCATTTTATCAATTTTGAGCTGATAATAAATTTCTCTGCCCAATTTTTTTTCTTCCAGTAAATCGCATTCATTCAATATTTTAATGTGCTTAGAAACGGCTTGCCTTGTAGTTTGAAACTGCTCGGCAATCGCATTTGGCGTCAATGCACTCGAAGAAATCAAAACTAGAATCGCTCTGCGGGTCGGGTCGGCAACTGCCTGAAAAATATCTCGTTTCATTATTGTAACTATTTATTCGCAACTAATTAGTTGCGAATATACGCAACTTTTCGGTTGCGCAATATGAAATACTGATTTTTTTTTATAAATGAGGCTTATAAACAAAAAAAGACGCATAAAATTGCGCCTTTTTTTCTACTATTTTTTAGATAATTATCGTCTAAATTTATTCCTAACAATAATATCTTTGAGTTTCGCTTTTAAATCTTCGCCGGTATCAAAAACCATTTGTTCGTTGTTTGGAAACGGAACAGCACGTTTAGAAAAATAGTTTTGATAATTGTCTTCGCAGGCACTACGGTCTCCTTTATATTTGGAGTAGATATTTTCAAAAACAAATTCACTGCTAATGGGAAACGTCTGCACCAGCTGATTCGATTTTAAATCTACATAATCAATTTTTGCAGTTACCATACAGGATTTGTATTGTCTAAATTCATACACCGTTGCGCGAAGCATTTTGTAATTATCCACTTTAATCTCTTTTCCCAAACTGTCTTTTACAGGTCTGCCACGGCTGTCCAAAAGTGTTTTTACACCATCCTTAATCTGTCTTTCCTTCACAAATTCTTTTTCTTTAATTTGTTCTGGCGAGATTGCAATTTGTCTAAAATTGATAATCAGACTGTAATCGTAGTTCACATTTTTTTGTCTGGCATTATGATACACTGTCCATTTATCATTTAATCCGTAGGTTTTAAAGTCCAGCAGATCATCCTGAAGCATTTTCGGAATCACCATATTGGTTTCATTTTTGGCATAAACATCGACAAAATCAGTTCCTTTAAAAAGTGCATCATCCATTAATTTTTTGGTGTTTTTATAACTAGGATTGATACTTTCCAAATACGAAAAATCCTCGTACGCTTTTCTAAAATCCATTTTGTTGTTCGATTTTAGAAGTACAGAAGCATTCTCATACAAATATTTTGAAAGCGCATTTTTGCTGTTTACAATTTCGTTCGAATAATTATCAAATGGAAAATTCGCATTTCGGTTTTGCTTTATTAATCTCAAAGGCAAAATCGGACTAATTTTTTCCTGACGGTTATTCAGTTGTAAATAAGTATTGTAGATACGCTCTGCATTAGCAGGATTGGCATCTTTCGACAGTATTTCAAGATCACGCAAATCTCTGTCCTTTGCTTTTGCAAAAGCCTCTTCGAGTAAATACACATAATCTTGTTTTCCTTTCGAATCCTTATTTGTTCTCAAGGCTTCAACAGCGCGGTCAATAGCACCATCGTAATTTCCGTCGCTTATTAATGCCTGAGTCGTTTTTACGCCACAGGAAGAAAGAGCCAAAAAGAATATAAAAAATAGTAAAGTAGTTTTTTGCATAGTATCTCTTTTGAAGGTGTAAATATATCTTTTTTAACTTTCAACAACTATGCCTTTTTTGCGATTTATTTTTAGAAGCAGCAACAAGGTTTTCAAAAGAACTTTTAGTCCCGCTTTCACCTTTATCTCTCCATTTCATTTCGAGGATATCGGCTCTATCGGGGCTAGGATAGAACATTTGGTTTTCATAAAATCCTTTTAAATGCGTTTAATCGGCTAATTTTTTATACTCAAAAGTGCCAAGTTGTGGAGTTGTAATAATTCTTTTTTGAGTATCAAAATAATCAATATTAAATTTAACAGGCATCAGGATTGCAATAATAGTAAGCTCCTTGTTGTTTTTAGACATCTTCCATTTCGCTTTGTGCGATTCGTCGCCAACCAGACTTTCAAAATCACCATTTTCTTTAAAAACCTGAAAAACCTGATCGGTTTTATAATATTCCTGAATATTTTTGTCCTTACCGTTTTTGGTCCATTTTACCAATTGCCATTTTCCTATAAGTTCTTTAGAAGTTTGCGCTGATGCAGATAAACCAATTAAAAACACAAATGCTAAGATTAATTTCCTCATTTTAAATAGATTAGGATTGAAGAATAAATTTAGTGAATTTCTGAATTGTATAACATCTTTTAATCCTCCCAATTTTCAATCAAATTCTCTTTCCATAATTTTTGGGCAAATTCTCTAAAGACTTTTGGACCTTTTTTGAAATTTTCATCTAATTTATATTCACCTCCAATAAATTGTTTTTCGCCATTATCAAGAACTCCAACCTGAACTTTGCTTTCGCCGCGCACCGCATATTTCTTATTGTCTTCGTACATAATAATCTTCACATCACACGGACTCACATCACCGTGGCACGCAGTTTTGTACATCACCCAAGTTTCAGCGATTCCGTTGTTGTTTAAATCAGTTACTTGAAAAGTGTTTTTCACAAACGAAGCCACAATATCAACGGGGCAGTCTGCAATAAAATCGTAAACTTTCCAAGTTTGTTTTACTTCATTTCCAGAAACTATAAAATGATGCGCAAACAATTCAGCATCAGAACTATTTTCAGATTCATGCTCGAATTTTTTATTGATATGATAGCCTGTTTCTGTCGTAATAACAATATTATCGCCTAATTTATCTTTCCATCGAACGGCATTTTTTACAAAACCTTCATATTTAATAGAAGATGGAAATTGTGTTGAATCGATTTTTTGTAAGGTTAAAACAAAATTTTCGTTTTGAGGTTGGCTTAATTCCATATTTTTGGATGACTTTAATTCTTCTTTTTTATCTTCTTTGCAGCTTGTAAAGAACATGGCAAATAATAACGCAATAAGGAAGTTTTTCATAAATAATTAGTTCGGCTTTTATCTTTTTATTACAAATAGTTTCTGAGTAGAATAAAGGTCACATTATTTTTTTAAATTCTTAAATATATTTTAGCCACCAATGATTATTTTCAGCCTTATATTTTCCGAACCATTGGCAAGGTTTATAAAGCAGTGCCACAACAAAAATCCAGATGCCATAAATTGACCACAGAGGTAAACCGCTTTCAACGCTTTTAGGTCTGCCAAAAGTTCCCGAAGCAAATTCCAGTTGAGACCAATTAAAGCCTTGTGCAAAAAGCATAAAAAGCGTTAGAATATGAATGACATAAAAGTGAACGACGAAATAAAATAAAGGAACTTTTCCGTATACCAAAGTTACTTTTTTAACCGTATTATGAAATTGTTCTGCAAAAGCGAGCAGTAAAAACATAATGCCTAAAGTTATCAAACAAAATAGGAGAGAAGGTGGATATTTGGTTACATTAATAAATGATAAAAACGTAAAAACCGGGTCTTTTTGTGTAGCCCATAAAGCAGGATCACCATAAACATTTACCAATCGAATTACCGTAAATAAAGCTAAAGCACTCAAACCGATTTTTAAGAATAGTCTTTTTCTTTGCCCTTCTGCCAGTTCAAAGAATTTTCCTGTGGCAAAACCAACGAGCATAATTCCCAGCCAGGGAATTGGCGGATAGCCCATAATAAATGCTTTTCCTGCAAAAGGAAAAACAGCTGGCCCAAAGAGAGGAGTTAAGATGGTTTTTAAAACTGAATTTTCTACAAACGGAATTAGCGCGAGAAGATTATGGAAAAAGATAATTACAAGTCCCACAATACCCAAAGTTTGAGAACGGATTTTTAACAATAAACTCAAAACGACAAACCCAAAGCCTATTGTGGCTATGACTTCGAATAAAAGGGTATGAAAACCAATATCGAAAAACAATCCAAAATTTACAATTGTAAATTCGAGCAGGATCAACCAAAGTCCTCTTTTTAATAAAAGCTGTCTGGTTTCTGCTGTATTGTTTTTGTTTTGAAGCGAAAGATACACCGAAGTTCCTGCCAAGAAGACGAAAATAGGCGCGCACAAATGCGTAATCCAGCGTGTAAAAAACAATAACGGAGAAGTCGTTGCTAAATCGGTTGGACTTTGTGTAATCGAATCGACATGCATTAAATCCCGAACATGGTCAAGAGCCATAATGATCATTACAATTCCGCGTACAATGTCTATAGATGGCTGTCGTTTCATGTTTTTGATTTTTAAATACTTAAGGTAAATCTAATGATTTTTTTGAGTATTTGCAATCCAATTTATTTGCCGAGAAAAAGCGACATAATGATAAAAAAGTTTAGGCAATAAACGATTTTTTATTGCCTTCTAATTTTTACCTGATACACAATCTCCCAAAAAATAATTGAAAAAACAGCATTAGCAAAAATGGCAGTTTTAACCTGATACGGATCATAATTTACAAACAAATGTAAATTGGTAAACTGTAAGGCTAAAAACATTGCTAAAGCGGCAATTGCGGCAGCGCAAATTATATTCAGCAAAGGTTTCCATTTTAGGGCAAAAAAAGCATAGATAAGATTTAAAACACCGAAACCAACTCCTAAAACTACAAACGGATCGCCTTTTATTTTTTCGTTTAACGACAGTAAGAAATGTGTCGAAGTAAGATATAAAAAGAATAAGATGGAGTAAAGAAGAATTCGTATTTGTGGTTTCATTTTGTATTGTTTTATCTAGCAAAATTAAGCATTTAAAATGAAGCTGTAATTAGGATTTATTGTAAAAGAGCTTCGATCTTAGTTTCAGACTTTTCTTTTAACGGACTATCTGTCTGCAAACTCCAAATAATTAGAAATTTTCCTTTGGCTAAATATTCTTCTGGGTGTTCAGCTGTTGGCTCACCTGCTTTTCCCCAAAGCAAACCTTGCAAAAATCGATCGCCTTTAAAAACGTGATCGAATTCAAAATACATAATAGAACCGCGGTCTGCTTTGCTTTTAAAACTTTGAATGGCTTTACTTTTTACAGTTCCAACAATATTGCTGTAGGTTTCAATATCATTATAAAAATTGCAGGCTTGCGGCGTAATACAAATATTCCCGTCGCTTACCATATAACCGCCTTTTGGAATTTCTTTTGGCTTTAGTTTTAAATCTGCAATGGTTTGACTGAATAAATTGGTTGTAATTAGTAGGAGTAATGTGAGTAGGGGAATTGTAAGTTTCATTGGTTTTTGGGGTTTGGTTTATTGAGCTAAAATAGTTTTTTTATCTGAAGTTCTTTAATTCATTTTAATATTTATGATCTGTGTAAAGAGCGAGAAGCACTTGCTTTTTGGGTGTTAATTTTAAATCCGAAATTCCAATTGAAGTTAGTAAACCTGACAGGTTTTGCATTCTACGAACTAGCTCCGACGGTAAACAATTGTTTTTTAACGTATTTGCAGATAATTTTTCGCTAAATATTCTTAAAATGAATTTAGATTTTCCTTGACAAATTTTAAATTTAATTCATTCAAATTATCTTCATATTTAAAAAAATCATTTTCAAGTTCTTCCCACATTATATTTGCCTCTTCTTCAATTTTTTCAATAATTTCTTCCCGTAAGTTACTATTTTTAGGGACTTTGTTTTCTGGGAATTGTGCAATCGCTTTCTTCAGAATTTTTGCCGTATGGTTTGCATTAATGGCGATTAATGAATCTACTGTTTCATGTGCATAATCTCCGGTAGAATTAAAAAAATATTGACTAAATCCGCCGTTATTTATTTCTCTTTCTAGATTTTGATTATAGTAGAAAAATTTTTGAGCGTTAGATAAATTTCCCATTTCATCTCCCCATTCGCATAACGTACAAATATAATTGTCAATTTCAATGATAATGTCGTTAATGTTTTCTCCCTGAATTAATTTTTGAAAATCAATTTTTTTAAACTGATTATCATTCTTGTTGATTTGATTAGACATAATAATTTTAGATTTATTATTAAAGTTCTTTTTAAATTAGAAATCAAAAGTAATTAAAATTGTAGTATTAGTATTATGTTTTTAACTGAATTATTATTTGGAAATAACAATTCTCATGGTTACTTTGCGTGAGCTTCTCCCGACGCTTTCGGGATCGCTCAGGCTGACAATCTGTTTCAGGAAAATTTGAGAAGTCTAAAATCTATCCCGAGGCTTCGGAACTAAAATCTACAACAAAAAAATCCCGCTTCAATTAAGAAACGGGACTCCGTAGATATTCTCTTTTTTTTTTATTTTAAACTGTTGCAGCGATTTCTTCTGGCAGCGGAATTTGATTTTTAAGTAAATCTTCGAAAGTTTCGGCTTGGCGAATCAAGATTCCTTTTCCGTTCATCCAAAGAACTTCTGCTGGTTTGTATCTTGAATTGTAGTTCGAAGACATTGAGAAACAATAAGCTCCAGCGTTTCTGAAAGCTAAAATATCGCCTTCTGTAATTTCTGAGATTCTGCGGTTGTTGGCAAAAGTATCTGTTTCGCAAATGTATCCTACAACTGAGTAAAAACGCTCTTTTCCTTTTGTGTTTGAGATGTTTTCGATATGGTGTGAAGATCCGTATAACATTGGACGAATTAAGTGGTTGAAACCACTATCAACTCCAGCGAAAACGGTTGACGTTGTTTGTTTTACTACGTTTACTTTTACTAAGAAATGACCTGCTTCGCTCACCAAGAATTTTCCTGGTTCGAAAATCAAGGTTAAATCTCTGCCATATTCTGCACAGAATGCATTGAATCTTTTAGATAATTTTTTACCTAATTCTTCGATGTCTGTTTCGATATCGTCTTTTTTGTAAGGAACTTTGAATCCGCTTCCGAAATCTAAGAATTCTAGATCTTTGAAATGTTTTGCTGTGTCGAACAAAATTTCAGCAGCATACAAGAATACTTCGATATCTAAAATATCAGATCCTGTGTGCATGTGAATTCCAACAATGCTCATTTTTGTGTTTTCGACAATTCGTAAGATATGCGGAATTTGGTGAACAGAGATTCCGAATTTACTATCGATATGGCCAACAGAAATGTTAGCATTTCCACCCGCCATTACATGCGGATTGATACGAATACATACTGGAATCTGTGGATATTTTGTTCCGAATTGCTCCAGAATAGATAAGTTATCAATATTGATTTGTACACCCATCGCGGCAACTTCTTCAATTTCTTCAAGAGAAACGCCGTTTGGGGTAAAGAAAATTTTGTCAGGATCATAGCCAGCATGAAGTCCCAATAAAACTTCTTGAATTGATACAGTATCTAAACCAGACCCCATGTTCTTTAATAACTGAAGAATCGCAACGTTTGACAATGCCTTCATGGCGTAATTAACTCTTAAGTTTTCTACCTTAGAGAAAGCTTTAGTTAACCTATTGTACTGAGATTGGATTTTTTCGGCATCATAAACATATAATGGACTTCCAAATTGGTCTGCTAACTGCAGTAAATCTTTTGCTTGCATTTTTAAATCATTTTGGGCAAAGTTATTACACTTTTATCTACTGACAAATAATTTGTAGAAAAATAACAAATTATAACAAATTGTTTGATTTCAAACAAAAAGTTGTTCTTTTTGAGATTTTGTAACTCTTTTTAAGATACTAAGGTTTTGAGATACTAAGATACTAAGTTTTTTTGCCACTAATTCACTAATTTAATTAATTCTTAAATGCTGTTGAAATTGTTTTTTTGCCACAGATTAAAATGATTTGCACAGATTATTTTCTTAGCCACTACCCGAGCGATAGCGAACTGGCGAAGCAATTATACAAATTTTCACAAATTTTTTATTTTCTCAACATCTTCAAATATAGCCCGTGGTTTCAACCACGGGAACGCAATATATAACAACTCCCAATCCGTAACGTTTCCCGTGGTTGAAACCACGGGCTATGTTTTTTACATATTCCGAAAAATCTAAAATCAAAAAATCGTGAAAATTTGTATAATTTATGGCTGAAAAAAATCCTTTTTAATCTGTGAAATCTGTGGCTAAAAAAACAAAACCCCTGAATATCAATTCAAGGGTTTGTTAGTAGTTATGTTGTTTATCGGAATAAAGATTAAATAAAATGCAAGGAAAAACCTTAGTCCCGAAGTCTCGGGATAGCATCTTAGAACCTCAGTACCTTAAAATTAAAGACTTGGTAAATCTCCTTTTCCTTTAGTAGGCAGGTTTGTAGATCCCATAAGGAATAAATCTACCTCTCTTGCTGCTTCGCGACCTTCTGAAATAGCCCACACGATTAATGATTGTCCTCTTCTCATATCACCAGCAGTGAAAATGTGAGGAACGTTTGTTTGATAGTTATGCGCTTTGTAGTTGCTTCTTGCATCAGTTTCGATTCCTAACTGCTCGCTTAAAGTTTTTTCTGGACCTGTAAATCCTAAAGCTAATAATGCTAAATCGCAAGGCCAGATTTTCTCAGAACCTTCTTTTTCTATTAATTCAGGTCTTTGTCCTGGAGTCATTTTCCATTGTACTTCAACGGTTTTTAATCCAGTTAATTCGCCTTTATCGTTAGAAATGAATTCTTTCGTATTGATTAACCAGTTTCTGTCACAGCCTTCTTCGTGAGAAGATGATGTTTTCAACTGCAAAGGCCAGAAAGGCCAAGGAGTTGACTCACTTCTTCCAACTGGAGGTTTTGGTAAAATCTCAAAGTTAGTAACCGATTTTGCTCCGTGTCTGTTTGAAGTTCCAATACAGTCAGAACCAGTATCTCCACCACCAATAACGATTACATCTTTACCGGTTGCTTTAATTTGATCTGGAATTGATTCTCCAAATAAAACTTTAGTCTGCTGCGTTAAGAAATCCATCGCTTGAACAACGCCTTTGCTTTCGATTCCTTTAGTTGGCAAGCTTCTTCTTTCTGTTGCTCCTCCGCATAAAACGATAGAATCAAATGCATTTAATTCTTCAACGCTGAAGTTAACCCCAACATTTACGTTTGTTTTGAAAGTGATTCCTTCTGCTTCAAGAATAACTACACGTCTGTCGATAATTTCTTTTTCTAATTTGAAATTCGGGATTCCGTAACGTAATAAACCTCCAATGGCGTTGTCTCTTTCAAAAACTGTAACTGTGTGTCCAGCTCTATTTAATTGCTGTGCTGCTGCAAGACCAGCAGGTCCTGATCCAATAACCGCAACTGTTTTTCCAGTTCTTGTTTTTGGTGTTTGTGGTTTAATCCATCCTTCTGCAAAACCTCTTTCAACAATGTTTTTCTCGATGTTTTCGATAGATACAGGATCTTTGATAATACCTAATACACATGCTTTTTCGCATGGAGCAGGGCATAAGCGTCCTGTAAATTCTGGAAAGTTATTAGTAGACTGTAAAATCTCCAACGCACTCTGCCATTCTTCCTGATGCACCATATCGTTGAAGTCTGGAATTAAATTTCCTAACGGACAACCGCTGTGGCAAAAAGGAATACCACAATCCATACATCTTGAACCTTGTTCTTTTATTTTATCTTTTGCTAACGGAATAGTAAATTCGTTGTAGTTAGAAACACGTTCTGCTACTGCTAAATTACTTTCGTCGGCTCTATTATATTCTTTAAATCCGCCTATTTTACCCATGACATTTTAAATTAAATTCCAATTTCTTTAAATTCCAAATTCCAATCCTTCGACTTCGCTCAGGAAGACATTTTCATTAACATTGACATTATTGTCATTGGAATTTGGGATTTTATTTTTTGAAATTGATTTTTATCCAGCTATTAATTCTTCTATTTTTTTCTCTTCTGCAATTCTTTGTAATGCTTTCTTGTAATCAGTTGGCATTACTTTTACGAAGTGCTTTTGTTCATTTTCCCAGTCTGCTAAAATTCTTTTTGCTAATGGACTGCTAGTGTACAATGAATGATTTTTGATCAATCGTCTTAGTTTGGTAACGTCCTCTTCTTCCATCGGATCGAATGCAACCATTTCCATGTTACATACTGTCGAATCGAATTTTTGATTTGGATCGTAAACATAAGCTACACCGCCACTCATACCAGCTGCGAAGTTTCTTCCTGTTTTTCCTAAAACAACCACTGTACCACCGGTCATGTATTCGCATCCGTGATCTCCAATTCCTTCAACAACGGCTGTTGCTCCAGAATTTCTAACACAAAAACGCTCTCCTGCCATTCCATTAATATAAGCCTCTCCGGTAATAGCTCCGTAAAGGGCAACGTTTCCAATAATGATGTTATCTTCAGGTTTGAAGGTTGCAGTAGGGGGTACTTTTACAATTAGTTTTCCTCCAGAAAGACCTTTTCCTAAGTAATCATTACAGTTTCCGTGAATTTTAAACGACAATCCGTTTGTTGCAAAAGCACCAAAACTTTGTCCAGCAGAACCTTCAAAATCAACTAAAATAGTGTCTTCAGGTAAACCTTGTGCGCCATATATTTTTGAGATTTCGTTACTCAAAATAGCACCTACAGAACGGTCTGTATTTTTAATTTTAAAGGTTACTCTTGTTTTCTCTTTTCTATAGATTGACGGAATTGCTTCTTTTATGATGTCAAAATCCAATACGTTTTCAAGTTGGTGATCCTGAGTCGTTGTATTATGATTTGGCTCTGTTTTCGCTTTTTCCGGTTTGTATAGAATTGTAGACAAGTCTAAACCATTTGCTTTATAATGTTTGATAGCTTTGTTCACATTTAATTTTTGTGACTGACCTACCATTTCTTTTAAAGTTCTGAAACCTAACTGCGCCATGATTTCTCTCAGCTCTTCAGCAATAAAATACATGAAGTTGATGACGTGCTCTGGAGTCCCTTTGAAATTTTTTCTCAATTCTGGATCCTGAGTTGCAATACCAACCGGACATGTATTTAAGTGACAAGCTCTCATCATGATACATCCAGAAGCAACAAGAGGTGCAGTTGCAAAACCAAATTCTTCAGCTCCTAATAATGCAGCGATAGCAACGTCGCGACCTGTTTTCAACTGTCCGTCACATTCTAGAACTACACGGCTTCTTAAATCGTTTAAGATCAAAGTCTGCTGCGCCTCAGCTAAACCAAGTTCCCACGGAATCCCTGTGTGTTGTAAAGATGTCAATGGTGCAGCACCAGTTCCTCCGTCATAACCAGAAATCAAGATTACGTCTGCTTTTGCTTTGGCAACACCGGCAGCAATAGTTCCAACTCCAACTTCAGAAACTAATTTTACGTTTACACGCGCTTCACGGTTTGCATTTTTCAAATCATAAATCAACTGAGATAAATCCTCAATAGAATAAATATCGTGGTGAGGAGGAGGCGAAATCAAACCTACATAAGGCGTAGAGTTTCTCGTCTCAGCAATCCAAGGCACCACTTTTTCTCCAGGTAACTGCCCGCCTTCGCCAGGTTTCGCTCCCTGAGCCATTTTAATCTGGATTTCTTTAGCGTTTGTCAAATAGTTGATTGAAACACCAAAACGTCCTGAAGCAACTTGTTTAATTGCAGAGTTTCTAGAATCTCCGTTAATTTCTTTCTGGAAACGTCTTGGATCTTCTCCACCTTCTCCAGAATTACTTTTTCCTCCAATTCTGTTCATTGCAATTGCCAAGTTCTCATGTGCTTCTTGACTGATAGAACCATAAGACATCGCTCCTGTTTTGAATTTCTTTACAATTTCTGTCCAAGGTTCTACTTCGTCAATAGAAATTGGATCTAAATTGTTGAATTCAAATAAACCTCTAATAGTCATTAAGTTTGAACTTTGCTCGTTAACGGCATTAGAGTATTCTTTATAACTTTCTGGGCTGTTTAAACGAACCGCTTGTTGTAATTTAGAAATAGTGGTTGGGTTAAACATGTGTTTTTCACCACCACGTCTCCATCTGTAAATACCTCCAATTTCAAGAGAAAGCAAGTTTGCAATTTTTGAATTTGGAAATGCTTTTTGGAAACGTTTTTTTACTTCTTTTTCTACTTCCATTAAACCAATTCCTTCAATTCTAGATGGAGTGTAAGGGAAGTATTTAGATGTAAATGTTTTGTTTAAACCTAAAATCTCAAAAATTTGGGCAGCTCTGTACGAATGTAAAGTAGAGATACCAATTTTGTTCATGATTTTTACGATACCTTTTGCAATTGCTTTATTGTAGTTTACAATTGCATAATCAGCTTTTACACCTGTAATAAATCCTTGAGCAACTTGATCATAAATGATTTCGTTTACCATGTAAGGGTTTATCGCACTTGCACCGTATCCGAACAGTAAAGCAAAATGATGAGGTTCGCGAGGCTCTGCAGATTCAATAATGATTCCGAATTTAGAACGAACCTGTAAAATGTTCAAAGAGTGGTGAATGTATGAACAAGCCAATAGCATAGGGATTGGAGCTAATTCTTCGCTAACGCCTCTGTCTGATAAAATGATAATGTTGCATCCTTCAGAAACTGCTTTGTAAGTTGCTTGGACACATTTTTCAAGTGCACGCTCTAAACCGTTTACTCCTTTTTCTATTTTGTATAAAGTAGAAATGGTAGCCGATTTGAAATCTGGGTGATCAATGTTTCTAATTTTATCTAAATCCTCGTTAGAAATAACCGGATTTTGGATTTTTAGTTTTTTACACTGCTTAGATTCAATTTCAAAAATATTAAAATCGCCGCCAACTGCTAAACTGATATCCGTGATAATTTCTTCACGAATACCATCCAAAGGCGGGTTAGTAACCTGAGCAAATAATTGTTTGAAATAGTTATACAACAATTGAGGCTGGTCTGATAATACTGCCAAAGGTGTATCGTTACCCATAGAACTGATCGCTTCAGCTCCCTGGCCTCCCATTGGGTTGATTATTGTTTTTAAATCTTCAATAGTATAACCAAATAACTTTTGTCTAGTTACGAAATCTAATTTCTCAACAGGAGTTGGGTTATTTGTGTATGGAATTTTAGCTAAAGGCAATAAGTTAGCATCTAACCATTCTTGGTAAGGACGTTTTGTTACAATTGCTTTTTTAACCTCTTCGTCTTCAATAATACGACCTTCGTTCATATCAACCAAGAACATTTTTCCTGGCTCTAAACGACCGTGCTGAATTACATCTTCTGGATCGATGTCTAATACGCCAATTTCAGATGACATAATTACGAATCCGCTTTTTGTTAATGTATAACGAGAAGGACGCAATCCGTTTCTGTCTAGTAAAGCACCAATTACGTTACCATCTGTAAACGGAATAGAAGCTGGACCATCCCAAGGTTCCATAATACAAGCGTTGAACTCGTAAAATGCTCTTTTCTCTGGAGACATTGTCTGGTGTTTTTCCCAAGCTTCAGGAACAACCATCATCATTGCCTCAGGAAGAGAACGGCCTGTCATTAATAAAAGTTCAACCACCATATCCATAGAAGCAGAATCTGATTTTCCTTCTAAGATAATTGGGAATAGTTTTTTGATATCATCGCCAAAAACAGCACTCTGCATAAGCTCTTCACGAGCACGCATACGGCTTACGTTTCCACGAAGTGTGTTGATCTCACCATTATGACACATGTATCTAAATGGCTGCGCTAAGTCCCAAGATGGAAATGTATTTGTAGAGAAACGCTGGTGTACCAGCGCTAAACGTGTCACCAAGTCTGGATCTTTCAAATCTATATAATAACGGCTGATGTCTTCCGGCATCAATAGACCTTTATATATTATAGTAGTTGTCGATAAACTAGTAAAATAAAACATGTGGCTTTCAGAAGTTTTAGATCCTCTTACGGCATGTTCAGCAATTTTTCTAGCTGCAAAAAGTTTTGCATTAAATTCTTGTTCAGTTAAGTTTTGTCCGTTTTTAGAAACGAAAACTTGTTTAACTGTTGGTTCTTTTTCTGCGGCGATTTGCCCTAAATTTTCAACGTCAACGGGTACATCTCTCCAACCTAAGATCTTTAAGTTTTGATCTTTAATAGTTGCTTCAAATGCATTAATACAAAAAGAAACCTGGTTTTTGCTTTTTGGTAAAAAAACCATTCCTACTGCATACTCACGCGCTTCTGGGATTTCAAAGTCACAAACTTTCTTAAAAAAATCATGAGGGATGTCGAATAAAATTCCGGCCCCGTCACCAGTTCGTCCATCAGAACTAACTGCACCACGATGTTCCAATTTAATTAAGATGTCTAATGCTTTGTGAATGATATCATTTGACTTAATACCATTCAAATTACAAATAAATCCTGCACCACAATTGTCGTGTTCAAATTCAGGCAGATAAAGCCCTTGTTCTTTAACTCTCATTCTTGATATTTTTTCTACAAAAATAAAGATTTCGTTAAACATAATGTATTGAAATTATGTATTCGCTTTCATTTTTATAGTAATATTAGAAAAAGGGTTCTTAAATGATAATATTATTATATAAACGATTGCGAATTATCAAAATCATAATTCACAATAAAATATATTAAGAAAAATCGTCTCTTAGGTATTGAATCCAGTGAAGTTTTTGTTAAATATCAAACGTTTTGGCGGTTTTGTGTTAACATTAACAAAGTGTTTAGGTAACTATTTGTTTGCTTTCAAAAATTTTCAACGTTTAATACCTATGGGTAACATTTATTTAATTGAAAAAGATTTTACTATTAAGTTGTATTTTGTTACTTTTGTCGCACTTTTATTCTGAAATAAATTCAGAACCAGACAAATTCTATATTATGAACATACACGAATATCAAGGAAAAGAAATTTTAGCGAGTTACGGAGTACGCGTACAACGCGGAATTGTGGCTAACAATGCGGTTGAAGCTGTAGCTGCTGCAAAACAATTAACTGCCGAAACTGGTACAGGATGGCATGTAATAAAAGCGCAAATTCACGCAGGTGGTCGTGGAAAAGGTGGTGGAGTTAAGCTGGCAAAAAACTTACAACAAGTTGAAGAGTTAGCAGAACAAATCATCGGAATGCAATTGATCACGCCTCAGACTCCGCCTGAAGGTAAAAAAGTAAACAAAATATTAGTTGCAGAAGATGTTTACTATCCAGGTGAAAGCGAAACTTCTGAATTTTATGTTTCTGTTTTATTGAATAGAGGTACAGGGCGCAACATGATTATGTATTCTACTGAAGGTGGAATGGATATCGAAGAAGTTGCTGAGCACACACCACACTTAATCTTTACTGAAGAAATTGATCCATCTGTTGGATTACAAGGTTTCCAAGCTAGAAGAGTTGCTTTCAACTTAGGTCTTTCTGGAAATGCTTTTAAAGAAATGGTGAAATTCATCGACGCACTTTACAATGCTTACATTGGTTCTGATGCTTCTATGTTTGAAATCAACCCAGTTTTAAAAACTTCTGATAACAAAATCTTAGCTGTTGATGCTAAAGTAAATATCGACGATAACGCTTTATACAGACAACCTAAATATGCTGAAATGAGAGATGTCCGTGAGGAGAATCCAATCGAAGTTGAAGCTAAAGAAGTTGGTCTAAACTACGTTGATCTTGACGGTACTGTAGGATGTATGGTAAATGGAGCTGGTCTTGCAATGGCAACTATGGACTTAATTAAATACGCTGGTTTTGAGCCTGCTAACTTCCTTGACGTTGGTGGAACTGCTGATGCTAAACGTGTTGAAACTGCTTTCAGAATTATCTTGAAAGATCCAAACGTAAAAGCTATTTTGATTAACATCTTTGGAGGAATCGTTCGTTGTGACCGTGTTGCTCAAGGTGTTGTTGATGCTTACAAAAACATGGGAGACGCTATCAATGTGCCAATCATCGTTCGTTTGCAAGGAACAAATGCTGAAATTGCAAAAGAATTAATTGACAACTCTGGTATGCCAATCTTATCTGCAGTTCAATTCCAAGAAGCTGCTGACCAAGTTAAAGCTGCATTATCTTAATTAAATAAGAAATCAATTATATAGAAAATCCCTTCGATATTCGGAGGGATTTTTTTTGGAGTTTATTTAACCGCAAAGTACGCAAAGTTTTTGGGCAAGGATTGTGAATACAAACGCAAAGTTCGCAAAGCTAAATCAATAAAATTTTACGGATTTTATTTCAATATAGCCCTTGGTTTCAACCAAGGGGATGCAATGTATGTCACAAAATGAATATATGGGCGCTTCCTCGGTTGAAACCGCGGGCTATGTTTGAAAATTAGATTTGTAATTTAAAAACGTTTTGTAAATACAAAATTCGCAAAGCTATTTTGATATAACTTTGCGAACTTTGGGTAACCTTTGTGTGCTTTGCGGTTAAAAGCCACAAGTGTTATTTCAAAACAGTCGATAATTCCACAAGTTCAAATGTAGGATCATGCGTTATAAACTCTCTAATCAATGCAGCATGACCAGCGCCCACTAAAATCATTATTTTAGTATCTTTAGTTTCAGTTAATTTCTGAATTAAAGAATACATATATAAATTCCTTTTGTACCAATTTGAAACTAAGGACGGTCCTGTAAAATCATCTGGATTTCCAGCTCTATTTGCTATTTCCAAATACCACTGAAGATTTTCATTTTCAGTTTGTTTTTTATTGTAATACAGCATCATTTCTTGTAATGAACTTTTTGCTATTTTTTCATTATGAATTTTTTCGAAGCTTTGCGTCGTCGCTTTATTTCTCTCTAGTAAGTCCTTTTGGTTTGCTTTTTCCATTGACATCATTAAACTGTCGTATGGAAAAGAAGTATAAAGGTTCATTCCATATAATTTTTTATGATTCAGCTTTTTAGCAGTTCGAAGTGCCAGCTGTGTTATTTCGTTTTTACTGGCTTTAAAAAGACTGTCGGTGTTTTTATTATAAAATTTATCTAAGTCGGCTTGTTTGCTAAATTCCCATTCTACAAATATTTTATCAGGGCCAAATTTTTTGATTTTGTCACTCATTAATTCAAGTTCCTTTTGGCTTTTCTCAGACATGATGTTGAAATTATTGAGTTGAGCAACATCAAGACCTGGATTCGCATAATGAAAAGTTCCAACCAATAAGATTTGTTTTTTCTTTGCTTGAGCAGAAGATAAGTTAAATGTTAAAAAAGCTAGTAATAAAATGATTTTTTGCATGGTGATTTTGTGTTTAAATTCATTGCAAATGTATCAGCAGATTTAAAGCTTTATTTTCATTTTTGATGAATGCTGCGTTTCATTTGATAAACGATCAAAATCTTCGTTTCAAAATCTTCGTATAAAGTTTTTAGCTGTTTGTCATATTAAAAGTGATGTTTCATATAAATACCATTTTCTTTTAAAGTCATAATCGTATTTTTGATGCTAATAACTGATTTCTATGAAACTTAAAATACCTTTTTACTACCATATTATTCTTTTCCTCGGACTGTTTTTAACGTACTGTCTTTGGGATTACGGAATAAATAACCGAATTGCAATTTTACAGCAGACCAAACTCTATTTCTGGATTATATCTACTTTTATGCTTTCCGTTTTTGTAGTTTATATTCTTAATTTCTATACCGTCTGCGATTGGTTTCTCAATAAAAAAAGAATTCATTTTTACTTTTTAAGCATTCCTTTTTCTTTACTTCTTTTTGCTGGTGTCAGATACCTTTTTCAGGAAGTTATTATGTTTCAGTTTACGGGAGTTCATAATTATTTTGATGAAGCAAGAGAGATAACTTACTATATAAAAGATAATTTTTTCTTCGGTCTTCCTGCTGTAATTTTCAGCGCTTTAAGCTACCTCTTTTGGCAGTCTCAGTATTCACAAAAACAAAATCAGGAATTGCTTTTAGAGAATAAAAAGGCTGAATTTCAGATGCTAAAAGCACAGGTTAGTCCGCATTTTTTGTTTAATACATTGAATTCTTTTTATAGTCAATTGATTTTAAAAGATGATAAAATGGCTGATGATGTTTTAGTACTTTCTGATTTACTTCGTTACGTAATTACCGAAACAGACAAAGATGAAGCGGTGCTTTCGAAAGAACTTCAATTCATTCAAAATTACATTCATTTACAGAGAAAAAGATTTGAAGATCAGTTGTATCTGGATTTTACAATTGAAGGAAATTATGATTCAGAAAAAATCATTTCTTCGGTATTAATTCATTTTGTTGAGAATGTTTTTAAGCATGGAAAAATTAACAGTGAAGAGGAAAGAGCTGTTATTTCGATTAAAATAAAAGAGGATTTTTTAGAGATTTCGACTTTCAATTATAATGCAGAAGGCGAAAATTATTCTTCCACAGGAATTGGTTTTGATAACTTGACAAAAAGGCTAGAATACACGTATAAAGGCCAATTTATTCTTGAAAAAACAGAAGAAAATAATACCTTTAAAACTTACTTAAAAATACCGCTAAAGAAATAATTTATGGCTTTTAAATGTATAATTGTCGACGACGAACCGCCTGCAACTAGAATATTAGAAAATTACATCGGGAAAGTAAATTTTTTGGAGAAAGTTGGCGTTTTTAATGATTCGTTAAAAGCATTAGAATTTCTAAACACGCAATCTGTAGATGTTATTTTTCTAGATATTCAAATGCCTCAATTAACAGGTTTACAGATTTCTAAAATTATTTCTAAAGATATAAAAGTCATTTTTACAACAGCTTATCCAGATTTTGCTCTAGAAGGATTTGAATTAAATGCAGTCGATTATTTATTAAAACCAATTGCATTCGAACGTTTTTATCAAGCCGTTTCTAAACTAAATTCTGAATCCAAAATAGAAGTTGCGAACGCCAATAATAGCACTGCACCAGATTTTTTATTTATAAAAACCGATGGAAAAAATAAATTTCAGAAAGTTTTTTTGAACGAAGTTTTATACGTAGAAAGTTTACAGAATTATGTTTGCATTCATACCTTGAAGCAGCAGATTATTACACATTCATCTTTAAAAAATGTAATAGAATCACTTCCAGAAAATGATTTTATCCAAATACATAAATCGTATGTGGTTTCATTGCAGCATATAGAATCCACAGATAATTTTTCTGTTTTTATAAAAGGGAAAGAACTGCCAATTGGCGCAACTTTTAAAGAAGCTTTTTTTGATAAGATTGAGGAGAATAAGATTTAAAAAAATAGCCACGAATTCACGAATTTTATTTTCAAAGATTATCAAAAATAATTCGTGAATTCGTGGACAAAAAACTTTGCGGTTAAATTATTTTTTATTTTTCCCGTTTTTGAAAACTACTTTTTCTACCACAACTGGTTTTCCATTTCCTTTTGGGAATGCTTTCTTTTTAGGTTTTCCAGCTGATGAACCTGACTTTGAAGAACTTTGATCTCCTCTGTATTTTTCTGAATCTTTTGGAGCTGCTTTAAATTCTGGTCTGTCTTTAGACGTTTCTTTCTTCGGAATTTCAGCCTTATGTTTTGCTAAAACATCTGTTGGATTTTTAGGATTTTCTTTCGTTCCTCTTAAATGAATGACCAATCCGTTTAAGAAATTACGCAAAACCTGATCGCCGCATTCCATATAATTTGGGTGATCTTCGGCTCTAAAAAAAGCACCTAATTCTGATTTTGTAATTCTAAAATCTACTAGTTCTAAAATTTCAACTATTTGGTCATCACGGAGCATCAAAGCCACGCGAAGTTTTTTAAGTATATCGTTATTCGTCATAATTTTTGTTTCAGGTTTTTTTGTTTCAAGTCTACGGTTTTACCTATCCTTAATCCAAGATAAAACTTATTATATTTTTGCAAAGGTAGTTTTTTAAAATGATTAAAATTGAGAATTAAATTCATTTAAAATACTAACCAATTTGTCCAAATCCTCTTTAAGATGATTCGCGGTAACTACAATGCGATTGAGCGGTTCGGCATCTTTAGTGTATTTAAAACTGGCAATAATGATTTTTTTGGCTTTTAATTTTTCGACCAATTGATTTGATAATAAGTAGATTAATGGGTAATCTTTGTCAAATTTGATATTGTTGTTTTGGATTAAAATGGAATCTATATACTTTAAATTATCTAATAATTTTTGATGCTGCTTAGCATAAATTCCTGAAGCATCAGAAATAGTCTGAACAAAAGCAGAATTCATTCCAGCCGCGCTTGTAAAAACTTCCATTTCTTTTATCTGACTAATAAATGCAGTATCGCCTCCAATAACGCCGCCGGTTAAACCAAAGGCTTTTCCTAAAGAAGAAACCATGATTTTTCTTTTAATTGGAAAATGAATTGAATTGAAAATTCCCGAACCATTTTTTCCAATAAGTCCGAAAGAATGGGATTCATCAACAATTAATGTGATTTCTTTGTGATTCGGAATTTGTTTCAAAAAAGAGAAATCAACTGGTTTTGTTTCAAAAGTAGGAACTCCATCTGTTAGAATCGTTATTTTCTCAGATTTTGAATCCAGTAAACGATCATTTAATTTTTTATTTTCAAATAGAGGCAGACTTTTTTCAGTCCTAATTGCAGCATGTGTATCATTAAAATGAAAGAAACAATCCGTTTGCTTTTTCATTAAATCGATGACCAATTTTCCAGCCAGCATTCCCGACGAAACCGTAACAGCATCTTCTGAGCCAATGTGAGATGCTAGAAACTTTTCACCGTTATCATAAGCACTTAACTTGACATTTGCAGTTCTGGAACTTCCATATGTAGTTCCCCAAGTACGAATGTTGTGGATTACTAAATCTTGAAATTCTTTGTTTGTTGGTAATCCTAAATAGGCAGTTCCGCCAAAGTACAAATATTGTTCTTGGTCAATTTCAATAATTCGATCTGGAAATTGTTCAACTACCATTTTTATAAAAGTGTAACACCTGTTCCGTTAAGATGAGAATAATTTACAACGCCGTCTTTTATAGTTACGCCGGTTGCAATATCTTCAGCTAAAAGAAGCGCGCCGTCCATATCTACATAATCAAGCTGTGGCAATAAATGAGCAATTGCAGAAATTCCAACAGTCGATTCGGTCATACAGCCCACCATTGTTTTTAAACCCAATTTTTTAGCTTCTTCAATCATGCGTTTTCCAGGTGTTAAACCGCCGCATTTTACCAATTTAACGTTCACGCCATGAAAATGATTGAAGCACTTTGCTACATCTTCTTCAATAATACAGCTTTCGTCTGCAATTACAGGAAGAACAGAATGTTTAAAAACTTCTTTATGTGCTTCCCAATCATCTGCTTTCATGGGCTGTTCCAGAAATTCGACGCCTAATTTTTTTAATTCAACCGCGTTGCTGATTGTTTCCTCAACTCCCCAGCCGCAGTTGGCATCAATTCTAAAAATGGCATTGGTATGTTTTCTTAGTTCTTTTACAATTTCGATATCTTCTTTGGTACCTAATTTAATTTTATAAATCGGCCACGGAAGTTCTTTCATTTTTGAAACCATTTTGTCGATAGAAGCAATTCCGATGGTATAATCTGTCATCGGGTTTCTTTCAGTTGTGTAGTTCCATAATTCGTATAATTTTTTGCCTTTTTTTCGGGCATATAAATCATTATAAGCCAAATCTAAAGCGCATAAAGCAAACATATCATCTTTTAAATACGGATGAATTTTTGCCCAAAATACTTCTGGAGTTTCGTTTTCTGTATTTTCAATAATGCTTCTTATTTTTTCTAAATCCTGCATCATCATCGGAACCGTTGTGTTGTAATACGGATTTGAAGTGGCTTCTCCAAAACCTGAAAAACTATCGCTTTGTAATTCTACAATTAATGAAGGCTGAAAATCAATGGATTCTCTTGAAATCGTGAAAGTATGTTTTAGTTTGAGATTGTATTCTCTTAAAATTAGTTTCATTTTTATAAAAGTATTTTTTTATTAATAACCCAGCCAAATTAAAGCTTCAGCAAAATGATCGCGCCAAAGTTTTTCATTGTGTTCGCCGTTTTTTACGATTTTAGTTTTGTCCAGATGAAGGCAGTAACAACGTTTGGTATCTAATAAACGTTTCATTTTAGTTAAATCTTTTACCATATCGTCACTTTCTTTATCGCCGCATAAAAAATAAATTTTAGTTTTGATTTTGGATTGTTTTTCTGTGAAAGTATAAATATCGTTTGAAAACCAAAAGGAGGGAGAAAAAACGCCTGCTTTACCAAAAACGTCAGGATATTTTAAAGCACCGTAATATGAAACCAAACCGCCCAGTGAACTTCCAAAAAGAATGGTGTTTTTAGGTTTTGTTTTAGTTCTGTAATTCTTGTCGATATACGGTTTTAGTGTTTTTACAATAAAATCTAGATAATTATCAGCATTTCCGCCGCCGTATTTTTCGTTTTTAAAAGGAGTAAGTTCGTCGATGCGTTTTTCATTTCCATGTTCGATTCCCACAACAATTATAGGAGCTTTTAGACTTTCTAATTTTTCATCGATATTCCATTCGCCAGAAAAAGAAGTTTTAGCATCAAATAAATTTTGCGCGTCGTGCATGTAAATAACGCTGTATTTTTTTTGAATGTTTTTTGAATAGTTTTCAGGAAGATAAATCCAGATTTTTTTTGAAGTATGGAGTTGAGGAGCTTCAATTGTAAAATTCGATACATTTTTTGAAGCTGTACTTTGTGCTTTTCCAATAAAAGTCAATAGAAGCAAAACCGCCATAAAAATCCTCTTCATTATCTGTGTTTTGTATTTTTATATAAAAGCAATATTTTAGCTAAAAATAATAAATTGATGAATACAGAAGCAGAAAAAAGAAGTTTACTTTTAGAAATGATTATGTTTGCTACTGTCGATGGACATTTGCATAAACGTGAACTCGAGTTTTTAAGACTTGTAGCTTTGGAATTGAGTATCAGTGAAGAAGAATTTCAAGATTTATTTCATCAGGAAAATAAAACGATTCCTATCAAATCTGAAATACAGCGTATCAACCAATTTTATAGATTGGCTTTATTAATGCATTGCGATGGTGTTTTACACGAAAGGGAATTTAAAGCAATTCAGCAGATTGCATTAGAAATGGGTCTAAATCCATCTGCTGTAAAACGCGTTTTAGAAATGATGAAAAAGGCACCAAAAACCGTTATAAATCCGACTCTTGTTTTACAAGTTTTTCAAGAACAGCATAATTAAGCCAGCTGTTCTTGAAGTTTTTTAATTTCGTCTCTCAATTTAGCTGCTTGTAAAAAGTCTAATTCTTTAGCCGCTTTTTCCATTGTTTTACGTTTTTCCCGAATCATTTTTTCCAATTCAGCTTTAGATAAATAAGCTGTTTCTGGTTCAGCTGCAACAGGGATAGGATGCCCTAATTCGTATTCCACCAACGGATTTTTGGTAAAAGCACTTTCTATTTTTTTGTTTAAAGCCTGAGGCGTTATATTATTTTCAACGTTGAAATTAATCTGTTTTGTTCGTCGATATTCCGTTTCGTCAATTGTTCTCTGCATGCTGGCTGTAATTTTATCGGCATACAAAATGGCTTTTCCGTTTAAGTTCCTTGCCGCACGTCCAATAGTCTGCGTTAAAGATCTATGATTTCTCAAGAAACCTTCTTTATCGGCATCTAAAATAGCAACAAGAGAAACTTCGGGTAAATCTAAACCTTCACGAAGTAAGTTCACTCCAATTAAAACATCAAAAATACCTTTACGTAAATCCTGCATGATTTCGATACGCTCTAAAGTGTCGACTTCAGAGTGGATGTAACGGCATCGAATGCTAACTTTGGTCAAATATTTGGCTAATTCTTCAGCCATTCTTTTGGTTAAAGTAGTTACCAAGACTCTTTCGTCTAATTCGCAGCGAACCTGAATTTCTTCAATCAAATCATCAATCTGGTTTAAACTTGGTCGAACTTCAATAACAGGATCTATCAATCCAGTCGGGCGAATAATCTGCTCAACATAAATACCATCTGACTTTTGCAGTTCATAATCTGCAGGAGTTGCAGAAACGTAAATTACCTGATTTTGAAGAGCTTCGAATTCTTCAAATTTCAAAGGACGGTTGTCCATTGCGGCAGGTAGACGGAAACCATATTCTACTAAGTTTTCCTTACGCGAGCGGTCTCCTCCGTACATCGCATGAACCTGCGAAACGGTTACGTGACTTTCATCAACAACCATTAAATAATCACTTGGGAAATAATCCAGTAAGCAGAAAGGTCTCGTTCCAGGCTGTCTGCCGTCCAGATAACGAGAATAATTTTCAATTCCAGAGCAGTAACCTAATTCCCGAATCATTTCTAAATCGAAATTGGTTCTTTCTTCCAAGCGTTTGGCTTCTAAATGTTTACCTATTTCTTTAAAGTAATCAACTTGTTTAACCAAATCCTGCTGAATTTCCCAAATTGCACCTTGCAATACTTCTGGAGAAGTTACAAACATGTTAGCGGGGTAAATAGTCAGTCTCTTGAACTTTTCAATAACTTGTGAAGTCTTAACATCAAAAGATTCAATTTCCTCAATTTCATCTCCAAAAAAGTGAATTCTGTAAGCATCGTCGGCATAACTGGGATATACTTCAACCGTGTCACCTTTTATTCTGAAATTTCCAGGGTTAAAATCTGCTTCTGTTCTGGCGTACAAACTTTGTACAAGGCTGTGAAGCAGTTTCGTTCTCGAAATAACCTGATCTCTGGTTACCTCAATTACGTTCTTTTTAAATTCGACAGGGTTTCCAATACCATATAAGCAGGAAACCGAAGCAACTACCAAGACATCTCGACGCCCAGAAAGAAGGGAAGATGTAGTGCTCAAACGCATTTTTTCAAGCTCTTCATTGATAGATAAATCTTTTTCAATAAAGACCCCAGTTACCGGCATAAAAGCTTCCGGCTGATAATAGTCGTAGTAGGAAACGAAATATTCAACGGCATTGTTTGGGAAAAACTGTTTGAATTCAGAGTATAACTGCGCGGCTAACGTTTTGTTATGCGCCAAAACCAAGGTCGGTCTTTGTACTTCTTCAATTACATTAGCCACAGTAAATGTTTTACCAGATCCTGTAACTCCCAATAAAGTTTGATATTTTTCGCCGTCGACTACACCTTGCGCCAATTTTTGTATGGCTTGCGGCTGATCTCCTTTTGGACTATATTCTGAGGAAACTTGAAATTTCATGTGTTTACGCTGAAAATTTGGTTTTGTAAAGATACAAAGTTTGACTGCTATTCTAAAAAATTAATAATGGCGTCATTAGTGATTTTAGATTGGTCGATCGATAAAAAATGTCCAGCATCTTTTATAATTCTTGTTTGGCTGTTTTTTAAATTTTTCTGAGCCCTTTCTAAGCTATCCTCAGAATTAATCACATCTTTATCACCAATTAATACCAAAACAGGATTTTGAATTGATTGTAATTCTTTATCTGAAAACGGATGCATTTTAAGCATGCTCGAATTTGATTTTGCATATTTGTTGGCGAGATAAAACTGCCTTTTGTATATCTGGCTTATTTTTTCTGGGTGCGTAGAAAATGTGGTCAGTGTTTTGCCAAATTTCTTTTCACTTGGAAATAATTTCAACATTAAAGCAGAGGTTGTTTTTCCTACTTTATCAATAAATTTAAAAGTTTGTGCTGGACTCAATAAAACGATTTTGTCAATTGAGTTTGGTTTTTTTGTGGCCAATAATGTTGCAATCCAGCCGCCTCGAGAAGCGCCTATAATATCAAATTTCTTCAATTTATAATGAGAGAAAATTTCGTTGTACCAAATTGCAATTTCATCAGTAGAAAGAGGTTTTGCAGTTAAGTTAGACTTACTGGGTTCCATTAGAAAATCTATGGCATAGATTCGGTGTTTTTTGGCTAAGACCTGAATGTTTGGATACCACATAGTCGAGCTGGCGTCCATTCCATGCAGTAAAACTAAATCTTTACCGTTTTTTGGGCCTGCAATAACTACATGTGCTGTACCAAAAGTGGTTTGAACGTTTTCTTCTGTATAAGGGATGTTCCAAAGTTTTAAAGCTTTGTCATAAGAGCTTTGATATCTCTGCTCTTCGGTTTTGGTTTTAAAAACATAATCCTCAAATTTTACCTTCTTTGTTGAAGCACAACTTGTGATTAAAAATAGCACGACAGCTAAACGAGAATATAGTTTTAACATAGTAATAAAATTCAATTTGAGCTTAAAGTTACGAGTATCGCAGCCAAAAAGTGTATTAGAATTTTATTTTAAAGTATCATAATTTTAAGATTTGTCCTCTTTGGAAGTCAGATAATAAATTTGAACAAATGCTAAAATGGCATTCGGAATAATAACTGGTAAAAGCCATTTGCTAAAATCACGATAGTCTATTAAAAAAATACCATAGATTACAAAGCAAATGCATCCAAACATATTTATAAAACGGATAGTTCTAAGGTTTTTCAGCATGAAACCGCCAACAATAAATACTGATGCGAGATAACCAATATATTCTGCCATGATCTTGATTTTGAATTACTTACAATAAATGTAGCGAAAGCAAATTATATAATCAAGATTTTGTTTTGGAAATCAGGCGTTTAAAATGTTTTTTTTGTTTGAAGTAAAAAGTAAATTATATTTTTTTAGGATTTTGACTCGTGTGTCTAATTCTTAAAATCTGAATTTCTTTTGGGGTAATTTTATAGGTTATTCGATAATTATAAATTTCGTAAGCGCGATAATTTTTGTCACTAGGAATTTTCATTTCATCCAATTCATAAATTTCCCAATTCGTACTTAAGATAGCAGTGGAATTATAAATGCTGTCAATTACTTTGTTAGGGATATTTTTACTTTTGGTTTATTTGTATAAATAAGAGTAAATTTTTTCAAGCTGATTTTGAGCAGTTCTTGACCAAATTATTTCTTTTTCCATTGCTCAATTTTATCTTTAATTTCATCGTGGGAATAAAAATTTCCACTTTGAATGTCCTCTTCTGCAATGTTTAGATCTTCATTATATCGCTCAGAATAATTTTTAGGTAAAGTTTTACGACTTTCCAAGATTGTTTTTAATGCAGATAAAAATGTATCATCATCAATTTTTTCGATTTCAGAAATGAGAATATTTTTGAGTTGAAGGGTGTTCATAATTGAATAATTTTATCGAAGTTACAAAACAAAATGGATATATGAGTTTTGAAATTATTAAAATTTCCAGGTGCTTTGATCTGCATCGGTTTTAAAACTCCAAGCCACAATGCGGCTGTTTTTTTGCCCTTGTGACATTTCAATTGTTTTTACAGAAACAGCATTTACTTTTTTTAGAATTTTATAAATAGAAGAAAGATTTTCTTTTTTAGAAACCAAGGTTGTAAACCATAAAACTTGCGATGCATATTTGGCACTTTCATAAATCATTTGGGTTATAAAACCGATTTCCCCGCCGTTGCACCATAATTCGGCATTTTGACCACCGAAATTTAAAACAGGATTTGTGTTTCTTTTTTCCTTGGGATTTAGATTGGAAACTTTTCTAGAAGTACTTTTGTTCGCTTCCTCAGCAGATGCATGAAAAGGCGGATTGCACATTGTAAATGTAAATCGATCTTCTGGAGTTATGATATTTTTAAATATAAAACGAGATTCTGTCTGTTGCTGCAGACTTATTGCTTCAATTAGTTTGGGGTTTGCTTCAATGATTTTACTGCAGTTTTCAATAGCTTTTTGATCAATATCTGTTGCTACAAAACTCCAATTGTAAATCGAATTTCCTAATATCGGATAGATTAGATTTGCACCTGTTCCGATATCTAAACCTAATACATTTGATGTTTCTGGAATTTGATTATTATAGTTTTCTGCCAATAAATCAGCAATATAATGGATGTAATCTGCTCGTCCGGGAATTGGCGGACAAAGGTAATTTTTCGGAATGTCCCAGTTTTGAATATCGTAATATGTCTGCAATAATGCTTTGTTTAAAGTTTTTACAGCAAAAGGATTACTGAAGTCGACAGTTTCAATTCCGTGTTTGTTGATGGAAACGAAAGCTTTTAATTCGGGACAATTAGAAATCAGTAATTCAAAATCATAACGGGAACGATGAAGGTTTTTTGGATGTAAATTGTCTTTTTGTGAATTGTTTTCTGCTTTCATTTTTCTTGATTTCTATGCAAAGATAGCGATTCCATTTTTGGAAAAAGATATTATGAAAATGACAGCCCTAGCCCTGATGGAAGCGGCATCCTTTTGTATCTCGTTTTTTAACGAGACACAAAAGATAAAGCGGACAGCAGGATCAGCTTCTAATCAAAGCACTCCATCAAAAGCAGATCACCTTCGCGATGTGTTATGGTTACAATACCATCTTTTTCGACAGAATTACTGCTTCCGGTTCGATAACCCATTGTGAGGGTGTCGTTGTTTAATTCGTATTTTAAATTGCTTGAATTAATTCCGTTTACAACTCCAATAGGGATAAGAGAAATTGGCGTTTTTGCCGTATACCATTTTTCGAATTTTGATGGTAAAAGAAATATTTTTGAATGATCGTCGAGAATTACAATTTTAAGTAAATTACGATAACGAACGATATTGGTAAGATTTGTAATCGTATGGTCTGCGCGTCTGCCAGTTGCCCAAACAACATTTACGGCAGGAATTTTTCTTCCAATTAAATAATCAAAAGCTTTCTCTAAATCAGTTTTATCTTGATCTGGCGTGTGAACGATTTCGATAGGAAATTGAGAAGTTTTGTAAATTTCGGGATCAAAACCACGATCAAAATCGCCCAAAAGCACGTCGACTTTTATACCCAGTTCAATCACTCTTTCGATAGCAGAATCTAAAACAATTACAAGCGGAGACCATTCTAACAATTGTCCTAATAATTCAGGATCGCAGGCGGCTCCATTTGCAATTATTAAAGCTGGTTCCTGATCGTCGCGAACTATGTGGTGTGATGACATGTGAGTTTTTTTGAATGTGGTGCTAAGTTACATTTAGAATTTTAGATTTCTAGTTTTTTGCCACAGATTTCACAGATTATAAGGATTAATCTCTTTAATTCTTGTAATCTGTGGCAAAAAAATTAAAAATCAAGAAGTCTTCGATGGTAATTTATTTGACCTAAATGATAGGCAAGATGTGTTGAAAGATGCACTAAAAAGAAACCAGTTGTCATTTCTTTTTCGAAAACAATCTGCGGATAAATTGCGTTCAAATCTTTTTCATTTAAAATTTCGAGCGCATTATTTACAACTATAATAGTGTCCTCGATTTTCTGAATTAATTCTGATCTCGGAATGTCTTTCGATGAAAATTCTAAAGGACGATTTCTAATGTATCCTGTTTTTCCAATTTCTGCTCCGATATAAGTATTCAAGTTCCCTACTAAATGAAGACAGAGATTACCGCCAGAATTTGAAATGTCGTTATGAACAGCCCAAATTTGATTTTCGTATTCATATGATTCAATTTCGAATTTCAGTTTATTTAAATCTCTATTGAAAAGTATTTTTAGTGTTTCGATTAGCATATCAATTTCTGTTTTTTATCGGAATCCAAATTTTTTCTTCAGAATTGGGATCATCTTTTTTATATTTCTCATCCATAACTGCGAAATGTGGTCTTTCATCTACAACATATTCTGAGTTCGGAAGCCATTCTGCAAAAATGTATTGATAGGTTTTATGCGCTTCTACAGCTGGACCAGAATGAAGAAAAACAGCGTATAAACCACAAGGTACAACTAAAGTTTTCATCTCTGGGGAAACATTCTCAAAATGGGAAACTTCTACTGCGGCCCATTTCTGGAAACTGTCATTTGGATCAAAATTGTCAAAATGATTTTCAGGATAAACCTCTAAAGAATAAAGATTTTCATCGACTGTATTTTTTATTTCTTTTCGTTTTGGCATAAAACCGCTCCACAATTGGAATGTTTTATTTTCTATGAAGGACATTTCAATAGAATGGCCCATGAGTTTTTTTTCAGGTAAAGATTTTATTTGTGGCTGCATGATTACTGAATAGTATATTTTTTTGTTACCGTTTCGCTCAAAGAGAAATAGCCCAGGGGATAATTGCTTTTATCGGTAGTGTTAATAATGTTTCCTTTTACTGTTGCAGGAGGAGACTGAAATGGCCCTCCGATATTACTGCCGGCAATACTTACGAGAATATTCATGTAATTGTAGTACTGTTTTGAAATTCCTAAATGCGTAACTTCAATTTCGTCGCCAGCTTTTAAATCGTCGTCGTCGGTGCTGCTGAAAATTTCATTTCCTTGGTAGAATTTATCTTCCGAAACATAGAAATTTGAAGTTACCTGACTAGAATAAACGTATTTGAATAAGTAATAATTGTCTTCATCAGCAGGATCTGTAAAGTAAGACCTGATTTCAATATCTTGTCCCGTAAAACCACCGTCGTTTTTTTGTTCCATTCGCGTTATTGGCGCTACAGATTTTAAGGTTTCTGATGCCGTATAAGTATTTCCGCTGCTTACAACCGTCAAAGTGTAAGTCTCGTCAATTTCAGGTTTAAAATCATTACAGATGTAATTTCCCGACTTATTGAATTCAGTAAAATTAAACTGCTGATTTTGGCTGTTTTTTACAAAAACTACAGCTCCCGAAACCGTTGGCACCGAATCTTCAAAATAGCCTGTAGTTGTAGTAAGTCTTATGATCTGCTGTCTTCCAGAAGAACCTTTTTCCCAGTTTATAGCCGCTTCAATAACTAATTTTGGAGGTGCTGTATCTAAGTCAATATCAACAACATCTTCACAGCTTGTAAAGAATATGGATGTAAAAAATGCGATTAACAAAACTAACTTTTTCATACTTATATTTTAGTTTGTGAATTTAGAATTTGAAATTATAACTTACCGCAGGGACAATTCCGAAAATGGACAATTGTACAGCTTCATTTGCACCAGTATCCACATTTTGGCGGAAGTTAATTGATGCCGCATTCATACGATTGTAAAGATTATAGATGCTGAAAACCCATTCTCCTTTCCAATTTCTCTCCTTATTTTTTCTTGGTGTTAAAGTTGCAGAAATATCCAAATGATGATAGGCAGGAAGTCTGCTCTCATTTCGTAATCCGTAACTAGGAACTGTAATTCCTAAATATTCATATTGTCCGTTCGGATAGGTAACCGGCTGTCCTGACTGCAAAGCAAAGTTGGCACCAAACGACCATTTTTCGTTTAAATTATAAGCCGATGTTACAGCCAAATTATGCGTTTTGTCATAAGCCGATGCATACCATTGGCCGTTATTGATTCCGATTTCTTCTGGCGTTCGACCTGGAGTCTGCTGCTCTGATTTTGATAAGGTATAAGAAACCCAGCCATTAAATCGGCCTTTGTTTTTCTTGACCATAATTTCTAAACCATACGATCGCATTTGACCATTTAAAATTACTTGTTCAATAGCATCATTGGCAATTAAATCGGCACCATCGATATAGTCCAGTCTATTTTGAATTTCCTTATAATAAGTCTCAATTTCTAAGGAATATGCTCCGTTGCTGATATTTCTAAAATAGCCTAAAGCTACCTGATCAGCAAGCTGTGGTTTGATGTAGGTATCACTTGGCATCCAGACATCTAGTGGAGTGGGAGAAGAGGTGTTCGAAATTAATTGAAGATACTGCGCCATGCGATTGTAACTCGCTTTTACAGCTTGATCATCATTTAATTGGTAGGAAACGGAGAATCTTGGTTCGAAATTATTGTAATCTTTTATGACTTTATTTTGACCGAAATATTTTGTTGAGGTTGGAGTTCCTTTTTCATAAATCTGCATATCGCTATTAAATACGACTGCCTGATCGTTGTTATAATAATTAATAGTAGAAGAACCTAATCTGTAAAAAAGACTGTAACGCAGTCCGTAAGCGATGGTGATTTTATTAGTGATCTGACTTTCGGCATCTAAATAAATAGAAGGTTCAAAAGCATATTTTTTGTCCAATTGATCTGGATTAATTCCAGAATCTGTTCCAGTTGGTTTTATGGTTCCAGGATTAAATTCATAGTAAATACCGTTTAAACCATAATTGAGTTTTACTTTATCTGACAGATAATGTTTGAAATCATATTTGATGTTGTAGTTTTTAATACCGGAATCCCATTTGAAACCCACAAAATCAAGATTTAATCCGTAATAGTAATCGCTGTAAATTAAAGAGAGATTAGAAAATAATTTATCCGAATACAAATGATTCCATCTCAAATTTAAGATTGAATTTCCGTAAGTATTCGTAAAACTTTTATTTAATCTAAAGACATCACGCCCAAAATAACCCGATAAATATAAACTGTTATTTTCGTTGAGTTTATAGCTTAATTTGGTGTTTAAATCGTAAAAATAAGCAGCATTGTCTTTGTCGTCTTCCGAAAGCTTAAGGAAAAGATGCGCATAAGAAGCCCTTCCTCCAATTAAAAAAGAGCCTTTATTTTTTACAATCGGACCTTCGGCAAGGAGACGGCTTGAAATTAATCCGATACCGCCGTTCATATGGAAATCTTTACTGCTTCCGTCTTTTTGGTAAATATCTAAAACAGAAGAAGCCCTTCCGCCGTAACGAGCTGGAATTCCACCTTTGTACAATTTTAAATCTTTGATTGCATCGGGATTAAAAACAGAAAAGAATCCGAAAACATGTGAAGAGTTAAAAATTGTCGCTTCGTCCAAAAGAATTAAATTTTGATCCGTGCCTCCTCCTCGGACATTAAATCCTGATGCGCCTTCTCCCGCATTGGTAACGCCTGGAAGTAATAAGATGGATTTAAGTACATCGACTTCTCCTAAAACAACCGGCATTTTTTTTATAGTGGCAATAGAAAGTTTATTGGCACTCATCTCGGGCGACTTGATGTTGATTTTGCTTTTGTTGTCTGTAATGATTACTTCTTGCAATGCTTCGCCGCCTTCGCTGATAGAAAAATTCTGTTTTGTATTTTGATTTAAAGCAATACTTTTTTGAATGGTCTGATAACCAACGTAGCTAATTTCAATTTCATATTCTCCTTTAGGAACAGAAAGAGAGTAAAAACCGTATTCGTTTGTAGTTGTTCCTATTTTTAGAGCAGGGATGTAAATATTTACACCAATTAAAGTTTCATTGTTTTTGCTGTCACTAATAGTACCGCTTAGAGTAAATTTTTCCTGCGAAAAGGAATTGAAAATCGTAAAAATAAAAAGAAAAAATGTGCCTATATTTTTTGTGATCATTATGTTGATTTTGAATTACATAGTTAATAATTCTTACTAGACATCGTCATGAAAGTTTTGTTAAAGATAAGTTAATAAAAAAAGGACAACTTTTGAGAGTTGTCCTTTTCTATTTTTTAAAAATGCAATTAATACATCTCTATTATTTGATTTTAGCAATTATAGCGTTGAAAGTATCGCTAGGACGCATTGCTTTGCTCACTAACTCAGGAGTTGGCTGGTAGTAACCACCAATACTTTGAGCTTTTCCTTGAGCACCAATTAATTCTGCGTCGATTTTAGCTTCGTTAGCTTCAAAATCAGAAGCAATTGGAGTAAAGATCGCTTTCAGTTCAGCATCTTTGTTTTGAGCCGCTAAAGCTTGAGCCCAGTAGAATGCTAAATAGAAATGAGAACCGCGGTTATCAATTTGTCCAACTTTACGAGCAGGAGATTTGTCGTTGGCTAAGAATTTATCGTTTGCTTCGTCAAGAGTTTCAGCTAAAACAATTGCTTTAGAATTATCTAAAGTTTGTCCTAAATGCTCTAGTGAAGCACCAAGAGCTAAAAATTCTCCTAATGAATCCCAACGTAAATATCCTTCTTCTGTAAATTGCTCAACGTGTTTTGGAGCAGAACCTCCAGCACCAGTTTCGAACAATCCGCCGCCGTTCATTAACGGAACGATAGATAACATTTTTGCAGAAGTTCCTAATTCTAAAATTGGGAATAAATCTGTTAAGTAATCACGTAAAACGTTTCCTGTTACAGAAATAGTATCTAAACCTTTGATGATTCTGTCTAAAGTAAATTCAGTAGCAGCAATTGGGTTTAAAATACGGATATCTAAGTTTGTAGTATCGTAATCTTTAAGGTATTTTTCAACTTTAACGATTAATTCTCTATCGTGCGCTCTGTTTTCGTCTAACCAGAAAACAGCAGGCGTTTGAGATAAACGAGCTCTGTTTACAGCCAATTTAACCCAGTCCTGAATAGGTGCATCTTTTGCCTGACACATTCTGAAAATATCGTTTGTTTCAACGTTTTGCTCCATTAAAACATTTCCGTTTGCATCAATAACACGAACAACTCCGTCAGCTTTCATTTGGAAAGTTTTATCGTGAGATCCGTATTCTTCAGCTTTTTGCGCCATTAATCCAACGTTAGGAACACTTCCCATTGTTTTAGGATCAAAAGCACCGTGTTTTTTACAGAAATCTATTGTTGCAGTATAAACCCCAGCGTAAGAACGGTCTGGAATAACAGCAATTGTATCTTGTGCTTTACCATCTTTGTTCCACATTTGTCCAGAAGTACGAATCATTGCCGGCATGGATGCATCAACAATTACGTCTGAAGGAACGTGTAAGTTTGTAATTCCTTTATCAGAATTAACCATTGCCAAAGCTGGTCCGTTTTCGATTGCTTTAGTAATGTCAGCTTCAACTTCAGCGTGTTCAGGTCTTCCTGCAATTTTAGCGTAGATGTCGCCTAAACCATTTTTAGTATCAATGTTTAATTCACTAAATAAAGTTTCGTATTTTTTGAAAAGATCTGCAAAATATACTTCAACGATAGCCCCAAAGATAATTGGATCTGAAACTTTCATCATTGTAGCTTTTAAATGCACAGAAAGTAAAACTCCTTCTTTTTTTGCTTCAGCAATTGCATTAGCAGCAAAATCTTTTAATTTACTTACGCTTAAAACAGAGCTGTCAATAATTTCTCCAGCTTTTAATGGTGTGCTTGCTTTAAGAACAGTTGTTGTTCCGTCTTTAGCAACGAATTCGATTTTTACATCATTTGCATCTGCAACAGTCAATGATTTTTCACTTCCGTAAAAATCACCGTTTGGCATAGAAGCAACTTTAGTTTTTGAGTCAGCAGACCAAGCGCCCATTGAGTGCGGGTTTGCTTTTGCGAAGTTTTTAACTGCTCTTGGAGCTCTACGATCAGAGTTTCCTTCACGTAAAACTGGGTTTACAGCAGAACCTAAAACTTTTGCATATTTTGCTTTAATTTCCTTTTCAGCATCGTTTTGTGGATCTTCCGGGAAATTTGGCACGTTATATCCGTGAGATTGTAATTCAGCAATAGCCGCTTTTAATTGAGGAACAGATGCTGAAATGTTTGGTAATTTAATAATGTTTGCTTCTGGCTGAGTTGCTAACTGGCCTAATTCTGCCAATGCATCTCCAGTTTTTTGAGCATCTGTCAAAGAATCTGGGAAGTTTGATAAAATTCTTCCTGCCAGCGAAATATCTCTGGTTTCGATTTCAATTCCAGCTGTTGCTGTAAAAGCTTGAACAATTGGTAACAAAGAGTAAGTTGCCAATAACGGCGCCTCATCAGTTAAGGTGTAAAAAATTTTTGATTTTGTCATTTTCTTTTTTTTTTATAATCGTATCGTTGGGAGTTAACGATGTAACAGGTATATTCGGCTCAAAATGAGCGGAGCAAATATAATAAAATCACAACGAAAACGGTTGAGTTTTCCCGAGAAAAGCAGAAATTAACAGATTGTTATTTCGAGCTCGTTAAATTGCTAATTCGATGATTTTGATATTAAAAAATTACAGTTTTGTTAGTGATGAAAATACAAGACAAAAAAAAACTCGTTTCAAAGAATATGAAACGAGTTTTTTATAACAATTCGATAAATGATTATCTTCTTTTATCTTTAATCTTAGCTTTTTTACCAGTAAGTTGTCTGAAGTAGAAAATTCTAGCTCTACGTACAGCACCTTTCTTGTTGATTTCGATTTTTTGTAAAGCTGGTAAGTTTACTGGGAAGATACGCTCAACTCCAATAGCTCCAGACATTTTACGAATAGTAAAAGTTTCTGTGTTACCAGAACCTCTTCTTTGAATTACAACTCCTTTAAAAAACTGAGTTCTAGTTTTTTCACCCTCTTTAATTTCGTAGAAAACTGTGATTGTGTCTCCAGCTCCAAATTCAGGGAAATCTTTTTTAGCAACGAATTCGTTTTGAACGAATTTTAATAAATCTGCCATGATAATTTTATTATTATAGTTTAGATAGAGTAACATTCACGGATTTCGCCAGAGGTTAGTCTAATTCGGGTGCAAAGATAAATTAAAAAAATAAAAATCCAAGAAATAAAAATCCAAATTCAAATTTTTTAATGAACTGATTATTTGGGATTTGGGATTTTTTGAGTTTGAAATTTATTCTAATAAATCCGGTCGTCTGTTTTTAGTATGTTCGTACGCCATATCCTCACGCCATTTATCAATTTTTGCAAAGTGGCCGCTGGTTAAAACTTCTGGGACTTTCCATCCTTTGTAATCTGCAGGTCTTGTATATATAGGTCCAGAAAGTAAATTATCTTGAAAACTGTCTGTTAAAGCTGAGGTTTCGTCGCTCAACACACCGGGAATTAATCGAATTAAAGCATCAGATAAAACCAAAGCGCCTAATTCTCCTCCAGATAAAACATAATCACCAATCGAAATTTCTTTAGTAATAAAATGATCTCTAACTCTTTGGTCCACACCTTTATAATGCCCGCATAAAATGATGATGTTTTCATACATAGACATAGTGTTGGCCATTTTTTGATTTAAAGTTTCACCATCAGGCGACATATAAATGATTTCATCATACTCACGCTGACTCTTTAAGTGGGTGATACAATCATCAATTGGCTGAATTGTCATTACCATTCCAGCACCTCCCCCAAACGGATAATCATCAACACTTTTCTGTCTGTTCGTGCTGTAGTCACGAAGATTGTGAAAATGTACTTCGACTAAACCTTTGTCAATGGCACGTTTCATAATCGAAGCCTCAAACGGACTTCTTAATAATTCTGGTAAAAGTGTAATAATGTCAATTCGCATTTTTCTGTAGTTATTCTAGGCTGCAAAGATACAAGTTAATATTTGGCAATAAAAAGAAAATTAAAATGCTTAGAAATGATTGAAGTAAAATCTATTTATTAGAAAATATTGTTTGCAACTTATTGCTTTTTAGTTTGTTAGTAATAATTATATAACACTAAAATGTAATTGTGTAATTTTTTATTTCGTAATTTTAAGTACCATTACAATACCTAATTATATATTTAAAATTTTACAAATTCCAAAAACACATCTATTATGAAAAAAATACTACTATTTACCGCAATAATGCTTTTACAGATTTCATGTTCAAGTTCGAAAAACGCAATGAACAATTCTGTTGGGGAAACCAAAGCAAAATTGATAAAAACTTGGGGAACCCCTGTGCGAACATTGGCTGACAATAAAGATGGACAAATTCTTGTTTATGCGGATCAAGTTTTTATGAATGAAGATAATCCTGACGGATCAAGAATTGCCGGTCAAAATTATTGGACTTACAATTATATATATGTAAATAAAGAAGGTAAAGTTACTTCAACAAGACAAGAAAAACAGAATTATCCTCCTCAAGCTCTTGACTCACAAAAAATGGAAGGGATGAAATTGTTAACTTCGAAGTAATTCTATCCTCTAATTGAAGTGTTTTAACGGTTTATCCAATTGTTAAAATATTTTTTATTTGATTTAAATTGCAGTTGTTTTTTGAATATATTTAGCAAAAAGTATATGAAAAAAATAGCTATTATTATTTTTGTATTATTATGTTCCTGTAATAAGGAAAAATTAAAGGAAACTCCGAAAGAAATACGAAAAGAGATTCCTGAAACAGCATTATATTTTACGCAGATTAAAAGTAATGATGTCAAATTAGGAAAGCCGGGTTATGGCGATTGGCTGTCTTCTCACAAAGAAAAAGGTCAGACTTTTGAGCAATACTTTTTTTCTAAACATATTATTCCCACCAAGAAAGAAAATATTATTTATATACGCCCAATTGGAAATTTTAATTCCTTACAAAAGAAACAAATTGAATTGTTAAATGAATATTTAGCAATTTTCTTTCAATTAAAAACAAAAACTCTAAAATCCATTTCTAATGATGTAGTGCCAAATTCTGCAAGAAGAATGATGTTTGGGCACGAACAATTATTGGCTGGTTATCTTTTAGATGATGTATTAAAGAAAGAAAAGCCTGCAAATAGAATTGCGTTAATGGGACTTTCAGAACTTGATCTATATCCTAAACCAGAATGGAACTATGTTTTTGGTTTGGCTTCTTACCGCGACAAAGTTGGTGTGAGTTCAATTTACAGACTGCAGGATGGAGAACTGACTTCTGAAAACTTTAATCTTTGTCTGTCTCGATTACTCAAAATAAGTTCTCATGAAATAGGTCATATGTTTGGATTACATCATTGTATCAATGCCGATTGTGTAATGAATGGATCTAACAGCATGAGCGAAACAGACAAACATTCTATACGATTATGTTCTGTCTGCCAGCAAAAATTAAGCTCTTGTATAAAATACGATGACAGAAAGCGGCTGACAGATTTAGAGAATTATTTTAAACGAAATAATCTCACTCCTGAATTTCTTGCAATGAAAAAGGATACTGAGGCTGTTCCAACAAAAAAGAATATCTAATTGTTCTAATTTATGATCACTAGAAGAAATTTTATAATTAATACGAGTCTGGCTGCAACAGCAGTTTTGGCTTCGCCGTCATTTGCATTTTCTATGAATAAAAAAGAAATAGGTTTACAGTTATATACACTTCGTGAGGAGCTTCCGAAAGATGTAAAAGCAACTTTAGAAAAAGTAGCGAAAGCAGGATTTACAACTGTCGAAACGTATGGTTTTTCTATTAAAGATCAGTTTTGGGGATTAACGCCTAAAGAATTGAAAAAGATTTTAGATGATAACGGACTGAAAGCAGTAAGCGGTCATTATAATTTAGGGAGCTTTTTATATGATGGAAATACCGAAGAACTGATAGCTTCAATAGAAGCAGCAAAAACTCTAAAAACTGAATTTTTAACCATTCCGTGGGTCGATGAGCCTTTTAGAAGAAACATAGAAGATTATAAAAAGATCGCTGCTCGAGTGAATGAAGCGGCTATAATGTGCAAAAAAGAAGGTTTGAAACTGGCTTATCATAACCATGATTTTGAATTTCAAAAACATGACGGTATAACAGGGTATGAAATTTTATTAAATGAAACCGATAAAGATTTAGTTTATTTTGAATTAGATTTATACTGGGTGATTCATTCTGGAAATGATCCTCTAAAATTATTTAAAGAAAATCCGGGACGTTTTAAAATGTGGCACGTAAAAGACAAGGATAAAAATAATAATGATCTAAATACCGAAGTTGGTAACGGCACTATAGATTTTAAGCCCTTGTTTGCAGCAGCAAAACAATCTGGAATGATTCATTTTTTTGTGGAGCAAGAAAATAATTTTGCAGTTAATTCTTTCGATTCTATTAAGAAAAGCTGTGATTTTATTTCCAAAGAAATGCTTTAAAACAACTCGTTAAAATGCTTATTTTTGTAAAAATCAATTTTAAAGTTATGCAGAACATAGGAACAAGCAAAGAATTTATAAAAGGAGATGACATTGAATGGGAAGTAGTTGGTGAAGGAATCAAGCGCAAAATCCTAGCTTATGATGACAGAGTAATGCTCGTAAATGTGCATTTTGAAACTGGAGGAATTGGTGTTTTGCATGATCATTATCATACACAGGTCACTTATGTGGCAAGCGGTAAATTTGATGTTACAATAAATGGTGTAACAGAAACTTTAAAAGAAGGCGATAGTTTTTATATTCCGCCTCATGCAGTGCATGGAGTGGTTTGCTTGGAAAGCGGTATGCTGACAGACGTTTTTGGTCCAGCGCGAGAAGATTTTTTAAAGCAGTAAGTCTTTTAAAATTAAGTTATTAGTGATCTGTAAATTCTGGTCTAATCTTAAATTTAAAAATTTTATAACTTTTTTAAAGTTTTGATTAAGATTAGATCGGTATTTTTGCAGCATGAATTTATCTAAAACAAATGTACTCTTTATGGCAGTTTGCACTGGTCTTATAGTTGCAAATCTGTACTACTGCCAGCCTTTGATTGTTTTAATTGCCAACGAATTTAAAATTCCAGAAGCCAGCGCCGGAACTATAACATACTTAACTCAGGCCGGTTATGCTATTGGATTGTTTTTTATGGTTCCTCTTGGAGATAAAATAGAAAAAAAAAGGCAGATTTTAATGACCACTTTTGCATCTGTAATTGCATTATTGATTGCAGCAACGGCAAAAAGTTTTCTGATTTTACAAATTGCTTCAATGCTAATCGGAATCACATCTATTGTACCGCAGCTTATTCTGCCTTTAGCAGCTTCTTTGAGCGCTCCTGAACAACGCGGAAAAGTTGTCGGAACGATTATGAGTGGTCTTTTGGTTGGAATCTTGCTTTCGCGTACTTTAAGCGGTTTTATTGGTGAGGTTTTGGGTTGGAGATCAATGTTTTATATCGCAGCAGGAATTTGTCTTTTGATCTTTTTTGTAATTCAAAATAAATTTCCAGTTAATAAACCTCAGTTTCAAGGAACTTACGGTCAATTAATTAAATCCTTATTTACACTTATAAAAACACAGCCGGTTCTGCGTGAAGCAACCGCAATTAATGTTTTCAGTTTTGCTCAGTTTGGAGCTTTTTGGACCACAATGGTTTTGCTGCTTTCTGGAGAACCGTTTGGTTTTAATAGTGCCACAATTGGATTATTCGGAATTGTAGGTGCATCTGGAGCATTGGCGGCGCCTTTGGTTGGTAAACTTGGGGATAAAGGGAATTCAAGAATTGCCGTTGGTTATGGATGTTTACTGATCTTGATAAGCTTTTTGGTTTTTTATTTTTCAATAGAAAGTGTAATCGGAATTGCAATTGGAATTGTATTTATTGATATCGGAATCCAAGGTGTTCATATTTCAAACCAAACAAGAGTTTATTCACTTCTGCCAGAAGCTAGAAATAGATTGAATACTGTATTTATGTCTTTCAGTTTCTTAGGAACTGCAGCTGGATCTGCATATGGATTATTACTGTGGAAATTAGGAGGATGGCATGCTGTAGCTATTGGCTGTATGGTTTTATCTTTAGTTTCATTAGCTATTTATGGACTGACTTATAAATCGACCCCGAAACGTGGGGACTAAAAAAGCAAAAGCACAAATTGATTAAAAAATTAATTTGTAAATTTGCGTTTAAATTAAAAATAACAAGATGGAAAACGGAATATACGCTAAATTCAACACTAGCAAAGGTTCGATTTTAGTAAAACTAACACACGATTTAACGCCTGGAACTGTAGGGAACTTTGTAGCTCTTGCAGAAGGTAATATGGAAAATAAAGTTAAACCTCAAGGACAAAAATTCTACGACGGATTAACATTCCACAGAGTAATTGCTGATTTCATGATTCAAGGTGGATGCCCAAAAGGAACTGGAACTGGAGATCCGGGTTATAAATTTGATGATGAATTTCACCCAACTTTAAAACACGATCGCCCAGGAGTTTTATCTATGGCAAACTCTGGACCTGGAAGTAATGGTTCTCAATTTTTTATCACTCACGTTCCAACTCCTTGGTTAGACGGAAAACACAGTGTTTTTGGTTATGTAGTTGAAGGACAAGATATCGTTGATGCAGTAGCTCAAGGTGATAATCTGGATTCAGTAGAAATCATCAGAGTTGGTGAAGAAGCTCAAAAATGGAATGCTATTGAAGCTTTTATTGGTTTAAAAGGTGCTCGTCTAAAACGTGAAGCAGCTTTAAAAGCAGAATCTGAAGCAAAAATGGAACAATTAGCTGCTGGTTTTGATAAAACAGAAAGCGGTTTACGTTACAAAATGATTCAAAAAGGTGATGGTAAGAGAGCTGAAGCTGGAAAAACAGTTTCTGTTCACTACGAAGGATCTTTAGAAAACGGAAAAGTTTTTGATTCATCTTACCCGCGTAAAAAACCAATCGAATTTAAATTAGGAGTTGGTCAAGTTATTGAAGGATGGGACGAAGGTATCGCTTTATTGCAAGTTGGAGACAAAGCTCGTTTTGTAATTCCATCTGATTTAGGATACGGACCATCTGGTGCAGGAGGAGTTATCCCGCCAAATGCAACTTTGATTTTCGACGTTGAATTAATGGACGTAAAATAAGAATGTAAAAGCAATTTAGTATTGTTTTAAATAGTAATCCCATATACCGCGGTATATGGGATTTTTTTATATTTACTTTAAAAACAAAGACGATGAAAAATATTTTAATCCTTGCTGGATTTGCATTATTTGTAGTTTCTTGCGGAACTCAAAAAACAACCACTGTTGCAGCCACTACAACTGCTGAACCTGAAAAAACAGTAACATTAACTCCTGAATTGGAAGCTGGTAAAAATTTGTATGATAACAATTGTGCAAAGTGCCACAAATTATACGACCCTAAGAAATTTACTAAGGAAGAATGGGCGCCAATTTTGGTAAGAATGGGGAAAAAAGCCAAATTAGATGAAGTGCAATTAGCATCAGTAACGAATTACGTTCACTCACAATTGTAATATTATATTTTGATAATGCATAAAAAAACTGTTCAATAATTTGAACAGTTTTTTTATTTTCAATTAGATATAAAAAAACACCTTCACATAATGAGGTGTTTAAAAGTTAAGAATGATGCACAGCTGAATTATCTACAGCAATTACTTTTAAAGTTTTTATTCCTGCCGGTAATTCCCAATCTACTTCGTCATTTTCTTTAAAACCAATAATAGCAACACTTAAAGGAGCTAGAATTGAGATCTTAGATTGCTTTACATCTGCAGCAGAAGGTAAAACGATTTGAATTTTCATTTGTTTATTGGCTTTTACATCTTCAATCGTTACAAAAGAATTGATTCTGATAACCGAACCGTCAAGTTCGCTTTCTTTGCTTATTACAGCACGATCTAATTCTTGCGAAAGCTGATTGGCTTCTTTGGTATTTGTTGAATTTTTACTTTTTAAAATCAATTCTCTTAAAAATTGATAATCTGATTTACAGAAAGTGGGTGTTGGTTTCATATCTATATTGAATTTATTGTTATAATAATCGAATTATTTTTCTTCTTTTTTGAAACGGACTACTTAAGTTTTTTAAAAGAAAGGATTTAAATTTTAATTAAAACAAAAAGATATCTGAACAAAATTGATTTTGTCAAATAAATAAATGTTTAAGCTTGATGTAAATCCTCCGTCAGAAAGAAGAAAACTGAAATAGACGGAGGCCTAATAAATAAAGGCCTTGTTATGCGAAATAATTACAGCAGGAAGTGGTTCTCCAGAAAAGGAAAACAACTTGGCAGATGCTGTAAATGGTATTCTATTTCCCATAAGGATCATTAAATTGATCTGCAAAGATAGGTAATCTTTTTGAATTTAGTGAGGTTTTACTTCCATTTAATGCCACAGCCAATACTTGGTTTTTGCGGTTCTTTTAAACTTCTGTTGTAAATTAAAGCATCTATTGCGCCTCTAAGGTCGCTTCCGCTCAGTGAAATTCCGTTGCCCGGCCTAGAATCGTCAAGCTGTCCGCGGTAAAATAATTTGTCTTGTTTGTCAAATAAATAGAAGTCAGGAGTGCAGGCAGCACTGTAAGCTTTAGCGGTTTCTTGAGTCTCATCATAAAGATACGGAAAGTCAATTTTATTTTCCATAGCAAAAGCCGTCATTAATTCTGGAGAATCCTCAGGATATTTAATAATATCATTGCTTGAAATAGCGATTACTCCGATACCCTGCACACGGTAATCATTTGCAATCATTACAACTTCTGGAATAGAGTAAAGCACATATGGACAATGGTTGCAGATAAACATAACCAAAGTTCCTTTAGACCCTTTTAGGTCTTCAAATGAAAAAGTCTCGTTTGAATTGGTGTCTTTCAGATAAAAATCAGGAGCAATAGTTCCCAAAGGAAGCATTGCTGATGCAGTTTGTGCCATTTTTTGCAGATTAGAATTTCAAAAATAGCTTTAAAATTCTGTAAATAAAAGAGCACAAGAATAAAAAAATATCCAAAGAAGCAGTTAGCTGTATCAGCTTGCTTCTTTGGATGCTTTTTTATATTTTTTTATGAATTTAAAAACTGAAGTAAATCTTCATTTAATTTTTCTTTTTCCGTGTAAAACAGACCGTGAGGAGCGCCTTCGTATTCGATAAAAGTATTATTAGCAATTCCCTCTGCTGCTTTTCTTGAAGTAAGGTCTATTGGAACAATTTTGTCATCATTTCCATGAATGATCAAAGTTGGAACCTTTACAAAATCAAGTTCATCTCTAAAATCGGTAAACGAAAAAGATTCTGCACATTTTAATGTAGCACGGGGAGATGCAAGCGAACATAATGTTCTATAATATTCTAACAATGGTGTACTGATTGGTTTGTTGATGATATTGATTCCAAAGAATGTTTTTCCGAAGTTGTCTACAAAACCAATACGATCTTCTTTAATTGCTGCTGCAGTAGTTTCACTTTTTTCTTTCGGATGACCGTCTGGATTATCGTGAGTTTTCAATAAGAATGGTATAATAGAAGAAATTAAAGCAGCTTTAATAACTCCTTTTCCGCCATGACGGCTGAAATAACGCACCACCTCACCGCCACCCATTGAGAAGCCAACAAGCGTAACATTTTCTAATTCTAGTTGTTCAATAATTTCCTTAAGATCATCGCTTAAAGTATCATAGTCGTAACCATCCCAAGGCTGAGACGATTTACCAAAGCCGCGTCGGTCATAAGCAATAACGCGATAATTATTTTGTACTAAATGATCGATTTGATATTCCCACATTTCATTTGAAAGAGGCCACCCATGAATAAGAATCACTGGTTTTCCCTGACCATAATCTTTTACATAGAGTCTGACATTTTGTGCTGTTTCTATATATTTATCTGTATGAACCTGTTTTAAATTAGATTCAAAATCTTTAATTGACATGCATGCATTTGGTTCAGTATGTTCCATGTTATATGTTTTTTACGTGAGTATATTATTTTCGTCAAGTAAAATTAGATTGTAAGTAAAAGAAAATGGTTATAGAATTAGGAGGATTAATTACAAAATTAATAGGTTTGTAAGGCTAAATAATTACAAAAATGGATTTAACTTGGAATGAATTTGAACGCACCGATATGCGCATAGGAACTATTATAGAAGTAAATGATTTTCCCGAAGCAAGAAAACCTGCTTTTCAATTAACAATCGATTTTGGTTCTGAAATTGGAATCAGAAAATCATCTGCACAAATTACCAAAAGATATCAGAAAGAAGATTTAGTAAACCGTCAGATTGTTGCGGTTGTTAACTTTCCGAAAAAGCAAATTGGCAAATTTATGAGCGAATGCCTAGTTCTTGGTGCAGTAGGCGAGGAGGGAGATGTAATTTTATTAGCACCCGATTTTAAAATACCGAATGGATTGCGCATCGGGTAGTTTTCAGTCTCAGTCACAGTTTTGAGTTTCGTAACTGTGACTAAAAACTGTGACTGAGACTAATTATTACCTCGTTTTTTCAATTAATTGCTGTAAAATCAACTGTCCTTCTTCCCAATACTTTAAATCAGAATCAGAATTGATGTGGCCTTGCTGACCGACGTTTACGAAATCGCTTCCCCATTTTTCGGCGAAGTATTTTTTTCTTTCAAAAGAAGCGTAAGGATCATTTTCGCTGGCCACAACTACAGAGGGAAAAGGCAGTTTGTAGAGCGGAATTGGCGAAAAGTTTCTTATACATTCTGGTGTATGTTGAGGTGAATCTACGTCTGCAGGAGCGACTAAAAAAGCACCAATTATATTTTGGTTGTTGTATTGTTCTGCCCAATGCAAAACCAGTGAAACCGCTAAACTGTGAGCAACTAATATTGTAGGTTTATCAAGTTTTAAGATGTTCTCGTTTAATCTCGCAATCCATTCTTCTCGAATCGGTTCGTCCCAATTGTCTTGTACAACACGAATTGAGTTTTCGAATTTTTCGTGCCAAAAGGTCTGCCAGTGTTTTTCTCCAGAATCGCCAAGACCTGGAATAATTAATAGTTGTGTCTCCATTGCCGTGGATTTATTTAGTGATTATTTTTTAGTTTCTTTTATAATACGGTTTACTTCGTTAACTAAAAGCGGAAAACCAGGTTCAGTCATTCCGTGGTTATAACCGTCAAGTTCGTAAAGTTTTGTTTGTTTGTGTCCAGCCAGTTTCATCATTCTTGCCATATAGGCGTTTTCTTCATAGCGTCCCAACATTTCTAGTTCCCGATCTCCAGTAATTAGAAGCATTGGCGGAGCGTCGGCACGAACGTGGTATAAGGGTGCAAAAGCGTCAATAGTTGGCTGTCTTTCTGGAATTCCATTTTCTCTTCTAATTTCAAAATGAGTAATACATTGTCCGCTGAACGGAATAAGTCCGGCGATTTTATCGGCATCTATATTTTCTTTTTGAAGCCATTTTTTGTCCAGACCAATCATCATTCCTAAGTAACCTCCCGCCGAATGTCCAGAAACGAAAATCTGGGATTTGTCACCGCCGTAATTTGAAATATTATTAAAAGTCCAAGCAACCGCCGCTGCCGCATCTTCAATAGCTTTTGCTGCTTTTACTTTTGGAGATAATCTGTAATTTACACCGATAATTGCAAAACCTTTATTTTTTAGAGCTTCAGGAATTTCTTTGTTTCCGCCCGTTAATCCCCCGCCGTGAAACCATACGATAGTGGCAAATCCAGTTTTATTCTTTGGGTAATAAATATCTAGAATACATCTTTCATTAATATATTTATCCGATTTGTTTGCGGCTGTATTGTAATATTGAATATTATTTTTCGTTTCATATTCTATATTCTGTGCAGATAGAGAAATTCCAAAGAAGATGAAACTTAAAAGAAGAATTAATTTTTTCATTTTATAGGTATTGAATTATATTTTTGAATTTCAGATGACTTGAGAGAATCTAAAATCTGAAGTCTAAAATCTAAAAATAATAAATTAATATATAAAAAAAGTCCAAAATGCAGAACAAATTGGACTCGTACTTTATAAAAAGTTTATTTTGAATTAAATATCGTCAAAATCAATATCTGTAAAGCTAGATCTTTGGCTTTCAGATTTTTCAGAACTGTATTCTTTCTTAAAATCTTTTTGGTGTCTTTCAGAAATTACTTCTTCGCCTTTGTGGTTCAAAACATAAGATGTCATTTCTTCTAGTATTTCGGCAAAAGCACTAAAATCTTCTTTGTATAAGTAAATTTTGTGTTTCTTGAAATGAAATGAACCATCTTCCTCAGTAAATTTTTTGCTTTCGGTAATAGTGATATAGTAATCATCAGCTTTGGTAGCTCTCACATCAAAGAAATAAGTTCTTCTTCCTGCTCGTAATACTTTAGAAAAAATCTCTTCTTTTTCTAACATGTCATTTTCTCTCATAATACGTTCTATCATTTTTGGAATTAATAGTACTCAAAAATCATAAAAAATTATCTATTACGCAACAATTAAAGTAATTCTTTTTCCGAAAGTTGTTTTAAATATAACGATGCGTAATATCCTTCCTGATTTATTAATTGATTATGAGAACCTTGTTGAATGATGCGGCCATCTTCTAGTATAATAATTTTGTCTGCATTCTTTGCAGATGATACACGATGGCTTACAATTATGGTTGTTTTATCTTTAGAAATTTCAAACAAATTATTCAAAATCATTTCTTCTGTTTCGGTATCAACGGCAGACAAACAATCGTCGAAAAGTAAAATAGCAGGATTCTTAATTATGGCTCTTGCAATAGAAACACGCTGTTTCTGTCCGCCCGAAAGTGTGATTCCTCTTTCTCCTAAAATAGTATCATACTGTTTGTTAAAGGCAATAATATTATCATGAACAACAGCATTTTTAGCGGCTTGGAATACTTCGTCGTCAGTAGCATTTTGATTTCCGAATTTGATATTATTTTTAATAGTATCCGAAAACAGAAAAGCATCCTGAGGCACAATTCCGATATTATTTCTTAAATCATTTAAATTTAAAGTGCTGATTTCGTTTGCATCAATCTTAAGTTTTCCGTCCGTTACATCATACAATCTCGAAATCAAGGAAAGAATGGTCGATTTTCCAGAACCTGTTTTTCCTAAAATGGCCAGCGTTTCTCCTTTTTTTACTGTAAATGAAACATTTTTTAAAGCTTCAATATTCGTGTCTTGATAAGTGAAAGAAACATTGTCGAAAGTTATTGTTCCTTGAATATCTGAAGAATTTTCATTGTTGTTTTTTATTTCTGGTTCGATTTTTAAAAATTCATTTAGACGTTTTTGAGAAGCTTCTGCTTCCTGTACCATTGACGAAACCCATCCTAAAGAAGCAACAGGCCAAGTCAGCATATTTACATATAAAATAAATTCTGCAATAGTTCCAATATTCGGAATGGTTCCGTTGATGTACATTACGCCTCCAAAATAGATCACAACCAAATTACTGATTCCGATTAGGGCGATCATTAATGGACCAAATAAAGACTGCACTCTGGCTAAACTTAAACTTTTGCGTTTGCTTTCTTCGGCAAGGTCTACCATATTATTTTGATGCTGATTTTCTAGAGAATAAGCTTTTATGACACGAATTCCAGAAAATATTTCCTGCGTAAAACTCGAAACTTTTGATAAGTATTGCTGAAAAGTAGTGCTTCGTTTATTGATTTCTGAACTCAATTTAAAAATACAGTACGAAAGTATAGGAAGCGGTAAAATAGTATATAAGGTAAGAAGCGGGGAAACATTATACATATATAGTATAACAATGGCGAAACGAATAAATGTATTAATAGTATACATAACTGCAGGTCCGACATACATACGAACTTTAGAAACGTCTTCACTTATTCGATTCATTAAATCTCCTGTTCTGTTTTGCTTGTAAAAAGTCTGAGAAAGATTTTCGTATTGTCTAAAAACTTCATTTTTTAAATCAAACTCAATATGGCGTGACATAACGATTAAAGTCTGGCGCATTAAAAAAGTTAAAAATCCAGCTACGATCGTAGTGGCTATGATTAGCAATACGTTATGAATTAGATCTTGTCTGAAAGCTGCAATTACGACTTCTGATTTTTGGTCAGTCGGGGATAATTTGTCAAAATTCTCAATAGCGTTTAAAGACTTACTAATTAATTTTGGAGTAAATAGCGAAAATATTTGTGCGATTATGGTGATTAAAATACCCAGCGAAAAACTGTATTTATACTTAATGAAATATTTGTTTAAATAGCTTAATTCTTTCATTTTTTTAAGAAATATGATATAGAATTGATTTGAAATTGTGAATTATTACTAATTAAAATTATAATAAATTACAATTTAATCAAAACAATTGTATTGTAAAATTGTTATTTTATAGATAAAAAATTAGCACATGTGTATTTTTTAATTATGTTTGAGAAGTCTTTTTGACAAATTCGTAATTTTAACCTAATTAATACTAGCGCTATGGATGCAACTTTCGCAACTGGAAAGGAACTTCAAAAAATGGATCCTGTTTTTGGTCAATTATCTTTTGACGATCACGAACAAATTGTATTTTGCAATGACAAAGATACAGGTTTAAAAGCAATTATTGGTATTCATAATTCGGTTATGGGTCCAGCTTTGGGAGGAACTAGAATGTGGAATTATAACACAGAATGGGAAGCTTTAAATGATGTTTTACGTCTTTCAAGAGGTATGACTTTTAAATCTGCCATTACTGGACTTAATATTGGTGGAGGTAAAGCTGTTATTATTGGCGATGCTAAAACTCAAAAAACACCTGAATTAATGCGTAAGTTTGGTGAATTTGTACATTCATTAAGCGGAAGATATATTACTGCAGAAGATGTCGGAATGGAAACAAAAGACATGGATACTGTAAGAGATGTAACACCTTATGTGACTGGTATTTCTGAAGAAAGAGGCGGGTCTGGAAATCCTTCTCCTGTAACTGCTTACGGAGTTTATTTGGGAATGAAAGCTGCTGCTAAAAGTCAGTTTGGAACTGATGTTTTAGACGGTAAAAAAGTCTTGGTTCAAGGAATTGGACACGTGGGTGAAACTTTGGTGGAGTATTTGACTAAAGAAGGAGCGCAGGTAACTATTACTGATATCAACGAAGAAAAATTATACCAAGTTGCTTCAAAATACAATGCGACAATTTATACTGGCGAAGATTTATATACAGCAGATGTTGATATCTACGCGCCGTGTGCAATGGGAGCAACAATCAACGATAATACGGTAGATAAAATTAAAGCTAAAGTTATTGCTGGTGCTGCCAACAATCAATTAGCAGATGAGAATGTTCACGGTGCGAGATTGCAGGAAAGAGGTATTTTATATGCTCCAGATTTCTTAATCAACGCGGGTGGAATTATCAATGTTTATGCTGAATTAGCAAATTACGGTAAAGCTGAAATTATGAGTAAAACTGAAAATATCTATAATACAACTTTAGAAATTATAGATTTTGCAGTTCAAAATAATATGACAACTCATAAAGCGGCTCTTACAATTGCTCAAAACCGTATCGATCAAAGAAGAATCGAGAACGCTGCGAAGTAATTTTTTAGTTTACAGTCTCAGTCTCAGTTTTCAGTTTTTTCTGGAAGCTGGGATTTTTTTTTAGTTTACAGTCGCAGTCGCAGTTTACATTTTTTTTGAGGACTTCATTAGTTAGCTGAATACTGAGACTGCGACTGAATACCGCGACTAAAACTAAATACTTTTTTACGAATTTATTTTAATATCAGGATTGAAATTCCTAATTTTGCAGACTAATTTTTAAATGTTCTTACAAGGTGGTAAATAGAAGACACATACGCGTTAAAGTAATGCAATCCATTTATGCAATGCACCAAAGCGGTTCTGATAATATGGAAAAAGAAGAAAAATTTCTTTTTTATAGTATTGACAATATTCAGGACTTATATCTTATAATGCTTTCTTCATTGATAGAAATCTGCAAAAAAGAAGCTGTCTTTTTGCATCTTTCAAGTAAAAAACACCTGGCAACTGCCGCAGAACGTAATCCGAATGAAAAGTTTGTAAAGAACAAAATTTTTCAACTTCTTGCCGAAAGCAATTCTCTTAGTATCGCTCTAGAAAATCGTAAAATCAATAACTGGTCATTAAACGATGATTATATCATTTTACTTTTAAATGATGTAAAAGCCAGCGATTTGTACAAAAACTACATGAGTAACAATGTTAATACATTCGAAGAAGACAGACAATTTATTATTGATTTGTTCGAAAATGTTATTGTTCCAAACGAAAAATTATACGAGTATTTAGAAGACGATAAATTAACTTGGGTTGATGATATTCCTGTTGTAAATACACATATCGTAAAACAATTGAAAGCAATTAAAACAGAAGATCCAGACGATTTTAGAGTGCCGAAATTGTACAAAGATGTTGAAGATAAAGATTTTGCAAAAGATTTATTTAGAAGAACTGTTTTAAATGAAACTGCTTTTGCAAAAGAATACGACGATAAAACACCAAATTGGGACAGCGAAAGAATTGCCGAAATTGATACAATTATCTTAAAAATGGCAATCTGCGAATTTTTAAAATTCCCGTCAATTCCAGTAAAAGTAACTCTTAACGAATATTTAGAAATTGCAAAAGAGTATTCTACACCAAAAAGTAGTATTTTTATCAACGGAATTTTAGATAACCTTGTTAAGGAACTGACTGCCAATAAAAAAATGGTGAAAGTAGGAAGAGGGTTGATGTAAAAACAACGAAATTTCAAAAAAGAAAAATCCAAATTCCAATGGCTTTGTCTCTCTGAGTAAAGTCACAGATATTGAAAAAGATATTAATATATAAATCAAAAACAAATTTAAATTATGGGACAATTAACTCAATTTGCGCCATTTCTATTGATGTTCGTGGTAATCTATTTCTTTATGATCAGACCACAACAAAAAAGAGCTAAAAACGAAAAGGAATTTGAAAGCAGCCTAAAAATAGGTGACAGAATAGTTACAAAAAGCGGTTTCCACGGTAAAATTGCAGAATTAGCAGAAACTACAGTTGTAATCGAAACCATGTCTGGAAAATTAAAATTAGAGCGTTCAGCGATTTCTCTTGAATTGAGTGCTGCTTTGAATAAGAAAGCATAAATTTTAAATTACAATATTTTAAATCCCAAATTCCAATACTGGAGTTTGGGATTTTTTTTGTTTTTCAAAAATTCACTACAGTTTTGTCATTTCGAACGAAGAGAGAAATCTTCGCAAGTAGCTCCTCAAAGAGTTTAATTCATTTGTATGAAAAATATAGCCAGTGGTTTCGACCACGGGAATATGGATTGTGATTATGATTAAGTTCCCGTGGTTGAAACCATGGGCAGTGTTTAGCAGGTGGTGAATGTTCCTAAAAAAAAAAAACCTTTGTCAAAGTTTTAAACTTTGACAAAGGCCTATAATTACTTGGAATTTGGATTTTAAATATTGAAATTTAACTTACCTGTATTTGTCATTCAATCCAACATTATTCAAAATCATCGGAATCACTTTTTCGATTCTTGAAAGTTTCGTTTTTTCTTGTTTTGCTGTTTCAATATATTCTAAAAACTCATATTGTTTATAGGGCGAAAATTTGGCAAATGCTTTTTTTAAAGCTGGATTTTTACCCATTTCTTGATCTAAAAGTTCAGAAACAATTGCTTCTTTTTTAGACGGTTTAATAACTTTTCCTTGCTTTTCGTTTTCAATCGCTTCGTGAATGTACTCTAAGACTTCTTTTTCGTTTATTTCATCCTTAGAAGTAAAACGCCATTGACGCATTGATTTTGTTTTGTCTTCCTGAGCATTGATGAGTCTCTTTTTCTCATCTTTCAGAAAAACACCGTTTAAAAACCAAATTGCAAAATAATTTTTAAAACCTCCGATTCCGATAACATTTTTTTTGTTGTAAACATAAATTGGTCCTCCCCATTTTATGGTTTCAACTAGTTCAGTTTTGTCAATAATTGATTTAAGAAAAAGAAGTTCTTCTTCCCATTGATTGACTTTATCCCAAACGTGTTTTTTATCAGAATTCGGCTCCACTTTATCTTTTTCTTTTAGATTTTTCAGTTACATCAAAAATTCCAGGAGTTGCAGTAAGCTCAGCAATTTTTACGATTACGTCTGTTGCTTTCTGAATGCTTTCGGCAGGAACATATTCGTATTTTCCGTGGAAGTTGTGTCCGCCCGCAAAAATGTTCGGACAAGGTAATCCCATAAAAGATAATTGCGATCCGTCAGTTCCGCCTCGGATTGGTTTGATGATCGGTTTGATATTTAATTCTTTCATTGCTTTTTCAGCGATATCAACAATATGTTTTACCGGAAGAACCTTTTCTTTCATATTGTAATATTGATCTTTTACCACCGCAATTACGATATCTTCACCAAATTTCTTAGCAAATTTTTTATTGAATTTTTTGGCAATTTTCTCGATAAGCTCTTTTCGCTTTTCGAATTTCTTTTTATTGTGATCACGAATAATCAATTCTAAAACTGTTTCTTCGATATTTCCTTTTATATGATGAACGTGAAAGAATCCTTCGTAACCTTTTGTTTCTTCTGGAGTTTCTCCTTTTGGAAGTTCATTAATAAATTCATTTGCCAAAAGCATAGAATTAATCATTTTTCCTTTTGCATAACCAGGATGAACACTCCTTCCTTTAAAAGTAATTTTAGCTCCAGCTGCGTTGAAATTTTCATATTCTAACTCGCCAATCTGACTTCCATCCATTGTATAAGCCCATTGCGCTCCAAATTTTTCTACATCAAAATGATGCGCACCACGTCCAATTTCTTCATCTGGAGTAAAACCAATTCTGATTTTTCCGTGTTTAATTTCTGGATGCTGAATTAGATATTCCATTGCCGAAACAATTTCTGTAATTCCTGCTTTGTCATCGGCACCAAGAAGTGTTGTTCCATCAGTTGTAATAATGGTTTGGCCTTTGTATTGCAGTAAATCTTTGAAATAATTTGGAGATAAAACAATGTTTTTCTCGGCATTCAAAACAATATCTTTTCCATCGTAATTTTCTACGATTTGAGGTTTCACATTGGCACCGCTAAAATCTGGCGAAGTATCAAAGTGAGAAACAAAACCTATTGTTGGAACTTCGTGATCTACGTTGCTTGGCAGCGTTGCCATGATATACGCTTTATCATCAATTGTTACATCTTCAAGTCCGATTGTTTTTAGTTCTTCAACTAATTTATTGGCCAAATTCCACTGCTTTTCAGTACTTGGCGTTGTTTGCGAATTTGGGTCTGATTCTGTATCAATTGTTATATAACTAATAAAACGATCTATGATATGTTGCATTTCTTTGATTTTTTAGCAAATATAGAAAATTTTTCTCCTGCATAATTTAGCTTTCCATATCTGAATTAATAAAAAAAGGGATTCTGTGCAGAATCCCTTTCATTTGTTTTTTTACAATTATTTGCTTTTGACGCATCTAAAACCAACATGGTTGGCAGCGGATCTGATTTCGCCTTTTCCTCTCGTTCCAACCATGTATCGTGTGCAATATTGGTCGGTACATAAAAAAGAGCCTCCTCGATGAACTCGTTTAACTTCTGTTGGATCATTTGGATCATTTGGATCATTATAAGCATCAGGTCCTTGCGGATTTTTTATTGTTTTGCCACTATCGGCCAATGATTTGTAATAGTCAACACTATACCAGTCATTTACCCATTCCCATACATTTCCTGCCATATCATATAAGCCATATGCATTTGGTGCATATTGAGCTGTAGGAGCAATTCCTTTAAATCCGTCTTCTCCAGTATCGCCATCTTTTATTGGAAAATGCCCTTGATATATATTGGCTTGAAATTTTCCTTTAGGTTTTAAATCATTCCCCCAAGCATATAGATTTCCTGTTTTACCACCTCGAGCTGCAAATTCCCATTCAGCTTCTGTAGGAAGCCTTTTTCCAGCCCACTTTGCATAAGCTGCGGCATCTTCGTATACCACATGTACAACAGGATATTTTTCTTTTCCTTTAATTGTGCTTTGAGGACCATCAGGGTGTCTCCAGTCGGCACCAGGTTCGTAACGCCACCATTGCAGAAAGTTATTCAAATTAACCGCAGAAGAAGTAGGGGTAAAAACAACGGAACCCGTTACAAGATCTTCTTCACTCGCACCAGGAAATTCTTCTTTAGTTGGTTTTTGCTCTGCAACCGTTACGTAGCCAGTGGCTTTTACAAATTTTTCGAACTCTTCATTGGTAACTTCGGTTTTATCCATGTAATATCCATCAACATAAACTCGGTGAATAGGAGCTGCGTCTTTCGTTACACCTTTAATACTGCATAAACTTTCATCTTCAACATTGCTTCCCATTGAGAATTCGCCGCCTGGAATCCAAACCATGCCCTCTGGAGCTTTTCCTGCAGGTTTATCTTTGTTTTCAATAGTTGGCTTAAATGCTGAAGCTTCTGAAGTGTTTGGAATTTCATGACATTCAGCAGTTTCAGCTATATCTTTTTTCGGCACCATTAACTTGGTATACCCATAAGCAAGTGAAATAATAGAAATTGTCAGCACAGCAAAAATCCAAAAAGTTTTATTTTTCATGGTAAATGATTTTGATCTGATATTGGTTGTCAAATAGATGGGATAAAATTATAAAAATAATTATTAATACTATAGTAATTATATAGGATTAATAAATTATTTGTCTTTTTCAACAAGGACTACTTCATATTTTTCCTTACCGTCAACTTGAACTGGCTGATAGTAAGTTTCTCCAAATTTGACATATTTTACATCTCCAATCGTAACTTCTTCACCGCCTTCTGGTAAATTATCTACAATTGTTCCTGCTGTTGGAGGTACAACTTTATAAGTACTGCCGTCCTTTTCATAGTAAGTTCCTCCGTAGTAATAATTATTTACCGTTCCGGTATTAACGGTTTGTGCGCCGCTTGGAATATTATTAACAGTTCCGCCGACAGGGGCAGGAACGGCAGTGTAACCTCCGTTAGAAGGTGCATACCAAACTCCTTGATCATAATGATATTGAGAACTTTCGACGCTTACTACTATTGCTGTAACCGCTAAAGTTGCTACAAAAAATCCCCAAGGATGCCATGTTGGGCCATAATAATAAGGTCTGTAAGGATGAAAATAGTATGGATTATAAGCGTGATATCTATAACCGCCATATACGTAAGGAGGACGTGCATAAACAACCGTATTTCTTCTCACGACAGTATTTCTATTATTGTTTATGGTAATATCTCTGCTTCGGTCAACATTTCTTGTATTGCCGCTTATGTTTGTATTTCTATTGCCTGAATTTATGGTGTTATTAGAATTACGGTTTGTTGTATTGTTTCTGTTGTTAATCTTAGTATTGGAACTATTAGTAGGTCTGGTAGCTTTAGTTCCCGAACCATTAGATCCAGGTCTAGTTACTGCTGGTTTGTTGGTAGAAGGCCTATTTACTGCTGGTCGAGATTGATTTGCTGGTCTTGTTGCCGCAGGTCTTGTATGCGTGCCAGCCGCAGGTCTGTGAACTCCGCCGCCATTTCCTCCAACTCGGCGCTGCGCTGTGCTGTCAATTGAAATCAAAAAAAACGATCCAGCTAGACATGTTAGTACAACTTTATGTATTGTTTTATTTATATTTTTCATTTTCAGTATTTTAAGTTAGATAAAGTTATTAAAAAAAGAATTTGTATTTAAAATTTAAGCAAGTATTTTTAGTTTAAAAATAGAATATTCTTACAATGAAATATCCCATTGTATGCGAAAACGCCAGCCTTGTTCAAGCGGTAAAGTTTTGTCTTCAAAACTAAAATAACTTACTTCAGAGGTCAATTTGTTTTTGTGTCCTTTAAAAAACCAGTTAAAAGCCAATGTCGACTCATCTTGTCTATTTTGTCGTATAGAATTATCTGGTCTATAAGCAGCATGTCTTCCTGCCATTTCCAAATGTTTTGGCCACCAGTCGAAAACATTATGAAAGAAATATCCAGCCTGAACATAATATCCTTTTAGTGTCGTAGTATCGTTATTGTTTAATTTATCAATAATTTCTTTGGTATGCCATTCGCTCTGCCAGGAAAAACCACGGTACATAAAAGCCGTTTCTACATTCCATTGATTTACTCTATACTGACCTGGCAAACCATTTTCATACCCTTCTAAGGAACCTCCGCCAGCTTGAGAAAACCGAGTGTATGGACTTCTATTTGTTATGGCTGAAAAAGCTATTATTGGTGTAAGTTTTTCGTGAAATTCTAAATCACAGCCTTCAAAATCTAGAAATCGACCCAAAAAATTCCATTGTGCTCTTCCAAAATACATTAAATGGCTGTCGTCATTTACCGAGCTTCCTCTTCCTGTTCCAGTCAAGGCCGCTGCCCAATAATTAAAATCGGCTATGCCATTTCCTTTCAAATGCCCGTAGACTTCGACTCCTAATTGTCTGTCTACTGTAAACGGACGATTAATTAAAGATCGCTCGGCCATTTGCTGTTCGCCGCTGCTAATGAAACGTTCGCGGGTAAATTCGGTTTTCCATTGTCCGACTTTAAAACTCAGCCACTCCCATTTTTCGATCATAATTCTAAAGTCAAGTAAGTTGGACTGACTTAGTTCGTATTCCCAATAGTATTTTAACCAAGGTTCAAAAGCGTGACCGCCAACTTTTAATCTGGCACGATTTATTTTAAAAACCGTTTGTGCATCTTGTGCATAATCGTCGTAAGTAACAGGATCTGCATCATAAGGAGTAGAAAAACGAAACTGAAATCTGCTTTGCAATTGAAATAGAAACTTATTATCTCTTGTTTGTAATTCAATTCCTTTTTCGCCATAACGAACATTCATCAGTTTTGTAGTGTCTTTTTCATGCTGTGAAAAGCCTTTAAAACCAATTAATAAAAAGAGAATTAATAATATAATGACGGAGTTTCGATTTGTTGGGTTTTCTTTATACATATAGTTGAATTGATTGTATAAAAGATTCTTAATTGCTTCAAAATTAATTAATAAAAAATCCAGAGCAGGTAGTTTAAGCGGTTGAAGTTGTTGCATATTATAACTTGCAACGTTAAAAAATGGAATTTTTGACTTATTTTTTTCCTTATGTTTTGAAGAATGAAACAAAATTGAAATTATTTGTTTTTGTAAAAAAGCACCTTTTTAAACTATAATATTTAAATTTGCACCCAAAATAACAACAACACACTTATGTATAAATTGATAATTCGTCCGATACTTTTCTGGTTTGATCCTGAAGAAGTACATTATTTTACTTTTTCATTTGTTAAATTCATTTCAAAAATCCCAGGAGTTTCGTCAATTATAAGATCAATTTATGAAGTAAAAGATTCTCGATTAGAAAGAGAAGTTTTCGGAATTAAATTCAAAAATCCCGTTGGACTAGCAGCAGGATTTGACAAAGATGCAAAGTTGTACAAAGAACTTTCTGATTTTGGTTTTGGTTTTATTGAAATTGGAACTGTTACGCCGGTTGGTCAGGAAGGAAATCCAAAAAAACGTTTGTTTCGCTTGAAAGAAGATCAGGCAATTATTAACCGAATGGGGTTTAATAACGGCGGTGTTCTAGAAGCTGTAGAACGTTTGAAGAAAAATTCTGGAGTTTTGATTGGAGGAAATATTGGAAAAAACAAAGTGACTCCAAACGAAAATGCCGTAGACGATTATATCATTTGTTTTGATGCTTTGTTTGATCATGTAGATTATTTTGTAGTGAATGTAAGTTCGCCAAATACACCAAATTTAAGAGCTTTACAAGACAAAGAACCTTTAACTGCTTTGCTGCAGACTTTGCAAAACAGAAACATTGAAAAGCAGAAAACAAGTACGCAGAAAGTAAAACCAATTTTATTAAAAATTGCTCCAGATCTTACAGATGAGCAGTTGTTAGATATCATAGATATTGTGAAAACTACGCAGATTGCAGGTGTAATCGCAACCAATACTACAATTTCAAGAGGCGGTTTACAATCTGCAAATCAGTCAGAAATGGGAGGTTTATCTGGAAAACCATTGACAAAACGCTCTACAGAAGTAATTCGTTTTCTTTCTGAAAAAAGCAATAAAGCATTCCCAATTATTGGAGTAGGCGGCATTCATTCTGCAGATGATGCGATCGAAAAACTAAATGCAGGAGCAAGTTTAGTGCAATTGTATACAGGTTTTATTTATGAAGGTCCAGCGCTGATAAAAGCAATCAATAAAAAAGTTTTAGGGCAATTGTAAAAGAAGTGCCTGAAGAATTAATCCGGCAATTATTGCGATTCCAAAACTAAGTAAGGTGCCAATCATCACGTATTCGGTTAGCTTGCGGTCTTTAGCTTCTTTTAAATCTCCAAATCTAAAGATAGATTTTGCAGCCAATAAAAACCCGATAGCTTCAAAATGAGCAGTTAGGATAAAACAAAGTACAAATAAACGTTCTAATATACCAATGTAATTTCCTGCATTGGCAAGAGAATTGTCTTGATGACTGTTTTGACTTTCTGGACTCCAAATCGAAATAATAGTTTTTATGAAAATAGAAGCCGGTTTGGTTACCAATAAAATTCCGGTGATTAATATCCAGAATTCATTATTTTGCCAAAAATAGATTAAGCCTTTATTTTCGTAAAGCATTACAACGGCAATTAAAATAATGATATGTGCAATTTGGTCTGCAACAAACCACGTTCGCTTTGTTTTTGCTTTTTGAAAATTGAGTTTAATTAAGTCGATGGTACCGTGGGTAACAGCAATTAAAACCGCATAAGGTATAAAACTGACTTCTCCAGCCACAATTGCAGCCAAAACTCCGTGAAGTAAAATATGAACATACAAGTAAATACTTTTATGTTTTTTAATTTCTTTATCGGCTACCCAAGAATTAGGCTGCCAGATAAAATCGCCCAGTAAATGAGCTAAAAGCAGTTTTATAAATAAAATCATGAGGCTTTAATTTGTTTTATTTCTTTTCTAAAAAAGCGGTCTAAATTCATTACCAAATCAAACTGAGCGCGTTTTTGTCGTCGGCTTACCGCAGCTTGATTAATTCCGAGTTTTTGTCCTAATTCTTCTTGAGATAAAGTAGGATTTTCTATCGCGGCGGCCACAAATTCTGCGGATTGCACCAGCCAGCTGTCCATAAAAGTTAAGGCTAACTGCAGCATTAAATTTAGTTTTTCGTCAAAATTATTATCTCCCGTTCGAAGCGCTAATGTGACTTTCTGTTTTTTTAAAGTCTCAAAAAGTTCTCCAGAATGTATAAAGGCAGAACCATTACTTTCGGATATTCTTTTGGCATTATGAGTTTTATCTCCAAAACCAATACTCATTCGAGCATCTGATTTTATAGCTCGTAAATGCGCTTTTACCAAAATGGCAGCTAATAAAGCATCTTCTGGATTTGGAATCTCAATTTGAAATTCATCTCCGCGGTAAACTTCCCATTTGCTTGGTGTTGATCCAAATGGAGCTAAGATGTTTTTTAAATCATCTACCCAATGATCTGATTTTTGCTGTCTTGAGCCAATTATATCGCCTGTAATTACGCTAGTCATAATCAAATATAATTAAAAAATAATAAACTTTGTATTACAAATATAAGTAATAAATCTATTTATTACTGTTTTCCGTAATATTTTAAATTATTACTGTTTTCGGTAATAATTGTTTCTATTACGATATTAGGTAATAACTGTATTATCTAAAATTATCTTTTATTTATTTAAAAAAGAAACTAACTTAGCCTTTTACAAATGAGTAAGCTTTGAATAAAGAAATAAAAATTATTGAATGCCCTAGAGATGCCATGCAGGGCATTAGGGATTTTATTCCGACCAAAAATAAAGTATCCTACATACAAGCTTTGCTTAGAGTAGGCTTTGATACTATTGATTTTGGAAGTTTTGTTTCTCCAAAAGCTATTCCGCAGATGCAGGATACTGCTGAGGTTTTAGCGCAGCTTGATTTGTCTCAAACATCAAGTAAACTGCTTTCTATAATTGCCAATACACAGGGAGCGGTTAAAGCATCAGAATATGAGCAGATTCAATATTTAGGATTTCCTTTTTCTATTTCCGAGAATTTCCAGATGCGTAATACACATAAAACGATTACAGAATCTTTGGTTACGCTTGAAGAAATTTTAGAAGTTGCTTCTAAGAAAAACAAAGAAGTAGTGACCTATCTTTCAATGGGTTTTGGAAATCCTTACGGAGATCCTTGGAATGTTGAAATTGTAGGCGAATGGACAGAAAAACTTGCAGGAATGGGAGTAAAGATTCTATCACTTTCAGATACTGTTGGGAGTTCTACGCCAGATGTTATTACGTATTTGTTTTCGCATTTAATCCCGAAATATCCTCAAATAGAATTTGGTGCTCACCTGCATACAACACCAGAAAGCTGGTTTGAGAAAATCGACGCAGCCGCAAAAGCAGGCTGTACTCGTTTTGACGGTGCAATACAAGGTTTTGGAGGCTGTCCGATGGCAACCGATAAATTAACTGGAAATATGCCGACAGAAAAACTGGTTTCCTATTTTACTGCTAATAAGAAAATAACAGGCTTAAACTCTCTAAGTTTTGAAAGCGCTTATAATGAAGCTTCAAAATTGTTTGGAAAGTTTCATTAAAAAATAGTTATTTTTCTTACCTTAGATAATGATTGTAAGCATTAAGCGTTACATTTATTATTATATAATTTTTGTCATGAAATCGAATTCTTCGCGTAAAATTTCAAGCATAATTCTTTTGGCTTTTTTATTTTTTTCCTGTTCAAGTGATTTGGATTTTGATCAGGTAAAAGATTTGAAGTTAGAACCAGTCCTTGTAGCAAACCTTGCATATTTTGATATTCCTGCTAATCAGCTTATAGATGATGGCGGAACTAATGTTGCTTTTGATACCAGAAGCTTTGACGTTTTTAAAGAAAGCTTTTTTACCAATAGGTTGATGAAAGCAGAATTTAATTTCGAAATTGAGAATAATATTGATCGCAGTTTTGTTGTCAATCTGCTCTTGATGAATGACGCTGATGAAATACTAGAAACTATCTCTTACACCGTTCCCTCTTACCAAGGAACAACAAATATTATAAAATATCCAACAGAAGTGTTTGAAAACGAGCGATTAAATCTTTTAAAACAAACCACAAAAATCGGTTTTGTCGTTATAATAGCCGCCGGGCCGCCATTAAATAATGAAAGTTTAGGAAATTTAAAATTGAGATCAAGTGCAACAGCTTATTTAGTGATAGAATGAGAAAAATATATCTGATCTTCTGCATCGTTTTTCAGCTTTCTTGTTTTTCTCAAAATAAAGAACTGCTGTATAATTTCAATTCTATTCCGCAGTCGTCTCTCGTAAATCCTGGAGCCGATGTTTCTTATAAATACTATTTTGGTTTTCCGGTTCTATCTGGAGTTTCTGCCAATGTAGGTTCTAACAGCTTTTCGGCGTACGATTTATTTGCCGATAATGGAGTAGATTTTAATCAAAAAGTTCGAGACGTTATTAATAGATCGTCTAGTAATGATAAAGTAGTAACCAATCAGCAGTTAGAAATATTCTCTGGTGGTTTTAGAGTAGGAGGAAGAGAAAGCCGTTCGTACGTTTCGTTCGGATTGTATCAGGAATTTGATTTTTTCATGTATGTTCCAAAAGACCCTGCTTTATTGGCGTTAAACGGAAATAGAGATTACATCGGAAAATCATTTAATCTGGGTGATATAAGTGCCAAAGCTGAGGTTCTTTCTGTGCTTCATATTGGCTATCATAAAAAAGTAAACGATAAATTTGTTTTTGGTGGACGTGCAAAAATCTATTCAAGTGGTGCAAATGCTGCTTCTACAAAAAATTCAGGTTACATTTATACCGGACAAGATGCTGGAACTCCAAATTTGTACAATCAAATCATTTCTTCCAATTTAGAATTAAAAACTTCTGGAATTTCTAAATTCACAAAAGATGAATACGAAGGCAATGTAGTTAAAGATATCGCGCATAATACTTTCTTTAACGGTAGTTTAGGACTTGGAGTAGATGCTGGAATTACCTATTACATAAAAGACAATTTACAGCTTACTGCAAGTATAATTGACCTGGGTTTTATAAGACAGTCTAAAGATATTGAGACAATTACTTATAAAGGAACCTATCAGTACAATGGTGTAAATCCCGATTTTTTAGGTACTGATAATCCAGAAAATGTTTTTGACGAATTTGAAGAAGCTATTCCGAGAGATACGCTTTATAATAAATATACAACTTGGCGTCCTACTAAATTTTATTCCTCTATTCAATATTCATTTGGAGAAGCGCGTCCAGATGACGAATGTAATTGCAGAGGGCAAGTCGAAAAATATTATAAAAATGCAGTAGGAGCGCAGCTTTTTGCCATGACAACTCCACGCGAACCTTTAGTTGCTTTGACCGCTTTTTATAGAAGAAATATTTTTAGAAAATTAGATGTAAAAGCCACTTATACTTTTGATACTTTTTCAAACAAAAACATAGGACTCGGACTCGCAGGAGCAATTGGCCCAGTCAATATTTATGCTTTGGTAAATAATATTCTCGAATACAAAGATTTGTCCAAAGCTAGAAGCGCGGCATTTCAGATCGGAATCAATTTTGTGTTCCAGGATCGAGAGGATTAATTTAAAAAAAAAAAAACAACTTTTAAATTCCAAATTCCAATTTGATTTGGAATTTTGAATTTCAAAAAGATGGAATTTGGGATTTCAAAAGATTGGAATTTTAAATTATAAATTTGTAAGTCTATTCTTGTAAAGTTAAATTTATGAATAAGTTAGTATTCAAGTTTCCAATTTATTCACTATATTTGCACGCAATTCAACTAGAAATTGCAACATGATAGCACACAACTCCAAGATTATCGGCGAAGGTTTAACTTACGACGATGTATTATTAGTACCTAACTACTCGAATGTGCTTCCCCGCGAAGTGAGTATCAAATCAAAATTCTCAAGAAACATCACATTAAACGTTCCGATTGTATCTGCTGCTATGGATACTGTTACAGAAAGTGCAATGGCAATTGCTATGGCGCAAGAAGGCGGAATAGGTGTTTTACATAAAAATATGACTATCGAACAACAAGCAGGAAAAGTTCGAAAAGTAAAACGTGCTGAAGCAGGAATGATTATCGATCCGGTAACATTACCAATGAACTCTACAATCGCTGACGCTAAAAATGCCATGAAAGAATTCGGAATCGGTGGTATTCCAATCGTTGACGAAAACAAAATCTTAAAAGGAATTGTTACCAATCGTGACTTACGTTTCGAAAAAAATGGGGCAAGACCAATCGCTGAAGTTATGACAAGTCAAAACTTAGTGACTGTTTCTGAAGGAACTTCTTTAGAGCAGGCAGAAGTGGTTTTGCAAGGTCATAAAATCGAAAAATTACCAGTTGTTAACGAAAAAAACGAATTAGTTGGTTTAATTACGTTTAGAGATATTACAAAACTAACTCAAAAACCAATCGCTAACAAAGATTCATTTGGTCGTTTAAGAGTTGCAGCTGCTATTGGAGTTACTGGAGATGCGGTTCAAAGAGCTGAAGCTTTGGTAAATGCCGGTGTAGATGCAATCATTATCGATACAGCGCACGGACATACAGAAGGTGTGGTAAACACATTAAAAGAAGTAAAATCTAAATTCCCTCAAATAGATGTTATTGTTGGAAACATTGCAACACCAGAAGCTGCTAAATATTTAGTAGAAAATGGGGCTGATGGTGTAAAAGTTGGAATCGGTCCTGGTTCTATCTGTACTACACGTATTGTTGCGGGTGTTGGTTTTCCTCAATTCTCAGCAGTTTTAGAAGTTGCTGCTGCTATTAAAGGAACTGGAGTTCCGGTTATTGCTGATGGTGGAATTCGTTATACAGGTGATATTCCTAAGGCAATCGCTGCAGGAGCTGACTGTGTAATGTTAGGTTCATTATTAGCAGGAACAAAAGAATCTCCAGGAGAAACTATCATTTTCGAAGGAAGAAAATTCAAATCTTACCGCGGGATGGGTTCTGTAGAAGCAATGCAGACAGGTTCTAAAGATCGTTATTTCCAAGATGTTGAAGACGATGTTAAGAAATTAGTTCCAGAAGGAATTGTTGGACGTGTTCCTTACAAAGGTGAATTAAACGAAAGTATGCTTCAATTTATTGGAGGTCTTCGCGCTGGAATGGGATACTGTGGTTCAAAAGATATTCCTACTTTACAAGAATCTGGACGTTTTGTTAGAATCACATCAAGCGGAATCACTGAAAGTCATCCACATAACGTAACTATTACAAAAGAAGCTCCAAATTATTCTAGATAATTTAAGTTTTGATATAAAAACAAAAGGCGTAAGATTTAGTTCTTACGCTTTTTTTTGTTGTTAATCTTTAAAACAAAGACCATTCTTTTTTAATTCTTCTAATAATTTTGGAATGCTGCTTGGACCAATTCCATGCCAAGATAAAATTTCTGCTTGACTATACTTAGATAAATCTTCGACCGTATTTATATTTTTACGTTCTAAAGCTCTTCGAGCGGGAGCTGATAAAACAGATAAAAATCCTGATTTTGGTTTTCTCTGCGCTTCGCAAATAGGACAAGTAGGGCAGTCACTCGTTTTGGAATAATGATGCCCTTTTTTGCAAGTTCTATTATTTTCTGAAGCTGTCATTTATTTTTTAACTAAACTACAAAATTTTAAGGTTAAAACCTGCCATCTAAAATATCTTGTGCAACAATGTCAGAATGCAGTAAATCTTCCATTTTCTTTGTCATACGCTGTGCTTCTAGAGCATAACCAAACATTTTTTTCTCATAATCAGCAATTGCATCGTCAATTGTTTCGAATCTTCCGTCAGTTAGATTTTTAGTTAAATGATAAGCATCAAATAATCCCATATTTACACCTTCGCCGGCAAATGGAGGCATTAAATGCGCTGCATCGCCAACAAGAGTAATGTTAGAATGCTGTTTCCAAGGCTCTTTTAAAGAAAATAATCTTAAAGGTAAACCTGAAAATTCAGTAGAAGCGTTAAAGAATTTTTTATAATCGTCTCCCCAGTTTTTAAACTTTTCGTTTAAAAATGAAATTACAGATTGATCATCTTCAAAATTAATTCCGTGGTTCGAAATCCAATGTTCATCGGCTTTAAAAGAAACTCCAAAATGTATTGATCCGTCTCGCATGGTGTGGGTGTAAAACATTTTTTGTTCTCCCATTGCCATCACATTTCCGTTTCCGTATTTAGGTTTAAACTCTGGATAATCTTGATCTGGATTTGAGATTTCTCCTTGAATGATATAAGTTCCCGAAAGCTGGGGTTCTTGGTCGCTCACAAATTTTCTAGCATTCGATCTTCCTCCGTTTGCCACAATTACGAAATCAGCGACTGCAGTTTTTCCATTTTTGAATTCTAAAAAATATTGATTTTCAGTTTTTTCAATATTAATTAATTGACTGTCCCAGACAACTGTATTTTCTTTAAGATTGTCCAGCATTATTTTTCGGAGATCATTTCGATCAATTTCTGGACGTGAAAAAGCATTTGTTTCATCGGGTATTTCGTCTGATGTAATATTTCCGTCAATATCGGCCATTTTCTCGCCAGTCGGTCGGGCATATTTGAGGAATTCCTCCATTAAATCTGCTTTTTGAATTGCAAACTGACCAGAATCTGAATGTATATCAAGCGTTCCTCCCGAAGTTCGAGCCTGAGCATTTAGATCTCTTTCGTAAACCGTAACATCGGCACCATTTATTTGTAAAATTCGTGCAGTTGTAAGTCCAACAGGCCCGCCGCCAATAATGGCGATTTTTTTATTTTCTATAATTGAAGTTTTCATTTTATTAATATTGAATTTAATATTGATGTTGAATTTGAAATAAATTTTGATGTTATTATGGAGTAAGAGCTTTTAAAACTAAATTGAAAGCTTCATTTTTTAAATCATCATTAAATGCAAATGGTTTTCCAGACATCGATTTTCCTTCTCGATGAAGTTCTAAAAGAGAATAAAGAGATCCGTAAGCAATGCTCCAAAAGACTTCGAACGTAACAGGTAGAAGCTCTTTTTTTTCAATTGCTGAAAGCATAAATTGAGACATAATTTGTTTAAAATCACCTGTAATTTCTTCTACAATTGCATCTCCATAAGTGGAGTGTTTCAGGAGTTCGAAACAAGTGGCTTCTAAAGTAAAATTGAGCATGAAGTCAATCCGATTTTCCCATTGATTTCTCAATCCGTCTTTAAAAGACATTTCTGGAGAAAATCCGTTAAGCATTTTATTGAAGAGATTACTGCCAATTTCAATTCCAATCTTCCGAATCAAATCTTCTTTATCTGAGTAGTAAATGTAAAGTGTAGCGACAGAAACACCACATTCTTTTGCCAAACGGTTCATCCCAAAACCTTCGACGCCTTGCTTAACAATCATTTCGATTGCTTTTTGCTTTACAATTTCTTCTTTATTGGTATCTCTAGTTCTCATAATTCTAAATTAATTATGGTGCAAAGATATTAAAAATAATAAATGAACGATCGCTTATTTATTATTTTATAGGTACAGAGAGGCAAAGGTGCTGAGGACTGAGGTTTTATTGATAGTCGAAGTTTATTTTTTATAATATTGAGATCATAAAAAAAAGTCAGCTGAAACGATTAAATATTGTTTCAGCTGACTTTTTTTTACTTGTAAATATATTATATAGTTTTAGTTGGCTCGGCTTCTCTTAGATTTTGATTTTCTAGAATCTCTTTTAGAAAAGGTTTAACCTGAGTTTCAATATCCGATTCTGATATTTTTAAAGCTTCAGGATCAGATGCTAATTTTAGCCACGGTTTTTTCCCGTCAAAATCATAGCTTCCAAAAACTACAACTGGAGTTCCTTTTACTTTTACATTTTCTTTGTCTTTTAAAATCCATTCATCTGCAAATTTGTAAAGATATTTAGCATCTTTCTCTAATAATCTTAGACAAGAATGCGAAGCTGGATAGCCAGGCAGTTCATATTGGTGAAAACCAACTCCAAGTTTATTTTCGATATTAAAATTCCATTTTAAATCCCATTCGTCATTAAATGTACTGGTAGTTTGTTCTGCTTTCCAATTGGTAAAAAATAATCCAGTTGGTGTCGGGTCTTTTTTTCTTCCCATATTGGTTGGGCCTGTATAAATTAATTCGCCATTTTCGTAAGCAGCAAAAGTTTGCGTCGGATATGAAAATAGAATAATTTTTGAAACTTCCTGTAAGGCGGAAACATGCAATGGAAATGGAAGGTAGTATACCAAATCACCAGTAAAATCTCCTGGAATTACAACAGAATCCAATTTTTTAAAGTTAGCTTTGTCGGTTCTGTTTAAGGCATAAACAATATCCATTTTGCTGCTGTCGGCTTCGTTAATTTTTAGCCAGTCTTTAGTGTTTTCAACTTTATAGGTAATAGCAGATTTGGGTTCTTTATACTCAATTGCTTTTTTTGTGGTTTTATTATTCTCAGTTAAATTGATTGTATCGCTTTTTTTGCAAGAAACTGCTAAAGTCAAAATCAAAATAAGTAACGCGTTTGCTGTGTAATATAACTTTTTCATAGGTTGTATTTTTATGAATGTAAAGTTATAAATGTGATAGCTGAAAAGGGTTACATAATTTTTTGAATTGTTTGTTTGATTTACATTTGAGAGAATAAGTCGTACTAAACCAAACCTTTTATTTTAGCATGTTGTAAAAGCAAAATAGTCTTAGCATCTGTAATTTCTCCAGATTCAATCATTTTGTAAGCTTCATCAAAAGTGTATTCTAAAACTTCAATATTTTCTTGTTCGGCATCCAATCCTCCTCCAGAACTTACTTTCATGCTTTCGTCATATTCTCCAACGAAAAGATATAAAATCTCAGTTACAGATCCAGGTGACATATAAGTTTCGATCACTTTTTGGACTTTTTTTAAGCGATATCCTGTTTCTTCTTCTGTTTCACGAATTATAGCTTGTTCAGCATTATCTTTATCCAAAAGTCCTGCGCAAACTTCGATCATCATTCCGGTTTTGTTTCCGTTAAGATAAGTTGGTAAACGAAATTGTCTGGTTAGTATAACTGTTTTTTTAGCAGAATTATATAATAAGATGCCAGCACCATTACCGCGGTCATATACTTCTCGTATGTGCGATTCTACTTTTTCGTTTTCCTTTTTATAGTTAAAGGTAACTTTATTTAATACATACCAGTTATCTGATAATAACTTGGTTTCGGTAATCTCAATTTCTGGATTTTTTCTCATGTCAGTAATATTCAAAAAAAACGCTCTGATTATCAGAGCGTTTAAATGTATTATTTTGTTATTGTTTGTTTTCTATCTGGTCCAACCGATACAATTTTAATTGGAACTTCGATTTCTTTTTCAATAAACTCAATATATTCTTTTAGCTCAACAGGCAATTGATCGTAAGTTGTAAGTCCTGTTAAATCTTGTTTCCATCCTTTAAACTCTTTGTAAACAGGAGTAACGTTTTCTGGTTCAATGTTATAAGGAAAATGCGAGATGTTTTGTCCTTTGTAGTTGTATTCAGTACAAACTTTTAAAGTTTCAAAACCAGAAAGAACATCACCCTTCATCATCATTAACTGAGTAACTCCATTTACTTGTACAGCATATTTTAAAGCAACAAGATCTAACCATCCACAACGTCTTTGTCTTCCTGTTACAGATCCAAATTCGTTACCAACTCTTGCCATTGTAGCACCAACTTCGTCAAAAAGTTCAGTTGGGAAAGGTCCGCTTCCTACACGTGTAACGTATGCTTTGAAAATTCCGTAAACCTCTTTGATTTTGTTAGGAGCAATTCCTAAACCTGTACAAGCTCCAGCTGCAGTAGTGTTTGATGAAGTTACGAAAGGATAAGTTCCGAAATCAACATCTAATAAAGATCCCTGGGCACCTTCACAAAGAATAGATTTACCTGCTTTTTGAGCTTGGTGCATGTATTCTTCACTGTCAATAAAGTCTAACTTTTTAAGTTCTTCAATAGCTTCGAAGAATTCTTTTTCAAGTTCAGCTAAATTATATTGAATATTAACATCGTAAAAAGCAATCATAGCTTCATGTTTGTCTGCTAATGCTCTGTAACGATCTTTGAAGTCTTCTAATTCGATATCTCCAACACGTAGACCATTTCTACCAGTTTTGTCCATGTAAGTTGGTCCAATACCTTTAAGAGTAGAACCAATTTTTGCTTTTCCTTTTGATGCTTCAGAAGCAGCGTCAAGCAAACGGTGTGTTGGTAAAATTAAATGCGCTTTTCTAGAAATGATCAATTTACTTTTGATGTCAAGGTTGAATTTTTCTAAACCTTCAATTTCTTTTTGAAAAACTACTGGGTCAATTACAACACCATTTCCGATGATATTTACTGAATTTTTATGAAAAATTCCAGAAGGAATTGTTCTAAGTACGTGTTTAATTCCGTCAAATTCTAATGTATGTCCTGCATTTGGTCCTCCTTGGAAACGTGCAATAATATCGTAATTTGAGGTAAGTACGTCAACAATTTTTCCTTTACCTTCATCTCCCCATTGTAATCCTAGTAATAAATCTACGGTCATTCTGTTTTAATTTGCGTTGAGGCAATCTAAGTTGCCCTACTGATTATGTAGTTAATTTTCTTTTTTTTATTTTTTTTGAAAAGTCTAATTTGAAAGACTATGAATTTGAGCTTTGCTTTTTGTTTCCGTAGAAATAAAGTGAGTGATTCGTGATTTCAATATCAAATATTTCTTCGATTGTTTTTTTGATGGTTTGAATTCTTGGATCACAAAATTCAATTACCTCTCCAGAATCAGTCATGATAATGTGATCGTGTTGCTTGTCGAAATATGATTTTTCGTAGTAAGCTTGATTTTGTCCAAATTGATGTTTTCTAACCAAAGCGCAGTCTAACAATAACTCAATCGTATTGTACAAAGTAGCTCTACTCACACGATAGTTTTTGTTTTTCATTTTGATATACAAATTTTCGATGTCAAAATGTTCCTCGCTGTCGTAAATTTCCTGAAGTATAGCATAACGCTCAGGAGTTTTGCGATGCCCTTTTTGTTCAAGATACATTGTAAAAACGTTTTTTACAATTTCTTGATTTCTAGTGTTGTCAGTTGAAATGAGTGTCATATCCGGCAAAGATAAATTTTTATTTTTAATCAATAAAAGTTTCGGGTTTAAAGTTTAGTTATAAAACCCTTATAGATAGGTTAAAAAGTTAGGTTCTGTATTCTCTGGTAACTTTATCAACTCCGTCAATTTTCTTAATTGCATTAATCATTTTCTTCAAAATGGTGTTATTTTTTACAATTACCGCAATCTGACCGTGAAAAATTCCTGCGTCTGTACTCAGCGAAATACTTTGGATATTCACACTCATATTGTTCGAAATTACCCTTGTCAATTGGTTGGTAAGTCCTAAAACATCCATTCCGGTAATATTGATAATCGCTTTGAATTCCTCTTGCGAAGAGTCAATCCATTTGGCGCTCATGATTCGGTAAGCGTAATTAGACTGCATTCCAATTGCATTTGGGCAATCTTTTTTATGTACTTTAATTCCTTCGTTTATAGTCACAAAACCAAAAACATCGTCACCAGGAATTGGGTTACAGCATTGCGAAAGTTTGTAATCGAGTTTGTCGTGTTCAGTTCCAAAAACCAGCATGTCGTAATTACTGCTGATAACTGGTTTATGAATATCCTCAGCTGCAGTTGTATCTTTATTTCTTTTGATTTTATTTTTAAAGAAATTGATGAACGAATTGCTTTTCTGAGCGGCATAATCTTTTAACTGCTGATTTTCAATCGCGCCGATTCCGACTCTATAAAATAAATCTAAACTTGTTTTTAATTTAAAAAAGTTAACTAACTCGTTTGTAACCTGTTCATTAAAGGTGATTTTTAAATGTTTCAGTTTTCTAACAAGCAATTCTTTTCCTTCTTCTGCGATCTTTTTAGTGTTCTCGTTTAGAACATTTTTAATCTTATTTTTTGCTCTAGAAGTCGTTACGTATTCCAGCCAGTTTACCGTTGGTTTCTGATTTGGAGAAGTAATTACTTCAACCTGATCCCCACTTTTAAGTTCGTAATTCAAAGGAACTAATCTTCCGTTTACGCGCGTTCCTCGAGTTTTAATTCCAATTTCAGAGTGAATGCTGAAAGCAAAATCCAATGAAGTCGCTCCTTTAGGCAGTGATTTAATTTCTCCTTTTGGCGTAAAAATGAAAATTTCTTTTGAATATAAATTCATTTTGAAATCTTCTACAAAATCTACTGCATTGGTTTCAGGATTTTCTAATGCTTCTCTCAACAGATTCAGCCAAACATCTAAACCACTTTCTTCTGTTGCTCCATTTTTATATTTATAATGTGCCGCATATCCTTTCTCAGCAATTTCGTCCATACGTTCGCTTCGAACCTGAACTTCAACCCAGCGTCCTTTTGGGCCCATTACTGTAATGTGAAGCGCTTCGTAACCAGTAGATTTTGGTGACGAAATCCAATCACGCAAACGGCTCGGACTTGGTCTGTAATGATCCGTTACGATTGAATATATTTTCCATGCCACAAATTTTTCATCGTGTGCATCAGATTTATAAACGATTCTAAGTGCAAATTTGTCGTAAACTTCATCAAAACTAACATTTTGAGCACGCATTTTTCTACGGATAGAATAAATGGATTTTGGTCGGCCTTTGATGATATAATCAATGCCTTCATTGTCTAGCGATTTCTTTAAAACATCAGAAATATCTTTGATGTAAGCATCTTGTTCTTCCTTGGTCTCACGAATTTTACTGACAATATCATTGTAAACAGCTGGTTCGGTATATTTTAAGCCTAAATCTTCAAGTTTGGTTTTTATATTGTAAAGTCCCAAACGGTGGGCTAAAGGAGCATAAATATATAAAGTTTCAGATGCGATTTTGGTCTGTTTATATTCCGCCATCGAATCCATTGTCTGCATGTTGTGAAGACGATCGGCCAATTTGATCAGAATAACGCGGACATCATCATTCAATGTCAGAATCATTTTTCTGAAATTTTCAGCCTGCATTGAAGCATTCAAATCTTTTTGAACTAACGAAATCTTAGTAAGTCCTTCAACCAATTGCGCTACTTTCGGATTAAACAAACGCTCAATATCTTCAACTGTAATTGGAGTATCTTCTACAACATCGTGTAGTAAAGCCGCGGCGATAGAGGTCGCTCCCAGACCAATTTCTGAGGCAACAATTTTTGCAACTGCAATAGGATGAAAGATATACGCTTCTCCCGATTTGCGTCTCTGCTCTTTGTGGGCATCAACGGCAACATCAAAAGCTTTCCGAATTAATTTTTTATCAGCTGGGCTTAAAGTTTGGTAACTTATTCGAAGTAATTCCTTGTATTCCTGCGCAATAGCTTTATTTTCTTTTTCAATATCTATTTCTGTCATAACGGCATAGTTCAAGTACTAAAAATAAGAATTAGTTTCTATATACACAAGGTTTTGCGGTTGTAGATTTTAGTCCCGAAGTTTCGGGAAAGATTGTAGATTTTTGAAGGGTAAAATTCCCAAATTTTTTAACTCCCAAATTCCAAAAAGGAGCGAAGCAACTTTTAGAAAATCAAAAATCAAAAATCAGAACCCTCTCTGTCTTTTTGCTTCAAAAATTAAAATCGCGGCAGCAACAGAAACATTCATACTGTCAATTTCGCCCTGCATCGGGATAATAATATTTTGAGTAGCAGCTTCACGCCATTCCTGCGTTAGACCAGTTGCTTCTGTACCCACAACCAAAGCGGTTGGAGCAGTAAAATCTTGGGTATGATAAGAAGTTGAATTTTGAAGAGTTGCGCTATAGAAATTAATCTTTTTTTCTTTTAAAAAAGCAATAATTTCAGAAGTGGTTCCGCTTGCAATTTGATTGGTAAAAAGACAGCCCACACTTGAACGCACAATATTCGGATTGTATAAATCACTTTTTGGATTGGCAATTAAAACAGCATCTAAATTGGCTGCGTCTGCAGTACGTAAAACGGCACCAATATTTCCTGGTTTTTCAAGTGATTCAACAACAAGAATTAATGGATTCTCAGATAATTTTAAATCGGATAATTGCAGCGATTTGGTTTTTGCTACAGCTAAAATTCCTTCGGTAGTATCGCGATAAGCCAGTTTTTGATAAACTTCTTTGTTGATTTCTATAATTTGAAACGGATTATTGATCAGTTTGTCGATTTCAGTTTCAGAAACTAATTCTGGTAAAAATAAAACCGTTTCAATTTCGTAACCGCCTTTTATTGCTAATGAAATTTCTCTTAAACCTTCAATTAGAAATGTTCCAGTTTGTTTTCTAGCTTTGGATTTTTCTTGAAGTAAAACCAAAGATTTTATAAACGGATTTTGAATTGAAGTGATTTGTTTCATTTTTTTAAAGGCTCAAAGTTGCAGAGGGGCAAAGGTACAGAGTTTTTTTCTTCCTGCAAGAATTTAAAATAGCCACGAATCCACGAATAATTCTTTTACAATAAAAAAAATAAAATTCGTGAATTCGTGGCTAAAAATTATTTCTTAAAAATTTCTTTAATCTCAGTTTCTACAGGATGATCAGTCTTGAAATCATAACCCATAATTTTTGCTAAAGTTTGAGCAAATTGTTTTTGATACAATTGAGAGTCGGTTTTAATTTCGCCTTTTGGAGCAATTTCAGGTCCCATTGCAGCAAACCAAATTTCAGATGCGCCAGGAACGTCAGAGCCATGATCTGTCCATTGTGCTTTTACTTTGTCGCCTCGGCCGTGGTCAACCGTTATAAATAAAGTAGTTTTGTTTTTGTACTGCGGATCATTTTGAACAAAATTCCAAATTTCCTCGATCCATTTATCGACTTGGTTTGCAGCATCTAAGTACGAACGATATTGTGCATGATGTGCCCACTCATCGGTTTCACCATAGGCAATGTAAAGCACTTTAGGCTTTTTATTTTTTAATTCGTCTAATGCCTGATAATGTGTGAAAACATCTAAACATTCGTCTTGGTGAAAAGGCTTATAGGAGTTGTCACGCATTTCATTTAGTAAATTTTGAATAATGGTTGGTTTTTTACCGCCGACTTTATCAAAAGCAGAAATGACAGAAAACCCGCTTCTTTCTTCATTTAAAATTCTATCAAAAGCATCCCAAGCAACAAAAGCGGCTACTTTTCCTTTTAGTTTAGGCTGCTGGTTCAAAAACTCTAATACATTGACATTTGGATTGGCTTTATAGCCGTTTGAATTGACTTTCAGGTCAACATTTCCAGTCATGATTTCGCTGTAGCCTGGATAACTAAACCAATACGGATTGGCAACATCGACTTTATTTCCTAAATCTCGATTACCGTAAATCTGACCTTTTGAAGCGATTTCGGACCAGAAAAAAGGCATTAATTTTTTACGTGCTTCTTTGATATCAGGATTGGAATATTTTTTATAAATATAAGCGCTGTCTCCCTGATTGAATTTTTTATCATTGGCAATCGCTGGGTCAATTCCTTTAAAAACTTCCTGCCATCTAAAACCATCTGTAGTAATGATGATTATGTTTTCTGTTTTTTGTGCCAGAGATTTAAAGCTTAAAAAAATGAACAGAATTGGGATTAATTTTTTCATTTTTTATTAATTGAAATTACAATGAATCATTTTGATTTTTTTTCAAAACTAATTAATTTAATCAATTAATTTTTACGTGATAACGTAAGGTAACTTTAAATTAATAGAAGGGAAAATTTATAAAATTCCTCTAGACTTAATTTCCAAATATTTGTTAATGGCGTCAAGCGTAAGATTTTCTGGCTGTGTTAAAACCGAATGGATTCCGTATTTTTTCAGTTCGTTTACGATTAATCGTTTTTCGAACATAAATTTTTCAGCAATCACTTTGTCATAAACTTCCTGAATCGTGCTTGTTTTTTTATTGATGATCGAATTCAGTTCGGTGTTTTGAAAGAAAACAACAACCAATAAGTGACTTTTTGCAATTCCTTTTAAATAAGGTAACTGGCGATTCAGTCCGTCCATTGTTTCAAAATTGGTATACAGAATAATTAAACTTCTCTGATTGATGTTTTTCTTAATATCAACGTATAATCGGCTGTAATCGCTTTCGAAAAAATCGGTTTTTACATTGTATAAAGTTTCTAGGATCTTTTGCATTTGAGAAGCCCTTCTTTCTGCAAAAACTCTGTTTTCTACCTTTTTAGAAAATGAAAAAAGTCCTGCTTTATCTTGTTTTTTTAGAATGACATTTGATAAAACCAAAGCCGAATTTATAGCATAATCTAACAAACTCAATCCGTCAAAAGGCATTTGCATAACACGGCCTTTGTCAATTGCCATATAAACAGTTTGTGATTTTTCGTCTTGAAACTGATTGACCATCAAAGAATTTCTTTTGGCAGTAGCTTTCCAGTTTAATGTTCTTAAATCATCGCCTTGTACATATTCTTTAATCTGCTCAAATTCCATTGTGTGGCCAATTCGACGGATTTTTTTAATTCCGTATTGAAAAAGATTATTCGAAAAAGCTATTAAATCGTACTTTCTTAACTGAATATAAGATGGGTACGTCGGAACCATTTGGTCTTTGTCAAAAGCAAATCTTCTAGCAATTAGTTTTAAAGGCGAAGATACATAGGCATTTAAAGCTCCAAAATGATATTCGCCGCGTTCTGTTGGGCGGAGTTCGTAGCTAATTTCTTTTTGCGTTGATGCTTTGATCGATTTTACAATCTTGAAATCACGAACTTGAAACTGAAACGGAATTTCATCAATTATCTTAACCGAAACAGGAAAATTATAATGATTTTTCAAGTTGATTCGTATGGTATTTAAATCTCCATTCGATAATTTTTCTGGCGTAATTCTTTCTGCTTCAAGCCCAGTTCTTGCCAAATATAAAATCAGGATATCAAGACCTAAAAATGTTGCCAAACCTAAAACAATAAGCCAAACCGCATTATAAAGATTCGGAAAAATAAAAGCACAAATAAACAATCCTATTATGCCTAAAAGCACATAGAAGAAGAAATTATTCAGATATAGACTTTTTATGAACTTCATTTTTTCGATGTTTCGGGTTTCAAGTTTCAGGTTTGAGGTTTCAAGTTTCAAGTTTGTCCCAACATTAACCCTTAACCATTTATAATTAACAATTATCTTGGGATTTCTACAGTTTCGATAATCTGTTTAATAATTTCTGAACTCGTAATGCCTTCCATTTCACGTTCTGGCGTTACAATAACACGGTGCTGTAAAACAGGAATTGCAGCTTCTTTAATATCTTCTGGCGTCACAAAATCACGCCCGCGGATGGCAGCAAAACCTTTGGCAGCATTCAAAATAGCGATTGAGGCACGAGGAGAAGCTCCTAAATATAAAAAGGCGTTTTCACGCGTATTCACTACAATTCTGGCAATATATTCCAGTAAATTCTGCTCAACTCTAATTTGTTTTACCAGACCTTGATACTGCTTAATTTCATCAGAAGAAAGGATTGTTTTTATCGCATCTAGTTTTCCGTGATCTTGTAAAGAATGTTCTCTTTGAATGATCAAAATCTCCTCATTTAATTTTGGATAATCGATAGTGATTTTGAAAAGAAAACGGTCTAACTGAGCTTCTGGAAGACGATAAGTTCCTTCTTGCTCGATTGGGTTTTGGGTTGCAATTACCAAAAACGGCGTTTCTAATTGATAACCAGATCCGTCGATTGTAATTTGACGCTCTTCCATAACTTCAAAAAGCGCCGCTTGTGTTTTGGCAGGAGCACGATTTATCTCATCAATTAAAACTAAATTAGAGAAAATTGGGCCTTTTTTGAATTCAAATTCTGAAGTTTTTAGGTTAAAAATCGAAGTTCCTAAAATATCAGAAGGCATTAAATCTGGCGTAAATTGAATTCTGCTGAAATCAATGTTTAATGTTTTTGATAATAATTTGGCTGTGATCGTTTTCGCAACTCCAGGAACACCTTCTAGAAGAACGTGACCGTTTGACAAAATTGCAACCAAAAGCTGATCCACCATTTTATGCTGCCCGACAATTACAGTTTCAATCTCTTTTTTAATTGTATTTACGTGCTCTAAAAGAGGTCCTAAATTAATTCTAGTTTCAAAATTCACATTTTCATTTGTGATTTCGTTTGATGTTGTATTGATATCGTCCATAATTTGGTCTGTTTTTTTATTTGTTTTTTTCTTGCCTCAGATTAAAGGATTTTGACTAATCTGCGTTAATCTCTGGCTAAAATAATTAATGTAAAATCTTTTCTATTGCTGTATTTATTCGGATCAAATCTTCTTCCAGGCTTCCGTGATAACTCTTTCTGTGATGATTTATTAAGTCGATAAGTTCTTGAATGTCTTTTTCGTCTTTGCCTGTTTTATGATGCAGTTTTGCAATAAAATCATCATCTAATTTTGACGTGTCAATTAAATAATCGGTTCTTATTTTTTCTAGGAAATAAATAATCTTTTTGTCAATAATATTAGTGTGATCTCCTTCCTGATAATATAAATTTCCGATGGTTTTGGTGAAATCCACCGTTAAATTCTCTAACGGTTTTATAATCGGCACAATACGCTGCTTACGTTTTGCATTAAAGATCATAAAAATCAAAATACCAATTAAGGCTAAATACCATGCCCATTTTAAAGCTGGCTGCGATAAAATATAGCGCATAGGAGAATTTGAAATTCTTTTATCATTGAAACTTTTAGTATACCAAAAAATATTTCCTTTTGTAAAATAAGACAATACATTTTCGACATATTGATAATGATCTTTTTTGAGCAGATTATAATTCGTAAACGCTACCGGCTGTGTGTGTAAATACACATATCCATTTTTGTACGGAACTTCAATAAAATTAATTTGTCTTTTATTTTTATTGCTGTTCTGATAACCAAGAACTTTTGTGTTTAAAGTATCTATTTTAGAAAAATAATCGCTTAAGCCAGTATTAAAAGTATATTTTTTTGTACTTACCTTTTTATTAGCCATCCAGATCGAAACATTTTCAGACGGCATAAAATCTGTTTTCAATTCTACTTTTAAAGAATCCAGCAATAATTTTGGAAATGCTCTCATGCTTAAAAAAGCCTTATTTCCATGCGAGACAAAATATAAAATCTCTTTCATAGACTGATCGTCAATATTATTGGCTTCAGAAATATTGATGAAAGTACCTTTAATTTTGTAGTCTTCTACATTTTCATTTTCATCATATTGAGAATCTAAATATTCGTAAGGCGTTTCAGTTGAGATTTTTTTGACTTTTTGTTTCTTAAAAAAGCCATTAAATTCTTGATCTAGAATGTACAATCCAAACGGAATTTTATCATTAACAGAATACGTAGGAGTCCAGTCAATAGGTTTTGGTTTCCCCTTGTCTGTTAAAAGTACTATACCGAAAAGCAAAACCAGTATAGCAATGTATATTTTCATGTTTTTATCCATTGCCGAAGGTTTTTAAAGCTTTTTTAAATCTGTTTTCAGTTTTACTGAATATTGCATCATCAATCTCAAATTCGCCGTACCAAATATAATTGTACAAATAAGAAAGATAGGTAAACTCCTCTTTATGAGCAGGCTGTTGTAACTCGTACAAATAATCAGAATTTGTTTTTTCGATATCCCATTCAATATAATTATGCTGTGCCATTACTTTTAAAAGCCACAGATAATAATAGCGTACGGCAGCTCTTCTTTCGCCCGTTTCGATACTTTCTTTTATTAGTTTTTCAAAATCTAAAAGATGAATATTTTTTTCAGCATCCGAATAAAAAATGGCTTTTTTATTGGCATTTTTTCCAAAAATCCATTTTCCTTCTTGTTTAGTCAACGCTCGTGCTATGAAATAAATCAAAACAATGACTATTAAGACAGCAATAATCCTAAATAAAATAACGACAAAATTCAGTGATGTCTTTACGCTTTTAAAGTTGAATAAACTTGAAAAGATTCCAGCCAGCCAGTGTGTAAAGTGATCCCACCAGCTTTTTTCGGGAGCTTTATACTCGTATACAAATTCTGGATCAGTATATTTTTTTTTGAAGTTTTTCTCAAAATGTTTGGCATCAACAGTATTCGAATCAACCTTAATATCCTTTTCCGTATATTTAATTGCAGCAATTTTTGGTGGATCCTGAGTTGTAACAACTGAATCCTGAGCCATAGAAATACCGCAGCAAAAAAGGAAAGAAAAAATAAATAATAATCTCGTCATTACTTGGTCTTAAAGATTTTTGGCAGTTAAAGAATGTATTTTTTTGTGCACCATAAAAGGATAAATCAAGTAATAAAATGAAATAAGTGCAAGCGTCGCCAAAATAATTAAACTGCTTAACCAATTAGGCATATCGATAGAATATCGCGTAATAAAACCTTCTAAAAATCCAGCACTTATTGTAAAAGGAAAAGTACTTAAAAATATTTTAAAACTATTTTTAAAACCAATTTTAAAAGAATTAATTCTGGAGAAAGTTTTAGGGAATAGAATAGAAGCTCCTAAAATAAAACCCGCTGTTGTTTCGATAACAATGGCGAAAATTTCCATAGCACCGTGAATCCAAATTCCTCGCACGCTTTTCCAGAAAACACCTTGTTCGTAAAAGAAATATTGAAAAGAACCCAGCATAATACAGTTTTGAAGAAAAATGCTAAAAGTCCCAATACCAGCAAAAATTCCGTAGAAATAACATTTGGCACCTACAAAAAGATTGTTGACAGTAATGCCGATAAAACTTCCCCAATTGCTTCCAGAGCCATATACGGCCATTGGATTGCCTTTTTTGATGTTCGCCATAGTCATGTTTACATATTCGTCTCCTAAAATTAAGCGGACAAAATCCTGATCGTAGCGCGCAGAAATCACTCCAATTGAAACAGTAACAAAAAATAATGCAAAAGCATAAAGCAGATATCTTTTGTATTCGTAAACCAAAAGCGGAACATCAATTTTAAAAAAATCTATAATTTGATTGGAGTCTGTCCGTTTGGTTTTGTAAATCTTTTGGTAAATCTGAGAAGCGAGATGATTTAAGTATACAACCGTTTTACTTTTAGGGTAATACGTTTGGGCATACGACAAATCATTCATCATTTGAATGTACAAATTAGCTAATTCATCAGGATTTTTTTTAGCTTTACCAAAAATTGCCAGCTCGAATTCGAGCCATTTTTCTTTGTTTTGTTTTATAAAGGCGATTTCTCTCATTGTTGGCTAAAATATAAAATATGTCAGAATTATCTATTAATACGACACAAAATGTCAAAATAAATTTTATAGCCGCTTCTATAGGCGAGCGGCTGGGTGCTTTTTTTATTGATTTGTTTATAATAATCTCATATTGTACTGCAATTTCAGTGGTTCTATTCAACTGGCTGCAATTCGATCGACTGCTTGCCAATCTAGACGGCTGGTCTAAAGGAGCAGTTTATTTAATTATCTATTCGCCGGTTATAGTTTACTCTTTATTTTTTGAAAGTATTTTTGAAGGACAGTCACTTGGGAAAAAACTAGTTAAAATTAAAGTGGTCAAAATCGACGGATATCAAGCGGGTTTTGGAGACTATTTAATACGCTGGTTTTTTAGGGTTATTGATTTTTTTAGCCTTTTTGGACTTCCAGGGCTTATTTCGGTAATAACCAGCCAAAAATCACAGCGTCTGGGCGATATGGCCGCGGGTACAGCCGTTATTACTTTAAAGAATAAAATTAATATTAGTCACACTATTTTAGAGGAAATTGGAGATGCTTATGTTCCGACTTATCCGTTAGTTATAAAACTTTCGGACAACGATATGCGAATTATCAAGGAAACGTATCAAAAAGCCGAGGCAAAAAATGATCATGAAATCATTTATAAATTGGTAGCCAAAATTGAAAGCGTAACCGGAATTAAGAATCAATCTGGAAATAACAGCGATTTTATCAGGGTTATTTTAAAAGACTACAACTTTTACACGCAGCATATGTAAAATTTTTCTTTAAGGAATGAGAATTATTTTGAATGTTTTAGGTTTAAATTTTTTATATTTAACTGATTATTTAGTTATGGTATTTTTTAATTAAAAAACTTCTGAACATGAAAAGTAAAAAGTCACTCCTTGTCATATTAATGTTATTTGCCGTTGTTTTTAGTTTCGCTCAAGGCGGAAAAAAATTGGATAAAATAATAAAAAGAGATTATCAGATTATTGAATGTACGATTTCAAAAATGTCTGATAAAACCGTTGAATATTCGCTTCCAGGTGAAACACTTCAGATTTCGCTTGATGTTTCGCAGATTGCCAGAATTGATTTTGCCAGTGGAAGATCACAAACTTTTGATGTGAATTCAGGCAATAGTTCACCATCTTCTGGATCATCAGCAATTACAGCATCACAAATGAAGCCAAATACAATAGCTGTGCTTCCGGTTCCTTATGTGAATTCAGATACTCAGGAAAGCTCAGAAGACATGGCTAAATTTGCTCAAAATGATCTTTATAATAAACTGCTGGATAAATCTTCGAATATTTTTCCGTTAACAGTCCAAGATTTAAGAACAACAAACAGTCTGCTTCACAAAGCAGGAATAGACCACAATAATATTGATGAGACGCCAATCGATGACCTTGAAAAAATACTTGGTGTTGATAATATAGTCGCGGCTAAAGTTTCATACACAATAGGAACTGGTGCGACTGCGACGACTTATAACAGCGGAAATGCAAAAGTAAGCGACAATAATAAAAAGGTAAAAACAAGCGACATCTCGACTACAACATCAAATAATCAGACTTATTACTATTATACCGTATATTTTGATATGTATAAAAACAAAGATAAAATCTACTCTCAAACTCGTAAACCTTTTCTAGCGGTGAAAGACAGCTGGATGGATTCTGTTACTTATTTATTAAAAAGAAGTCCAATTTACGTTAAAAAATAATAGAGTTAATAAATGGAAAAATTCAAATCTAAAATTGATTTGTGGTTTGTAACTCTGGTATGCATATTATTTACGCTGATACTAATACGACTAGCTTACGATCAAAATTGGGTTGGTTTTATTTTTATAATCGTAGTAATTAGTTATGTTATCTATTCATTTTCAACAACTGTGTATAGTATTGAAGGCGATAAGCTAAAAATAAAATGCGGTTATTTCTTTAATTTTTTGATTGAAATTAAGGACATCAAAAAAATATCGGAAACTTTTAATATTATAAGTTCGCCTGCACTGTCATTTAACCGATTAGAAATTTTATATAATAAATTTGATACGCTTTTAATTTCACCAAAAGATAAAAACAGATTTTTAGAAGCGGTAAAAAGAATAAATCCTGAAATAAAAATAGTACTAAAAAAATAGAAACAATTAATAAAATCTCTGCACCTTTGCACCTTTAGATCTTTGTAACTTAAGAAAAAATGTTTCATCTTTTAGATATTATTGGTACAATGGCGTTTGCTATGTCTGGCGCTTTAACGGCGATGCATAAAAAACTAGATCCGTTTGGGGTTTTTATAATTGCGTTTGTTACCGCAGTAGGAGGAGGAACGCTTCGTGACGTTCTTATTGGTAGAACTCCAGTGGGCTGGATGCGTGATATGCAGTACGTATACGTGATTATTTTAGGTTTTTTTCTAGCTATTATTTTTAGAAAAAAATTCGATAAACTCAGAACTTCTTTATTTCTATTTGATACAATCGGCTTGGGAGTTTTTACTTTAATAGGTCTCGAAAAAGGAATTATGATTGGACTGCATCCCGGAATTTGTATTGCTTTAGGAACAATGACAGCTTGTTTTGGCGGTGTAATTCGAGACATTTTGTGCAACGAAATTCCGAATGTTTTTAGAGAAGAAATATATGCTACAATCTGTATTTTCGGCGGATTCGTATTCTTTGGTTTAAGAACACTAAATTTAAACGTCGATGTTTTATATTTAGTTACTTCACTCGTAATTATTGTAATTAGACTGCTGGCTGTAAAATACAAATGGCATTTAAAAGCATTTGACCATAAATAATTGATGATAAAATATACCGTAAAAAAATACAATTCGAGCGATTTTGCACTTTGGAACGATTTTGTCGCTGAGGCCCAAAATGCCACGTTTTTATTTCACCGCGATTTTATGGAATATCATAGTGACCGCTTTGAAGATTTTTCTCTTTTAGTTTTAGAAGATGAGAAACTACGTGCCATTCTTCCAGCTAATAAACGAGAAAATGCAGTGTATTCTCATCAAGGACTTACATACGGAGGTTTGGTCTTTTTATCGAAACTGAAAGCAGAAAAAGCCGAAGTAATTTTAGATGAAATTTTATTTTTTTTGAAAGAAAATAAAATCGAAATCTTTTATTACAAACCAATTCCAGACTTTTATTTTTCTGAAGGAAATGCAGCAATAGATTTTTTTTTACTGAAAAGAGGAGCCGTTTTAGAACGAAAAGAAATGAATCTGGCAGTTAATCTAACAACTCCTTTAAAAATTTCTAAAAGCAAAATGAAGCATTTTAGAAGAATTGAAAACCTTGATTTAGATATCGTAGAAGAAGAAAATTTCGATCCATTTTGGAAAAAAATTTTAGAACCAAGATTATTAGAAAAATTTGATACAAAACCTGTTCATTCCAAAGAAGAAATCACACTTTTAAAAACGAAGTTTCCTCTAAGTATCAAACAGTTTTCTGCATATAAAGATGATGAAATCATTGCAGGAATTACGATTTTTGAAACCAAAAATGTCATTAAATCGCAGTATGGTGCTACTTCAAAAAAGGGAGAAGAATTTCGCGCCCTTGATTTTTTGTTTATTAATTTGCTTCACAAATACAAACGAAAAGGGAAACAGTTTTTTGATATGGGAATTGTGGATGAAGAAAATGACTCGGGCTATAATCATGGACTTTTAACGCAGAAACAAGAATTAGGCTGTTCCGTTTACAGCCAGGATTTTTATAAAATTGAAATAAAGTGATACCATTTTTAGACCTAAAAAAAATCAATGAACCTTATGAAACTGCTTTTCAGGAAAAACTGAAAACTGTTTTACATAGCGGCTGGTATATTTTAGGAAAAGAAGTGGAAATGTTTGAAAGAAATTTTGCCGAATACTGCCAATCTAAATACTGCATTGGAGTCGGAAATGGATTAGATGCTTTAATTCTAATTTTTAAAGGTTATATAGAACTCGGAAAACTTCAAAAAGGAGACGAAGTTATCGTTCCGGCAAATACTTATATAGCGAGTATTTTGTCCATTTTGCAAGCCGATTTAGTTCCAGTTTTGGTGGAGCCTAAATTAGAAACTTTCAATATAAATCCAGATTTAATAGAGGAAAAAATAACCTCAAAAACAAAAGTCATTTTGGCTGTTCATTTATACGGGCAGCTATCGGAAATGGATAAAATAAATGAAATTGCAGCAAAATATAATCTTATTGTTGTAGAAGATGCGGCGCAATCTCACGGAGCAGAAAACAATCTAAAATCTAAAATCGATCCAGAGGCTTCGGGACTTAAATCAGCAGTCGCTTTTAGTTTTTATCCAGGAAAAAACCTTGGCTGTTTAGGCGACGGCGGTGCAGTCACAACAAATGATGCTGGGTTGGCGAAAGTGCTGTTTTCGCTTCGTAATTACGGCTCTGAGCAAAAATATCACAACGAATATATTGGCATTAATTCGAGATTAGATGAACTTCAAGCTGGATTTTTAAATTTGAAGCTTACTAATTTAAATGCTGATAATGAAAAAAGAAGAAAGATTGCAAAACGCTATTTGTCTGAAATTAAAAATGATAAAATAAAATTGCCATTTTGGGATTTTTCAAATAATCATGTTTTCCATTTATTTGTTATTCGGACAGAAAATCGAAACGATTTACAGAATTATTTGGTCCAAAATAATATTCAAACATTAATTCATTATCCAATTCCGCCCCACAAACAAAAAGCTTTTTCTTCCAAAACTTTGGGATGGAAGAATTTATCATTTCCTATAACAGAAAAGATTCATAATGAAGTTTTAAGCTTGCCAATGAGTCCTGTTTTAACAGAATCTGAGGTTGATTTTATAATTGAAATTCTAAATCAATACTAAGTTTGAATTTCTATAAAAAAATATTTCAAACCAGTTTGTTTAAGATTACTTCTTTAAACAGTTTCAGCGTTGTTTTAAAAATTGGAATTGGTTTAATTACGTCAAAAATACTTGCCGTTTTTGTCGGACCAAGCGGCATGGCTTTGGTTGGAAATCTTCGTAATTTTTTAACTTCATTAGAAAATATTTCGACTTTAGGATTTCAAAATGGCATAGTAAAATACACAGCCGAAAATGAAAAAAATAAAGATGAGCTTCAAAAAATTATAACTACCGTTTTTGTAGTTTTATTGATTACTGCCGTTTTTTTAGGTAGTATTTTATTTTTTTCAGCCTCGTATTGGAATACTCAAATTTTTGGAAACAGTACAGAATATCTGCTGGTTTTCAAAGTTCTGGCTTTGGCTTTGCCTTGTTATGCCGTTTCCATTTTTTTTGTCGCTTTAATCAATGGTTTAGGAAAATTTCAGAAAGTAATCTGGATCAATATCATCGGAAACACAATTGGCTTATTGGTTTCTCTCTTTTTGATTTTACAATTTCAAACAATTGGTGCATTATTAGCAATTGTAATGGCGCCGGCGTTGTTATTCTTTGTTACGTTTTATCTCGTTCAAAAAGAAATCAACTTTTTTCAAATGGTAAAGCTGGATTTATTTGACTTTAAAATCATAAAAAATCTTTCCTCGTATTCCTTAATGGCTTTGGTTTCTTCAGTTCTAGGACCATTTGTTTTTCTAGCAATTCGAAATCATATCATTCAGAATTTAGGAATTGAGCAAGCTGGTTATTGGGAAACTATGACGAGATTTTCATCTTATTATCTCTTATTTGTCAGTACAATTTTAACCGTTTATTTTTTGCCTAAACTAGCCAAAGCATCAACTAAGCAAGAAACTAAAAGTATTTTTTATCAGTTTTATAAATTCATTCTTCCTGTTTTTATTCTAGGACTGATTTTTATTTATTCCATAAGGTTTTTTGTAGTAAAGCTTCTTTTTAGCAAAGAATTTCTGCCTGTCGCAGATTTGTTTTTGTGGCAGTTTTTGGGAGATATTTTTAAAGTCTGCGCCTTGATTTTAGGCTATCAGTTTTTTGCAAAAAAATTGACTTCGGCTTTTATACTTACAGAATTATTTTCTTTATTTATTCTGTATACGGCTAGTGTTTATTATATTCAAATATTTCAAATAGAAGGAGTTGTAATAGCTTACGCTTTTCAAAATTTATGTTATTTGATAATACTTGCGATCTATTTTAGGAAAAGTTTGTTTTAATTTTCGTTCCATTTCTGCACGTATTTTTGTGCAATATTCAAATAATTATGATGCTCTTCTATAAAGACTCTGGCGCGTTTTCCTATTGCCGTAATTTCTTCGGGATTTTCAATTAAAAAAGACAATTCATTTACTAAATAATCTACGTCAGGAATAGCGTTTATACATACTTTTTTAGTAAGATTGTAATATTCTGTAAACTCAGTTTCGGCATTAGTAAAAACAACTTTTCCTTTTGCCATTGATTCCAAAGCATTGTAGCCTTGGTCGTATCCATAAATTTGATCTAATAAAATATGTGAACGATTGTAAAGATTAATGTATTCTGAATATGGAACACTTCGAACCGTAATTATTTCAACTTTAGAATCGTACTTTCTTTCTATTATCTCTAAAGCTTTTTCAAAATAATCATTTCCTTTTTTTAAATAATTATCATTGTTGATTCCATGAAAAATAATGATTTTATCGACGATTTTAAGAGGTTGAAATTGAAGCTTGTCGGTATTTATTGGGTTTGGAATCATCCCTAAATATTTACCGTTTCCTTTAAGAGGAAGATGATAATCTAAATCTGAAGCAATAATGCCATTGCAGTTTTCGTAAATATATTGATGCAGTTTGAAGAATTCTTTCTTGCGGAATTTCAAAACATTAGCAAATGATTTTTGATCAATTTTATGATTCTGATATAGTGGAATTACAGATTTAAAATCAGGGTTTTCAAAGCAATATTTTACATTTAAATAATCGTACCCAGAACTTAACAAAAACAATTTTTTGTTGTTTTTTAAAAGGTTCGAAATGATCTTCTTCTCGAAATAATACGTGCAATGAAAACTGTTTTCGTTAATTAACTGCACAACATCAAACCCTGAACATTTTTTTTCGAATTTTAAAAATTGGCGGTATGTCAAATAAGAACTAATGTCGAATCCAGAAAGTTTATAAACTGCAATTTTTAGTTTTTTTAAAAAACCAGAATCCCATTTTTTCTGAATAGGAAAGTCGACTGGAAAGTTTTTAAAACCGTCATTTTGACCAATAATAAAAACATTATGTCCTAATTTTTGCAGACCATCTTTCAAAGAATTGTGCAAATGACTGTATTCGCCTACCAGTAAAACTTTCATTTATGTGTATATTTGACAAATATATTTACTTTTTTGGTTAAAAACATGAATAAAAAGAAAGTTGCAATTGTTTCAAATTCTTTGGGAAAAGGAGGAGCAGAACGTTTCGCAGCTTTACTGACTTTTATGTTAGAAGAATCTGGCTTTGAAGTGCATTCTATTCTTGTAAATGACGTTATAGATTATTCGTACACAGGAACTTTATATAATTTAGAAAAAGAAAGTTCTGGATGTTTTTCTTTATTCAAAAAAAATAAAAAAGGAATCTTATTAAGGCGTTATTTAACCAAAAATAATATAGAAATCGTAATAGACGGCAGAACTAGAAATGTATTGTTGAGAGAATTAATTACGAGATTAATTTATCGAAATACCAAAATCTATTACGTTGTACACAGTTATAATTTTAAGAATTATTTTCCTTCGTCGGTATTTTGGTCTAGAATAATTTATAAAAACACTGAAGCTTTGATTTGTGTATCGAAAGCAATTGAAGAAAAAGTAAAGCAGCTTTATAATCTTAAAAATACCATTACAATATATAATCCTTTTTTTATTGCTGATGGCGAAATCAGAAAAGAAGTTCCTGAAACCCAAAAAGTGATTTTGTTTTTTGGACGATTTGATGAAAAAGTGAAAAATTTTACATTGATGCTGGAAGCTTTTTTACAATCTGAAGTTTTTTTAAAAGGCTTTCGACTGCATCTTTTAGGAGATGGAAATGATTTAGAATTTGTACAGCAAAAAATTAAAGATCTAGATTTAAGTAATTACGTTACTATTTTTCCTTTCAAGCAAAATCCGTTTGATGAAGTCCGCAAAGCTAAATTTACTATTCTAACAAGCCATTACGAAGGTTTTCCACTTTCGGTTGTAGAGTCGCTGGCTTTAGGAACTCCTGTTGTAGCTGTCGATTGCAATTCGGGACCTAGAGAAATTATTCAGAATGAATTTAATGGCTTACTAGTTGAAAACAAAAATGTTAAAGCTTTATCCGAAGCCATAAAACGGTTTGCAGATGACAGTGAATTGTACCATTTTTGCAAAAACAATACAGCAGAAAGTGTAAAACATTTATCGCTGAGAAATATTGCTGAACAATGGAAGAACCTTCTAATTAATCAAAAATGACAAGTATTTCAGATATTCAGTTAATCGAAATCCCTAAAATTCAGGATAGGAGGGGTAATCTATCCGTTGTTGAAGGAGATACAATTCCGTTTGTTTTTAAAAGGGCTTATTATTTATATGATGTGCCGAGCGGAAGCAAAAGAGGCGGACATGCCCATAAGGAGCAGCAGGAATTTTTAATTCCGTTAAGCGGCAGTTTTGATGTGATTTTAAAAGACGGAAAAAATAAACAAATTATTACGCTTAACAAGCCGAATGTTGGATTGCTTATTGTGTCTGGAATTTGGAGAGAACTTCAGAATTTTTCTTCCGGAAGTGTTTGCCTGGTTCTTTCTTCAGCAGAATTTAATGAGGAAGATTACATTCGGGAATACAAAAAATTCAAGTTATTTAAAAACAGATGAACCTATTCCCATTTCTGCTGATTTTAGTTTTACTTCGATTAATATTCGCAGTAAAAAAGAAGGAAGCATTAATAAAAATCTCTTTTTTAAGCTTAGATTATCCAAATCAATTCCCTTGTAATAATAATTAAAAAGTGTTTTATTTGAGGCTGTTTTACTTTTAACAGCGAGCGAAAAACGGTTCAAATCCAAAAAAAGCTTCAAGTCAGGATTTGATTTTTCAGCTTCTAAAAATTTAGTAAAATCCATTTTAGCAGTTAAAAACGCATCGTTTTTAGATAAACTTTTATCATCATAAACGTATCTTGCGAGAATTTGCCATGAAAATAATACAGGATAAACAAGCCCCATTCTAATCCATAAATCGGTGTCCTGACCGCTTTTTATTTTGGGGTCAAACAATCCAATTTCGTCAAAAATACTTTTGTGAAAAACAGCACAAGAAGTACAAATAACAGATTGTTTTAAACTTGCTTTAAAGTAATTTACAATTTCAGATTCGTTTGTTTTTTCAATAGAATACAGAGCTGGAATTGTGTTTTTAGGAGTTTCAATCTCAATCGCTCCAGTAAATATTTTATGTTTTGGAAATTGGTTTATCTTCTCAAACATAACGCTCAAGAAATCAGGATACCAATAATCATCAGCATCCAAAAAAGTGATATAAGCGGCCGATGCTTTTGTGATTCCAAAATTACGAGTTTCAGAAGCGCCTTTATTTTCTTGAAAAAAGTATTGAATTTTAGAGTTTTTAAATCCCAAAACTTTTTCTTCGCTTTTATCTGTTGATCCGTCGTTGATTATAATAATTTCAAAATCCTGAAAAGTCTGATTCAAAATGCTTTGTATCGTACTTTCGATAAAATTTTCTTTGTTGTACAGCGGAATTATTATAGAGAAAAAAGCCATTTTCAATGTGTTTTTAAAGAGCAGTAATAACCCAGTCTGTAAAGGTCAAAAAGAAAAAGAGATGGGTTTTTGCTTAATAACTGCTTGATAAATAAAGTTTTGAAAATTCTAAAAGTAAAAGCAAATACGTTTTTTAAACCATATTTTTTTATAGTTTGAAAGTAATAAGATAACTTGACATAATCTTGAGCAATTAAATCAGATTCGACTAAGTTTTTTAAACCTAAAACGGCTTCTTCAGATTTTCTTAAAAAGGTTTTACTATCTTCAATTCCTAAATGATAAACTGGATTTTCGATATGAATTACTTCTATTTGTTTCTGCTTTAATTCAAAAGAAAACAAAGTGTCTTCATGTCTAAGATTTGGAATGTTTTCATTAAAACGAACTTTTGAAAAAACACTTTTTTTGATTAAAAAATTCAAGCTCAAAAAAGACAAATAAGTGTTTTTATTTCGGTCAGAGACTTTTAACGCTTCTCTTTTTATTCCGTAAATCCAGCGCAGCAGTTCATTTTTCGGTGGCTTTATGTTTTGATATAAAATACCTCCATAAACTACTTTTTCGCTGTTATTAATTTGTGAAATGTAACTCGAAACAAAATTTTCATGCACAGGAAAAGTATCGGCGTCAAGAAAAAGTAAATCATCATAAACCGCTTTTTCGGCTAATAAATTCCGAATCGCGCTTCGTCCAATATTCTTTTGCAAAACGCTGTAAGAGACGTTTGTGAATTTATTAATTCTTTGGTTTTCAATTAAAAAATCCTGCGACGCATCATCTAGACAAATAATTTCAAAAGGAATATTACATTCCAAAACTTGTTTGTGCAGTGTTTCTACAAGAGAAAAAATAGAATAATTGTAAACCGGAATTAAAATCGAAAGCATTACACGCTTCTTTGCACCACTTCGAAGATTCTTTCATCTTCACATTTTAGTGTTTTAGAAGGGAATTTCATCAGTAAAGCATAATCGTGTGTTGCCATGATGATGGTTTTTCCAGTTGCATTAATCGCTTTTAATACTTCTAAAACTTCAGAACTCGTCTGCGGATCAAGATTTCCTGTTGGTTCATCGGCAAGAATAAATTCTGGATCATTAAGAAGTGCTCTTGCGATTGCAACACGTTGTTGTTCTCCTCCAGAAAGCTGGTGAGGCATTTTGTTCACGAAATCTTTCATGCCGACTTTATCCAAAACTTCATCAATTTTGTGCAGCATTGCATCTTTTTCGTGCCAGCCGGTTGCTCTTAAAACAAAAAGCATGTTGTCTTTGATAGAACGGTCTGGAAGCAATTTAAAGTCTTGGAAAACAATTCCGATTTTACGTCTCAAGAACGGAATGTCGTTTTCTTTTATCGTTGCCAAATCAAATTCAACTATATGTCCTTCTCCTTCAACTAATGGTAAATCAGCGTATAAAGTTTTTAAGAAACTACTTTTTCCAGAACCTGTTTTTCCGATGATGTAGATAAATTCACCGTGATTAACATCTAAATTAATATGAGAGATAATTTTTCTTCCTTCTTGATATATAGTGACTTCTTTAAGAGATAGTACGGTTTGTGACATAATAAATTGATTTGAATCGTAAAAGTAATAAGATAACGGTTGTATTCAAAATAAATTTCAATCATTTCTTAAGAAAAAGTTTAAATAATTGCACGGTGAGTTCTGTAAGTTCGTTTTAATAATTGCCAAGTAAAGTCTATTAATGCCTATATTGCTTAAAAGGTTTTGATTTATTTGTTTTTTAGAAAGTTTGAGAACCAATATTTTGAAGTTTTGTAACGCAGAAAATCACAGCCGTTTATTAATTTGTTCATAATAAAACCTCAAAACGTTTCGTTATAAACGTTATAAAATGATACATTTGAATACTAAATATTACAAAAATGCGTAAACTTTCCTGGTTCTTTTTACTTCAAATAATCCTTATTTCGACCACAGTTTCGGCACAAAAATCAGCTATATATACTTACGATCTAAAGGATTTTGACAAAGCACTGACTTTATATAATGACAAACAATATGCTTCGGCACAACTTATCTTTCAACACGTAAAGAGCAATGCAACAACCGAGGAAGTGCAGTCAGACTGCGCGTTTTACATTGCCAACTGTGCGATAAGAACCAATCAGGCAAATGCTGATGCTTTAGTAGAAAAATTTGTCAGCGATTACCCAACCAGCACCAAACAAAATCAGGCTTATATAGAAGCTGCGCAGTATTTTTTCGATCAGGGAAATTATCCAAAAGCTTTACAGTGGTTTGACAAAGTAGACGAAAGTTACATGAGTAAAACCGAGTCTGATAAGTTTAATTTCATGAAAGGTTACAGTTATTTTAATGCAAAAAAGAAAAAAGAAGCGACCAATTATTTTAATAAAGTAGTTAATTCTAAAGAATACGGTTCTCAAGCCAAATATTATTTAGGATTTATGGCTTATGAAGGCGACGATTATAAAGAAGCGACTAAATATTTTGATGAAGTTTCAGGCGAAGAAAAATACAAAGAAAAGCTTTCGTATTATCAGGCTGATATGAATTTCAAACTTGGAAATTTCCAAAAAGCAATTGATTTAGGACAGACTGCAATGGCTAAATCGAATGCTTTAGAACAATCTGAGTTGAATAAAATTATTGGAGAAAGTTATTTCAATTTAAAACAGTACGGCAAAGCGATTCCGTTTTTAGAAAAATATGAAGGAAAAAAAGGCAAGTGGAATAATACCGATTTTTATCAGTTAGGTTACGCGTATTACGAGCAGAAAAATTATGAAAAAGCGATTTCTCAATTCAATAAAATTATTGAAGGAAAAGATTTCGTGGCACAAAATGCATACTACCATTTAGGGCTTAGTTATTTGAATATTGGTAAAAAGCAGGAAGCTTTAAATGCTTTTAAAAATGCTTCTGAAATGGATTTCAATACGCAGATTCAAGAAGATGCGGCTTTAAACTACGCTAAATTAAGTTATGATATTGGAAATGCTTATCAAGCTGTTCCTGGAATTTTGCTGGATTTTCTAAAAAAATATCCAAACAATTCAAGCCGTGCAGAAGTAGAAAAATTATTGGTTGACTCTTATATTTCTTCTAAAAACTACAAGGAAGCGCTGGCTTTATTAGAAAAAAACAGAACTGCAGAAAACAAAGCTGCGTACCAAAAAGTATTATTTTACCGCGGATTAGAGTTGTATAATGAATCTAATTATCAAGAAGCTGGCAGAATGTTTAAAAGTGCTGTAAGCGAGCAAAAAACTCCTGAATTTACAGCTCGTGCTACTTTCTGGAAAGCCGAAACAGAATATCTTAATGATGATATGCAAAATGCTTTGCTGACTTACAAACAGTTTGCAGGAATGGCAGCGGCAAAATCGACAGATGAATATAAAAATGTCAATTATAATATTGGTTACACTTATTTTAAACTGAAAGAATACGATCAGGCGGCTAATTCTTTTCAAGCGCAAATTGATAATTCTCCTTCAGATAAAGTTCGTTTAAACGATTCTTATTTGCGTTTGGGAGACTGTCGCTTTGTGACTTCAAAATACAGTGCAGCAAACGAAGCATACTCAAAAGCAATTGCAGCAAAAGGAGTTGATGCAGATTACGCTCAATTTCAAAAGGCACTTTCTTACGGATTCATGTCAAATAATGCGAAAAAAATTGATGAACTGAACAATTTTGTTAAGATGTACAACAAATCATCTTACCGCGACGATGCTTTGTACGAGTTAGGAAACACGTATGTTTCAGAAAAGAAAAATGATCAGGCGTTAAAAGCTTATGATCAGTTGATTTCAGAATTTAAAAACGGATCATTTACTTCAAAAGCGATCTTAAAACAAGGTTTGATTTACTACAATTCGGATCGTGATGAGCAGGCTTTAACAAAGTTCAAAAAAGTTGCAGCAGAATTTCCAAAAACTCCAGAGGCTTTAGAAGCAGTTTCTACAGCAAGATTAATTTATGTTGATAGTGGAAAAGTAGATGAATACGCAACTTGGGTTCGTACGCTGGATTTTGTTGCCGTTACAGATGCTGACTTAGACAATGATACATACGATGCCGCTTTCAAACAATACAGTCAAAATAATGCTAAAACTGCGATAACTGGCTTTGCTGGTTATGTGAGTAAATTCCCGAATGGAATGCATGCGCTTGAAGCTAATTTCTATTTGGCACAATTGTACTACGCAGAAGGTTCTGAAACTAAATCTATTGCGAATTATCAGTTTGTGATTGATCAGCCGAGAAATGAATTTACGGAGCAGGCATTAAACAGATTAGCTCAAATTTATTTAAAAGCAAAAGACTGCGATAAAGCCATTCCAGTTTTAGTACGTTTAGAAAGTGAAGCAGATTTTCCTCAGAATAAAAACTTTGCTCAAGCGAATTTGATGAAGTGTTATTATGATAAAAAAGATTATGACAATTCGGTTGTTTCTGCTGAGAAAGTACTAGAAAATCCAAAAGCTGACGCCGGTGTAAAAGCAGATGCACAGATTATAGTTGCAAGGGCAGCAATCCAAACTGGAAATGAAGATAAAGCAAAAACAGCTTATGCAAAATTAGCGACAACTTCTAAAGGAGAATTAGCGGCAGAAGCCTTGTACTACGATGCTTATTTTAAAACAAAAGAAGGAAAATTTGATGCTTCAAATACTGCCGTTCAGAAATTAGCAAAAAGCTATTCTGCTTATAAATATTATGGTGCTAAAGGTTTGGTTTTGATGGCGAAAAACTTCTACGGATTGAAAGACAGCTATCAGGCAACGTACATTTTAGATAACGTAATTAACAACTTTACCGATTATCCAGATGTGGTTGAAGAAGCGAAAAAAGAATTGAGTGCGATAAAATTAGAAGAATCTAAAACAAATTCGTCGATTAATAAATAAGTTAGAAGTTAAAAGTGAAACGTTAAATGTCTTTACATTTTACATCTCACAAAATACATTTTCCAAGTTATGAGTTTACCCTTTTATATAGTTGATGTTTTTGCCGATAAAAAATATGCTGGAAATCAGCTGGCAGTTTTTATGGATGCAGAGAATCTAAGTTCTGAACAAATGCAGCAGATTGCTCGTGAAATTAATTTCGCAGAAAGCACATTTGTGACCAAATTGGACAGAGAAAATAACAAAGCTGAAATTAAAATTTTTACTCCGGCGTATGAAATGCAGTTTGCAGGACATCCAATTATTGGAACTTCATGGGTTTTGATGAATAAAGTATTCGAAAATTCGCCAAACGAAATCAAACTTAAAGTTCCGATTGGAGAAATTCCAATTCATCAAACAGAAGATTTGATTTGGTTAAAAGCAGCTCAGCCAAAATTTTGGGATATTTTTTCGAAAGAAGATTTTACGCTTTTTAGCAATTTGCAGGTAAGCGATTTTGAAAATCAATTTCCAATTCAGGAAGTTACAACCGGAAGTGCCTTTGTTATGGTTCCCTTAAGCAGTAAAAGAGCTTTAGAAAATCTAGTTTTAGATAAAGATAAAGCAGATAAATGGATGAAGCAGCACTGCAAAACCGATCATAGAGGTTTATATTTTTACTATTTCGAAGGTTCAAAAGTAATGAGCCGATTATTATATATAGAGCATAATCAGTTATTAGAAGATGCTGCAACGGGAAGTGCAAGCACATGTTTACAAGCGTCTCTGCTAAAATACAATACGAAAGAAATAGATCTAATTAATTATCAGGGAGATTTTATTAATAGACCTTCGCAGATTTATTTTAAAGGAAAATTAGTTGATGATCAATATGATATTAACATTGGAGGAAAAGCACAATTTATTGCTAAGGGAGAGTGGGAAGCTTAGTCTAAAATAACAGAATAAAGAGTAAAGAAGATAGATTTATAAAATCAAGAAATAAATAACAGTATATAGAGGAATTAGAAAAAAAGAAGAGAAGTCTATGTTCTTACTTCTGTATTCTTTTCTCTCAAAAAGAAAGAAATATGAAATTAAACTGCCGACATAAAATAATCATTTTGTTAGTGTTATTGACAGCTCAGTTTTCGATTGCGCAGAAGAAAAATGAAAGTATCGGAACGGAGACTGTAAATGTTGTAAAACCTTACTCGCCGACTATTTCTGATGCTTTTAAAGTAAAAGAAACTCCTTCGCTTGACGACAGCGGCAATCAGCCAAAAGAAGTTATTAAATACAGTATTTTATCTGTTCCTGTGGCTTCTACTTTTACACCCTCTAAAGGAAAAGCAGAAGGTGTTGAAAAAGCAAAAAAAGAAAGATTGTTTAATAATTATGCCACTTTAGGACTTGGAAATTACAGCACTTTAAATGCAGAATTATTTGTAAATCAGGATTTGGGGAATAATGATTATCTGGCAGGAATGTTTCGTCATCATTCTTCGCAGGGCGGAATAAAAGATGTGGAGTTAAACGATGAATTTTACGATACCGCAATTAATATTGGTTACGGTCAAAACAATAGAGATAATTCTTGGAATATTGATTTAGGTTATCAAAATCAGATCTATAATTGGTACGGACTTCCGTCGGATTTTGGTTCTACAATTCCAGATCAGCGTTATGATTTAGTGAATAGTATAAATCCAGATCATTCTTATAATACTTTTTGGATTGGTGGAAATGCTGAATTTACAGAAAGTATTTTTAGTAATCTTTCTACAAAATTCACTCATTTTTCCGACAGCTATTCTTCATCAGAAAATAGATTTTTTGTAAAACCTACGTTTACTGTCGATGTAATGGATCAGGCAATCAAAACAAATGTTATTGTAGATCACGTAAGCGGCTCTTTTAAAAATAATTATTTACAAGATAATACAGAGGCTTTGAAATACAGTTTCACAAATGTTGGAATTGAGCCGAGTTTTGTAATTAATGAAAACGATTGGACATTAGAATTAGGAGCTGGAGTTTTCTACAGCGCAGATTCTGAAAACAGCGGCAACAAATTCTACATTTATCCAAAAGTAAATGCTTCTTATAAATTAGTGGGTGATTTAATGATTTTCTACACAGGAGTAAATGGTGGTTTAACTCAGAATTCTTACGCCGATTTTGTGACTGAAAATCCGTTTTTGTCTCCAACTTTAAATATGCGTCCGTCTAGTACACAATACAATGTTTTTGCAGGTTTGAAAGGAAAGCTGGCAAATAATGTCAATTATAATTTGACAGGTTCTTACATGAATGAAAAAGATAAAGCGTTATTTAAAGCAAATGATTACACAGAAGTAATTACAAATGAAGATTATGCTTTTGGGAATTCATTTGGAATAGTATACGAGGATATTAGAACTTTCCGTTTTTACGGAGAATTAAAAGCCGATTTTTCGCAGAATGTAACTTTTGGAATCAATGGAACATTCAATAGTTATAATACAGATAACGCAGTTGAAGCATGGAATTTACCAACAATGAAATTAAGTTCGACTTTAGACGTTAATATTACTAAGCAATTATACGCTGGGCTAAATGTTTTTTATGTGGGTGAAAGAAAAGACATGCAGGTAAATTCTGGAGTTATGGCTAATTACGCTCCAATAACTTTAAAAAGTTATTTTGATGCAAACGCCCATGTTGGTTATAAATTCAACGAACGTTTAACGTTTTTCTTGAAACTGAATAATATTGGAAATCAGGCTTATGAAAAATGGTTAAATTATCCTGTACAAGGATTCCAAGTTTTAGGAGGAGCAAATTATAAATTTGATTTTTAAAACATAGCCATAAGGACACCAAGGCACAAAAAATATATATAATATAAAAAGTGCCTTTTTTTTCAGCCATGAACTCATGAATTTTTTGGAGTAGATTCGTGAATTCGTGGCTGTTTTTTTTAATAAAGGAAAAACCTTTGCATCTTTGTGTCTTAGAACCTCAGTACCTCAAAAAAATGACTTTTAAAGAAAAAATATATTCCCACTATACACAAATGGTTCAGGACAGAATTGATGTTTTTAAAGACATGATTTCAAACTTAACCGAAGATTCTAAAAACGATGCCAAAGGTTCTGCGGGGGATAAACACGAAACCGCGCTATCAATGATGCACATAGAACAGGAAAAGCTAACGAATAAATTGAAAGAAGCTATTGCTCAAAAAGCAATTTTAGATAAAATAGATTCGCTTAAAACTACTGAAAATATAGTTTTAGGAAGTTTAGTAAAAGCAAACGGAATCTATTTATACGTGAGCGTTGCACTTCCTAAAATTACGATTGACGGCATAAATGTTATTGCGCTTTCTCCGCAGTCGCCTTTAGGGAATCATTTGATGGGGAATAAAGTGGGGTTTAAGTTTGAAATTAATAAAACGCATTATACAATTGAAAGTGTAGAGTAATATGGATTATATTTCTTTAATATGTAGTATTTCATTTTTTATATGCTCTTTTGCTTTCTATAAGATTCACAAACTTTGGCAAAAGGATGCTATTGAAAATGATAAATTATATAAATTTCAAATTAAGGCAGGAAATTTTAAACATTGGTTAATGATCATTATGTTGTTAATTTGCGGAATTGCTTTCTTTTTTAAAGCATTGCCAGAATAATAGCTGTAGAAGGATTGCAAAAAAAACAAATTTTTGAGATGGAATATTTGAAAACGCATTATACGATTGAAATCATTGAATAGCCTGTTTTAAATTTATAAAGACCTTTGTCAAAGGTTAAAACTTTGACAAATTTGAATGACCCAAAGTTTGTCGCTGAAAGGAGAGTCTGAATTTTTATTTTATAAGAAAGCTCCAGAGGAGCTGTATATTTGTAGCATAATTTATTTCCATCCACAAAAAGCTCCAGCGGAACGATATGTTTTAAGCAATATATGTTTCGCTCGCATGGAGCTTGAAATCACGGCGTAGATAATTTGCTATAAATATTATGCTCCAATGGAGCATCTTTTTTATTGAATCAAATGGCAGGAAGATATTAAATATAAAATAATTTCAGAACAGTTTTTTCTACTGTGCTTATGAGTCTTTTATGAATATTTAAATATCATAAAATTTAATTCAAATATTTCTTTAAAACATTAGTTTTTACACATGTTTTATCTTCAAAATTGAAATTTATAAGTTTACTCCTTTTTTTAAAGCTTAAATTTTACATTTTATGTGTAAAAACAAAATTATGGTTATAAATTGTAATTGAAATGCGTATTTGTGTTTTTCAATTGTAACTAATACTTCATCTTTGCCCTATCAAATTAAAATTTAAAGAATTAAAATATAAAATTATGTGTGGAATTGTATGTGCCTTTGATCTAAAACAAAAAGCCGAAGCGTTAAGACCTCAAGTATTAGAAATGTCTAAAATCATTCGTCACCGCGGACCAGACTGGAGCGGTATTTACAGCAATGATAAAGCAATTCTTTCTCACGAGCGTTTGGCAATTGTAGATCCAGCTTCAGGAAAACAACCTTTATTTACAGAAGATAAAAAATTGGTTTTGGCTGCAAATGGTGAAATTTACAATCACAGAGACCTGCGCAAACAATTTGAAGGAAAATATAACTTTCAAACTGAAAGTGACTGCGAAGTTATTTTAGCTTTATATAAAGAAAAAGGAGTAAGCTTTGTTGATGAATTAAACGGAATCTTCGGATTTGCGATTTATGATGTTGATAAAGATGAGTATTTTGTTGCTCGTGACCACATGGGAATTATTCCATTATATATTGGATGGGATCAACACGGAACTTTTTATGTAGCTTCTGAATTGAAAGCATTGGAAGGATATTGCACAAAAATTGAATTGTTTCCTCCAGGACATTATTTATCAAGCAAAGATGGCGAATTTGTGCAATGGTACAAAAGAGACTGGACAGAATATGATGCTGTAAAAGACAATGAAACAAGTATTCCGGAAATCAAAAAAGCGTTAGAAGCAGCGGTTCACAGACAATTAATGAGTGATGTTCCTTATGGAGTTTTACTTTCTGGAGGTTTAGATTCTTCTATTACTTCGGCTGTAGCCAAAAAATTTGCACAGAAACGTATTGAGTCAGATGATACTACAGATGCTTGGTATCCGCAATTACACTCTTTTTCAGTTGGTTTAGAAGGTTCTCCAGATTTAGCTGCGGCACGTAAAGTGGCAGACCATATCGGAACGATTCACCACGAAATTAAATTCACTATCCAAGAAGGTTTGGATGCTGTTCGTGATGTAATTTATAACTTAGAAACGTATGATGTAACTACAGTTAGAGCTTCGACTCCAATGTGGTTAATGGCAAGAGTTATCAAATCAATGGGAATTAAAATGGTTCTTTCTGGTGAAGGTGCAGATGAGTTATTTGGAGGATATTTATATTTCCATAAAGCGCCAAATGCTAGAGAATTTCACGAAGAAAACGTTCGTAAATTAGGAAAACTTCATATGTATGACTGCTTACGTGCCAACAAAAGTTTAGCAGCTTGGGGAATCGAAGGTCGTGTGCCATTTTTAGATAAAGAATTTATGGATGTTGCAATGCGCATCAACCCACAAGATAAAATGATCAACAAAGAACATCCGATGGAAAAGTGGGTAGTTCGTAAAGCTTTTGAAGATATGCTTCCAGAAAGTGTAGCTTGGAGACAAAAAGAGCAATTTTCTGATGGAGTAGGATACAGCTGGATTGATACTTTGAAAGAAGTGGTAGCCAGAGAAGTTTCAGACGAGCAATTAGCAAACGCTAGATTTAAATTCCCGTTACAAACGCCAACTTCAAAAGAAGAGTATTACTATCGTTCGATCTTTACAGAACATTTCCCAAGTGATGCAGCAGCTTTATGTGTGCCTCAGGAAGCAAGTGTGGCTTGTAGTACAAAAATTGCTTTGGAGTGGGATGAGGCATTCAAAAACATGAACGATCCTTCTGGTAGAGCAGTGGCAAGTGTTCACGATGATGCTTATGCTAAAGCTTAAAAACGAGTTTAATTTTTTGAATTAGTATATATATTGCATAAAGACGTTCTTAATAAGAACGTCTTTCTTGTCTAAAATTGTTAAATTCTCTATTTCAGTTCTTTGTAGTTTTTTTTCTAATATTGATTTGAACTTACTTTTTTATATTTGGCATTCGCCGAAATAAAGTTAAATCGCTGAAATTTTAGTTTGGAAAATGTAGAAAAGCAGAAAATAATATTTAGTTTTGCTTTTAGTCGAAAATTTTAATGATTTTTTAATGTACAAATGATGTTAAAATCTTGTACAGCAGAATAAAATAAAAAATAGAATAGTATGTCTGGATTATTGGCCGTTATTGGTAAAGGAAAAGACCCCAAGCTTGTAAAAGAACTTTCTGAAAGAATGTCACATCGAGGACCTGATGAAAGTGATATTCATATTATGGAAAATGGCAGTATACTTTGTCATGAAAGCCTGTCGATAATAGACCTTAATTCGGGAAAGCAGCCAATTCAAGGAACTCAAAATGCCTGGATGGTGCATGATGGCGAAATTTATAATTATCAAGAACTTAAGGATACTGTTTTAAAACATCATACATTTAGAACGGCTTCTGATTCTGAGGTAATTGTACATCTTTATGAAGAGTTTGGTTATGATTTCTGTAATAAACTTGATGGTGACTTTGCTTTCGTAGTTATCGATGGTGATAAATACATAGCTGGTCGTGATCCTATAGGTGTTAAACCGCTGTATTATGGTTTAGATGAAAGAGGGAGGATTTATTTTTCTTCAGAAATGAAAGCCGTTGCAGATCAATGTAAGTCATTTTCTACCTTTCCTCCAGGGCATTATTATACCGCAAAAACTGGTTTTGTAAAATACTACCATCCTGAATACGAAGATCATAAAAATGCAGATCATTCTTTAGATTTAAATTCTATTCGTCAGAGTTTAATTAATGCAACAAGCAAACGCCTATTAGCAAATGTTCCTGTTGGTGTTATACTTTCAGGAGGATTAGACTCTTCGTTAACATCATCAATTGCTTCTAGATTATTAAAAGGGAACGGAGAAAAACTGCATTCTTTTTCAATAGGATTAGATGCGGATTCGCCAGATAATATCGCGGCAAGAAAAGCAGCAGAATTTTTAGGGACAGAACATCACGAAGTTCATTTTTCTGTAGAGGAAGGTGTGCAGATTTTAGAAAAAGTAATTTATCATATTGAAACCTATGATATTATCTGTGTGAGATCTGGAGTTCCTATGTATTTATTGTCTCAAGCAATTGCTGAACAAGGTGTTAAAGTAATTTTATCAGGAGAAGGAGCCGATGAAGTTTTTGGAGGTCATTTGTATTTTAGAAATGCACCATCTGCAGAAGAATTTCAGGATGAAACAATAGAGAGAGTTCAAAAGTTATTTACAGCTGATTTGCTGCGTGCAGATAAAACAACAATGGCACACGGACTAGAAGTGAGATTTCCGTTTTTAGATACAGAATTTTTAGATGTAAATATCCGTATTAAAACAGAAGAAAAACAGCCTAAAACTTATGATGGGGTTGAAAAATACATTTTAAGAAAAGCTTTTGATACTCCCGAAGATCCGTACTTGCCGGCAGATGTTCTATGGCGCCAGAAAGAACAATTTTCAGATGGAGTTGGATACAATTGGGTCGATGAGTTAATTGAATATTGCGCTTCTCAGGTTACAGATGAACAATTGGCTGGTGCTAGTGTTGAATTTCCATACAATTCTCCAACCACAAAAGAAGCTTATTTATATCGATCAATTTTCCATAAATATTATCCACAGGTAAGTGCTGCACAAACAGTGCGCAAATGGATTCCAAAATGGCAGGAAAACCTTGATCCAAGTGGAAGAGCGAACGCTGCGCATTTACAAGGAAACTTTGAGAAAGTAAAATCTGGAGTTGCAGTTTAAATCCCAAACTTTTAAATCTCAAATAAATAAATTCCAAATTCCAATTTGGGATTAGCAAACAAAACCGAAATGCATTCAAATTATAGTTTCGGTTTTTTTTATGGTATATGTTTTTAATTTTTGGAATTTGGAATTTCAAAAATTGATTTTTTTAATAGTTCTTTATTGCTTTTGGAATTTGAAATTTAAGCGATCGGAATTTAAAAAAGAGTCATTTTTTACGTTATTTCCATTTTTGGAATTTGGAATTAAAGAAAATTTGAATTTAAATTCATTTTTGAAGTTATTTTTAGGTTTTTCAGACAATTGTGTTAATAACTTAAGTGCTTTAAGTCGTATTTTAATGGGTATATAGCCTGCGTTTTTATATATTTGCGTGTTAGACAGTAAATACATTTATTAGAATAAATTATATGAGCGAAGAAATCAAGAAGAACAATTATTCAGCAGATAGTATTCAGGCATTAGAAGGAATGGAGCACGTAAGAATGCGTCCATCGATGTATATTGGAGATGTAGGAGTTCGAGGACTGCATCATTTAGTTTATGAGGTTGTTGATAACTCTATTGATGAGGCCATGGGAGGGCATTGTGATACTATTGGTGTTGCAATAAACGAAGATGGTTCGATTACAGTTGAAGATAATGGACGTGGTATTCCAGTTGATTTGCATAAAAAAGAAGGTGTTTCGGCACTTGAAGTTGTAATGACAAAAATTGGAGCCGGTGGTAAATTCGACAAAGATTCATATAAAGTTTCCGGAGGTTTACACGGGGTAGGGGTTTCAGTTGTAAATGCCCTTTCAGTTCACATGAAATCTACTGTATTTAGAGATGGTAAGATTTATGAGCAGGAATATGAAAGAGGAAAATCTTTATATCCTGTAAAACAAATTGGAGAAACAGATAAGAGAGGTACACGCCAGACTTTCTTTCCAGATAATACAATTTTTACTCAGACTACTGAGTTTTCATACGATACGCTTTCAGCACGTATGCGTGAGCTTTCTTTCTTAAATAAAGGAATAACGATTACTTTTACAGATAAAAGAGAAGTTGACGAAAAAGGTGAATTTAAAAGTGAAGTATTCCATTCAGACGAAGGTCTTAAAGAATATATCCGCTACTTAGATGGAAACCGTGAGCCAATTATCTCTCACGTAATCAGCATGGATCACGATAAAGGTGAAATTCCAGTTGAAGTTGCCTTGATTTATAATACAAGTTATACAGAGAATATTTTTTCTTACGTAAATAATATTAATACACACGAAGGAGGAACGCATTTACAAGGTTTTAGAAGTGGTTTGACAAGAACACTTAAAAAATACGCAGATGCATCTGGAATGTTAGATAAATTGAAATTCGAAATTGCAGGAGATGACTTCCGTGAAGGATTAACAGCTATTATTTCGGTAAAAGTTGCAGAACCACAATTCGAAGGACAAACTAAAACTAAACTTGGAAACAGAGAAGTAGTTTCTCCAGTTTCACAAGCTGTTGGAGAAATGCTTGAGAATTATTTGGAAGAAAATCCAAATGATGCTCGTGTAATCATCCAAAAAGTAATTTTAGCGGCTCAGGCACGTCACGCAGCGAAAAAAGCACGTGAAATGGTGCAGCGTAAAACCGTTATGGGCGGCGGCGGACTTCCAGGGAAATTATCAGATTGTTCTGAGCAGGATCCGGCAAGATGTGAGGTTTACTTAGTCGAGGGTGATTCGGCTGGTGGAACAGCAAAACAAGGACGTGATCGTAATTTTCAAGCAATTCTGCCATTACGTGGTAAGATTTTGAACGTTGAAAAAGCGATGCATCATAAAGTATTTGAAAACGAAGAGATCAGAAATATATTTACTGCTTTAGGAGTAACCGTAGGAACTGCAGAAGATAGTAAAGCTCTTAATATTGAAAAATTACGCTACCACAAAGTAATCATCATGTGTGATGCCGATGTCGATGGTAGTCACATTTCTACCTTAATATTAACGTTCTTTTTCCGTTTCATGAAAGAGCTAATTGAAGAAGGCCACGTTTACATTGCAGCGCCTCCTTTGTATTTAGTTAAAAAAGGAAACAAAAAAGAATATGCTTGGAATGATGTGCAGCGTGATCAAGCTAACGAGAGAATGGGCGGAAGTGCAGCTATTCAGCGTTATAAAGGTCTTGGAGAGATGAACGCAGAGCAGTTGTGGGAAACTACAATGGATCCAAACTTCAGAACATTACGTCAGGTAACCATTGATAGTTTAGCAGAAGCAGATAGAGTTTTCTCTATGTTAATGGGTGACGAAGTACCACCTCGTAGAGAATTTATCGAGAAAAATGCAGTTTACGCAAATATCGACGCATAAAATAAAAAATTAATAATTTCAATTCGTTTAATTGTTTAAATTTACTAGACAATTAAACGAATTGTCTTTTTAAGGGATAGACAAATAATTAATAACCGATAAAGTATAAAATATGAAAGTTACCATTGTAGGAGCAGGAAATGTTGGAGCTACATGTGCTGATGTTATTTCTTATAGAGGAATTGCCAGCGAAGTAGTATTGTTGGATATTAAAGAAGGTTTTGCCGAAGGTAAAGCATTGGATATTACACAATGCGCGACAAATACTGGTTTTAATACTAAAGTATCTGGCGTTACCAACGATTATTCTAAAACTGCTGGAAGTGATGTAGTAGTAATTACATCAGGAATTCCAAGAAAACCAGGAATGACAAGAGAAGAATTAATTGGTATAAATGCAGGAATTGTTAAAACAGTTGCTGAAAATGTATTGAAATATTCTCCAGATACAATAATTGTTGTAGTTTCGAATCCGATGGATACTATGACTTATCTGGCTTTAAAAGCGACTGGTCTTCCAAAAAATAGAATTATAGGAATGGGTGGAGCTTTGGATAGTTCTCGTTTTAGAACGTATCTTTCATTAGCTTTAGATAAACCTGCAAATGATATTTCAGCAATGGTAATTGGAGGCCATGGTGATACAACCATGATTCCATTAACGCGTCTGGCTTCATATAACGGAATTCCAGTTTCAGAATTTCTTTCAGAAGAAGTATTGCAAAAAGTAGCGGCAGACACTATGGTGGGAGGGGCAACGCTTACTGGCTTATTAGGAACTTCTGCCTGGTACGCACCTGGAGCTTCTGTAGCCTATTTAGTGGACAGTATCTTGAACGATCAAAAGAAAATGATCGCTTGTTCTGTTTTCGTAGAAGGAGAATATGGACAAAGTGATATATGTATTGGGGTGCCATGTATAATTGGTAAAAATGGTGTAGAAGAAATTTTAGATATTAACTTAAATGATCAGGAAAAAGCATTATTTGCGAAAAGTGCAGATGCAGTTCGTAGTATGAATGATGCCTTAAAAACGATTTTAGTATAATAAAAACGGCAAAAAAGAGAAAAGGCTGCACTTTTGCAGCTTTTTTTTTGAGATTAATCAATAAATAAATTGGTTAATATTTTCGTTAATTATATATTTGCTCGGTTTAAAAAAAAATTGGTAATTCGTGATCTCGTATTTTTGTTTTAAAAAATCATGTCAGGGCTTATTTTATGGGACTTTAAAACAAAAACAAAAATAAAACATAATTAATTTTTAGTAATAATGCAGAATAAAGGACTTATTAAATTTTTCGCAATTCTATTTGCATTGGTGAGTATTTACCAACTATCATTCACTTTTGTGGCAAATGGTGTCAAAAGTGAAGCTAAAGCTTTTGCAGGAGATAATCCTGATAAGGAGCTGAAATATTTAGATTCTATTGGTAAAGAGAAAGTATTAAATCTTGGTTTTACTGATTTCACTTACAATGAAGTGAAAAACAAGCAGCTTAATAAAGGTCTTGACTTAGAAGGGGGAATCAACGTTATTCTTCAAATTTCTATTAAAGATGTTTTAAGAGGTTTGGCTAATAATTCTAAAAATCCAGTTTTTAATAAATCATTAGCTGATGCATCTGCAAATTTAGAAGGTAACAAAACATATTTAAATAAGTTTTTTGAAGCTTTTGAAGCAAATTCAAAAGGAAGCGTAAAATTAGCTTCTCCAGATATTTTCGCTAACAGAAGTCTTCAAGGAGAAGGTGGTGTAGATTTTCAAATGTCTGATGCACAGGTTCAAAAAGTTATCAAAAGAAAAGTTGATGAGTCTGTAGAAAGTGCTTTTAAAGTATTAAGAGAGCGTATCGACAAATTTGGTGTTACACAGCCAAACATCCAAAAATTAGGAGAAACAGGAAGAATCTTAGTGGAACTTCCTGGTGCTAAAGATGTTGATAGAATTAAAAAATTATTAGGAGGAAAAGCTCAATTAGAGTTTTGGGAAACTTATAAAGTTGAAGAAATCGGGAATTTCTTAGTAGCTGCTAACGAAGCTTTAAAGAAAACTGAAGTTAAAAAAACTGAAACTAAAACTGTTGCTAAAGATTCATTAAATGCTTTATTAACAGATGCTAAAGATTCTACAGATACTAAAAAAGGAAACAATCCTTTATTTGACAAAATTTTAGGTCAAGGCGGTGGACCAGTTTTAGGTTACTTTGCTACAAAAGATACTGCTGTAATCAACAGTTATTTTAAAAGACCAGAAATTAGAGTTTTATTGGCAGCTGACCAGCATTATGCAAAATTTGTTTGGAGTAAACCAACAACTATAAAAGATCAAAAAGCAAAAGATTTAGCAAGTGCAAAAGATATTGAAGTTGTTGAATTATACGCTTTAAAAGGAAACAGAGACAATAACCCAGCAATGAGCGGTGGTGTTGTTACTGATGCAAAAGATACTTTTGACCAAATGGGTAAACCTGCAGTTTCTATGCAGATGAACAGCCAAGGTGCTAAAGTTTGGGAAGAATTAACAGGAAGAGCATTTGCTCAAAAAAGTTACATCGCTATTGTTTTAGATGATATCGTTTATTCTGCTCCAGGTGTTACAAGTGGTCCTATTGCTGGAGGAAGATCTGAAATTACAGGTTCTTTTGATGTTGCTGAAACTAAAGATTTAGCTAACGTATTAAACGCAGGTAAATTACCAGCGTCTGCAGATATTATTCAATCAACAGTAGTTGGTCCTTCTCTAGGGCAGGCAGCTATTGATGCAGGTACAATTTCTTCTGTATTAGGATTCTTATTAGTTTGCGTTTGGATGGTATTTTACTATGGTAAAGCTGGATGGTATGCAAACCTTGCTTTATTATTAAACTTACTATTCTTATTCGGAATTATGGCAAGTTTTGGTTTTGTATTAACATTGCCAGGTATCGCAGGTATCGTATTAACATTAGGTACAGCGGTAGATGCGAACATTATTATATACGAAAGAGCGAAAGAGGAATTACGTGAAGGAAAATCGCTTTCTGAGGCAGTTGCTGCTTCTTACGGATGGCATGGTGCAATGCGTTCTATTATTGACGCTAACGTTACTCACGTTTTAACTGGAGCTATCTTGTTTATTTTCGGAACTGGTCCTATCAAAGGTTTCGCTTTAACGTTATTAATTGGTATTGTAACTTCATTGTTTACATCAATCTTTATTGCTAGAATTTTTATTGATAGAAATATCGCTGGAAAAGGAGATTTAACTTTCTCTACAAACATTACTAAAAATTGGTTTACTAATTTCCACTTTGATTTCATTAAAGTTAAAAAATTCACTTATATATTCTCGTCTATTGTAACAGTAGTAAGTTTAACTTCTATTTTCTTTATTAATGGTTTAGATGAAGGTGTTGATTTTGTTGGAGGTAGAACTTTCCAAGTTAAATTTGAAAAACCAGTTGATGCAACTGCTGTTTCAGATGAATTATCTGCTGCTTTTGGAACTCCAGTTGAGGCTAAAATTTTAGGAGATGATGATCAGTTGAAAATCACTACTAAATATAAAATTAAAGAAGATGGTGTAGCTATTGATGAAGAAGTGAACCAAAAATTATATGCTTCTTTACAGAAATATTTCCCAAATACTTCTTACGAGAAATTCATTAACTCTTTTGATGGTAAAAGAGTTGGTGTACTACAAGCTTCTAAAGTTGGGGCTTCTATCTCTGAGGATATTAAAACTAACTCATACTGGGCAGTTCTTGGAGCGATGGCAGTTATCTTCTTATACTTAATGGTTTCTTTCCGTAAATGGCAGTATTCATTGGGTGCGATTGCAGCTGTTGCGCATGACGTAATCTTTGTATTAGGAATTTACTCTTTATGCTACAAATTCATGCCATTCCACATGGAAATGGATCAGCACTTTATCGCTGCGATTTTAACTGTAATTGGTTACTCTATGAACGATACTGTAATTGTATTTGACAGGGTAAGAGAGTTTATTATCGGAAACCGTAAAGGTAGCTTCGAAGATATAGTAAATGCTTCTATTAATACTACATTATCAAGAACGTTGAATACTTCATTAATGATGATTATTGTATTATTGACAATGTTTATTTTTGGTGGAGAATCAATTAGAGGATTTATCTTTGCTATGTTAATTGGTATTATCGTAGGTACTTATTCTTCATTATTTATCGCTACTCCAGTATTGGTTGATACGATTTCTAAAGATGAGAAACATACAATCGAAGACAAACACAACAAAGCTTAATCAAACTTTGTTTTATAATAAGAAAGATCCAGTTTTCACTGGATCTTTTTTTTATGTTTGTATTTGAGATCCAAATCCTATTTATGAATAGAAAAAGAATATTCTTGGCAGTCCTCTTGTTTGGAGTATGTCAGATCAATGCGCAGCGAAAAAACAGTCATTTCAGAATAGGAATGAGTTATGGTTTCGGAAGCGAATTCAATAATACGGATTATACTTTTACCAACCATTTTTATAAGGCCCAGCTTTATTATAATCTCAAGAAAACTCGAAATTTTGAATATGATATTTTGGTACAGCCGGAAATTAATTTTGGCAGACATCAGCTATTAAATTTATACTTCGTAAAGCCGGAAACTCCAAATTTTGAAGAGAAAAGAATAGAGTATATGCAATTGAAAAATATACATGAATATGTTCTTAATTTGGGCTTTATGGTGAGAAAACCAATAGGAAAAGCATTCTCCTGCTACATTTTAGGAAGTATAGGCCCATTGATAACAGATACAGAAACAGAAAGAATGTCTAAAGGTTTTGCTTTTGCAGATATTTTAGCCGTTGGTTTTATGGCTGCTTACGATAGATTTCAAATTGATATTCGTACGAGTTTGCGACATGTATCTAATGCAGGCTTAGGAAGCTCAAATGCGGGTTATAACACAAAGAATGTAGAGTTCGGTATTTCGTATCAGCTATAAATGGTAAATGCCCAATATCAAGCGATATTGGGCATTTCTTTATTTGAGAAATATATTCTTATGATTGCGCTAAAGGATTTCTTTGTGCTCTAATAATGAAAAATAATCCGATTATAATAAAGGGAATGCTTAACCATTGTCCTGTAGAAAAATAACCTAAGTTTTCTTCTATACCGCCTTGGCTTTCTTTTACAAATTCTACAATGAAACGTACTACAAATAAAAGAACTAAAAACAATCCAAATAAATAGCCGGTTTTTAGTCTTGTATTGGTTTTCCAGTATAAGAAGTACAAAATAGCAAATACAAAGATATAAGAGAATGCTTCGTACAATTGTGCTGGGTGTCTTGCAGGAACTTCGGCTAATACATTAGCAAATTTTGGATCTGCTGCGATTGCATTGTAGGCTTCGACTGGATCGGCAATTCCAGTTTTTTGTACAGCTTCACTTTTACTGAATGTATCGTGTAAAAAACGAATTCCGAATGAAGATGTAGTTTCGTTTCCAATGATTTCTGAATTGAAGAAATTCCCCAAACGAACGAAAATAGCACCACTGGCAACAGGAATTACGATTCTATCCAAGATCCATAAAAGTGATCGCTTTAATATTTTTTTGCTGTAAAAATACATTGCTACAATAATAGAAATCGCAGCTCCGTGACTTGCTAATCCTTGGAAACCTGTAAATTCAAATTTTGGTTCAAATCTGACAGGAAGAAAAATTTCCAGTAAATGATTTCTGAAATATTCCCAATCGTAGAAGAAAACATGTCCTAGACGTGCACCAATTAAAGTTGCCAGAACTGTCCAAACAAATAGAGAATCTAATTTTTCTAGTGATTCGTTTTCTCTTTCGAAAATCTTTTTCATTAGGAACCATCCTAAAAGAAAAGCAATTACAAACATTAAGCTGTAATAGCGAATCATAAAAAATCCTAAATTAATTCCCTCTGAAGGATTCCAAACAAAATTTAAGGCGTGTGTCATGTAAAATGTTTTATATATTGTGAAAATAAATATTTAAATGTAAAGTCTCGTTTTATAACAGGTTAATGTTTATGGCTGCATTTCTTTTCTGGTACAGGATCGTAACCGCTTCTTCCCCAAGGATGACAGCTTAAAATGCGTTTTACTCCTAAAAACCCGCCGTAGAATAATCCATGGGTCTGCAAAGCTTGGATCATGTAGGTCGAACAAGTAGGTTCAAATCTGCAGGATGCTGGTGTAAACGGAGAAATTGCCGTTTGATAAAAACGAACCAAGAGCACAAATGGGTATATTAGAATTTTGGATAACATTTTATCAATACTTATTGTCTAGTTTTTCAGACTTCTATTTGTTGTCTTTAAAAGAATTTTGTTACATCCAAAACTTTAATTTCTTTATTGAATGCTAAATGATGTTCCTTCTTTTCCGTCTTTTAGTTGGATTCCTAAAGCAATTAATTGATCTCTAATCTGATCTGAAAGTGCAAAGTTTTTGTCTGCTCTCGCCTGATTTCTCATTCCGATAAGCATATTAACAACACCTTCTAATTTATCATTATCTCCATCCGCATTTTTTTCATCGCTAAGACCCAAAACATCAAATACAAAAGCATTTACAGCTGTTGTAAAATCTGCTAAATCATTTGCAGTAATAGTTTCTTTGCCATCTTTTAATAAGTTGATATAACGAACGGCTTCAAATAGCTGAGCGATTAAAATAGGCGTATTAAAATCGTCATTCATTGCATCGTAGCATAGCTGTTTCCATGCTGCAAAATCAATAGAACTTGTATTAGCTGCAACGATATTTGGTAAAGTATCAACTGCTTCCAATAATCTTTTGTATCCTTTTTCTGCAGCAACAATTGCATCATCAGAAAAATCTAAAATACTTCTGTAATGTGCCTGCAGCATGAAGAAACGAGTAACAGAAGCCGAAAATGGTTTACTTAGAATATTATTATCTCCGCTCAGAATTTCGCCTGGTAAAATATTATTTCCAGTCGATTTGGCCATTTTCTTTCCGTTTAACGTCAGCATGTTGGCGTGCATCCAATAGTTAACTGGAGATTGACCTGTACAGGCTTCGTTTTGTGCAATTTCACATTCATGGTGCGGAAATTTTAAATCCATTCCGCCTCCGTGAATATCAAAATGATTTCCAAGATATTTGGTACTCATAGCAGTACATTCAAGATGCCAGCCTGGAAAACCATCGCTCCATGGTGATGGCCATCTCATGATATGTTCTGGTTCTGCTTTTTTCCAAAGTGCAAAATCCTGCGGATTTCTTTTGTCCGACTGTCCATCAAGATCACGTGTATTGGCCAGCATATCTTCGATATTTCTGCCGCTTAAAACACCGTAATTATTGGTTTCGTTATATTTTACAACATCAAAATATACAGATCCATTAGCTTCGTAGCCAATTCCTGTTGCTATAATTTTTTTGATGATTTCAATTTGCTCAATAATATGCCCAGTTGCAGTTGGCTCAATGCTTGGAGGCAGAAAATTGAATGCTTTTAAGATATCATGAAAATCGACAGTGTAGCGTTGTACAACCTCCATAGGTTCTAACTGCTCCAAACGTGCTTTTTTTGCAATTTTATCTTCGCCTTCGTCAACATCGTCAACGATATGTCCTACGTCGGTAATATTTCGAACATAGCGCACCTTATAATCTAAGTGCAGAAAATATCTAAAAATTACGTCAAAAGACATAAAAGTTCTCACATTTCCTAAGTGTACATTACTATATACGGTAGGTCCACAAACATACATTCCAACATTTCCTTCATGGATTGGTTTGAAATCTTCTTTTTCACCTGAAAGTGAATTGTATATTTTTAAGGGCTGACTGCTATATAGTGGCATATTTTTTTTATTGTTTAATCGTTTAACCGTTAGTTGTTTAATCGTTTAAATGTTGGTTTTTTGATTATGTAAAACGTTTAATCGTTTCTAGTAACTTTGTTTATTCTTTAGAAAGATAGTATTTTTTTAACTATTTATCGGATTGAATTTTAGCTGCAATCAAGATTGATTTTCAGTCATTTGATTGCTCAATAATTAAATAGGTGTTTTGAATTAAATTCAATTACTTGACAGTTTTCTCTAGCCAATCTCCAAATTTGCAAATCCTCAATTCTCTCTATTTTATCATCAGAACAGCAAACTCCTACCTAAAAACAATAAACTTTTAAAATTGAGTTTCTAATTTGATATAGTCTAAGAATTCTCTCTTCGTTTGAGGGTCTTTGAATTTTCCACCAAATTCAGAAGTTACAGTGCTGCTTTCGATATCTTTAATTCCGCGAGAGTTTACGCAAAGGTGTTTAGCATCAATAACGCAGGCAACATCTTCTGTTCCTAAAGCTTTTTGAAGTTCCTGTACAATCTGCATTGTTAAACGCTCTTGAACCTGAGGTCTTTTAGCATAATATTCAACAATACGGTTCATTTTAGATAAACCAATAACTCTTCCGCTTGAGATGTAAGCAACATGAGCACGTCCGATAATTGGAAGTAAATGGTGTTCGCAGGTAGAATAAACGGTAATGTTTTTTTCTACTAACATTTCACCGTATTTGTAATTATTGTCAAAAGTAGAAGCTTTTGGCTGTTTTGCAGGATTAAGACCTCCAAAAATCTCCTTAACAAACATTTTTGCAACTCGATTTGGAGTTCCTTTAATGCTGTCGTCTGTCAAATCCATTCCAAGAGTTTGTAGAATGTTTTCGACATCTTTTTTTATTTTTTCTATTTTTTCATCATCAGTTAAGTCAAAAGCATCTTCTCTTAAAGGGTTTTTGGCGTTACTGCTGAAATGACTGTCACCTATTTCGTCTAAAAAATCTTCGTTATTTATCATTAAAAACTACTATTATAATGGGTATATCTTTTTAAGGCGGTAAAGATAATTAATAAATAGGAAACCTTTTCTATCGTTTTTACGATTTAATTGTTCCTTTTTGCATATAATTTAAATTAGAGTTCCAAGATCTTGACTTTAAAACACAAAAGACAATAACGAAAGGGTTATTGTCTTTTTGAAATTTGTTTTTAGAAACTTGATTATCTGTTGTTATAAACCAATAAAGCTTCTTTTAAAATATTAACGGCAGTAATTAAATCCTGTTTATTCAATACATAAGCAATTCTTACCTGATTTAATCCCATGCCGGGAGTTGAATAAAAACCTTTGGCAGGAGCAATCATTACAGTTTCACCGTTTAAATTATAGCTTTCTAAAAGCCATTGTGCAAAATCGTCAGAATCTTTTATTGGAAGCTCGGCAATACAATAAAAAGCACCTTTAGGTTTTGTTACAATAACTCCGTCGATTTTGTTTAATTCGGCAATTAAAGTGTCGCGGCGTTCTTTGTATTCTGCAATTACTTCATCAAAATAACTTTGCGGGGTATCAATCGCAGCTTCGCAGGCAATCTGTTCAATTGTTGGCGGACTCAAACGTGCTTGCGCAAATTTCATTACGGTTGCTAAAACGTCTTTGTTTTTAGTAACCAGACAACCAATTCTTGCCCCGCACATACTGTAACGTTTAGAAACAGAATCGACCATAATTACATTTTGCTGTACATCTTCAAGATTCATTACCGAAAAATGTGAATCATTTCCATCGTACAAAAATTCACGATAAACTTCATCAGCAATTAAATAGAGGTCGTGTTTTTTGATCAAACCGGCCAATTGTCTAATTTCTTCCTCAGAGTATAAGTATCCAGTCGGATTTCCTGGGTTACAAATCAGAATGGCTTTTGTTTTTGGTGTTATTAATTTTTCAACTTCGTCTATACTTGGCAGTGCAAAAGCTGTTTCAATAGTAGAAACAAGTGGTATTACAGTTGCGCTTGTTGATGATGCAAATGCGTGATAATTAGCATAAAAAGGCTCTGGAATGATAATTTCATCTCCAGGGTCTGTAATTGTGGCCAGCGCAAATAGTAAGGCTTCAGAACCACCAGTAGTAACAATGATGTCTTCTGTATTAACGTTTACATTTTGGCGCTGGTAAAAATGAGCTAATTTTTTTCTATAGCTTTCATATCCGGCAGACGGACTGTATTCTATAAGAGTTAAATCAATATTTTTTACCGCCTCGATGGCCACTTCCGGTGTCTTGATATCCGGTTGGCCAATGTTTAAGTGATACACCTTGTGTCCTTTTTTCTTTGCTAAATCTGCAAAAGGAGCAAGCTTACGTATCGGAGATTCGGGCATGTTTCTTCCCTTGTGTGAAATTGTAGGCATGAGTATAAATTATTGAAGTGCAAATTTGCATTTTTTTTTCGAATTTAACGTAAACAATACGAGTACTTGGAGAAATGTAACAATTATAGATATATTTAGTAATTTTATAATAAAAAATTGTCAATGAAAAAATATACGGTATTGTTTTTTGGGTTATTCTTACCTTTTTTGCTTTTTAGCCAAGGCGGTTTTTTTTTACAAAACAATTCTTCTAAGGCTGTAATACCTTTTAAACTAATTAATAATCTTGTATTTATTCCGATAAAAGTAAACGGAATAGAACTTAACTTTCTACTAGATTCAGGAGTTGAAGAAACTATTTTGTTTAGTATGGAAGACAAGCAGGAAGTTAGTTTTAATAATATTGAAAAAATTAAACTTCGTGGACTGGGAAGTGAAGACGAGATTGAAGGACTAAAATCTACTAAAAATATATTGGAAACTCATGGTTTAAAATCCAGTGATCATATGGTATTTATTATTTTGGATCAAAGTTTTAATTTGTCTTCTCATATTGGAATTCCTGTAAATGGAATTATTGGTCATAAATTCTTTAGAAACAATTTTGTTGAAATTAATTATCAGAAAAAGAAAATTATAGTTCACGCAAGATCTGATAAGTTTCAGGAGAAATTAAACAGCAAATATAAAATGATCCCTATAACTATAGAAAGATCAAAACCTTATTTGGTAACAACTGCCACCGTTAATAACGTTGAAATTCCGGCCAAACTTTTAATAGATGTTGGAAATAGTGACGCCTTTTGGATATTCGAAAATAACAGCATTAAGCTTCCATCTAAAAATTTTCCTGATTTTCTTGGAAAGGGATTTAGCGGCGATATCGAAGGCCACCGGGCTAAAATAGACAAGTTTGCTATTGACGAGTTTGAATTTAAAAAGCCTATTGTTTCTTTTCCAGATTCAATATCTATTCGTAACGTGAAGATGGTTCCAGGACGTATTGGTTCGATTGGAGGTGAAATTCTTAAAAGATTTAATGTAGTTTTTGACTATACAGATAAAAAAATGTATTTGAAGAAAAACGCTAAATACTCAGAACCTTTCACCTATAATAAAAGTGGAATTACGGTTCAGCATCACGGACTACAGTGGGTGCAGGAAACTGTGCGTTTAGAAATGGTCCGTGTTTCTACTACGGTTGAAGATTTGCAGGATAAGAATAAAAACAATAACGATTTCAGATACAAATTTGCCCTTAAACCTATTTACGAAATTGTGAATGTCCGTAAAAATTCTGCAGCAGAAAAAAGCGGATTGATGAAAGGCGATATAATTGTAAGTATCAACAGAACTCAGCCATACAGATATACACTACAGCAGATTAATAATCTTTTAAAATCTGAAGAGGATGTTTGGATAACGCTTGAAGTAGAGCGAAATAGCGTTGTACTAAAATTTAGGTTTAAACTGGAAGATGAGCTCTAAAAATAAATATTAATTTTTTTTAAGTAACTAAAATAAGAGGATGCTAATTATTTGTAAATAATTTTTGAATATTTTCGAAAAACGTTTTCAAAAAGTAGTTTTTTACTTAGATATTTTACTATGTTTAACAAAAATTTAATCTATGGTCAAAAACTACATTAATTTCTTACAATTTTTATTTGTTTTTATTTTCTTGCTGGTTTTTCCAACAACAACCTATGCACAATGTGCAGGTTCTGATGCACAATTAGATCTGTGTACTACTATTTCAGATCCTGCAAATCAGCGCATTTCTTTGTTTTCCTTATTAGGAAATTCTCCAGTTCCGGGAGGGACATGGACAGCTAATACAAACCCACGTGGACTAGATGCGGTCAATGGAGTTTTAAATGCACACCTTATAAGTCAAGGAGGTACTTATGTTTATACCTATACCGCTCCAAGTACGGCAGGCTGTGTAAATAATACGGCAAGAGTAACCATAAGGATAGGTGCATACGCCGGCGTACCAGCTCCCTACGCAACGGTATGCAGCGACGAAAATTTTTTCAATCTTTTTACCGCTTTCAACGGTACTGTTATGGCGCCGCATACGAATGGAGTTTGGACGGATAGCGATGGAACACCTTTACCAGAATCTTCTATTCCAATTAGAGAGAAAAATGGCGTCTACCAATATACCTACACCGTTCCAGCTGTACTGGCTTGTTCTACTGCTTCGCCTTCTTCAACAGTAATTGTAACAGTAGTGAAGGCACCGAAAGAAGGAAGACCTGACGACTTATTAATTTGTGCCGATACGGAGATCTCACAATATACAGATTTAGATTTACATACTAGACTTACAGACGAAGACAGTGGTGGAGAATGGAGTGGTCCAGGACTTACTTCTACTACCGATCATAATGTGAATTTGGAGGAATTATACAATGCACGCGGCCCAGGAGAATATCAGTATGAATATAAAGTATATGCTTCTCCAAATAATAAAGTTTGTCCCGATAAAACGGCAACAATTAGTATTACGATAGAAAAACGTCTGGATTTTACAGGAGCAAAAATTGATGTCATTAAAGATATTTGCGAACCCGAAATTCCACGAGCAGTTTATTCTGCAACAATAACACAAGGGGCTCAAGCTATTCCTAACGGACAGTATGAAGTTACTTTTAATGTGTCTGGACCAAATGCAGGAACTCAAAGAATTATTTCAAGTTTTGTAAATGGAGTTCTTAATTTTCCAGTTTCGCCTTCTTATTTTAGAGAAGTTGGAAAATTTACACTTACCATTACCAATATTGTATCAACGGCAAGCAGAAGAGCCTGCGCAAATATTATTGATAATCTATCTGATGTTCTTGAAATACATCCAATTCCACGGTTAGATGGTGCAGTATTGAATTTTGACCCAACATGTCAGAATAAAGATGCCCAAGCTTATTTAACAAATGCCGTTTTATTGCCAGATGGTAACTATAACATTGTATACAATGTTACAGGCGATAATTTTGCATTAGGGCAGAGTCAGAATATAACTGTAGCTGGCGGTGAATCAAATTTTATAATTCCTGGAAACTTAAATCTAAATAGCGGTGCCTCATCTATAGTTATAACTAATATTACCAATACGGTTACAGGCTGTACCAATACAGCAAATGGAAGAGGAAATCTAATTATCAATCCGCTTCCAAATGCGGCTTCAGTTGCTGTTGCAGTAAATGATCGCTGTTTAAATGATCCAGTTTCAGCAGTGGTTTCTGGTTTAGGAAATCTTACAGATGTCACAGTAAATTACGTTTTTCTTGGAGATAATGTTGCTTCAGAAACAATTATTCTAAAACCTGTTAATGGAAGAGCAGAATTTCAAATTCCTGCTGGTTTACTTTTAAATACAGGTTCGACAATTATTTCATTGACAAATTTAAAGAATAATATCACAGGCTGTGATGTTAACTTAAGTAATGTTTTAGACAGTTTTATTATACATCCAATACCAGTTCCGCCCGCTGTAAATCCGCAGTCTTTTTGTAAAGTTGATGAGGCTTCAGTGGCTAATTTAGTTCCAAACGGGAATCAATATAAATGGTACAATTCGCCAACATCGACGACACCATTGGCTGGTACATTGGTTTTAGAATCTGGTAATTATTATGTAAGAGAAACATCTCCTGCAGGCTGTACTTCAGAAGCCGCCACAGTTGTGGTTACGATAGAAGATTCGCCGGCGCCGGTATTAAATTCAGATGGACAAAATTTCTGCGGATTAAATAATCCAACCATTGCAGATTTATCCAATAATACCAATATTCCTTCTACTGTAGTGTGGTATGATGCTCCCGATAATGGAAATTTATTATCTGGAACAACTCCTTTAATTGAACAAGGAAGATATTATGGATTTAATTTTCCAAGCGCAGATTGCTTCTCTTCAGAATATATTGAAGTCACAGTAACATTAACAGCGTGTGATAATGTACCAAATACCTTTTTTGTTCCCGACGGATTTTCTCCAAATGGTGATGGAACAAACGACTCATTTGTGATAAAAGATATTGAATTTTTATACCCAAATTATACACTTGAAATTTATAATAGATACGGAAACGGAATGTATAAAGGAGACAAAAATAAACCAGCCTGGGATGGAATGAATTATGAAAAGAGCGGTATCGCCGGCGGAGTAGCACCAAACGGAGTTTATTTTTATGTGCTTCATTTTAATAAAGATAATAAGCCGCCGCAGCAAGGCCGTCTTTATTTAAATCGATAAATCTCTTTTTATATTTCTAATATAATTTTCAAATGAAAAAAATACTACTCTTAATAAATTTCCTTTTCTATTTATCAGCTTCTGCACAGCAGGATCCAGAATACACACATTATATGTATAATATGAGTGTCGTAAATCCCGCTTACGCAACAGGAGTTCCTGCAATGATGAATTTCGGAGGATTGTACAGAACACAATGGGTCGGTGCAGTTGGAGCCCCAAAAACATTTACATTTTTTGGACACACTGCTATAACAGATAAAATAGAAGCAGGAATCTCGTTCATCTCAGATGATATTGGAGACGGCGCCAAAAAAGAAAATAATGTCTATGCCGATTTTGCGTATGTCTTAAAATTAGGCGGACAAAACAGATTTTCATTAGGTTTAAAAGCTGGATTTTCATCTATGCAAAGCAATTTTAACGGTTTTCGTTTCACAGATCCGCAGACTGATTTTGCTTTTGCAGAGAATATAAATGCAACTAAACCTAATATTGGAGTTGGAGCTTATTATTTTAGAGACAATTTGTATGTTGGATTATCGGTTCCTAATTTGCTCAAATCTAAATATATCGAAGAAAAATCTGGAGTAAATGCTTTTGGTTCAGAAGAAATACATACTTTTTTAACGGCAGGTTATGTTTTTCAGCTTAATGATATGTTGAAATTAAAACCTGCTTTTATGTCCAAATTTGTCAAAGGAGGTCCAATAACTTTAGATGTTACCGCAAATGTTTTGTACAACCAAAAGTTTGAATTTGGAGCTGCTTATAGAATAGATGATTCGGTAAGTGCAATGTTTAATATCAATGTTACACCGACACTTAGAGTTGGTTATGCTTACGATTATACAGTTACAAACTTTGGACAGTTTAACTCTGGAACGCATGAAATTATGCTGTTATTCGATTTAGATTTACTAGGAAAAGGATTTGATAAATCACCAAGATTCTTTTAAAATGAAAAATATGAAAAAACTACTCGTTATTATATTCGTATTTTCAATACAGTTTATAAAGGCACAAGATCTGGAATTGGCAAGAGCAAAACGATTTTTTGACAAAACATATTACAGCGAAGCCATTGTTTTATACCAAAAATTAGCAGATGATAAACCTTCGCAAGAAGTAATAAAAAATCTAGCCGATTCTTATTTTTATACCAACGACTTGGTTAAAGCGCAGCGTTATTACCGCCTTTTAATCAATAATTACAGTAATAATTTAGATAGAGCTTATTACTTTAAATACGCGCAGACTTTAAAAGCTACCAATAGTGCGGATGATGCCAATACAGCTTTAAAAGAATATTATTCTCAATCTGCTAATGCAGAAGACGTTATTAATTTCGAAAAAGACCTTAAAACATTAGAAAATGTTACCGCAATAGGAAAACGTTTCGAGATTAAAAACCTGCCCATAAATACTCCAAATTCTGAATTCGGAGCCGTAAAATACAAGGATAATCTGGTTTTTGCAGGAGTTAAATTAAAGCCGGGCTGGTTTGATAAAAAATACAAATGGGACAATGAAACCTATTTGAATTTAGTTACCATTCCATTAGCTAATATAAATGCCTCGGATTCTATAGTGAATTATTTTGCTAAAGAATTAAAAACAGGAATGCACGAATCAAATGCCGTTTTTACCAAAGATGGAAAAACAATGTATTTTACCAGAAACAATTCTAAAAACGGAAAGAAAAAGAAAGACGATAAAAAAATCTCTAATCTTCAGATTTTTAAAGCGGAATTAGTGAACGGGAAATGGACCAATATTACATCGCTTCCTTTCAATAGTGCGAACTATTCTTTTGAACATCCCGCTTTAAGTGCAGATGAAAAAATATTGTATTTTGCTTCAGATATGCCGGGTTCTTTTGGTTCGTTTGATATTTATGCTGTAAATGTAAATAAAGGAGCATTTGATACGCCAAAGAATTTAGGTCCGTTAGTAAATACAGATAAAAGAGAACAATTTCCTTTCGCATCTGCAGACAATAAACTTTATTTTTCTTCGGATGGACATTTAGGATATGGATCTTTAGACGTTTTTGTATCTGAAATCAACGGAAATGAATATTCAAAACCAGTTAATATCGGATTACCATTAAATTCAAATCTAGATGATTTTGCTTTTAATATCGATTCTAACACCAAGGAAGGTTTTTTTGCATCTAATAGAGAAGGAGGAAAGGGCAGTGACGATATTTATCAATTCAAAGAAATTAAAGATTTAATTGTAGAAGATTGTAAACAATTTATCACAGGTATAATTACAGATGTCGATACAAAATTGACTTTAGAAAATGCCACGGTAATTTTACAAGATGCAGAGAACAAAACTTTAAATACAATAACAACTGCAGTGGATGGAAAATTTAGTTTTACTGCAGCCTGCGAAGCTTCTTATAAAGTTTCGGCCTTCAAGGAGAAGTATACTAATGAATCTAAATCTTTGACTTTAGGGAAAACTAGAGATGCCGTAAACGACGCATCTTTAGCATTAAAATCTTTAGAAGCGATTAAGCAGGAGGAAAAACTAATTGCAGAAAATAAGAGAAAGCAAGAAATAATTATAGAAGAAGAAAATAAGAAAAAAGCGGAACTTGCTGCAATAGAATTAAAACAAAAAGAGAAAAAAGCGAAAGAAGCTGCGATAGTTGCTGCTGAAGTTAAAAAGCAGGAAAAAGTGAAAGAAATTCTAGCGCAGGAAAAAGATGTTGTGAGAGATAAAGACCGATTAATTATTAAAACCGATCCGATTTATTTTGATTACAACATGTGGTACATCCGTAAAGAATCGAAAGTTGTTTTAGGAAGAGTTGTTGATTTGATGAAAAAATATCCAGGAATGGTAATCGAAATTGGATCACATACCGATTCTCGAGGAAATGCTAAATTCAATGAAGATTTATCTCAAAAAAGAGCCAATTCTACGAGAGAGTTTTTAATACAATCTGGAATTGATGCCAAGAGAGTTGTGGCAAAAGGGTACGGAGAATCTGTTCCAATTATCAAATGTAAAACCGACGAATCTTGTTCTGAAGAAGACCACGAGTTGAACAGAAGATCTGAGTTTGTAATTAAGAATTTATAATATATAAATCCGACAAGTTTTTTAAACCTGTTGGATTTTGTTTTTTACAGAAAAATTTGCAAAACACTTTCTGTTGATTTCTTTTTTATTTAATTTTATAAAATAACCTTGAAAAAAACTAAAAACATTAAAATATGAAAAATCTAGTTTTACCGTGTCTTCTTGTAATCTGTATCGGATTCCAAAGTTGTAAAAATGATGAAAAAAACAAAGAAGTTGATGCAGCAAAAGCTGAAGGAGAAAAGATAGTAAGCACTGAATGCTACAAAGCCATCTATGAAAAAGATACCGTAGATTTAAAATTAAATACATTAAAAAATGGTAAATTAACTGGTGACATGGTGATGAAAGTAGCTCCTTCAACGGTAAGAACTGGAGAAGTTGCCGGTGAGTTTCATGGCGACACCTTATTTATAGACTATACATTTAAAGATTCGGCGAGCAAAGACAAAATTTTCAAAAATCCAATGGCTCTTTTAAAACGTGATAACCAGCTGATTTTAGGAAACGGAACCATGCAGACAACAATGGGGGTTACCTATTTAGTAAAAGACAAACCAATTGATTTTGACCGAGTGAAATATAAATTTGATAGTGCAGAATGTACTGAGAAAAAATAATAATTGCTATTATGCGGAATGATTTGTCAAAGTTCAAAACTTTGACAAAGATTTGATAATGCTTCATTTTAGTCAATTTACATAATGAACCCGACAGCTTTTAAAACCTGTCGGGTTTAGTTAAAAAAAAAGCCGTTCCTTATTTAAGAAACGGCTTTTACTATTTATTAAAGTTATTTTTTATAAAACTTCACCTTTAATTTTAAGGGCGACTCTTCCGTCAGGATAATTAACTGCATTTGTTTCGACAGTAATTGTTTTACGAATTGGTCCAGAAGCCATATTGTATTTTACATCGATTTTACCTTTTTTACCCGGCATAATTGCTGCTGCGGGTTTAGTAACGATAATAGAACTAACAGTCGATTCTGCACCTGTAATTAATAAAGGAGCGTCTCCCGTGTTAGTAAATTCAAAAGAACGAAGCCCATTATCACTTTTAGAAATTTTTCCATAATCAATTGTATTGTCTGGGGCTGCAAATTCAATTTTTGGGCCGTTTTGTGCATAACTTATTGCGCTAAACAATAAAACTGCAATAAAAGAGGCTGCATTTTTCATATGAAATCAGTTTTTAATTGTAAGTAAATATACATTCTTTTAATTAACACACAAATTATTATTTCTCTTTTTATAGTGTACTTAATTATTTACTTTTGCTGTCAGTTATAAATACAAAAATTGAACCAATTTTGGTGTTTAATTGTTTCCTTGTTAATTCGATTAATCAAATAAGGACTAATAAGATGGTCGGAAGACCAATTAACAATTAAACAGTTAACCAAATAAACGATTAAACAGTTAAACGAATAAACAACCTAATAAATGACAATTCCAGCACAATTTGACGCTAAGACGATTGAGAATAAATGGTATGATTACTGGATGAAAAATAATTATTTTCATTCAGAACCAGATCACAGAACGCCGTACACTATTGTAATTCCGCCGCCAAACGTCACTGGAGTCCTTCACATGGGACATATGTTGAATAATACGATTCAGGATGTATTAATTCGTCGTGCACGTTTAAAAGGTTTCAACGCCTGCTGGGTTCCAGGAACGGATCACGCATCTATTGCTACCGAAGCAAAAGTGGTAGCAAAACTAAAAGCAGAGGGAATCAATAAAAACGATTTAACCCGCGAAGAATTCCTAAAACACGCATGGGAATGGACAGATAAATATGGCGGAACAATCTTAGAGCAGCTTAAAAAATTAGGAGCTTCATGCGATTGGGAACGTACCAAATTTACGATGGATCCAGATATGTCTGCATCTGTAATTAAATCATTTGTAGATTTATACAACAAAGGATTAATCTACAGAGGTTACCGTATGGTGAACTGGGATCCAGAAGCTAAAACAACTTTGTCTGACGAAGAAGTAATTTATGAAGAACAACAAGGAAAATTATTTTTCTTAAAATATAAAATTGAAGGTTCAGAAGATTTCTTGACGATTGCGACAACACGTCCTGAGACTATCTTCGGAGATACTGCAATCTGTATCAACCCAAATGATGAGCGTTTTACACATTTAAAAGGTAAAAAAGCAATCGTTCCAATCTGCGGAAGAGTAATCCCGATTATTGAGGATGAATATGTAGATGTAGAATTCGGGACAGGATGTTTGAAAGTAACGCCTGCTCACGATATGAACGATAAAACGTTAGGGGAAAAACACAATCTAGAAATCGTTGATATTTTTAATGAAGATGCAACTTTAAATAGCTTCGGATTACATTATCAAGGAAAAGACCGTTTTGTGGTTCGTACTGAAATTGCAAAAGAATTAGAAGAAATTGGCGCTTTAGCAAAAACAGAAATACACTTAAATAAAGTAGGAACCTCAGAAAGAACCAAAGCTGTAATCGAACCAAGATTATCAGATCAATGGTTCTTGAAAATGGAAGATTTAGTAAAGCCTGCAATTAAGTCAGTTCTAGAAACAGGAGATATTAAATTACATCCAAAACGTTTCGAAAACACTTATGCGCATTGGTTAAACAATATTCGTGATTGGAACATTTCTCGTCAATTATGGTGGGGTCAACAAATCCCAGCTTATTACTACGGAGACGGAAAAGAAGATTTCGTAGTAGCTGAAAACATCGAAGACGCGCTAAAATTAGCACAAGAAAAAACTAACAATTCACAATTAACCATTAACAATTTAACACAGGATGTTGATGCATTAGATACCTGGTTCTCCTCTTGGTTATGGCCAATGTCTGTTTTTGGAGGAATCATGGATCCAGAAAGTGAAGACTTTAAATATTACTATCCGACAAATGACTTAGTTACAGGTCCGGATATTCTATTTTTCTGGGTTGCGAGAATGATCATTGCAGGTTATGAATATGCGGGAGAAAAACCATTTACAAATGTATATTTAACTGGTTTAGTTCGTGATAAACAACGTCGTAAAATGTCTAAATCATTAGGAAACTCTCCTGATCCTTTAGATTTGATCGATAAATTTAGTGCAGACGGAGTTCGTGTAGGATTGCTTTTAAGTGCTTCTGCAGGAAACGACATTATGTTTGATGAAGAATTATGTAACCAAGGAAAAGCATTCTCAAACAAAATATGGAATGCATTTAAATTGATTAAAGGATGGGAAGTTTCAGATACTATCGCACAGCCAGAATCATCAAAAGTGGCTATTGAATGGTACGAAGCGAAATTGCAGCAGACTTTAGTTGATATTGAAGATAATTTCGAGAAATACAGAATTTCAGATTCTCTTATGGCCATTTATAAATTGGTTTGGGATGATTTCTGTTCTTGGTTCTTAGAAATGATTAAACCAGCATACCAACAGCCAATTGACAGCGTAACTTTCGCGAAAGCGATCGAAATGTTAGAAAGCAACCTGAAGTTATTGCATCCATTCATGCCTTTCTTGACTGAGGAAATCTGGCAGTTAATTGCTGAAAGAACTTCAGAAGAAGCTTTAATCGTTTCAACTTGGCCAGAATTAAAACCATTTGATGCAAAATTAATTGCTGATTTTGAAAACTCAATTGAAGTAATTTCTGGAATTAGAACGATCCGTAAAGACAAAAATATTCCGTTTAAAGATGCTATCGAATTAAAAGGAATCAACAGTGAAAATGTTTCTACTTATTTTGATTCAATCATCACGAAATTAGGAAACGTTTCTGCTTTCGAATATGTTTCTGAAAAAGTAGACGGTGCATTGTCTTTCCGTGTAAAATCAAATGAATATTTCATTCCGATTACAGGAAACATCGACGTTGAAGCAGAAATTAAAAAGCTGACAGAAGAATTAAACTATACCAAAGGATTCTTGAAATCTGTTGAGGCAAAACTTTCAAACGAGAAATTCGTAAACGGAGCTCCAGAAAAAGTTTTAAATATAGAAAAACAAAAACAAGCAGATGCTTTAGCAAAAATTGCTACAATTGAGCAGAGTTTAGCTGGTTTGAAGTAAGATTTAAATTTTTCTTAATCTACAAAGATAAACCCGACAGTTTTCAAAAACCTGTCGGGTTTTGTTTTAAATTATTTTCTACCCACTTCTCTGTACTTCTATTATTATGAAAACCTAATGTTTGGAATTCATCTATTCCTTCATCGGCGAACTTCTTACAGGTCTAAATATTAAAATAATCAGACGTTCCTACGGAACGTAAATACGTTTTGTTTAACCTTTTTCTACCAGCGAAATGTTCCGATAGAACATGGTAGTAATTGGCAGAACGAAGACTAAAGTATTACTGTTTCAACGGAATATCGAAAGATTCCATATATGTTCCGTAGGAACAATTCGTCGGTAGGAAAAAAATAAATTTATAATCGTATCGTCCCTTCGGGACGTTTGAAAATCTCAAATTAGCCCTTTTTAGTTTTCCTCAAAACCAAAAATAAAGGATAAGAAACTGCTGTAATTCCAACAATGATTATAAAACTCTTAGGATCGCTGTAAATAAAACCAGCCAATAAAGCGATAGAAGCAATTATAGCAATTATCGTTGTCCACGGATACCAGAATGAGCGGTAAGGTCTTGGTAAATTTGGTTCTGATGTTCTTAGTTTTAAAAGAGAAAAGTAGGCGAGTCCCCAAACTATAATTGAGATAAAAGCGGCAAACGAAAATAATACTTCAAAAGAACCGATGCAGATCAAAAATAAACTGACAAAAGATGAGACCAAAAGTGCAACAATTGGCGTTCCTCCTTTATTGATTTGTGTTCCTTTTTCGATAAAAAATCCATCACGGCTTAATCCGTAGAGAATTCGGGGCGGAATCATCATAAAAGCATTCAAAATGCTAATTAAAGAAAAGATGGAAATTACCGTTACGATTACTGCGCCATTTTCTCCAAAAAGAATTTTCGCCACATCTGCTGCTGCGAGATTTGATTTAGCTAAAGTTTCGATTGGCAGTACGTGAAAAAATGCAGCATTTACCAAAACGTAAATTGACATAACAAGTAAAACACCGCTGTATAATGATTTTGGAATATTTTTACTCGGATCATCATTTTCTTCGGCAAAAAAGCAAACGCTGTTCCAGCCATTATAAGTTCCGATGATAAGTTGTAATGATTTAAAAAATCCAAAGATTAATCCGATTTGAAAGAAGCTGCTGTCTGTTTGAACTGCTGGCACTTCGACACCAGAATACATAAAACAAGCTACAACTAAAGCCACAAAACAAATTACTTTTAAAAGACTTGTAATCTGCTGAATGACACTTCCGTTTTTGACGCCGCTTAAATGAATTAATACAAAGGCAGTCAAAAGTGAAATGGCTATTACTGTTGAATAACTGGCCAGTGCTGGAAATAAAATAATAAGATATTCGCTGATTACTATGCAGTAAAAGGCAGGCGGAATAACATTTGTAATATAATCGAACCAGCCGGATAGAAAACCAGCATATTCTCCAAAAGCTCTTTTAATATAATTGTAAGATCCTCCAGCTTTTGGTAACATCGTCGCCAGTTCTGCATATGAATTTGCGCCAAGCAAAACATAAAAGCCTCCAAAAAGCCATGAAGCAATAATCAGCCAATAGTTATTAAGCATTTCTGCGATCGTTCCTGGTGTTCTCAAAATTCCAACGCCGATTGTCCCACCAATTAATACGGCAATGTTAAAACTAAGGCCTAAACTTTTCTTTAATTGGTTTTTTGTGGAATCTGACATATATGAATTTTAAATTTAATTGGTATTTGACATCAAAAGTACTCATAAATAGAGTGAGATTTTTTAACAAAAATAAAAAAACCTCACCTTTTGCAAGATGAGGTTTAATTTCTCGTAAACTCAAAAAGAGAATTCTAATTCAAAAAATTTAGAATTTATAACGTAAACTTGTCATTATCTGACGCGGCGCAATAGGATTGACACTGTAATTTTCGTGAACGGTATAATTTAATTCGTTTGTAATGTTTGATAATCTGCATAAGATCGAAAATTTTCTCCATTCATAGCCAAGAGAAGCATCTACGGTAACATAACCTTCCAAAGGAATATCACGATCTCTAATTGTTATGGTATATGTTTTCGGATTAGTTGAAGGTGTGTTTTCTGTCCATAAATAATCATCGTTCCAGCCTCCTGTGCGATCTCCAACATAATTTCCTATAGCTCCAAAAGTTACTCCTTTAAAGAATCCGTTTTGTAATTTATAGAAAAAGCTCAAATTGGCAGTGTTTTTTGGAGTTCTTGCTAAGACATCTCCAACAACAAGGCTTCCACTTGTGCCAGATGATTTAGATACTTTTGTTTCATTAAAACTATAACCAGCCATAATGTTCAAACCTTCTAAGGGTGTCGCCGTAATATCTATTTCGACTCCTTTTCCTTTCGTAGCTCCAACCAATTCTTTTATATTAGTATTAACATTTTGTGTAACACCGTCTGACGCATACTGAGCCGTTTGTGCTAAATTATTATTTGTAATTTGATATGCGGTTAAGTTTGTAGTTAATAACCCTCTAAAGAAATCTTTTTTCACACCAACTTCATATTGATCTATAATAGATGGATCTAATGGTTTTGAATCTACTGTTGTTCCTGTATTTGGCGTAAATGAGTTGGAGTAACTTGCAAACAACGATAAATCGTTAGTTGGCTGCACCACTAATCCCGCTTTAGGTGAAAAAGCTTTGTTTAGAACTTTAGCACCAGTTACAGGTAATGCATCTTCGTAAGCAGTTGTAATAACGTTTACATTATTCTTTTTCTCGATCAATTCTTTTGTAGTGGTAGCTTCACTTTCCTGCCATGACCAACGTAATCCCGCCAGAACCTTTATGTACTGATTAATCGAAACTAAATCTTGAAAATAGGCTCCAAAACGCTGTGTTTCTGTACTTGTTAATTGAGTAGTTCTTGTTGGATAAGGAATAACAGTACTTTGTGTACTATAATCATAAGTGTATAAGTTTATAGCGGCGGCTTCTGTTGTTAAAAGGTCTGCCGGTTTTCCAGGAGCATAGAATCCAAAAGTATAACTAGGAGCAAGAGAATTTTCGTAATCAATTCCGGTAAATATTTGATGTTTTACACTTCCGGTATTAAAAGTCCCCTGTAAACTTAATTGGTCTCCAAATATTTGTTCGGCACCATCAGATTTTGTTAAACCACGCTTCCAGTTTCCATTCGCATCAATTGTGCTTAATTGTGCTGTAGAAGTTTGTGTTCTTCTGTAAGATTGGTAAGAAGAATTAAAATTTAATTTCCAATTTTTATTAAAATCATGATTAAATAATAATGAAGCGCTAGAAGATTTAGTATTTGCAGTAGACCAAAGAGCTCCAAAGAATTCATTACGAGGCAAGTCTAAAATTGTTTTTCCATAGATTCCAGTACCAAAATCCGGAGTCCAGTCTGCGCTTAGATAATCTCCTTGTAGTGTAATTTGTGTTTTATCTGAAAGAAGAAACAATAAAGAAGGATTGATATAAATACGTTCGTTTTTTACAAAATCTCTAAAGCTTTCTGAGTTTTCATAAGATCCTGTAAATCTATACGCGATAGATTTATTTAATGGACCATAAAAGTCAACAGATGGTTTATAAAAAGAGTAACTTCCTATTTGCATAGACACTTCACCGCCTGAAGTAAATTTTGGGGTTTTAGTAACCAAATTCATAATTCCGCCCGGCGCCACATTTCCATACAATAAAGCAGATCCTCCTTTTAGGAATTCAACTTTTTCTAAAGAAGAAACTTCTGGTATTGAGCCAGCATTGTAACGAAAACCATTTTTAAACATATTATTGGCACTCATATCATATCCTCTTGAAAAGAATGATTCTTGTGCTCCACCACGAGCAGATCCTACATAAACCCCGTTCAAATTCTTTACTACTTCGCTTAACCTAATTGCCTGTTGTTGTTCAATTATTTCATTACCAATAATTTGAACGCTTTGTGGCAGATCCATAACTTTGATGCCAGAGCGAGCTGCTTCGATTGGTTTTTTAGGTTTATTTGCTGTAATTAAAACCTCATTTAAAATTTGGCCTTTTTTATTTTTTACGGTATCTGTAACTGAAGAAGCTGTTTCGTTGCTTGAATAATCTTGGGCATAAGACGCAAAACTCAATAATCCTAATGCAAATAGTAAATTATATTTCATGGTATTTATTTAGATTCAATAAAAATTATCGAATGCAAATATAGGTAGACACGATCTTTAACAGGAAATTATGAAGTTGTTTTATTACTTAAACCTTGCTTAGTTTATTCTTAAGATTGGCTTAAGAATTTTCTAATGTTGTTTTAATTTTGTAAAAGGGCTAAAATTATAGCACAAAAAAACCTCGCTGTAAAGCAAGGTTTCCTGAATTGAAATTAAATCTAAGAATGAATTTTTCTAGAATTATTTTACTGCAATTTGGTACGTAGCCATTTTCCAGATTTCATCGTATTTTTTTCCGTTATGGTCTCCAGAAGCTTTTTCAGTGTGAGCATATTCCACCATGTAGTTTCCAGACCAGATTGGTGTAAAAGAGAATTCTCCCTTATCATTTGTCCATAATTCTTTTTCCCAGCCATTAGGTGCAATTACTTTAATTTTTGCTTCTTTAGCGATAACGCCTTCCAAAGATGCAACACCAGTAATTTTTGTATCTTTTTTTGCAGCAGCAGCACTTTCTGAGAACACAGCAATTTTGTTGGTGTTTGAAGCGATTGTATTACCCGCAGTTTTAGTTCCCACTACCACAGTTGCACTTGAGTTGTAATCCAAAACCATAGTTCCGTATACATCTTTTACTTTATGGTGCATTACAATAGTATAAACTCCGTCTTCATCTGGTGTAAAGAAAGCTTGGTACTTATTGTCTAAAGCTTTTGAAGTAAGTTTTGTTTCTTTATTTGATGGAGAAATTACAACCAAAGTGAAATCCTTTAAATCAGAAAACCATTTATCGGCTTTTGTAATATCGTTATCAGAAAACTCTCCAAAGAACACTGAGATTTCCTGAGCTTTTCCTTTTGTTCCGGTCGATTTCGTTTCGATCCAAAGTGCGTGTGCAAAAATTTGAGGTGCCGCGAATAACATAAGGAATAAAAAGCTTAATGTTTTTAAAGTATTTGATTTCATAAGATCAAGTTTAAAATTAGTAAAATGATATTTTTTACAAACATAGCGCTTATTTAGAATAATTAAAAATAAAAATAAAGAAAAAGCCTCGAAACCACTTTTTTTTGTGGACATCGAGACTTTTTTGAGATTAAAAGCGATCTAGAATTTATAAGCAAAACTCGCTGCAACATTTCTAGGTTTTTGCGGATTTACTGTAGACCAGCCTCCGTTGAAATAATCTTTATTCGTAATATTATTTACATTTAAACTTACGCGGAATTTAGTAGAGTTGTAAAATACGGAACCATTGATAACAGTATATTCTGGAAGAATGAATTTTCCAGTAACATTGCTGTCTAAAATCGCATTGTCGCTGGCATAATTTCCTCCAAAACCAAGACCAAAATTCTCCAATGCTCCTTCATCAAATTTATATGTTGCCCAAAGATTGACTAAGTTTTTTGGACCAGCCCAAAAAGGTCTTTTTCCTTGGTCCAGCCAAACGTTATTTTCGTCTCCTTTTGTAATTTTACTTTCGTTATAACTATATCCAGCTATAATACTTAAACCTTTAACTGGCGAAGCATTCAAATCAAATTCAAAACCTTTACTGTTTGCTTCACCGCCTTGTGAGCTGTACATTGGGTTGCTTGTAACCAAATTAGCTACATTAATATCGTAATAACTCAAAGTAGCTGTTAGTTTATCTGAAAATAAATCGGCTTTAATTCCTGCTTCCAGCTGATCTGCGTGCTCAGGTTCAAAGGTTTGCGAACCAATAAAATTTCCATCAGTGTCATATATTGCTGTTGGTGCAATATTTCTAAATCCGTTCATGTAATTGGCAAATACAGACAGTTGATCTTTAATGGGCTGATAAACCAGTCCAAATTTTGGCGATAATGCTGTTTGTGTATAATTATCGGTATCAACTTTAATATTTCCTTCCGTATCAAAATAATCTACTCTTAAACTGGCCATTGCTAATAAAGTTGGCGTAATGTTCAGTACGTCTGAGGCGTAAGCACTATAAGTCGCATCTTTAGAATTGTAATTTGGACCAGCTTCTCCTGCCAATAATTGATCTACAGAAGTTTGAGTTAAGTTATAAGGATTTTGATCATCCAATTGTCGTACTTCGCCTTGAGCGGTAACGTTGTACAATTTGCCATAACCAGAACCTCCAAACATCAGATTACGATCGAAATAGTCCAAACCAACAACCAGACGATTTCTCATATTGCCGATTTTGAAATCTCCAATAAAGTTCTGTTGAATATCGGTTGTTGCAGTTTGAGAATTTTCTTTTGTAATCCATAAAGCAAAATCGCGGTTTCCATCTTCGTTGTCATAAATATAAGAGTAGTATCCTTTTGATTTAGAAGAAGTTCTAGATAAAACCGTTTGCGATGTCCATTGTTCAGAGATTTTATAAGTCATTTGTCCCTGTAAATTAAATCTCGGATTTTTCATCGGAAGATCATTGCTGTAGAAAGACAAATCGGTATTGTAATTTAAGTCGGCTAAGTCGGTAAATTGCAAAGGCGCATCTCTTCCTAAAAACAACATAGAAGGCGTTGTTTTTTCTTCAGCCATAAATTCGGTATTAATCAAGAAAGATAATTTTTCGTTTACTTTGTAAGAAAGGGAAGGAGCAACAAAAATAGAAGTTCGGAATCCTGCGTCTTGGAAACTATTTTCGGTTTGATATGCTGTATTAATTCTGAAAAGAACATCATTATTATCGTCCAATGGAGTGTTGACGTCTGCTGTAACTCTGTTTAAACCAAAACTTCCGGCAAGATAAGAAACCTCACCGCCAAAACCACTGTAAGGTTTTTTAGTAACCGTATTGATAAGCCCGCCATAACTAACTAAACTGCTGCCGAATAAAGTTCCAGATGGTCCTTTAATAACTTCGATACGTTCAATATTGGCAGGATCTAATGTTCCGCTTGTTATGCCTGGTAAACCATTTACGATATTAGCCTGAACTTCAAAACCACGTAAGGAATAATAAGAACCTCCATCACCGCCGCGACCTGTAGATTCCCACAATTTCTGAATGCCGGGAACATTTTTCAAGGCGTCATCATAATTGGTAATCGCTTGTTCTTTCATCAATTCAGACGAAACGATATTGTAAACCTGCGGATTTTCAACATTTTTAAGAGGCATTTTCGATACATAAGTACTTTGTTTCGGGAAAGCTTTTCCTCTATTATTAGTAATAATGACTTCTTGTAATTGTTTGTTAGAAACCGTTAATTGTAAATTAAGAGAAGTAGTTTCATTTGCAGTAACAATTACTTCCTGTTCTAATGTTTCATATCCAGGTAAAGAAACTTGAACAGTATAATTGTTCGGTTTTACTCGGTTAAATTCAAATGCGCCATCCTCGTTACTAATTGTGCCGTATTTTGAATTTTTAAGGATAAGGTTAACTCCAACAGCAAGTTCTCCGTCAGATGTGGTTATAACTCCTTTAATTTTTCCTGCGTTTTGCTGTGCAAATATACTACAGCTCATGAAGAGCAGCAGACAGATTTTGGTAAGGATCTGCTTAATGCCGGTTTTCGAATAATTCATGGTAATTTCTTTTTTTTGGATTAAATGGTTTTCGTTATTTAGAATAATTAAAAACAAGGCAAATGTAGAAATTATAATTATTTTAACAACAAGGAACTGAGTTTATAATTACTTGGTTATTCCTTTTTTTTGTTATTTCTTCCCCACCAGATTAAGAAACCAGTTATCGGTAAACTAGCCGAAACCAGGCTGGCAAAAAAGGCCAGTACTTTTCCTGGAAATCCAAGAATACTGCCCACATGGATATCGTAATTTATAAAGCGGAATTTTTCTCCGTTGCTTTTGTCCTCATATTTTATCGTTCTAAGAGGTTTCGCAGTATAACGGTCAAAATCTATGGCTGTGTCAGCAAAACGGCTTTTATATCGAATGAATGTATTGTAAGTCGCAAGCGAATCATTTTCTTGCGGCATAAACAGATAATAACTTTCTGCTTTTGGATGTGATTGTTTGATGGAAGCGTAAATCTTATCAATCGAGTTGTCTGTCGTATATTGAGTAATATCGGAAACAACCTTTTCTCTTTTAAATGTTTTTCCTCCGTTAAAAAGCCATTGCAGTCCTTTATCATAAGAATCAAATGCCCAGACTAATCCTGTCAATGCAATTATTAAAGCAAAAAACATCATATAGTATCCCAGTATATTATGCAGGTCGTAACTTTTGCGTTTCCATTTCGTCGAATCTTTCCATCTAAACCAAAAGCGCTGTTTGGCTGCCTGCTTATTTTTTGGCCACCAAAGTATAAGACCCGTAGTAAGCGAAATAATAAATATGATGGTCGCTGTTCCGGTAATAGGGTCGCCAATGTTAGGATTAAGACAGAGGGTTTGATGGAGCATTCTGATAAAAACAAAAAATTCGAAATTATAATTTTCATGTTCCTTAACCTTTCCTGTATAGGGATCTATATAGATATAAGTCGTCTGATATTGCTCCCAATACCAAAATCCATCTGGATTTAGTTCTTCAAAAAACCAGACAATTACAGTACGATCATCTTCATTAAGTATTCGGCATCCAGAAATAGATTGTTTCGGATTTTTATTGGCTTTTTTGGCAATTTCAATTATCTGGCTGACAGGCAGTTTTTTTTCTTTAACCTGATCGGCATAATAATAGTCATGAACCACAGGGCGCAGTTCTTCTTCAAAAACAAATAAACAGCCGGTAATGCCCAGTATAATTACAATTAAACCAGAAGACAAGCCGAGCCAAAGGTGAATTTTAAGAATGAGTTTTTTAAATGTCATAGAAATAACTCTAAAAAGATTATAATTAAAAGCGCCCCAATTCACAAAATTGAGGCGCTGGTTTAGTTGATTATACTTTTAAAATTTGACTGTTAAATTTGCCAATATACTTGTTGGTGCCTGCGATGAACCCCAGAAATCCCAGTATTTTTCATTGGTTAAATTATTAAATTTTAAACCTACTCTCCAAGATGGTTTTTCGTAGTATACTGTCGCATTATAAACCGTATACGATGGAATGTAAAACGTGTTTTCTGCCGTAAAATAATTTTTGTCAACATAATTTGCGCCCGCTCCAATTCCTAAACCTTTTAATTTGTTTTGAAAAGTATAAGTTGTCCAAAAGTTAACTACATTTTCTGGAGAAGAAGTCGCCTTGTTTCCTTCAATTGCAGCAACAGAAGCTTTTACAATTCGGTTATCATTATAAGCATAACCCGAAACTATACTTAAGCCATTAAATGGAGTAGCCATTAATTCAAAATCTACACCTTTACTAACTTGTTTACCATCTTGTAAAGTAAAACCTGCAGCATCAATTCTTGTAGCATTATCAATCGTAATGTTATAATAACTTACAGATCCGCTTAATTTTTTGTTGAAAGCGTCGGCTTTAATACCTCCTTCATACTGAACCGCGTAAATTGGGTCTAGCACTAATTGCGTAGCATCTGGCTGTGTAACAGGCTGCATGTTTTGGAAACCGTTCATGTAATTTCCAAATACAGAAACCTGATCTTTTACAACTTCATAAACTAATCCTAATTTTGGAGAAAGAGCTGTCTGACTGTAACCTTCGACAGTTCCTACTTTTGCACGTTCAAAATTGTCCAAACGTAAGCTCAGCATTACAGAAAGTTTGTCTGTAAAATTCACTACATCGCTGGCATAAACACTAAAAGTTTTTTGATCTGCAATAGGTGATGTCGTAAGTACAAGACCTGCATCAACTGCTTTTCTTCTAATTGGCGTAAAAGGAGTCGTTACATCAATATTGTCAAGCGTAAAAGTTGATCCTCCAGAAAAATTAGAACTGTAAAGTCTGTAGTTTACACCCGTTAAGAATTTATGTTTGATACTTCCTGTAGAAAATTTTCCGTTGATATTTTCCTGAATGTTGGTGTAGTTGTTAAAAATTGGTCCCCATAAACCAACTCTTCTCGCAGTTTGTGTTGGTGAACTCCAAACAGCATAACTTTGATAACTGCGTTCTACATCTTCTCCTACAAATGAAAAAACCGTTGTAGATTTCCAGTTCTCTGATATTTCATATTCTGCCTGAGCGAAAAATTTTGTTGCAGTTGATTTCGCATCGTTATCATCATGAAACATTGATTTTTTATAATCGATCTTCAAATCATTCGGATTGGTAATTCCAGATGTTGCAGCATAAGTATTGTAAGTGCGTCTTGTATTGTTAACGTTATAAAGTTCTGCATCAAAGTTAAAAGTCAGTTTGTCAGAAGCTTTATAAGTAAGAGTCGGTGCAAAAAGAAGCGTATTGTTAAAACCATAATCTAGAAAACTTTTCTCTCTGTTTACGGCAAGATTAATTCTGAATAATACCGTCTTGTCCTCGTTGAGCGGTGTATTAACATCAGCGGTAAGTCGGTTTAAGTTGAAACTTCCTGTTGTGTACGATACTTCGGCAGCTGTAGTTTCAAACGGTTTTTTTGTGACAAGATTTACAACCCCTCCAAATGAAGAAACAGACGAACCAAATAAAGTTCCAGAAGGCCCTTTCATGATTTCGATACGTTCTACGTTACCCAAATCAACAGAAGAACGGCCAGAAACTGTTTCCATTCCGTTTCTTGCATTAACTCCTGTAGAAAATCCTCTAAAAATTACCCCAACTCCACCTGAAGGAAAGCTGATAGAAACGACACCTGGAGAGTTCTGCACAGCACTTTTGATGTCTACAGCAACTTGTTCCATTAAAAGCTCTTTCTGAATAACACTGTAAACCTGCGGATTTTCAAGATTCGTCAATGGCATTCTGGCAACATAATCTGTTTTTTTAGATAAGATGCTTTTTTTACTGTTTACGACAACTTCTTTAAGTTCCTTGTTTGAAACTTTTAACTGTAAATCAACAGTGGCGGTTTCGCTTTCAGAAACAATTACTTCGCTTTCTGAAGTTTCATATCCCGTTAAGGACACTTGTAAAATATAGTTGCCTGGTTTTACTCTGTTGAATTCAAAGTTTCCATTTTCATCTGAAACGGTCCAGTATTTTGAGTTTTTTAAGATGATATTGACTCCCGCTCCCAGCTCGCCATCTGAAGTGGTGATGGTTCCTTTAACTTTTCCATTTTGCTGGGCAGACATGATAAAGAACGAAAAGACAAAACTAATTGCCAGCAGAAAACGTGACGTTTTCGGATTAAAATATTTCATTGGTTTTTAAAAATTGGTTTGTAATTAATTTTATTTAGAATAAATAAAAACAGCGCAAATGTAGAAATTATTGTTTTTTTAACAAATAATATTTGATTTCATTTTGGTTTTTAGGATCATAAGACTTGATAAGAAAGAAAAGTCTTTACTTTTTTAGAATAAAAAGCTAAAAATTGTATGAATTTATTAAAGCTAAAACCACCAATAATTCGTTTTAAAAGCCTTAATTTTGCATTCTGAAAAATGACTTCATGATTTTATCTTTCTTCAAAAAAATTCAAAATACACCAAGAGGATACCGTATAGCAAATACAGTGTTCTTTTTCCTTTCAGGATTTGGATATTCTTCCTGGGTATCAAGAATACCGCACATACAAGCACAATTAAAGTTATCTGAAGCTGAATTCGGAGCAGTTTTATTCGCCTTTCCCATTGGTTTAATGCTGACCATGCCTTTTACAGGAAAATTATTGAATAAATACAGCAGCCGTTATATTATGCTTTTAGGAGCTATAATGTTCAATATTGCTTTGTCTCTGCCGGGTCTGGTTGCGTTTGTATGGCAGCTGGTAATTGTACTTCTCATTTTTGGAGCTTCTCGTAATATTTTCAATTTATCGATTAATGCACAGTCACTCGAAGTACAGAAATTATACCCGAAATCTATTATAACGCGTTTTCATGCAGTTTGGAGTATTGCCGTTTTTTCCGGAGCTGGTTTAGGTTATGTAATGGTGACACAGAAAATTGCGCCATCGCATCACTTATTGGGGGTGAGTGTTGTCATGCTTGCGCTTACGGCTTGTTTTTATCCAATGAGTATTCATAATGAGCCTGTTCCCGTTAAAAAGAAGTTCTTCTCTATGCCTGAAAAAAACTTAATTAAGTTCGCCTTAATTTGTTTTGTTTCAATGGCATGCGAAAATACAATGTACGATTGGAGCGGAATTTACTTCGAAAATATATTAAAGGCTTCCCCAAAAATGACGAGCGCTGCGTTTGTATTTTTTGCATCGGCAGTAACTTTAGGTCGTCTGTTTGGAGATTATGGCGTAATGAAATTTGGTACAAAGAAAATCCTGCTTTACAGCGGCATCTTAATCACAGTTGGCTTTGGTATTTGTTTTATCCTTCCGTATGCATATCCCACAATTTTCGGTTATGTTTTAATCGGGTTTGGGGTTTCCTGTGTGGTTCCGTTAGTGTTTAGTATTGCCGGGAGATCATCTAAACTCAGCAGTGGTTCTGCCTTAACATCGATATCAACTATTGGTTATCTTGGCTTTTTATTGGTGCCGCCAATGGTTGGTTTTATCTCTGAATATTTAAGTATGAAATGGGCGTTTTTGGTTATGGCAATTTTAGGAATTATGATGATTTTTATGGTAAATAAAATCGGAGAGAATGAGTAGAATTTTAAGGTGCTGAGGTTCTGAGAAGCTATCCCGAGGCTTTGGGACTAAGTTTTTTCAGCGTTTCTTCATAACGAATTTCTCGGTATTAGGTTTACCATTTTTAAGCCCCGAAATTTCTGCAATTAAGGAATCTTTTTCTACGAGATTATAAATTATTTTATTAGGAAAATCATGTTTAGGGTTTTCAAAAGTTATTTGATTATCTGTAGCTGAGGTCATTTCGAAACTTACAGGTAATTCTTTATTTTGACCAGGAACTGACACAATAAAAGACAATTTACCATTCGCTTCTACTAAACGAACATGCTCTGCAAAAACCGTGTCGTTTTGCCCCACCACAAAATAAGATTCGCCTAGATAAACTGAATCATTTTCTTTTTTCCAGCGTTCGGTAAGTTCACCTTCCGCCGATTTACTTCCCCACTCTCCAATAAACCATTCTGCTTTTGCAAGCTTAGGGTAGGTTTTTACGGGAGCTTCTGTTTTGGTTTCTTTTTTGCAGGAGGAAAAAATTCCTAAAACTACTATTAATGGAAATAAAATGCTGTTTAGTTTCATGATACATTATAATTTTGTTTTAATCAATCTGAGATTAATCTTTTGGATTTAAACGTTTTTACTTCTAAAATTCAAATAAGTCAGTTCACAAAATTACTTCTTCGTCAAAACAAACTTCTCAGAACTAAGCTTCCCATTCAATTTTCCAGAAATCTCAGCCGTTAAAGTATTATTGGCACCTTTTGTATACGTGATTTTTTGAGGATAATCGTGTTTCGCATTCTCGAAAACCAATTGTTTATCTGATTCTGCGGTTGATGGAAAGAAAACAGGTTTGTCTTCATTCTGACCTTTTACGGTTGCTTTATAAGTTAGATTTTCGCCTAATTGAGCCAAAACAATAGTTTCAAAGTGTAGGGTATCTTTTCCTTTTATAAAATAGGAAGAAGCACTGAAAGTACTATCGTTTAATTTTTGCCAGTTTTCAGTTAAAACGCCATCTGGTGAAGTATTTTCCCAATTTCCAATTAACCAATCGGCTGTTTTGATTTTGTGTTTTTCAACAGTTTCTTTTTTCTGGCAGGAAACAAATGCTATTATAAGTGTTATAAGAGTAATTTTCTGAAACATATTTTTTGAGTTTTTTGGTTTTGTAACGAGCTACTAAAGTAGGAAAAATTTTGTTGCGGTGAATTACAGTAATTTTTACTAATTTTTTTTAAAATTGGAAGAGTTTACTTGCCACAGATTAAAAGGATTCAAATGATTTTTCTCCCGTAGATTCTGTCGATTTTTTGAATTATTAAATCTGCAAAATCTGCAGAATCTGCGTGAAAAAAATTAGTAAAAATTAGTGTATTTCGCCGCAAAGCACAGTTAAAAAAAAATCATTTGAATCCTCTTAATCTGTGGCTAAAAAAAATTAAACACTTTCCTGTAAAATCGAATAAACCAATTCCTTTGTAGGTTTTTGATCTTTCAATTTAGCTCGAACTTCATCAAAAGTTACTTTAAAGTCACAGCCAGATTTGTATGCTGCGCATCCGTAAGCGGTTTTTCCTTTTAGAATTGTTCCTTTTTTACATTTCGGACAAGTTAGAGAATCAGATGTTGGAGTAGAGGCAGCCTTTGGAGCTGTTTTCTTAGGTTCTAATTTCAGTTTGTAATTTTCTTCAAAACGAATTAAACCTTCAACTGTTCCAGCCTCGGTTTTAAAGCCTTTTATATTTACAGTTGAACCTTTTTGAATCAATCGTAAATACTGACTTTCGGTAATTTTTTTATCGGCAAAAACATACGGCAATACAAAATCACAACCCGATTTATATTCGCTGCATCCAAAAGCCGATTTACCTTTTATAAAATTTCCTTTTTGGCATTTCGGACAGGTTTCGGCTAAAATCCCTGCGGCTTTCTTTTTTTCTGCTTTTACAGCTGGTTTTTGGACGGTTGCAGCATGCGAAATATTGGCGTGTTTTGTTTCGCTTCGAACTTCACAAACCAAAGCTTCAACCATACGCTTCATGTTTTTTATAAAAGCAGCGGCTGTAAAAGTTCCTTTCTCAATATCTTTTAACTGTTTCTCCCAAGAACCCGTAAGTTCAGCCGATTTGATCAATTCATTCTGAATCGTATCAATCAACTGAATTCCAGTTATAGTTGGTAAAACCTGTTTTTTATTGCGGACAATATATTGCCGTTTAAAAAGCGTTTCGATAATATTCGCACGTGTTGACGGACGACCGATTCCGTTTTCTTTCATTAATTCGCGCAAATCTTCGTCATCGACTTGTTTTCCTGCCGTTTCCATGGCACGCAGTAAAGTTGCTTCGGTAAAATGATTGGGCGGTTTGGTTTCTTTTTGAAGGAAAGAAGGTTCATGCGGGCCTTTCTCGCCCACAACAAAACTCGGCAGTAAATCGGGTTCTTTTTCTTTCGCATTCGGATCTTCAAAAACCACACGGAAACCTTTTTTCAAGATTTCTTTTCCAGTGGCTTTAAAAGTCACATCGGCAGCTTTTCCGATAACTGTGGTATTTGCAACTAAACAATCATCGTAAAAAACAGCAATAAAACGTTTGGTAATAATATCATAAACCTGCTGCTGATTGTACGGCAGATTAATTTCAATTCCAGTCGGAATAATCGCGTGGTGATCGGTTACTTTTTTATCGTTAAAAACTTTTGGCGATTTTTTAATTTTCTTTCCTAAAAGCGGTTCTGTTAAAGGCGCGTAATGCGTCAGTTTTTGCAGAATACCAGGTACTTTAGGGTAAATGTCGCCCGGAAGAAAAGTCGTATCAACTCTCGGATACGTTATGGCTTTCTGCTCATACAAAGTCTGCGCAATTTTCAGCGTTTCTTCTGCCGAAAATCCAAATTTCTGATTGCAGTAAACTTGTAAACCTGTCAAGTCGAATAACTTTGGGGCATATTCATTTCCATTTTTTTTGTCAACAGAAACAATTTCGAAATCACTTTCTTTGACTTTTTCAGCCAGAACTTCTCCGTCTTCTTTGTTTAGAAAACGACCTTCTTCGTAGCTGAAAAGCGTTTCTCTGTACAAAGTCTGTAATTCCCAATACGGCTGCGGTTTGAAATTTTCAATTTCTTTAAATCTTTCCACAACCATTGCCAATGTCGGCGTCTGCACGCGCCCAATTGATAAAACTTGTTTGTAACCGCCATGTTTTACGGTATACAAACGCGTTGCGTTCATTCCGAGAAGCCAGTCGCCAATTGCTCTGGAAAACCCGGCATAAAATAAATTATCGTAGTTTTCAGAGGGTTTTAAGTTGTCGAAACCTTCTTTTATAGCTTCGGTTGTAAGTGACGAAATCCACAAGCGTTTTATTTCGCCTTTATAATGTGCTTCATTCATTACCCAGCGCTGAATCAATTCTCCTTCCTGCCCGGCATCCCCGCAATTGATAACCAATTCGGCTTTGTCGAAAAGACTTTTAATGATTTTAAACTGTTTTTGGATTCCCGAATTCTGAACCACTTTAGTTTCAAATTTTTCAGGAAGCATTGGGAGATTGTTCAAATCCCAGCTTTTCCAGTGCGGTTTGTAATCGTTGGGTTCTTTTAAGGTGCATAAATGACCAAAAGTGTAGGTTACGGCATAACCGTTTCCTTCATAATAGCCGTCGTGTTTGGTATTGGCGCCCAAAACGGATGCGATTTCTCGTGCTACACTTGGTTTCTCAGCAATACAGACCTTCATTCTTTCTTTTCTTATTGAAGAGCGAAGTTAGGACTTTTTTTGGTTTGCCCCAAAGGCGCGAAGACACTAACGCTTTTAAACTTAAAATAGAATTTCTACTCGAATCAAAATACATTTTAATTGGGAAAAGTTAATTCAAATTCGGGTTCATCAATGGCAAGCTGCTCACATTTTTTTTCAAAGTCAGCTTTATTAAAGGGACCAAAAACAGGTTTGTCCTGAAGAAAGCTTAACGTTCTTTCGATGATATAATAATTTGTTACAGAGAGATTTATTTTTTCTTTGGAGTTTTCTAAAAGAGGATGCTGTTTCGAATAAATATATTTTGAATTATACCCTACACCAGCAATATACGCAGGGATTAATATATCGCCTTTTTTTAAAGATCTGGATTCCTGTAAATCAACCCAGATAACTTCATAACCATCGACAATAGTATCACTTCCGTTGTCGTACAAACTAAAGCAGGAGGAAAGTAAAATTGACGCTAAAATGCTGTAAATGAATTTTTTCATTCTTTTAATTACAACTAAGTTCTGATTTATATTATTTTTAGTAAAGGTTGAGAACAAATGTAGAAGAGCAAACAACTTTGAAATTGAAAAATAAAGGCTGATTAGATTTTAAAAATATCAATCCTCCTCATCCAAGCAATTTCTGAATCTAAGAACTGAAGTTTAGTCTTCACTATTTTATCGCTCTTATCTCTTGGATTTTTAGTAACAAATCTCGCAGTTGAATTAGTAAAATCTAAAGTATATTTTTCGTCAAAATCTTCTTTTTTGTTAGAAGAAAAAGTAATAAGGTTATCATTTGCGATCCATTTTCCTTTTCCATATTTATTTGTTTCGGCTGGAATGCCGCCTTGTATTTTTGAATAGGAATGAAACAAAAATGTACCATCTTGATTTAAAGTCAATTTATATTCAATTATATGCTTTCCTTCATCAGAGAGAGATCGCGCAAAATCGCCTGCAAACTGGTTAGATTGTGCAGTGAGAATAAAGTGGAAGATAAAAAGAAATGCGGTAATTAATAGTTTCATTGATGTGGTTTTTAATGATTAAACGTATTAAAGGCTTTTCTTTCAAAAGTAAATCGTTTAAAATTAAATTCCTTACGGAAAGACGTAACTGTCCAAAAGAGATTCTATGATTTCTGATAAAGGTAAGGGCACTAGAAGCAAAGCTGAAAAAAGTGATTTGTCCTATTCTATTATAAACAAAACTTTTGTAAGCTTTTTTAAATAGTGAGATGCTGTATTTTTAAACAAAAAATGACAATTAGGAAAAATAATATTGATTTTAAAAATGTAGAGAAATTGGTTCATGCCGAAGCACAAAGAAGAAAAAAACTTTTGAGAAGAAGAAGCAATAAGCTAATAGTGCTTCTAATAGCTTTTCTTTTAGTAACGACTTTATTTCTGCAGTAATCTAAGATAAATTCCTAGATATTTACACTACCATTTGATGTACTCGATTAACAATTTAATTATTAATCATAGGATTCAAATTCTCATCCTTATTGCGTAAATCCAAACCACCTTCGTAAACCGATTTAAGATTGGTAAGATAAAAATGCCAGCCGTTAGAACAGCCCAGTCTGATATATTGTTTCGAATGATCATCTGTTGGAATATTATGATGACGAAGTTCTAATATCGTGTAACCATTGTTTTCGCTCAATTTGATATCTACAAGGCAATCTCCTTCAAATGTAAACTGCAGTTGGTCTTTTCCGTTGGCAGCAGTGATTTTTCCTTTCATTGTGTCATCATACAAATACCAAAGCCATTCATAGGTATTGCCTTCAGAAACGTTTTGGTCTTTACTTATCAGCTCTTGATTACTATCAAAAAAAGATACTTTTTCGAGAAACCATTTTTCAAGTTCCTCAGCCTTTGTCCAGCCGTTATAAATTTCACTGATTTTTGCTTTAACGGCTATTTTTTTGGTGAAAGAGGTCCAGTCGAAATTTTCCATGGTTAAGTTTTTTCTAATATCAGTTGTATACGACCGATTGTATACAATCATGTAAAAATAATCTATTATTTCTAGTTTTGTTTTGAAATAAAAATAGAAAATCATGGAAACACAGAATAAAGAAAGATCCGAAGAATTGTTAGAATTAATAAATAAAGGAAGATATTTCACCAAACTAAAACCAGAGCCTAAAGAAGCCAACTCGTTTGCCATACCGCTAAAAGTATCGTCTTATAACGAATTAAATCTAATGGTTTCAGATTTGCTAAAAGCAAGTATTATTTTGCTTAATCCAGATGCAAACGGTTTGTCGAGTTTTACAAAAGACAATAATGTCAATGTAATGACTTTGCTTGAAATCGCCTTGCAGTTATTGCCAGAAGATGAAATGGAGTTGTTGGATGAGGTTTATAAGGTTGGAGTTGAGTTTTGAGTATAAAAAAGCGCAAGAAGTTTTTAGACTTTTGCGCAGATTTTTTATTTCTATTTTAAAATAAAATCTAGTAAGATATCTATGAAAATTTTAAGCCAATTTTTCTTTTTTGGTTTAGTCTCGTTCATCTTTTAGAAATTGTTGTGAACATGATAGCCCAGATTTGCAATGCATGCCCAAAGATTGTTCTGCTGGTAAATATAAACAAAAAGCTACATGATTTTTGTAGCTTTTTGTGTGATGAATATTTTGTATCTTATTTTGGACATTGATTGTGAATCTGCTCTATCAGATTATTAATTTCGTCGACATTGTAATTAATACTTTTTCCATTCAAAACTTTTAAAACCACTATATAAAGCCCATCTTTTCCAAACTGCTTGAAGAATTTCATTATCTCTATGGCCTTTAGGATAGGTATAAGATTGTAATTTATCATCTTTATCTCGTTCATGTGTTTCTAATATATGAAGATTTATTTGCTTATTTTTATTGCTTTTTTCATATGGGAGGCCTAATGAGTTTTCTGTTTCGAGTGCCTTTGAAATATCGATATTATTATTTTTAGAAAATAGTCGAACCTTGTTTATTTCAGAGTTACTGAAATAAAATTGACTATTTCCTTTTTTAGTACGATACTCTAAATAACCATCAGTAAATATATATATATTGTTATCGTATTTTATGAAAGTTGTATCTACGCCATTGACCAAAGCGGTATCGCTCTTAATAATATTTTCATTTTCTATTTTTTCCATTAAAATACTTATTAAATCTAAACCTTGATTTCTATTATTTGCATAAGCATCTTTTACCTTATTTTCAAAAATTTTTATGTGTTGGGCTAATCCATTATTTTTATATTTTCCTGTGGAGTTTATAAAGCTCTGCTTTTCTCCCAAGTTTTTATATTTTTCTAAATCAATTGAAGTGATTGTTTTTTGTGAAAAAGGAGAAAAAGAAATGGAAGATCTATCTCCAATTTTTTCGCCAGGTTTAACACATTCATTTTTAAAAAAAGCAACTATGTCAAGAATTTTATCTATATCTTTTGATGGCTTGTTATTTAATCGACTTGACATATCTGAAATAATAATGATGTTTTGATATGTTAGAGTCTTATTTTGGGGCTCGGAATCACACGAAGCGAATAAAAATATTGCAGAGCAAAATGTTACTAAAATTTTCATTTGGTTATTAATTTTGAATTGTTGATTCTTCTATTTCTTTTACTCTGCTTGAAACTTCATCTGTAGCATAATACTGTGGTAGGTGTTCTATGAAACCTGATTTATAAGCGGTAATTACACTATTAAAAATAACATCGGTAAAAAGTTTTCCGCTTATAATTTTTGTACTAAAGTCATCAAATATAACTTTAATTTGTTTTTGCAATTCGGCATATTTAGATTCTATTTGGTTTTCAGAATTATTAATTTCGGTTTCCAAATCCTGAATTTTATTATTATTATCACTAATTAAATCTTCATTTTCTTTGATCTTGATGGTAAGTAATTCCTTATCTGTGTTTAATTCCAGCATTTCTTCATCCAAAAATTGAATTTTTCTATTTTTTTCGGCGTCCACAAGTTCTCTTTGTGATTTTTTATATGCATTGATTGTATAGTCAATTAGAAAATGTGTAAGTATTAGGGGAAACATTCCAAATGCAAAAATCAGATAAAATTCACCGTGATTTACAACGTCCCAAATTTGCATTTTTGATTCTCTTCCAACCAATAAACCTTTTATTTCGTCTGTATTGTAGGCAACCATAGTTGAAACTACTAAATCAAATATGATTAAACCAACCCAAAACAAAAGATTATTTACAAGTTTGTTTTCACTTCCAAGAATTTTTAGATTAGATAGTAAAATAGGAATAAGAAAGAAAAGAGCAGCAATGAATCCAAATAAAAAACCTTGTTGCCTGAATATTTTGATTATAGCATTTGCATCAACAAGTTGCGGAATTCCGGGATTAATTCCAGCTTGTAGGGACTCTCGTATTATATTACTTTCAAAAAAAACTTTATAAATAGCCGAAGCAAAAAATATTGAAAGATAAAATACAAAAATACCTAATGCTACTAAGACTAAAATGGTGCCAATTGACCAAAACTTTTTTATTATTAATGATTGTTCAAGCGCTCTTCGCTCCAGTTTGTTTTTTTCGATTTCTTTGTTAACTTGTAATAAACCTTTTTGAGCTGTATTTTGATTACCAGATTCTAAAATCGATTTTTCCTGTTTTAATTCTTCTATTTTATCTTTAATTTGGCGTTTCTCAAGTTCATTATTTCTTTTTTCAATATTTATTTTATCTTGCTTCTCTATTTCTAAATTCGTTTTCGCACTTTCAAAAGCATTAGAAATATTGGAGGTTAAAATGTTTTTTTTACTGCTTAAACCTTCGTCGGTTGCAAAGGTTTTAATATCCTCTTTAATTTTGTTATATTCAGTTCTAAAAATGTCTATACTTCCTTTGTTTTCTTTTGAATTTGTAAAGCCTTTTTGTTTATATTCTTCCGTGTTAATTTGAGAGGAAGAATATACAAGATTGTTTAATTGTTCTGAAAAAGTATCAACGATATTTAGAGATGGTGTGGCTTGGACTTGTTGAAGTGGAGGAATAAAGGTGTTATTTACACCAATGTTATGATCAATATTATATCGTAGACGTTCAAATTCATTTAAGAATTGAGAGTAAACCTTCGTATCATCTGATACTTGAATATTTTCAACATTGTTATTACTTGCATTAATTGAATAATTGTATGAGCCATTTATTGAAATTTTATTATCGATAAGACAAAATTTATGATGCATTATTCCTCGGACATCACCAGTTTCAAAAGCATGGACTTTAATATTAGCACCTTTAAGCATTAATTTTACAGTTTCATTTTGAGCATTCGACGAAAGTATAATATCTATAGATAAGTTTCTATTTTTTGCGTCAATGATTGCCATTGCAATATCTCTGTCTGTAAACCATGCCATCGCAACATAAATAACTTGGTTTGCATTGTTTATTTCAGAAATGATTCTTTGTTTTATTTCAGTTCCGTTAGTAATAAGGTCGTTCATAATGTTATGGTATTGAAGTTGTTTTTGGTTTTTTTCTTTCTCCACATAGTCACTGAAATTGCTTCTAGAACATGTTAAGAATTATGTTTTCAAAACTAACTAGTTTATAGTCAGTTGAATTACGGAAATCCGTAATTCATAATTATAAAATCGAAATACTCTAGCCATTATAGAAGCGTCATCCTTTTAGGCAAACAAAAAAAGATCTTATTAAACCGAGAAAGTTCTGTTAAAAGATATAGCATCACCGAAGCTATCGGGAGCAGGAATCAGCTCCTAAAAATCATTACAATTCCAATAAATATTCAACTTAAACTCCTCAAAAAATCAACACTAGAATAATCAATAAATATTTCGTAATTTTGCAGTCCAATAAAAGGAATTAGAAAATGTTAGATAGACTTCAATATGTAAAGCAGCGTTTTGATGAGATTTCGGATTTGATTATTCAGCCGGATGTTATTGCTGATCAAAAGCGTTATGTGCAACTCAACCAAGAATATAAAAGCATAAAAGCTTTGGTTGAAAAGAGAGAAGAATACATTCTTGTTTTAGCCAATATTGACGAAGCAAACGAAATTATTGCTGACGGAAGCGATGCAGATATGGTTGAAATGGCCAAAATGCAGTTGGACGAAGCAAAAGAACGTTTACCGCAGCTAGAGGAGGAAATCAAATTTATGTTGATTCCTAAAGATCCTGAAGATGCTAAAAATGTTATGGTGGAGATCCGCGCCGGAACTGGTGGGGACGAAGCGAGTATTTTTGCTGGGGATTTGTTTAGAATGTATACTAAATATTGTGAAGCACAAGGATGGAGAACATCTGTTGTGGATATGAACGAAGGTACTTCTGGAGGTTTCAAAGAGGTTATTTTTGAGGTTTCGGGAGAGGATGTTTACGGTACTTTGAAGTTTGAAGCGGGTGTTCACCGTGTACAGCGTGTACCGCAGACAGAAACGCAGGGTCGTGTGCATACATCGGCAGCTACTGTTATGGTTTTACCAGAGGCAGAAGAGTTTGATGTACAGATCGATATGAACGATGTTCGTGTAGATTTCTTCTGTTCGTCTGGACCTGGAGGACAATCGGTAAATACTACGAAATCGGCTGTACGTTTAACGCACATTCCAACCGGATTGGTGGCGCAATGTCAGGATCAGAAATCGCAGCATAAAAATAAAGATAAGGCGTTAACGGTTTTACGTTCTCGTTTGTACGAAATGGAATTGGCTAAGAAAGAAGCTGAAGATGCTACGAAACGTACTTCTCAGGTAAGTTCTGGTGACCGTTCTGCTAAAATTCGTACGTACAACTACGCTCAAGGTCGTGTAACCGATCACAGAGTTGGTTTGACACTTTACGATTTAGGAAATATAATGAATGGTGATATTCAGAAAATTGTTGCCGAGCTTCAATTGGTTAACAACATGGAGAAATTGAAAGAGGCTTCAGAAGTTTTTTAAACTGAGGTGCTGAGATTCTAAGATGCTAAGGTTCTAAGGTTTTTTCTCTTTGAACTTAAATTATAAAAAAGCCGAACGCAAGTTCGGCTTTTTTTATGCTTTTTTTTTAAAATTTCTATAATCAAATATAGCCCGCGGTTTCAACCGCGGGAGACGAATTAGGATTACGCATTTTTTATTACCTGTTGTGAATGCATTGTGTCAATATCTTTGCGTTCCCGCGGTTGAAACCGCGGGGTATGTTTTGATTCTGAGAATGTTTTTTTGAGCATTTTTTATGGGAATTGTTTTTTAATTGGCGTAATATCTTAGCGTTCCCGCGATTGAAACCGCAGGGTATGTTTTGATTGTGAGAATGTTTTTGAGCATTTTTTTTATGTGAATTGTTTTTTAATTGGCGTAATATCTTCGCGTTCCCGCGGTTGAAACCGCGGGGTATGTTTTGATTCAGAGAATGTTTTTTGAGTAATTTTTTTATGTGAATTGTTTTTTATTGGCGTAAAAATTTTAGTCCCTTAGCATCTTAGTCCCTCAGCACCTTAAAAAAAACTAATGACAAAAACTACACATTACTAATACCAGGTAAGATTTATAAGCGATTTTTATAAAACTTAGTCCCAAAGCCTTGGAGAGCCCCTTAGAACCTTGGTGCCTAGAAAAAAAAACCTTTTTTATTCGGCTTTTTTATTAAATATTTGCAACACTAAAACATGACAAAACATAACCAACCAATTATTTTATGAAAAAAACTTTACTCTTATTTTGCTTCTTTGGAAGCTTTTTTTGTGCGCGCTCGCAATCGTATTTCGGATTTAGAGATGATAATTATGCCGGGATTCAAAGCGTGTTATTTAATCCGTCGGCTGTGGTTGATTCTAAATATAAAGCAGATGTAACTATTGGTTCCATTAGTGCAACGGGACAAAATGATTTATACGGAATTAATGTTTTAGATGCATTAGATGGAGATTACAATCTTGATACCGATGCAACTAAAAATTTCAAATCGAACAACAGAGGAAACTTGAATGTAGATATTCTAGGTCCGTCGTTTATGATGAATATCACGCCTGTACATAGTATTGCACTTTTTACGAGAGTTCGAAGCGTTACTAATCTGGTAGGTGTCAATGGTGAGCTTGTGGACGAAGTAAATAAAGATTTAGATGTCTCGAATAGTTTTATGATTACTGGCGGTAATCCGAATGGGGTTATGAATTCTTGGGCAGAAATTGGCGCTTCGTACGGGACAGTTTTATTGGACCGAGACGACCATTTTGTAAAAGGTGGAATTACATTAAAATATTTAATGGCGGGAGCAAACAGTTACATTAACGGAAGTGATTTGAGTGTAGCTTTTAATAAAAATGCCGTTAATCCTGCGCTGAGCGAATATTATTCTACTGGAACATTGCGAACGGCTGCAAGCTACGATTATCAAAATGGAGAAAAACAAAAATTTGATCCAACGTCTGCTGGTGTAGGCGTAGATTTAGGTTTTACTTATGAATACCGTACCAATTGCCACACTTGTACAGGAAACCGTTATAAATTAAAAGCTGCAGCATCTATAACAGATATTGGAAGTTTGAATTATAAAAACGTTACTGAAAACACTTATAATTTGACTGGAAGAGTTACGCAGGAAGATATTGAAGATGCAGAAGATATCTTCGAATTTTTTGATGCTAATTACACTAAAACTTCTTCAAGAAAAGCGGTAAAAGCAAGTCTGCCAACAGCTTTGCATACTAACTTTGACTGGAATATCGATAACAAATTTTACCTGAATTTAAGCGGCGATTTCGGACTGGTGAATGCCAATAAAATTAACGGAACAGCGATTGCTAATTCGGTTACTTTTACGCCAAGATACGAAACGCGACAGTTTAGTTTTTATATTCCGCTGACTTGGATGGAATACAGCGGTACTCAAATTGGAACTGGCTTAAGAGCTGGACCTATCTTTATTGGGTCTGGATCATTAATTTCTAATTTGTTTTCAAACAACTCTAAAGCAGCAAATGTTTATGTTGGTTTGAAACTGCCGATTTATCAAGATTATAAGTAAAAAAGGTTCTAAGGTTCTAAGGTACTGAGGTTCTAAGATTTCAGAGTTTTCTTTTTAAACTTATTTTATAATATTAAGCCGAACTTTTAGTTCGGTTTTTTTATGTTTTGAATAACTTTTATTTATTCATCCTAGAATAGGAACTATCAGTATTTATAAAGTAAAAGAGACTGTTTACTAACGTAAACAGTCTCTTTTGTAAGGTTGAGATTTTAAGATTCTATTTGTATTATAGCGACTCTATAAAATTTCGATGTATCGAATTTAAAATCCTTATTAACTAGAATCTTAGTTACTCAGAACCTTTAAAATATAGTGAAGGTCTTATCTTCATCAACCGCTTTCCCCAATAAGCGTATGATGAAAGTTAGATACCTAGAAATACTCTCGTATATTCAAAACATTTATATAGATTCGAGTAAACGTATACACCATTTTTTAATACTATTTCGCTTAACTTTTCCATAATATAAAATTTAAGTTGACAAATTACTCTCTAGATGATTCGTATTGTAATGATTCTTCTTCTGAAGATTCATTTGAAGCAGCGTCTTGTGGTTTAGAAACCAGATTGGTAACAATAAGCTGTACAACTGAACCTAAGATGCCTTTAAACATAGAGTCACCTTTTCCAACTATAAAACGTTTTGCTATATATCCAATCCCGATACTGATGGCTGATTGCGCTAAGTGACTTTTAAAACCTACTGTTTCGTTAATTTCCTCAACAGTATTTCTTATTAAATTGAGAGGTTTTAAATTCTCCTTAATATCCTCGATATGATCTTTGATATCGCACCATTCCGTATCTTGACGAACTTCTAATTCTTTAATTTTTTGATTTAATTGATCAATAGTTAATATAGCCTCCATAAGTTAGTCTTTTATAAATTATTAATAATTAAATCTATTTCTTAGTTTCTGTTTCTTTTAAAATACTTGATATGATAGTATTTCCAATTGGTGTTTTTATCAATTTATGATGCGATTTTACAATCACAACGGCAACAATTAAATAAAAAAGTGCCATGATAAAAAAGCCGTAGTAATACTCTCCAAGCAATTTGCCTACCCATAAGCTAATCCCTATATTAAGGAACAAAGTAAAAAATGCAACAACAATTCCGATTGCGATCTTAGATGCTAATGATGAAACACCATCAGCAACTGAACATACTGTTTTTAGTTTTAATAATTCTAAACTTGTTTTAGCATAATTTTCAGCTTTTTCATAAAGATTTAAATTCTCGTTTGTTGTTGCATTTGGTTCCATGATATAGGGTTTTATGGTTTGAAAAATTCACTTATTAATAGATGTTTATTAATAGTTTGTTTTTACAGTTTTAGCTTCATCTTTGATAGTATTGAAGTCATCTTTCACTTGGTTAAGTTTAGATTTTCCTTCTTCGATAATATCTTTACCGTTTGAAGTAATTGTGCTTACAATACCGTCAAATTTTGTTTTAAGGTTATCTCCGTAATCTTTCGATTTATCTTTGATTTTTTTTCTTGTATTTGAACCTTTATCTGGTGCAAACAATACTCCTATAAACGCTCCCGCCGCTGCGGCTCCTAAAATTCCTAAAATTGTGCTACTAGTTTTCATAATAATTGATTTAATGGATTAATATTTAAAATTTGTTGATTTAATAATTTAATTTAAATTTCTCGACCTTTAATAAGTCTAAGCAGTACTGCGATAATGGCAATAACTAACAGAATGTGAATAATACTTCCGAAACTGTAAACAAAGAACCCTAGAGCCCAAAGAATTACCAGAATCACTGCGATTGTATATAATAAATTTGACATGGTTTTTTATTTTAGTGGTTTATAATTAATTTTTGCTTAGTTCAACTTATACGAAAGGTATAATGTCAAATTGCTGTTTTTTGCATCTGGTACAGTATAAGTTGTTCCAGCAACAGTTCTTTCCTTACCAACAGTTGTTAAACCGTAATTGTAACGAACTCCAATACTAATAGGATCAAAGTCAACTCCAACACCTGCAGCGATACCTGCGTCAAATTTTGCTAAATCATCTCTATCAATTTCTTGGTCGAAATCAAAACTTCCGTCTCCTGTAACTTTAGAACTTACAAGGTAAGAAGCGTATCCACCAGCATGAATGTTAAAGTTTTTAGTAACATTCACTCTTACTAATAAAGGAACTTCGATATAGTTTAATTTGAATTTTGTACTTCCGCTTGCAAAAGCATTGTTGTATTCAAATTCAGCACCTTTTGTAGTAAACAAAACCTCTGGCTGAATAGCTACCATATCTGAAATAGGAAGAGTAGCATAAACTCCGGCATTAAAACCGTATAAAATATTGTTGTCATCTACATCATCTCCACTTCCATATAAGTTAGACATGTTGAATCCTCCTTTTACACCGAACTCGGTATTTACATTATTGTCTTGAGCGTGCAGCATTCCAAATGAAGCTGTTAAAAAAAGTGTTAAGGCGCATAAAAAATTTGTTTGCATTTTCATAGTTAAAAATTTTAGTTAATTGATAGATAATAGGCTCTTATACGTTTTGTATTCTAATTCTCTCGGTTTCCCTTAAGAGTTTATATTGTTCAGGCAAATACCTTAAAACTATTTCTAGAATTGTTTTATCATTTGTTTGTCTAGAGATAGTCTCAAATAACTCAATCTGGCTGTTTAAAGCATCTTTCATTGCATTTAAATAAACATCGTTGAATTCTGTACCATTTGCATCAATGAGGTTGTACAGGTCTCTTTTATGCGTGGCGTTAATTTCAGTAATTACAATGAGCTTTACAGTGGCCATTTTTGTTATTTCGTCCAGAATTAAATTTTCTTGAATTTCAATTCTCTTACTCAATTCTTGGATTATGGCGTCTGAACTTTTTTGTTGTGCAATTTGACTTTTTGAAATAATAGACTTACTCGCATTTGCCGTTTTAATAAAAAAGAAAGCTTCTGTTTCTTCTTTCTCTGTCATTGAAAAAGCTTGGTTTCTTAAAGAGTTTTCAATCGGATTAATTTTTCTGCAAGACGTGATGCACAATATCATTACCAAAAAGAAAAACACTTTGAAAATTGAAGCTTTTAAAGGTGATATTGCTTTCATTATTACTTCCTAAAGTATTACATTACAAAGATGCTAACGAATGAAAGATTTTACTTTACAGCATAAAAAAGAAACGTTATATAATTCCCATAATAGAATTATTTGACTCTTTTATCCTTTAAAAATCAGGGGTTTGATTCTTTTTTTTAGATGCATAAAAAAAAGAGAAACCATAAAATTTTCTATGATTTCTCTTTTTGTTGTTAAATTACCGGCCTATTTTTTTCTTACATTTCTGTATTTAAAGATTCAGTTTCTAGAAGGTGATTTTTGGACAGAATGGCTGCAGTCTATATAATAGTATAAAAAACTTTAGTTGTAAACTTAATCAGGAAGGTAAACGGTAAACGATGAACCTTTTCCTAAAATACTGTCTGCTGTTATATGTCCTTTATGATTTTCTACAATTTTTTTACAAATTGCTAAACCAATTCCGGTTCCTGGATAATCTGTTTTAGAATGAAGACGCTGGAAAAGAATAAAAATAGTTTCTTTAAACTGTGGGTCAAATCCCATTCCGTTATCAGTAAAAGTTATTTTATGAAATTTCTTTACAGACTGCTCCAAAATTTCTGGATAGTCAGCGGAACTTACTTTTTCGCTTAAAATCGAAATTTCAGGTTCAACACCTGGTCGGCTGTATTTTAATGAGTTTCCAATTAAATTAATGAACAACTGTTCAATCTGATAGGGAATGACGGATAGCTTAGGAAGTTTTTCACTTCTAATAACGGCTTTCTTTTCTTCTATAATTTCTGCCAGTTCAGATTCTGCATTATCAAGAAGTTCATTTAAATTCATTTTAATAAACTCCTTCTTAGTAGTATTTGTTCTGGAGAATAAAAGAAGGTCGTCTATTAATACGCGCATTCTTTTTGCAGAGCTTTCAATTTTATGGATATAATTTTTTGCACTTTCAGACATTACAGCTTTATCTGCATCTGAAACCCTTGAAATAAAGGTCTGGATTTTTCGCAGCGGTTCCTGCAAATCATGGCTCGCAACATGGTTGAAAGAAGCCAGCTCTTTATTGCTTTTCTCTAATTCTCTATTTCGTTCCTGAAGTTCGATGTTTAATAAATGCTCATCAGTAATGTCAAAATTAATACCGAGTAAAATTTTACTTCCCTGCTGATCGGTTACAATTTTACCAGTGGTCTTAAAATATCGGATTTCGTAATCTGCACGGACAATTTTATAATACACAAACGTAAGTTTCTTTTTATCGATAATTCCGTCCATATATTCAGCAAACGTTTCTTTATCGTCTGGATGAACAAATTTTAATAGAGTTGCCTTATTCGGAACAAAAGATTTAGGTTCGCAGCCCAGCAGGCGATATTGATTATCAGAATAGTCAATTTTATCAGATTCTAAATCCCATTGCCAAGTACTGAAATTTCCAATACTTTCAGATTCAGCAATTAATCCGTTTGAAATTAAAAGTCTTTTATTAAAAATTTTTAAACGTTGAAAATCACGACTGATTTGTCTGTAAGCTAATAAAATAAAAAGCAAGGCAGCCAAAAATAGGGAAATGGAAAAAAGCGGACTTAATGAGATTTCAGAATCATAAATTTTAAGTCTTTTTTTTAGAAATGTTTTTTCGATATCATTCATTTCGTCAACCTTAAAACGAATATTTTCCATTAAAATTCGACCGCCAAACATATGGTTGTCTAATTTTCTTTTGTCATAAGTTTTAGGATCGCTGTATTTTAAACAATTTTCAAAAGAGATAAAACGCTGTGTAATGAGTTTGAAAAGTTTTTGAAGATTCTCTTGTTGCCGCGGATTATCGGCAGTTAGTTTTTTTAAAGTAATAAATGAAGTGTTTACTTTATCGCGTGAATAAATATACGGCGTTAAAAAACGGGCATTGCGAGTGATAATATATCCGCGCTGGCCCGTTTCTGCATCTTTAATAGCCGACATTAATCTTTCGAGCTGGATGTTGATTTCGTAAGTATGCATAACCAGTTTGCTTGATTCGTTCAAGTCCTGATTATGTTTATAAGCGATAGAAGAAAGAAATAACAGGATGAAAACTGCGATTACAAAAATAACTCTCAAAGAGTTTGAAGAATTAAAATTTGGGATCCACTTCATTGGTGTGCTCTTATTTTAGTCGCAGCAAGAAATTATCACGGTTTAAACCTGAAGTATGATAATGCCAGTTTACGGTCACGACTTCATTAATTATTTTTTTTAGTGTATTAAAATCACTTGGTTTTTTAATGTAAATATTAGCGCCCTGAATAAAAGTGTCTTCAATGTCTTCTTCAGATGAAGAAGTAGAATAAATCGCAATGATTATATCTTTTAGATGATCTGTTTTTTTGATTTCAATTAAACATTCTTTACCTGTTTTTTTAGGCATATTCAAATCGAGAAACAAAATATCCGGAAGTTTATTGTCTTTGTTCATTAAATGATCCATAAGCTGCATTCCATCATGTACGAAATTTACATTCGTTTGGATTTTTATTTCTTCAAAAGCGTCCTTAAAGAAAAGACGATCATCTTCATCATCATCAGCTAGTAAAATGTGTAATGCGTTTTTCTGCATTTGATTGCGGTATTTGGGTTTTTATTTTAAATTTTCTCTTCGTTTCTTAATAATCCTCTGAAAAGCAGACGGAGTAATTCCAGTTGTATTTTTAAACTGCGTACTTAAGTGAGCAACACTTGAGTAATTTAGTAAAAAAGCAATTTCTGTCAAACTCATTTCATTAATAATTATTAATTGTTTTGCTCTTTCAATTTTCTGTAATATAATAAAGTTTTCTATAGAAGAATATGTTACTTCCGAGAAAACGTTTGATAAATAGCCGTAACTATGATTTAACTTCTCAGCTAAAAACACAGAACTTTTGTAATTATTGCTGTCATCCATAAAAACGAGTTCGATGATCGCATCTTTTATTTTTTGGACTAATACACTTTTTTGATTTTCAACTACTTCAAAGCCGCATGGAGCTAATTTGTGTTTTAATTTCTCCAGTGCTTCAGCATCAATATTGTCTTCAATCTCAATTTCTCCAAATCCCAGAGTTGTAAAGTTAATATTGTTTTGTTCTAGGTTTTGTTTTAAATAAAGCGAGCAAATCGTGTTAATGTCAAACTTTATAAATAGTTTCATTTGATGGAAATTTGGTTAAAGATACTTAATTTATTTGGTGTTTTTGCTTAAAAATAGCTTAGAATTACAAGTTGAATGTATTTTAAAATAAAATTTTCAAAAAAATACCGTCTAATATTTTTACTAGACGGTATTTCCTGATTGAGTTGCAAGGATTTACAAATCTGACAGGATTTGATGAAATTCTTCTTTTGTTTTTCCTAATTTTTGTTGAAGTCTTCCGTACATTTCGTCTTCTTTTCCTTCAGCAAACATCAAATCGTCATCTGTTAATTCAGCATATTTTTGTTTTAACTTTCCTTTTAACTCATTCCAGTTTCCTTTTATCTCTGTAGTATTCATGATATTCTTTGTTTGAATTTATAATATTGTAAAATTGCAAATTCTAAAAAAGGTTTTTGTTACATTAATTTTTAAGACTGCTGCATAATTTTCATCCCGACATAAAATTACAACTAGAAAATATCTCGAATTAAAAATTAAAAATTAAAATATCATTAGTAATTCGCAATTCACAATTCACAATTCACAATTATACCTGATATCTTCTTAAAACCCAAGCCATTTTTTCGTGTTCCTGTAACAGACCTGTTACAAAGTCTGCAGAGCCGGCGTCATTTGTTTCATTTTCAAAAATAGGAAGATAATCTCTAAATTCTGTTACCAGCTGTTCATGGTTTTCTAAAAGTTCAATTAACATATGTTTTTGAGAGGCATATTCTTTGGGAGATTCCTTAAGAGTAGAATTTTCAATAAACTCTTTCATAGTCCCAATTGTTTTTTCTCCAAGCTGGTTGATTCGTTCTGCAACTTCATCAATATTCGCTTCAAGAATTCTGTACTGGTCTTCAAATAGTTTATGCAATTCCATAAAACTATTTCCCGAAATATTCCAGTGAAACTTTCTAGTTTTCACATATAAAGTCATTTCGTTCGATAAAATTGTGGCTAATATAGTGGCGCTTTTTTTTAAGTTTTTTGGCGATATTCCGATATTTGGGCTCATAATAGTTTCTTTTTAGGATTTTTCCAAAGATAACTTTTCAATACTTTTAATTTATTACATAATTTTAGAGAGGAGTTATAGAAATCCAATGTTTTTTGTTAATTCAGTGCATAAAATAAAAAAAAATAAATAAGTTTTGAAGTCCTAAAACATCAGTTTTCATAAATTGGCAAACCAATTATATTATTGTAATTTTGCCAGCACTAGCAAATACAATATGACAACACAACAATTACACGAACAAATTCTTCAGAAAAAATCATTTCTATGCGTTGGTTTAGATCCAGATCTAGCTAAAATGCCAGAGCATTTATTAGAAACAGAAGATCCGATTTTTGAATTTAATAAAGCAATAATCGATGCTACTCACGATTTAACTGTAGGTTATAAGCCTAACACAGCTTTCTTTGAGGCATACGGAATAAAAGGATGGATATCGCTGCAAAAAACAATCAATTACATCAACGAAAATTATCCTGAAATTTTTACTATTGCCGATGCAAAACGCGGTGATATTGGGAATACTTCTAGTATGTATGCAAAAGCTTTTTTCGAAGATTTGAATTTTGATAGTGTAACTGTTGCTCCTTATATGGGGAAAGATTCTGTCGAGCCATTTTTAGCATTCGAAAATAAACACACTATAATGTTAGCTTTAACATCGAATGAAGGTGCATTCGATTTTCAGACTTTAAATACAAACGGAAAAGAATTGTATAAACAAGTTTTGGAAACTTCTAAAACTTGGAAAAACAGCGAAAACTTGATGTACGTTGTGGGCGCAACAAAAGCCGAATATTTTACTGAAATTAGAAAAATTGTTCCAGACAGCTTTTTATTAGTTCCAGGAATTGGCGCTCAAGGCGGAAGCTTATCTGAAGTCTGCAAATATGGAATGAATGATAAAGTAGGTCTTTTGGTAAATTCTGCAAGAGCCATAATCTACGCTTCAAAAGGAACTGACTTTGCTGAAAAGGCTAGGGAAGAAGCTCTGTCAGTTCAAAAAGAAATGGCTGAGATTATTGGTTTAAAGTTTCAGGTTTAAGGTTTCAAGCTGTTTTACTTTGAATATAATTTAACGGCAAAGTTCGTAAAGGTTTTACAAGTTCACAAAGAAATAACTTTGTGTTCTTAGCGTAAATCTTTGCGAACTTTGCGGTTAAAAAAACACTCCACAAACTTGAAACAAAAAAAGACTTGAAACATGAAACAAATAATAGATCAGCTAGGTACTGTTCATTCTTTTGAAACAACTCCAAAACGTATCATTTCGCTAGTTCCATCGCAAACCGAATTATTGTATGATTTAGGTTTAGAAGAGAAAATTATCGGAATTACCAAGTTTTGTGTGCATCCGTTTCATTTTAAGTCGACTAAAAAGATTGTTGGCGGAACAAAGAAAATTCATTTTGAAAAAATAAAACTTTTAGAGCCAGATATTATTATCTGCAATAAAGAAGAAAACACAGAAGACATTGTAAATCAGTTACAGGAAATATGCCCGGTTTGGGTTACTAACATTGTTTCTGTTGAAGATAATTTCCAAATGATTTCAGATTTTGGACAACTATTCAATTGTAGAACCGAAGCCCAAAAGTGGAATGATAAATTGACTTTCGCATTGAGCGATTTTAAAAATTATGTCAAAGATATCCCGTCTAAAAAAGCAGCGTATTTCATTTGGAAAAATCCATACATGGCTGCGGGAAATGATACCTATATAAATGAATTGTTAAAACTCAATCACTTTACAAACATATACGAAGATAAGGGGCGTTATCCCGAAATCGAATTAAAAAAAATGCGCTTGGAAGGAGATCCAGATCTTGTTTTCCTTTCTTCGGAGCCTTATCCTTTTAAAGAAGAAGATGCTTTTGAAATAGGCAGATTCACACACCACGCCAAAACCATCTTCGTCGACGGCGAAATGTTCTCTTGGCACGGAAGCCGATTACTAAAGGCTTTTGCGTATTTCAAATTATTGCACGAAAGGTTGAAGAGTTAGTTTGATTTTGTTTCAGGTTTCAGGTTTGAAGTTTCAAGTTTGAGGTTTCAAGTTTGAGGTTTCAAGTTTGAGGTTTCAAGTTTGAGGTTTCAAGTTTCAGGTTTGAAGTTTCAAGTTTGAGGTTTCAAGTTTGAGGTTTCAAGTTTGAGGTTTCAGGTTTGAAGTTTCAAGTTTAAGGTTTCAAGTTGTTGAGAGTTTAACCGAAAAGTTCGTAAGTTTTTGTACAAAGCTTTGCGAACTTTACGTTTTATACAAAAACCTCTTAAATAAAAAACTTTGAGCCCTTTGCGGTAGAATTATGTTCAAAGTAAAGCAACCTGAAACTTTAAACCTGAAACCTGAAACCTGAAACCTGAAACTTGAAACAATTAAAACCAAGTTAATATAAAAAAAGAATGCCGGCATCTCGAAGACGCCGGCATCATTTAACTAACCAAAACCAAAATAATAAATAACCAGTTTATTACATAACAAATGTCCGACATATATCAATCTTATGCTGTTAAGGTTTTGTTATTACTTTGTTGACCATAAGTTAAGATTTGTAAAACTGTCGTTTTGAGCTTTCTGCAGTATTAGATAATTTTTGATTATTAAAATATAATAACAATCAATTTTGATTATTAAATCGATATGTTTTTTGTTTGTATATTTGATAAAACATTAAAAATCAGCAATATGGAAGAAAACAAAAAATTAACAACTGCTACAGGAACTCCCGTTCCAGATAACCAAAATATACAAACAGCAGGCCCTCGTGGACCAGTTTTACTGCAAGACTTTTGGTTCTTAGAAAAGATGGCTCATTTTGACCGCGAAGTGATTCCGGAGAGAAGAATGCATGCCAAAGGATCTGGAGCATACGGAACTTTTACAGTAACCCATGATATTACAAAATATACAAGAGCAGATTTGTTTTCTGAAATTGGGAAAAAAACAGAAATGTTTGCTCGTTTCTCAACAGTTGCAGGCGAAAGAGGTGCTGCGGATGCTGAAAGAGATATTCGTGGTTTTGCTTTGAAATTTTATACCAATGAAGGGAATTGGGATTTGGTTGGAAATAATACTCCAGTATTTTTCTTCCGTGATCCAATGAAATTTCCAGATCTGAACCACGCTGTAAAACGCGATCCTAAAACCAATTTAAGAAGTGCTGACAATAATTGGGATTTTTGGACATTACTTCCTGAAGCACTGCACCAGGTGACCATTGTAATGAGTGATAGAGGAATTCCAAGATCATACAGACAAATGCACGGATTTGGCAGTCATACTTTTAGTTTTCTGAACGCTCAAAATGAAAGACATTACGTAAAGTTTCATTTTGTTTCACAACAGGGTATTGATAATCTTTCAGATGAAGAAGCTGCGGTATTAGTAGGAGGGGATAGAGAAAGCCATCAGCGTGATTTATTTAATGCTATTGAAGAAGGAAATTTTCCAAAATGGAAATTATTTGTTCAAATCATGACAGAGGAACAAGCAGAGAATTACCGTTTTCATCCTTTTGATTTGACTAAAGTTTGGTTAAAAGGTGATTTCCCATTAATTCCTGTTGGAGAATTCGAACTAAATAAAAATCCAGAAAATTATTTTGCAGAAGTAGAGCAAGCTGCTTTTAATCCGGCTCACGTTGTGCCTGGAATCAGTTTCTCTCCAGATAAAATGCTGCAAGCCCGTTTGTTTTCTTATGGTGATGCCCATAGATATCGTTTGGGAGTGAATAATTTCCAAATCCCAGTAAATTCATCAAGATGTCCTTATAATACTTTTCATAGAGATGGTGCTATGCGTGTTGACGGAAACAACGGCGGACGTAAACATTACGAGCCAAACAGCTTTGGAGAATGGCAGGAACAGCCAGAATTTAAAGAACCGCCATTAAAACTTCATGGAGATGCGTGGGCGCATAATTTTAGAGATGATGATACGGATTATTTCACACAGCCAGGATTATTATTCCGTTTGCTGACAGATGAGAAAAAACAGCTGTTATTTAAAAATACGGCCGCACAAGTTGGAGGAGCGCAAAAGTTTATTCAAGTCCGTCATATTAGAAATTGTTTCAAAGCAGATCCTGCATACGGAGAAGGAGTAGCAAATGCTTTAGGAATGACAATGGAAGAAGTAAATGCTTTTGATGATCCTAGATTAGCGATTGTGGTTCGTTAGATGGCGTTCTAAGTTGCTAAAATTCTGAGTATATAATAATAGTAAACCCGACAGGTTTAAAAAACCTGTCGGGTTTACTTATTTAGTGCAGAGGTGTCATCCTGAGCGAAGTCGAAGTCCTTTTAGGTAAAGCCAGCCTTCGACTACGCTCAGGATGACTGTATTTTTTTTAAAATAACAAACCCGACAAGTTTCCAAAACTCGTCGGGTTTGCTTTTTATAAGATAGAAAAGCCTTTGTCTCTTTGGACCTTTGTCTCTTTGAGCCTTAAAAAAAAACTAAGAAAAAACCACCGTCTTATTACTATAAACCATTGTTTTTCTTTCGGCATGAAGTTTTATGGCTCTTGCTAGAACAATACGTTCCAAATCTCGTCCTTTCATGATAAAATCTTCGACAGAGTGAATGTGCGAAACTCTTGCAATATCCTGCTCAATAATCGGACCCTCGTCTAGTTCTTCTGTAACATAATGGCTTGTGGCACCAATAATTTTTACCCCGCGTTTAAAAGCAGAATGATATGGTTTTGCTCCTGGAAAAGCAGGTAAAAACGAATGGTGAATATTGATAATTCTATTCTCGTACAGTGAAATCAGTTTTGGTGTAATTATCTGCATATAACGAGCCAAAACAATAAAATTGATTTCATATCTTTTTAATAATTCAATTTGTCTTGCTTCGCCTTCTTCTTTGTTGTCTTTTGTAAAAGGAACATAATGAAACGGAATATCAAAACGTTCCGCAATTGATCTTAAATCATTATGATTACTGATAATCAGCGGAATCTCAACATTAAGTTCTCCAGCACTGTAGCGGCCTAAAATATCAAATAAGCAATGATCGTATTTAGAGACAAACAACGCCATTTTTGGTTTTTGTTCCTGACTATATAAATCCCAAGACATATTAAATTTTACGGCAAGGGTTTCGTCAAAATCCTTTTTTAACCCTTCAACAGTAATCTGCGGATTGGTAAATTCGCATTCCAATCGCATAAAGAATACATTTTGCTCTACATCAACATGCTGGTCGATATAGGTGATATTTCCCTCTACTTTAGCAATAAAAGTAGTTACCGAGGCGATAATATTTTTTTGATCTTTACAGTGAATTAGAATGGTTATTTTTTGCATTTTGGTTGTTAATTTTGGTTAGTGACAAAGTTGAAGGTCCAAAGTTTCAAAGGCTTTGTACCTTGTACCTTGTGCCTTTGAAAATTTGTAACTTCAGAAAAAACTATTTTCCGTCCTGCATCGCAAATACTTTTTGTAGTAAAGGCGTTGTTCTTGCAGAAATATTATTTCGAATTTCTTTTTCTTCAACCGCAATCATTTTAAAAACGCCGGATAAGGCCTGAGTTGTTGTATAGTCGGTCAAATCTGGATTCACTTTTTTAACTAATGGGATTGTGTTGTATTTATTGATGATTTTTGTCCACACGGCATCAGCACCAACTTTTTCGAAAGAACTTTTAATTACTGGATTAAATTTTCCGTATAAAGCAGTAGTTGTACTTCCTTGCAAATAGCTTGTTGCCGCTGTGTCATTTCCTAATAGAATATTTTTAGCATCTGTAAAAGACATATTTTTTACTGCTGAAACAAATATTGGAGTAGCTTCTTTCACTGCATCTTCTGCTGCGCGGTTCAACATCTTGATTCCTTCATCTGCAAGTGAACTTAAACCTACTTTTCTTAAAGCGGCATCTACTTTTTGTAATTCTTCTGGCATTAAAATTTTCACGGCTTGGTTTTTATAAAAACCATCTACTGCGGTTAATTTGCTTACCTGTTCTGTAATTCCTTTATTTAAGGCTTCTTTTAAACCAGAAGCAATATCCACACCGCCAACTCCAGGAAGCTGCGATGATATTTGAGGTAATTGATTTAATGTCTGCTGTACCTGCGCGCAAGACGTAAGAGAAAACGTAACGGCTAATAATAAAATCTTTTTCATTTGTTGGGGATTATTAAGTTTCAAAAATACTACTTATTCAAAAATAAAGCCATAAAAATATTCTGGGACTTTAAACAATTTGTTTAATAAATAACACTTCTATTACAATTCGTTTTAAAATCAAAAATCATCTCATAAAAATTATAAGATGATTTTTGATTTGTACAAAGTTTATTTCTATCGATTACTAAAAGCAATTTCTTGTAAAGCTTTAGGATTGCTAATTGCTTTACTAACTTCTTGTTTTCGCATATTATCATTGTTTCCCGTTCCTGTACTGAGAATAAGTTTTTTGGGAATAATCGGTTTTTTATCAAAAATAGAAGCATATAATAACACCGCCTGCAAAAATCCGCCATCATTTAAAAAGTGAAGCGTGCTCTTTCCGTACCGGAGACGATCATTATTATTAATAAGATATTGATAGCCATTTCTACCATTATAAGCATCTTTCACCGCGTCACCAACTTTCAATAGACCAGCATTTTTAATAAAAACAGCAGCCATCATAGAATTTTTACGTAGTTCATTATGGTAAGTATTGTAATTTGAGTTTTTAAAAGATACTGGAGACATTCCTTGGTATACATATACTGCGGCATCTGGACTATTTTTGTGTATCTTTTCAACAATAAATTTTAAATTACTTCTGTACTTTTCTAAATCATTTAAAGCAATGGGTGTGGCTTCTTGAAGTACAACGTAATCATAATAGTTTCCATCTTTATCTATATTAGAAAAATTTTGGTTGGCTTCCGTTTTATTGGTTTCGTAAACTTTATTAAGCGGAACTCCCATTGTTACTAATTGCTGTACAGTAATATGTTGCTTATTGGCATTGCACAGCTCTTGAAATAATGTTGATGTACTGACAAAATATTCCATTTGGCTGTTGCCCATAAACAAAATGCGAGTTGGACCAAGAGCCTTAGGAGCCTGAGGACGCCCAATCTCTAACGATTTAAGTTGATTTTCAGATGCTTTTGAATTATTGCAGCCAGAAATTAAAAGTAACATTGTCGCGGCAAATAGGAAAAAGTATTTTTGCACTTTGATTTAATTAAAAAAAAATTTTGGCAAATCTCTTTTTAATTAAAACCATTCTTAGCCCTTATTTGTTTTTAATGTATCATTTTAAGACAATATAGATAGCATGAATTTTTAAATATTGAGCTCAGGTTGATATACAGGGTTGTTTTTATTTAATTCGGTTAATATAGGCTGTGTATAATCTTTTCCACCTTTAATCAAATAATAAAAGGATTTAACGACATACAGAGGCCCCCATGGAAAAGATTTCCAGCCGAGTGCTAAATTTTTAGCAAAATGTTTTAAGGCGTATTTAAAAGTTTTTTCTTCTGGACGAACAAAATAAATATTAGAGCCTTTGAATTTTTTCATGAGATTTGAAATAGTATTGGGGAAGATTACAAATCTTCCTCCTTGCTGCACTAAAACATTTATTTCAAACATTGTTAGACCTTCGATATTATTTGTTTTCATAATAATTAGATTTTAAGTATTATAAAATTTCGTGTAATTCTGGAGGCAAAAATAATGAGGTTTTAAAAATGATAGTGCCTCTAAAGGGTTTTGTAATAATAAGTTAAGTCTTTTTTTGGGTTTCTAAAAAAGACTAAAAAAGAGAGAAATTACCATAAAATGATAATTTCTCTCTAAAACTTAATAGAATTTATTTTATTGAGTTACAACAGCATTTTCGCCTGTCAACTCTTTGTCTTTTTCATAAACATCTTGAAAGAAACCAATTTCACCATTTTCATTCACTAAGGAAGTGAAATAGGTAATATAAATAGGAACTTTTTTAGTTAATTTAAAACTTTTTTCTGCTTTACCATCCATGGCTTTATCAATTTTTGCTGGCGTCCATTCTGGATAATCCTGCAGCATTGCAGCGGCTAATTCTTTTGCCATTTTTACATTGATACAACCATGGCTGAAAGTTCTTTTTTCAAAATCGAATAAAGTTTTAGATGGTGTATCGTGCATATAAATATCATCTTGGTTTGGAAACATAAATTTCACTAAACCTAAAGAATTATCAGGACCTGGTTTTTGTCTTACTTGTCCATTTATCATCTCCATGTTTTTTTCTGCAAGATAATTTGGATCTGAAGCGATTTTAGATTTTAATTCATTTTGAACAATACTTTGAGGAATTGTCCAATATGGGCTAAAAACGATTCTGTCAATTTCACTGTTAAAAATCGTTGTTTTAGTCAAAGGAGCTCCAACAAAAACGCTTGAAGTTAATGCTACTTTTCCGTTTTTAACATAAATTAATTCATAAGAGGGAACGTTTACCAAAACATATTCGTCACTGGCAGTAATTTGAGCCGAAATAGCGCGACATCTTTCCATATTAAGTTTCAACGTTTCCATTTTATCAGAAAGTGGTATATTCATTTCATTAATATGTTCTTCTGCTAGAATATAATTTGGTTTAAAACCGTTACGAACTTTGTATTTCATTACAGCATCCATCAATTCACGGTCGTAAACATCACTTTTAGAATCATGTTGTAAGTCTCCCATTAAATATAAACGGGTTCTTACCTGTGCAATTGTACTTGAAACTGCATCTGGACGTAATTCCTTATATGGAGTTTCTGTAACGATAGGTTTCCATTTATGTGTACGCTCTAATCTTTTGTATTTTTTTAAAACATCTTCTAATTTATAATACTGATCATACTGTACTTTTACATCTTCTGTTGTTGTTGAAGCAGTTGCTTCTTCAATTGTGCTGTAGTTTAAAAAATCTTTCAGCATAGAATCATAAGATAATCTTTTCTTATCTGCATTATTCTTTTTAGTATACAATACATATAAAGAACTCAAAAGCATGTCCGCATCTGTTTTAGACAACTTTGTTTGTGCTGATTGGTCAAAAAGCTGATCAATTTCTTTTTGATAAGGAATAACCAAATCATTAGTTTTTTTTGCTTTTTCGTATAATACAGTTCCAAACTCATTGATGTCATCCTCATCGAACCAAATAGATCCTAAAGTTCTATTTTTGTACAATGACATAACATCAGATTTATACTTTTTTAAATCTGAATATCTTTTAAAGAAATCATTTGAAACTTTGTCTACATTATCATTATGCGAATTGTAAACAACTGCAATAGTTGAAGTTTTTTTATTTTTATCTGAGAGAGTGTTTTTTTCTATTCTACTAAAAGAAGATATAAAAAAACTCAAACTTAAAATTAGGGCGAATGAATAATATGTTTTCATTTTTTTTAAATTTTTACGTTATTACTTTTTGGTAAGGTGATGGTAAAAATTTGGGGCTTTTCTACTTTGCTAAATTACTTTAGAACAGCCTGTAACATGTTTTGACATTTTATTTAAATGTTGCGAAATTGCCATGTTTTTAAGCTTTCATTAACTATATCAATTAGTTACGTAAAAAGAGGGTCTTTTGGATTCCGAAATCGATATATTTTTTGTTAAGATACGCGAATACATGGGATTGAATATTAAAATATTTTGTAAATTGCCCTCATAAAATTATCATATTCATAAAATGGAACAACAAATACCATATATTCCTAAAAATAAAGTAAGAATTGTCACAGCAGCTTCACTTTTTGACGGACACGATGCCGCAATAAACATTATGCGTCGTATTATTCAGTCAACAGGAGTAGAAGTTATTCATCTTGGGCACGACAGAAGCGTTGAAGAAGTGGTAAATACCGCTATTCAGGAAGATGCCAATGCTATTGCCATGACTTCTTATCAAGGCGGGCACAATGAATACTTTAAATATATGTATGATCTGCTTCATGAAAAAGGAGCAGGGCATATTAAAATATTCGGCGGCGGCGGCGGTGTAATTCTGCCAAGCGAAATTGCCGAATTGCACGAATATGGTATTACTAGAATTTATTCTCCTGACGATGGACGTTCTTTAGGTTTGCAGGGAATGATTAATGATTTGGTTGAACGTTCTGATTTTCCTATTGGAGATCAATTAAACGGAGAAGTAGATCATATCGAAAATAAAGTTCCTACTGCCATTGCGCGTTTGATTTCGGCAGCAGAAAACTTCCCCGAAATTGCAAAACCTGTTTTCGATAAAATTCACGAAAGCAATACAAATTCTAAAATTCCAGTTTTAGGAATTACAGGAACGGGTGGTGCTGGAAAATCTTCTTTGGTTGATGAATTGGTTCGTCGCTTTTTAATTGATTTCCCAGAAAAAACAATCGGATTAATTTCTGTTGATCCTTCTAAGAGAAAAACTGGAGGAGCACTTTTAGGAGACAGAATCCGTATGAATGCCATCAATAATCCACGCGTGTATATGCGTTCGCTGGCAACTCGCCAGTCGAATTTGGCTTTGTCTAAATATGTAGCCGAAGCGATTCAGGTTTTGAAAGCAGCAAAATACGATTTGATTATTTTGGAAACTTCAGGGATCGGCCAGTCTGATACCGAAATTATGGATCATTCTGATGTATCCTTATATGTAATGACACCAGAATTTGGAGCTGCAACGCAATTGGAGAAGATCGATATGCTTGATTTTGCCGATTTAGTAGCTTTAAATAAATTTGATAAACGCGGTGCGCTTGATGCTTTGCGCGATGTAAAAAAACAATATCAAAGAAACCATAATCTTTGGGATAAAAGTCCTGATGAAATGCCAGTTTTCGGAACAATCGCTTCTCAGTTTAACGATCCTGGAATGAACACGCTTTACAAAGCGATTATGGATAAAGTGGTGGAGAAAACCGATTCTGATTTGAAATCGACTTTTACAATCACCAAAGAAATGAGTGAGAAAATCTTCGTGATTCCGCCGGGAAGAACACGTTATTTATCGGAAATTGCAGAGAATAACAGAAGTTATGACGAAATCGCACTTTCGCAGCAAAAAGTAGCTCAGAAATTATACGGAATTTTCAAAACCATAGAATCGGTTTCTGGGAAAGTGCCACAAATCAATAAAGCAGGAATCGACGATTCTACTGTTTTAACAACAGGATTTCAGGAACACGACGAAAACATAATCTTTTTGAATCTTTTACTGAATCAATTTGATAAAGTAAAAATGGATTTAGATCCTTACAATTGGGAAATTATCCTGAATTGGGATGAAAAAGCAGCCAAATACAAAAATCCAGTTTATAGTTTTAAAGTTCGTGATAAAGAAATTAAGATTGCCACGCATTCTGAAAGTTTATCACATTTACAAATTCCGAAAATTGCTTTGCCTAAATATGAAGGCTGGGGCGATATTTTGCGATGGAATTTACAGGAAAATGTTCCTGGAGAATTTCCGTTTGCTTCGGGATTATATCCGTTTAAACGTGAAGGCGAAGATCCGTCGAGAATGTTTGCGGGCGAGGGCGGACCAGAAAGAACCAATAAACGTTTTCATTATGTAAGTGCTGGAATGCCTGCAAAACGACTTTCGACTGCTTTTGACAGCGTTACGCTATATGGAAATGATCCAGATTTGCGCCCAGATATTTATGGAAAAATCGGAAATGCAGGAGTTTCAATCTGCTGTTTGGATGATGCCAAAAAACTATATTCAGGTTTCGATTTGGTTCACGCTTTGACTTCGGTAAGTATGACCATCAATGGGCCAGCGCCAATGCTGTTAGGTTTCTTTATGAATGCCGCAATCGATCAGCAATGCGAATTGTACATCAAAGCCAACGAATTAGAAAAAGAAGTTGAAGCCAAAATTAACAAAATATATAAGGACAAAGGAATCGAAAGACCAAAATACCAAGGCGATCTACCAGAAGGAAACAACGGTTTAGGATTAATGCTTTTGGGTGTTACGGGAGATCAGGTTTTACCTTTGGATGTTTATAACGAAATAAAAGCCAAAACGTTATCGCAAGTTCGTGGAACGGTTCAAGCCGATATTTTAAAAGAAGATCAGGCGCAAAACACTTGTATTTTCTCAACCGAATTTGCGTTGCGTTTAATGGGTGACGTTCAGGAATATTTTATCACTAAAAACGTTCGTAATTTTTATTCAGTTTCGATTTCTGGATATCATATTGCAGAGGCGGGAGCAAACCCGATTACGCAATTGGCGTTTACACTTTCAAATGGTTTCACTTACGTGGAATATTATTTAAGCCGAGGTATGAACATCAACGATTTTGGACCGAATTTATCATTCTTCTTCTCGAATGGAGTAGATCCAGAATATTCGGTTATTGGTCGTGTGGCGCGTAAAATTTGGGCAAAAGCCATGAAAAACAAATACGGAGCCAACGAAAGAGCACAGATGTTGAAATACCATATTCAAACTTCCGGACGTTCATTGCACGCGCAGGAAATTGATTTCAACGATATTAGAACCACTTTACAAGCATTATATGCCATTTACGACAATTGTAATTCATTGCATACCAATGCTTACGACGAAGCAATTACAACACCAACAGAAGAATCTGTACGTCGTGCCATGGCAATTCAGCTGATTATTAATAAAGAATTAGGTTTAGCGAAAAACGAAAACCCAATTCAAGGTTCGTTCATCATCGAAGAATTAACCGATTTGGTAGAAGCAGCCGTTTTACAGGAATTCAACAGAATTACAGAAAGAGGAGGAGTTCTAGGCGCAATGGAAACGATGTACCAACGTTCTAAAATTCAGGAAGAAAGTTTGTATTACGAAACCTTAAAACACAACGGAGATTTCCCAATTGTGGGTGTAAATACTTTCTTGAGTTCAAAAGGTTCGCCAACAGTGATTCCAGCTGAGGTTATTCGTGCAACCGAAGAAGAAAAACAATATCAGATTACGATGCTGGATAATTTGCATCAATTCCACGAAGCAAAAGTAAACGAGCATTTAAATACGTTACAGCAAGCTGCTATTAAAAACGAAAACTTATTTGACCATTTAATGGAAGCTACAAAGGTTTGTTCTTTAGGGCAGATTACTTCGGCGTTGTTTGAAGTGGGTGGGCAGTATAGAAGGAATATGTAATTTTTTATTTTTTAATGATATGGAAAAACCTCTCAAGATTTTTGAGAGGTTTTTTTATTAGTAATGTACGAACAAGACACTCTTGCCAGCAAAACAATAAAATCCAATTATCAAACATAGCCCGTGGTTTCAACCACGGGTACACGATACGAGCAAGATAATATTACGTTCCCGTGGTTGAAACTACGGGCTATATTCGACCGAAAGGAGAAATCTTCGCAAGTAACTCCGCAACGAGAATCCAATCTTTGTCGAGTTTCTTACTAAGATTTCTCCTTAGTCGAAATGACAAGATTGTGTAAAAAATTTGCGGCTTAGCTCGCGATAACTATCGGGATTGTGAGATTTTTTAGCATTAGAACTTTCATCTTTGCAGTTGTAAATAAAAATCACTCCCGCTCCAGCAAAACAATAAAATCCAATTATCAAACATAGCCCGTGGTTTCAACCACGGGTACACAGCACGAGCAAGACAATATTACGTTCCCGTGGTTGAAACCACGAGCTATATTTATAAAGTTTTGTAATAGCAAAAAAGAAAATCGTATTATTTTGTCATTTCGACAGAAGGGAGAAATCTTCGCAAGTAACTCCGCAACGAGAATCCAATCTTTGCCGAATTACTTGCGAAGATTTCTCCTCCGTCGAAATGACAAGATTGCGGTTAATCTGGAAGAAGTTCCAAAGGAACAAAGGATATTGTAGGGATGTATTTTAATCCATCCAAGATAAAGAAATTCCGTAATCAAAATCCATTAGCATGAGCAACCAAAAAATCCAATTGTCAAATATAGCCCGTGGTTTCAACCACGGGTACACAATAACGAGCGAGACAATATTAAGGTCCCGTGGTTGAAACCACGGGCTATGTTTATATCGTTTTGAAGTAACAAATAGAAAATCATTCCCCAACAAACTCCCCAACATACCCCAAAAACTCCATTTCATCCATAGGAAACAAATGCAGAATCGTTTCCAAAATCAGACTCACATTAATAGTTACACTTTTATCTTTTTTAGAAAAATTATGCATGTCGTTATCAAGTGCCAGAATACACAATTTCAGTAAATCGGTAATAAGGCAGCCGAGTTCCAAATAATTGACCACTTTAAATTGGGCGGTATAAAAATTGGATTCGTTGGTTGGTTTTAGCGTTGTAAAATACTGAGCGGTTAATTTTTGTAGCTTTTGTAAAGTTTCAGTTGCATTGTTTTCCATAAGGCTTATATTTTTAACTGGTTTACAATTTGGCTTTTATAAAATTTGTATAAGAAAAATTGTACTTTTGTTTGATTCGGCGAAGGAAGAAATAGATTTTGCTGTACGAAATCATTTTTTACTGTATCGCACGGCGTAAAATCTGTTTTTTACATTTTACCAATTTTGACACTTTATTATTATCTTTGAATTATGAGCACACTAACAAAACCAAATCATATAGGGCGAAAAATAAGCCGTATTCGTGAACTGCGAGATATGAAACAAGAAGCTTTGGCGCAGGCGTTAGGAACAAACCAGCAAGCAATTTCGGCTATGGAAAACAGCGAAACGATAGAAGAAGAAAGACTTGTTGAGGTTGCAAAAGCGCTTGGCGTAACGGTTGAAGCGATTAATAATTTTTCAGACGAAGCAGCAATTAATTATTTCAATACTTTCAATGAAAGTCCTAATAATTATTTTGGTCTAAACAATTGCACTTTCAATCCATTAGATAAATTAATGGAAACTGTAGAAGAGAATAAAAAGCTTTACGAACGTTTGCTGAAAGCGGAACAAGATAAAATCGAATATTTAGAGAAATTGCTAAAAGAGAAATAGTAATTGTGAAAAATAAAAAAGCATTCGCCAACACGAATGCTTTTCTCATTTAAAAAAAAAACTATCTGATTTTTGAAAGTAGTATTAGAAAATAAAGGCATTAAAACAGACACTTATTATATACCGCCTTTTACTTTGTATGAAGGCGAGATAGTGGTTTTGTATTTGTACAACGGAAAGCATTTATATGATGCCGAGATTTTTCTCAGAGATATTTTTTGCGGTAAAACCAAACATGAAAGTGTGATTCTTTACAGAAAAATGACCTTTGTTGAGTATTTTAAAAGATCGTACTTCAGAGATACTTTTTTCCCTTTAACAGTTAAAAGGTATCTTAAACGGAATGCAAATCTTAAGAGTCCATTATCTCAAAAAATATTTGAAGATAAGTGGAAATGGATAACGCCAGAAACAAGATTGGAGAAAATTCCAGGAACGCCTAAAAAGCTTTTAACCTTATATGCGACTCTTTCTAAAAGCAATAATATAGTATTCGATTTGGGTGCGCTGGATGATGAAGGCTATGAATATTCCTTTAAAATTGTTGAAGGAATTGTAAAAGATGGAGGTTCAGCAATTTTATTGCATTGTTTTGATAATATGCAAGAATATGCATCTAAAATTGTAACCTTAGAATGGAACGCAGGGCATCCTCCGCCGGGAAATGAATTTCATTTCAATTTTTAAATAAAAAAAGCACCAGCCAATGACTGATGCTTTTTAACTTTTTGGGCAAAAAGAGTGATTAACGACGGAATCCTGGGCTATGATTAGCAGATTCGTCTAATTTCACTGCTTTTACCTTTTTTGCAGCAACTTTAATTTCGTGTTTCGCAACTTTGTCGTTTGCTTTCACTTCTAGAACATAAGTTCCAGCAGGAAAACTTTCTAAACTAATTGTTTTTGAAACTTCCAATTTATTTGCTGCAGCGTCTCCTGCATAAAGTAAATTGTGATTCTCGTCGAAGATCGAGAAAGATGAATTCTCAACAGTGTCTAAAGTAAAGCTAACTACTTTTCCGTTTCCTGTTTTGATGTTTAAAATAAAATCACCTTTCCCATCAATGGCATAGGTAAACACAGTCGCTAAAAAAAAGGCAGCAACTAAACCGGCTTTGGTAAATTTTGTCATGTTTTTTTTAATTGTTAATTACTAAATGTGGAACGCGTAAAACTACAAATACAAATTTAATTTTTAGCAAAATTTTAGCATTTTTAGCGCGTTAAGTTGCTGAATTGTAATCAGATCAGTATTTTGTTTGAACTATGTACGTAATTACTGGGCTTGTGGATTGCTGTTTTTTAATTTTTTTTTAACGGTTGGAAATCAAATATTTGAATTAATAAGAATATTTTTTCATATAGAATTTAGTGTAAAAATCACGTTTATTTTTCGGCACAAAAAAAACAGCTCCGTAACCAACCGCGAGCTGTTTTTCTTCTTCAACAATAAAATTTTAATTTTTTCTAACCTTATTTTATACCGTCTGAAAGTATAAAATTTTTAACGTGCAGCAACGCTTGTATTTTTTGCAAAACCTGGTTTATAAACTGAAGAAATTGCAGTTCTTGATAAAGCTGCATTATCAGTTATTGTAATCTCATATTTTGCTTTTTTTACGTTGTCTTCAACTTCTAAAAAATAAGTTCCTTCTGGAAATTCTTCTAGACTGAAAGTTCTCAAGATTCCTTCTTTACCTGAAGCTGTTTCAGAATAAATAAGTGTCCCATCTTTGTCATAAATAGCTAAATTGGCTTTCTGTACTTTGTTAAGTGCGAAAGTGATCAGTTTTCCATTAGCTTTTAATACGTGAAGATTAAATTCTCCATTTCCGTCAATTGCGTAAGTGCTTATTCCTGTGAATAGCAACGCTGCTACTAAGCTCAATTTTGCAATCTTTTTCATGGTACTTAGTTTTTAAATTAATAGTTCTAATTCTCTGATGCTAAATTACTTATGAAATAGATAAAAAAGCGCAACTGTGTTTTCTTATTTCTATGCTATATTCTCATTTACGAAACCGTTATAGGTTAAAACATGAATTATTTTTAACGTTTTTGTTAATTCAGTTGTTATTATTCAATGTTTTAATAGATTTTAAGTTTACAAAGAGCTAAGAATTTATTTACATATAGAATAGTGTGTTTAAACGCAAAGCTCGCAAAGATTTACGCAAAGGGCGCTAAAAATTATTATAAAGAGGTTTATAAAACGAAAAAGTTCGCAAAGCTTTGTGAAAAAAAACTTTGCGAACTTTGCGTAAATCTTTGCGAAAAAAAAACAGCTCTATAACCACAAAGAGCTGTTTTTAAACTTTAAAAGTTTTTAAACTTTACTAACTATCTAATCTCACTTTTATACTTTATGAGAGTATAAACTTTTTTAGCGTGTTGCCACACTTGTATTTTTTTCAAAACCTGCTTTATAAACCGAAGAAACTGCATTTTGAGATAATACAGAAATGTTATCAGTTACCCTTATTTCGTATTTTGATTTTTTCATATTGTCCTCTACTTCTAAGAAGTAAGTTCCTTCTGGAAATTCTTCTAAGCTGAAAGTTCTCAAGATTCCATCTTTACCTGAAGCTGTTTCAGAATAAATAAGAGATCCGTCTTTATCATAAATAGATAAATTAGCTTTCTGTGTCTGATTAAGACCGAAAGTGATTAATTTTCCATTAGCTTTTAATACGTGAAGATTAAACTCCGCCGTTCCATCAATTGCATATGTGCTAATTCCTGTGAAAAGCAATGCAGCTACTAAACTTAATCTAACAATCTTTTTCATGGTACTTAGTTTTAAATTAATAGTTCTAATTCTCTGATGCTAAATTACTTCAGATGTAAGTAAAAAATCACAACTATATTTTCCTATTTCTATGCTGTATTCTCATTTACGAAACCGTTATAGGTTAAAATTTGAATTATTTTTATCGTTTTTGTTAATTCAGTTGTTATTTTTCAATGTTTTTGATGATTTTTACTTTACATTGAATTAAAGATTTCTTTAATAATTGTAGGAATGTGGGTGAGGTGCTAAGATGCTGAGGTATTGAGATGCTAAGTTTTTATTCTTTTTATATTTAGAGCTCAAAATCGCACGAAGAAAAATCCAGAGATTCGCAAAGCTTAAAAAAAACTCTATGAATCTCTAGGTCATAACCTAAAAAAGTAAAGAGCAAAAAAAAACAGCTCAGTAACCACAAAGAGCTGTTTTTAAAACTTTTGAAAGTTTTTAACTTACTAACTATCTAACCTCACTTTTTATACTGTATTAGAGTATAAAACTTTTAAGTGCTGTGAAGTAATGCACTTAACCTTAATATCTTCTTAGTAAATTGAAGTAGTTCCTTTTGAAGACAATACAGAACTATTTGCATTTACGTTAATGTCGTATTTTACTTTTTTGAAATTGTCAGCAACTTCTAAAATGTATTTTCCTTGTGGAAATTCTTCTAAACTGAATGTTCTTAAGATACCATCTTTACCAGAAGCATTTTCAGTGTAGATTAAATTACCATTTGTATCATATATACTAATAACTGCTTTCTGAAGTTGGTTAATACCAAATGCAATTACCTTGCCATTTCCTTTTAATACATGAAGATTTAATGCTTCATTTCCATCAATTGCATAAGTACTCATTCCAGTAAAAAGTACTGCACATACTAAACTTAATTTCATAATCTTTTTCATATTCCTGGGTGTTTAAATTTTTAGTTCGTTTCTCTGAGGCAAAGTTATAGCAGCATGTGTGTTATTTTAACAACTATATTTTCCAATTTATGTGCTATATTCTCATTTACGAAACCGTTATAGGTTAAAATTTGAGTTTAATTGAGTGTTTTTGTTAATTTGATTATTATTTTTCAATGTTTTTTAAAAATCAGATACTTCTTAAATTTTCTCTTTTTCTTACAAAAATTAACAGATTTGTATTAATTCGGGTTTTAAATATGATTATTGAAAAAAAAGTGAAGAAAAAAAATGAGACATGAAAAAATTAGCGTTTTTGTTGTAAAATTCTCAGTGTTAAGAACGTTATTTTAATGTAAAATTCGCATTCACGAAACCGTTATAGGTTAAAATTTAAATTATTTTAGGTGTTTTTGTTAAATTTGCTATTATTTTTTAAAGAAATTATCATGAAGACAATTGCCCCAGCTCTTGAAGTGATAACTAACTCATACGGAAGTTCTTTTACCTACACTAAACACGCCGAAAAGACCAATAGCAAAGCTCATTTATGGCATTATCATCCAGAGATTGAGTTGGTTTATATTAACGGCGGGGCTGGAAAAAGACAAATAGGAAGCCATGTTTCCTATTACACGAATGGTAGTTTACTTTTAATAGGAGCCAATTTGCCCCATTGCGGTTTTACAAATGAAAATACAGGTAATACAAATGAAACTGTAATTCATATTAAACCTGAATTTTTAGGAAGTGACTTTTTTGTTGCTCCTGAAATGAAAAAAGTGCAGAATATTTTGAATCAGGCTAAAGGCGGAATTGCTTTTGGCGGTGAAACAAAAAAAAGAATAGGAAAGAAAATTGAAATGATGGAGAATGAACCTCCGTTTCAACGTTTGATCACACTTTTGAGTGTGTTGGACGAATTGGAATCGGCTGAGGATTATACCATTTTAAATGCTGACGGATTTTCATTAGAGTTACAGACTCAGGATAACGACCGTATTAATGTGGTTTTTAATTTTGTGAAAGATCATTTTCAGGAATCTATTTCAATAGACGAAGTTTCTAGTTTGGTGAGTATGACAACACCTTCTTTCTGTCGTTATTTTAAAAAGATATCCAATAAAACATTTACTGAATTTGTGAATGAATATCGTTTGGTTCATGCTTCAAAACTTTTGGCAGAACAGCCAATGAGTATCAATGAAGTATGCTACGAAAGCGGATTTAATAATTTCAGCCACTTTAGTAAATCATTTAAACAATATACAGGTAAAAGCGCGTCGCAATACCGTCACGAACATAAGATTATAATTAGCTAGTTTTTAGCTGGAATTTTTTTTAGCCACGAATTCACGAATTTTTTTTGATATTAATTCGTGAATTCGTGGTTTTTATTTTTGTTCAAAGAATGTCAATAGGATTTTTGTAATTAAATAAGTAAAGTGTTTTTTAAGGTTTTCAAAGTGAAATTCGTGAATTCGCTGCTATTTTTTTATTGCAAACACTAGTGGGATTTTTCATATATTTTATTCTGAAAAAAGGTATATTTACAAACCCTAATCAGAAAAAATATATCAAAATGAAGAAATTTAAAATGCTATTGTCTGCCTTTTTGCTTTGCATGACCACTATGACATACGCCGCAAAAGTAGATACTCTACAAGTTGCCAGCACCGCTATGGGTAAAACCTACAAAGCTGCGGTTGTTTTACCCAATTCTTACTCAAAAAGTAAAACGGCTTTTCCAGTGATGTATTTATTACACGGAGCTTACGGACATTTTAGTGACTGGCTTAAAAATACTCCGAACAAAAAAATAGTTCATAGTTTGGCCGATCAATACAATATGATTATTGTAATGCCCGAAGGAGAAACGTTTAGTTTTTATTTAGACAGTCCAGTAAATAAAGAAAGTCAGTTTGAGACATTTATCACCCAAGAAGTTATTCAAAAAGTCGATAAAACGTACCGAACAATTAGCAATAGAAACGGAAGGGTGATTACAGGTCTTTCTATGGGCGGACACGGCGCTTTGTATTTGTCTGGAAGGCATCCCGATTTATTTTGTGCAGCCGGAAGTATGAGCGGGGCGGTAGATATGAGTGTGATGCTTAACAGAGATTCATCTGCGCAAGTGGTCAAATTAATGCAGCCTGTTTTTGGAGATAAAAGCGGCAGCACAGAATTGTACGAGCAAAATTCTGTTTTAAGAATGGCGGATAAATTGAAATCTAATAAATTACCGCTAATTATAGATTGTGGTGTAGACGATTTTTTAATAGAACCAAACAGAGAACTTCATAGAAGATTGGTTTATAATAAAGTTGATCATGATTACACAGAGCGTCCAGGAGCACATACTTGGGATTATTGGGAAAACTCATTGCCTTATCATGTTTTGTTTTTTAATAAAATTCTACTTAAAAATCAGGTACCTGCGAAAAAATAAAGGTTTTTTTGACTTAAAATTGACCGAATAGCTTTTTTTGGTTTAATTTTTGGAATACCTTTATAGTATAATCCTTTAAAAAAAATAATTATGAAAAAGATACTTACCTTATTTGCAGTTATCGGTTTAATTGCATTTTCAAGCTGTGAAGGACCAGAAGGGCCTCCGGGGCCTCCGGGATATGATGCGCCTGTTGCTGAAGTTTTTGAACTTCAAAACGTAAATTTTGATTATAATAGCGATGATGGTTATAATATCTATAGAAAATTAACTCCAAATATTGTTGAGTCTGATGTTGTTTTGATTTATAGATTAGCAGGAACGGTTAATCCTACAACTCCAATTTGGCAGCAAATTCCAAGAACACTTTATGTGTCTCAAGGTGAGCTTGACTATGATTTTGATTTTAGTAGAGCAGATTTTACAATCTATGCGGGAGGAACTTATGATTTGGCATTGACTCCTGATCTTATTAGAAATCAAACTTTTAGAATTGTAATTGTTCCAGGTGATTTTTCAGCAACAGGAAAATCTGTTAGTAAACCTGATTATTCTGATTACAACGAAGTAATTAAAAGATATAATATTGATGATAGCAATGTTAAGAAACTGAACTAGGTTTTAGTTTGGATAAAAAAAAGGAAATCGCAAGATTTCCTTTTTTTATGAATATATGTTTCAAAAGATATTATTCTTTCTCTGAATCTGTCAATACTTTTTCTTCTCCAAATTTTAAAGAAACCAAAATTCCAACTAAAAGAGATAAAGCGATAAATCCTAAAGAAGCCCATTCTGGAACGTGGAAGAAATCGTGCAGCAGCATTTTTAATCCCACAAAAGCTAAAATAGCAACTAAACTGTATTCTAAATAACTGAATTTCGCCAGCATATTGGCTAAGAAAAAATACATAGAACGCAGTCCAAGAATAGCAAAAATATTAGAACTGAATACTAAAAAAGGATCTGAAGTTATCGCTAAAATTGCAGGAACACTGTCTACGGCGAAGAGAACGTCCATAACTTCGATTACAATCAAAGCAACGAAAAGCGGAGTAGCGGCTTTTTTTCCTGTTTCGGTTAAAATGAAGAATTTCTCATGCTCCATATGAGAAGTAATTGGAATAATTTTTCCCAATGTCTTGTATACGAAAGAATCTTTTGGATGAAAATCTTCGTCTTCGCCAGAAAACAGCATTTTTACAGCGGTAAATATTAGGAAAATTCCAAAGACATAAGTCGTCCAGGTAAATTTATTGATCAGCATTACGCCAAAGAAAATCATTAAACCGCGGAAAACAATGGCGCCCAAGATTCCCCAGAACAATACACGGTGCTGGTACTTTTGCGGAATTTTGAAAGAGGCAAAAATAATGGCAATTACAAAGATGTTGTCTACGCTTAGTGAAAGTTCGATTAAATAACCTGTAATAAACTTCATGGCAGCTACCGAAGGTTTTAATGCATCAGGGTTATCAATATAATCTGTTGTGTAAAGCCAATAAATTACTCCCGAAAAAAGGAATGATAAAGTAACCCAAACCAAAGTCCATTTGCTGGCTTCTTTTGTACTAATAATATGTGGTGTTTTGTTGAAGACACCTAAGTCTAACGCAAGAATAAAAACTACAGCAAGTAAAAAGAGAGTCCAGACTATCATAATAAATATTTTAAATGATTAACAAAGATAAGTTATGATGTTTAACTTAAAAATTAAATTTAATCCTAAAATTAAGTAATATTTGTTATTTGTAAAATGTTAAGTGTTATAAAGTTATGATGTTTTATGAGGGCGGTTGTATTATCTGAACATTAATATGATTGATTTATTTATGGTTTCAGTATTTTTATTGTGAGGGATCATAAAAGTAATTGCGCACAATGAATCGTCAATATTTGTCGATTCTCTAGTATCATTCCTCGTTTCTCGCAGCGAAAAGGCAACAAAAAAAAGCCGGCAAATTATGCCGGCTTTTGTAGAATATATTGTAAGCTTTTAATTATAATGCTGATTTAACAGTTTTGATAATTCTAGCAGCAATTTTGTATGGGTCTCCGTTTGAAGCTGGTCTTCTGTCTTCCAGCCATCCTTTCCATCCTTTTTGAACAGTCATCAAAGGAATTCTGATAGAACATCCTCTGTCTGAAACTCCATAAGAGAAATCGTGGATAGAAGCAGTTTCGTGCTTACCAGTTAAACGTTGGTCATTGTAAGCTCCGTAAACAGCGATGTGCTCAGCAGTAACAGGACGGAAAGCTTCACAGATTCTTTCGTAAGTTGCTTGGTCTCCACATGTTCTTAATACATTGTTAGAGAAGTTAGCGTGCATTCCAGAACCATTCCAGTCTGTATCTCCTAGAGGTTTTGGGTGATATTCAATATAGTAACCATATTTCTCAGTCAAACGATCTAATAGGTAACGAGCAACCCAGATTTCGTCTCCAGCTTTTTTAGCGCCTTTAGCAAATAATTGGAATTCCCATTGTCCGCAGGCAACCTCTTGGTTAATACCTTCAAAGTTAATTCCAGCAGCGATACATAAATCAGCGTGTTCTTCAACTAATTTTCTTCCGTGAGTGTTTTTTCCACCTACAGAACAGTAGTACATACCTTGTGGAGCAGGATAACCTCCAACAGGGAAACCTAATGGCAATAAAGTTTTAGTATCCATGATGAAATACTCTTGTTCGAATCCAAACCAAAAATCATCATTATCATCATCAATTGTAGCTCTACCGTTAGAAGGGTGTGGAGTTCCATCAGCATACATAACTTCAGACATTACTAAATATCCGTTAATACGAGTTGGATCTGGATAGATTGCAACAGGAACTAAAAGACAGTCAGAAGAACCACCTTCAGCTTGTTTTGTTGACGAACCATCAAATGACCAATTTCCAAGTTCTTCTAATGTTCCTTTGAAATTTTCATGTTCTTCAACTTTAGTTTTACTTCTAAGATTTTGAGTTGGTTCATATCCATCTAACCAAATGTACTCTAACTTAATTTTAGCCATAATAATATAAATTAATTTTTTTGTTTTTTTTCGTTGGGTCAAATATAGATTTATTTTTTTAGTCCTAAAAATTAGGGGGCTATTTTGTTTAACGAACTATAATTTTTTAGATAAGCGCAATTTTGAGAGGGGTATATTTTTAAAAAAGCAATTTTGTTTGCCTTAAAAAAATAAATTCGTAATAATTAGCCCTCTTTTTTGAATTTCTGAGTTAAGAAATTATGAAAAAATGTTTATTTAATCAATATTACCGCACAGTTTTGTTATATTTCTTTACTTTGAATTCATTATTCTCTAAAATAACGTTCATCTATTGAAAAATCAGCGACTAATTTTCTTGAAATTATGTTTAAAATAGGCCTTTTTATTGTTTATATTTGTTCCTCATTTTTTTAATGAAATTTATTACGAATTTTAAAATTTACATACATGTCAACATTACGTTTTCAAGCTTTAAAAGAAGCTTCTACAAGAAAGCCGGTACATTTTGAAGAGATTGATAGAAAATCGAATCTTTTTGGTTCAAATGTGTTTAATGAAAAAGCAATGAAGCAATATTTAACTTCGGATGCTTTAAAAGGAGTAAGAGATGCCATTCAACATGGAACGAAAATTGACAGAAAGCTGGCAGATTATATTGCGATGGGTATGAAAGAGTGGGCTCTTGCAAAAGGAGTTACACATTATACACACTGGTTTCAGCCTTTAACAGGAACGACGGCAGAAAAACATGACGCTTTTTTTGATATATCTTATGATGGAAGCGATCCTGTAGAAAAGTTTGGCGGCGCGCAATTGGTACAGCAGGAACCAGATGCATCAAGTTTTCCAAACGGCGGTATCAGAAATACATTTGAAGCTCGCGGATATACTGCCTGGGATCCAACTTCTCCTGCATTTATTTATGGAACAACATTATGTATACCAACGGTTTTTATTGCCTATACAGGTGAAGCTTTAGATAATAAAATACCTTTGTTAAGAGCATTATCTGCAATTGATGAAGCGGCTACAGAAGTTTGTAAATATTTTGACAAAAACGTAAAAAAAGTAACAGCAACTTTAGGCTGGGAACAGGAATATTTTTTAATTGATAAGGCTTTGGCAAATTCTCGTCCAGATTTAATGATGACTGGAAGAACTTTGTTAGGACATACTTCTGCAAAAGGACAGCAGTTAGACGATCATTATTTCGGATCTATTCCAACTCGTGCTCTTACTTACATGAGAGATTTGGAGCAGGAATGTATGTTATTAGGAATTCCGGTAAAAACGCGTCATAACGAAGTTGCTCCCAATCAATTTGAATTGGCACCAATTTTTGAGGAAACGAATTTAGCAGTCGACCATAACTCTTTATTAATGGATGTAATGCAGAGAGTTGCAGAACGTCATGATTTTAAAGTATTATTTCACGAAAAACCATTTAAAGGGGTAAACGGTTCTGGAAAACATAATAACTGGTCTTTGGCAACAGATACTGGAGTTAATTTATTGAGTCCGAGTAAAACGCCAATGAGTAACTTACAGTTTTTGACTTTCTTCATTAATACGATAAAAGCAGTTAATGATTACGAAACTTTATTAAGAGCATCTATTGCAACAGCAAGTAACGATCATAGGTTAGGAGCAAATGAGGCGCCTCCGGCTATTATTTCTGTTTTCATTGGAGCACAATTATCAAAAGTATTATCAGAGCTTGAAAGTGTTACAACAGGAAAATTATCTCCAGAAGAAAAAACAGATCTAAAACTAAATGTTGTAGGTAAAATTCCAGACGTATTATTAGATAATACAGATCGTAACAGGACTTCGCCTTTTGCTTTTACAGGAAATAAATTCGAGTTTAGAGCGGTTGGATCCAATTCAAACTGTTCGAATGCAATGACAACTTTGAATGCGATTGTGGCTAAACAATTGAAAGACTTTAAAAATGAAGTAGAAAATCTTATCGAGTCGAAAGACATGAAAAAAGATGATGCCATTTTTAATGTTTTAAGAGAGTACATTAAACAATCTAAAAAGATTCTTTTTGAAGGCGACGGTTACAGCGATGCTTGGGAAAAAGAAGCTGCAAAAAGAGGTTTGAGCAATTTTAAAACAACTCCAGAAGCGATTAAAGCTAAAGTTTCTAAGCAGGCATTAGAATTATTTGAAGAATTGGGGATTTTTAATCACATTGAAGCTGAGGCTCGTTACGAAATTGAATTAGAAGAATACACTAAAAAAATCCAGATTGAAGGAAGAGTTTTAGGAGATATTTCTAGAAATCACGTAATTCCAACTGCAATTCGTTATCAAAATACATTAATTGAAAACGTAAAAGGATTAAAAGAAATCTTTGGAAAAGAATTTGAAACTATTGCAAGTGAGCAGATTGTTTTAATTAAAGAAATTTCGGGTCATATAGAAGGTATAAATTCTAAAGTTTTGGCAATGACAAACGAAAGAAAGAAAGCAAACCAATTGACAGATGCACAAAAAATGGCAGAAGCATATTGCAATAAAGTAAAACCGTATTTTGAAGATATTCGTAATCACTGTGACAAATTAGAATTATTGGTTGATGACGAAAGCTGGACTTTAACTAAATACAGAGAATTATTATTCACTAAATAACACCTAGAAAAAACATATTTTTAAGCCTGTCCTATTTTGAGACAGGTTTTTTTTTTGATATTGATTGCATTCAAGATTAAATCGAAAGTAATTTCCTGCTTTTGTTTTATCTCAATTGCGAAGTTCATCGGGATAGTCTTACAGTTCGTCGGAAAGATTGTAAGTTATTAGAAAATAGGTGTTTATACTGCAATCTTTTTTAAATTAGTTTTCTAATTTTGGTTGAAATAAGATACTAGTTACTTTTTTTTGATTACTAATTACTAATGCTGTGAAACGCAGAAGATAGCAAGCCAAAAGCTTCATAACCAATTTTATTTAGGAAAATCGGAAGAAGATCATCTTCAGCCGATTTTTTTTTTGAATCAACTATTCAAATAAACCAAAGAATTAAAAAAAGGGATTATCTTTGCACCACATCAACACAAACTAATTTTCATGAGTTCAGATTCTAGCAAAAGGTACGCGCAAAGAGGTGTTTCGGCATCAAAAGAAGACGTGCACAACGCCATAAAAAACATTGACAAAGGTTTATTTCCGCAGGCATTTTGTAAAATTGTTCCAGATTACTTAACACAAGATTCAGAGCATTGCCTTATTATGCACGCAGACGGAGCAGGAACAAAATCCTCTTTGGCTTATATGTATTGGAAAGAAACTGGAGATCTTTCAGTTTGGAAAGGAATTGCTCAGGATGCATTAATCATGAATATTGATGATTTATTATGTGTTGGCGCAACCGATAATATTTTACTTTCTTCAACAATTGGAAGAAATAAAAACCTAATTCCAGCTGAAGTTATTTCGGCAATTATCAACGGAACAGAAGAATTAATCAACGAATTAAAATCGTTTGGAGTTACTATTCATTCGACTGGAGGAGAAACTGCAGATGTTGGAGATGTAGTTCGTACTATTATTGTAGACTCTACGGTAACAGCACGTATGAAACGCAGTGATGTTGTAGATAATGCCAATATAAAAGCAGGAGACGTTATTGTCGGTTTGGCTTCTTTTGGTCAGGCTTCTTATGAAAAAAGCTATAACGGCGGAATGGGAAGTAACGGACTTACATCAGCACGTCACGACGTTTTCGGGAAATATTTGGCTAAAAAATATCCAGAAAGTTATGATGCAGCAGTTCCAGAAGAATTAATCTATTCAGGACAAGTTAATCTGACTGATGAAGTAGAAAATAGTCCAATCAACGCTGGACAATTAGTACTTTCTCCAACAAGAACGTACGCGCCAATTATCAAGAAAATTTTAGATAAATATACACCACAAGATATTCACGGAATGGTGCACTGCAGTGGAGGAGCGCAGACAAAAATCCTTCATTTCGTGCAGAATTTACATGTAATAAAAGATAATTTGTTTCCAGTGCCGCCATTGTTCAAGTTAATTCAAGAGCAGTCAAAAACAGATTGGAAAGAAATGTATCAAGTTTTCAACTGTGGTCATAGAATGGAAATTTACGTTCCAGAAAATATTGCACAAGATATTATTGAAATCTCAAAATCATTCAATGTAGATGCACAAATCGTTGGTAGAGTAGAAGCTTCAGAAGAGAAGAAACTTACTATTACAAGCGAATACGGAACATTTGAATATTAATTTTTTTCTGTAGAGACGCACCTCGGTGCGTCTTTCGTTATTTTAGAGGCACTGCGGTGCGTTTCTACAATTTATAAATCCCATTATCTTATGTACGAATTACTTTTTTGGAAATACCTAGATGAAATCTACTTGAATAATCAGGAAGTTTATGAAGCACTACTTGACAAAGAAGAAGTAGAAGGTCTGGCTGTTCTTCAAATTGATGTAATCGTAAATAGAATCAATTCTGTTTTTTCTGACTGGGAAAGAGTCGATGAAAACAGCTGGAAAAATCCAAAAGGAAAAGGAGCATTTCAAGTTATTACAACACCTCAAAGCGTAAAAATTGACTGCTACGGCACAGAAGGAAAAACCATGAATAAATTAGTTGATGTCATGGAAGAATTCAAATGTCCGCTTTACGATCCACAAGTTCCAGAACGCTACGACGAAATGAATGAGTGATTTTTTAGTTGTTAGTTGTTAGTTGTTAGTTGTTAGTTGTTAGTTGTTAGTTATGGAATTAACCATCACTTATAACAATTCACAATTCACAATTTACAATTCACAATTTACAATTCACCATTCACCATTAAAACTAACCATCTTTCAACAATAAATTCTGCTCTTTTCTCAGTTTAATAACTAATTGATCTACATATGTTTTTACTTTCTGCGGAAGCGTATTCCAAGCAGTATCTTTCGTAAAACTTCTGCAATCATCTAAATCGCATTCAACCGCGCGAATAACATATTTTTTATTCTTGTAAACTGTGATAATTTTTACTCTGCGTACTTCGCCATATTCGGTTTTAGAGCCGTAAACAATTATCGGTTCAATATAACCATCGCCGTCAAGATCTTTAAGTGTACAGTATTTTGTCCAAAACCATATTGTGGTTTCTTTCGGAATATAATCTTCAAGTAAATCATTGATTCTCCATTTTTCTAAAAAACCGCCATGATCATTCATGACACAAATTGCTTGTATTTTGGTATTCAGCGTGTCTTTTTTAGAAATGTTTTTTTGATTCTCGGTGAAAACCAAATCATAAACTCCTCCTTTATCTTGATATTCAATTGCTTTGTAAATTGGGAAATCTGTAATCTGATCAAGTTCTCTTTGTATAATCTGCTCTTTTGTCAACTTATAACTTTCAATTTTTTGAGCGAAATTGAGAGTTGAATTAATAAAAACAAGGAACAAAAATATTTTTTTCATTATGGGAGCTTTAGCTTTTCAAAGATATTCAAATAGATTTTAGTTTAAAATTTTTTAGAAACTCTATTTTATTGTAATTTTCTAACCAAAAGTTACATTTTCAAATTCCTAAAACTAATCCAACTATGAGGTTATTAATACTTTTCTCGTTGTTCTTTTACAATCAGTTTATTAATGCGCAAAAAATAACTACAACAGAAATTCACGAGCCGGTAGATTTTGTAAATCCATTAATGGGAAGTGATTCTAAACCAGATCTTTCAAACGGGAATACCTATCCGGCAATTGCATTACCTTGGGGAATGAACTTTTGGACGCCGCAAACAGGGAAAATGGGAGATGGATGGATTTATACGTATTCTTCAGATAAAATTCGAGGATTCAAACAAACGCATGCGCCTTCTCCGTGGATGAACGATTACGGTCAATTTTCTATAATGCCGGTTACTGGTAAACCTGTTTTTAACGAAGACGAAAGAGCAAGCTGGTTTTCGCATAAATCTGAAACTGTAAAGCCTTATTATTACAGTGTTTATCTTGCAGATTATGATGTAACCACAGAAATAACCCCAACAGAAAGAGCAGCTTTTTTCAAATTTACTTTTCCTCAAAATGATAAATCTTACATTGTCGTTGATGCATTTAATAAAGGATCGTATATCAAGATTATTCCAGAAGAAAATAAAATAATAGGTTACTCGACTAAAAACAGCAGGGGAGTTCCTTCCAACTTCAAAAACTATTTTGTAATTCAATTTGATGTGCCTTTTGAAGAAATAAATACTTTTAGTGATAAAACTTTAAAAAAAGAACAAGAAGTTACCGCAGACCACACGGGAGCTGTAATTGGTTTTAAAACTAAAAAAGGACAAGTTGTTACAGCAAAAGTGGCATCGTCGTTTATAAGTTTTGAACAGGCAGAATTAAATCTAAAAGAAATTGGCTCTAATAGTTTTGAAACCATTAAAGAAAAAGGAAGAGAAGCTTGGAATAAGAAACTTGGACGTATTATTACAGAAGGCGGGACAAAAGAACAAAATCAAGTTTTTTATTCTTGTTTGTATCGAACAATGCTTTTTCCTAGAAAATTTTTCGAATATGATAAAAACGGAAATATTGTTCACTACAGTCCATACAATGGAGAAGTCTTACCAGGATATATGTTTACAGATACGGGATTTTGGGATACTTTTAGAGCATTGTTTCCTCTTTTAAATATTTTGGAGCCAGAGTTAAATTCTAATATTCAGGAAGGACTTTTAAATGCGTATAAAGAAAGCGGCTGGCTTCCAGAATGGGGAAGTCCGGGTCTGCGCAATGTGATGGTTGGAAATAATTCAGCGTCAGTAGTATCAGAGGCATATTTAAAAAATAAAGAAAAATACAAATATGATATTGAAGCGTTGTATCAAGCTTTAATTCACGGTGCAAATAACGAAGGTCCGCTAAATGCTGTTGGAAGATTTGGAGTTGATTATTATAACAAATTGGGTTATGTTCCTTATGATGTTTCGATTAACGAAAGTGCAGCCAGAACTTTAGAATATGCCTATGATGATTTTTCGATTTATCAATTGGGAAAAGCTTTAGGCAAACCAAAAAAAGAAATAGATTTATACAAAAAAAGAAGTTTAAATTATAAAAAATTATTTGATCCCGAAACTAAGCTGATGCGCGGTAAATTAGCAGACGGTAAATTTATGAGTCCGTTTAATCCTTTTAAATGGGGAGATGCTTTTACCGAAGGAAACAGCTGGCATTACACTTGGTCTGTTTTTCATGATGTTGACGGATTGATAAATCTGATGGGAGGAAAAGCTAAATTTGCTGCAAAACTGGATGAAGTTTTTTCACTAGAACCTATTTTCGATGAAGCCTATTATAAAGAAGTAATTCACGAAATTCGAGAAATGCAGATTGCCAATATGGGACAATATGCGCATGGAAATCAGCCAATTCAACATATGATTTATCTATATCCTTACGCTGATCAACCTTGGAAAACACAATATTGGGTTCGAGAAACAATGAACAGAATGTACAAACCAACACCAGATGGTTATTGCGGCGATGAAGATAATGGACAAACTTCTGCCTGGTATGTTTTTTCTGCATTAGGATTTTATCCTGTCTGCCCAACTTGCAGCGAATATGTTATTGGTGCTCCGTTGTTTAAAAAAGTAACGATTAGTCTTGAGAACGGAAAGCAGCTTATTATTAATGCGCCAAAAAATAGTGATCAAAATAAGTATATAGAAAGAGCATCTTTAAACGGAGTTGAATATAATAAAAGCTTTTTCTCGCATCAAGATTTGATGAATGGTGCGGTGATCGATTTTGAAATGAACAATAGTGAAAATAAAAACGGAAAACCTAAAACTGCTCCATTTTCACTTTCTAAAGAAAAATAAATTAAAACGTAAATATGAATAAATTTAATCTTCGAAATTTTTTGAAAAGTATTTTTTTATTGTTCGCGACAATAAACTTAGGCAATGAAATTCATGCTCAAAAAAAACAGGATAATTTAAAGAATCTAATTCAATATGTTGATCCAATGATTGGGACTGCAAAAATGGGACATACATATCCAGGCGCTACAGTTCCTTTTGGGAGTGTACAGTTAAGTCCAGAAACAGATACAATTGCTTACAGCCTGAACGGAAAGTACAACGGCGAAGTTTATAAATATTGTGCAGGATATCAATATGAAGATAAAACAATTGTAGGTTTCAGCCACACACATTTTAGCGGCACGGGACATTCAGATTTAGGTGATTTTTTGATTATGCCGACAACGGGAAAATTACAATTAAATCCCGGTGTCGCTTCTAAACCTCTGTCGGGTTACAGATCGGTATTTTCTCATTCTACAGAAAAGGCAGAACCGGCCTATTACAGCGTCTTTTTAGAAGATCATAAAATTAAAGCAGAACTTACAGCGACAACGCGTGTTGGAATGCATCAGTATACTTTTCCAAAGTCAGATGATGCGCATATCATTTTGGATTTAACTTCAGGCATTTACAATTACGATAAAAAGAATGTCTGGACTTTTGTAAGGGTTGAAAATGATACTTTAATAACAGGTTATCGCCAGACAAATGGCTGGGCAAGAACCAGAACGGTTTATTTTGCCATGTCGTTTAGCAAACCTATTAAAAGCTACGGACAGGCTGCGCAGGAAAAAAGTGTGTACAGAGGTTTCTGGGGAAGATTTGACCAGACTAAAAATTTCCCAGAAATGGCAGGTCAAAACTTAAAATTATTTTTTGATTTTGATACCAATGATGGAGAAAAAATTAAAATCAAAATGGCTTTATCTCCTGTAAGTTCCGCTGGTGCATTAGAAAACATGAAAAAAGAAACTCCAAATTGGGATTTCGAAAAAGTTAAAAAACAAAGTCAGAAAGTTTGGAATACAGAATTGAATAAAATTCAGGTAGAAACGATTCAGAAAGAAGATTTAGTTAACTTTTATACCGCGATGTACCATGCGTTTCTCGGTCCAACAGAATACATGGATTTAGATCGAAATTATAAAGGTCTGGACATGAATGTTCACAAAGCAGAAAACTTTACGAATTATACGAGTTATTCGCTTTGGGATACTTATCGAGCTCTGCATCCTTTATTTAATATCATACAGCCAAAACGAAATGCAGATATGGTAAGTTCCATGCTTGCACATTCAGATCAAAGTGTCCATAAAATGCTTCCAATCTGGTCGCATTATGCTAACGAAAACTGGTGTATGATTGGCTATCATTCTGTTTCTGTTGTTGCAGATGCCATTGTGAAAGGAAATATCAATTTTGATGCTGAAAAAGCACTGCAGGCTTGCGTAAATACGGCAAAAGTACCGTATTACGATGGATTGGAATATTACATGAAAAAAGGCTATGTCCCAGAAGATAAAAATGGTTCGTCGGTTTCTAAGACTTTAGAATATGCTTATGATGACTGGGCAATTGCTCAGGCAGCCAAGAAACTTGGGAAAACAGAAATTTACAATGAGTTTATCGAAAGATCAAAAAACTATAAAAATGTTTACGACGAAAAAACAGGTTTTATGCGTCCTAAATTAAATGACGGAACTTTCAAAAAAGAGTTTGATCCGCTGGATACTCACGGACAAGGTTTTATCGAAGGAAATTCGTGGAATTACAGTTTGTATGTACCGCAAGATCCAGCCGATATGATTAAATTAATGGGCGGAAATGATAAATTTAAAGTGCGTTTAGATTCTCTATTTAATATGCACTTACCAGATAAGTATTTTGAAAATACAGAAGATATTACAAGAGACGGGATTATTGGAAATTATGTTCATGGAAACGAACCTTCGCACCACGTTGTTTATTTGTATAATTGGACAGACTCTCCTTGGAAATCACAGGATAAAATTAGAATGATTCTTAAAAAAATGTACCGAAATGGAGCAGACGGTTTAGGCGGGAATGACGATTTCGGACAAATGAGCGCCTGGTATATTTTCAGCAGTTTAGGATTTTACCCTGTTGCACCGGGTTCTGACGAATATGCTTTAGGAAGTCCATTAGTTAAAAAGGCAGTTTTCAATTTAGAAAACGGAAAAAACTTTGAAGTAGAAACCGTTAATCAATCGGATAAAAATGTTTTTGTAAGCAAAGTGCTTCTGAATGGAAAACAATTAGACAAACCGTTTTTGAAGCATGATGATGTTTTAGCCGGCGGGAAGATTACGTTTTATATGAATTCAAAACCAAATAAGAAGAAGTATTAGTAGGTAAGGTGTAGAGAATCTAAGGTGCTAAGATCCTAATTGTAAGGGTTTAGTAAAAATCTTGATGCATTCTAACCTGTTTTTAAAACCTTTTAGGTTTTGGCTAAAACTGTCACCCTGAGCGAAGTCGATGGGCTTTCAAATTAGTAACGGGCTTCGACTTCGCTAAGTCTGACAAATGAGTTTACAAAGCCTGATAATTCAAATTAATTAGTATAATTCGTGAATTCATGGCAAATAATTAAAAAACTTCACGAGATTTGCATTTCAAATAAAGACATTTAAATATGAAAATAAATTTAAAATCAGGAATTGATAAACTGCTTTTCGGAATGAAGCAGAACGATGTAACGGCTGTTTTAGGAAAACCTGATAAAAACTATAAAGACGAAGATGATAATGTAATTTTTGTGTACAACGCACAAAAAATCAGATTGACATTTTATCAGGAAGAAGACTTGAAATTAGGGTATCTTGTTGCGTCAAGCGCAGATTTAGAAGTTTTTGGATTCCAATTAATCGGAAGGAAAATTGCTGATGTAAAGAAAGATTTTGCAGCAAAAGGAATTACAAAATACAATCAGGAAACTTTTGATACTTTCGAAAATTACTTTAATGAAGACAATTGGTTTATTCTCCAGACAGAATTTGATGAGGTTGTAAAGTTCGAAATAGGAGCAATTATCAATAATAAAGACGAATTTGACTGGAAGTTTCCAGTGAAGAAATAAAGGTTTAAAAAACATACAAGAATTATATAAAACATTGTCAGACTGAGCGAAGTCGAAGTCCTTTGAGATAAATCATTTTGCGTTAGCTTAGACTTCGCTAGCCTTACAAAATTAAAACAAAAAAAACCGACAATCACTTGTCGGTTTTTTTTATGTTTTAAAAAGAAATTATCCTTTTAACCATGCATTTTTAAGTTTCTCTTTTGAAGCATCAGTTGCTTTAAAAGTTTCAGCCTCTTCGTATGGTAATTTTACGGTTCCTTTAATTGTTTCTTCTTTTGTACCGCGTTTTACTTTTAAAGTGATTGGATCATTTTCTTTCCAGTTTTCACTCTCCGTAATCAAATCGTAGATGTTGTCTAAAGAATATGATTTGTTATTTACAGCTAAAATTTTATCACCACCTTTCAAGTTTAAGTTTTTAAAGAATTCGATTGATTCTGATTCAGGACGAACCGCGATTTCTTTTGTTGCTTTATCAATAGTAATGTAAGGAGTTTGTCCTTTAATGAACGGATTTCCAGCTTTTTTCTCACTTGCTTTTGTAACACCAACTTTTGCTAAATAAAAATCGTAAGGAATTGGAGTAGTTCCCGCAACATATTTATTTAAAAAGTCACCCACTTCAGGGTATGTTAAAGAAGTGATTTTTGCGAATAATTCATCATCATTAAAAGGTTTTTCAACACCATATTCGTCTGATAATTTATGCATTAAATCAAGAATACCTCTTTCTCCGTTGCTTTTTTCTCTAATGATAATATCAATACACATTCCGATTAGAGCTCCTTTTTGATATACATTTAAGTATTGGTCTTTATAAGGTTGTTCTAATACGTTTTTACTCATTACTGTAAATGACATTGTATCATTTAAGCCTTTTGCTTGTTCAATTTTATCAGCGATACGAGTATAAAATTCTGCTTCATCAATTAAACCTTGGTTGATTTGGAAAAGATTAGCAAAATACTCCGTTACACCTTCATACATCCATAAATGCTCAGACATTTTTGGTGCGTTATAATCAAAATACTGGATTTCTTTTGAGTGAATAGTCAATGGTGTTACGATATGAAAGAACTCATGAGAAACAACGTCTTTCATAGATTCAACCAATTTTTCTTTCGGCATAGATTCTGGTAAAACTACAGTTGTAGCTGTAGGATGCTCTAATGCTCCAAAACCATGTGCATCATCTTTTGCCATACTAGACAAATACAATAACACTGTATATTTTTTAGTAGAATTTACTTTTCCTAAAAAGTTTTTCTGAGCAGTCATCATCGTTTTCATGTCTGGCGTGATGCTTTCTGCCGTAAATTTTCCTGTCGGAGAATAAACAGCAATTAAAATATCCATTCCGTTTACATTAAATGTAGTGTAATCTGGCTTAGAATACATAATCGGATTTTCGACTAAAACTGCGTAACGAGAAGTAGTAAATACATCAGAAGTATTGCTGGCATCTTCATCTGTCATAGAAGTAGCGCCCCAAAGTGTTTCTGGATGTGTAACAGTAACTTTGTAAGGAACGTCTAATTTGTCTTGGAAATATCCAACAAAACCATGCGTGTTTAACATGAAATTTTTCCCTGCATCAATATTAGTTCCTGCTGGAGAAAAAACATCATCATTACCAAATCCTGTTCCTTTTTCAGTATCGAAAGTATCGTTTACTAAATAAGTGATTTTTTTTAAAGTTTTCGCATTCGAAATAGACCAAGAGTTATCGTCGATTCTTTTTACAGTAAGTGCAGCCCCTTTAGCATCAAATGCTTTAAAGTCTTCTGAATACTTTCCGTAATTGTCTGTAGAATAAGTTCCAGGAACTGTTTTAGGAATGCTGTAAATAATTTCATCTGTTTTAATAGCAGGAGGCGTCACTGTTACCAAAACTTTATCATCTTTAACGTCAGTCAAATTGATGTTAACCTCTACGGTATTGCTTTTTGCGGCTCCAGTGCTACCTGTTTTACAGCTCCAAAATGTGACCGCTAGAGCTAAGGTGTAAAGTATTTTTTTCATTTCTATATGTTTAGTTATGTGTATTTGACACAAAAAGTTTAGAAAAGTTACTAAAAAAATTACATTAAATTAAAAATAAAAAAAAAACTCCTGAAAAACAGGAGCTTCAAATTTAGTCTAGTTTATTTTTTATATAATATTTTCCATCCAAATCTTCATCAAAATCATCTATTTTCACTGGTTTTGGTTTTGGTTTGTTTGCAATCGCCTTCTTTTTCCACATCTCAAATTTTTCAAGAGGCATCTTCTTCTTCATGATCTCCAAGACTTCTTTTTCTGCTAATCCAAATTCTTTTTTTATAATTTCAAATGGATTTCTTTCTTCTAAAGCTAACGAAACAAGCTTTTCAGTTTGTTCCCAAGTCAATTCTTTACGGTTACTCTTTTTCATCTCGTGAAAATTAATTCAAAATAGGGTGTTAATGATTAATAGATTGATTTTCAATTTCTGTATCAATATTAAAAAAAAAAATAATAAGTTGTTTCAGTAAAGTATAATTTTTTTAGTGATTTTAACTGTTTTTGAAAGATCTTGATTTTTGAAATGGTATTTTTAGCAGATTCTTCAATTCATTGTTTTCTTTGGGCTCCATATGTGTATCAACACCATAAACAAGCTGATCTTTTGGTAAATACGTAAAAGTTCCAAAAATTCTATCCCAGATAGAAAAGATGTTTCCATAATTGCTGTCCGTATAAGGAAGAACGTAGTGGTGATGTACTTTATGCATATTAGGTGAAACTATAAAGTAACTCAACAAAACATCTAGTTTTTTAGGAAGCGAAATGTTCGCATGGTTAAATTGTGAAGCGATAACAGATAAAGATTGATAGAGAAATACCATCCACATGGGTGTTCCGATAATTAAAACTCCCAAAGTGGTAAATATAAACCGAACAACGCTTTCACCAGGATGGTGTCTATTGGCAGTTGTAGTATCAATCCAAGTATCGGTATGATGGACTATGTGAAACTGCCACAGAAATTTCACTTTATGCTCTACGAGATGTGCGAGATATGCGCCAATTAAATCAAGAAGCAATAAACCAATTATGGTATAAAGCCAGATTGGCATTTGGGGAAGCCATTGTAAAAGCCCAAAATTATTTTCAATTGTCCATGCCGCAGTTCCAATTAAAATAAATGCTAAAACAAAATTGACAACGATAGTGGTAAATGTAAAAAAGAAATTGATTCCCGCGTGCGGCCATTTTTTATACTGCATTCGGAACAGCGGAAAAGTATTTTCGATTAACCAGAAAATTGTAATTCCACCAACCAGAATCAAACTTCTGTGAGAAGATGGAATCGTACTGAAGTAAGAAATAATTTCGTTCATAATACATCAATATTTGAGTTAAAATGAAGTTTTCTTTTCGGTTATATCCAAAGAAAAAGAGAAAATCAAATATAAATATATTGGATTTTCTCTTTGAAATTAATTAAATAGTAGCTTATAATTATTATTAACTAATTTTTATAAAACTATTTTTTCGGGTTCGCCCTCTTGCTTTAGTAGATTTTTATAGATGAATCCTGCTGCAATGGCACCTAAAATTGGAGCTGCCCAAAAAAGCCAGACTTGAGATAATGGTTCGCCTAACGTAAAAACGGCCTGAGAAAGTGATCTTGCAGGATTTACAGATGTATTTGTGATTGGAATACTAACTAAATGGATTACAGTTAGTGTTAAACCAATCGCAATGCCGCAAAAATTACTATTAGCGAATTTGTCTGTTGCCCCAAGAATAATTAAAATAAAGAACAAGGTTAGAACAAATTCTGCAATGAAAGCAGCCTGTAAAGAATAGCCGTCAGGAGAAAATGCTCCAAAACCATTTGATGCAAATGCCCCAGGTTTAGTGTTGTCAATTACAAAACCAGCTTTTCCAGATGCGATAGTATACAATGTACCAGCTGCAGCTATAGCCCCAATACATTGAGCTACAATATACGGGATAAGATCTTTAATTGGAAATTTACCTCCTGCCCATAATCCAAAAGAAACCGCAGGATTGAAATGTCCTCCAGAAATATGTCCAACGGCATAAGCCATTGCTACTACCGTTAAACCAAAAGCCAATGCAACACCAGCAAATCCAATTCCTAATTCTGGATAACCAGCAGCAAATATAGCACTTCCACAGCCTCCAAAAACAAGCCAATAAGTTCCGAAGAACTCAGCAAATAATTTTTTCATGATAAAATAATTTAATGGTTAATGTTAGAATGTATATTGGTATGCCCAATAAATTAAAACAATTTGTAAGGGCAAACGTACAAATAAAATCCATCTTGGTAAACCAAAACCTGCTTTTTTATTTTGAAACATGTAAAAATTTGCGGGAAAAACAGCAACAAGCAATGCTATGATTCCCCAGGCGGCGAAGTGAGTAGTAAAAGGCAGGGTGAGAAGGATGCCTAAAATAATTTCGGCAGCACCACTTAATGTATTTAGTAATTTAGGGTTTTTAAATAAAGGAGGAATGATTTTGATGTACATTCCAGGTTTTCTAAAATGATTAATTCCAGCAAGTATATACAATAAAGCCATTAAATATAAATGCCAAGGTAAAGTCATGATCTATAATTGTTTATCACGAATTTATAAAAAAATTAACAATTATTGCATTACAGAAGATCTTTTTTTAATAATGCGTATTGTGACTTATTTTTTTGACTTGAAATTTACGTTCATGATAATTATGGCAAGTATAATTAAAACAATTCCAACCCATTGAGAGAAGATTACTTTTTCATTTAATAAAACATACGCCATCATAACAGAAACTGGCAATTCGAGTGCAGAAACAATACTTCCAAGCCCAATACCAGTAAGAGGGAAACCAATATTCATTAACATTGGTGGAATTATTGTTCCAAATAAAGCCAATACGATTCCCCATTTTAAGAAAATTTCAAAATTAAATGCCGTTACCTGAGTTGCAAAGGCAAATGAAAAAACAATTATAGACCCGCCCAAAAGCATATAAAGACTTCTTTGTGCCGAGGAAATTTCGGTAGCAACACTATTTGCCGTAAACATAGTTGTAGTGAAAGATGTAGCAGCTAAGATTCCCCAAACCAAACCTCTCCAGTCTAGCTGTATGTCATTGTTGATGATATTTGTTGCTAAAACAGTTCCAAAAAGAACAATAATTACGGCAATAACCTTTTGTTTAGAAGGCAGTTTTTTTTCTAAAATCATTTCTAATAAAACTCCCATCCAAACGGTCTGCATCAATAAAACGATTCCAATAGAAACTGGGATATATTTTACAGCCAAATAGTAAAACAAACTTGTCATTCCCAATGAAGTTCCAGCAAGCATTAGGCTGAAAATATTTTTTGGAGTTGCTTTTACAGCCTGATTTTTATTTTTTATTCTCTGAAAAAGATTGATTAGCAAAATTCCCGTAATTCCGTAAATAAACTGTGAGGTTGTAACTTCTGCAGTCGTGTATCCTTCAGAATAAGCCATTTTTACAAAAGTAGCCAGCATTCCGTATGTTGTTGCGCCTAAAGCTACTAGAAAAACACCTTTTAATACATTATTTTGCGAAGTCATAATTTATCTGTTTTAAAAAATTAAAGCCGGCAAAGGTAAGCTATTTTGTTTAGGATTCAGCAAAAGGAATGGTTAAAAACTGTTTTTACTATTGGTGAAGATTGATTTTAATAGTCTAAATTATTAATTTCTCAATGTTTGGAGAATTTTAAAACAAAAAAACACCAAATAATATTTGATGTTTTTTGTATTGAATAAAAATGAATTTCTATTTATTATTTAGCTGGTTGATTTTGATAAGTTTCAATTTCAAAAACTAAAGTTGAATTTGGAGGGATCACTCCGCCTGCACCTTTTTCACCATAAGCTAAGTTAGAAGGAAGAAAGAAAATTGCTTTTTCTCCATCAGTCATCATATCAAGAGCTTCAATAAAGCCAGGAATCATGCCTTCCTTTTTACCTACTGTAAAAGGAAAAGCTTTGTAACCGCCTTGAGCATCTCTGTTTGCATCATACGTTCCGTAAGTTTTAGTTACTTCAGCAATACTGCTGTCAAACAATTTACCATCTTCAAAATATCCAGCGTAATGGAAATAGATAGTTGAACCTTCAGCACCTTTTACACCAGTTCCTTGCTTCGTAATAACATATTTTAAGCCAGAAGTTGTTGTTGTAGCTTTCGCCTTTGTTGTTGCAAAATAAGCAGCTTTTGCAGCAACTACTTTTTTAGCTTCTTCTTTTTTAGCAGTTTCCTTTTTTACATCATCACTTAAAACTTTTAAGGCATCAAATTTCTTTGCTGCCGTACCTTTACGGGTAATAACAATTTTTGTCATTACATCGTCCTGAACAATTTTATTTACATTATCCATTCCTGAGACAACATGACCAAAAATGGTATGTTTTCCGTTTAACCAAGGTGTATCTTTATGTGTAATGAAAAATTGACTTCCGTTTGTTGCTGGACCAGAATTTGCCATTGCAAGAACACCGCCTTTTTCGAATTTTAAATTGTCTACAAATTCATCTTTAAACGAATACCCTGGACCTCCAGAACCGTTTCCGTCAGGATCACCACCTTGAATCATGAAATCATTAATAACTCTGTGAAATTTTAATCCGTTGTAAAATGGTTTTCCTTTAAGCGATGCTTTAACGTTAGGATTTGTACCTTCTGCCAAAGTAATAAAGTTTGCAACTGTAACAGGAGCTTTTACATATTCTAAAGAAAGAACAATATCTCCTTTTGTTGTAGAGATTGTAGCAAAAATCCCTTCGTTAGGATTAGTGTTTGGTTTAGCAGCAGGTTTTGCTGCAGTTGTTGTTTTTGCTTTTGCAGCAGGTTTAGCTGCCGGCTTTTTAGTTTGTGCCTGCATATTTACAATTGCAAGGCAGAATAAAAATAGAAATTTAAACTTCATTACTTTTCAGATTTAAGTCTATGATGAACTGTCTTATTGTTTCTCTAATAATTGAACTTCGAAAATAATATTCGCATTTGGCGGAATTACACCTCCTGCACCAGTTTCTCCGTATGCTAAATGAGATGGAATAAAAAGAATAGCTTTATCGCCAAAAGAAAGTTGCTCAAGTCCTTCGATGAAACCAGGAATCATACCATCTTTGCTTCCGGCTTTAAATGGAATTGGCTGATAAGCTTTTGCAGCAGCTCTTGCAGCATCAAATTTTCCGAATTGTTTTGCAACATCTTCTATGCTGGTGTCAAATAAAGTTCCGTCTTCAAGAAAACCAGCGTAAGCAATAAATACTTGAGTTCCTGCTGCAGGTTTTTTACCAGTTCCTTTTTCAGTAATAAAATATTCTAAACCGCTTGTTGTTTTAGTAACTTTTGGTTTTACAGAAGCATAATAAGCTGCTTTTTCTTTTTGAACTCCTGCAGATTTGCTTTGTTCTTTAGCGATTTCAGAAAAATAGTCATGAAATACTTTTACAGCTTCAAACTTTTTTGCAGCTTCACCATTTCTAATAATAGTTACAGCAATAATATTATCACCTTGAACTACTTTGTTTACTACTTCTTGATTTTTTGCATCAACAACATGACCAAAAATAGTGTGTTTATTATCTAACCAAGGAGTTTCTACATGAGTAATAAAGAACTGGCTGCTGTTTGTTCCAGGTCCGTTATTGGCCATTGCTAAAACACCGGCTTTGTCAAATTTTAAATCTGAGAATTCGTCTTTAAATTTATATCCGGTATCTCCAGAACCAGTTCCTAAAGGGTCCCCAGTTTGAATCATGAAGCTTTCTATAACTCTATGGAATTTCAAACCATCAAAAAAAGGTTTCTTTTTTAGATTTTCATGCGTTACAAATTCATTTTTTCCTTCTGCCAGAGTTACAAAGTTAGCAACCGTAATTGGTGCCTTTTTGTAATCAAGTTCTACAATGATGTGTCCTTTGTTTGTTTCGATGTCGGCATATAGACCATCTGGCAAGTTGCTGTGATCGTCTTTACAAGAATAAAATGAGCTAATGGCTATTAATAATAATAAAATAATCTTTTTCATTTTAAGAGATTGTTTTTTATGGAGTTAATGTATCTTTTTTTACAGGTGCAGCAGGTTTTGGCGCTGCAGGTTTTGGGGCTGCTGTTGTTGGCGCTTGAGCTGCAGGAGCTGCAGTTTGAGCACTTGGATCTGGAACAAAATTTCTAAGTGTAACGGTAACGATTAACGATTCGTTTGGCCCAATTTTTTTGTTATCTCCATGATATCCATATGCCATATGCGATGGAAATAAGAAAGTCACGGTTTCGTTTTTATGCATTCTTTTGATTCCATCACGTAATCCCATCATAATGTCTTGTTTGTCTACATAATAAGTCTGCGGACCAAGATCTGATTCCGAATAAATTACACTGCCCTTAATATCTTTTACTTCTAAATTAAAGTAAGCAATATCGCCTTTTCTTGGAGATGCTGTTTCGGTTGCATTTTTCTCCTCATAATTAAACCAATAGCCTTTTGGAGTGGCATAATACTTAACTTTTGGATTGCTTTTGATTATTTTTTTAATGACATCTTCTTCATTTGCCACTAATTTTTTGTTTCGGTCAGCAGATTTTTTCATGAATGTTCCCGAAGCGCTGGAAATAGGTCTTCTGGCTTCTTCATGATGCTTACAGCTGATTAATAAGGCAGCAAAAAGCAAACTGTAAATACTAAGTTTTAGGTAATTCATGATTCGGTTATAATGTTAGTTTTTTTACTAAATCTTCAAATTTCTTTACAGTTTCTTCCATCGAAACTTCAGATCTTCCGCCGGCTGCATTACTATGTCCGCCTCCATTAAAATGGTCTCTTGCAAATTGGTTTACATCAAAACCTCCCTGCGAACGGAATGAAATCTTAATAATTCCCTCGTCTTTATTTTCAATAAAAATAGCAGTAAAAAAGATATCTTTTATACTTAAACCATAATTAACAATTCCTTCTGTATCACCTTTAACATAATTAAAAGAATCTAGTTCTTCTTGTGTTAACGTCATGTAAGAAGTTTTATGTTCTTCAAATATTTTCATATTCTGTAAAGCTCTGCCTAATAACTGTAATCTGCTGAAGGAGCTGTTGTCAAATAATAAGACTGGAATCTGTGTATTTTCTACTCCGAGATCAATTAATTCAGCGATAATTCTATGCGTATTTCCTGTTGTTCCCGGAAAACGAAATGACCCTGAATCAGTTAAAATTCCTGTGTAAATACAAGTTGCGATGTTTTTGTCAATATCTTCTTTTTTGTTTAAGAAAGTGATAAAGTTGTAAACCATTTCGCAGGTAGAACCATATGAAGGGTCAGAATAAGTATATGTGGCATAGTCATCAGGTTTTTGATGATGATCGATCATTATGAAAACAGCATTGAGCTTTGCCAAAGTATGCTCCATTTCACCTGTACGATGAAACGCATTAAAATCAAGCGTAAAGACGATTTCTGCTTCTTCTAAAATCTTGGTGCAGTTTTCGGTATCTTTTTCGAAAATTTTTACAGTTTCTGATCCTGGAAGCCAAGCTAGAAAATTAGGAAAATCATTTGGAGCAATTACTGTTGCCTGATGATTATTTTTAATTAAAAAATGATATAATGCTAATGTAGAGCCCATTGCATCGCCATCCGGTCCTCTATGCGGAATGATGACAATTTTCTTTGGGGCAGCGAGTAATAATTGAATCGCTTGAATGTCTTGTATTTTCATAGTGTGCGAATTTACATTTTTTTAATGTAATGCTGAAAATATTTTTAGTCACAGTTTCTTTAGTATTCAGTTTATTTCAATATATAATAGCTTTTATTTAGAATTTAAATTTTGCGGATGAATTTTGAACGCGGATGAAACAGATTCGCTATCGCGAAAACGCAGATTTTAACGGATTTTTGTTTTTTCAGAAACTTTTTAAGTTTAGTAGATGCATTATATTTGTAGCAGCGGATTTTCATCCGTTGGAGATAATTAAGGTTTTATCTTTATTTCCGTAGGAACTATACCTAGCAGATTGGAATTTGGAATTTTAAAAATTGGAATTTAACCTTTGATATAATTTATATTTAGCTCCTTTAACAATCTGAGATTTATAAATTCCGATAGAACCCGAAGAAAAATAGGCAATTGTGCAGGCTATTGCAATGAATATTCCAGGGGCAATTCCGAATAATTCCATGCCCATAATAGTACATGCGATAGGAGTGTGGGTTGCGCCAGAGAAAACAGCAACAAATCCGATTCCGGCTAAAAGAGCAATTGGCATCGGAATTATCAATGATAATGCGCTTCCTAAAGTTGCACCAACAAAGAATAGAGGAGTTACTTCTCCGCCTTTAAATCCAGCCCCTAAAGTAAATCCAGTAAAAAGAATTTTAAGTAGAAAATCATACCACTGGTTCGCATTTGAAAACGAGTCTACAATTACAGGAACTCCCAATCCTGAAAATTTGGTAAGTCCAAAACCTGCAAAAGCAACCGCTAAAACTACGCCGCCAATAACGGGACGAAGCGGCGGATATTTAATGTTTTTGGAAAAAAGAGAACCCCAAAAATGAGTACTTCTTGCGAATAATAAAGCAGCAAATCCAGAAAGAATTCCAACAATTATGGTGAAAATAATGTTGTTGAAACTAAGTTCTGGAATAATGGGAATGCTGTAGTGAGTATGTTTTATTTCCCAAAATTCTACTGTAAAATAGGCTGCATATGCGACTAAAAAAGAAAGTACGGTGCTTTTAAGATTAATTTTGCTAAAATATAAGACTTCTAAAGCAAAAATGGCACCTGCCAAAGGCGTTCCGAAAACAGAAGCAAAACCAGCACTGATTCCAAGAATGATAAGAATTTTGCGTTCGGAATTATCTAATTTAAAAATTTTGGTGAATTGATCAGCAATTGCGCCACCCATTTGTACTGCTGTTCCTTCTCGGCCGGCAGAACCTCCAAATAAATGGGTAATTAATGTTCCTAAAAGAACCAAAGGCGCCATTCTAAAAGGAATGACTTTCTTAGGATTTTCGTACTCTTCCAGCAGTAAATTATTTCCTTTAACTACAGATTCTCCCCAGTAATAATAACTCAGCCCAACTAGAAATCCGCCGAAAGGCAAAAGCCAGATAATCCAATCATGCTGCATTCTAAATTGTGTTACCCATTCTAAAGAAACCAAAAATAAGGCCGATGCAGATCCTGAAAATATACCTATTAAACTGCAGATTATAATCCATTTTGGAATAGATAATAGTGTTTCTTTTAGGTTTAAAGTCATGGATGTTTTTATGAAAAGTTTTTCAGCCACGAATTTCACGAATTTTCACGAATTAATATATTTTTAATTGAAGGAATTATAAATGAATTTAGAATCCTTTAATCTGTGGCGAAGTTTTTAATGTAAATTCGTGTAATTCGCGGCAAAAAAAATTACTGCACAACAGCAGTGAATTCTATTTCCACCAAATATTCTGGTGCAACTAATTGGCTGATTCCGTAAAATCCGGTTGTTGGTTTTACATCTCTAAAGAAAGCAGAATGCGCTCTGGCTACTTCTTCAAAAGTTGAAACATCGGTTGTGAAAATTCTTGTTCTAATGACATCTTTCATGCTGACATTTAGATCTTCTAAAACTTTTTCAACTCGCTCTAATATATTATACGTTTGAGCATAAGCATCATCTGCTTTTACCTTATCACCATCAACAATTGCCACGGTTCCAGAAACTTCAATAATATTACCAATTCTTACTGCGCGGCAATATCCCATTTTGTCTTCCCACGGAGATCCAGTTAAGATGTTTTCTCTTTTCATTTTTTATATTTTGCGAATTTGTCTGTATGGTTTTAAAAGAGCAAATTCAGGTTAATTAAGATGTCGCAATTTAAGAATTCTGCCTTTGGCATCCATTAAAAAAAGCTTGAAATCAAATCGGAAATCAAGCTTTTTTGTGATATTAAATTGTTAGTCGATATGTCTTTCCTCGTAAACACGAAGTTTATTGTGTGCTGTATTTAAACTCTGCTGTAAGTTTTCTATTTTGTTTAATAAGTGCGCAATAGCATCTATTCCTTCAAGATTGATCTTGAGGTCGTAATGCATGCGAATCATTTTTTCGACTGTTGGCAGCTGCTCTGGCTCCAGATATTCATCGTTTTCTTCAATTATGATTTGAATTAAACCGTAGTTGTTAAGTTCTGTTATAAAGGTATTTTCAATTTCATGGTACAAACAAAACTGCTTTATTTGGATTAAATTTTTATTTTTCATGGCTTCTTAGTTTTGCTAATTCTTCAAATAATTCTTTCTCTTTATCCGACAATTTTGTTGGAACTTTTATGGTATAAGTAATATACAAATCACCAAATTGATTCTCTTTTCTGTAAACAGGAAAACCTTTTCCTTTCAGTTTTACTTTTGTTCCCGGCTGTGTTTCTGCAGGAACTTTGATTTTTACCTTTCCGTCAAAAGTATTGATATAGGTTTCTCCTCCTAGAATCGCAGTGTACAAATCAAGCGGTGCATCGGCATACAAATTGTTGCCTTCTCTTTTAAATTCGGAATTGTTGGCAATAGAAAAAGTAATAAATAAATCACCATTTGGACCGCCGTTTACACCAGGTCCGCCATGATTTGGAATTTTTATAATCTGACCATTTTCAACTCCTGCGGGAATTGTAATTCTAATATTTTTTCCGTTTACCGTTAAACTTTGTTTGTGTGTGGTGTAAGCCGATTTGAGATCTAATTCTAACTCGGCATTAAAATCCTGGCCTCTATATTTAGACTGCGATCTGCTTCTGCCTCCGCCATACATCGAATTGAAAAAATCTGAAAAATCACTTCCAGAGAAATCGCCCCCTCCAAAACCTGAGAAATCACTATCAGCATATTGAGAACCGCTTTGTCTTCTGCTTTGCTGCTGATTAGGATCGTAACCCGCCTTTTCAAATTCATCAGCATGTTTCCAGTCTTTACCGTATTTGTCGTATTTTTTTCGGTTCTCAGGATTGCTTAAAACTTCATTAGCTTCATTGATTTCCTTAAATTTTTTTTCGGCTTCTTTATCATTCGGATTTAGATCGGGATGGTATTTTCTGGCCAGTTTTCTATATGCTTTTTTGATCTCTGCTTCGGTCGCAGATTTTGTAACGTCTAATACTTTGTAATAATCGATATAATCCATTTTATTGAGTTTTTGTAAATGGTAAAATAAAGTCTTGAAGTTAAGAATAAGTTGTTAATTATCAAAATGATATATTGAGGCTGAATTTTATTTTATTCTTTAAATTGAGTAATATTGGAATTTGGGATTTTTAAATTTGAAATTTAAATTTAAGTTCAAACAAATGAAATACTGGCAGGTTTTTTGATTCCAAAAATTAGCTTAATTTATTGTTATAAAAGTCCTAAAGTTGCAATGCCTAATTAAATTATGCTATTTTTGTGTTGCTGGACTATTATTTAAGACTAATTATAAAAGCCGATTCGATAATACTTTTTCAATGAAGCACATTTTATTTTTCATATTGTTTTTTACTGCGTTGTCAGTATCAGCCCAAGCCGAATTTAATTCTAAATTCAAACCTATTCCCGCCCCAAAGTTTAACGCAAAACCAAAAAAGATTCCAGCTCCTGAAACAAAAGATCCGCAGGCAGAATTAAATGATATTCCAAGTATTAAAACGCCAAATGTTTTTGAAAATACAACCATAACTCAAAAATCTAAATTTCAGATTGGAGAAGAAAAAAGTAAATTTACCATGTCTACAGAAACTGATTTTGCCAATCCAGGCGACCGTTATGTGGCAAAAATGGAAAAAGATCTTGATAAAGCTTTAAAAGATGCCGGCTTACGAGAAGGAAGAGGTGTTTTGGTTAAGAAAAACATTTCGCTGGGAGATTTTAAAACCAAATCGGAATATTTTATTGTGAAGTTCCGTGATTTTGGAGCAATTGATGGAGATTTAGTAAAAGTTTCTTCTAATGAGGTTGTAGTGCGAGATAGACTTTTATTAGATTCTAATTTCCAACAAGTAAAAATTAATCTTAATCCAGGCTTTAATAAATTAGATTTTGAAGCTTTAAATATTGGAACTCTAGGAGGAAATACTGCCGAGATTCAAGTATATGACGATAAAGGCGCAATGGTTACCAGCGATTACTGGGATAATCTTGCTGCGGGTTTTAAAGCTTCAATTGTTGTTACAAAAGAATAAGATAAGATCAAATTATTGATCCTATCTTATTACTGTTATCTTCTTATACAATAACTGTTTCTGCATCCGGTTTTTTTCCACTGCCAGTTTCTTTCAATAGAAAACTTACTAAAATTGCTATTGCAATTCCGATAATCCAAAATAGTCCTGCCTGCTGAAAGTGATTTGTTTTGTCCAAACTTCCGTTAAGAGTTCTGCCGAATAAGTGACTGAATAGTGGACTTAGAAGTGTTGTTACCCCAAAAGTTATAAAATTGATGGCTCCTGTAGCACTTCCTTTTACATTGTCTGGATTGGCTTCTTTAATGATAGAATACGGAATCATAGCAGCACCAGAAGCAACTCCTAATAAAAACATACTGTATTTTGCTGGAAACATATTTGGAAAATATAACAGTTGAATTAAAGCGATAATCATAAAGACAGCGCCAAATACCAAAACTGGTTTTCGTTTATTTATCTTGTCTGTAATATATCCCAACAACGGACATCCGAAGACCCAGCCAAAAGCTACCATTGCGCTCGATATTGTTGCGGTATGAAAGTCGAAAGCGCGGTCTTTTTGAAAAAAATCTACTGCCCAAGTCATCGCAAATATCGTTGTCGGCGCAAATAGCAATCCCGAAATTATACCGCAAAACCAAGACTGCGGATTGCTAAAAACGATTTTATAAGGATTTAGCAGACTTTGTTTCTTTTCTATACTTTCTATATTTTTATCTGCGATGTTGGAAGGAGTTATAAACCAAAGTCCGAAAGCTACAATGATTGTGAAAATTCCAATCCAGAGCCAAAACGTATTGATATTCATTCCTTCTTCAATCAACGGCCCAACAACAAATTGTCCTGCAGAACCGCCGAGCATTCCAAGGCATTGTGTAAATCCAATGGCTGTTGCAAGAGATTTTGCAGAAAATCCTTTACTGGCCAAATACACACAGCCCGGAAAAGCAAAAGCGCATCCCGCACCTTGAAACAATCGGCCGACAACACCGCTAAACTGACTCGAAATCATAAATAATAAACAGCCGATTCCTAAAATAAGTGCTCCTGCAAAAAGTGAATATTTAGCTCCAAATCGGTCCAGAGCAATTCCAGCAATTAAACTGCAGGTAGAATAGGTGTAATAATAAGTGCCGACAATTTCTACCAGTCTAATTTCATTCACAGAAAAACTTTGCGAAAGTTCTGGAAACATTACTGCCGGAGCGGAACGTATTACATAATCTAAAAAATAGAAAATCAAACCAAATACCCATGCAATAACATAGTATTTGGTGTATGATTTATTAGTATTTATATCCATGATTCTTTAATTGAGCTTAAATGCCTTCTTTTAAATGTTTGTAGTTGGATTTAATAGTGTCTAAAACTTCTTCCATTTTACCGCCCAGCATTAATCGGGTCATCGATTTTGCCATTCCAATTACTTGTTCCCATTCTACTTTAGGAGGCATTGCCAGTGCATTTGGATTAGTGAAAATATTTAATAAAACAGGAGCATTATGGCGGAAAGCATTTTCAATTGCACCTTGAACTTCTTCAGGTTTATGAACATTTACACCCTGAAATCCCATTGCTTGAGCAATTAAACCAAAATCAGGATTCACCATATCTGTTTCGTTATCGGGCAAACCGCTGACTTCCATTTCAAGTTTTACCATTCCTAAAGCACGGTTGTTAAAAACAATAATTTTAATCGGAATATTATATTGATGAATGGTTGCCAAGTCACCTAAAAGCATAGAAAGACCACCGTCTCCGCACATGGCAATAACTTGTCTTTCCGGATGTGCCAAAGCGGCTCCAATTGCCATTGGCATTGCGTTTGCCATAGAACCGTGGTTAAAAGAACCTAACATTTTTCGCTGCCCCGTTCCTTTAATAAAACGAGCTCCCCAAACACAGCTCATACCAGTATCTACGGTAAAGACTGCATCTTGATCTGCCAGTTTATCAATAATGTGCGCCACATATTCAGGCTGAATAGTGTCTTCTCCGCCATTATCATTAATATAAGTATTCATGCTTTCTTTTACACTGCTGTATAATTTTAGCTGCGCTTGTAAAAAACTATCATCTGTTTTTGCTTCCAAAAGCGGTAGTAAAGCTTCAATCGTATCGGCAACATCACCGCATAAACCCATGTAGAGATTGGCTCTTCTTCCTAAACGTTCTGTACTGGTGTCAATTTGGATGATTTTATTATCTGAAGGCATGAATTTATCATAAGGAAAATCAGTTCCTAATAATAAAACCAAATGAGATTCGTGCATACTGTGATATGCAGAAGGCTGGCCGAGTAAACCTGTCATTCCTATTTCATTAGGATTATTCGGCTGTATGCTCATTTTTCCTCTAAAAGAATACCCAACAGGAGCTTTAATATGTTGTGACAACTGTACCACCTGATCATGCGCTTTTTCAGCTCCAATTCCGCAGAATAAAGTTATTTTAGAACTTTCATTTATGGCTTTTGCTAAATGCTGTAATTCAGTGTCAGAAGGTCGGATAACAGGATTACAATGAAAATATTGAGTAGAAATATTACTTTCAACAGCTTTTAATTCGGAAACGTCGCCCGGTAAACCAATAACAGCAACGCCTTTTTTGCCTAAAGCATGTTGTATGGCTGTTTGGATAATTCTTGGCGCTTGCTCCGCCGTCATAATCATTTGATTATAGCAGCTGCAATCGTCAAAAAGTTTAATGGTATTGGTTTCTTGGAAATAATCCATTCCCATTTCGTTGGTATTAATCGTAGAAGCAATTGCTAAAAGAGGAACATGCGAACGATGCGCATCATACAATCCATTAATTAAATGGACGTGACCAGGACCGCAGCTTCCAGCGCAAACAGCAAAACCGTCTAATTCTGCTTCGGCCGCTGCAGCATACGCGCCGACTTCTTCATGTCGCACATGAATCCATTTTATCTTTCCGCTTCTGCGAATTGCATCATTAAAATGATTTAAACTATCGCCAGTAACCGCATAAACGCGTTTCACTCCAGCTTCTACCAACATGTCTACTAATTGTTCGGCAACTATTTTACTCATGAGTTATATTTTAAAATTAATATTTCGAAAGTGCAGCATTGGTTATGGTTTACTTCTTAATAATTATATTTTAAAGCATTTGGGCAGTAATCTGAAGGGGTTTTATAAAATTAAGGAAAAGATTTGGTTTTTCTAGTAAGGTTCTAAGATACTTAGATGCTAAGATTCTAAGATTTTATTTTTAATTATAAAAAAAAGGTTCAAAGAAAAAAGTTTTATTTTTTTCTTTGAACCTACAGCTAAGAAACTTAGTACCTTAGCATCTCAGAGCCTCAGCCACTAAAATTAAAACGGATCCGCAGTCACTCTAAACTTCATGTCTGCTTTTACGGTAACGTCTTTTGTAAGGGTTTCTTTTAAGGTTACCTGGGTTCTAATTTTGTAGCTTTCTGCTTTTATGTACTGATCTAATTTTTTATCGGTGCAAATTAAATCAATTGTTTTTGCGGAAGTGTTGATATTGTCTTGGTAAGCCAATTCAATTTCATCAGAATTGGTTGTGGAAATATATAAATGAACCGACTTTAAAAACGTAAAAGTTTTATCAGAAGGTTCAGAAATGGATAATTTAAGCGATCTAATTTTTACATCTTTTACCAAACTCGCCTTCGTTTTATTGTTTTCAAATTCTGCTGAAGAATTAGTTGTGACATCTGGAGTGATTATTTCCGATGGTAAATTGATAGGAGATGTGCTCTTGATTTTAATAGAAGTCTCATTCGAAATATTGAAACTTAACAAATCATCAACAGCATCACAAGAAGTTAAAACTAACGATAGCATTAGGGTAACGGCAGCAAATTTTGATTTCATAGTTAAATTATTATTGGGTTTTTCGTTAGATACGAGATATTTTATTTTTTAGTTTTAAGGTTCAAAGGCTCAAAGGAACAAAGTTTCAAAGTAAAAAAAATAAACCTCTGAACCTTTGCATCTTTGAGCCTTTGAACCTCAAAATCGGAACGTTGAAAAAATATTTTATTTTTTCAACGTTCCGATTTTTCAATTTCGAATATAAAAAGTATTTTTGCGCATGCAACACAACGTACTTATTTTAGATTTCGGATCGCAATATACTCAGCTTATTGCGCGTAGAGTTCGCGAATTAAATATATTCTGCGAAATTTTCCCTTACAATCACATTCCAAGTGATTTATCAAGTTATAAAGCCGTAATTTTAGGAGGAAGCCCTTTCTCTGTTAGAGGAGAAGATGCGCCACATCCTGATTTATCGCAAATTAGAGGTAAACTTCCAATGCTTGCCGTTTGTTATGGAGCGCAGTACTTAGCGCACTTCAGCGGTGGGGAAGTTGCAGCTTCAAATACCAGAGAATATGGTAGAGCAAACTTGTCTTATATTAAAGAAGGTGAAACTTTCTTTGACGGAGTTTCAGAAAACAGCCAGGTTTGGATGAGCCATAGTGATAGTATTAAATCACTTCCTGCAAATGCTGTAAAATTAGCAAGTACGCATGATGTAGAATTTGCAGCTTACAAAATTGAAGGCGAAACTACTTATGCAATTCAATATCATCCAGAGGTTTACCATTCAACAGATGGATCAAAAATGCTGGAAAACTTTTTAGTTAAAATTGCCGAAGTTCCTCAAAATTTTACACCAAATGCTTTCGTAGAAGAAATGGTGGCAGAATTAAAAGAGAAATTAGGAAATGATAAAGTTGTTTTAGGATTATCAGGCGGTGTAGATTCTACTGTTGCTGCGGTTTTATTGAATCAGGCAATTGGGAAAAACCTTTACTGTATTTTCGTAAACAACGGTCTTTTGCGTAAAAATGAATTCCAAAATGTACTAGATCAATACAAAGGAATGGGATTAAACGTAAAAGGTGTAGATTCAGGAGATCGTTTTCTTTCTGAATTAGCAGGAATTAGTGATCCTGAAACTAAACGTAAAACTATTGGACGTGTTTTCATCGAAGTTTTTGATGATGAATCACATTTAATCGAAGACGTAAAATGGTTAGCACAAGGAACTATTTACCCAGACGTTATCGAGTCTGTTTCTGTAAAAGGACCATCTGCAACTATTAAATCACACCATAATGTTGGTGGATTGCCAGATTACATGAAATTAAAAATTGTAGAACCACTTAGAATGTTGTTTAAAGACGAAGTTCGAAGAGTTGGAGCTACTTTAGGAATAGATCCTGAATTATTAGGAAGACATCCTTTCCCAGGACCAGGATTATCCATTAGAATTTTAGGAGATATTACTCCAGAGAAAGTGCAAATTTTACAAGATGTTGATTCTGTTTTTATCGAAGGTTTAAAATCTTGGGGATTGTACGACAAAGTTTGGCAGGCTGGAGCAATTTTGCTTCCGGTAAACAGTGTTGGAGTTATGGGCGATGAGCGTACTTACGAAAAAGTAGTAGCGCTTAGAGCAGTAGAATCAACAGATGGTATGACTGCTGACTGGGTTCACTTACCGTATGATTTCTTGATGAAAGTATCAAACGATATTATCAACAAGGTAAAAGGTGTGAATCGTGTAGTTTATGATATTAGTTCAAAACCACCTGCAACAATTGAGTGGGAATAATAGCAGTTTTTAAAATTAAGGTCTTACATTTGTAAGGCCTTAATTTTTTATAACCTACTATTTATGAGAGAACTTTTAACAATTTCTCTTGTCTTTATTTTGTTTTTTAACAAAATAACTGCGCAAGATTCAATTATTGAGCACAAGATTCAAAAAGGAGAAACTGCTTATTTCATTGCCCAAAAGTATAAGGTTTCTATAGATGAGATTTACAAACTCAACCCCGAGTCGCAAAGTGGAATCAAGGATAATCAGATTATAAAGATTCCAGTTCACAACTCCCCAGCAATTATTAAAGAGCAGCAGCAAACACATATTGTTGCGCCGAAAGAAACGCTCTTCGGCTTATCCAAACAATATCATGTTTCTGTAGAAGCCATTCAAAATGCCAATCAAGAAATTCTTGCCAGCGGACTTCAAATCGGTCAAGAATTAATAATTCCTCAAAATTCAGAACATTCATCTAAGCAGGAAACTGTTGTTTCGTCTAAAACCACTCATCAGGTTTTGGCTAAAGAATCTTTGTTTAGCATTGCGAGACAATACAATGTTTCGGTTCAGGATTTAGAAAACTTAAATAAAGAAATACTTCAAAACGGACTTCAGATTGGTCACACGATTGTCATTCCAAACAAAAGAAAAACTTTAGACGGAAAAGTTCGTGTCATTAATCAAGAAACTGTTTTTCATGTGGTTGAGCCAAAAGAAACAAAGTTTTCTATTGCAAAGAAATACGGAATCTCAATTGATCAGCTTGAATCTCAAAACCCGGAAATTGTAAACGGATTGGTGGTTGGCAACAAATTGGCAATCAATACAACAGCAATAAAACCAGCAAACGAAAGTGAAGAACTAATGCTGGCATTGGCAGAAAAGCAGGTTGTGGTTGAAAAAACAAAAGCAAAAACAGTTGAGATCGATGATTTAAAAGATCGTCTTATTGTTCAGAAAGAGATGAATCAGAAAATTATAAAGATTAATGATCTGAAGGTCAATCTGAATGACATGAACGGTTCTAAAGAAAATTCGGTAGAAAAATTGCGTTTGGTTTTAGAAGCCAATAAAAATGTTCAGGATATTTTAATGGCCAAATTAGATTCGTTGGTCAATTCCATGAATAATGATTTGAAAGAATTGAAGAAAATGGATATTTTAAATGTTGATGAATCTAAAAGGTTGGAAAAAAAATCTTCTGAAGGAATCAACAAAACCAATGAATTATCTTCTCAATTAAAGAAAGAACTGGCAGAAAATAGAAAAGTTTATGCCGGTTTAATGAATAAAGTACAGCGAATTGCAGTTGAGGAAAATCAGGAGTATAAGAAGAAAATCCGCGAAAGCGAAAAAAATAACAACTCAGCTTCATTGCAGCAGCGTTTGTCGTTAGAAGAAATTAAACGTTATAAAATAGAGCAGGAGCAGGGTGATGCACAAAATCAGCTTTTGATTGCAAAAATTGACTCACTTGATATTCAGAAAAAAATCGAAGTAAAAAGACACATCAGCAAAGCTGCTTATTATAGTATGGAAGCTAGAAAATTTGATGACAAGCTGGCTTTGGTTAAACTGAAAAAGTATCAGGACGAAGCGGTTAAAAAACAGAACCAAAATAATACTGCCGAAAGTGCGAAAACAATTTCATTGGAAGAAATGAAACAAGAATTGAAAGACAATCCGTTACGAACTGATAAAACAGTAAAAGTGGAAGTTTATGATAATCTTAAAGAAGTTTCGAATGGGTATTACTTAGTTTTGGGTATATTTACAGACGCAGTTGAACGTGATAAGTTTATTATGAAACTCATTGATTCTGGCGATTTTAACGCTAGTTTCTTCTTTAATATTAACAGCCTTTCGTACTATGTTTACAGCGATAAGTTCGAAAACATGGAAGAAGTGCTTTATCAATGCAAGAAAAAAGAAGAAGATGAGTTATATAAAGAAGTCATTATTGCCAAAGTAGAAATTGATTTGAGGTAATTTTTGAACGATTAAACAAACGGCGCGAATTTTGCTTTAAGGAAAATTTGTAACTTGCTTTTAGAATTAGAAATTAAATTGTTTTTAAGCCTTATTATGAAATATTATTTAACATTATTGTCTTTTGTATTCTTTATCTCTTCAAACGCTTTTTCTCAGGAAAAGGTAGTTAAGTATAAAGTTTCCAGTGGAGAAACCATTAATCAGATTGCACAGAAATTTAAGGTAACGCCTTTTGATATTTATCAATTAAATCCAGATGCAAGAACAGGTTTGACTCCTAATTCGGTATTGTTGATTCCGACGAAAACAGGTGAAGCCAAAAAAGAAGTTTCTGAAACAAAAACTCCTGCAGCTTCTGGAAAAGAAGTGATTCATGAAGTGCAGGCAAAAGAAACTTTTTACAGCATTGAGAAGAAATACGGAATTTCGGACGAAGCTTTAAAAGCAGCGAATCCATTTTTAGAAAAAACTGGTGTTCAAATTGGACAAAAACTGGTAATTCCTGCTAAAGGATCTGCTCCAAAAACAGCAGCAAAACCTGCAAAAGAAAAAGGTTCTGAAAAGTATGTATATCACGATGTACAGCCAAAAGAAACTAAATTTGGTATTGCCAAACAGTATAGTATGACTGTTGAAGAATTGGAAAAACGCAATCCAGATATTGTTGCCAGTCTGCCGGTTGGTTATAGATTGACAATCAAAGGAAAAGCTCCGAAAACTGAAACTACTTCTGTAGAGACAGCAAAACCTGCTGAGACTTCTAAAAAAGCAGTGACTTATATGGAATATCAGGTAAAACCAAAAGAAACATTCTATAGTTTAGGAAGAGTTTTTCATTTAACGCAAGAAGAATTGGTAGCATTAAATCCTTCGCTTTCTGAAGGTGTAAAAGAAGGAATGGTTTTGAAAGTTCCTGCAGGATACATTGCACCAGCTCCAATTGTGGCAGCGCAGGTTCCTGTTGATTCTTCAAGTAACAAACCAGTTGAAAATACTGGCGGCGGTATTAAGATTATTGATAAAGTAAAATCTACAGAAAATGATAATGCAGAAATTGTAGAGTTAAGTAAAAAAAGAGGTGCTAATGAACGTAAAAAAGTAGTTCTTTTACTTCCTTTCAATTTAGCGAAAGTACAAAGTGATACTTCTGGAACTGCCAACAGAATTAAAAACGATAAGTTCTTAAACATGACTTTAGATTTTTATTCTGGAGCCATGATGGCAATTGATTCTGCGAAAACATTGAAACTGCCAATTGATGTTGCTATTTATGATTCTCAGGAAACTAAAACGACTTCTAATGTTCCTAGTTTAATTAGTAAACTGCAAGATGCTGATGCGGTTATTGGGCCATTTTACCAAAATAATGCTGAATCAACTGCTAATACACTTCGTTTGTATAATGTTCCTGTTATTTCTCCATTATCAAAAGACAGCGCAAACCCGATTGATAATTTGTATCAGTCTATACCGTCAAATGATGTAATTAAAAATGCTGTTTTTGATTACATGCGTTCTAAAAACGGAAATATTGTGGCAGTTGTAGACAAGAAAAAAGAATCGGTTATAAATTATATTAAACAAAATCAGAGAGGCGTTGCATTTGCTTCGTTAACTGAAACTGGAGGTATAGATGTTGCCAATTTGAAAAGTCTGTTAATGCCAAACCGCATGAATTATGTAGTAATGGAAACAGGAAATACAGCAATGGTTAAAACTACTATTAAAGCTTTAATTGATTCTCAAAAAACGTGTCAGGTGCAGCTGGTAATTCTTGAGCCAAACAGTACACTGGATACAGATGAAATTAGTTTTGATAACTTAGTGAAATTAAAATTGATGTATCCGTCTGTAACTCGCGAAAGCGACGAGCAGGCAGTTTTAATTTATGAAAAACAATACCGCCTGAAAAATAAAGCAAATCCAACTACTTATGCAACAAGAGGTTTTGATGTTACTTTCGATACGATGATGCGTTTGGTACAGGGAAAAACTTTTCAGGAAACGGCAGATTTAATGACTACACAGCAAGTAGATAATAAATTTCAATATTATAGAAAAGAAGATGGCGGACACGCTAATAAAGGTGTTTACATCTTATACTATGACAGTGACTTAACTTTAAAAGTAGCAAATTAATGACATCAAAAGTAACCTATTTAGGAGATTTAAGAACAAAATCAATTCATGTGCAGTCGGGAAGCGAAATCATTTCTGACGCGCCATTAGATAATAACGGAAAAGGCGAGGCTTTTTCTCCAACAGATACAGTTGCAAACGCTCTGGCAAGCTGCATGATGACTATTATGGGAATTAAAGCCCGTGATTTAGAGGTTGATTTTGTTGGCTCAACAGCCGAAGTAACAAAAATCATGAATGCAGAACCAAGAAGAATCGGCGCAATAGAAATTGTATTTGAAATGCAGGGTGTTGCTGATCAAAAGAATAAAACTATTCTGGAGCGTGCAGCAATGACTTGCCCTGTATTCCTAAGTTTAAGCAGTGAAATCGAAAAGAATATTACTTTTAAATGGAAGTAATTTTTAAAGCAATAACTAGAGCCATCTGAATAAAATCAGGTGGCTTTTTTTTTGGGATGGATAGACCTAAAATAAACAAGAGAGCACTTTTTCAATGATGCCCTCTTGCTTCTTTTAACTAACCAATATTTATTCTGAAAACTCCAATTTTTTCAATTTATTCCATCCGCCGCGTGTGAAATCTGGTATTTCAACTGGAGCAGAATTATTATCTAATGAAATTTCGGTTAACGGACCAAGACAAGACCATTCTGCTAAATCATAAACATCCATGTCTAACGGAAGTCCTTTTTGTAAGCAGTAAATTAATCTGTAATCCATAATGAAATCCATACCGCCGTGGCCGCCAACTTTTTTAGCCTGCTCTTCGATTCCTTTTGCGATTGGATGTTTGTATTTTTCCATCAACGCTTTTTTAACGTCAGCAGGAACAAAGGAATGTGCGCTTAATTTTTCATGATTTGGTTTAACGTCATCCCCTAATTCTTTTCCGTCCAAAGCATAACCTTCTAACGGATATTTATTGGCAAAACCTTTTGTACCGCTTAATTGGTACATTCTGCTGTATGGACGAGGAGAAGTTACATCATGCTGAATCTGAATTGTTTTTCCATTTTCAGTACGAATCATGGTCATGGTATGATCTCCGTTTCTAAAATCTTTAATTTCTTTTCCTGATTTTTCTTTGATGTAAGCAGGATTTCCAACAGCTTTTGTGTCCATAGAAACCAAGAAATTCATTTTGTCACCACGGTGGATATTCAGCGCCTGACAGGCCGGACCCATTCCGTGTGTTGCATATACATCGCCTCTGTGTTTGATGTTGTAATCCATTCTCCAGTTGTTCCAGTATTCTCCCCAAAACGGCTGTAAACCATGAATGTAAGAACCTTCAGCATGAAGAATTTCTCCAAACAAACCTTGTTGCGCCATATTTAAAGTCGTTAGTTCGAAGAAATCATAAACGCAATTTTCAAGCTGCATACAATGCTTACGTGTTTTTTCAGAAGTATCAATTAGTTCCCAAATTTCCTTCATTGTCAATGCTCCCGGAACTTCAATAGCAACGTGTTTTCCATCTTTCATTGCCTGAACTCCAATAACAGCGTGATGCAGCCAGTCTGTTGCTACGTAAACTAAATCTACGTTTGGCAATGCTGTTACTTTTCTCCATGCATTTTCATCGCCGTAAAATTCTTGTGCTTTTGGAAATCCAGCTTTGGTTAAAATCTCATTTGCTTTAGAAGTATTTTCTTGAGTCATATCACATAGCGCTACAATTTCAACACCCGGAATATGTGTCATGCGTTCTACTGCTCCAGGACCGCGCATTCCAAGACCTATAAAAGCAACACGAACAGTTGGAATCGCAGGTGCTGTCAAACGTAAGACATCGGTTTGACCTTTAGCACGTGAAGGAGTTTTTGTTTTTATCATTTGAGCCGTTGCAAATGTTCCCCACAACATGATGCAAACGGCCAAAATGAATTTTAAATTACTGGTTTTCATAATTAATTGTTTTAAATGTTTTGATAGTTTTTTGACTATCGGAAATATTGATATTTTTTATTTTTTGAGATTGTCTATTGTAAATTATTAAAATTTATTTCAGGTTTTTTATTGGTCATAGGTCTTGTAAAGTTAGTTTTTGGTGTGGTATAATTATTAAAAAAACCTCCATTTTTTAAATAGAAAGAATCGCTTTCTGTTCCGCCAGAAAAATCCATTCGGTATTCTTTTGCACCAGTATTGTCATTGGTAAATCTAGCGGTATTAATTTCTGTCCAGTTTCCTTTTTCATCACAAATCCATTGATTGTTAAACAAAACCTTACGTGATAAATCTCCTTGTTCTGGAATGAAATTTTCTAAAAAAGAATGAAATCTTTTTAAATAAGTATTGGTTTCTGGACGGTTAAAACTTGCAATCAGCATCCATTTATTTAATTCTGGAGTAAAAAAGTAAGCTGTATAAGTTGTGGTATTGTTTCCGTTTGGAGATCCTTTAAGCAGGAATTTATAAGTTACACCTGCTTTCCAGTTATACTTTAAATAGCTCTGCCCGCCAGAACCTTCATTTCCAAATTCTCCTGTATGCACATTTTCACCTTTCTTAAGCATTTTTATTTTATGAGATTCAGGAATGCTGTTGGGATCATCTGTACTAAAAGGACTCCAAACCGAAAATAAAACTCTTCTTTCGGTGGCTGAATTGACCTGAATTCCGAAATAACCTTCGCCAAAACCATTTGCCATAAAATAAGAACCAATTTTGTCTTCGTTCTGAGGAACGGTAATTTCGTTGTAAAACCATTGGGCATTTATGTTTTCTGGAACAGGATAATTTAAGTGAACAGATGGACCGCGTCGTCCCCAATGATAAAAATTCCCTTCGTTATTTGGAACATAAGAAATTTTTCCGTCGTAATCAGCGCTGGAAATTTTTAATCGATTAATAGATGGAAAACGATCACCAGTTTTACTAATTCCCTTTATTTTCAGAGCCACATAACCTTCCTGATTAATCTTCCAGTTTCCTATTATAAGAGCTTTTTTTGAAGCATTGAAAGTAACTTTTTTTGTTTCATTATTAATTGAAAATTCAAGCTCTGATTTTCCGTAGACCTCTACAGATTCTTCTACAGAAATCTGGAAAGTTCCGGGTTTAAAAATTCGGAAATACACCGTAAAGGTTTCATCAGCATTTTTCCAGTTCTCGATGCCATTGTCTGTTATCGTATTGTTTTCGTCTAAATGTTTAGAACTGAATGCATTTCCTGCTAATGGTAAAGAAATCTCCGTTTTTGGATTTTCGAGAACATTATTTTCAGTATTCGTTTCATTGTGATCGGCACAAGAAAAAGATACAAGTGAAAAAGCTAAAATCAGGTTGAGTAAATTTTTCATTAGTAAGTATTGAATGATTAACTTTTTTTAAACCTCTCTAGTTTTGCAGCTAGAGAGGCTGTTAAAAACAATAAACAAATCTAAAACGATTATGGGTTTTGGGTTAACGTTCCCGGATAAGCATTAATTTCTGACTGTGGAATATATTGTACCACTCGTAAACTTGAAGCGGGAACATCGTTCATTGGTAAATGCGGACCAGGATAACGACGAGTCATTGTCTGCCCGTTTCTGTAAACATCGTAACCGCGGTGCGCTTCAAATGCAAGTTCCAATTGACGTTCTTCATCAATTCTTTGTACGGCATTTGTGCTGTTTAAAGAAGTGTAGCCGCCTCCTGCAATCGCTCTTTCACGAACAATATTCAAATTTGTCAATGCATTGGTATAATCTCCTTTTTTGGCGTAAGCTTCAGCGAGATTCAAATACATTTCGGCCAGTCTTGAAATGATAGGAGAGTGCAAGTGGGAATCATTATCCTGCAGTGAACATTTTGTGATATAATACATTGGATAAACACGATTTAGAAGCATCATATAATCTTTTTCACCAGTATATGTTTTTCCTTCGTATACAATTGAATATTGATTTTCTGCAGCGTTTACGGTGGTCAAATTATAATTTGTACTTCCAATGGTAATAAAAAACGAACCATCAGGATTGCGTTTTAAAGGCTGCTGCATATAGTTGTATCCAGTTTGAGTTCCACCAGCATTGTAGACATCGTATATAAAACGGAAAGCTTCTGTTTTGTTCCCTGCAGCGTCTGTTGCATATTGCGGATCAATAAAGGCCCAGCGTGCATCGTTTTTTCCTCCCGCTTTTCGAAGCAAATCTAAATATTTGGCACTGGCATACATTTCTCCCCAGCCTTGACCTTGAATATTGGCATACATACCTCCAATTCCGTAATAATGATCGTAGCCAGAAAACTCAGATGCAACTTGCTTTACTGCAAAAATGGTTTCTGTTTGTTCGGGAGCATCAGGAGCATAAGTATTATATTTCATAAAACTTGCACGGCTTAACAAACTGTAACGGCCGCTTGAAATTACTTTGTTTGAATATTCGATAGATAATGTTGCATACTCTTGATTTGGCGTTTCATAAGTACCGCTCATATATAAATAGATTCTCGAAAGCATTGCTTGTGCTGCTTCTTTTGTGGCATAAGCAGCTGTTTTATCTGCATTCATTAAAGCTTCTGCTTTTTTCAAATCGTTTATAGCCTGCGCATAAGTGTCTTTTACAGTAGAGCGATCTGGTAATGTCAGGTTGTTTAAATCTGCAGGAAGGCCATTTACAATTGGAACCCCTAAATTATTTTCAGGAGATTGTGCATAAGGTCGTCCGTATGTTTTGCATAAGTAGAAGTAAATCATACCTCTTAAGTAATAAGCTTCTCCCAATTGCTGGTCGACAGCATCGCTTTCACCTTCTTTAATAATTTTTATTAAATCGCTAGACTGCGAAATAATTTTATAACTATTATTCCAAAAAACAGATAAACGACCGTTATTGGTAACATGCTGATAGGAAATAAAAGAATAAAAAGCATCAGTAGAAGTTCCTCTAATCATAATATTGTCGCCTGGATATTCGCCGACTCTATGCATAACATCAGACCAGCCTTTAAGCTGTGCATAACATCCGTTTAATAAAACTTCAATAGAAGCTTCTTTATCTTCCTGAATTTTGTCTTGTGTATAGGAATCAAATGGTTCTCTGTCTAACTCACATGAAGACAGGAAACTAATTGCTGTAAGTAATAGAAATATCTTTTTCATGATTTTGTTTTTAAAGAGTTAAGTTAAGTCCCAATACCACTTTTCTTGTTGAAGGATAAACCTGTGTAGCAACCCCTGCAATGGCACCATTGATAGGTGGAATTTCGGGATCGACTCCAGAATAATGTGTGATCGTGAATAAATTCTCTCCAGCGATATAAAGTCTTAGATTTGAAATATAAAGACTTTCGATAGGCATGTTATAGCCAAAAGTCACACTTCTCATTTTTAAATAAGTACCAGTTTCGAGGAAACGAGAAGAAGCTTTATTTGAGTTGCTTGGATTGTTGTAAATTGCCTGCGGATGTGTTGCAATATCTCCAGGTTTTTCCCAACGGCTCCAGCCGCTATGTAAGTTCATTTGATTACGGTCTGTATAAGCACCGTCTGAATCAAATTCAGCTCTTGCATAATTGTAAATTTCTCCGCCTACAGAATAACTGAAAATCGCTGCAAAATCGAATTTTTTATAATTTAGATTTGTAGAAAAACCACCAAAGAAGTCGGGTGTATAAGCTCCAATTACTTTTTGGTTTTTAGAAGCATCTGCATAGTCGTAGGTTTTTACACGAGCTCCGTTTGCGTCTGTTGTCATCCATTGCGGTTTTCCATTCTCTGGATCTACACCAGCCCATTCTGTTAAATACCAGCTGTCTACATCTTTTCCTGGAGTAAGCAGTTTAGAAGCAGAACCTGCTATACCGCTCCCGTCTCCCACAATAATTTGCGTTTTGCCTCCGTAAAGACTTGTAACTTTATTTTTGTTTGTACCGATGTTGGCATCAACAGACCATTTTAAGTTATCATTTTTGATAATATCTACATTTATCGATGCTTCAAAACCTCTGTTGTTTACCGCTCCAACGTTTCTCCAAATGCTTGTTACGCCAATTACACCTGGAAGAGGCACTCTGTATAAAAGATCAGAAGTGTTTTTGTTGTAATAATCCAAAGTTATATTCACACGGTTGAATAATCCGATATCCAAACCAACATCGCCGGTATATGTTTTTTCCCAGCTTAAATCTGGATTGGCCAATTGTGAAATTAAGGCTCCAGGATTTTCGTTGTAACTCTGTGAAAAAGAATACAGCGGAAGGTGAGGGTATAAGCTGTTCGGTCTATTTCCAACAGAACCGTAGCTCGCTTTCAATTTTAAGTTATTTATAAAATCAGCATGAAAAAAGCTTTCTTTATGAATGTTCCATCCACCGCTTATAGAAAAGAAATTTCCATATTGCGCATTATTTCCAAAGTTTGAAGCCCCATCACGACGAAAAGAAACTTGTGCTAAATAACGATCGTCATAAGAATAATTCAAATTCGACAGCAAAGATTGCACAGCCCATTGAGATCTTCCCCCTGCTACTTTTTCTGGAACTGCGGCTGCATCTGCAACAACAATCCCGGGCGGAATTCCAGTTGCGACTCCGTTGCTGTATTTAGAATTGTATTCGTTCCATTCGTAACCTGCAACAGCATTAATACTGTGTTTATCAATATTGGTATTGAATCTCAAAAGCTGGTTGGTGTAAACTCTATTATAAGTACTGAAATAATCTTCAATTCTACCTTTAACTGCTTCGCCCGATGAAGATCTAGGATCTGAATAATAAGTCGAATTGTAGTTTCCGAAAATGTAATTATTTACAGAAGCAAAAGTCAGCCAGTTTGTAAATTTAATATCAAAATCCATATTTCCACGAACGGTGTAACTTTCAGATTCACCATAATTCCATTGTAGATCATACAAGTAATTAGAGCCGGTTGTGTTTACCCATGTCGGATTTGGAGCATTTCCTACTAGAGTTCCATCTTCTGAATATGGACTATCCCACGGCATGTTTCCGTATAAAGCGCCTACAGAATGCTGCTGGTCAAATGTTGTTTCTTTGGTTAAATTTATTTGAGGACGCAGTGTAAACCAAGTGTTCGGTTTGTACTCAAATTTCATTAAACCATTGTATTTTTTATATTCGTAACCTTTTACGGCTCCAGTTTCATCGTAATATCCTAGAGAAACGTAGCTTTTAAAATTATCACCGCCTCCGCTAATAGATAAATTATAATCGTTTGCTATTCCTGTTTGAGTACCATTGTTCCACCAGTCATAGTTTTTATTTCTTAATTCTGGAGTCCACCACCATACATTTTCAAAATCTTCTTTATTAGCAAAAGAATCATATAAGTCATATAATTCTGCACCGTTCATAATATCAAAATTTCCGTTGTTGATTGTAGTCAATGCTGTTCTCGCAGAAAAGCTGATAGTCGGTTTTCCTTTTTTACCGCTTTTTGTGGTTACAACAATAACTCCATTTGCACCCTGAGAACCATAAACGGCCGTAGAAGCAGCGTCTTTAAGAACAGTTAGTGTTTCGATATCTGCTGGATTCATATTTCCAGAACTGTTTCCAACAATGACACCATCGATAACCCATAACGGATCTGTACTTCCGTTTACAGTAGTTCTACCGCGGATTATAATTTTTCCCACTGATCCTGGCTGGCCTCCGCCTGTGTTTACAAAAACACCAGTAGCTTTTCCTGCAAGCATATTTTCAACAGCTGGTGTCGTAATGTCAACGATTTTTTTGTTGTCTAAAGTCTGAAGCGATCCCGTTAAACTCTCTTTCTTTACTTTACTGTATCCTACAACGACAACTTCGTCCATTTGCTGGCCTAATTCTTTCATTATTATTTTTAAAGAAGAATTTCCTGCTGCAGTTTCTTGTTCCTGCATTCCAAGAAATGAAAACACTAAGATTGTTGAGGAACTTGGAACTTCGATGGCAAAACTACCGTCCATATCGGTTTGAACACCAGTTTTACTCCCCTTAATCACAACATTCACTCCAGGAATTGGAGTTCCTTTTTCGTCGACTACTTTCCCTTTTACAACTTTTTGAAATGCCAATAAACTGGTTTTGTTTGAAGCGATTTCACTAATCGGTGCTGCAGACGCTGCTTGAATACTTAAAGACAACAATGAAAACAAGGCCGTTTTTAAGCTTTTTTCAAGTACTGAATGCATTCTAAAAGTGCTGGACTTTTTAGCGAATACTTTTTTCATACTCTGGTTAGGTTTTGGTTAATACTTGAGTTTTTTGTTTAGTTGATTTTTTCTTTTTTCAATTAAAATTTTGGTTTTGTTGACGTTTTTGAATTCGTTTTTTTAGCTAAAAATGATCGAAAATGAATGAATATTTTGCCCTCAAAATTCTAATTGCTCGACGAAACTATTGATTAAAATTTTATAAAACAAGAAAAAACACAAAAAATGTGCTCGAACACACAAAATTTATGTTCTCGAGCACATAAAATTGAAGCAGTGATTTTTTTTCGCCAAAAATGTTGCAGATATTCTAAAATAAAATGTAAAAATGACAGTTGCTAGATTTAATCGGATTCTTAGAGGGTTGTTTTCTTTTTTAAAGAATATAAGGCGCATTAGTTTTTTACTAAGAATTTCGCAATTGTCGATTTCTAATGTTAAGAATTAATCAAGTATTTTTAAGATTAAGATATGTGAGTTTTTTCTTTCTCTCTTCTTTTTATTTCGAAATTGAAAAATGAGCATTAGATTTTATGAAAAAGTTTGTCTTATTTAGCAGTTACAAAATAGATGCAAAATGCTGTTGTTCTTGAAGCGTTAAAAAGTGATCATAAAAAGCACTTTTTTTTATTTTGGAAAATTAAATAAAAGCAAAAAAATGAGTTCAGATTTAAAAGCCTATAAAGTCAATTTTGTTAAACAAAAAGAAAAAGTAAATATTGAGAATTTAGATTATGATTTTTGGAAAAAAGCAGATTGTTTAACAGATTTTTGCTCGCCTTGGAAAACAGGATCATTTTCAAAAATTGAATTTCGGGCAAGATGGGATCTAGACTTTTTGTATTTTAATTTTCAAGTGTATGACTCGGAAATCTATACTGACAGAAAAGACAATTCTACAGATAGTATTTGTAATTCAGACCGAGTAGAACTTTTTTTTAGAAAAGATAAAAAACTAAGTCCCTATTACTGTCTCGAAATGGATGTCGATACTCGTATTCTAGATTTTGAAGCTTATCCTTATTGGAACTTTGACTATAATTGGAACTGGCCAAAAGGACATTTAGAAATTTTTTCGTTTAAAAATCCCAATTCTTTTACTGTTCAAGGAAAAATAAGTATGGCTTCTTTAAAAGAATTAAATTTGATTCAAGATAATACTATCGAAGCAGGTGTTTATCGAGCTAAGTTTTCAAAGAATGAAAATCTAGAATATGAGCCAACCTGGATTTCATGGATTAATCCCAATACAGAAAAGCCTAATTTTCATACCGCTTCTTCATTCGGAAAATTTATTCTTGAAGAATAATCTAGAAATCAATAGATATAGAAATCTGCATTTTCGACATTAATAATATCAATTGGCAGTAAAATCGTTTCGGGTATTTCTTTGCTGTACAAGAAATGCTCTGCCAGCGTGCTCACGCCAAGATAAGCCTGTCTTTTTTGGTTTTGATGAATCAAGAAATGCAGTAATCCTTCGTTTAAATAATTCACATTTTTTTCGATTAAATCGTAACCAATCAAGGCTGTCTTTTTACCTTTTTGGGCAGCTAGAGTGGCAGCAATTTGATAAGCTTTGGAAGTTGTGATAAAAACACCGCTTAAATCTGGGTTTTCTTCTAGAAAATTTAAAAACTTACTTTCAACATTCGGATGTTTTAATTTTAGCGTTGTCAGCGAAAAAGAATCCAGTTTCTTTTCTTCAAAATAACTTCTAAAACCTTTTTCTTTTTCCTGCATATGAACAGCATTTTTCAGACTTTCATCAATGTGTACAATTGCAATTTGCCCTTTAGATAAAATTAAGTTCATTAAACTGGCAGCTACTCGTCCGCTTTTGTAAAGATCCTGACCCACAAAGCACTTTACAGAATTTGACTGTACCTGATTATTGAAAGTATTCACAATAATATTCGATTCATCATAAACCTTAAGGGCTTCGATCGTTTCTTTATGAAATACCGGAGCAATTAAAACAGCATCAGGTTCAAGGCTTAAAACAGTATTATTAGCGTTGACAAATGACTTTTTATTTTCTGGATTAAAATAATGGATAGCAATATTGACACTGTAAGGTTTAAATTCCTTAACAGCATCTTGAATACCATTTACACAAGGCAGCCAGTACGAATCTATTTCTGGATCTGGAAGCAAAACACAGATTTTGTAGATTTTAGTGTTTTTTAAGTTTCTGGCAATTAAGTTTGGCTCATAATCAATAACGTTCAAAACTTCATTAATCTTTTCTAGCGCGGCAGGAGAAACTTTTCCTCTATTGTGAAGCACACGATCGACAGTTCCTTTAGAAACTCCAGCCATTTGCGCAATATCCTTAATGGTGTACTTTTTATCCATAAAAGCAAATATAAAAACTTTGGTTTAATAAATATAAGTTTTAAGGAAATCAACTAGTGTGCTCGAGAACATAATTTTAGTGTGTTCGAGCACATTTTTATATTTTTTCTTGTTTTATAAAAATATAATATATAGTTTCGTAGAATCAAAAACGAAAATTTTAAATAAAATTGTAACCTAATAATATTGTAATTATTTGAAATACAATATTTTAATAAAAGTGCTTAAGTGAGAAAAATTACTTCATTAGCTCCCGGCCGAACCTGTCTTTTTGGAGATCATCAAGATTATTTAGGCCTGCCTGTTATAGCCTGCGCCATAGATCGAAATATTAAATTAATTGCCAAAGAAAATCAATCCGCGTCATTCGTTCTAAATATGATCGATATAAATGAAATTCGGGTAATAGATATTCATGATGCTTTCGAAAAATTAGAACCCAGAGATTATTTTGGATCCGCTTTGCGAGTTTTACGCAGATATGGATGTAAGCCTGCAACAGGCTATACCATAACGATTACGGGAGATATTCCAATTAATTCAGGAACGTCCAGTTCATCAGCCTTATTAATGGCCTGGATCCGATTTTTAATTGAAGCTTTTGGAATTGATCATGAAGTTACTCCTGAGTTCCTTTCCAAAGTAGGATACGAATCCGAAGTTTTAGAACATGGAGAACCTGGCGGCATGATGGATCATTTTAGTATTGGTGTTGGAAATATTGTTTACATTAATACTAAAAAGCCTTTTTCTTTCGATGTGATTGGAACTGGATTAAAAGGTTTAATTACTGGAGTTTCTGGAGTTCCCAAAGAAACAATTGGCTTAATAGGCGAATTGAAAGGAAATGCTTTAATGGCAATTGATATCGTAAAACAAAACTATCCCGATTTCGATCTCAATACATCAGAGATCGAAGATTTAGATAATTATAGAAATTGTCTTCCAGATCGTTTGATTCCATACTTTGAGGCGGCCATCAAAAATTACTATTATACTAAAGAAGCATTAAAAGAATTTGAAAAATCAGTTTTAGATCTTCAAAAAATTGGCGCTTTAATGAATGGTCACCACGAAGTTTTGCGCGATCTGCTAAAAATTACAGTTCCAAGAATTGATGCTATGATTAATGCAGCTTTGAAAGCAGGAGCATACGGTGCAAAAATTGTAGGTTCTGGCGGCGGAGGCAGTATTGTAGTGATTGCAGATCCTAAAAAAGAAGACGTAGTGATTGAAGCAATATTAAACGCGGGAGCAGAAGAAGCTTACGCAGTAAATGTTGATCCAGGAGTACGAATTATTGATAATATTGAAATTTAAATAAGATGCACGACAATTTAGTGATTTTAGCAGGTGGAGCTTCTTCACGCATGAAAAAAGAAGCGGTATTGGATAATTTATCTGCTGAAGAAATAGCGCAGGCTAACGAAAGAAGTAAAGGTTTAATTGGGGTAGGAGCAAGCGGAAGGCCTCTATTAGATTATCTTTTGTGGAATGCGAAAAAAGCAGGTTACAAAAACATCTATATTATAATAGGTGAACAAGGCGAATTATTTAAGGAGTTTTATGGAAGTCAAATGAAAAATAATGATTTCCTCGGCCTTAATATTTCATTTGCTGTACAATATATTCCAGAAGGAAGAGTAAAACCCTTTGGAACTGCAGATGCATTGTTTCAAGCTGTAGAACAATATCCAGAACTCAATTCTCAATTTTATTCAGTTTGTAATAGTGATAACTTATATTCTGCAGCAGCTCTTCGTGCTTTAAGAGAAACCGAAAGTCCGAATGCTTTTATTAGTTATGACCGAGATGCAATGGAATTTCCGCAGGAACGTATTTCGCGTTTTGCAATTGCAAAATTAGACGAGAATAATCAGCTTTTGGATATTTTAGAAAAACCTTCCGAAGATGTTTTGGAACAATACAAAGACGCCAAAGGAAAAATACGAGTAAGCATGAATGCTTTTAAGTTTAACGGCAAGACCCTATATACACATCTTCAAAATTGTCCTGTTCATCCAGAGCGTGACGAGAAGGAATTGCCGACGGTACTTTTAAACTCCGTTAAGGAAAATCCGAATACTACAGTCGGAATTCCGTTTTCTGAGCATGTTCCCGACCTAACTGCAAAAGAGGATATTGCTGATGTAAAAGCGTATTTGGCAAAATATTACCCTGATTTAAATTGGAATAATAAAAATTAACAAAATATTTATATCTAAATTAGAGATTAAGGAAAATTAATGTACTACTTTTGTTTTGCAAAAAAAATGCAGATATTTGCATAAATTACGCATAAGGTAATTAAAGCGTTGATTCTAATTTAGATTTTGAAAAAACTAATCTATAACCAATCAACCCAAAAATTATGACAAACATTCAAAGTACAGTACAGTTAGAAAAAAAGAATACCATTGTTCCAATGGTAATTTTAACCTTGTTATTCTTTATTCTAGGATTTGTAACCTGGCTGAACGGACCTCTAATTCCGTTTTTTGAATTGGCTTGCGAACTAACTTCTTCTCAAGCCTACTTTGTGACTTTCGCATTTTATATTGCCTATTTTGTAATGGCAGTTCCTTCTTCCTATATTATTGAAAAAGTGGGGTATAAGAATGGAATTTCTTTAGGGTTATTAATCATTGCAGCTGGAGCTTTTATGTTTTATCCGGCCGCCGCAAGTCGAACATTTGTCTTCTTTTTATTAGCATTGTTTGTAATGGGAACTGGTTTAGCAGTTTTGCAGACAGCCTCAAATCCTTACGTTGTGGTAATTGGACCAAGAGAAAGTGCTGCAGCTAGAATCAGCGTTTTAGGTATAGCCAATAAATTAGCAGGATTTGTTGCTCCACTTGTGCTTACAGTTCTGGTTTTGTCTAATATGCAGGACTTCACAGCAGAGAAAATTGCTTTAATGGATGAGGTGTCCAAAACAAATGCTTTAAATTCACTTGCATTGCAATTGCAAAGACCTTATCTTTATATGGGGTTGATTATAACTGTTTTGGCTTTGCTGGTTAAATTTTCTCCTTTGCCGGAAATTGATCTTGATGAAGAAGGAAATGTTTCTCATTTAAATATTTTCAAACAAATCAAAAACGCGTTTAGATATCCTCAGCTGGTTTTGGGAGTAATTACTTTAATGCTGTATTTATCCGCAGAAGTTTTAGCTGGAGATTCGATTGGAGGTTTTGGAAAACAGCTTGGGGTTTATGGTAATGATGGGAATTTTTATCTAAAGTTAACGTCTTTTACCATGTCAGCAATGGTTGTTGGGTATGTGCTTGGGATCGTTTTAATTCCTAAATATGTTTCGCAGGTAACAGCTTTAAAAGTCTCAGGAATTTTAGGTATTATACTGGTTTTGACAATTGTGTTGATTTCTCCAAAAATATTAGTTGCGCTTCCTAGAATTCCACAAATACCATTGGTAATTCTTTTAGTAGCACTTTTAGGATTAGCAAATGCTTTATGCTGGCCGGCAATCTGGCCAATGGCTTTGCAGGATTTGGGCGGCTACACAAAGATTGGAAGTGCCATTTTGATTATGGGAATTATTGGTGGTGCAGTTTTTCCGTTATTTTATGGAATGATTACCGAAATTATCAATACTGCAAATCTTGCAAAAAATATGCAAAACGTTTCGAGAAGCGGTAATCAGATAGCTTATTTGATGTTACTGCCGTCTTATATAATGATTTTATTTTATGCTGTAAAAGGGCATAAATACAGGAAATGGAAATAGTGAACAAAAATAAAAATTAATATATCATGTTAAAAAGTAAAATCGACAAAGCAACAGGTTTCGAAAAAAGATTCGAAAACATTAATACAGTTGTTTTTGAAAACTCAACAGATGCTTCAAAAGAAGTAGCGCAGGAAATAGCGTCTTTAATTAAAGAAAAACAAAATGAAGGGAAACCTTGTATTTTAGGATTAGCAACTGGTTCTTCTCCAAAAGGATTATATGCAGAATTGGTTCGTCTGCATAAAGAAGAAGGTTTGAGTTTCAAAAACGTTATTAGTTTTAATTTGGATGAATACTATCCAATGGAGCCAAATTCAATCAATAGTTATGTTCGCTTTATGAAAGAACTTTTGTTTGACCATGTTGATATTTTACCAGAAAACGCACACGTCCCAGACGGACTTTTAACAAAAGAACAAATCGCAGATTATTGCCATCAATACGAAGCAAAAATCGAATCTTTAGGCGGGATCGATTTACAGATTCTTGGAATTGGAGGGAACGGACATATTGGTTTTAATGAATCTGGTTCGCTTCAAAACTCTAAAACTCGTTTGGTCGCACTAGACCATATTACAAGAGTTGCTGCAAGTAAAGATTTCTTTGGTTTAAATAATACACCAAGAACTGCTATTACACTTGGAGTAAAAAAAATCATGGAAGCTAAAAGAGTAATCTTATTGGCTTGGGGAGAAGGAAAAGCAAACATTGTAAAAAAATCTGTTGAAGACGAAGTGACAAACCGAGTTCCAGCTTCATTCTTGCAAGAACATAACAATGCAGTATTTGTTTTAGATAAAGAAGCTTCTTCAAAACTTACAAGAATTAACAAACCTTGGTTGGTTGAAAAAATCGTTTGGACAGATAAATTAACTCGTAAAGCGGTTTTAGGATTGGCATTAGATCTTAAAAAACCAATTTTAATGCTTACAGATGCAGATTATATCGAAAACGGTATGAGCGATTTATTGGCAGATTCAGGCCCAGCTTACGATACTAATATTAAGATATTTAATAAATTACAAAATACAATTACAGGCTGGCCAGGTGGAAAACCAAATGCAGACGACTCAAATCGTCCAGAAAGAGCGGAACCCGCTAAAAAACGTGTATTGATTTTCAGTCCGCATCCAGATGATGATATTATCAGTATGGGAGGAACTTTTATGCGTCTGCAAGAGCAGGGGCACGAAGTACACGTAGCGTACCAAACATCTGGAAACATTGCAGTAGCAGATGATGAAGCGCTTCGTTTTGCAAGATTCGTAATTGATTACAATGAAAAATTCGGAATCAAAAGTGAAGAAGCGGATAATATCTATAAAAAAGCAGAATCATTCTTAGAGAATAAAAAGAACAGTGAAATTGATATTCCTGAAGTTCGCTACATTAAAGGTTTGATTAGAAAAGGAGAGGCGAGAGCAACAAGTCATTTTGTTGGTCTGCCGGACAGCCAGATTCATTTTATGGAATTGCCTTTCTATGAAACTGGTACAATCGAGAAAAAACCAATTGGTACAGAAGATATTCAATTGACAGTAGATTTAATCGAAAAAATTAAACCACACCAGATTTACGCAGCGGGAGATTTAGCAGATCCGCACGGAACTCACAAAGTTTGTTTGGATGCGATTTTTGAAGCGGTAAAAGTTTTAAAACCAAAAGAATTCATGAACGACTGCTGGTTATGGTTGTACAGAGGTGCTTGGCAGGAATGGGGAATTGACGAGGTTGAAATGGCGGTTCCGATGAGTCCAGATCAGGTTTTAGAAAAACGTCACGGAATTTTCAAACACCAATCTCAAAAAGATGGAGTGGTTTTCCAAGGGACAGATGCAAGGGAGTTCTGGCAGAGAGCAGAAGACAGAAACCGCGAAACAGCTGAATTGTACCACCAATTAGGTCTGGCGACTTATGCGGCAATGGAGGCTTTTGTGAGATGGCACTACTAAGATGCTAAGGTTCTGAGATGCTAAGATTCTAAGTTTTTTTTAGTGTTTTTAGAAACTAGTAATAAGTCTTTAATAATATTTTTGAAGCAGGAAGAGGGAGCGAAAACAAGTTCTTTTTTCTTGCTTCTTTTTTTTAGTCTCTAAGTTGCTGAGATGCTGAGGTTCTAAGATTCGAAGATTTTAATCTGAAAGAATCTTTTATCCCGATAGCTATCGGGAGTGGCAAAAGAAAAAATAAATGGTAGTTTTGCATGCAGTTGGAGTAAGAGGAAAATCGAATAAGTTTTTTCTTTTGCTTCTTTCTTCTTAAAAAAATGGATCAAGACAAAAAACAGCTTATAAAATTAGCGCACACTAAAATGCCTTTCGGTAAATACGAAGGCAGATTTTTAATTGATCTTCCAGAATACTACGTAGTTTGGTATCATAATAAAGGATTTCCAAAAGGAGAATTAGGGCAGCAGCTGCAATTGATATACGAGTTAAAATTGAATGGCTTAGAAGAATTGATTCGAAATATTAAAAAGCAATATCCGAAACCCTAAAAATGGAATGAAAATTGTCTTATTTTGTTATTTTTTTGTCTTTTTATAAACTCTTTAATTAAAATTTGTGATTATAATTGTATTTCTTTTTGGTGAGAAAATATGAGAATAATCCAAAGTGCCTGGGCTTGCAATAAACCAAATTTGTTAACTACAAGTTTAGGTTGGCTTTCTCCTGAGTATAATTTAATGTCTTGGACATTAAGTTGTTTACAATTAAAAAAATATTTTCCAGAACTAATTTTATATTGTGATAGTGTTTCTGCTAAAATGTTAATTGATACTTTACAACTTCCTTATAGTGATGTTGTATGTAATCTGGATTCCTTAAACATATATCATCCACAACTATGGGCGTTGCCTAAAATTTCAGCATATTCACAGCAAGAAAAACCTTTTTTACATGTTGATGGTGATGTCTTTATTTGGGAAAAATTTGATGATCGCTTATTAAAAGGTAATCTTATTGCTCAAAATATGGAGGAAGCTACAAATTATTATGAAAAAATAATGATTTCTTTAGAATCTTCTCTAAACTATTTTCCAGATGAGATTAAGAATGAAAGAAAATTAAAAAAAAAGATTTTAGCCTATAATGCTGGAATATTTGGAGGTAGTGATATTTCATTTTTCAGAGAATATACAGAAAAGGCTTTTGATTTTGTTGGTAAAAACATATTGAATCTTTCTAAAATAAATGTTTCTAATTTCAATATATTTTTTGAACAATACCTTTTTTATTGTCTAGCAAAAAAATATGGGAAGAAAGTTGAGGTTTTAATATCAAAAAAAATTGGTGATAATCAATATAAAGGTTTTGGAGACTTTGGGAAAGTTCCTTATGAGAAGCATTACTTGCATTTATTGGGGAGTTATAAACGAAACGATTTTGTCTGTAAACAAATGGCGGGCAGATTACGACAAGACTATCCAGAATATTATTATAGAATAATAAATCTTTTTAAAACGAATAAATTACATCTTTTTAAGGATTATTATCATTTAGAAAATACCACACAAAAATTTTTACTAGATAGATATAATTTTTTGATTAAAGAAAAATCAAAACTGAAAAAAGAGACTTTAGAGTCATTAAATTTTAATTTTAAAAGAGATTTAAAAAAAGAAATTGGAAATATTAAACTGAATAAAGAACAGTTTATAGATTTTGAAATATTTAATAAAAAAATTGATGCCATAGTTAAAAAAGATTTTGTGCTTTTTTCTAGGGATTATTTATACGCCAGAGATTGCAAAGCAAATTCTTATTTTCAAGATTTGTTTGAAAATAGTTCTCAAATTTATTCTAAAGTACTAGTAAGCGATAAAGATTTCCATTTAATTGAAAGCAAATATAATTGGAGTTCTTTTATTGAAAAGCAAAAAGTGAAAGATGAAAATGAAATTGTGGTTTTAGAAGAATCCGAAACAAGTTTTTCTGCTCTTGTAATTCCAGAATGTGATCAAGACAGATTTTCGTTAGTTTATGTTGATTCTCTTGATTTACTTATCCTGGATATTTTAAAAAATAAAAAAAGCGTTAGAGAATTATTGGAAGAACTTAAAAAATATTTCGATAAAAATGAACTTAAGGAGAATATTGGAGAGTTTGAAGAACTGATTTTTGGAAGGATAAAATTAGGCTTTCATACAAAATTAATAAAATACGTGAAAATATAATTAATTTATAAAATTAACACAGAAAATAATATTAAAATTAATATTTTTTGGTGTTTTTACTTACTATTTAAAATTTATATTATGAAAACAATTAAGAAAATTAAATTCAGTGACATTAAAGGAATGTTGAAAAGAGATGGAATGAGAGAAATTATTGGTGGATCTGGGGGAGGAACTATAGGTTCTGGAGGCCAAGGAAACTACGGTTTCGGAGGCGGAGGTGGGGGTACCGCTCTTAGCAGTAATCCATTTGACTCAAGTTTTAGTGGAAGTAATTATGGGGGATTTGGAGGTAGTAATGTTGCTGGAGGAGGTGTTTATGGAACTGGGTCAATTACAGGGGCAGGAGAAAGTAGTTATCCAGGTTCGCCGTATTACAGTGTTTCAGCTGGAATAAATAATTTAAATTCTTCTACATCTAGTTCCAATTACAGCGGTACTGGCGGTTGGATGCTAAATAGTGATGGAAGTAGAACTACAAATGATCCTACTGCCATTAGCCGTTATTTAGGTTTTTTAAGTGCAAACAATGGTAATGTAACAAGTAACCAGATGTATGACTTTTTGAATAGAGAAGTCAGCGCTGGAGGACGAGAAATAAATAATAGTAATTTGCCAGGCATAGTTTTAAATGAAGTTCCAGTTGTTAATAATTACAAAGGTCCAAGTACAATCCCTCAAGGAGTGGTTTATGATAATGGGATACTTCATATTAACAGCACTCATAGTGGTCAAGGCGGGGCAATTAATAGTACTCCAGCACTATTGACATCTTTTACAAAGACTCAACTCATAGACGGTTTTAATAAAATAAATTTCTCAAGTATAGCACATAAATCAATTATTGATTGGGATCCTACAAAGAATGATTTTAATTATAATATCACTTTTCAGCCAACAATGAAACTGAATTCCGAAGCGGCTTATTCAATAGCTCTTTACGAAAAATTATCCTTAACTGTATATGATAAGGATAGTAATAAAGCAAAGCATACGACAGTTGGTTTTGGTCATAAATTGCATGATGGAGCAATCAAATCTACAGATCCTAAATCAATAACTTTTGACCAAGCCATCACTTTTTTAGCTGAAGATATAATAAAAGCAGAAAATACATTAAATCAGAAAATTGAAAACATGGATTTGACTGGTCAATTTAATAGAAATCAATATTTTGCTCTAGTAGATATGACTTTTAATGGTGGTAATTTGGTGGATAATATTTTAGTAGCAATGAAAAGTGGAGGAGTAGAGTCAGCAAATCAGGTTATCAAAAATATGTATATCAATGAAACAAATGGAGGGGTAAAAGATAGAAGATATTTTAATGCAGAAGCTTTTATCAATAATAGATCCTTAACCCCTGAGGAGGCTAGAGCAGAATTAGTAAAACTTGGATATTAAGCATTTAAAAAAATGAGAAAAACAACTATAGCTTCACTTTTGTTAAATGGAATTCTTATATGTATTTGTTTATTATTGAATATTAGGTTCAATAGGTTAGCAGATGAAAATCTTTTGTGCAAAAAAAAAATAGATGGATTAAATGGAAAAGAAATTTCAAAAGAGACTCTGGGTGACGAAAATGATCCTTTGTATGTTTTTTACTCAAAAAAATTTCATTGCGATTCGGGTAGTAAAACAAGCTATGATTCTAATTTATGTATAGAGGAGAAATTAAAATTTGCTGATAGTTTATTAACACAACACTTGGAAAGGAAGTTTGCAGCTTTAGATAAGTATATAAGGATAGATAAAGAAGCAATTTTAAAAGACAAGGATAATGTGTTTTTTATTAATGCTCTAAAAATTAATACTGTTCAAAAAGAAAATTTAATAAAATCTCAGAAGTTATGGGAAAATATGAGAACGTTAAATTCAGAAAATGTTAAACTATCGTGCGATGGAAGTACTGGTTGTTCTGGCATTGTAAGTGCAGCAGAAACTAGTTACGTTTTGAAAAGAATAGAAGAGATAAAAAACATAAAAGCATATAATTGATTAAATAATTCTTTTTGAAAAATAGATAAATGATTGGTTTTCCTCATGAATATCAGCTTGATGCCAAAGATTGTGGTCCAGCTTGTGTAAAAATAATTGCTAAATACTATGGCAGGTTTTATAGCCTGCCTTTTTTACGTGATTTATGTGGTATTACAAGAGAAGGAGTTAGTTTTTTAGATCTTAGTGATGCCTGCGAAAAAATAAGTTTGCGTACTAAAAGCATTAAAATAGATTTTGAAACCTTGCGCCTTATTCCGTTACCCTGTATTGTGCATTGGAACGATAATCATTTTATTGTAGTTTACAGAATAACGCATAAGCAAGTTTTTGTTTCTGACCCTGCTAAAGGCTTGTTGAAATACTCGCATGAAGATTTTAAAAACAACTGGCTTAAGGAATCTAAAACCGGAGCTGTTATAGCTATAGAACCTATGGCAGATTTTAAACAGCGCTCGGTAAATGATAAGATAGAAAGACGTAAAACATTTGAAAATTTCTTAGGTTATTTTACCCCATATAAAAGAAGTTTTATAAATCTGTTTATTGTAATGCTAATTGTTACAATTTTACAAGCATTCTTACCTTTCATTTCAAAAGCGGTCATAGATGTAGGTATTCAGACCAATGATTTAAATTTTATTGATTTAGTCCTAATTGCTAATATTACTATTATTGTGAGTATCTTACTAAGTAATATGATTCGTGATTGGATTATGCTTCATCTTACGTCAAGAATTAATATTTCTCTTATTTCAGATTACCTGATTAAATTAATGAAATTGCCAATTACTTTTTTTGAGAATAAGCTTATTGGAGATATTTTGCAACGTGCTCAGGATCATGAACGTATTCGTGATTTTATCATGAATAATTCTTTAAACTTTATTTTTTCAATTTTAACCTTTTTAATTTTTGGTGTTATTCTGTTTATTTACAGTCCAGTTTTATGTTTGATTTATTTAACAGGAAGTGTTCTGTTTATTGGTTGGGTTTTATTTTTTCTTCAGTTTAGAAAAAAGCTAGATTGGGAATATTTTGATATTCATACTAAAAATCAAAGCTATTGGGTCGAAACCATCGGCAGTATTCAGGATATAAAAATCAATAATTACGAAAAACAAAAAAGATGGAAGTGGGAGGCTTTACAAGTTCAGCTGTTTAAAGTTGATCAAAAAATATTGCGTATAACAAATGCATTAAATCTTGGAGCGCAGTTTATCAATCAGTTAACAAATTTGGTAATTACTTTTTATTGTGCGAAAGCTGTAATAAAAGGAGATATAACATTTGGGGTTATGATTTCAACGCAATTTATAATCGGAATGTTGAACGGCCCTATAATGCAATTCATTTCTTTTATACAGTCTGGTCAATATGCCAAAATAAGTTTTTTAAGACTTAATGAAATACATGAACTGGAAAACGAAGAAGAAAATGATACTAATAACAGTATCAAACTTCCCGAGGATAAAAGTTTGTTGTTGCGGAATGTTAGTTTTCAATATAATCGCAATGGAGATTATATTTTGAGTAATATATCATTAATGATTCCAGAAGGAAAAGTGACAGCTATTGTTGGAGATAGTGGAAGTGGAAAAACAACTTTGTTAAAATTGATCCTAAGGTTGTATAAGCCTACTCATGGCGAATTGTCTATGGGAAATCTCAATATTCAGAACATCAACTTAAAACAATGGCGCGAAAGCTGTGGAGCGGTTATGCAAGATGGAAAAATATTCAGCGACACTATTCAGAATAACATTGTTTTAGATGATGAGAATATCAATTATGACAGATTAAAAAAAGCAGTAACAGCCGCAAATATTGCTTCTGAGATTGAAGCGATGCCCAAGGGATACCAGACTATCATGGGAGAAAATGGAAGAGGTTTAAGTGGTGGGCAAAAACAACGAGTTCTTATTGCAAGAGCTTTATATAAAGATCCAGATTATTTATTTTTTGATGAAGCCACAAATTCATTAGATGTAATAAATGAGCAAAAAATTGTCGATGCATTAGAAGAAATATTTAAAAATAAAACTGTAATTGTTGTAGCGCATAGATTGAGTACAATCCGTAAAGCTGATCAGATTATAGTTTTAAAGAATGGCTATATTACAGAAATTGGAAATCATGATATGTTGATGGCGCGTGAAAATGGACATTACTATCAATTGGTAAAAACGCAAATAGGAGATAATATAAATGGCTAATAAAGGATTTCATAAAACATTAAATGAAAATAGAACTGAAGAGGTTGCATCAATAATTGAAAGGATGCCAACTAAATTTGGTGCAACAATTAGTGGAATTGTTGTTGGGCTAGTTTTGCTTCTGCTTTTGTTCGGATGGCTGATTAAATATCCGTCAATATTGTCTGGACAGATTGTTGTTAATACACAGCAAGCTCCAGTTAAGCTCGTGGCTTCAACTTCTGGGAATATAATTTTATTAAAAAATAAATCAGGAACAAAAGTAGAAGCAGGAGCATATTTAGCATATATAAAAAATGAAGCAGATTTAAATGATGTTCAATTATTAAATGAGTTGCTTTATAAAACCAATATTCATCTGATTACCTACAAGGAACATCGCCATTTATTTCCTGAAAATTTATCTTTGGGCGAATTAAATAATAAATATTTTAATTTTTTAAATTCATTATACCAATATTTAGACTACTCAGTCCAGCAACCTTATGAATTTCAAAAACAAATAAATCAAAAATTACTAGAGTTGCAGCAAAGTAAATCTTCTCAATTAAAAAACGATTTTAAAAACCAAGAAATTAAATACAAAATATCGCAGAGTCTTTTTAAAAAAGATTCAATTTTATTTGAAAAAGAAGTAACTTCTAAAGCAGATATAGAGAAATCAATTATAGCTAAAGCAAATAGTATTTTAGATTACACTGCTATAGATAAAGAAATCAATAATACAAATTATCAAATAAAAGAAACTCAGAATAAAGCTCAGGTTATTGCAATTGAAAAAGCAGTAAAAGAAAGAGAGCTTGTTGTTAATTTGTTTAATAGTTACTACGATCTGATAGATTCTTTAAAAAAATGGGAACGAACTTATGTTTTTGTTTCCCCAATTGATGGTAAAGTTGATTTTTTAAATTTTATTAAAACAAATGATTATGTTCAGTCAGGTCAAGAGTTGTTTAAAATGATACCGAATAATAATCAATTGATTGGTCAGGTCAATCTGCCAGAAAATGGTTCAGGGAAAGTGAAAATTGGGCAAGGTGTTATTATTAAACTTAATAATTATCCTTATAATGAATACGGCTCAATTAAAGGGATGGTAAAAAGAATGTCTCTTGCTACTAACCAGCAAGCATTATCTGATAGCCAAACCAAAATAAATTCATATTTGGTAGATGTTGATTTGCCATTTGGGTTAAAAACAAATTATGGAGTAGAATTAAATTTTCATGCAGAAGCAAAAGGAACAGCTGAAATTATTACTGAAGATAGAAGGTTAATTGAACGTTTTTTTGATAATTTAAGATATAAGCTTAAATAATTTCATTCCATATTTAATAACGAATAACCACAGCCATAAAACAAATTTTCAAATTATTTAATGTAATTCATTATTAGCTGCGAATTTTTAGCTAAATAGATAAAATCTTTTAGTTTTATAAAGGTAGAACTTTAAACATGCATTTAAATTAAAAGAAGTCTAAAAAATTAAAAATTATCTCATTCTTGAATTGATAAATTGTCTAATTAAATTTGTACTTTTGCCAAGTTTTTTACACAACTACTTACAAACAACAACAGAATGAATCAAACAAAATATATTTTTGTTACAGGAGGTGTGACCTCTTCATTAGGAAAAGGAATTATCGCGGCATCTTTGGCAAAATTGTTACAAGGAAGAGGATACCGTACAACTATTCAGAAATTTGATCCATACATTAACGTTGACCCAGGAACACTAAATCCTTATGAGCACGGAGAATGTTATGTGACGGATGATGGAGCTGAAACAGACTTAGATTTAGGACATTACGAGCGTTTCTTGAACGTTCCTACGTCTCAGGCTAATAATGTTACTACAGGAAGAGTTTATCTTTCGGTTATTGAAAAAGAAAGAAGAGGAGAGTTTTTAGGAAAAACAGTTCAGGTTGTTCCTCATATCACAAACGAAATCAAAGACAGAATGCAATTGCTGGGGAAATCTGGCGATTATGATATTGTAATTACTGAAATTGGTGGAACTGTTGGGGATATAGAATCTTTACCTTATATAGAATCTGTTCGTCAGTTAGTATGGGAATTAGGTGAAAATAATGGAATTGTTATTCATTTAACGTTAGTTCCTTATTTGGCCGCAGCAGGTGAATTAAAAACAAAACCAACACAGCACTCTGTTAAAACTTTAATGGAAAGCGGTATAAAAGCAGATATTTTAGTTTGTAGAACGGAGCACGAATTGTCTCAGGAATTACGCCAGAAATTAGCTTTGTTCTGTAATGTGAAAAAAGAAGCGGTTATTCAGTCAATTGATGCTTCTACTATATATGAAGTTCCAAATTTAATGCTTGAAGAAGGATTAGATGTTGTGGCTTTAAAGAAATTAGATTTACCTAAAAAAGCATCTCCAGATCTTAAAAACTGGAATACTTTCTTAAAAAGATTAAAAAATCCAAAGCAGACTGTAAATATTGGTTTGGTTGGAAAATATGTAGAAATGCAGGATTGTTACAAATCTATTTTAGAGGCGTTTATTCATGCAGGAGCTGCAAATGAAACAAAAGTAAACGTGATCTCTATTCACTCAGAGCATATTAATGCTGATAATGTGGAAGAGAAATTAGGAACTCTTGACGGAGTTTTAGTTGCTCCAGGTTTTGGTGAAAGAGGTATTGAAGGAAAAATTGAAGCAGTTCGCTACGTTCGTGAAAACAATATTCCTTTCTTCGGAATTTGTTTAGGAATGCAGATGTCTGTTATTGAATATTCTAGAAATATTTTAGGTTATGCCGATGCGAATTCTACAGAGATGAACGATAAAACGGCTCATCCTGTTGTGAATTTAATGGAAGAGCAAAAAACAATTACCGATAAAGGAGGAACAATGCGTTTGGGTGCTTGGAAATGTGATATTAAGCCAAACACTTTAGCACACAGAATTTACGGAGAAAAAACTATTTCAGAGCGTCACCGCCACCGTTATGAGTATAACAATAAATATGCTGATGAACTGCAAAAAGCTGGTTTAAAAGCTTCTGGAGTTAATCCTGATACCGGTTTAGTGGAGATCGTAGAGCTTAAAAACCACCCATTCTTTATTGGTGTACAATACCACCCAGAATACAAAAGTACAGTTGCAAATCCGCACCCTATATTTGTAAACTTTGTGGCAGCTGCTGTAAATGCGCATAAAAAATAATAATTCATTCTAAGAGGTGTAACTTTTTAATCAAACGAATAACTAATAACCTCAAACGAATAACTTTTTTTAAAAATAATGGAAGAAAAAAAATTTGACCTCAATTCGATCATTGGTTTTGTACTGATATTCGGAATTTTGATTTGGATAATGTATCAAAATCAGCCTTCTGATAAAGAAATTGCTGCTGAAAAAGCCAAGAAAGAATTAGTAGCAAAACAAGAAGCACAAGCAAAAGCTGATAAAGCTAAAACAGCATCATTGCCAGCTGCAGCGGTAACTCCAGGAGATACTCTACAATTGGCTCAATTGCAAAAAACTTTAGGCGGATTTGCTTACTCTGCAACGCTTCCTTCTGCTAAAGAGGCTTTTACTACAATCGAAAACGAAAAGATTAAACTTAAAATCGCCAACAAAGGTGGTTATATTGTTGAGGCTACTTTAAAAGAATTCGAAAAAATTAGAAAAGGTTCTGGTCAATTGGTTGAGTTAATCAAAAACAATAACTCCAGCCTAAATTTACAGCTTCTTACTACGGATAATAGAACTTTAAGTTCTAAGGATTTGTATTTTGAACCTACATTAGAAAAAATTGGTGCAGATCAAGTTTTATCTATGCGTTTAAAAGCAGGTGCTAACGAATTTTTAGAATATAAATACATTCTAAAACCAAATGATTATTTAGTTGGTTTTGATATTCGTTCTCAAGGATTAAACAGAGTTTTAAATTCTGCTAAACCAGTTGATTTACAATGGGATTTGAAAACGTATAGAAATGAAAAAAGTATTTCTTACGAAAATCGTTATGCTCAAATTGATTATAAATACAACGAATCAAAATACAGCAACGTAAGTTCTCATGGGCAAGGGAAGGAAGAAACTCCTGAAAAAGTAAGTTTTGTAGCTTTCAAGCAGCACTTCTTCACGACTATTTTGGCTACGGAGAAACCATTCGAAACTTCAAAATTACAATCTGACGATTTAGTGAAAGATGAAAAGATCGACACTGTTTTTACCAAACAGTTTAGAGCGAATCTGCCTTTAGCATTCTCAAATGGTGAGATTGATTACAAAATGAGTTTGTATTTTGGTCCTGCTGATTACAAAACATTAAAATCTTACGATAAGAATTTCGAAAAAATCATTCCTTTAGGATGGGGGATTTTTGGATGGATTAATAAATTTATCTTTATTCCGTTATTTGGGTTTTTAAGCTCAACAATTGGATTATCATTAGGAATTGCAATCATTATTTTTACAATTATTATCAAATTGGCCATGTCGCCAATTACGTATAAATCATTCTTATCTCAGGCTAAAATGAAAGTTTTAAGACCTGATATTGCAGAGTTGGGGGAAAAATTCAAAAAAGACCCAATGAAGAAACAACAGGAAACAATGAAACTGTACAACAAAGCAGGAGTGAACCCAATGGCAGGATGTATCCCGGCATTGATTCAGCTTCCTTTTATGTATGCGTCTTTCCAGTTTTTCCCTGCAGCATTTGAATTAAGACAAAAAAGTTTCCTTTGGGCAGACGATTTATCATCTTTTGACTCGGTTGTGAAATTACCATTTACTATTCCAATGTATGGAGATCACATCAGTTTGTTCCCAATTTTGGCGGCGATTGCAATTTTCTTCTACATGAAAATGACATCTGGAGATCAGCAAATGGCAGCGCCTCAGCAGGAAGGTATGCCGGATATGGCTAAAATGATGAAGATCATGATCTATGTTTCGCCATTAATGATGTTGATTTTCTTTAATAGTTATGGTGCAGGTTTAAGTTTATATAACTTTATCTCCAACTTAATTACTATCGGTATTATGTTTGTGATTAAAAATTACATCGTAGACAGCGAAAAAATTCACGCACAGATTCAAGAGAACAAACAAAGAGAGCCTAAAAAGCCAAGTAAGTTTCAACAACGTCTTCAAGAAGTAATGGAACAACAAGAAGCAGCAAAAGCTCAGAATAAAAAGAAGTAATTCTATCTCAATAAAACAAAGAAACCGTCTCGTTTTTTAAACGAGACGGTTTCTTTTTACAATTAGTTTTATCTAAAATTTAGGTAGTAAAATCTTGTCAATGACATGAATTATTCCATTTGAACACTGTACATCTGTTGCAATAATATTACTGATTCGATTGCTGGCATCGGTGATTTTTGCACCGCCAGTTAGGTTAACCGTAAAATTTTGGCTGGCAAAAGTATTTACTACTTGTCCGTTTGTCAAAGCAGATGATTGAACATTTGCACCAGTAACGACGTGATATTTTAAAGTAGTTTCTAAGACACTAGCCGGAATAGCAGGAAGACCTGAAAATCCAGCTTCAGTTAAGAAACTCGCAAAAGCACTATTTGTAGGAGCAAAAACAGTAAAAGGCGAATTTGCAGTTCCAGATAATGTTGCAGCAAAACCCGATGAAGCATTATAGGTCAAAGCAGCAACCAGTGTGGCGAAATTTTTATTGGCCACTGCATGGTTTACAATAGTAGGCAGTCCGATAACGCCGTCTACGATGTGAATAACACCATTAGAAGCTTCAATATCTGCAGTTGTTACCACAGCGCCTCCATTTGTTTTTCCTCCGTTAATATCAACTCCTGTGCCTTTTTCCAGATACATACTAATAGTGTTTGAGGTTGAAGCACTTCCTTTAGCTAAAGTTTTTACATATCCAGTAGCTATTTCAGAGGATTTTACTTTTGTACTTAAAACGTGATTCAGTAAAATTTCTTTTAAAGCAGGAACAGGAACAGCATTAAGATTAGCATATCCATTTGCTTGTAAAAAAGCGGTAAACGCTGTATTAGTTGGTGCAAAAACGGTAAATGTACCAGAAGAGTTCAATGTGGTCGCTAAATCTGCTTTTTCCAAAGCAGCAACCAGCGAGCTCAGATTAGGATTTGTTTTCGCGATCGCTACAATCGTTTGTGGTTGTTGTGGATCATCATCATTATCATCGTTGCTGCATGAAATACTGACGAAAGCAATTAATGCTAATAAAGCAATTAATTTAAATTTGATTGTTTTCATAATATAGTTTTTTTGTGTTTGTTACTACTAAGTTATCTAATTTTGTTTAATTAAAATTCAGAATAATTAAACATTTATTAAAATTAGTATATATTTAACTTTTGTTTATTGTTCTGGTTTTTAGTGAATTATGATTTTTATCCCTTTTTTAAAGGGTTCTCTATCTTTAAAATGTTAAATTGTTTTTTTTGTTTATAAAGCTCTTGTTATACTTAAAATGGTTATATTTTTGTAATACTAAAACTCAATTTTTGTTGTTATATAGAAAAATAGATTATGAAAAAATTTTGGATTTTATTTTTAATAAGTATTGCGGCTTATTCACAAGAATCTAACAAGGTAGATGCTAACGGTAAAAAAGACGGTCTTTGGAAAGGTATTTACACCGAATCGAAGCGTCCTCGTTACGAAGGAACTTTTGATCACGGAAAAGAAATTGGTATTTTTAAATTTTTTGATGATACCAAAAAAGGCGATGTTGTAGCTACAAGAGATTTTAGTGCCAATGACGGAAGTTCCTATACTATTTTTTATGACCAAAATAAAAACAAGGTAAGCGAAGGTAAAGAAGTTGGAAAATCTCGTGAAGGCGAATGGAAATATTACCATAAAGCTTCGAAAGTTTTAATGACTGTCGAAAATTATAAAAACGGAAAGCTTGAAGGTTTGAGAACCATTTATTATCCTAATGAAAAAGTGGCAGAAGAGATGATGTATAAAAATGGTTTAAAAGAAGGAGCTTACAAAAAAATGGGTCAGGACGGAACCCTTTTAGAAGAATCTAATTTTAAAAATAACGAATATAACGGCGACGCTGTTTTTTATGATTCAGATAAATCTGTGGCTTCTAAAGGTAAATTCGTAAATGGTAAAAAAGCAGGAATCTGGCAGTTTTATCAAAAAGGAAAATTAGTGAAAGAAGTAAATATGAGTGATCCAAAAAACACCAACAAAGCTTCTGAAAAAGGGCCGGCACCGAAAAAATAGGCACTTATTACATTTGTAATTACTTCATTCAAAATAAAAAAGGAAAAGAATAAATTGTTTACATTTGGGTAACCAATTTATTCTAACCAATGGATTTACGCGAACTTTTAGGAAGATTTCTGCTGTTGTTTCTTTCAATTTTGGTTTTGTATTTTTTCTCCAATAGAAAGGATAACGCAACCATAAATCCACTAATGGTAATTGTCGGCTTGTGTACTTTTTCGCTTTGTTATCTTTTTACCAAAATAGAAATCGGAATTGGAATTGGGTTTGGATTATTTGCAATTTTTTCAATACTTCGATTCAGAACGCAGTCTTTTACCGTAAATGCTGTGATCTTTCTGTTTGCGACCATTACATTATCGATTTTAGATATTATGTATCCTTTTGAAAAGATTGAACTGTTGTTGTTTTTTCAAATAATAATAATCGGATTTTATGTTATCGCTTCGATTATTGTCAATAAAAAAGCCTCTAAATACTTAAACTCAGTCGATGTAAAAATTCCGCTTGACGAGAATTTTTCTCTGAATCAGGAGTTTATTAGAAAATCTATTCAAGAAAAAATTAAAATAGAAGATTTTGATTTTAGAATTGTGTTAATCAACACCGCTGCAAACGAAATAGATTTATTGGTTTTTTATTAATCATTAAAGGGACGAACCTGTTTGATATACAAATCTCTTTTTTCGCCCACAATCTTAAACTCAATATCTACAGGGTGAAATTGGTTTTTACGCCAATAACGATACATTTTGGTTTCGATTTTTTTACTGACAGTATATAAATTACTCATTTCTTTTCTGCTCAATAAAGGTTCATTATTATTCAAATTGGAATTTGAAGTATAATCAATATCAAAATCTGTTTCGTCTTTTCCATCGTTAAAATGATAAGCAACAAACTGCTCGCATATTTCTCCTTTTTCTGGTTTTACAACTGAGTTTTCGCCTTTTTGAATATTAACGGTAATTCCAGGAAAATTTTTTCTAAAAATATTTTTTGTGATAATAACCCCATTTGACAGCTCATCAGGAAAAGAACGATGAACCAAAACTCCCATAGCAATGTTTTGCTGGTCGATTCCAAAAAGTTCTCGCTCATTGTACGATGCTTCATTCCAAGTACTTGCCCAAACTTGTTTGATCGCTTTTTCGAATGTTTTGATGCTGTCTCCGAGAATTCCAGTTTTAGAATCGTACAATCCAGCCCCATTAAAATCATCTAAATCTTCTGCATTTGTAGAAGACCTAAACCTGAAATTTTTGAATTGAGCATTTCTAAAAGCCAGATTTAGTTTTGAAATCAATTCAGGATCAACAGATTCTTTTTTAATTGCCTCTCTAATTTTTTTCAGCTGTTTAGTAATCCATACTGCTGAATCTTTGTTCGGATAAGCTAGAAGTTCTGAGATCAACGGAGAAATTGAAGTTTTTTGAATATGCTTCGTATAAAAATAGAACGGAATAGCATGCGCATCTTCTGGAGTTTTAAACGGAATTTCTTTTGAAATCGCAATTAAATAGGCCATGTTCTGAGCTTTCGAACCAATATAATTTACGCCTTTCTTAGGAATTTCGGATAGATTAACCAGCTCAGTTACACTGTTGTCAATTGTTAGTTTTTTCCTTTTTTCAGTGGTTTTTGTCGGTATTTTTTTAGTAGTTTCTTTGATATAAAAAGTATCAACTTCTATTTTTAATTCTACTTTTTTAGAAAGCATTTTCTTGATATTATTGTCTTTTTCAATATCGGTATACGCCATAATAGGGATTTTTCTGTTCTTTCCCAGAAGAACCAAATGACTTAAAGGAGTTTGAAGTTCGTTTACAATAATACCTCGAACGTTTGGCAGGATATCTGGTGTTCCATCCAAAATAATAATTTCATCTGGATTTGGTTTTAATGTTTCTAATTCTTTGATTTTATATTTTTTTAGAATTCCTATGTTGCTGCCGCCAACAACTTCTTGGTATTTAATTTCATTAAAAATATAATCTGATTTCACGCAGGGAATTGAGAATTTTTGCTGTTGAAACCATTGCATTAGTTCGGGGTTATTCAAATAAAATTTTAAATGCTGTCCGACAAAAGTGGAGTTTTTGACTAAATTGAAAAACCGTTCAATAAGTGCAATTGGCATATGATCTGAAGCGGCGAGTTCGAAAATCCATTTTTCAGTTCCTTTTATGTGATTTAGATTTCCGAGTAAAAAGTCTCGGTCTTTTTCGGTGTCTCTATAATTTCTATTATTAAAAACATCCAGATCTTGACCATATCCCAAATAATCCGTTGCAAAATCATAATGCAGTAAAATTAGACTGCTGTTGAAATAATACATTTTCTGTTTTCGCAAGTCGTACATAACTTTAACCGATTCGATATTTGAGAATTTATCCGACAAAGGTTTTCCTCTAAATGCTTTGTAAGCTTCGTAATTAGGAAGAGACGAAACAAATCGCTGCGCACTTAAAGTTGTTAAAGCGAACAAGAAAAATAGGCTGTAAATGTATTTTTTCATTCTATTGAAATTGAAGAATAAATGTACTTAAAAAAGTGATAAGTTTTATCTACTGCGGGATTGCTTAAAGTAATGAAAACCTTTGTGCAATTTTCTATTATTTGGCGTACCTTTGCAACCTTAAAAAATTAAACATTTCAAAATGAAACGAGTAGTTGTTGGACTTTCAGGTGGAGTAGATTCTAGTGTTGCGGCATATTTACTGCAGCAGCAAGGATACGAAGTTATTGGCCTTTTTATGAAGAACTGGCACGATGATTCGGTTACTATTTCTAACGAATGTCCTTGGCTTGAAGATAGTAACGATGCTTTGCTTGTTGCTGAAAAACTTGGAATACCGTTTCAAACTGTCGATTTAAGCGAAGAATACAAAGAAAAAATCGTTGACTATATGTTTAACGAATACGAAAAAGGAAGAACTCCAAATCCTGATGTACTTTGTAACCGCGAAATCAAATTTGATGTGTTTATGAAAATCGCTCTAAGTCTTGGGGCAGATTATGTTGCAACCGGACATTACTGCCAAAAAAGCGAAATCGAAGTTGACGGAAAAACGGTTTATCAATTAATTGCAGGAAACGACGTTAACAAAGACCAATCGTATTTTTTATGTCAGTTATCACAAGAGCAATTATCAAAAGCTTTGTTTCCAATTGGGGCTTTAACAAAACCAGAAGTACGAGAAATCGCTGCTGAAATGGAATTGGTTACTGCAGAAAAGAAAGATTCGCAAGGATTGTGCTTTATTGGTAAAGTTCGTCTTCCAGAATTTCTACAGCAAAAATTACAGCCTAAAGAAGGTAAAATTGTTCAGGTTGATAAAAATGATGCTATTTATATTACTGAAAAACCAGCTGGAATTTCTTTAGAAGAAGATTTGAAATTAGAATCTCAAAAGTTAAACTACGTTCAAACAATGGGCAAAGTAGTGGGCAAACATCAAGGAGCGCACTATTTTACTGTGGGGCAGAGAAAAGGTTTGAACGTTGGGGGAACTACAGATCCTTTGTTTGTAATTGCTACCGATGTTGAAACGAATACTATTTATACAGGTTTGTCAAGTCTTCATCCAGGATTATTCAAAAAAGCACTTTTTGTTGGAAAATCAGAAGTACACTGGGTTAGAGAAGATTTAACTTTGAAAGATGGAGAGAAAATGCAAGTAATGGCTAGAATTCGTTACCGCCAGCCTTTGCAAAAAGCAATTCTGCATCAATTTGAAGATGGAATGTACGTTGAATTTGAAGAACCGCAGTCTGCTATTACAGAAGGACAATTTGTTGCTTGGTATTTAGAAAATGAATTAGTTGGTTCGGGAGTAATTTCTTAGCTTTATACCTTATTTGGAAGAAATTCCTCAAAGGTATGCTATGAAATATAACTTTACTTTCCTTTTATTACTTCTTTCGTTTGCAGTATCTGCTCAAGAAGATGCGTGGGTTTATTTTACTGGAAAACCTAATGCTCAAGTTTTTTTCGCAAATCCTTTGGCAGAGCTTTCTCAGAAATCTTTAGATCGAAGAACCAATCAGAATATCGCTTTAGATATTACAGATGCTCCTCTGGAAACTTCATATGTAAACCAAATTAAATCGAGTACTGGTATAACAGTTATGGCGCAGTCTAAATGGCTGAATGCACTTCATATTCAAGGAACTCAGGCAAACATAAACGCATTAAAGGCATTATCTTTCGTTCAAAAGATAGAGTTTGCGGATAAAACTTTAAATGTAACTAGTAAAAAAGTTTCAGAAGCAAAAACCGGCAGTTCAAAAGACAAACTAAAAACTGCAATTGATTATTCATACGGTAATTCTGCGAATCAAATTCAGATGCTGAACGGTCAAGTTTTGCATCAGCAGAATTTTACCGGAGAAGGAAAAATTATAGCAGTTTTAGACGCTGGTTTCCCAGGTGTAAACACTGCGCAGCCTTTCGAAAATCTCAGAAACAATAACCGAATTTTGGGAGGTTATGATTTTACTGCAAGGAATACCAATTTTTATACCGGAGACGATCATGGAACTTTGGTACTCTCAACAATGGGAGGTTATAAAGAAAACTCTTTAATTGGAACCGCCCCAAATGCGTCCTATTATCTTTTTATTACAGAAATTGATGCTTTTGAAAATCCAGTCGAGGAGTCACTTTGGGTTGAGGCTGCAGAAAGAGCAGATGCTTTAGGAGTCGATATAATTACTACTTCATTAGGTTATTTTGGCGACCGTGATGAATCTCGCTATAATCATAGTTACAGTGATATGAACGGAGTTACCAATTTTATTTCGCGAGGGGCAGAAACAGCATTTAGTAAAGGCATTTTAGTTTTGGCTTCTGCGGGAAACGAAGGAATTCGGGTAGAAAAACACATTGGTTCTCCTGCCGATGCAGTTTCTGTATTGGCAATAGGATCGGTTACTGCTGCAAAAACAAGATCTAGTTTCAGTTCGATTGGACCAAGCTATGACGGGAGGATAAAACCAGAAATTATGGCGCAGGGAACAGCTTCGGTCGTTTCTGATGCCAATGGAATTATTGGAACAGCAAATGGGACATCTTTTTCTTGTCCGATAATGGCAGGAATGGCAGCTTCTTTATGGCAGGCCTTTCCTTCTAAAACCAATCAAGAAATCAGGCAGATGATTTTGGCTTCTTCGGATAGATTTACAAACCCTGACAACAATTATGGCTATGGAATTCCGAATTTCGGTGCGACTTTAAGCGTTGATAATTTTATAGCCGAAGCTTCTTTTTCGGTCTATCCAAATCCTGTAAAAAATGAAGTAACTTTTTCTTTTTTAACTGAAAATAGCACAGCCTCTGTAACTATTTATTCGGTGTTAGGTCAGAAATTAATTCAGGAAAAAATTAATAATTCCAATCCAGTTCTCTCTTTGCAGTCTTTACAAAGCGGACTCTATTTTTATAGTTTTGATGCTGATAATCTGCATAAAACAGGAAAGATAATCAAGCAATAATTTATTTGAATGAATAAAATCACACAACTTTTTAATATAAAATATCCAATTGTTCAGGGTGGAATGATTTGGAACAGCGGATATAAATTAGCTTCGGCAGTAAGTAATGCGGGAGGTTTAGGGCTTATTGGCGCAGGTTCGATGTATCCAGAAGTTTTGAGAGAACATATTCAAAAATGTAAAAGTGCTACGGATAAACCTTTTGGCGTTAACATTCCAATGCTATACCCAAACATTGAAGAAATCATGAATATCGTGATTGAAGAAGGTGTGAAAATCGTTTTTACTTCTGCAGGAAATCCTAAAACCTGGACTTCATTTTTAAAAGAAAAAGGAATTACAGTAGTACATGTTGTAAGCAGCAGCGTTTTTGCCTTAAAAGCACAGGATGCAGGAGTAGATGCTGTTGTGGCCGAAGGTTTTGAGGCTGGCGGACACAACGGGCGTGAAGAAACCACAACATTCACTTTAATTCCTATGGTGAAAGAAAAAATTCAGATTCCGTTAATTGCCGCGGGTGGAATTGCAACGGGAAGAGGAATGCTGGCTGCAATGATTTTAGGTGCTGATGGTGTACAGGTTGGAAGTCGTTTTGCTGCTTCTGCTGAATCTTCTGCACACAATAATTTTAAAGAAACGATAGTTAATACTAAGGAAGGAGATACGCAGTTGACATTGAAAGAATTAGCACCGGTTAGATTAGTCAAAAATAAGTTTTATCAAGATGTTCAGGAATTGTATAAACAATGTCCTTCAAAAGAAGAATTAATACAGCTTTTAGGTCGTGCAAGAGCGAAAAAAGGTATGTTTGAAGGTGATCTTGATGAAGGTGAACTTGAGATTGGACAAGCAGCAGGACTGATTCACGAAATTTTACCAGTTCACGAAATTATTCAACAAATGATTGCCGAATTTGAATTCGCATGCAAAGAAAAGACTACTTTTGAGTTTTAATTATCCGCAAGAAATATTTATGAATTCTTTACGCACCTACATATTTTTACTTTTTTTCGCTTTTGGTTTTCAACAGGCTCAAAGTCAGTCTTATCATTTTAAAACCTCAGGATTTAGCGTTTTAGAGAAAAATGAAAGAGGAAAATGGGGCGAATGGTCCAATCTTGGTTTAGTAAATCTTTCGGTTGTTTTAGATACTAACAAACACAGAATAGTTGTTTATTCTCAGGAGATTCAGCTTTTTCGAATTTTAGATTATATCGAACGTGAAGAAAATGACACCGATATTGTATACTCTTTTGTTTGTAAAGACAATGAAGGTAGAGAATGTAAATTATCGATTATAACCCGCAAAAAACAAGATTATCGTAAACAGCTTTATATCAATTACGATGACCATATTATTCTTTATAATATTTTTACGGTTTAAATACAAAACCTGCAGATTTTTTAATCTGTCAGGTTTATTGATATATTCGCCTTAGAACCTTAGCCTCTCAGAACCTCAGAACCTTTTTTACAATACATCAATATCCTTAATAAATTCATCATACTCTAAATAGAACATTTCCAGAGCATGCATGTTTTCATTAAAGAAATCAAAAATTGTATCCCAGTTATTTCGGTTGCTAAAACCAACTCCCGTTTTTTCAACCCAGATTCTGCTGATTGTTTTACCGCTTTCTAGAGTGTAATTTTTTTCAAAAACCAGATCCTTAATAAATTCTTCCTCCAGAATATTTTTTAAAGCTTCTATTTTTTCGAAGTAAGCGGTACGTTTTTCGTCGCTTCTATGTTCAATATCAATTAAAACCTGAGCCTTTTTATTGTCAACAAAAAATTTAAAAGAAAAATCTTTGATCTTTGTATCATAAAGCACCCATTTACGAGGATATTTTTCGGCGAAAGCTACCCAAAATTCTCTTTTAATTCTTTGTGATTCTTCTCTGCTGTACATTTTTTAGGCTTTAATTTTAGAAAACTTGCGGTACTGCGTTTTCTAGAGTATATTTATGTTTTATTTAAAAGTACAAAAATAAGCTTTGATTATGAATTTTCAAGATTTTTTGAAATATGTTCCCAATATAATTCCAGTAGAACTGCCAGCAGTCGAATCACATTTAAAAATGGCTCCGAAAGAACGTATAGAGGGATTAAAAAAGCTAGACATTGAAGCACTGAATGCTAGAATGGCAGGAGTAATGATGCTGTTTTACCCAAAGCAGGAAAAAACACATTTAGTTTTGATTGTACGAAATGCTTATGATGGAGTTCATTCGGCACAGATTGCTTTTCCTGGAGGAAAATATGAAAAAGAAGATTTGAATTTTGAAACTACTGCACTGCGCGAAACTCAGGAAGAAGTTGGAGTGGCCAGTGATAAAATAGAAATTATCAAACATTTTTCTCCCATGTATATTCCGCCCAGTAATTTTTTGGTGCACCCTTTTTTAGGAATTGCAAAAGAAGAACTTTCTTTTTATCCTGATATTAGAGAAGTTGCAGATATTATTGAATTGCCCTTATCGGTTTTTTTAAATGACGAAATAATTATCGAAGCCAGATTATCAACTTCTTACGGTGCTAATATTTTGGTGCCGGCATTTAATATTCAAAACCACGTGGTTTGGGGTGCAACGGCAATGATTTTGAGCGAATTGAGAGACGTTTTGAAAATAAGTTTGCAGCAGGGAATTTAAAAATATTTATTTAACAATTTGATATTCATTTTAATAGACGTAAATTGTAGAAAATGTTTTAAAGTACTGCTGAAAGAATAATTTTTGTATGTTTGCGACCGAACAAAAAATAAGACAAATTAGTTATGGGATTGTTTAAACGAAATCCTTTTGGGCATATATTATTCATCAAGAAATGGTTAATCCGAATTTTGGGAGCCATGACACATAGAAGATATAGGGGTTTTAACGATTTGCAGATTGAAGGATCTGAAATTATTAAAACACTCCCAGATTCTAATGTCTTATTTATTTCCAATCACCAAACTTATTTTGCGGACGTGGTAGCCATGTTTCATGTGTTTAACGCAAGTTTAAGCGGACGTCAAGACACTATTAAGAATATTGGTTATTTGTGGCAGCCAAAAATGAATTTGTATTATGTTGCGGCAAAAGAAACCATGCAAGCGGGTTTGCTGCCAAGAATTTTAGCTTATGTGGGAGCAATTACAGTCGAAAGAACCTGGCGTGCTAAAGGTGTTGATGTTACGGAAAAGCGCGATGTAAATCCAAACGATACCGAAAACATTCGAATTGCTCTTGAAGACGGCTGGGTAATTACTTTTCCGCAGGGAACTACAAAATCTTTTAAGCCTGTTCGTAAAGGAACTGCGCATATTATCAAACAGCATAAACCAATTGTAATTCCAATCGTAATTGACGGTTTCCGTAGATCATTCGATAAAAAAGGACTTCGAATGAAGAAAAAAGGAATTCTGCAGTCTTTCATAATCAAAGAACCTCTTGATATTGATTATGAAAACGATACAATCGAACAAATCGTAGAAAAGGTAGAATACGCAATCGAACAGCATCCTTCGTTTTTAAAAGTTATTCCGGCAGAAGAAATTAAAGCACAGGAAGAACTTAACAAACTCAGACAGTGGGAGTATTAATTATTTTAGATTTCTGACTTTAGATTTTAGATTGTTTTAGGTTTCAAGTTTCAAGTTTCAAGTTTTCAAAAAAACTTAGAACCTTAGTATCTCAGAACCTTAGCAGCTTAAAAATCTATTTTCTTCAACTCCTTGTAGTTTGTATATAATCTTCTTAAAAGAGTTCCGTAGATTACTCTGTAGAAACACCAGAATAAACCGAAGAAGCCTAAAATTACCAAGAATAATATTCCAATTGTAACAAACATAGCTCTTCCATTCAAGGCTAATTTTTCTCTCAGGAATTCCATGTCAGGATTGTAAACAAAAGCAATAAAGAAGCTTAAAATAGCCGTTATTACAATCATTCCTAAATTATACCAAACATAATACTGAACTGTTTTTCTAGTCTTTAAAATGGCACTCATTAAAGATTTCGTGGCTACAGTGGTGGAAATGGTTTTGTAGTTTTTATAGAAAATGTATACAAAAATTAGAACGACAACATAATTAAAGTACGTCAAGAATTCTAATGCCATAACAATTTCGGGATGATTGATTTTTCTTAAAACATCATCCGTATTAATAAATAAGTTTGAAAAAGTCCAAAACGAAATCTCCAAAATACTGATAATCAAAATCCATTTTACAATGGAAGATGATTTTTTGTGAATCATCTTGTAGATTTCAGTTTCAGAAATTTGTTGAAAAGAACCTGAGTTCTTCTGCCAGTCTTTTTTTAGTAAATCCAGTTCTTTCATAATAATTTTTAAGGATTCAGTATTTTTTTAAGTTTCCCTTTAATTCTGTTCATTTTCACGCGCGCATTCACTTCGCTGATTCCTAAGGTTTCAGCTATTTCTTGATAATCTTTGTCTTCTAAATACATAAAAACTAATGCTTTTTCGATGTCATTAAGCTGATAAACTGCCTTGTACATCAATTTTATCTGTTCTTCTTCTTCGTAATTGTAGTCAACATCTTTTACAAAGTGCTGATGGTTTTCATAATCTACGGTAGAAATAGTCCTTTTGGTTTTGCGGTATAATGTAATCGCGGTGTTCAAAGCCACGCGATACGTCCAAGTTGAAAATTTACTGTCGCCTCTAAATTTTGGATAAGCCTTCCAAAGCTGAATAGTAATTTCTTGAAATAAATCTTTATGAGCATCTTCTCCAGCAGTATATAATCTACAAATCTTGTGGATTATATTCTGATTTGCCTGCAATTGCGCAACAAATGACTGTTCTAGATTTTCGCTCATAAAAGTATTAGTAGTTATGAAATCATTTTTGTTACAGTTGAATCAAAGTTTTCTGGTTTTATAATAATTAATCGTCAAGTCAATGAATTTGCTGTAACTGTTCATACCGTCTTTTTGATTATTTGATTTTAAGAAATTATCGTAAAGAAAATAAAATCCTTCATCTAGAAAAGTGTCATATTTTTTGTGAAATTCCTGAGTTTCCTTGTAGTTTTTTAAAATTCCCGTATGTACAGATTTCTTTAATTGATTAAAAATTTTCTCATTTTTAAACTTCCATATTCCAAGACAATAATGTAAGGTGAAACTATATCCAGCATATTTGTAATAAAGGTTTTCATTGTTTACAGTAGCTAAAAAACCAATAAAATTACATTCACTTTCGCTGGCGAAACCAATTTGATGCGCCATTTCGTGTGCCGTAGTTTGAGGAAAAGTATACATCGGCAGTAAATCATTAACCTGCGCTTCATTGGTAAAAGGATTCAAATAACCGCCAAAACCCATATAAGTCAATGGTGTGCTGAATAGCGATTTCTTAACGCTTAAAATTTCATATTTAAAATAAGGATGTTCTTTAGCTAAATTTTCATAACCATTAAGAATCATTTTAAAAGATTCTTTTTGAGAATAAGGAAAAACAATTTTTGCTGTGTCACTTTTAGTAATAGCAAGCTGAGTTTCATTTGTTTTTGAAATTAATCTTTTTGTAAAAGCTAAAAGATCAGCATCTGTATATTCTCTTTTAATTTCCATTTTTTCGAAAAGCGGTTCTCGATAGTAATTGAATGCCCACAGAAGATGAAATAAAAAATAAAAAATAGAAATTTTACCTAATATTGTTAAGAGATGATCTTTCCAGTCTGTTCTCCATGTTTTACGAATTTTCCAAAACCAGCCAATTATACCTAAAATTAGAAAAGCATAAATGCAATCTCCAATAGAAAAGGGAACTTTTCCTAGAGCGGTTCTTGAAAAATGAGAAATTCTAACAAATAAATTGTTGCTGTAAAAACCTTCAACAAAGTCTGGAAAGAAGGGGAGGATTCTTAAAAAGATAATTTGAACAATAAGAAATAATGGTAAAATGTATTTTGATTTCACTGTTTTGGTTTTTTATAAAAATAATAATTAAATAGAAGTTGAGTTTATTTTTTTTGAAATTTTATGACTCTGTAAAAAAATATGATACATAACTTTTAAGTATTGGTATCTAAATGTGCCGTCAGGCACAATTGATTGGTAGAGAATTTATTAATATTGAACCCAAGCGTTCCTATAGGAACGCCTGATTGATCCTTGTTTGTTTTATTACCAACGAAATGCCACTATGTGGCATAAACAAGGAAAAGATTTCTAGATTAATATCCTATAATTTGTATAGAAAAAAGCATTTAAACTTTGTAACTTTGAAGCTCTTAATTGTTAAACATCAAACAAAATATAATGAGTCAAGAAGTAAGAAATCTGGAGCCAAAAGCACTTTGGAATAAATTTGCAGATTTAAATGCCGTTCCTCGCCCTTCAAAAAAAGAAGAGCGCGTAATTGAGTTTATGAAAAACTTTGGAAACAGCTTAGGTTTAGAGACTTTTGAAGATGAAATTAGAAACGTAATCATCAGAAAGCCGGCTACGCCAGGAATGGAAAATCGCAAAGCTATTGTAATGCAGGGGCATTTGGATATGGTTCACCAAAAAAATGCAGATACTATTTTTGATTTCGATACGCAGGGAATTGATATGTATGTTGATGGAGACTGGGTTCGCGCTCGCGGCACAACTCTAGGTGCAGATAACGGTTTGGGAGTTGCTACTATTATGGCAATTTTAGAAAGTAAAGACATTCCGCATCCAGCAATTGAAGCTTTGTTTACAATTGATGAAGAAACAGGAATGACCGGTGCTCTAAATCTTAAAGGCGGAATTCTTCAAGGTCAGATTTTGTTGAATTTAGATACCGAAGAAGATGATGAAATTGATATTGGATGTGCTGGTGGAATTGACGTAACAGCTACAAGAACGTATCACGAAGAAGAAGTTCCAGAAGGTTCTGTCGGGTATACTATAACGGTAAAAGGCCTAAACGGCGGGCATTCAGGAATGGATATCCATAAAGGTTTAGGGAATGCCAATAAAATAATGAATCGTTTATTATTTGATGGATTTGAAAACTTCGGTTTACAGATTGTTGAAGTAAACGGAGGAAGTTTAAGAAATGCAATTCCGAGAGAGAGTGTTGCTAAAGTAATTATTTCTCAAATGTTTGATGAAGCTTATGTGTATGATATGCAGGAAATTATTTCTGACATCAAAGCTGAATATAAAACAACTGAGCCAAACTTATCGATTGAAATTGTAAAAGGAGAACTACCTGAAAAAGTGATGGATCTTGGTGTTCAGGAAGGAATTATCAGAGCAATTTATGCGGCACAAAATGGTGTATATAGAATGAGTGCTGATATGGCAGATTTGGTTGAAACTTCAAATAATATTGCCCGCGTAATTATTAAAGATGGAGAAATTTCGGTAGGATGTCTAACGCGTTCTTCTGTTGAATCTTCTAAATTTGATTTAGCAAATTCATTGCGTTCTGCTTTTGAATTGGTGGGATGTGAAGTTGAACTTTCTGGTTCTTACCCAGGATGGACTCCTAACGTTAATTCTGAAATATTAGAAGTTTTAAAAGAAATCTACGAAAAGCAAAATGGGGAACAGCCTAAAGTTGTAGCTTGTCATGCTGGTTTAGAGTGCGGGATTTTAGGAACAAACTATCCAGATATGGATATGATTTCTTTTGGACCGACAATTCACGGTGCACATTCTCCAGACGAAAGAGCTAGTATTTCTTCAGCTCAAAAATATTGGAAATTTGTATTAGAAATTCTTTCGAATATTCCAGTTAAATAAAGTCACAGTATTCAGTCGCAGTCTCAGTATTCAGTTAAAGAACTGTAAACTGAGACTGTAAACTGATGCTTTAAAACTAATCTCTCTTAGGAGTATTTTTCTTCTCTCTTTTTTCTTCTTTCTTTTCTTTAGCCGTTTTTAACGGTTCTTTTTTTGCTGTTTTTTTAGCATCTTGACCCTTTGCCATAATTTATTGATTTTGATGGTGTTTCAGTAAAAGTAAAGCTTTTAAAAACTTAAACGCCAAAAAAAATCCCCAATTTTAAAATTGAGGATTTAAATATTTTCCTTATGAAGGCGATTCTTAATTACGTTTTAGTACTTTGTATTGTTCGTAACAAGCACTAATTGCATCCATAATCTGAAGATCATTTGCAGATTGAATAAAAGAATCAGAATAATTACATCTGTGCATGATTTCAGGGATTTCGTCCTTACTGACACCTAATAAGACGGCAACTGTTTCACGGTCGTATTTAGATTCCAAAAGCGTTCGCACCGTATCATCTTTCTTCATTTCCTTGAGTTTCTTGAGTTCTTTACCGTTTTTTCCAAAGAAATTATAGAGCATATCCGCGGGGTTAAAGATCGATCCTAATACTTTTCCAAATGCATTTGGAGCATATTCTCCAGCTTCATAGCCTTGTGTAAGACCTGAGATACTGTAACGATAGTTTTCTTTTGTTGGAATTAACTTAGAATCAATTTCAAGATATCCTGTTAAAGTAAACGGAGCAATTACAACTTCTTCCAAAGCAATTGCTTTTTCGGTAAGTTGAATACGGGTTACTTTGTTTTTTACCCAGTCATTTGTAACTCTAATTCTTAGAGATTGAAAACCCAGAATAGAGAAATGCAGTGTATCATTAACTTGAACGTCAATTTCAAAATATCCTTTTTCGTCAGATTTTGCGCCTCGTACTTTATTGGTATTAATAACATTTACGCCGGCAAGCGGCTGTTTGCTGTTGTCATTAATAATATAACCTGAAACTCTTTGAGGAACAGTTGGCTGCGTATCTTGTGCGAAACCAATATTAGCTAGAAGAATAAAAAAGAAAACTGCGAAATATTTCATATCCTGATTTAAAGCTCTAAAAGTAGTAAATCGGGATTAAATATCTCATAGTCTTGGAATTTAATTATAAGAAAATTAACAAAGGACGCAGTCTTGCTTTTTGTAAGTACAAAACTCAGTCATAGAGCGTAAGATTCTTAATATAAAAAAATTCCCAAATTCCAATTATGTCTGGAATTTGGGATTTTATATTTTGAGATACTAAAGTATTAATCTCTTCTAGATCTTCTTGGTCTTGAGCTGTCGCCGAAGTTTTCCGAACGTCTTGGTGCTCTGTCAGAACCACCTTCGCTTCTTGGAGCAGAACTTCTAAAACCACCTTCTCTTTTTGGAGCAGAGTTTCTATCACTTCTAAAACCGCCTTCTCTAGATCCTCCGTCTCTTGAAGAATTTCTGTCGCTTCTAAATCCGCCTCCAGAACCTTCACGTCTTGGAGCAAAGTTTCCTTCTCTTCTTGGTCCAGAACTTCTTCCGCCGCCACGATTGTTGTGGTCACGTCTTCCGCCTCCGTCATTTTTAGAGATCTCAACATTGATACGACGACCTTCTAATTGAATGTTGTTTAAAACATCCATTACTTTGTCAGTATGCTGTGGATCAGTGTTAAAGAAAGAGAAACCTTCTTTTACATCAACTTTAAAGATATCATCACGACCTAAATCTAATGTTTCTTTTAAGTAATCTTTTAATGACATCCAGTCAAAATTGTCTCTAGAACCAATGTTTACAAAATAACGAACTGCTCCATTATTATTGAATTCTCTTGGCTCAGAATCACCTCTTTCACGTCTTTCTCCAGATTGAGCAGAGATATCTCTGTTCTTTTTGTAGTAAGTAATGAAACGGTTAAATTCTACAGAAACCATTTTCTTAATCAATTCTTCTTTAGATAAATCTTCAAGAACATTGTTAATTGCTGGTAAGTAGTTGTCAATTTCGTGGTCAACTTCTGTATCTTTAATTTTATTTGCTAAGTGCAATAATTGGATTTCGCAGATTTCAATTCCAGATGGAATAGTTTTTTCTTCGAATTTTTGTTTGATGATTCTTTCGATAGAAGAAATTTTACGCAACTCACTTTTTGTAACAATTACAATAGAAGTTCCTAATTTTCCAGCTCTACCAGTACGTCCAGAACGGTGGTTGTACGTTTCAATTTCATCAGGTAATTGGTAGTTTACAACGTGTGTTACGTTATCAACGTCAATACCACGCGCAGCAACGTCAGTAGCAACAAGCATCTGAATTTGTCTTCCGCGGAAAGATTTCATTACACCATCACGCTGTGCTTGAGATAAATCTCCGTGTAAAGCAGCAGCACTGTATCCGTCTTCGATTAATTTTTCAGCAATAGCTTGTGTGTCTCTTTTTGTACGACAGAAAACTACAGAGAAAATATCTGGATTAGCATCAGCTAAACGTTTCAAAGCTTCATAACGGTCACGAGCATTTACTAAGTAAAATTCGTGAGAAACTGTTGCAGAACCTGAGTTTTTGGCTCCAACAGTAATTTCAACTGGTTCGCTCATGAATTGTTTTGCAATTCTAGCAACCTCTTGCGGCATAGTTGCAGAGAACAACCATGTACTTTTTTCGTCTGGAGTATCTGATAAAATAGATACGATATCCTCATAGAATCCCATGTTTAACATTTCGTCAGCCTCATCAAGAATACAGTAATCTATATTTTTAATGTTAACTAAACCTCTGTTAATCATGTCTTGCATTCTTCCTGGAGTTGCAACGATAATCTGCGCTCCTCTTTTAATGTCTCTAGCTTGCTCTGTAATACTAGCCCCGCCGTAAACTGCTACCACATTAATACCTTTTTCGTATTTTGAGTAGTTTTTAAGTTCGTTGGTAATCTGTAAACAAAGTTCTCGTGTTGGCGATAAAACTAATGCTTGTGTGTTTCTGTTGTCAGCATCAATTTTTTGAATTAGCGGAAAACCGAAAGCTGCCGTTTTCCCTGTCCCTGTCTGAGCCAACGCAACCATATCTGTGTCTTTTTCCAATAATAGGGGAATCGCCTTTTCCTGTACCTCTGACGGATTTTCAAATCCTAGATCTAAAATCGCCTTCAGTAACGATTCATTCAATCCTAATTGTTCAAATTTATTCATATATGTATTTAAAATAGGGTGCAAAATTACTGTTAATTATTCAGATAAACTAATGGTAATTCAAGAATTATGTATTTGTTATGATTTGATTTTCAAAAAGTTACATTTTTGCTAAAATGATTTTTTGTAAAAAAATCAGAAAACACACAAAAAATACGTCATGAAATCTAAAATTTCGCCTTTAAAATGTTGTATTTGAAACAATTATTTTGCGGCACTCAGGAAATCAATTAGTTGCTGAACTGCTTTTCCACGGTGGCCTATTTTATTTTTTACTTCCAATGGCAATTGGGCAAAGGTCTCATCAAAATTTTCGGGTTTAAAAATAGGATCATATCCAAAACCATTTGTTCCCATTTTACCAGAGGTAATAGTTCCTTTAGCGATTCCAGTAAATAAATATTGTTTTCCTTCAAGGTTTAAAGTAATAACGGTCTTGAACTGGGCGCTGCGATTTTCTTCATTTTTTAATGCCTCTAAAAGCTTGTTCATATTATCATCTGCATTTTTTTGTTCGCCGGCATATCTTGCAGAATAAACTCCTGGTTCACCATTTAATGCACTTACTTCTAATCCAGTATCATCAGCAAAACAATCGTATCCGTATTTTTGAGTTACGTAATCGGCTTTTAGAATAGCATTTCCTTCAATTGTTTCTGCAGTCTCTGGAATATCTTCAAGGCAGTTAATATCTTCTAAACTTAATATTTTAATACTTTCAGGAAGCATACTTTGTATTTCTGCAATTTTATTTTTATTGTTTGAAGCAAAAACGAGTTTCATAGAATTATCTGTTTAAATGATTTCAACACAAATTTAGAATTCTTATATTTGATATGTTACCTAAAAATAAAATAAATGCAGTTATCAGTTCTTTATAAAAAAATAATGCCTTTTGTAAAGCCTTACAGAAAGATGGTAATTGCTACTTTACTGCTTACATTTTTGGGTTCTTTTGCGGCGCAGGTTAATGCCTTAATTTTAAAATATACTGTCGATACAATCAATAATTTAATGGTGGCACATGAGCCGTTGTCAAAAGGTTTTCATTTGTTAGGAATTATTAGTATTGTATTGTTAACTAAAGAGTTGGTTAATTCTGTTGTACAGTTTGGGCAAAAATTTTATGGAGAAAAACTTCGTATTTTTATAACCCGTGATATTTCTCAAACCATTGTAGAAAAAATCCTGAGTTATAGAATGGAATTTTATACCTCTGATGAAAATGAAAGCGGAAAACTTCAAACCAGAATCGATCTCGGAATCAGTAGTTTAACTCGATTGGTGCAAAACTTTTTTATTGATATTCTGCCTTTATTTGCAAACGCTTTTGTAGCATTGGTTATAATGTTTTATGCCAATGTCTATGTTGGTTTGGTGAGTTTGTGTATTATTCCGATTTACTTTTATATCAGTCAATTACAAGCGAGAAAATTAAGCGGATTTAGGAGACGAATGCGTAATTACCGAGAAACCAAAAACAACGGAATCATAAGTTTAATTGAATCTATTACGGTCATTAAATCTTTTGTAAGAGAATCGACAGAAGCGGACCGCCACGAAAAGATTCAATATGAAATGACCGAAAATCAATTAGCAACCAGAAAAACCAGTTTTATTTTTGAAAGCGTTAAAAGTTTTGTCGAGCAGATAGGAGTGGTGATTATCATTATATTGACTGCATATTTTGTGTTGAACAACCAGATGACAATTGGCGCGATAATGTTTCATATTATGTTGTTTAATAATGTTTCGTCTCCGATTAGACAATTACACCGAATTTACGATGAAGTAAACGATGCTCTGATTTACTCTGAAGGCTTTTTTGATATTTTAGAATCAGAACAGGAAATAGAAACAACAGGAGATTTTATTCCACAAAAAATTAGCGGATTAATTGAGGTTAAAAATGTAGATTTTGTGTATCCAAACGGAACGCAGGCATTATACAATATTAATTTTACGGTAAAACCAAACGAGACTTCGGCTTTGGTCGGACTCAGCGGTGCTGGAAAAAGTACTGTAATTAATTTGCTGGATAAATTTTATCAGCCTTCCTCGGGTCATATTTTTTTAGATGGAGTTGATTTGGCAGATTATAATACAGATTTTTTGCGTAAAAATATTGGATTAGTGCTTCAGAAAAACCATATTTTTAAAGGCACAATTGCAGAGAATATTTTGTACGGAAAGCCAGAAGCTTCAAAAGAGGAAATTATTGAAGCGGCGAAACAAGCCTATATTCATGAGCAAGTAATTCAATTGCCAAAAGGATATGAATCTGATGCGCATTTACTCTCTGGCGGACAACAGCAGCGAATTGCCATTGCAAGATTATTTTTGAAAAATCCGCCCATAATTTTCTTAGATGAACCAACCGCGAGCCTAGATGCGATTGCTACAGAACAAATAAAAAAGTCTCTCGATGCCATAAAAAAAGATAGAACTGTAATTATAATTTCGCACAGTATTTCTCAAATTATTGATGCCTCAAATATTATAGTTTTAGAAAAAGGAAGATGTGTCGAAAAAGGAACTCATGACGAATTATATGATAATAAAGGAACGTATTATCAAATATTTATGGCAATGGCCAATAGTTTAAATATTGAGAAAATCACTCAGACTTTTGATTGAGGTATTTAAAAATGATTTTTTCTACTGCCAAAGAAACTGTTATTCCAAAAGTATACGCAAGAATATCAGACCATAAAAATCCCTGACCTAGAACATACCTTCCAAAAAGTGTCTTTCTAAGTTCGACAATCCATTCTGCTTGATACAATTGCAGAAATTCAATTCCGTAGCAAATCAAAAGTGAAATAATTGTTATTAAATAGGCTTTTTTGAATGGAAGAAATATTCGAACCAAAAAGTAAATCATAACTGCATACAAAAAATCGCCAATCCATAAGGGAATAAAAGGAATTTTTCTGGAAAGGATTCCGAGTAAAATGATGCTTATGAAAACAATGAAATAATAGATTCTGGATTTCAAGTTTAGTAATGTTTAGTTGGGAGCAAATTTATACTAAATCTTTTATTTCAAGATATTTGAAGATTTTCTCTTTTTCAAAGTTTTAAACTTTGAAAAAGAGAAAAAGGAAGGGACTTAAAGTACATTTTTAGGGGACGAAAAATACAAATCCTCAATTGATTGACTTTATTTCATAAATTTATCAGTTCAATTTATTTACTATCAAAAATAACCACATGAATTCAAAATTTTTCCCCCTGATTTTATCTTTATTTTTTTTTGGAAATCTAAGCTATTCTCAAAAAGACAAATCATTTAATACTCAAAAGCAGTTAGATTATTGCGCCGTACAGGCTTCTAAAACTTTAAAAGTGATTCCGAATGACGGGACTTCTCCAAGAACAGTTCCTAACGGAAGTAAAGATTGGAAATTTTTTAACTACAAAGACTGGACAAGCGGGTTCTGGCCTGGCGAATTATGGTTTTTGTATGAAGCTTCAAAAGATAAAAAATGGGAAAAAGAAGCCGACAAATTCACTCGTTTTTTAACGCCTCTATCTGTCAGTAAAGCAAATGACCATGATTTAGGTTTTCAGGTTTTTAATAGTTTTGGAAACGGATATAGATTGACTAAAAATCTAGAGTACAAGCAAATTATATTGAAAACCGCCGATACGCTGGCAACACTTTTTAATCCGAAAGTAGGAACAATTCAGTCTTGGCCGCACAATAAAATGGGAGGTCATAATACGATTATTGACAATATGATGAATTTGGAACTTCTGTTTTGGGCTTCAAAAAATGGAGGTAACAAAAAACTTTACGACATTGCCGTTAAACACGCAGAAACTACAATGGCAAATCATTTTAGGCCAGACAATACTTCTTATCATGTTGTAATTTATGATTACGAAACCGGGAAAAAGATCAAAGGCAGAACAGCTCAAGGTTACAGCGATGACAGTATGTGGGCGCGCGGACAGGCTTGGGCAATTTATGGATTTACAATGACTTATAGAGAAACTAAAGATCCTAAATTTTTAGATTTCGCACATAAATTAGCTCGTGTTTATTTGGATAAATTAACAACAGAAGATTTAATTCCGTACTGGGATTTCAATGCGCCCAATATTCCTAACGAACCTAGAGATGCTTCTGCTGCAGCGATTGTTTCTTCGGCGCTTTTAGAATTGAGTTCTTATACAAAAGATAAAAATTTGAAAACAGAGTATTTAACAAAAGCCAAAAAGATGATTGTTTCACTTTCAGATCATTATCAAAGCCGCGATGTTAATTCGGCATTTCTATTGCATTCTACGGGTCATAAACCTGCAGGAAGTGAAATAGATTGTTCTATAAATTACGCAGATTATTACTATCTTGAGGCATTATTAAGACTTCAAAAACTAAAATAAAATTATCATGAAAATAAGCCAAATTGTATTTGCAATAATGATGGTATTGATGCTTGCCAGCTGTAAAAATACCAAACAAAAACTTCAGGAATATGTTGTTGAATATAATAAGACCGCGCCAAGTTTTAGAGCCGACCATGTAACATTAACAACGGCCAGAGGTTACATAAACGATAATAAAATTGAATTGCGTTTTGAAACCGATTTAGAACAAAATGAGGCGAACAAACTAGCATCAGGAATCTCTTTTGTGAAACTAATTAAGAAACTTATTGCCAAAGATCAGATTCCGAGACAATTGATTGAAGAAGGAGTTCAGTTTGATGTTTACTTTTTAGCTAATGACAACACGGTTCTCGGAAAAGAAATCTTAAATGGTGAATCTCTTAAATATTTTTTAAAATAAAAATCAGTACTTTAAGAAGTTTAAATTCCTACATATGAAAGTCTCTTTAAATAACAAATTAAAGAGACTTTTTTGTGATTATACTTCAAATAAAGGGGAAAAAAGCTTTTTAAATTCTTACATTTTTTTCTGTTTTTAAAGGTTAATCAATTTGTATTCAATCGATTATCTGTTATATTTTGTCGGCAAAATATTGTTTTTGTATCATAAATTAATTATGTTTGAGTTAAAAAATAACTATAAAACCAATAATTTATGAAAAAAATTACCCAAATCGCATTCGCGCTCTTCTTTGCATTGTTTTTAGTTAGCTGTAAAAACACCAAGCAGAAAATTCAGGAACATGTAAGTACTTATAATAATTCTTCTTCTATAAAAGGAAACGGAATTACAAGTACAACAGCAAAAGCTTTTCTGAATGACAACAAAATCGAAATCAGAATTGAAACGAATTTAGAAGAGACCGATGCAAACAGAATTGCCTACAAAGAGTCATTTCCAGATTTATTAAAGGAAATGATCAAAAACGATCAAATCTCAACAGAATTGATTAACGAAGGAGTTTCTTTTGATGTTTACTTCCTAGCTTACAATAATGCTATTTTGGCGCAGCAAGTTGTAAATAAAGAAGAATTAGCAGTATTAGAAGGAACTGCAGAACCAAATAAGGAAACTGCAAAATTGTAATTAAATAACAGAAGTAAAAAAGCCTCTTTAGAAATTAAAAGAGGCTTTTTTATTTATGAAAATTGCGTAACGTTTTTGAGGTTGTCAGGAAAATACATATCCGATAAATTAGCAAATTCGTCACCGCGCATAAAGATGTTAATATCTACATCTGCAAAACTATTTTTGCCTGCAGCGGCCAGAAGTTCATTTGCAGAATGAAGTGTGTTTTTATGAAAATGATACACACGATCAGATTTATCAGTCACAACCAAACCTTTCATCAGCATTTTGTTTTGAGTTGCCACTCCAGTCGGGCATTCATTATTATGGCAGCGTAAAGCCTGAATACAGCCCAAAGAAAACATAAATCCTCTGGCGCTGTTACACATATCTGCCCCAAGTGCTACGGCATGTAGAATAGAATAACCAGAGATTATTTTTCCGCTTCCAATAATTCGCATTTTATCACGAATTCCTAAACGAACCAAAGTTTTGTTCACGAAAATTAGTGCTGGCTCAAACGGCATTCCAACTCCATCTGCAAATTCAAGTGGTGCGGCGCCAGTACCGCCTTCTGCACCGTCTACTGTGATAAAGTCGGGGTAAATATCTTCGGCAATCATTTCTTGGCAGATAGCTTCAAACTCGGCTGTGTTTCCAATACATAATTTAAATCCGATTGGTTTTCCGTTAGATAAATCACGTAATTGTTTGATGAAATGAATTAATCCTTTTGCATCAGAAAAAGCATGATGACCTGGAGGAGACAGAATCATGGTATGTGGCACCACGCCTCTAATTTTAGCAATCTGTTCCGTGTTTTTAGCGGCAGGAAGCACACCTCCATGACCCGGTTTTGCACCTTGCGAAAGTTTGATTTCGATCATTTTTACATTCGGAAGATTTGCTTTTTCTGAGAATTTTTCAGGACTAAAATTTCCTTCTGCATCACGGCATCCAAAATAACCTGTACCAATCTGCCAGGTAATATCGCCGCCACCGGCAAGATGAAATTCAGTCAATCCGCCTTCGCCTGTATTTTGGTAAAAGTCCCCTTTTTTTGCACCAATATTTATAGCACGAACTGCATGCTCGCTCAAAGAACCAAAACTCATTGCCGAAACATTAAATAAGGAAGCAGAGTAAGGCTGTTTACAATCTTTTCCGCCAACTAATACGCGAGGTAATTCTTCGTTTACTTGTGCCGGGAAAATAGAATGTTTGATTCCTTCGTAGTTTTCAGTATTTAAGTTTAACTGCGTTCCGAAAGGAGTGCTCGAATCTATATTTTTGGCTCTTTGGTAAACCAATGAACGCTGATTTCTAGAGAAAGGTTTTCCGTCTGTAGATCTTTCGATAAAATACTGCTGAATTTCTGGTGAAATCATTTCAAATAAATATCTGAAATACCCCAAAACAGGAAAGTTTCTTAAAATCGCGTGCTTTTTCTGAGAAGCATTGTAAACTCCGATAATCAATAAAAGCGGGATAATAAAAACGAGTAAATAACCTCGTCCTGTATAATAGTAAATTGCGGCAACAATTAGAAACAATAAGAATCCGTAAATAAAGAATTTCTTTCTCATGTTTTTAAAAAATTTAATAGGTAATAAATGCGTAATTAATTGAATCTTAAACGAACGTAAACGTGCTTGATTCCTTTTTTGTCTGATTCTCTTTCATCAATCTCCAGAATATCTGTCAGCGATTTTAACATTGGCGTAAGCTTGGAATAGCCATAATTTCGAGGGTCAAATTCAGGTTTTTTCTTCACAACCAAGTTGCCGACATCTCCTAAGAACGCCCATCCGTCATCATCTTCAAGATCTTCAATTGTGGCTTCTATAAGCTCAATAGTTTGTTTGTCAACTTTATGGAGTGCTTTCTCAGCTGGTTTTTCAACTGGTTTTTTAGTATCTGCAGCTGCAGTTGTGGTTTTTGGTTTTTTCTTCTGTATGGCACCGTCCAGAACTTCAATATAAATAAATCTGTCGCAGGCAACAATAAAAGAGCTTGGAGTTTTCTTCTCGCCAATACCAATTACTTTCATGCCGGATTCGCGCAAACGAATGGCCAGACGTGTAAAATCACTGTCGCTTGAAACGATGCAAAAGCCGTCTAATTTTCCAGAGTACAAAAGATCCATAGCATCAATAATCAAAGCCGAATCCGATGAGTTTTTTCCAACGGTATAACTGTATTGCTGAATAGGAGTAATAGCATGTTCCAATAAAACGCCTTTCCATCCGTTCGCATTAGGTTTCGTCCAGTCGGCATAAATCCTTTTAGTAGTTGGTGTTCCCAGTTTTGCGATCTCTTCCATCATGCCTTTTACATTGCTGTAAGGTACGTTGTCGGCATCTATAAGGACAGCCAGTTTTAAATCTTTTGAGTTGGTTAAAGGCATTATTTCAATATTAGAAATTAAGTATATTCAAAGTTAAAATTAAAATTGGTTTTTATAAGAATTGAATGATGAATAAGTGTTTCGAAAAGCACTAATTATTTTCATTATAAATAATATTGGATAAACTAAAAATTGATTAAAGATAAATTTGTCTTTTATTTTCAATCTCTTTACTTTTGTATTCAATTAATAGAGAAATGTATGTTTTCAAAAGCCTGTGAGTACGGAATTAGAGCTTCAATATTTGTTGCCGCTAAATCTTCAAAAGGAATTAGGGTTGGAATAAAAGATGTTGCGAAAGAAATCGATTCTCCAGAACCGTTTACGGCCAAAATCATGCAGATTCTTACCAAAAACGGAATTATTGACTCTGCTAAAGGAGTAGGAGGCGGTTTTGAAGTTTCTAATGAAGCAGTAAAATCTATAAAATTAATTCAGATTGTTGATGCTATAGACGGCAGCAAAATTTACAGCGGATGTGGTATTGGACTGAAAGAATGTTCAGAAGAGCGTCCTTGTCCTGTGCATCACGAATTTAAAAAAATAAGAGGTCTGCTTTTAGAAATGCTTACTAAAACAACATTAGAACAATTAGCTTCAGATGTAAAATCTGGTGATTTCTTTCTTAAAACATTAAATACAAACGATTAATATTTTATAAATTATTTTAAAAATGAATACAAAAACCAAAATTTCAATAATGATCCTAATGGGATTTTTAGCAGTTACTTCTTGCGGTAAAAAAGAAACAGCTCCAGCTGATCAAACAGAAACGACTGAACCTTCTACTGAAGGAGAAGCAGCGCCAGTAACGTCGACAGAAGAAAATGTGCTAGTTATTGAAGGAAATGACCAAATGCAGTTTAATACAAGTGAATTACACGCTGTTGCTGGAAAGCCAATCAAATTGACTTTGAAACATGTTGGAAAAATTCCAAAAGAAGCAATGGGACATAATTTAGTAATATTACAAGAAGGAACAGACCAATCTGCTTTTGCGCTTAAAGCGAATGATGCAAAAGCAACCGATTATATTCCCGAATCTGAAAAAGCTTCAATTATCGCTCACACGAAATTGTTAGGCGGCGGAGAAGAAGATACAATCGAATTTACAATTGATAAAAAAGGATCGTATCCATTTATTTGCTCTTTTCCAGGCCACTTTGCCATGATGAAAGGTATATTAATTGTTGAATAAATAATTTAAACTCCAAAATACTGTAAAACTTTTGGAGTTTTTTTTTGAACTATTAAAAAGATGAAATTGTCTTTTATTGGATAGAAAAAGAAATTTGGCTGAAGTTCTTCATCAAGTCTGAAATTTTGGGATTGGTTTTTTGGTTCTCTTAAGCTTGGCTGAATAAATTAAAAAAATAAACAAGAGTCGATTTCTATTTAGAACTCTACTCTTGTTTCTTACTAATCAACCTATTTAAATATCTATAATTTTGCTGCTTCCAGATTTATTGTTTCGATTGTTTTTTCGTTACTAACACCTAAACCTTCCTGCTGAAATACTAGTTCTCCTTCTGGGTTAAAAACACTTATAATATTAGAATGAGAAAAATCTATTGGAGAAATCTGTTTGTAATTAACCGCTAAAACCGCAGCAAATTCGCGTGTGTTTTCTTCAGATGAACGAAGGAAAATCCAGGGATCTTGATTCATTTTATTTTCAATTGCAAACGACTTTAATCTTTCTGGCGTATCAGTATTTGGATCAATACTGACCAAAATCAATTTGACATGCTGTCTTGTCTTTTTCTCCAGTTTTGATTCTATATCCCGCATATCAGCAACTAATCTTGGGCAAGCCGATTTGCAACTGGTATAAATCATCACCATTACCAAAACATTTCCCCTAAGCGATTTTAGTTCAATATCTTTTCCGTCCTGATTGGTCCATTTAGATGGCAGGTTGTAAATCGATAAATCGCTGATTTCCTTTTTTGTTTTGGCTTTACTTTCTTTCTTGTCAGAATCCTTACAGCTGTAAAAAGATAAAGAAAGAGCCAGAAAAGCAATTGTTATTTTTTTCATTGTACACTAATTTAAATTAGATTTAGGTTTTGTTGTACTGGCACACCTAAAGCCAAGATTTCGAGTCGAATAATGCGCCTTGAGACTTCCTCTAGAAGCGTAACGCATAAAAGCGGCATAATCCATTAAATCGGTTGCGTTTACAGAAGCACTTCCGCAGAAAAGATTTTTGTCAGTACTTTTATCTTTCCTAGATTCACCCGATAAAAAAATGCTGTTGAAATCAGAAGTCCATTCCCACACTAAACCATGCATGTCATAAATTCCCCAGTAATTTTTAAAAGTTTTTCCAATTTCATTTTCATATGTCCGTGATTTCTCATACCATGATAAAATGTATTCGTTGAATTCCTTTTTGGTTCTGGCATCGATTTTTTTGGTGTCTGCCATAGCTGCATATTCCCATTCGTCCATTGTAGCTAATCTTTTGCCTTGACATTCACAGTATTTTTTAGCAGCAAACCACGAAACACTTGTTACGGGAGAATTGCGCTTAGCATTTCCAAAATCAAGATCACTTTTCCAATATGACAAATAGCTTTTATCAGCAAAGATTCCTTTAATTTTTGACTTTCGATAAGAAGGATTCTTTTGGACAAATTTTAAAAACTGACTATTGTTGACAGGATAGATATCCATGTAAAATGATTTTATCGCAACAGGATTTTTAGAAACAGCTCCATAAAGAGGGATAAAAGATCCCTCTTTAATGAAAGCCATTCCAGTTTCCTGTGCATTCATGACACTCAACACAGAAAAGAAGATAGTTAGTATGAAAATATGTTTTTTCATGCAGAATGTTTGCTTTTATCTTAAAGCTTTAACCATTTCTGGTGTGACTTCTGTTTTGTTGTTACCCCAGCTATTATAAATGTAAGTCAATACATTTGCGATTTCGTCGTCAGATAAATTTTGTGCAGGCATTATGTTGTTGTATTTTTTACCATTAACCGTAACTTCACCCGTTAAACCATGCAAAATTGTTTTGATGGCACGTTTAGAATCTGAATTTAAATAGTCTGATTTTGCTAAAGGAGGAAAAGTGCCTGGAATTCCTTGCCCTTCGGATTGATGACAGGCAAAACACGTGGTTCCAAAAATATCTTTACCAATTTTTACTTTTTCTTCAATGGTACGTTTTGGAATTGCAGCTTTTACAGTTTTACTCTCTGGCATTTTCTGAATTGTGCCGCCTTCAGGTAAGTAGATGCCCTCTTGAGTAGTTCCAGAGTAGATGTTTTTGTTTTCTTTTCCTTCAACTTTTAGCATTCCTAAAGCACCTTTATTAAAAGCCCTGAAAATAGAGTGGTCAACCAGAATAAAAGTTCCTGGGGTTTCTACCTTAAAATCTACAATCGCAGCACCGCCGGCAGGAATTAAAGTAGTCTGAACATTTTTATTTATAGTGCTTCCGCCTTCAAGATGTACATTGTCAAATATTTCGCCAATAACATGGAAAGAAGAAACCAAATTTGGACCGCCGTTTCCAACAAACAAACGAACCGTTTCTCCCACTTTTGCAGTCAATTCGTTTCCGTTAGTTAGAGCACCAACTTTACCATTAAAAACAACATAATCAGGAGTTTCTTTTACGGCTTTGTTCATGTCGAAAGGCTGAAGACCTTTTGCTCCATATTCACCTTGAGTATAAAAATCACCCTGCATTACATAATATTCTTTATCAACTGGAGGAAGTCCGCCTTCTGGTTCTACCAAAATCAGTCCGTACATACCATTTGCAATATGCATTCCAACGGGAGCTGTAGCGCAGTGATACACATATAACCCTGGATTAATGACTTTAAAGCTGAATACTTTTTCGTGCCCAGGTGCTACAAGAGAAGAAGTTGCTCCTCCGCCTGGACCAGTTACGGCATGTAAATCGATATTGTGCGGCAGTTTGTTATCTGGATGGTTTTTTAAGTGAAATTCGACTTCATCACCCACACGAGTTCTGATAAAACTTCCCGGAACAGAACCTCCAAATGTCCAATAAGTATATTTTACGCCATCAGTCATGGTGCCTTCCTGCTCTTTTATTTCCATGTTTAATTTCAGTTTCATGGCCGTTCTATTTCCCACTGGTTTAGGAACGTGAGGAGGCGAAGTAAGTTCAGCATCCATTTCGCCTTCGGTTATGATATCGGCATAATTATGAACTTCATCTTTCTTACAGCTTCCTAACAGAAGGAGTATAAAAAACGAACAAAATAAAATGTTCATTTTAATCCAAATTTTGTTATTCCCTTTCATAATACTTTGGTTTTGTTATCATTTAAATATGATTCAAAAATAAAAGACTGATTTATCTTTTATTATGATAAAAATCATGTTTGGTAAGAATTGTAAGATAATTGATGAAATTTAGCAGGATGTTTCTAGAAGGTAAATCTTACTAACAAAAGCGTGTTGATTATTTTTTAATAAAAATAAATGACACTCTGAATTTTAGAATAATAATGATTAATTTTGCTCGCTGATTAAGTTAAAAAAATTACTACACTATATTATGGTAAAAGATTTATTCGAAAGAATTCAGGACAATAAAGGACCGTTAGGAAAATGGGCTTCTCAAGCAGAAGGTTATTATGTTTTCCCAAAGTTAGAAGGTGAGTTGGGTCCTAGAATGACTTTTCACGGAAAAAATATTTTAAACTGGAGTTTAAATGATTATTTAGGTTTAGCTAATCATCCAGAAGTTCGTAAAGCAGATACAGATGCAGCAGCTCAGTTTGGTGCAGCTTATCCTATGGGAGCTCGTATGATGTCTGGACATACTACTTATCATGAGCAGTTAGAAAATGAATTAGCATCTTTTGTTATGAAAGAATCTGCTTATTTATTGAATTTTGGTTACCAAGGAATGGTTTCTATCATTGATGCTTTGGTTACTAAAAATGATATTATTGTTTATGATGTAGATTCACATGCTTGTATCATTGATGGTGTTCGTTTGCACATGGGTAAGCGTTTCACATACAAACACAATGATCTTGAAAGTATGGAGAAAAACTTGCAGCGTGCTACTAAAATGGCCGAAGAAACAGGCGGTGGTATTTTATTTATTACCGAAGGTGTTTTTGGAATGCGCGGACAGCAAGGAAAACTGAAAGAAATTGTTGCCTTAAAACAAAAATACAATTTCCGTTTATTAGTAGATGATGCACACGGTTTTGGTACACTTGGTAAAACAGGTGCAGGAGCAGGTGAGGAGCAGGGAGTTCAAGAGGATATTGATGTTTACTTCTCTACTTTTGCAAAATCTATGGCTAATATTGGTGCTTTTGTAGCGGCTGATAAAACAGTTATAGATTACTTAAAATACAATTTACGTTCTCAAATGTTCGCAAAAGCTTTGCCAATGATCCAGACAATTGGTTCTTTGAAACGTTTAGAATTATTGCGTAATTCTTCTGAAATTAAGGATAAACTTTGGGAAAATGTAAATGCATTACAAAGCGGTCTTAAAGAAAAAGGATTTAATATTGGAGATACAAATACTTGTATTACACCAGTTTACTTAGAAGGAAGTATTCCGGAAGCAATGGTAATGGTAAACGATTTAAGAGAAAATTACGGTATTTTCCTTTCTATTGTTGTTTATCCAGTTATTCCAAAAGGAATTATTTTATTAAGAATGATCCCAACGGCTTCTCATACTCTAGCTGATATCGATGAAACGTTAACAGCTTTCGAAGCAATTCGTGAGAAATTAGTAAACGGAACTTATAAAGAAATTGCTGAACGTACTACAGTAGACGTTTCGTAATTTATAAAAATAGATTTCCTTAGGTGGGAATTATGTAAAAAATCCATTCGTTATGCGAATGGATTTTTTTTTATTTAAGGTAACTTTATATTATAATCACAAAATAAAAATAACAATTATGAGAAGAGTATTAACACTAACGACCCTTATTTTGACGGTTTTGGTATCTTGTAAAAAAGAAACAACTACAACAGAGCCGGTACAAATAACACCAAGTCCGCCAAAAGAAGCAGAGATTGTAGAACCAGCTGGAGATCAATGTTATGCGTGGAGAGCTAATGGGAGTATTATTGAAATGAGTTTTAATGTAAACTCACATCAAGAAGTAAACGGAAAATTAAGCTACAATTTAGTAGGAAAAGATAGAAATGAAGGAACGCTGATTGGTAACATGAAAGGTGATACTTTAATTGCCGATTATACTTTTAGTTCTGAAGGAGTTTCCTCTGTTAGAGAAGTTGCTTTTTTACAAAAAGACGGTACTTTCATTGAAGGATACGGCGATGTAGTAACAGCAAATGACAAAGTTTCTTTTAAAGATAAAACAAAACTAAAATTTGACGCAAAAAATACATTAACAAAAGTAGATTGCAAAGTAGAATAAATAAGAGTGTTTAAATGTGAAAAATCCATTCGTTTTGGGGGCGAATGGATTTTTTTATGCTTAAAACTAATGACTAAGAAACTAAGTACTAAGAACTAATTAAAGATTCTTCAAATAAGTCTTTCTCTGACAGTGGATGGTTGGATCAAAGTTTTTCCAAAGTAAGTGAATTGCGTTGTTCTCTAATAATTCTGGAGTTCTAATACAATTTCGAATTCCCTTTTCTGAAAATGTTTTATAATATTCATCAAAAATAATTGCCGTTACCCCTTTGTTCTGGTAATCAGGATGAACTCCGATGAGGTAAAAAACAACATCTTTACTGTGTTTCTTGGCTTTTAATAATTGTAAAAAACCAAACGGAAATAATTTTCCTTTAATTTTTTGCAATGCTTCTGTAAAACTTGGCATTACAATACTGAAGGCTACTAAATTATCATCTTTATCCACAACAAATTTGATGTATTCTGGATTGATAAAACTGATGTATTTCTTTTTAAAATACTCTTTTTGGATATCAGAAATTGCAACAAATGATGCAAGTTTAGCGTAACTTTCATTAAACAAATCGAACATTTTATCTACGTGAGGCATAATGTCTTTTGTCTTAGTAAAATTAAGAGCTCGAAGTTCGTAACGTTTTTTAATTAAAGCCTGCGCTTTTAAGAAAAACTCTGGTTTTACATTAGAAAAAGGAAATATACTTTCGATATATTGTTTCTCAACTTGAAAACCTAACTGCTCTAAATGCGTAACATAATACGGATGATTGTACCAAGTAATCATTGTTCCAACTTGATCATAACCTTCTGTAAGGACACCAACTTTATCTAAATTTGAGAATCCCATTGGTCCTTCGGCATGCTCAAGATTATGTTTTCTTCCTAGTTCAAAAACCTTTTCAAGCAAAGCCTTAGTTACTTCGATATCATCAATAACATCAAACCAGCCAAAACGAACTTTTCTTTTATGCTGATTGTTGACTTCAGACCAATTAATAATTGCAGTTATACGTCCCACAACCTTGTTGTCTCTGTACGCCATATAAAAGTATGCTTCAGCATTATCAAAAGCAGGATTTTTGGTTTTATCGAATGATTCCAATTCGTCTGCAATAATGGGCGGTACCCAATACGGATTATCCTTATATATGGAAAAAGGAAATTTAATATATTCCGTTAATTCTTTTTTGCTTTTGGCTTCTTTTATTGTAATCATTAAAGTGGTATTGAGAGTCTCTTTTTAGTTGAGTTTGGTTATTATTTATTCGTATTTGGCTTTACGTCTTCTTTCTTTTTCTTGGTAATCAACATTTTTTTCATTTTCAGGATTCTTTTTTGCTTTTTCCTGAGCTTTATTTTGATCTTGTTTGTCTTTGTACCATCCATCATAACGCCATGAAATTCCAACGCCGCCGTACAAAACAGAAGGTGTATTTTTAAAGTTGGTGCTTATAGAAGCGTCAACCTGCATGTTTGGAGAGAGCAGATAAGCCGCTCCGCCACGAACAATTGCATCGCTGTAAAAATCACTTTTATAACCCTGATTTTCTACAAATCCAGACCATTTTTCGTTAAATCCGTGTGTCAAAGTTAATACATATCCATAACTTGGATAATCAGTTTCAATGTAATCAGCAATAATATTAGTTACAAAAACCCATTTTCCTCCACCAAATAAATTTTGTGTAATTAAGGAAACTTTTGGAGAAATGGCTCCGTCCGGCGAAAAATAATAAGGATTGTCGGCACCAACAAAATTTGCTCCTGCAAATATAGAAACTGCTGGTATTAATTCACGCCAATTGAAACTATGATTGGCTTTATAGCTGTAGATGTTTACTTCTTTTTTGTTTCTGTAAGGATCGTAGATTAAATATTTGGCACCTAGAACAGTCTGCCTGAAATTATTTTTTTTGTAGCTGGTAAATGGAGTGTCAAAATTTTCCATTTGATATTGAACATCAAGAACAAATTCTAATTGTTCAAAAAAAGCGCCGTATCTAAGCGAAAAGTCGGTTCCAAAACCGCTGGCATCGTAATTTAAAAGATCATGTTTTTCTTTGATGCCGTAAACTCCTAATTCGGCTTGGATTACCGATTTCCCAACACCGTATGCGGACATAGTTTCGCCTGGGCGATTTGAGTTGATGACATCAGTATATTGTGCAAAAAACAATTGTGGAATAAAAAAAAGTACCGGGGCAAGTAAGTTTTTAATTTTGGACATATAATTTTTTTTGGATTAAATATAATAACGCATATCAAATGTACATATTTTATTATTTATTTAAGATTCATATTTTATTTTTAAACAACGGATTTATTAATTTTGGAAAAAATTTTACAGTTATGCAAGAAGCATCATTTTCAGGTTTAAGATTAATTATTGGCATTATTGCCTTTTATTACATTTTTAAATTCTTAGCTAGAATCTTTTTACCAGTTTTGGTAAAAAAGGCTGTTGAAAACGCAAGTCAAAATTTTCAGAGACAACAGCAATATCAAAGTAATACTTGGCAGAATAATAATACCAATACTAAAGACGAAATAATTATTAATACTGCAAATGCTAAAAACCCGCGCGAAACCAAAAAAGTGGGAGAGTATGTTGATTACGAAGAAATAGATTAGATTTGTGTCTGATAATTTAGGATTCATTTTAACCCAAACCAGCCAAAATTGAAAATAATAAATAAGTTCTATCCGCACGCCCTTGTTGTACTGGGCTTTATCCTTGTTTCATTAATTTATTTTTATCCAGTTCTACAAGGAAAACAAATTTTCCAATCAGATATTGCTCAATACACCGGAATGGCAAAAGAGCAAAACGATTTTAGAGCAGTGGAAAATGCTGAACCTTATTGGACAAATTCAGCTTTTGGCGGTATGCCGACTTATCAGCTTGGAGCCAATTATCCAAATGATTTTGTGGGTAAAATAGATGATGTACTGCGTTTTCTGCCTCGTCCTGCAGATTACTTATTTTTATATTTTCTTGGATTCTACGGTTTGTTATTAGTTTTAAAAACAGATCCATTAAAGGCTTTTATTGGAGCCATTGCGTTTGGTTTTTCTACTTATTTAATCATTATTTTAGGAGTTGGACACAATGCTAAAGCTCACGCGATTGCGTATATGCCTTTGGTAATTGCTGGTTTTATACTCGTCTTTCAGAAAAAATATATCTGGGGAGGTCTGCTCACCATGTTTGCCGTGGCGTTAGAAATTAATGCCAACCACTTTCAAATGACCTATTATTTATTGATTTTCTTATTGATACTTTCAGGTTATTATGCTTTTGATTTTATTAAAAACAAAGAATATAAGCCGCTTTTAATTTCATTTGGTACTTTGGTTGCAGCAGGAATTTTTGCAATTGGCGCCAATGCCGGAAATTTATTAGCAACAAGCGAATACGCAAAATACAGTATTAGAGATAAAAGTGAGCTGACTTTTAATCCAGACGGATCTAAAAACGAAACAACTGCCTCAATGACAACAGACTATATTACGGAATATAGCTATGGTATTGCAGAAAGCTTAAATTTAATTGCACCTCGAATTTTTGGAGGTTCAAGCCACGAAAATGTAGGTACAGACAGCCGTATGTACGAATTTATGCTGGAAAAAGGAGTTCCAGCAAGTCAGGCACAAGATTTCGTTTCAGGAATGCCAACGTATTGGGGAGATCAGCCAATAGTTTCTGCACCCGCCTATATTGGAGCAGTTGTGTTCTTTTTGGCAGTTTTAGCATTGTTTATAGACGAAAGAAAAATCAAATATGTATTTCTAACAGGAGCCTTGTTTACACTGGTCCTTTCTTGGGGAAAAAATTTCTCATTACTGACAGACTTTTTCATAGAGTATGTCCCAATGTATGATAAGTTTAGAGCTGTTTCTTCTATTCAGGTTATTTTAGAACTGTGTTTTCCTGTTTTAGCAGTTATGGGATTGCAGTCATTCTTTAAATCTAAAGATGAACCAAAATTACAGCAAAAAGCTTTAGTACAAACAGGAGTTTTTGGCTTAGGAGTAATTGCAATTTTAGTTATTGCTAAAGGATTTTTCCATTTTACAGGGGCAGGCGATCAATATTTCTTAGAAAGCTACGGGCCGGAATTTGTGGATGCGTTGAAAGAAGACAGAATGACAATGTATTACGCAGATTTATTACGATCTGGATTTTTAATCGTAATTACTTTTGTGATTTTATGGATGTTCATTAAAAATAAATTTTCGCAAAGAACAACTTTAATTGTAGTTGGAATTGTAATGATTTTTGATTTGTTTTTTGTGGACAAAAAATATGTTTCTGCAAAAGATTTTGTAAGTCCAGTTCAAATTGCAGCACCTTTTCAAGAAACACCTGCCGATTCTCAGATTTTAAAAGATACATCGATTTACCGTGTTTTTGATCTTCAAGGACAATTGCAGGGAAGATCTTCTTATTTTCATAAGACAATTGGAGGATATAGTGCTGTAAGACCTAGAAGAATGCAGCAATTGTATGATTATCAAATTGCTAAAAATAACCTTGAAATACTTAATATGCTTAACGTTAAGTATGTAATTCAAGTAGATAAAGAAGGAAACCAGATTCCGACTCAAAATCCAGATGCTAACGGAAATGCTTGGTTTGTAAGTGCTGTAAAATTGGTTAACAAACCAGACGACGTTATGAAAGCGTTGAATACTCTGGATACCAAAAAAGTAGCGGTCTTCAATGTTCATGAGCATGAAAGTAAATTTCAAAATGCAAGATTAAAGAAAGCTTTTGATACAACTGGAACAATTAAAGTAGTTACATATAAGCCAAATTATATTAAATACAAGTCTGAGAACGAGAAAGATGGTTTAGCTGTCTTCTCTGAGATGTATTATAAAAATGGATGGAACGCATATATAGACGGTAAATTGACCGATCATTTCCCTGTTGATTATGTTTTAAGAGCAATGGAAATTCCAGGAGGAAAACATACAATCGAATTTAAATTTGAGCCTCAAGTTATAAAAACTGGAGGAACAATTACGCTGATTAGTTCAATTGGAATGTTACTGCTTTTAGCTGGAGGAATTTATTTTGAAAGTAGAAAAAGGAAGAGTAAAAGTGATTTCAAGGTTTAGAAGCTAAATGCTGATTTCAAAGATTTTTAAAATAATTCTTTTAGCCATTTTAAATTTATCCGTGTTTATTTTTTGCGGGATTTTTATGATGGGGTATGATGACTCTTATGAAAAAAATCAGAGTGAATATTTTAATTTTTCAAGCATGGACATAGAATATAAACTGGTTTGGGGATTTTATAATTTTTGGATTATTTTAAATTGCGCTCTTTTATTTTTTATTCTATTTAAAGTATGGAAAAAATATTCTAAAATAATTTGGAATCGAAAATAGATATTTTGTTAATTATGGAAATTCAAAATTCGTAGAGAAAAACAATATCAATAAACAGAAGGCATTGACTTCTATAGAGCGGTTAATGACAATTTCGAGTATTATTTATTTTGAAAAAAATGAATTATATGTCAATTAAGAGTCAACCTAAATTTTTAGTACTATAATTCAATTTAAAATATTAAACCCAATTTTCTTGGAACAAAAAAAACTTTTAATAATTACCTATTACTTTCCGCCTGCGGGGGGGCCGGGTGTACAGCGCTGGTTGAAATTTGTAAAATATCTGCCGGAATTTAATGTACAGCCAATCGTATATGTTCCAGAAAATCCAACATATCCAATTGTTGATGAAGGTTTAGTTAGCGAGGTATCTGATAAGGTAATTGTTCTAAAAAACAAAATTTGGGAACCTTACCAGCTGGCTTCAGTTTTTTCAAAAAATAAGACCAAAAAAATAAGTTCAGGAATTTTCCCGCAAAAGAAAAAGCAGACTTTTTTGGATAAAACTTTTCTTTGGGTTCGAGGAAATCTTTTTATTCCAGACGCGCGTGTTTTTTGGGTAAAACCTTCTGTGTCTTATCTTGAAAAATATATTAGAGAGAATAATATTGATACCATTGTAACTTCTGGACCACCGCATAGTCTGCATTTAATTGGTTTAGAGTTACAGCAAAAATTAAAAGTGAAATGGTTTGCCGATTTTCGTGATCCTTGGACAACGATTGGCTATCACAAAGCACTTCGTTTATCCTCATATGCTGAAAAGAAGCATAAAAGTTTAGAGCACAAAGTACTTAATTCGGCGGATGAAATTATTGTAACCAGTAAAACCACAAAAACTGAATTTGAGGCTATTACAAACAAACCAATTACGGTTATTACAAATGGCTATGATGTTGAAACTGTAGAAAAACAGACTTTAGACAGTAAATTTTCTTTAGCACATATTGGCTCTTTTTTATCAGACAGAAACCCGCCATTTTTATGGGAAGTTTTAGTTGAACTAGTAAAAGAAGTACCTGATTTTAAATCTCATTTAGAAATTAAACTTATTGGCGCTGTGAGTCAAGAAGTTTTAGATGCAATACAAGAACATCAATTAAAAGACTATTTAAATTTAGTAGGTTACGTTTCTCACAAAGAAGCGGTTGCGCACCAAAGAAAATCTCAAGTTTTACTTTTAATCGAGATTAATTCTGAAGATACTAAAAGCATTATTCCAGGAAAATTGTTTGAATATATGGTTTCAAACCGCCCAATTATAGCTATTGGACCTGAAGGTTCTGATTTTGCAGATATTGTGACACAAACTAATACAGGCGTATTTTTTGATTATTCTGAAAAAGCGAAGTTAAAAAGTGTAATTTTGGACTTTTTTAATCAGTTTTTGGAAGGGAAATTGCAGTCACACGGAATAGGTTTACAGCAATACTCCAGAAAAAATCTAACCAGACAACTGGCGCAGCTGATTAGTAAATCATAAGATTGTAAAAATCTAAACTCTAAAATTTAAATTCAGAAATCCAAACATGGGTATTGTCTTAAATCAGTCTTTTAAAAATACTATAATTACATATATTGGTTTCGGAATCGGGGCCATTAATACATTATATCTTTACCCTGTTTTTCTTGGTGCAACATATTATGCTTTAACTAATTATATCACATCTGCAGCTAATGTAATTATGCCCCTATTTGCAATTGGAATGCAGAATACTCTGGTAAAATTTTATTCACAGTACAAAACAGAAGAAGAAAGAGAGCAGTTTTTGTCTTTTACGGCATTGTTTCCAATTTTGATGTGTATTCCGCTCGGACTAATTGGAATCTTTTTCTACGATGATATAACCGATTTTGTTTCAAAAGAAAATCCTGTTGTACGTGAATTTATGCTTTTGATTCCGTTTATCGGAATTTGTATGGCGTATTTTGAGATTTTTTACGCATGGGCTAGAGTGCATATGCATTCGGTTTTTGGGAATTTTATCAAAGAAGTAGGTTTACGACTGCTATCTACAATTGCCTTAATTGGACTTTATTTTAAATGGATTAGCTTAATTGAATTTGTGTATGTAACCGCAGCTATTTATTTCATGGCTTTTATTGTTACAATGTTTTATGCGTTTTATATTAAGAAGCCAAATTTTCAAATTACAATACCAGAAAATGTGAAAAGTGTAATGGAGTATACTTTTTATATTATTTTATCAGGAAGCGTAGCTAATCTGCTTTTAGATGGTGATAAATTGATGCTGAATCAATACATGAAGATTGAAAATATAGCTTATTATTCTGTTGCTACTTATATTGCTTTGGTAATTTCTGTTCCGAGCCGTGCTATGCATCAAATTGTGTATCCAATTACAGCTAAATTAATGCATGAAAACAAACATGACGAACTAAACCAATTGTACAAGAAAACCTCTATCAATCTTCAAATGGTGGGTGGATTTGTTATGCTTTGTATTTTTGTAAACATCAATCAATTATACGAATTAGTTCCAAAGGAATACAGCGGCGGAATTTCTGTTGTATTTATGATTGGCCTTTCTAAATATTTTGATTTGATCTTAGGAAACAATAATGCCATTATCTTCAATACAAAATATTACCGAATGGTGTTGTATTTAGGTTTAATGTTAGTGGTTTTAACCATTATTTTAAACATGATCTTTATTCCTATTTTAGGGATTTTCGGTTCAGCATTTGCAACACTTTTGTCTATTACTTTGTATAGTTTAGCTAAGCTGCTTTTTGTGGTTAAGAAACTTCATCTTTATCCTTTTACCAAACAAACGATTTACTCAATGCTGCTTACTTTTGCATTGTTCCTGCTTTTTTACTTCTGGGAATTTCCATTTTTCCAATTGATCAGTATTGCTTTAAAATCGATTTTGGTAACTATTTTATATGTTTATTTGAATTATAAATTCAAAATTTCAAAAGATATAAATAATGTTATCGATTCGATTTTTAAGAAGATTGGAATTAGAATTTAATTCGATATAGAGATTTTTTATTAATGACTTCTGCTGTTTGGGCAATGTTTTTAATGGTTTCGAGCAGCAATACGTTACCTTAAACTACTACGACATTTGCACAATTCTTTTAAAAGTAAATCTACATTTCGTATTTAATATTTAACGTCAAGGTTAAATAATTGAAATCTATTAATTAAATAAAAAAAATTAACACGTAATTATTTTGTAATTAATTTAATAAAAATTAACTTTATACTGCAAATTTAGCACAACTTTGAGGAAATTGCAGATTTATTTGTAACAAAATCACTGAATGTAGGTATTTTTTTATGTTTTTAATATGAATACCTTTGTAATAAATTGTGCAAGAAAAAGTTTATGATTAATGTAGAAATGTAGATTAGAATAATTATGAAAGACAATCATCTCAGCCAGGAACAAAGCATGCAGGTATTTTCTAATATGATATCAAATAAAGTTCATAATGGATTTACTTTAGAAGAGAGAAACGATGAATTCCTTTTTGCTGTCTTATCGAAAGGAGGAAAAGTCGTTAACCACAGTTTGAATTTCTTGATTTTTTGTTTAACGCTAGGTTTATGGTCATTTGCTTGGCTGTATTTAACATTTGAGGCATCAAAACAAAAAAAGGTTTTAGTAGCTATAGACGAAGATGGAGTTCCTTTTGAGGAAAGATGTTTAGTAGCTTAGCATTTTTAAAGAAATAAAATAAAATAAAAGCCATAAATGCATTCTTAATCAAAATGTATTTATGGCTTATTTTTTTAGAAAGATTATTTTATAACTTATCTTTTAGATAAACACCTGTAACTGATTCTTTTACTTTTACAATTTCTTCAGGAGTTCCAGAAGCTAGCATATGTCCGCCGTTTTCTCCGCCTTCTGGGCCTAAATCCAAAATCCAGTCGGCACATTTTATTAAATCCAGATTATGTTCGATGACGATAATAGAATGTCCTTTATCTATTAATGCATCAAATGACGCTAGAAGCTTTTTGATGTCATGGAAATGAAGACCTGTTGTAGGCTCATCAAAAACAAATAATGCCTTATCCTTAGTTGCACCTTTTACCAAGAAAGAAGCCAGTTTAATACGCTGTGCTTCACCACCAGACAGAGTAGAAGACGACTGTCCTAATTGTACATAACCTAATCCAACATCTTGTAAAGGCTGTAATTTCTGCGTTATTTTCGACTGCTTGTTTTTTTCAAAGAAAGCAATAGCATCATCAATAGTCATGGTTAGAATATCATTGATGTTTTGATTATCAAAAGTAACCTCTAAGATTTCTTTTTTGAATCTTTTTCCGCCGCAAGTTTCGCACGGCAGTGAGACATCGGCCATAAAGACCATCTCGACATTTATAGAGCCTTCTCCTTTACAAGTTTCGCATCGCCCTCCGTCTACGTTAAAAGAAAAATGTTTGGCCTGATAGCCTCTAATTTTAGATAATTTTTCTTTTGCATATAAATCTCGAATATCATCATATGCTTTGATATAGGTCACAGGATTAGATCTCGAACTTCTTCCAATCGGATTCTGGTCTACATATTCAATATGTTTAATTTGAGAAAATGAACCCTTTAGTTCGCTGAATTGACCTGCTTTTTCGGCGGCGCTTTCCAGTTTTTTCTGCATTGCAGGAAACAATATCTTTTTGATCAAAGTACTTTTTCCACTTCCAGAAACCCCGGTAACAACTGTTAAGACATCTAGAGGAAAAGTAACATTTATGTTTTTTAAATTGTTTTCGCGAGCGCCAACAATATCAATATGGTTTTTAAATTTTCTTCTCTTTTTTGGAACCGAAATTTCTAAATCTCCGTTGAGATATTTAGCAGTTAACGAGTCAGATTTTAAAATTTCATCATAAGTTCCTTGCGCCACAAGATTTCCTCCAAAAGTTCCAGCTTCAGGACCAATATCAATAATCATGTCGGCAGCTTTCATAATGTCTTCATCGTGTTCCACTACAATAACCGTATTGCCTAAATCACGAAGAGAAAGTAAAACTTTTATCAGACGTTCAGAATCTTTTGGATGAAGGCCAATACTTGGCTCATCTAAAATATACATAGATCCAACTAAACTGCTCCCAAGAGAAGTAGCAAGATTAATACGCTGCGATTCACCTCCTGAAAGTGTTGCGGAATTTCGGTTTAAAGTAAGATAATCTAATCCGACCTCCGTTAAGAATGACAAACGATTATTGATTTCGACCATCAAACGTTTCGCAATCTGCTGTTCGTAAACATTTAATTCGATGTTTTTAAAGAAAGTTACCAAATGCTTTATTGGTAAATCAACTAAATCAGAAACTGTTTTACCATTGATTTTTACGTAAGAGGCTTCTTCGCGTAAGCGCTTGCCTTTACAAACATGGCATTTTGTTTTGCCGCGGTAACGCGATAACATTACGCGGTTTTGAATTTTATAATTCTTTTCTTCTAATTCTCTAAAGAAATCATTAAGACCTTGGAAATACTGATTTCCAGTCCAGATTAAATCTTTTTGTTCTTCGGTAAGTTGAAAATAAGGTTTGTGAATAGGGAACTCAAACTTATAAGCATGTTTAACCAATTCGTCTTTATACCAGCTCATGCTATCGCCTCGCCATGGATAAATGGCACTTTCAAAAACTGATAAAGAAGTATTTGGAACAACCAAATCGGCATCAATACCTATTATATTTCCATAACCTTCACAAACGGGACAAGCTCCGTAAGGATTGTTAAAACTGAATAAGTGAACATTTGGTTCTAAGAAATTAATTCCGTCCAGTTCAAATTTATTCGAGTAAGAAAATCTTTTGTCAGAATCCAATTCTTGAAGATAACAAATGCCTTTTCCTTCAAAAAAAGCAGTCTGCACAGCATCTGAAAGACGGTTGTAAAATTCCTCTTCTTCCTTTACAATGATACGATCAATAACTAGCAGTATGTCTTTATTGTCAAATTTATGAAGATCCGAAGGTGTAAATTCGTCTAGACGAACCATTTCATTATCAACCAAAATACGAGCAAAACCTTGCTGGAGTAAAACTTTTAATTTGTCTTCAAGCTGTCTTCCTTCTTCAAGATGAATAGGAGAGAGCAAAAGCCATCTGCTGTCAACTGGCAGGGTTTTTACATCAGAAATAACATCTGTTACCGTGTTTTTTTTGACTTCTTGACCAGAGATAGGAGAGTATGTGCGCCCTATGCGGGCAAACAAAAGTTTGACGTAATCATAAATTTCTGTTGATGTTCCTACAGTCGAACGGGCGTTTGTCGTATTTACCTTTTGTTCAATAGCAATTGCGGGTGCGATACCTTTAATATATTCAACTTTAGGTTTATCCAAGCGTCCTAAAAACTGACGGGCATAAGAAGATAAACTTTCTACATAACGTCTTTGTCCTTCGGCATATAAAGTATCAAAAGCTAAACTCGATTTTCCTGATCCTGAAAGACCTGTTATAACAACAAGTTTGTTTCTCGGAATAACCACATCTACATTTTTTAGATTATGTACTTGTGCTCCTTTTATTATAATATTTGATTTTGGGTCTATTTTAGAAAGATCAATTTGCATAAAAAAGTCAATTTTTACAAAAGTAATCAATTTTGAATTGGATTTTGTTAAGGATATAGTTCCAAATTTTAACTATTTTACCATAATAGTAATCAGTTTAAAGAGTTGTTGCTGCGACAATTCGGAATTTTTTTTAACATAAAATTCAAGTAAAACTGTAAAAGACAAAAAAAAGTTCTATATTGTCATCAACTTAAATCGAAAATTATAGTGATTTAAGTTCAGAATTAATAAAAACACAATGTAATAATAGCTTATTGTAAGGTATTTATCGCTATTTTTTGAAACACATGCTTTATCTTCAAATCAGAGATTTAGCGTTGTTTCAATGTAAACTTTAAGTTTATCTTACTTTAATAAATTTTTTACTAATAATTATTAGTGGTTTTGTTTGCATTTTCAAATAATAATTTGTTAAATTTGACCACAATATTAACACAACTCAAAACGAAAAGATCGCCTATTTAGAAAAACTACTTTTTAGAAAAAATTACTCCAAATTTTAAAACAAAAACTAAAAAAGTAGTATTATGGCAGATCTGCATATTCCAGACGCTCTATTAGTTAAAAACTATGTTGAAGGCAGTGAGGCTGCTTTGGCAACATTGATAAAAAGGCATGAATCTAAGATATATGGTTTTATATATTCTAAGATTGCTGATAGAGATATTTCAAATGATATTTTTCAAGATACATTTATTAAAGTAATCAAAACTTTAAAAAGTAATTCTTATAACGAAGAGGGAAAGTTCCTTCCATGGGTGATGCGTATTTCCCATAACTTGATTGTGGATCATTTCCGTAAAACCAAGAAAATGCCAATGTATAGAGAAACAGAAGAGTTTTCTATTTTTTCTATTATGTCAGACGACGCATTGACTATTGAAGGTAAAATGATTGTAGATCAAGTTGAAATTGATTTAAAAAAGCTCATCGAAGAACTTCCTGAAGATCAAAAAGAAGTACTTGTAATGCGTATGTATCAAGATATGAGTTTCAAAGAAATCTCGGAGATTACAGGCGTAAGTATCAATACTGCACTAGGAAGAATGCGTTATGCATTAATGAATTTGAGAAAAATAATTGAGAAACATCAAATTATTTTAACCAACTAATACTATTTTGATAATTAGCTCGTTATATTGGTATAAATCATTTTTACAATATGGCGAAAATTTACTCAAAAAAAGCACTAGCTTCTAAAAATCTTAAACCTAATAAAGAAATCGTTTCTTTTTTATTGAATTATTCTCAAGCATTAACTGTAGTTAAGGTTGAAGATAAAAGTTTTGAGATTATAGCTAATTAAACAGCCCACTGCTCCTGTCGGATGTTTATAAAAATAAAAACCAAATGGTCGTTTTGGTTCAAATGCTCACTATTCGTATGTAGATACAGATAGTGAGTTTTTTTATGCGATATTTTTAGCCTTTTTAATTTGCATTTTTCTTTAGTCAGATTTTTATAAGTTTTTTATATCATTTTCTCGGG